>Ga0164290_1000052_pt1 | contig 438963 bp, 458 predicted proteins | sample Micstemetagenome_FD_108782 | JGI IMG/M metagenome (GOLD analysis project Ga0164290, IMG submission 108782) | Contaminated culture microbial community from soil near Moab, Utah, USA - Microcoleus steenstrupii SON62 (Illumina Assembly) | ecosystem: Environmental > Terrestrial > Soil > Soil crust... | reverse complement strand
GAAAGCGCCGGAAACATCTCCAGCAGCCAGAAGCTGAGCGTCGTGATCCACCCGGTCAGAAACCCGATCCCGGTCAGCACGAGAAACGCACCCATGATCTTTTCGATCATGCCGAGCTTCGACCGCATCTTCGAAAACACGCCGAGAAAGGCATCGAGCGCAAACGCGGCCGCAATGAATGGGATGCCGAGCCCGAGCGAATAGACCGCAAGCAACCCCGCTCCCTTCGCAACCGTCTGCTCGGATGCAGCGACGGCGAGGATCGCAGCCAGCACAGGTCCGATGCACGGCGTCCATCCGAATGCGAACGCGAGCCCCATGACATAGGCGCCCCAAAGGCCCACGGGTTCGTTCGGCTGCAACCGCATCGTGCGGTAGAGAAATGCGATCCGATAGACGTCGAGGAAATGCAGACCCATTGCGATGATCGCGACACCCGCAACGATCGTGAGCCAGTACGACCACTCGCGCAGCAATCCGCCGACGGCGGACGCCGTCGCGCCGAGCGCGACAAAGACAGTCGAGAAGCCGAGCACGAACAGGATTGCCGCCGCGATCTCGCGCCGCGCCACCCGCGCGACATTGTCCCGCGCGGCAAGTTCGTCGAAGGTCGTGCCGGCGAGATACGCAAGATAAGGCGGCACCAGCGGCAGCACGCAGGGCGAGAGAAAGCTGAGCAGGCCCGCTATCAGCGCGGCGGTGAGCGAAACTTCGGTCATGTGCGAAGTCATGCGCGGACGATTCCGCGGAAGCAAGCGTCCTCGCGCCAATGTGAAGCGCGAACTTGCCGCATGAGCGCCAATCGGGTTCATTCGCGGGCATGAAGAACCTGATCACCGATGTCGCAGGCATCCTTGTCGGCCATGCCGACGATGCGAAGGCCGCTACCGGCACCACCGCCGTCATTTTCGAGGAGCCGGCGGTAGCTTCCGCCGACATTCGCGGCGGCGGACCCGGCACCCGCGAACTCGATCTCCTGGATCCGGTTGCCACCGTTGACCGCATCGACGGGCTTGCCCTCTCCGGCGGCTCGGCTTTCGGCCTCGATGCGGGCGCGGGCGTGCAGGCGTGGCTTGCCGAGCAAGGCCGCGGCTTTCCGGTTGGTGCTGCGAATATTCCGATCGTGCCCGGCGCAATTTTGTTCGATCTCCATTCCGGCGGAGACAAGAACTGGGGACGCTTCCCGCCGTATCGAGATCTCGGTTACGCCGCCGCGAAAGCCGCGGCCAAAGATTTCAAACTCGGCAGCGTCGGCGCGGGATATGGCGCCAAGGCGCAAAATCTCAAGGGCGGCATCGGCTCGGCGTCGGACACGACGCCGGATGGCTTTACGGTCGGCGCGATTGCCGCGGTGAACGCCGCAGGCCGCGTGACGCTCGGTGAGGACGGGCATTTCTTTGCCGCCGCCTTCGAGCAGGGGAACGAATTCGGCGGGCGCGGCTTTCCCGCCTCCCGTCAGAAAATCTCGACCGCGCTGAAAGGTGACGTGCGCCAGAACACTACGATCGCGCTGGTCGCGACCGACGCGGTTCTGACGAAAGCGCAGGCGAAGCGTCTCGCAGTGATGGCGGGAGCCGGATTTGCGATGGCGATCCATCCGGTATTTACGCCGCTCGACGGCGATGCGGTTTTCGCCGCCGCTACCTGCAAAAAGAAGCTCGATGATCCTGTTCACGCGCTCGCGCGTATCGGCGCAATCGCTGCGCAGTGCCTTGCGCGCGCGATCGCGCGAGGAGTCTATGAAGCGAGCGCACTCCCCTTCCCCGGCGCGATGCCGTCGTGGAAGGATAAATTTGGCCGCACAGAATAGAATCGTCATGCCCGGCCTTGTGCCGGGCATCCACGCCTTATCAGACCGTCAACGTTGGAAAGACGTGGATGGCCGGGACGAGCCCGGCCATGACGAGTGTTCTAGTTTTTCTGGAAGCGCTCCGCCGCGAACGGCGCGGGATCGACGAACGTCGTCGCGCCGGTCATCATTTCCGCAAGCAGCCGGCCCGAAGCAGGACCCAGCGTCAGCCCGGAATGTCCGTGGCCGTAGTCGAGCCAGAGGCCTTTCTGCCCCGGCGCGCGGCCAATCACTGGACGCGAATCCCAGAAGCACGGGCGCGCGCCCAGCCAGGGCCTCGGCTCCACCGGCTCACCCAATGGAAACAGGTTCTTCGCATAAGGCATAAGGCGGTCGATCTGTACCGGCGTCGGCGGCGCGTCACGGTGTGCGAATTCGGCGCCCGTCGTGAGGCGGATGCCCTGTTCCATGGGCCCGAGAATGAAGCCAACTTCCGCATCGAGCACAGGTCTTGTGAGCGATGCGTTTCCTTTCGCACTGAAGTGCCAGTGATAGCCGCGCTTCACCGCGAGCGGCAGATCGACCCCGAGCGGCTCCAGCACATCCGGCGCCCAGGGGCCGAGCGCGGCCACTACTTCCTCGGCATGCGCCTCCCCGTCTTCGGTGATTACGGACCAGCCGCCGTTCGCACGCTTCAAGGTCTTCGCGTCACCCTTCGCATTCTCTCCGCCGATCGAAAGATAATGCGCGTTGAACGCGCGCGAGACGGCGAGCGGATTGGAATAGCTCGCCGCCTTCGGCCAAAGCACGCCGTGTTTGAACACCGGAGAGAGCGAAGGCTCCAGCGCGACCGACTGCTCGACCGAAAGCTTCTCGTAGGGAATGCCGTACTCGTCCGCGAGCGCGAACTCGGCGGCCATTTTCTCCAGCGCATTCTCGGAACGATAGACGCGAAGCCAGCCGGTATGACGCAGATAGCGCTGTGCGCCCGCGGCTTCCACGAGCGCCTCGTGTTCCGGCAACGCATTCTCGAACAGCGGGCGCATCACGCGCGCAGTCTGCTCCAGTCCTTCGGGCGTGGTCGCCTTGCGCACGTTCCAGAGCCAGCGCGCGATCCACGGCAGAAACCCCGCGTGATAGTTCGCTTCCGTCGCAAGCTTCAGCGCAACGCGGGTGAGCGCGCGAATGTTGCGCGGAAACGGATAGGGAAAAAGCGTATTGCCCTCGATGATCCCGGCATTGCCGTAAGACGTGCCCTCGCCGGGTCCCTGCCGGTCGACGAGCAGCGTCGAGACACCCCGCTTCTGAAGATGAAGCGCGGCCGAGATGCCGACGATGCCGGCTCCGAGAACGATAACATTTTTCTTTCTAGTCATAGTATATTTCTATTATAACTCCACAGCCCTTTCCAGCCAAGGGCTTAGCTATGCACAAGCAAATCCTTGGGACCGAGGCTAAACTGCCGCCGGAATGAGAGTTCTTTACGCCGGAAGCCGACAGTCCGGAAGAAAAGCGTCCGGAAGAATATGGGCCTGAAAAGCAGTCTCGAAGCGCTCGGCCGGCAGGGTACCCGAATCGCAGCCGCGAGCGTGATTGTAGGGGTCGCGATCCCTCCGCTCGCCGCGGCATTCAAGCCCTTCCTCGCGGCGGCGATTTTCCTGCTACTCGTGTTCGCTTTCCTGCGCGTCGATCCGGCGGAGTTACAGGCCCGCTTCAGGGCGCCCCTGCTCGTTGCAATTGCCTGCATCGGCTTCATGGTCGTGATCCCGCTCGCCTTCGGCCTCGCGCTGCCGCACACCGGGATCGACAGGCTCGGCCCCGGTGTCGCGCTGGGGCTGATGATGTACCTCGCGGCACCCCCGATCATGTCTTCTGCGGCATTCGCGGCAATGCTGCGCCTCGATACTGCGCTGACACTCGCAACGCTGATCGTCTGCACCGCCGTCACGCCGCTGCTCGCGCCGTTTATCGTTTCATATTTCGCCGGAGAAACACTGAAACTCGACGTCGTTCAACTCGTAATCAGGCTCCTCGCCATCCTCGGCGGCGCCTTCGCCGCGGCCAGTCTCCTGCGATGGTGGCTCGGCAACGAACGGATCGCAGCCGCCAAAGGCGCGATCGACGGCATCAACGCGCTGCTGTTGTTCCTGTTCGGCGTTGCCGCGATGGACGGCGTGACCGCGCGGGCCTTCAAGGAGCCGCAACTGGTCGCGGGCCTGACTGCGCTCGCTTTCGCGATCGCGATCGGCCTCTATGTCGTAACGACGCTGATCTTCTGGCGGCAGGGCCTCAAGCAATCGCTGGCGCTCGGCTTTTCCTCGGCCCACCGCAACATGGGCGTGATGGTCGCGGCAGCCGGGAGCGGCTTGCCGGAACTGACCTGGATCTACTTCGCGGTCGCGCAGTTTCCGATCTATCTCCTGCCCGCGCTCGCGGCACCTGTTGTTCACCGCCTTGTGGAGCGGCGGTTGCCCCCCGGCAAATAGACATGTTACGGCCTCGGCCTGGAGCCGCTCTTATGCCGACTCGCCCCCTTCTGATCGCGCCTTCCATTCTCGCCGCGGACTTCGCGAAGCTCGGCGAAGAAGTGCGCGCCGCCGATCTGGCCGGCGCCGACTGGATCCACGTCGATGTGATGGACGGCCACTTCGTCCCGAACATCTCACTCGGGCCTACCATCGTGAAGGCGATCCGTCCGCACACGAAGAAAATCCTCGATGTGCATCTGATGATCGCGCCCGCAGACCCTTATCTTGCGGCCTTCGCGGAAGCCGGCGCTGACATCATCACGATCCACCCCGAAGCGGGGCCGCATCTCGAGCGCTCGCTCTCGGTGATCCGCGATCTCGGCAAGAAGGCGGGCGTCGCGCTCAATCCTTCGACCCCAGAAAGCGCCATCGAATACGTGCTCGACAAGGTCGATCTCATTCTTGCGATGAGCGTGAACCCCGGCTTCGGCGGTCAGAGCTATATTCCCGCCGTCACCGCGAAGATCGCAAAGCTCCGCGACATGATCGGCGACCGCCCGATCGACCTCGAAGTCGATGGCGGCATCACCGCCGAAACCGCGCCGTTCGCCGCCAAGGCCGGCGCGAACGTGCTGGTTGCAGGCTCCGCCGTCTACAAAGGCGGCCCGCAACACTACAAGAAGAACATCGAAGCGATCCGGGCCGCGCAACCGCGCGCCGCTGCATGAGAGTACAATGATCCCGCGCTACAGCCGCCCCGAAGCGGTGCAAATCTGGTCGCCCGAAACCCGCTTCAAAATCTGGTTCGAGATCGAAGCGCACGCCGCCGACAAGATGGCGGAGCTCGGCGTCATCCCGAAGGACGCCGCGAAGACGATCTGGGCCAAGGGCAAGGACGCGAAGTTCAACATCGCGCGCATCGACGAGATCGAGCGCGAGGTGAAGCATGACGTGATCGCCTTCCTCACCCACCTCGCGGAGATCGTGGGGCCCGAAGCCCGCTTCGTGCATCTCGGCCTCACCTCGTCGGACGTGCTCGACACCTGTTTCAACGTGCAGCTCGTGCGCTCGGCAGATCTCCTGCTCGCCGGCATCGACAAGGTGCTCGCCGCGCTGAAGAAACGCGCGTTCGAACACAAGAACACCGTCTGCGTCGGCCGCTCGCACGGCATTCATGCGGAGCCCACCACCTTCGGCCTCAAGATGGCGGAAGCTTATGCCGAGTTTTCTCGTAACAAGGAGCGCCTGCTCCGCGCGAAGGATGAAGTCTCGACCGCGGCGCTTTCCGGCGCGGTCGGCACCTTCGCCAATATCGACCCGAAGGTCGAAGCCTATGTCGCGGAGAAGATGGGGCTGAAAGTCGAGCCGGTCTCGACCCAGATCATTCCGCGCGACCGTCACGCGATGTTCTTCGCGACGCTCGGCGTGATCGCTTCCTCTATGGAGCGGATAGCTACCGAAATCAGGCATCTGCAACGCACCGAAGTGAAGGAAGCGGAAGAGTATTTCTCGCCGGGCCAGAAGGGCTCCTCGGCCATGCCGCACAAGCGCAATCCGGTGCTGTCCGAGAACCTCACCGGCCTTGCCCGCATGGTTCGCGCTTATGCGATGCCGGCGATGGAGAACGTGGCGCTCTGGCATGAGCGCGATATCTCGCACTCCTCGGTCGAGCGCATGATCGGCCCGGACGCGACCATCACGCTCGACTTCGCGCTGAACCGTCTCGCCGGACTGATCGAGCAGCTCGTGGTCTATCCGGAAAACATGAAGCGCAATCTCGAGATGTTCGGCGGTCTCGTACATTCCGAGCGTGTATTGCTCGCGCTCGCGCGCAAGGGCATGGCCCGCGAAGACGCTTACCGTCTCGTGCAGCGCAACGCGATGAAGACCTGGGATGCCGGCGCCGACTTCCAGCAATCGCTCAAAGCCGATGCGGATGTCGCGAAGCTCCTGAGTGCTGCGGATATCGACGCCTGCTTCGATCTCGGCCATCACCTCGCGAACGTCGATGTGATCTTCGCGCGCGTCTTCGGCAAAGCCTGACGCAAAAGAACAAGGGCGGCTCGAAAGCCGCCCTTTCCATTAGCTGTCCTGCTTCTGCTTTTGCTTCTGCTGAGCCGGAGGAGGACCTTTCTGCTGCGGCGGCGGAGCCTTCTGCTGCGGCTGCACGTTGCGCTGCTGCATTTGCGGCGGCGGGCCCTTCGGCTGCTGGTTCTGCTGCTGGTTCTGCGGCTGTACGCTGCGCTGCTGCATCTGCGGCGACATGCCCTTCGGCTGCTGGTTCTGCTGCTGAATCTGCGGCTGCCCGCTCTTCTGCTGCTGGAACTGAGGCGTCGTGCCTTTGTGCTGCCAGTTCTTCTGCTGCTGGTTCTGCTGAATCTGCGGTTGCACGTTCTTCTGCTGCTGATTTTGAATCTGCGGCGGCGTGCCTTTCTGCGGCAGCGACTTCTGCTGCAGATTTTGCTGCTGCTGAATGTTCTGCTGCTGCTTCTGAATACTCTTCTGCTGGATCTGAATATTCTTCTGCTGGCGCGTGATCTGGTTCTGATCGCGCAACCGCTGACGCAGCTGGTCGCGATTGTTGTTGTTCCGAAGTGCGCGGGAGTCCGCGCGGTTATGCGTGACCGCCTGCGAAATGGCGCGGTTGTGGCCGGCTGCCGCCGATGTCTGCGGATTGTGGAAGCTGATGCCGGAGACCGCGCGGCTGTGCCGGCGAGCCCGCGACTCCGCGCGCGAGTGCACGACCGCGCTCGAATTGTGACGGCCGTGGAAACCGCCATAGTAGCGGAAGCCGAAGTTCGGCCCGTAGATGTAGTTGAGCGTGTCGTCGTAGTAGTAGCCTTGGAAAACCGTGACGTAAGGCGGCGGCGGCGCGGGACCGAACACCTGCGGCGGATAATACTGCCCTTCGCCGAGGCCGATCACTTCGCGATTCATGAAGCCCTGAAACTCTTCCCAGGTGACTTCGCACCACAGATCGTCGCAGCGCTGCACATCGACGACCGTGCCTTCCGGCACGACGACCTGCACCGGATACTCGATACCCGGGCCCCAGCGCAGATTGATATTGGCAGGCAATACGATCGGCGCCGCGGATGCGGCGGCCGCGGATAGAATGAATGCAGCGGCTGCAAGAACCGTGCGCTTCGTAAACATCGGCGTTCCTTTCTCAGGCGCGAATTCACGCCATCATCGAACGCCGAACATAGTTCTTCTGTTCCGGTTTTACCCGTGAATTCGCGGCAATCTAGGTGAATGGATATTCAGCGCGCGAACGCAAACCGTTCGCGCGGATTCTGCTGAACCGGCAGGTGTTTACTTGCCGGCCTTGATTTCGGCGGCGGCCTCGATCAGCAGCGCTTCCATCTTCGCGCGGATGTCGGCGTCGGAAACGCCCTGCTTGCCTTTGGCGTCGAGATCGCCGCGCACCTTGCGGAAAACGTCGTCGTCGCCCGCTTCTTCGAAGTCCGCCGCAACGACGGATTTCGCGTAGGCTTCGGCTTCCGCGCCGCTTAAACCGATTTGGTCCGCGACCCATGCGCCGAGCTTGCGGTTGCGGCGCGCGGTCGCCTTGAACTTCTGCTCCTCGTCGAGGGCAAACTTCTTTTCGAAGGCTTCTTCACGCTTGTCGAAACTGCTCATCGGCCGCCGCTGCTCCCGAATTCCCTGAATGCCGCCGTTGAATATAGGCCGCCCCACCCTATTTCAACTGCGGCAATCGGCCATGCGAAAGCCTACGGATCGAGCGCTATTTGTGTTGGCGAAACCGATCAGATAGGGTCGAAACGAGCAGGAAAGACGGGCGGAGTCGCCCGCTTCAGGCTCCAGAAAACCCGGTTTTCCAGACGATTCCAGCCCAGCGTACGCCCGGAGTTCCGGTTCGAAATGGATTTTTTGAAGCCACGGTACACACGCATGAGCCGCCGCCGCCGCATCTATGAAGGCAAGGCCAAGGACCTTTTCGAAGGCCCCGAGCCCGGAACGCTGGTCCAGTATTTCAAGGACGACGCCACCGCGTTCAACGCGAAGAAACACGAGATCGTCGACGGCAAAGGCGTACTCAACAACCGCATCTCGGAATTCGTCTTCCAGAAGCTGAACGAGATCGGCGTGCCGACGCACTTCGTGCGCCGCCTCAACATGCGCGAGCAGCTGATCCGGGAAGTCGAAATCATTCCGCTCGAGGTCGTGGTGCGCAATGTCGCCGCCGGCTCGCTCGCAACCCGCCTCGGCCTCGAGGAAGGCATGCAGTTGCCGCGCTCGATCATCGAGTTCTACTACAAGAGCGACAAGCTGAACGACCCGATGGTTTCCGAAGAGCACATCACCGCCTTCGGCTGGGCCACGACGCAGGAAATCGACGACGTGATCGCGCTCGCGATCCGCGTGAACGATTTCCTCTCGGGCCTCTTCCTCGGCGTCGGCATCCGGCTCGTGGACTTCAAGATGGAATGCGGAAGGCTGTGGGACAACGACATGGTCCGCATCGTCGTCGCCGACGAGATCAGCCCGGATAGCTGCCGGCTTTGGGACATCAAGACCTCGGACAAGCTCGACAAGGACCGCTTCCGCCGCGACATGGGCGGCCTGATCGAGGCTTATACGGAAGTCGCGCGCCGTCTCGGCATCATCTCGGAGAACGAGCCGCCGCAGGGCACCGGCCCGGTGCTGGTGAAAAGCTGAGGCTGACGCTCGCGTGCCGTATTTCTGATGTGGATGTTTGGCGGGGGCGATTGCCCCCGTCTGCGTTTCGGCTAAACGGTTCTTAGAAAGGTCTTCCGATGAAAGCCCGCGTCACCGTCACCCTGAAAAATGGCGTTCTGGATCCGCAGGGCAAGGCCATCGAAGGCGCACTGAAATCCCTCGGCATCGACGGCGTCGAGAGCGTCCGTCAGGGCAAGGTATTCGAAATCGAACTCAAGGACGGCGACAAGGCGAAGGCCGAGGCCGCGCTGAAGGCTGCCGCCGACAAGCTTCTCGCGAATACCGTGGTCGAGAATTATCGCGTCGAGGTGTTGAGCTAAGCCGATGAACGCCGCCGTCGTTCTCTTCCCCGGCTCCAATCGCGAAGGCGATGTCGCAAGCGCGATCAAGCGCATCTCGGGCAAGGCCGCGAACATCGTCTGGCACGCGGACAGCGAGTTGCCCGCGAACACCGATCTCGTCGTGTTGCCGGGCGGATTTTCCTATGGCGACTATCTGCGCTGCGGGGCGATTGCCGCCCGCGCGCCGATCATGAACGCGGTGCGCGCGCATGCGGAGCGCGGCGGGCTCGTGCTCGGCATCTGCAACGGCTTTCAGATTCTTTGCGAGTCCCAGCTTCTCCCCGGCGTTCTGTTGCGCAACGCACGGCTGCGCTTCATGTGCAAGGAAGTTTTCCTGCGCGTCGAGCGCTCCGACACGCCCTACTCCCGCCGCTACAACGCAGGCGACGTTCTGAAAATTCCGGTCGCGCACGGCGAAGGCAACTACACGGCGGACGAGGAAACCATCAAGCGCCTCGAAGGCGATGGCCGCGTGCTGTTCCGCTATGTCTCGCCCGGGGGCAAAACCGATCCGGCATGGAATTATAACGGCGCGACGAATGCCATCGCCGGTATCCTCTCCGAGAAGCTGAACGTTCTCGGCCTGATGCCGCATCCTGAAAACCACGTCGATCCCGCCATCGGCCCGACCGACGGCCGCGGATTGTTCGAAAGCATCAAGACCGTCCTGGAGGCGGCGTGAATATTTCCAACACCGTCAAGATCACGCCCGAACTCGTCGCCGAACATGGCCTGAAGCCCGACGAGTACGAGCGGATTCTGAAACTGATCGGACGCGAACCCTCGATCACCGAACTCGGCATCTTCTCGGCGATGTGGAACGAGCATTGCTCGTACAAATCGTCAAAAGTGCATCTGAAGACGCTGCCCGTCACCGGCAAGATCGTGATCCAAGGCCCCGGCGAAAACGCCGGCGTCATCGACATCGGCGACGGTCTCGCTTGCGTCTTCAAGATGGAGAGCCACAACCATCCGTCTTTCATCGAGCCCTATCAGGGGGCGGCGACCGGCGTCGGCGGGATCCTGCGCGACGTCTTCACCATGGGCGCGCGCCCCATCGCGTGCCTGAACGCGCTTCGCTTCGGATCGATCGATCACCCGCGGACGCGCCATCTCGTATCCGGCGTCGTCGCGGGCATCGGCGGCTACGGCAACTCGTTTGGCGTTCCCACCGTCGGCGGTTCGGTCGGCTTTCATTCGCGTTATGACGGCAACATTCTCGTGAACGCGATGGCGGTCGGCATCGCAGAGACCGACAAGATCTTCTACGCGAAAGCGACCGGCGTCGGATTGCCCGTCGTCTATCTCGGATCGAAGACGGGACGCGACGGCATTCATGGCGCCACCATGGCTTCCGCCGAATTCGGCGAAGGCGCCGAAGAGAAGCGGCCGACCGTGCAGGTAGGCGATCCGTTCTCCGAAAAACTTCTCCTCGAAGCCTGCCTCGAAATCATGGCCAAGGGCTGCGTCGTCGCCATTCAAGATATGGGTGCCGCCGGCCTCACCTGCTCCGCGGTCGAGATGGGCGCGAAGGGCGATCTCGGCATCACGCTCGATCTCGAGAAGGTGCCGGTGCGCGAAGAGGCGATGACGGCCTACGAGATGATGCTGTCGGAGAGCCAGGAGCGCATGCTGATGGTGCTGAAGCCCGGCAAGGAAGCCGAGGCGGAAGCCATCTTCAAGAAGTGGAGCCTCGACTTCGCGATCATCGGCCACACCACCGACACGCTTCGCTTCCTCATCCGCCACAACGGCGAGGAAATGGCGAACCTGCCGATCAAGGAGCTTGGCGATCAAGCGCCGGAGTACAATCGCCCCTTCACGGAATCGAAGAAGCTCCCGGTGATCGAGGCCGCCTCCGTGCCCGCTCCGCTCTCGATTGGCGAAGCACTGGAAAAGCTCGTCGCCTCCCCCGACCTCTGCTCCAAGCGCTGGGTCTGGGAGCAATACGATCATCTCATTCTGAATAATACTGTGCAGCGTCCGGGCGGCGACGCCGCGGTCGTGCGCGTGCAGGAAGGCCCGAAGGCGCTCGCGATCTCGACCGACGTGACGCCGCGCTACTGCGAAGCCGATCCCTTCGAGGGCGGCAAACAGGCGGTCGCCGAATGCTGGCGCAACATCACCGCGGTCGGCGCGACCCCGCTTGCGATCACCGACAACCTGAATTTCGGCAATCCCGAGCGGCCCGAGATCATGGGCCAGTTCGTCGGCTGCATCCGCGGCATCAAGGAAGCGTGTCTGGCGCTGAACTTCCCGGTCGTGTCCGGCAACGTCTCGCTCTACAACGAGACACAGGGCCGTGGAATTTTGCCGACGCCCACCATCGGCGGCGTCGGCCTGCTCTCCGACTTCCACAATTCGGCGACGCTCGCCTTCAAGGCGTCGGGCGAAGCGATCGTCGTGCTGGGCGATACCACGGGCTGGCTCGGCCAGTCGGCTTATCTCGCGGCCGTGGCCGGCCGCGAAGAAGGCGCGCCGCCGCCTGTCGATCTTGCCGCCGAAAAGCGCGCGGGCGATCTCGTCCGCGACCTGATCGCCAAGGGCCGCGTGACCGCCGTGCACGACTGCTCGGATGGCGGACTGCTCGTCGCGATCGCGGAAATGGCGATGGCCTCGGGTATCGGCGCTACCCTGGAACTTTCACCGGGTGGAATCCCGCCCCATGCCTTCTGGTTCGGCGAAGATCAGGCGCGCTACGTCGTGACCGCGCCGGCGCTGGCGTTGCCGGAAATCGATGCGGCTGCAAAGCAGGCAGGCGTTTCGGTCATGCGTCTGGGCCTTACCGGCGGGGAGGAATTGACCTTGCCCGGAGAACGCCCAATATCCGTGGCTCAATTGAAGAACCGGCACGAATCTTGGTTGCCGGATTATATGGCGGGCAAGCGCTGAGAGCCCGCACTCTGGAGTAATGGCGATGGGAATGGAAGCCGCGGAAATCGAACGCCTCATCAAAGAGGCGCTTCCCGACGCTTCCGTCGAGATCAGGGATCTGGCCGGCGACAACAACCATTATGCCGCCACGGTTATCTCCAATAGTTTCAAGGGTAAGAGCCGCGTGCAGCAGCATCAGATGGTCTATGCAGCGCTCAAAGGACAGATGGGTGGCGTGCTTCACGCCCTCGCGCTACAAACAGGCACCCCGGAAGGGTGAATTCAGGACATTCGGACGGCCAAGAGAAATCAAACATGAGCATTCAGGATTTCATCAAGAACGAAGTAACCTCGAACGACATCGTGCTTTTCATGAAAGGCACGCCGCAGTTCCCGCAATGCGGTTTCTCCGGTCAGGTCGCGCAGATCCTCGACTATGTCGGCGCGTCGTATAAGGGCATCAACGTGCTCGACTCGGCCGAGCTTCGTCAGGGCATCAAGGACTTCACCAGCTGGCCGACCATCCCGCAGCTCTACGTGAAGGGCGAGTTCGTCGGCGGCGCGGACATCGTGCGCGAAATGTTTCAGGCCGGCGAGCTGCAAAGCTTCCTGAACGAAAAGGGCGTGAAGGTAGCGGCGAAAGCGTAAGCCGTACCCGCCTCTTCGAGAATTAAAAAAGCCGCCCCGAAGGGCGGCTTTTTTGTTATTGAGACTGCTGCCGTTGGAGTATTTCCTTTTTTATCTCGTTCTTGGCATCGCCCTCCACCGTCAATGGATTGCAACGCTCGTTTCGCTCAAGCTTGTTCACATAGACCAGCGCAGTGCCCATGTTGTTTTTATAGTAGAGTTTGTCGATTTCGTAGGGCGGCGGCAAGAGAACATCGTTGACGAACAAGAACAGTTCGCCGCTGGTTCTCGCCCGAATTTCCACATGCAGGTTATCCAGGCTGGGAATGCCAGCCTGCGCGGATTGAGGCGCCAGTGCGTATTCATCCGCTCCAGAAGACCCGATCCTCGCGATCGGACGGAAATATGGCTCGAAGACCAGACGGCGCAGCGGGATGCCAAGCCGCTGATACCAGCCCGCCTCCGAGAAAGTAATTCCCTCGAGACCCGTTACCGTCTCGCCATCCCGCCAGGTCGTGTTGCTTACGAACCGGATGCAATAACGCTCACCCTGCTTCACGAGCAGCCGTGTCGCGTTGCAAGCTTTCTTGGTCGTAAAATCGATCTTGCTGTTTGCCGTCCCGATCTGCTGCGTCGCGCCTGAAGCAGTGCAGACATTTCCGTTTACGAGCTGCCAGGTCGTATAAGAGCGGCCGTAAACCACGAAGCCGGCATACGCGAGAATGACAAAGAAACACGCCGCAAAAAAAACCGGCAATATCCACCGTTTCATCGCGCGAACAAGCCACTTGTACCAGCCGCTCATGCGCAATTTGTAGAGAATGTCGGCCGGCGGTCGCGATTTCACTACCCGCTTCGGCGGCGCGTGCAGATGATCCCACAGCGCCCGCATCCTCGTCTTCGTCTGCTGTTTCAAAGTCGAGCCGAGCGAAAGCAGTAGCCCCAGCAGCATGATCTGGACGAAGAATGGACCACGATCCTCCGCTATTGCCGCGACCCATTCCGCTACGAAGGCCGGAACGATCAGCGAAACAATATTCAGAAGCGCCGAGACGACAGGCTCGAAAATCGCGAACAGAGGCGCCAGAAAGGTCGAACTGCTTATGCTGCGGAATAGCGCGTGAACGGCGTCTTCGCCCGGTATGACGGGTCTGGCTAGAATATAAATAACGAAGAAAAGCGTGATAAAATACAGTACGCGCCGCAGCCAGACGATATTCCAAACGTGCTCCTGACTATTGAACCGGTTCTTGGCCTGCGACGGGTCTTCTACTTTCGCGGCCTGCATGCTGCGAACCGATCCGTCTGCCATGACCACCGCATAGTCGTGCGGCAATCCGATTGGAGCATAGAGATCGCCTCCCGACCTGATCCTGTCGAACACGGTGTGATGGATTTTCGGCTGATTGATTTTGACGTTGTCGCGGCCGTCCCATTTGCTGTGAACGTCGCAAAGAGCCGCGATAGGCCGCGGCCCAAACCGATAGTACGACGCAACCCCATGTCGTGAATCGTAGATCTTGCCGTTTGCGACGACGGGCGAGCGGTCGGAGTTTTCGTCAAGCCTGAGCCTCAGCTTCGCTTTCTTTGCGGCCGTATTGATGTCTTTGCGTGTGCCGCTGGCAAAGACGAGCCCGCGCTGCTCCGCCTCGCTCATCATCCAGTCTAGCGGGACGTAGGAAAGGCTATCGTCCGGATAGCCACCGCCCACGTTGGAGTGGACGCCGGCAAACCAAACCTGTTTCAGCGTATTGCTGCTATGGGTGTTCTTCGGATGAACTTCCGTCCACAACAGCGGATGAAACGTAGTTCTCTCGTCATCGATCGAAAGCGCGTGACGGGCGTGTTGAATTTCGGGAGCCAGAACCCGGTCGGTCGGTGCAATCGGCCACAAGAATACGTCAATCCCGCGAACCATCTCGTGGACAGGCAGCCCATAAGCCGCAACCGTATCCCAAACGCCCAGAAATTCTACGTTCGACTTTACTCCATCGCGATAATCCGGCTTCGGCTGGCCAGATAGCTTGCGCTTTATACTGATGAAAAGGTTCCGCGCCCGCCGCAAAGTCCAAACGATAAAACGAGCAGGAAATATGCCTCTGAAGCGTTCTTGCCGGTATGCCCGGTACATGTCGAGCGCGCGAAGATCGAAGGCTTCGCCCGTCAGACCGGGGGGAATAAGTCCCTTGATTGCAATCAGGCTCGCAACGAGCCGGATCGTGTAGGCGCCCCGGCTGAAGCCGAAACAATAGATACGGTCTCCAGGTTTGTAGTTCGCGCTTGCGAACTTATAGAGGTTGATAACGTTACGCTTCAGACCGAATCCGAAGGCGCCACCAAGAAGCGCGAGCGGCTTGAAAGCGGAAGTCCCTACACCATCGTCGTAACGCGCAATCTGCTTGCGGCCATCGCGCAGTTCCAGCGCCTGATACGTGCGCCAGACATTCGTGCGCCAGACTTTCGCGGCTGCGTTGCCCGTGCCGTCCGACAACAGGACAATATTTTTCGGCATGAAATGATCCCCCGTCGTTCAATCGTCACATTGAAGGCGACGGAAATTGCCGGCGCAACGCACGGTATTCCGGTAGCGAGCCGGGTGGAGGCACCCGAAACGAAAAAAGCCGCCCGGACCGGGCGGCTTTTCTTATTAAGCGTCGCGCGAGACTTAGCGCGAGTAGAATTCGACGACGAGATGCGGCTCCATCTGCACCGGGAACGGCACTTCGGTCAGCACCGGCACACGGGTCAGCTTCGCGGTCATCTTCGAGTGATCGGCTTCGATGTAATCCGGCACATCGCGCTCGGCGAGCTGGGTGGATTCCAGCACGAGCGGAAGCTGCTTCGACTTTTCCTTGATCGAAACGACGTCGCCCGGCTCGAGACGCATCGAGGGGATCGTCGCCTTCTTGCCGTTCACCTGCACGTGGCCGTGGTTGATGAACTGGCGGGCCGCGAAGACCGTCGGCACGAACTTCGCCCGATAGATGATCGCGTCGAGACGGCTCTCGAGAAGGCCTATCAGGAGCGCGCCGGTGTCGCCGCGGCGGCGAACCGATTCTTTATAGATTCCGAGAAACTGCTTCTCGGAAATGTTGCCGTAATAGCCCTTGAGCTTCTGCTTCGCGCGCAGCTGCACGCCGAAGTCCGACGGGCGGCCCTTGCGGCGCTGGCCGTGCTGGCCCGGACCATATTCGCGGCGGTTGACGGGGCTCTTCGGGCGGCCCCAGATATTTTCGCCCATGCGACGGTCAAGCTTGTGCTTGGCCGAGTGACGCTTCGACATCGCTAATCCTCAAGTTTGGATTGCGCCCTCCTTTGCGGACCCAGATGGATCAGCCGACAGGCGAACTTCCGAGCGCCGGGACCGGTTTTTGCCGATCTCGTTGAGGAAGGCCGCCACGGGTGCGGGAAGTGCGTGGGGATATAGGGTCGTCCCGGACCTGTCAAACCGCCGTAGTACCCACTTTCCGAAGCTCGTGATGCCCCTAAGCAACCGCTTTCACGAGCTTCGGAAAGTAATGGGTACTACCAATTTTAAGTTGCTAGTGCCGCTTTCTATTGGAAGTTCCTGCGCGGACTCGCCGCCAGCAATTCAGGAACTTCCAATAGGCGGCACTAGTCGGCTGCCTCTATCCCGAAGGATTTCAAAGACTTGGCCAGCGCCGGGCCGGGCACTTTCCCGCTCGTGAAATGTGCCCGGATAGGCTCCGTCACAGGGCTGCCGGGGGCCGGAAGCAGGCTTGCGACCCGCCGCGCGATCGCAGGCGCCGGGTCGATCCATTCGACGGGCCATGGCGCGAGCTTCTTCAGCTTTTCCAGGAGCAGCGGATAATGCGTGCAGGCGAGCACGACCGTATCGGTCTTGGATCCCCGATCGATAAACGCAGGCGCGATTTCCTTCGCGATCTGATTGTCCGCCACCTCCTCCCCGCGCAGATAGGCTTCCGCCAGCGGGGCCAGCCATGCACTGCCGACGAGATCGACCTCGCAGTCGGCCGCGAACTCGCGGATGAGTTCGCGCGTGTAATCGCGCTTCACGGTGCCGGGCGTCGCCAGCACGGAAATCCGCTTTGTCTTCGACTGCGCGCAAGCGGGTTTGATCGCGGGCACCGTCCCGACGAAGGGGACCGCGTGCTTCGCCCGCAGCACAGGGAGCGTGAGCGTAGAAGCGGTATTGCAGGCGATCACGACGAGCGCGGGGGAAAAGCGCGCGATCAGATCGTCCATGACTGAAGAGACGCGCGCGATTAGCGCCGCGTCGTCGAGCCTGCCATAGGGGAAAACCGCGTCGTCGGCGGCATAGACAAGCTTGAGGCCGCGCCGGAGTGCTGCGATCTCGCGCAGCACCGTCAGTCCGCCGAGCCCGGAATCGAACACCAGCACGGCGGGGTTGACGGAGTTGGCTAACGAATCCTGCATCGGAACCCGAGTTTAGCGCGCAATATGCTTTTGTTCATCGGGTATCGTAAACGCGCTGCATTTCGTTCAACTTCGGTTCTCGCCGCGTTCTCTTGCCGCTTAATGGGATCATCGAATCTCGCGGTTCCGGATTCATGTTCGGCTAGGAGAGGTTACTTTCATCGCCTGCTCGATTTGATCGAGCAGAGCATCGAGTTCCCGCTCCTTCGAATTTATCTCAACGATCCGGTAATTGCGCTCGCGCAGCCATGAATGCTGCGCTTCGCGCATCGCGCGGGCTTCGTCATCCTCTTTCGGCGGAACGATTGCCAGAATGAGACGCAGGTGTTGCGCGAGAAAGTCGGTGACATGCGGCCCGATCGGCACGTTGCGCTTGAACTGACCGGCAAATCGCTTGTCGTTGGTAAGCGCCTTCCAGAGGCTGCGTTCCAGTTCGGTAGGATTGCGCCGCAGGAGCCGCGCGAGACCCTTTCCCGGCGCAGTGCCGCTTGCAGTGCTCGCGCCCTGCTTGTTCAGGAGATCGCGGAGTAATTCCGCCTCCCCGCCCCGCAGAATGCCCCCGGTCGCGGGTCCTTTGGAGCCCTGCGCGAGCGTGCGCACGACGCCGTGCAGCGTCTGCATGTCCTGCTCGGTCGGCTCGATCCGCAGAAAGATGTTGCGGAGATTCACGATCATGTTCTCGCGTTTTTCCGGCGGACGGAAGAATTCATGACGCTCCAGCTCGCTGACCAATGTCGCAAAGAAAGCCTCGAACTTCGCCTTCGACGCCGGCGGCGAGAAATCCGGCGCCACGAACGGCAGCGCATTGCCGGAGGCGAGCTTGTAGAACTCGTAGGCACAGATGATCACCGCCTGCGCGAGATTGAGCGAGGCAAACGCCGGGTTCACCGGCATGGTCAGGATCTTGTTGGCAAGGCCCACTTCGTGGACCTCGAGCCCGTTGCGCTCGCGGCCGAACACGAGCGCGGCTTTATTTCCTGCCTCGACATGCGGCAGCAGGTCGCGCGCAGCCTGTTCCGGCCCGACGACCTCCTTGATCTGGTCATGCTGGCGCGCGGTCGCGGCAATGACGAATGTGCAGTCGGTGATCGCCTCCGCGAGCGTCTCATAAAGCTTCGCCTCCTCGAGGATACGGTCTGCGCCTGAAGCCGTGCGGAATGCGCCGGGGTTCGGCCAGCCGTCGCGCGGCTTCACGAGCCGGAGTTCGGCGAGGGCGAAATTCCCCATCGCGCGCGCGACCGCGCCGATGTTCTCGGCGAGCTGCGGCTCGACGAGCACGATCACCGGCCCGCGGCCGGCAATCCATTCTTTCGTACTGTCCGTTCCCGCGCCCGGCATCTGGAAACTCTCGTACCGCAGCCAAAGTCGGCTTTCGCGGCCTATGAGCCGATGCTATAGCGACCCCCTGATCGGCGGGCCACTCCGGCCCGCCATTTCCTGCAAATTTCCAAGCTTTCGGGGGAGCCTCGCGGTCATGGCGAAAATCAAGGTCAAGAATCCGGTCGTCGAAATGGACGGCGACGAGATGACACGGATCATCTGGCAGCTCATCAAGGACAAGCTGATCCACCCTTACCTCGACATCGACCTGCTCTATTACGATCTCGGCGTCGAGAAGCGCGACGAAACCAACGACCAGATCACGATCGATGCCGCGAACAAGACGCGGGAAGTCGGCGTCGCGGTGAAGTGCGCGACGATTACGCCGGACGAAGCGCGCGTGAAAGAATTCAACCTCAAGGAAATGTGGAAGTCGCCGAACGGCACGATCCGCAACATCCTCGGCGGCACGATATTCCGCGAGCCCATCATCTGCAAGAACGTGCCGCGCCTGGTGCCGGGCTGGACCCAGCCGATCGTGATCGGCCGTCACGCCTTCGGCGACCAGTATCGCGCGACCGATTTCAAGTTCCCGGGCAAGGGCAAGCTGACGATCAAGTTCGAAGGCGCCGACGGCAAGGTGATCGAGAAGGAAGTGTTCCAGGCGCCGGGCGCCGGCGTCACCATGGCAATGTACAATCTCGACGAGTCGATCCGCGACTTCGCCCGCGCGTCGATGAACTACGCGCTCAACCGCGGCTACTCGCTCTATCTCTCGACCAAGAACACGATCCTCAAGCAGTACGACGGCCGCTTCAAGGACATCTTCCAGGAAGTTTTCGACGCGGAGTTCAAGGACAAGTTCGCCGGCAAGAAGACCGTCTACGAGCACCGGCTGATCGACGACATGGTCGCCGCCGCGCTGAAGTGGTCCGGCGGATACGTCTGGGCGTGCAAGAACTACGACGGCGACGTGCAGTCCGACACGGTCGCACAGGGCTTCGGCTCGCTCGGCCTCATGACCTCAGTGCTGCTAACGCCGGACGGCAAGACGATGGAAGCGGAAGCCGCGCACGGCACGGTGACGCGCCACTATCGCCAGCACCAGAAAGGCGAAGAGACCTCGACCAACTCGATCGCCTCGATCTTCGCCTGGACGCGCGGCCTCGCGCATCGCGCCAAGCTCGACGGCAACGCCGAACTGGCGAAGTTCTCTACCACGCTCGAGAAGGTCTGCATCGACACGGTCGAGGCCGGCTTCATGACCAAGGATCTGGCGCTTCTCGTGGGCGACCAGCAGAAGTGGCTGTCCACCGCCGGTTTCCTCGACAAGATCGACGAGAACCTGAAGAAGGCCATGGCTTAAGGTGAAGGCGGTCTGACCTCGACCTGAATCAGAACTGGAATCGGAACGGCCCGGAATGACTCATTCCGGGCCGTTTTCGTGAATCGATTTCAGCGCCTGAAGCGCTTGAATCTCTACTTTAACTTCAAGCGGAAAGCGCCGCTTCGATCGCCTTCAGTGCGTCATCGGCTTTCGCGCCGTCCGGGCCGCCGGCCTGTGCCATGTCTGGGCGTCCGCCGCCGCCCTTTCCGCCGAGCGCTTCCGCACCCATGCGGACGAGATCGACCGCGCTGAACTTAGAGGTCAGATCGGCCGTCACGCCGACGACGATTCCGGCCTTGCCATCGTCGGTAACACCGACGATCGCGACCACGCCGGAGCCGACCTGCTTCTTGCCTTCGTCGACGAGGCTCTTCAGATCCTTGATCTCGATGCCTTCGACCGAGCGGGCGAAGAACTTCACGCTGCCGACGCTTCTGATCGCGTCGCCGCCGTCGGACTTTCCGCCGCCGCCCATCGCAAGTTTCTTTCTGGCGTCAGCCAGCTCCCGCTCGAGTTTCTTGCGTTCGTCGATCAGCGCCGCAAGACGCGCAGGCGCATCGGCAACGGAAGACTTCAGAAGCCCGGTAATCTCCTCCAGCGCGCGGCTCTCTTCGCGCAGAAGCCTGCGCGCACCTTCGCCGGTCGCCGCCTCGATACGGCGCACGCCACCGGCGACGCCGCTTTCGCTGGTCAGCGCAACGAGACCGATATCGCCGGTGCGGACCACATGGGTGCCGCCGCAGAGTTCGACGGACCAGCCGAGTGTATTGCTGCCGGGCGCATTGCCCATCGCGACTACGCGAACTTCATCGCCGTATTTTTCGCCGAACAGCGCGCGGGCGCCTGCCGCGCGGGCGTCGTCCAGCGCCATCACGCGCGTGGTCACCGGCGAGTTCTCCAGCACGTACTCGTTCGCCATGGCCTCGATCTTCGCAATCTCGTCCTGCGAGATCGGTTTCGGATGCGAGAAGTCGAAACGCAGACGATCCGGCGCAACCAGCGAGCCCTTCTGCGCGACGTGATCGCCGAGTACCTGACGAAGCGCTTCGTGCAGAAGATGGGTCGCGGAGTGATTGCGGCGGATGCCGCTGCGGCGCGCGTGATCGACCTTCAACTCCAGCGCCTTACCGGTTTCCAGCGTACCTTCCTCGACCTTGCCGTAATGTACGAACAGATCGCCGGCCTTCTTTTGCGTATCGGTGACGCGGAATTTCGCCTTTTCGCCAATGAGCAGCCCGATGTCGCCGACCTGGCCGCCGCTCTCGCCATAGAACGGCGTCTGATTCAGGACGACCGCACCCTCGTCGCCGGCTTTGAGCGACTTCACCTCCGCGCCATCTTTTACGATAGCGGAGACGACGCCTTCCGCGGTTTCGGTTTCGTAGCCGAGGAATTCGGTCGCGCCGAGTTTCTCGCGCAGGCCGAACCAGATCGTCTCCGTAGCGGCGTCACCGGAGCCCTTCCAGCTTTCGCGCGCTTTGGCTTTCTGTTTTTCCATCGCGCTTTCGAAAGCCTTGGTGTCGACGGAAATGCCGCGCGGCTTGAGCGCATCCTGCGTGAGATCGAGCGGGAAGCCGTAGGTATCGTAGAGCGTGAACGCGGTTTCGCCGCTGAAGCTGTCGCCTTTCTTGAGCGGCTTCGATTCCGCCTCTAACATCGCAAGACCGCGCTCGAGCGTTTTGCGGAAGCGGGTCTCTTCGAGTTTCAGCGTCTCGGTGATCAGGCTTTCCGCACGCACAAGTTCCGGATAGGCCGAGCCCATCTCACGCACGAGCGCAGGCACGAGCCGGAACATCAACGGATCCTTGGCGCCCAAGAGTTCCGCGTAGCGCATGGCACGGCGCATGATGCGGCGAAGCACATAGCCGCGGCCTTCGTTCGAGGGCAGCACGCCGTCGGCGACAAGGAACGACGACGCGCGCAGATGATCCGCAATCACGCGGTGCGCGGCGCGGTTTTCGCCTTCGGCTTTCACGCCGGTCGCTTCCTCGCTCGCGCGGATCAGGCCCTTGAAAAGATCGGTGTCGTAGTTCGAATAGACGCCCTGCATGATCGCGGAGATGCGCTCGAGGCCCATGCCGGTATCGATCGAAGGCCGCGGCAGGTCGATCCGCTTGTCGGGCGTGACCTGCTCGTACTGCATGAAGACGAGATTCCAGAACTCGAGGAAACGGTCGCCGTCTTCATCCGGGCTGCCCGGAGGACCGCCCTGAAGTTTGTCGCCCTGATCGATGAAGATTTCGGAGCAAGGACCGCAGGGGCCGGTGTCGCCCATAGCCCAGAAATTGTCGGAGGTCGGAATGCGGATGATCCGGCTGTCCGGCAGGCCCGCGATCTTCTTCCAGAGGGTAAAGGCCTCGTCATCCGTGTGATAGACGGTGACGAGCAGCTTGTCCTTCGGCAGATCGAAATTCTTGGTGCAGAGGTTCCACGCCAGCTCGATCGCGCGCTCCTTGAAGTAATCGCCGAACGAGAAGTTGCCGAGCATCTCGAAGAAGGTGTGATGGCGTGCGGTGTAGCCGACGTTGTCGAGGTCGTTGTGCTTGCCGCCGGCGCGCACGCATTTCTGCGAGGTGGTCGCCTTGTTGTAGGGCCGCTTCTCGACGCCGGTGAAGACGTTCTTGAACTGCACCATGCCGGCGTTCGTGAACATCAACGTCGGATCGTTGCGCGGGACGAGCGGAGAAGACGGCAGGATTTCGTGCCCGTTCTTCGCGAAGTACTCGAGAAAGGTCGACCGGATTTCGTTGACGCCGCTCATGATTTTCAGATGCCGGAGAAGGACTTGGAAAGAGCTCGTTCTCTAGCCGACAGGGCCGTCCGGGTCGAGCAGAACCGGGGGCGTGAACCGGGGCGGAAGAAGCGCCCGAAAACGGAGCGACGCGGCCCCTTGCCGGGGCGGGGAAAGCCGGTGGCAAGGAGACCGCGTCCCGAAACCGGAGCGCGGGGCATTCGCGATCCGGGCATGTCCGAGGCCAAACGCTTCGGCTCGCGGATTTCAGCCTTCCATGGTGCCCGGGCATACGGGCACATATGGCGGCGGCTTCGCCGCCCGGCCGGTACGGGCGAACTCACCCGGCCGGAGCGGCTAAATCCGGAGGAAGCTGCGGCAGGGCTAAATCAGGCCTCGGCTGCTTCGTCGGCGTCGTCCTCGGAGGCATCCGAGTCGTCCGCCTGATCCAGAATTTGTTCGGCGACCAGGCCGGAGTTCGCGCGCACCGCCGCTTCGATGGCGGCGACGATCGCGGGATTCTCCTTGAGAAACGACTTCGCGTTCTCGCGGCCCTGACCGAGGCGCTGGCTGTCATAGGAGAACCAGGCGCCGGACTTTTCGACGACGCCCGCCTTGACGCCGAGATCGATGATCTCGCCCATCTTGGAGACGCCCTCGCCGTACATGATGTCGAACTCGACCTGCTTGAACGGAGGCGCCACCTTGTTTTTGACGACCTTCACGCGGGTCTGGTTGCCGATCACCTCGTCGCGTTCCTTGATCGCGCCGATACGGCGGATGTCGAGACGGACGGAGGCGTAGAACTTCAGTGCGTTGCCGCCGGTAGTGGTTTCTGGCGAGCCGTACATGACGCCGATCTTCATGCGGATCTGGTTGATGAAGATCACCATCGTGTTCGACTTTGAGATGGAGCCGGTGAGCTTGCGGAGCGCCTGGCTCATGAGGCGAGCCTGGCTTCCGGGCTGCACGTCGCCCATTTCGCCGTCGAGTTCGGCCCGCGGCACCAGCGCAGCCACCGAGTCGACCACCAGAATATCGATCGCGCCGGAGCGCACGAGCGTGTCGGCGATTTCGAGCGCCTGCTCGCCCGCGTCGGGCTGCGAAACCAGAAGGTTTTCGATGTCGACGCCGAGCTTCTTGGCATAGATCGTATCGAGCGCGTGTTCCGCGTCGATGAAGGCGCAAGTGCCGCCAAGCTTCTGCGCTTCCGCGATGGTGTGGAGCGCGAGCGTCGTCTTGCCCGAGGATTCGGGGCCGTAAATTTCGATGACCCGGCCGCGCGGCAGACCGCCGACGCCAAGCGCGATGTCGAGACCGAGCGAGCCGGTCGAAATGACCTGAATGCCGGCGGGCTTGTCGCTCTTTCCCAGCTTCATGATCGAGCCTTTGCCGAAGGCGCGTTCGATCTGAGACAGGGCGGCGTCCAAAGCCTTTGATTTGTCCACGGAATTGCCTTCTACGACTCGGAGGTGGGCTGAAGAAGCTGACATAACACGGTCTCCCGATGCCCAGAGGCCTGCCGCCCCGGGGGTCCCGCCTCTCTGGAACGGAACAAGGACAATGTACCTTGTTTGTTCTCTGTTCGCAATACGTTCTAATTGGGCTGTGGACGCCGGAAAGCACTATGGTTAGCGGATTCTTAATCCCGAAAGCAGCGCAGCGGCCAAATCCAGCTCCGGATACGGGCCAAGTGATTCCACTCCCGCACCCCTCCCCGCAAGCTGGGCCCGGAACCCGGCCAATGCTAGCTTCCATCGCTATCTGTTGTTGTCCGGCTTCATCGCGGGGCTCGCCATGAAATCGATTCTGAAGCCACTCGCCGTCTGCCTGTCGATGGCAATCGCCACTTCGTCGGCCGGCCAGCAGGGATTGTTTCATCGGGCGGAGAACGGCGTCGAGATTGCTCTGATCTCCGTCAAGCGAACGTCGGACCATACCGAAATCCAGTTGCAAACCCTGGCCGCGTCCCGGGGCGGCGTATGCTGGTACCAGTCCGGACCCGACAGCCCCTATCTGATTGCCGACGAGCGCCGTTTGCGCTTCCTCGGCGGCGACAACATCACAAATTGTCCGGAACGGCGGCGCTACGGCGAGCGTGAAGTCATGGTGCTGCGGTTCGAGCCGATGCCGCAGAGCATTCGGGAATTTTCGCTCGTCGAAGGCGAAGGCGGTGAGGACCAGATGCGCGGGCATAGAAAGCCGAATGAGACGTTCTGGAACTTTCTCTATGTCAAACTGAACTGACGAGCGGGACTTTCCATGCGCAAATTGCTTCGTCTTGCCGCGGTCGCATCGCTTGCCGCGATCCTTATGACCCCGGCCTCCGCTCTGGACTTCAAGGATATCGCCGGCAAGTGGTGCGGCAACGCTTCCGACTACGAATTTTCGACGAATACGCTTCGCGTGACGCTGCATGCGGACAACCGGATCGTCAATCTCAAGGTGACCTCCTACGAATACGAGAGAGATAGTGTGCGAATGAACTGGATCGATACCGAGGGCACCCCCCGGTTCACCGTCTTCGCGGAGTTCGCCGGAAATTTCATGGTGCAGCAAAGAAACGACGCCGGCCCGCGGCGCGAGTTCCGGCGCTGCTGAATTCGGATCACCGCCCCCGCATCATCCGCGACACGTTCTCCGCCATCATCATGATGGGCGCGTTGGTGTTGCCCGCGATGATCGAAGGCATGATCGAGGCGTCCACGACGCGAAGCCCCTCCACCCCGCGCACCCTCGCCTCGGGATCGGCCACCGAGGCGTCGTCTTTTCCCATCCGGCAGGTGCCGACGGGGTGATAGATCGTCTCGGCACGCGCGCGGATGTCTTCGATCAGCGCGTCGTCCGATTGCACATGCGCGCCGGGGAGAAGCTCCGTTTTGATGTGCCGCTTCATCGAAGGCGCATCGAAAATCTTCCGCGCGAGCTTCAACCCGTCGAGCAATACGCCGATGTCGTCCGGATGGCTCAGATAATTCGCCTCGATCCGCGGCGGCACGGAAGGATCGCTGCTTGCAAGCGAAATGCGTCCCCGGCTCTTGGGAAGAAGATCGCAGACATGCAGCGTCACACCATAGCCGAACGATGTCTTGCGGCCGTGGTCGCGCAGAAGCGCCGGGATGAAATGGAATTGCAGATTGGACCGCCCGCGCGACGAGTCCGACTTCGCAAAGCCGCCGGCCTCGGCGACGTTCGAGGTCAGTTCGCCTTTCTTGTGCCGCGCATAGGCCCAGGCCGAGCGGATCGCGCGCGGCAGAAAACTCGGCGCAACGCCAAGCGCATCGCGGCCGCGCGTCGATGCGAGCACGCCGATGTCAAGATGATCGGCGAGATTGGCGCCAACTTCAGGCGCGTCGTGCAAGACTTCGATGCCGAGGCGCGAAAGTTCAGCGCCCGGCCCTATTCCTGAGAGCATCAGCAACTGCGGCGAGTTCACGGCGCCGCCGCAGACGATCACCTCGCCGCCGGGACGCAAAAGAATGTCGCGCCCGCGCAGACGCAGTCCTGCCGCGCGGCGGCCCTCGAACAGCACACGCTCCACGAGCGCGCCGGTTTCGATGGTCAGATTCTTTCGCTCGCGGATCGGATCGAGAAATGCGCGCGCCGCGCTGAAGCGCCGCCCCTCCTTCTGCGTCACCTGATAAAGCCCGACGCCATCCTGCCGTTCGCCGTTGAAGTCGGCGTTCTCGGGCAACTGGCACTCAACGCCCGCCTGCACGAAGGCGCGCGAAAGCGGGTTCGGATGGACGAGATTGGTGACGCTGAGCGGGCCTTTCGTGCCGTGATGTACGTCATCAATCGCGACGTTGCCTTCCATCGCGAGGAAAAGTTCGCGCACGCGATCCCATGCCCAAGCCGGTCCCGCCGCCTGCGCCCAGCCTTCGTAATCGGCGGGATGGCCGCGCATATAGATCATCGCGTTGACCGAACTTGAACCGCCGAGCGTTTTCCCGCGCGGCCAGTAAAGGCGGCGGCTGTTCAGTTGCGGCTCCGGCGCGGTGACGTAGCCCCAGTTGATGCCGCGCGTGCGCGCAAGCAGCGCGAGACCGAGCGGAATATGAATGAGCGGATTTTTGTCGGGCGGGCCTGCTTCGACGAGACACACACGCTTCGAAGGATCTTCGGAAAGGCGGTTCGCCATCACGCATCCCGCCGAACCCGCGCCTATGATGATGTAGTCGAACATCGCTCAGCCGAGAAAACGCTTGGCAAGATCCAGCAGCCGCTTCGCCAAGCCCTCATAGGGCGGGAACACGAGCGGCACCGGCGAGAAGCGGTTCCGCAGCACCGCGCGTTCGTGACTGAAGGCGCGGAAGCCGTATTCCCCGTGTGCGCTGCCGATGCCGGAATGATTCACGCCGCCGAACGGAAGGTCCGGATGCGCGAAGTGCAGCACCGTGAGATTGACGCCCGCGCCGCCAGAGGCCGTCGCTGCGAGCACGCGATCGGTGAACGCGCGGTTGCGGTCGAATACGTAGAGCGAAAGCGGCTTTGGCCGCGCGTTGATGTTCGCGATCGCCTGTTCGATGTCGTCGAAGGCAATGATGGGAAGGATCGGCCCGAATATCTCCTCGCGGTCGATTTCCATTTCCGGCGTGATTGCCTCGATCAGCGTCGGCTCGATCCTTCGCTCCTTAACGCCGCCGCCCGAAAGCAGCCGCGCGCCCTTCGCCTTCGCATCCTCGAGCAGACCTTCAAGCCGCCGCGTGTGATTGTCGTTCACGATCCGCGCGAGGTGCGGACTGCCGGCACCACTGCCATAGGCTTTTGCGATGCGCTCGCGAAGTGCCGCGAGAAAACGCTCCTTCACCGAAGCATGGACCAGGACGTGGTCCGGCGCGATGCAGGTCTGGCCCGCATTGATGAACTTGCCGAAGGCGATCCATTTCGCCGCCTGCGCGATGTCTGCATCCGGCCCCACGATGGCCGGAGACTTGCCGCCGAGCTCCAACGTCACCGAAGTCAGGTTCTTTGCCGCCGCCGCCATCACGATCTTGCCGACCGCGGGGCTGCCGGTGAAGAAGATGTGATCGAAGGGAAGCGCGAGCAGCGCCTGCGAAACATCCTTGCCGCATTCGGCGACGGTCACGAGATCGGGCGGGAATGTCTCCGCGATCATGCGCGCAATCAGCGCCGAGACCGCGGGCGTCAGTTCCGAAGGCTTCAGGATCGCGCTGTTGCCCCCGGCGAGACACGAGACCAGCGGGGCGAGGCACAGGTTCAGCGGATAGTTCCACGGCGAGATGATCAGACAGACACCGCGCGGCTGCGGCATGATCCGCGCCGAAGTGCCGAAGCTCGGCAGCGATGCCCGTACGCGCCGCGGCTTCATCCAGCGCCGCAGATTTTTCAGCGTGTGGCGGACCTCCTGCGTTACCGGCAGGATTTCGCTGAAGATGACCTCCGCTTCGGGCTTGCCGAAATCGGCCGCGAAAGCCGCGAAGATTTCGGCCTCATGCCGCCGGACCATGTCCGAGAGTTTTTCGAGCGCCGCCCGCCGCTCCGCGTAACCGAAGGCGAGCCTCCGCTCATCGGCCTTCGCCCGCTGCGCCGCAAATGCCGCGCTGATGGCGTCGCTCGTGTTCGGACTATCCATCATGCTTCTCCCGAAGCCTGACGATTCTACTTATTCGGCACCCGGTCAAATGCCGGGACACCTTCCGCGATCAGATGAAACGGCTGCTTCTCGCTGGTGTAGATCGCGATCTTCGGCCCGCCATAGCCGCTTGCCGGGTCGTCGAGCGTTCCGGCTTTCAGCACGATCTGCGGCAGGCCTGGCCGCCGCGTCAGGATATGCGTACCGCACGTCTCGCAGAACTCGCGCGTGACGGCGTTCTCGATATCCGGGCGCCTGAACTGCTTCGGCGTGCCCTTCGTGTAAGCGAAGCCTTCGGGCGGCATCAGCATGAACATGTTGGGCGCGCCGCCGGAGATATGCGAGCAGGCGCGGCAATGACACTGCGCCTTCAGCGCCGGCGCGCCCTCGGCCTTGTAGCGCAATGCGCCGCAATAACATCCGCCTACGAGTGACATGGCTTCCCCGCTTTTTCCGTGCGCCCGCGAAAGATTTCCGCCGCTAATTCCGCTATGATGAAACATCGGGAACGAGGGTCAAGCAAATGCGCGTCAACCCGCTCCACACTTTCGTACTGTCCGCGCTGATCGCGGTTTCCGCGACGTCATCCGGATCGGCACAGCAGAACACGTCGGAATTCACGTCCATAGCGCTGACGGGCTGCACCAAGTTTCAAAGCGTGATCGTACATGGCGGCGAGTTTGCAAACGGGCATGATTGCCCCGGCCTTCCCGGCTATCGCGTCTACCGGCTTAACTACGACGGACGCAACACAGTCAGTATTGGCTTCAACCGGCAGCACGCAACCAACCAGCGCGCCGCACAGGAAATGTTTCCGACATTCAGCGAGATCGCCGACAAGATGGAGTGGCGCATAGATCCCAAGACGAAACGGCCCGTCGCCGCGATCCTGCGCTGGACCATCTCGGACTACCAGGAGTTCGGCAAGAAAGACCCGCCGAAAGACTTTGATTTGCTGATCGTGATCCGCACACCGCCCGGACCTTCGTGCCACGTCGCCCATATCGATGTCGCCGAAAACCAGAATGCCGAAGAACTTGCGCGAAAGGCGGCCGATGAACTCGCCAGAAATTTCGAATGCGTGAAAAACAAAGCGCACGTCATCGGCAATCGCGGGCGCGGAATCGTGCTGACGAAACCGCTGCAATAAATACCTGGAACCAACATCCGGGTTTGCACTTCTAGTGTTGTGCAATCCTAGAGGAGAAGTTCCATGCGCAAGTTGATTCTTGCGGGCGCGATGGCGGCTGCCGCCGTCCCGGCCCTCGCCCAGACCACCATCGTCGAAGAACGCTATTACGTCATCCAGGACCCGCAGACGAAACGCTGCACCTATGTCACCGAACGCCCGTCGACCGGCGTCGTGCTCGATCTCGGCATCTTCCGCACCTATGCCGAAGCCGATCTCGGCGCACGCAAATCCAAGGTTTGCGTCTACGACTGACGGCCGCGCGCAGTTCCATGAAAGGCCCCTCCGGCGGGGCCTTTCATGCCGCGATTAAGAAGAAACCGTTTCGAGGTTCTCTTTTTTCGCCGCCCGCTCGCGCAACAGCTCGGGCAGCGGCGCGGACTTGTGCGTCGCCTGATCGGCGTTCACCCAGACCACTTCGCCGGTCGAGCGCAGATTGCTTTCGCCTTTGCCGAACACGGCGAGCTTGTAGACGATGGAGGAGCGGCCGAGCTTCTCGATCTTCGTTCCGATCTCGATCTGCTCGTCGAAGCGCACCGGCGCGGCATATTCGACGAGCGCGCGCACCACATGAAAGTCGGTATTGCGGAGCGCCCTTTCGCCGACCCAGTCGAACGGCAAATCGCGCAGATACTCGGTGATGCAGGTATCGAAAAACGCGAGATAGGTCGCATTGAAAAGAATGCCCTGCGCATCCGCTTCGTAGTAGCGGACGCGAAACGGCGTGAAGTGCTGGAAATCGCTGCGTTGCATTGAGGTTCCTTTTCCGTTCATCCCTTTAGCGCACTGCGACGAATGGCGGAACTCCGGTTCCCGCTCGTGCGTTATAGTGGCAGCGGGCATCCGCGCTGGGGATTGCAATTCACATGACATGGCAGCAAGCCGCCGCCTTTGCCCTGATCGGGCTCATGATGGCGGCCTTCGTCTGGGGCCGTTTCCGCTACGACCTCGTGGCGATGGCAACCCTGCTCGTTGCCGTACTGATCGGCTTGGTCCCTGCCGACAAGGCGTTCTCGGGTTTCTCCGACGACATCATCGCGATCATCGCAAGCGCGCTTGTCGTGAGCGCCGCGGTGGCTCGTTCAGGTATCGTCGAGCGCGTGCTCAAGCCGCTCGCGCCTTGGCTTACGAAAACCGGTGCACAGGTCATCGTGCTCACCGGCACGGTCGCCCTGCTTTCGGGATTCGTGAAGAACATCGGCGCGCTTGCGATGCTGATGCCGGTCGCATTCCAGCTCGCGCGGAAGAACGAAACCTCGCCCTCGATGCTTCTGATGCCGATGGCGTTCGGCTCTCTGCTCGGCGGCATCGTCACGCTGGTCGGCACTTCGCCGAACATCCTCGTTTCCCGCGTGCGGCAGGAGATCACCGGCGAGCCTTTCGCCATGTTCGACTTCGCGCCGGTGGGAATCCCGCTTGCGATTGCCGGCGTGATCTTTCTCGCGGTCGGATGGCGACTGCTCCCGAAAAACCGGAAGGGCGCCGCCTCGATCGAGGCGGCCTTCAATCTCGAAGGCTATACCACCGAAGCCGTCGTACAGCCCAAGACCGACACCGTTGGCAAAACGGTTGCCCAGCTCGAAAAACTTTCCGGCAGCGACGTCGAAGTGCTGATCGTCGTCCGCAAGGGTGGCCGGCGTTTCGCGCCGACCGACGGCACCGAACTGCGCGCGGGCGACACCCTGCTGCTGGAAGGCGAACCGGATGCCTTGCAGCGCGTCGTCGCGGACGCAAAGCTGAAACTCGCGACCGCAAGCACCCGCAAGTCCAAGAAGGAACTCGACACGCCCGCCGACGATCGCGGCGTCATGGAAGCGGTGATCGGGGAAGATTCGGCGCTGCTCGGCTCGAACGCCATGACCGCACGCCTCTACCACAAGCATGGTCTCGCTCTGCTCGCAGTAAGCCGCGCGGGCGAGCGGGTCACATCGCAGCTGCGCTCTGTTCGCTTCAAGTCCGGCGATGTGGTCGTGCTGCGCGGCAATCTGAACGAAATGCCGGAAGCGCTCGGCGAACTCGGATTGCTGCCGCTTGCGGCCCGCACGATTCCGCTCGGCGAAACGCGGCGCAGCCTGTTGCCGGTCGGCGTGCTCGCCGTTGCAATGCTGCTCGTCGCCTTCGGCTATCTGCCGATCGCCATCGCCTTCTTCGGCACGGCGGTGCTGCTGATGCTGTTCCGCTCGATCACGCTCAAGGAAGCCTATGCGGCGGTGGATTGGCCTATTCTCATTCTGATCGGAGCGCTTATTCCGGTATCCGACACGCTGCGCACGACCGGCGGCACCGAGATCATCGCAGCCCTGCTCTCGCGCGCCGGAGACTATCTCAACGGCCCCGCCGCGCTCGTCGCGATCATGATTGCCGCGATGGCGGTGACGCCGTTCCTGAATAACGCGGCGACGGTTCTGGTGATGGGTCCGATCGCGGCGGCTTTCGCGCAGAAGCTCGGTTACCGGCCCGATCCGTTCCTGATGGCGGTTGCGATCGGCGCGGCCTGCGATTTTCTCACTCCCATCGGCCACCAGTCGAATACGCTCGTGATGGGGCCGGGCGGCTATCGCTTCGGCGACTACTGGCGGCTTGGGCTGCCGCTCTCGCTACTCGTGATCGCAATCGGCGTCCCGCTTATCGCGTTCTTCTGGCCTATAGCCGGCTAACTCACCACTTCTCGATCCACGGACGCAAATCCATTTCGTGCGTCCACGCGCTGCGATGCTGGTTGTGCAGGTACCAGTAGTTCTCCGCGATCTGGCCGGGGTCGAGAATGCCGTCCTGATCTTTCAGCTTGTAGCGCTCCGGAAACATTTCCTTGATGAAGGCGGTGTCGATCGCGCCGTCGATGATGACATGCGCGACATGGATACCCTCGGGTCCGAGTTCGCGCGCCATGCTCTGTGCTACGGCACGCAGCGCGTGCTTGCCCGCGGCGAAAGCGGAGAATCCCGATGAGCCGCGCACGCTTGCCGTGGCACCCGTAAAAATAATGGTGCCGCGCTTTCTCGGCACCATCACCTTCGCAGCCTCCCGTCCCATCAGGAAACCGCCGAAGCAGGCCATCTCCCAGACCTTGAAAAATACGCGCGAGGTCGTATCGACGATCGGAAAGCGGACATTGGCGCCGATATTGTAGATCGCGACCTCGATCTCGCCGATGTCGCGTTCGATTTCCTCGAACAGCGCCGTGACCTGTTCTTCCTTGCGCGCGTCGGCGCCGAAGCCGCGCGCTTTTCCGCCTTCGGCTTCGATGTGCCGGACCAGCGGCTCCAGCTTGTCGGCGTGCCTTCGCGTGACACAGGCGACATAGCCTTCCTTTGCGAAGCGGCGCGCAATCGCACCGCCCGTGGCATCGCCCGCGCCGATCACCAACGCAACTTTATCGGCCATACCGTCCTCGCATTTCTTGACAGCGTGACGCTCCCCGCACGACCCTGTCAATCAATGGGCTGTAAAAGCAGCCATGCGCGAACGCGGGAGGAAGCCTTGAAACGCCTCGAATTCTTCTTCGATTTCGGAAGCCCGACGACCTATCTCGCGCATACGCAGATGCCGGTGATCGCAAAACGAACCGGCGCGGAGGTGATCTACCGTCCGATGCTGCTCGGCGGCGTATTCAAGGCGACCGGAAACCAGTCCCCGGCCGTAATCGCCGCGAAATCGAAATGGATGGACGGCGATCTGAAAGCTTTCGCCAGGCGGTACGGCGTACCCTATGCGCGCAATCCGTGGTTCCCCGTCAACACGATGATCCTGATGCGCGGCGCGGTTGCGATGCAGCAGCAGGGCCGCCTTGCGTCCTATGCCGACGCGATCTTCCACGCGATGTGGGTCGAGCCCCAGAACATGAACGACCCGCAGATCGTAGGCGAAGTGCTCGCCAAAGCCGGCTTCGAGCCCAAGCAGATGCTCGCGCTTGCCGAGGAGCAAGGCGTAAAAGACGCCCTGCGCGCGAACACGGAAGAAGCGGTTTCGCGCGGCGTCTTCGGCGCACCGAGTTTCTTTGTCGGCGACCGGATGTTCTTCGGGCAGGACCGGCTGGATTTCGTGGAAGAAGCGCTCGGAAACTAACCGTTTTCCGCGAACGGTAGACTCGAAATGGCGGGGGCATTACTGTCCGCCCACTTCATAATAAATGTGACTTCCCCAGAGTGTCCTGCACTTGCGGAGAAATTTCATGAGAGCGCCGATACTTGCCGCTGCTTTATTGGCAATGACGGGGCCGTCTGTCGGCACGGCTTTCGCACAACAATCGGAATCGACGCCGCTGAACTCCACCGAACCCGGCTCCGCAGGCTCAGGCGGCGGAGGCTCCGGCGGCAGTGCCGGCTCATGGTATGCAATCGCGGCATCCAGCACTTCGCAGGGTGCCGCACAGCAGCGCGTGAACGCACTGGGCTCCGGGTGGTTCGTGATGAGTTCGAACGAATGCCCTAATTTTCGCGGCGGCCTGTGGATCGCCGTCAGCGGGCCTTTCTCGCACTCGGACGCGCTTGCGCGCGTGAACAGCGCAAAAGGCGTCGGCGTATATGACGCCTACGCAAAATCCTGCCGATGAAAGAAAATGAAATGAAGCGGGCGGAGCGCTGGAGCCGGCCGGGAATTTGTCGGCATGCCGCAGGCATTTTGACCGCCTTCGCGTTCCTCGCACTCGCGGGCACGGCCGAAGCGCAACAAACCCTGAAGCCGGACATGCTCGACCGCGTCGCATGGGGCGCGAAGCCTGCGCTTCCGGGCATGCGTCCTCACAAGCCTTACAGCATCATCGTGCACCATACGGCGGTGCGCCAGAATGCGAAAACAAGCCTGGCGGCGAAGCTGCGCGGATTGCAGGGCTTCTCGCAGTCCCAGCGCAAGATGTCGGACGGCCGCTCGCTGCCGCCGTGGCCCGACCTTCCCTATCATTATTATATCGGAGCGGACGGCACGGTCGGCGAAGGCCGCGACGTGAATTTCGCGGGCGACACGAACACCAAATACGACCCGACCGGACATGTGCAGGTCGTGCTTGAAGGCAACTTCGAAATCGAAGAGCCGACCGCAGAGCAGATCGAAGCACTGAAGAAAGTGCTCGTCTGGCAGGCGGCGCGGTGGAAGGTGCCGATTTCGACGATTACGGTTCACCGCGATCACGCCAGCACGGCGTGCCCCGGGAAGAACCTGGCGGCGCTGATGCCGAAAATCCTGCATGACCTGGACCCGAACTACCGGCCCGCGGCAAGCAAGAAAACAAAGCCTAAAAAGAAGAAAGAAGACCAGTAACGGGAAGCCGCGGCACTAGCTCTGCTGCAACTCTTCCTTCACCGCCTTCACGAGGCCGACGAGATCGAACGGCTTCGGCAGGAAGCTGAACTGTTCGCCCGGAAGCTGGTCGGCGAGCCCTTCCGAATAGCCGGAAGCGAAGATCACTTTCGTCTTCTTGAGGTTCGCCTTGCGGATCTCCTTGAGCATGGTCGGCCCGTCCATGACCGGCATCATCACGTCGGAGACGATGATGTCGATATTGCCGTCTTCCTTCTTCGCGATATCGAGACCCTCTTCGCCGTCCGCAGCCTCGAGCACGGTAAAGCCGCGCATGGTGAGTGCATGCGATGCGAAGCGCCGCACGCCGTCTTCGTCTTCGACAAGCAGCACGGTGCCGCGCCCGGTGAGATTGACCGGCTTCGCGTCGGCGGCCGCCTTCGCCTGTGCCGCGTCGCGCGCCGCAATGGTCTCGTTTTCAGTCGGGATGTAGCGCGGCAGGAAGATGCGGAAGGTCGCTCCCTCGCCGAGTTTGCTTTCGACATAAATAAAGCCGCCGGACTGCTTCACGATCCCGTAGACGGCGGCAAGCCCCAGGCCGGTGCCCTTGTTCTTGTCCTTGGTCGTGAAGAACGGCTCGAATATTTTGCCGACCGCCTCGGGCGCGATGCCGACGCCGGTATCGGCGACTTCGATCATGACGTATTCGGCAGAAGGCATACCCTCGTAACGGAACTTCTGGGATTCCGCCGGTGCGATGTTCGCCGTCCGGATCTTCAGCGTACCGCCGTTCGGCATCGCATCGCGCGCGTTCGCTGCAAGGTTGATGAGCACGCGCTCGAACTGGTTGATGTCGGCCTTCACCGGCCAGAGATCGCGGGCATAGGTCGTTTCGATCTTCACTTTTTCCGTAGCTACGCGCCGCATCAATCCCGTAGCGAGATCGGAGATCACGTCGCCGGCATGAAGCATTTCCGGCACGAGCGTTTCGCGGCGAGCGAAGGCGAGCAACTGCCGCACCAGCGACGCCGCCCGTGTGCCGTACTGCCGGATCTGGTTCAGCTCCTGGAAACCCGGATCGGTCGGACGGACTTTCGCAAGCAGCAGGCTCGCGTTGCCGATCATCGTCGTCAGGACGTTGTTGAAATCGTGCGCGATGAAGCCCGCGAATTCGCCGATTGCCTGCATCTTCTGCGCCTGTGCGAACGAAAGCTCGAGCTTCTTCTCTTCGCTCGTATCGATCGCATGCACGATGGCGGCCTCACCCGCCTCAACGGTGTCTTCTTCCACCGGGGTCACGAAGAAGCGGACAAAACGGCCTTCCTTGCCGGCGAGCGGCAATTCGATTTCGTAAGGCGCCGCCTTGCCTTCGATCACTCCGCGCAGCAGCGCCTCGAGTTTGCCGCGCTCGCCTTGAGAGACGAACGAGAACACCGTCTGGCGCGCGCCCTTTTCGTCCGCCGCCGAACCGAACAGCCGTGCGAAGGTCGCGTTCGAACTGACGATACGTCCCGCGCGGTCGACGGTCGCGATCGCGGCCGGCGAGTTATGGAAGAAGCGTGCAAAGCGGATCTCGGCGGCACGCAGCGCATCCGGCTTGTCGTCGGTTTTCGCGCGTGAAAGCACGAGAGTGCGCGAGGCTCCGGCGGTGCCGTCGGAAGCGAATGCCACGCGATGCATGATCCGCACCGGCAGGCTCGATCCGTTCTTCCTGCGAAGATCGATGTCGATCACTTCGGTTTTCACTTCGCCGGGCGCGGGCGACATATTCGTAAGCAGCGCCGCGCTGGTACCCTGCACGAGCTCGGTGATCTTCAGTCCGTCCGCGCCGATCTCGGCGATGTCGTAGCCGAGCCATCCCGCAAGCGTCGTGTTCAGATAGCTGACGTTCCCTTTCGCGTCCGAAGAAAAGAACCCTGCCGGAGCGTGGTCGAGAAAATCGATGGCGTGTTGCAGCGACTGGAAGGTGCTTTCCTGCTTCTCGCGGTCGCGCGTGACGTCAGCGATCGTCCATGCCGCAAGTTTCGCCTGTTTGCCCCGGATGCCGAGCGGACGCGAACGCACCCGCAGCCAGCGCACATCATTGCTCTCTGCGCCCGTGACGCGCATCTCCTCCGAATGCGAGCGGCCGGACTGCACCGCCTGCACCAGACGATAGATCGCGTCGGCGACGCTCGGATCGCTCGTGAACAGGCGCTCCACAGGCCGCACGTCGTCGGGGTGTTCGGCTCCGGTGAGTTCCATGTAGGCGCGGTTCGCGTAGAGAACGCGGCCCGACGGATCGACGATGGACATGCCTTCTGCGCCGGTGTCCGCGAGCACTTTGGTCAGGTCGTTCCGGCTCGCGCGGCCGGCAAACTCGATGACACCCGAAGCGTAAGAGAAAAGCGCGAAGACGCCGATTACGGCGAGCGCGGCAAGCACCGCGACGATGTAGGGCTCGGCCTTGTCCCTGCCCAGGAACAAAAGGAACACCGCCGTCGAAACCAGGACAAAGGCAACGACGATCACAAGCCCGATCGAGCCCGTGGCCGGAATGCGATCGACGCCGGTTACTTCGTCGTCGTGAGCCGTCATCTGTGCCGTCTCCCGCGAATACCCGTCTTCCGCAACTCCGGTTTGCCCGAGAACGCCTTCGCTTCGCAAGCTCATCCCCTGAGCCCGCCGTTCCGGGCGGAATTCCTGAGTTTCATGACGTAACCGATGACCTCGGCCACGGCCTTGTAGTGTTCCACCGGAACTTCCTGATCGATCTCGACCGATTTGAACAATGCACGCGCGAGCGGGGGATTCTGCACCACCGGAACCGCGTGCCGGTAGGCGACTTCGCGGATCTTCAACGCGATGTTGTCCTGGCCCTTGGCGACGCAGATCGGCGCGCCCATGCCCTGCTCGTATTTCAGCGCGACCGCGAAGTGGGTCGGGTTCATGACGACCACGGTGGCACTCGGCACCTCCTGCATCATGCGCTTCCTGGAGCGCGACTGCCGGATCTGCCGCAGCTTGGCCTTGATGGTCGGATCGCCTTCCTGCTCTTTGTATTCCTCGCGCACTTCGCGCACCGACATGCGCTGCCGCTCGTACCAGCTATGCTGCTGCCAGAGATAATCGGCGGCGGCGACCAGCGCCATGATCGCGGTCACGGCCGCCATGATCTTCAGCGCGAGAATAAATGTAACGCTGACCGTGAGACCCAGCTCGCCATTTATCAGCAAACCCATGCGCTCGACTTCCGAAGAGCCGATCACATAGATCACGCTGCCGACGATCAAGAGCTTCAGAATTCCTTTTACGAACTGCACCAGCGCATGCTTGGAGAAGATGCGCTTCGCGCCCGACGTAAGCGAGACGCGGTCGAGCTTCGGGGCGAGCGGCTCGGTGGTCCAGAGCAGGCGATGCTGCACCACGTTGCCGGCAATCGCGGCAAGCACGAGCACGGCCATGACCGGCCCGATCGCGGTCAGCACTTGCAGGAACAGGCGCAGGATCGCGCGCATGACGAGGGAGGAGTCGGTCGCGAGATGCAGATTGCCGAGTACGTCCCGGAAAGCGATGGCGAGTTTGTTCGCGGACGGACTCCCGAACATGAACATTGCCACGGTCGCGCCGAGCAGCAGGAACCAGGTGTTGACCTCCTGGCTCTTCGCGACATCGCCGCGCTTGATCGCATCTTCCAGCCGTTTTGCGGTTGGGTCTTCTGACTTTTCGGTATCTTGTCCTTCGCTCTCGGCCATCGCGCTCCCCTATCGCGCCACGCCGACGAGCACGGTCTCGAGGTGACCGAGAAATCCGAGCATCACCGCGCCGATGAAAGCCGCAAGCATCACGAAGCCGATCGTGATCGAAAGCGGCAGGCCGAGAAAGAAAACCTGCAACTGAGGCATCAACCGCGCAAGAATGCCGAGCCCCAGATTGAACAGAAGGCCGAAGACGAGGAAAGGCGCGGCAAGCTGGACGCCGATCTTGAAAGCACCCGAGACGATCGACAGCATGAGCTGTGTCACGTCGCTCGCCGGCATGATCTCTCCAGGCTTGAACAGCGTATAGCTGTGGTCGAGCGCGCCGATGGCCAGATGATGCATGTCGGTCGCGAAGATCAGCGCAACGCCGATCACGGCCAGAAGATTGCCGATCATCATGCCCTGCTGGCCCTGGTTCGGGTCGACAGCGGTGGCAAAGCCCAGACCCATCTGGTTCGCGATCGTGGCACCCGCCACCTCGAGCGCGGTAAGCGTGAGCCGCGCGGTCAGGCCGAGCACCGCCCCGATGATCGCTTCCTGAAACAGAAGTGCCACGATGGGCCCAAAATTCGCCATCGGCACGGTCGGATAGTTGCTGCGGTAGATCGGCAGCATCACGAGCGTCAGCATCAGCGCGATCACAAGACGGATCCGCACCGGGATGCCGCGCTCGCCGATGCCCGGCATCAGCATGGCCATGGTGCCGAGCCGCGCAAACATAAGAATGAATGTGACCGCAAGCGCCGGCAGAAAGGAGATGTTGACGGTCACAGCGCCCTGTCCGGTTCTAGCCGGTGATGATGCGGCTCGCGATACGGCCCATGTAGCCGTGCATGACGTCGCCCATGAACGGCAGCGCGACGATCAGCGCGATGAAGATCGCGATGATCTTCGGCACGAACACGAGCGTCATTTCCTGAATCTGCGTCAGCGCCTGAAACAGCGAGATCGCAACACCGACGACGAGCGCCACGATCATCAGGGGGCCTGCGACCCAAAGAAGCGTCCAGATCCCGTCGCGAGCGACGTCCAATATTTCCGCGCCACTCATCAGATCGGCATCCTCATGATTTCTTCGTAGGCCTGGATCATCCGGTCGCGCACCGAGACCAGCGTTTCAACCGCGACTTCGGTTTCCGCGACCGCGGTCACGACATCGACGAGATCGCCTTTGCCGTTCGCGGCAGCGAGCGCTTTGGCGTCCATCTGCGATCCCTTGTTGGTGATGTCGCCGAGGACGTTTTGCAGCATCTGGCCGAAGCCGGTTTCCTGCGTGCTGCTTTTTGCAGGCGCCTGCGCCGCCCGCTGAAGGGCGGCATAGGCGTTTGCGGCAATCGAAGGCGTGCTCATGTTCTAAATGGCCCTCTGCTTCATGCTCTCAGAATTTCGATGGTGCGCTGGATCATGCGGCGCGTGGCCGAGATCACGTTCAGGTTCGCCTCGTAGGATCGCTGCGCTTCGCGCATATCGACGGTTTCGATCAGCGGATTCACGTTCGGGTATTTGACGTTGCCTGCGGCGTCGGCCGCCGGGTGTCCCGGCTCGCTCCTGACCGAGAATGCGGACTGATCGGTCTGCACATTGCCCATGCTGACGACGGTCGCCTGCAATTCGCGGTCGAAGCTCGTATTGAAGGTCGGCACGCGCCGCCGGTACGGATCGCCGTTCGCCGTCTGCGCGGTCGAATTCGCATTGGCGATGTTTTCCGAAATCACCCGCATACGGCTCGACTGTGCGCGAAGGCCGGTCGCCGCGATAAAGATGGAGCGCATGAAATCCATGGCGGGCCCTCACCGTTTTCCGATTGCGGTCTTGATCAGCCCGAGCGAGCGCGAATAGAGCGACGCCGCGGTCTGGTGATCGATCTGGTTCTGCGCGATCCGCATCATCTCTTCTTCGAGCGAGACCGAATTGCCGCGCGGCGAGACTTCGAACGACTGGTTGCGGTCGGCCTGAAAAGTCGTCTCGCTCTGCTTGACGCCGGCGACGTGGCCCGGATTGGTCGAGATCATCTGCACCGCCATCTGCGCCTGGAGCTGTCGCGTGAAATCGGGCGCCTTCAGGTCGCGGCCGCGGTAGCCCGGGGTTTCCGCGTTGGCGACGTTCTCGGCGAGCAGCCGCTGGCGGGTTTCCAGCCACCGCATCCGGGTCTTCAGCATCGAGAAAAGCGGGAGTTCGGTGACTGCCATGGCTAGAATCCGCGGGGCCCGGTCAGGGCCGATAGGCAAGTCTTGCCGGGGGTATGGTTAACGCGGGGTTAAGAGGTTGCCGAAGCCCGGCGGCTTGGCCGGGGCGGCCCCGCGAAAGCCTTGATTTTCCTGCTTCTCCTATCCCCGCGTTAACGATTTATTAGGCATAGGGGCGGCATTTTTTGCCCGGCCCGTTAAGGAAGGGGCCTGCGATATGTTGGATCAACTTTTCGGCGCTCAGCTCGGCACGATGGCGAAGTTCGCCGTCGCCTTTGTCCTGGTACTGGGCCTCATCGGCATCACTGCCCTGATCCTGAGACGCTTCGGGAGCGGCGGCATGCCGACCTCGGGAGGCGGCCGTAACCGCCAGCCGCGCCTTGCGGTGCTCGACTCTGCGGTCGTGGACTCCAAGCGCCGCCTCGTGCTGATCCGCCGCGACAACTCGGAGCACCTGTTGCTGATCGGCGGGCCGTCCGATGTCGTGGTCGAAGCGAACATCAATCGCGCCGGCCCGGTCACATCCAGCGCGGAACGGCGCAGCCGCGGAATTCCTCCGCAGGATCTCGACCAGTTCGAATACGCGGCGCAGCCCGAGCCCGAGATGGATATGCCGGCTCCGCACCCGGCCCCTCGCACGCCTGCACCGGCTCCCCGCCAGCGCGAAGTGGCGCCGCGTCCGCAGCTGAGACCGCAACCCGAACCGGATCACTTCGACGATCTTCCGCTGGCGCCGGTGCGCCCCGAACCGCACCCCGAGCCCGCCGCCTTCTCTCCGCCGCCGCCGCTTCCGCGGCCAACTGCGCATCCTTCGGCGGCCGCTCCGGCGCAGCCGCGCAACGAACCGAACTATTCGGAGATGCAGCAGAAGATGGAAGCCGCGCTCCGCAATCCGGCGTCGGCACCCCCTCCGCGTACGCAGCATGCTGCTCCGCCGCCGCGGCCTGCCGCTCCGCCGATGCCGCAGACCCGGCCGGCGCCCGCCGTTGCCGCACCGAAATCGCCCCCGCCACCCGTCCCTGCGCAGTCCAGGCAGGACGCATCCAACCCCTTCGACAGTCTCGAAGCCGAAATGGCGAGCCTGCTCGGACAAGACAAGAAAAGCTGAGACAGATGAAACGCAGCCATGCCGTTGCAATCCTGATCCTCGCGCTCTCGCTCGCTTCGGCGGGCACAGCGAGCGCACAGGACATCAGCGTAAACTTCGGCACCGGCACCGGCGTTACCGAGCGGGTCGTCCAGCTCGTCGCACTCATCACCATTCTGTCGCTTGCGCCCGCGATCCTCGTGATGGTGACGAGCTTCACGCGGATCGTCGTGGTGCTGTCGCTGCTTCGCACCGCGATCGGCTTGCAGACCGCGCCGCCGAATGCGGTGGTCGTGAGTCTCGCGCTCTTTCTTACCGCCTTCGTGATGGGACCGGCGTTCCAGACCGCCTACGACACCGCGGTGAAGCCCGTGATCGCCGGAGAAATGCAGCCGCAAGAGGCCTTCGAAAAAGGCGCGCAGCCGTTCCGGGCGTTCATGCTGAAGAACGTGCGCGAAAAGGATCTCGCGCTCTTCATCGATCTGTCGCGTGAAGCGAAGCCCGAATCCGCTGAAGCGACGCCGCTGCGCATCCTGGTTCCGGCCTTCATGATCTCGGAACTCCGCCGCGCATTCGAAATCGGCTTCCTGCTGTTCGTACCCTTCCTCGTCATCGACCTCGTGATCGCGTCGGTCTTGATGTCGATGGGCATGATGATGCTGCCGCCGGTGATCGTATCACTGCCGTTCAAGCTGATCTTCTTCGTGCTGGTGGACGGCTGGAGCCTGGTCGCCGGCTCGCTGGTGCAGAGCTTCGGAACGTAGCGGCGGCTCAGGTCGCCGGCTGCGTCTGCGGGAATTTCGCCTGATACATCTTCAGGAACACGGCGAGCGAGTCCGTATTCGCGAGCAGCTTGGTTGCGGCACCGATCACCCGCGGACTTGGGTTCATCGTGATCTGGTCGAACGCAGCCTTTTCCGGCCCTTCCAGCTTCGCTCCGAACTTTTCCTTGAGCCTTGCTAGCGCCAGACTCTCGCCGGCGAGAGCGTAGGCAAGCCCTGCGCGCAGCACGTCGCCGCGCTCGATTTCGTCGAGCGCCTCGTCCTGCTTCCACCGCTCGCCGAGCATGAGCTCGATCGCTTCTCCGGCCTGACGCCACCGCTTCGCGGCCCAGAAAATGTCCGAACGCATCCGCTCCGCTTCCGGACCCTTGAAACTCGCGATCACGTTGAGCGCGTTATCGAAGCGGTTCGTGCCCATCAAGGCCCGGGATTCGAGAAGCAAACGCTGCTCGCGAATATCCTGAGGCAGGTCCGCAAGCCGGGTCGCCAGCAGAACGGCGACCGCTTTCTGCGGATTGCGGTTCAGGAGATGCACGATCGCAAGCCTGATCGCGACCTGCGATTTCGCAGCACCCGTCAGTCTGAAGCGAACCTGATGCTCGAGTAGCTCGGCAGCCTGATCGAGCAGACCCATCGTCACGAGCCGCTCCGACAGGCGCCGGATCAGTTCGTCTCCCCGGCGGCCGATGGGCGTGAGCTTCGAGAAGTCGTAATAGAGCGCGAGCGCCTCGATCGGCGGCAGCGCGTCGGCTTTGCCGGACAGAAACAGATCCTCGAACACGGACGCGATTTCAGTGTGGAACGTTCGCGTTACCGGCATGTTCGGCTGCGCCAGCAACGCAGCATCGAGCAGACGGAAGGCTTCGCGGTAGCGTGCCTCCTCAATATAAAGACGGGCAAGCAACCGGTTCGACTCGAGTTCGATCCGGTCTCCGCGCCAGCCGAACGCGAGCCCTTCGAGTTGCAAGGCCGCCTTGGGGTGATCGAACTCGCCGCGCGCGAGCTTCAGTTCGACCAGCTTGTAGCGCGCTTCCGCTGCGAAAGGTCCGTTGTCGGATTTCAGGGCAGTCTCGAATAAAGCCTCTGCGCGATCGAGCCGGCCCAGGCCCTGCGACATCCGGGCGGCGAGAACGGCATATTCCGCTCTCATCTCGTCCGGCACTTCGACGGCGTCTATTTCGCCCATCAAGCGGCCCGCCTCGACAAAGTCGCGAACCTCGACCGCCGCGCGCAATGCCGCAAACAGGATCAGCCGCTGTAGATTGACCGGCAACAGCTTCAGCCCGGCGCTACCGGTGCGGAAATTTTCGCGCGCGGTCGCCCAGTCGGACAGTTCGGAATAGGCCACCGCCTTCAGGAGTGCGGCGTCCTGCGAATTCGCAAGCTCGCTATGACCGAGATTCTCGATCGCCTTCGCCGGGCGGCCGATCATCAACTCGCTAAGTCCCAGCAGAAGGTGAAAGCGCGAACCGACCGGCGCTTTTGCATCTTCACGCAGGATCGATTCGAGAGCGCCCTTGGCTTCCGCCGCAAGGCCGCGCGAAAGATAGAAGGTGGCAACCATCAGGCGCCGCTCGGATCTCTCCCCGAAAGGCGCGTCGGCAGCGAGCGCCAGCAGTTCGGTTTCGCGCTCCTGGTAATTCCGGTTGCGTTCGGCTTCCCAGTAGGTCGCGTCGAGAGGCGAAGCCACCGGCGGACTCTGGCTGGGACCATTCACCGGGCGTTCGGTCTTGGAGAGCGAAAGTCCCGCGGGACGGCCGATCTCAACCTGGTCCGCCTTGAGCCCTACGACGAGATCGTCCGCGAGCGGCAGCAAAGCAACGCCATGCGCGGACGGAAGCAATTTGAATTCCAGAAACTCCTGCGCACGCAGAACGCTGCGTACCGGAGCAAGTGCAGTTATCGCCCGGATATCGTCGCCGACCTCGGGATCGTCGATCTTGTGAACTTTTCCGCGACCAGCACCGTCGAGCGGAATCGTAAGATCGGGGCCGGCTTCTTCGAGTTTGCGCCGAACGATCAGCGGCCTGCTGGTTCCGATGACGGCATCGCCGAAATGCACGGTCCAGTTCAGTCCGTTCGATTCTGCGCTCGTGAGCCATCCGCCTTTGAGCTTCAGCCGCACGACCTTGCCGTTTTCCGTATCGGCGACCGATACGTCGGAAAAGCTGCGCGTCGTATCCGCGATCAACTCGCTGACGTTAATCGAGCGCTTGGTGTCGAACACCATCCAGATGCGGTCGCCGCGCCGGAAAATCGCCGAGGCCACCGGTTCCTCGAATGGAAACAGCACGCGCACGCCGTTTCGCGCCGGCGAAACGCTCGCGCGAACCTCGCCGGTGAGCGGCGCACGCGTCTCGAACTTCTCGGGTTCGATCTTGACGGCCGCAGCCGGGGCCCGCTGTGGCGCGGACTGCTGGACGGCGGTCTCGGTCTTCTGTTCGGGCTGTTCAGCCGTCTGCGCCTGCTCTTCCTTTTCGGTCGCCAGCGGCTCTTCGCTGATGCTCGGCTGCGTTTCCACCGACGCGGGAAGTACGTCCACGATGAAGGCGCTGGACTCGCGGAAATGCCGGAGTGTCGCTCCCGGAGCGAGCACGAGGCGGACGATCGCCGTACCGTTCGAGTAATCGGCATCGAGCGAGACGACGCTTCTCGGGAGTGTTGCCTGCACACCGGCGAAATCGACTTTCACCGGCGCGTCGAAGGTAATCTTGAGTTCCTGCCCGTCCTGGCTTGCCGAGATGGAGAACGGCTCGCTTACCGTGAAGGCGAAGCGGGAAAAGCCGGGCGCATCTCCGAACCGGAGCTTCACCGGTTGCCAGACGCGCGGCTGCTCCTGCTCGATGCGCGCCTTGCGCTCTGCATCGCGGGCGCGGCGCGCAAGCTCGTCGACGACTTCCTGCGGCAACCCGGGCGGCAGCCCGACCCAGCTTTCGGGGAGGAGGTCGACGAAGAGCTTTTCTCCGGCCTCCATCACATTGACATTGATCTTCTGCGCAAACGCGATGCGCACGGCAGTTCCGTCAGGATCCGCGCGCGCGGCCTGCACGAAATCCTTGAACTGCGCTTGCACGCCGTCGATCGAAACCCGTATCGGCTTCGCGAACGAGATCACGAGCACGTTGTTCGCGAACTGCACTTCCGCCTTGGTCTCTTCGGGGAACGTAAAGACGAGCCGCGCGAAGCCGTTCTCTACCGATGCAACCAGACGGGTTTCGGGAGACTGCGGTGACGGCTGCGAAAAGGCGACGAAGGGCATGACTGCCCAAGCCAGCGCGCCGAGCGTTACCAGCAGTGCGCGCCCGTTTCTCCGCAAGAACGCAAACATAATAAGTGAGTCCGCGACGAATACTTCCTGCACGGACCCTAGGCAAACAGCGTTAATGGGGTCTTAGCAGCGTGCGGAGGTTAACGGATCCTTACCGGCCTAGCGCTTGGGCGCGAACGGATTCTGTTTCGGCTGCGCCTGCGACTGCTGCTGCGGCTGCGCGCCCTGCTTTGCCTGCGGCGCCGGCATATTCACCCGCGGCAGATCGGTCGGCGGCGTGGCCCGGTCGGTAGAAACTCCGCGCGCAAGCTCGACCGTGAGGCGCTGTGCGGCTTCCGGATTCATCACCGCGAGAACTTCCGCAAGCTTCACGGGCTTCATCGCCTTCGCGATACCGACCAGCACCGAGGCGTCGAGCTTCTCGAAGATGCGGGCCGCTTCCTTGGGCTTCATGGCCTCGTACATGGTGACGAGGTTCTTCAGCTTCGGGCTGTCGGCCGGGGTCTCGCCGCTCACCGGATTCTCGATCGCCTTCAACTCGCCAAGCCGCTGTTCGAGCCGCTGCTCCGCTTCCTTCAGGAGATTCGCGCGCAGCTCGAGATCGCGCGATTTCGTGTCGAGTTCCTGGCGTTGCTTCTGAAGCCGCTCCAGGAGCGCCTTCTGCGCCGGCGAGTTGTCGCCCGGCACGCCGACATTCACTCCCGAAGGTGTTTCCGGCGACCGTTGCGGCGCTGGCGGAAGCTCTTCAGTCTTCTTCTCGGGAGTCTCCGCCTTCTTCGGTGCGGCACTGGTGAATTCGAGATCCGTTTCGGGAACGCTCTGCGCGACCGGCGCGGGCGTTGCCGCGACCGTCGTCACCCGCTGCGTGACATTTGAATTCGAGAGAATCCCAAGCCCCTTGATCGCGAGCAGCGCCGCGGCCGCGAAAATTACAACGGGAATGAGCCGCAAACGGTTCATGGAATTCTTTCGTTACGCCGCCTGTCCGGCGGCGGCAGCCCGTAGGCGAAGAGCGAGCGCCTGCGCGGCCTGCGCCGTCCGGTTCGGCGAGCGCGGTTGCGGCTCGTCGCGGCGGAGCGGCTCCACGTTTGCAACTGCGATTTCGTGCTGCATGTGCCGCGCGCCTTCGGCCGCCTGCGCAATCTGCGCAATCCGGTCCAGCACTTCCTCGCCGCGGGAGATCTGATCGTCGAGGTCGCGGGTCACGTCGATCGAAGCGCGTAGCCCCTCACCGAGCGTCGCGTTCGTCTGCTGGGTGATTTCACGCAGGTTCTTGATTGCCCGCTCGGCGAACTGGGTTGCGGTGATGAGTTCGGCGATTGTGCCGCGCATCGCGGATTCGTCCGCGCGCAAACGCTGAAGCCGCTTGTTCAGGAGCGCGCAATAGCCGATCGTAAGACCGAGGAGTACCGCAACGAGACTCTCGATCACGAGTCCATAGAAAGTTCCGGTCATGCTCCCTCCATCCGGCCAGACATCGCGCCGGCCTGTTCGAACATCGCCAAGGTTGTGCGGGAACGCCGCAAAGGCTTGGCAACCTTGACGGCAATCCTGTCGCCGATGCGGCCCATGGTGCCCTCGGAAAGCATGGCGTCGCCGCAGCGGACCTTCACGAGCGTTTCGGGCTTAACATCCAGCATCAGCGTGTCGCCGACCTCGAGGCTCATGATCTTACGGAGCGGCATCTGGTCTTCGTAGAGCACGGCATCGACCTCGATCTTTGCGTTCCAGATCTCGGTGGCGAGATGCCCTTCCCAGATCGGATCGCGGCCGAATTTGTCGCCCATGAAGTTCTGGAGCAACAGTTCGCGGATCGGCTCGATCGTCGCGTAAGGCAGCAGGATTTCGATACATCCGCCGCGGTCTTCCATATCGATGCGCAGCCGCACCAGGATCGCCGCGTTGGTCGGGCGCGAGATCGCCGCGAACTTCGGGTTGGTCTCGATACGGTCGATATCGAACTTGACCGGAGAAACCGGGCGGAATGCCTGCTCCGCATCGCTGAGCACGATTTCCATCATGCGCTTCACGAGGCCGGTCTCGATCGTCGTATAGGGCCTGCCGTCGACGCGCACCGTTTGCGTTCCGCGGCGTCCGCCGAGCAGGACGTCGATCATCGTATAGATCAGCGAAGAGTCGACGGAGAACAGGCCGAAGTTGTCCCACTCTTTCGCTTTCACGACGCCGAGAATGGTCGGCAGCGGAATCGAGTTCAGATATTCGCCGAAGCGGACGGAGGTGATACGGTCGAGCGAAACTTCGACGTTGTCGGAGGTGAAATTGCGCAGGCTGGTCGTCATCAGCCGCACGAGGCGGTCGAAGACGATTTCGAGCATCGGCAGACGCTCGTAGGTGACCATCGCGGAATCGATGATCGCGCGCAGGCCGTTCTGGTCGACAAGATTGAGGTCGTCGAGACTGAAACCGAGAATACTGTCGATTTCGTCCTGATTTAACGCACGTTCGGCAGCGGATTTGGCCTCTTCCTCTTCGGCAGAGTCCTCAACCATCTTCTCCCAGTCGGCGGCGACATCGTCGTCGTTCGGCTTGGTGTCGCTTGTGCGCGTTTCGTTTCCGGCCATGATTTCAAACCGTCACTGAACGACGACTTCCTTGAACAGAACCGCCCTTATCTTCGCGGGAGCGATCGCAACGTTGATGCGCCGCATCAGCTCTTCGCGAAGCCGGTAGAGACCGGCCGAGCCTTCGAGATCGATCGCGCGCAACTCGCGCAGGTGCACCTGAAAGGCGTCAACCACGCGGGGCATCGCCTTCTTCACCGCGTCCTGCACCTTGTCGTCGGCCATTTCGAGCGTGACCTTCACGCGAAGATATTGCGGCCGGTCGGCGCTCGCGGACAGGTTGACCGTCATTTCCGGGAGATCGAAATAAACCGCCTTTATCGGCGCCTGTTTGGTTTCCGATGAGCCGCTGAAGAACATGAAGTAGCTGCCCAGCACGAGCAGGAGGACGCCTAGTCCCCCGCCGGCATAAAGTAACAGCTTCTTTCTCGATTTTGCCGGCGCTGCTCCCTTGCCTTCGCCTTCGTCGGCAAGGTCGTCCGCCAGTGCGGCTTCGGCCATGTTCCAGCTCCCCATGCCGAACCGCTCCCGAGGTCCGGCCATTTCGTTAACGCTAGGGCCGGCATGGTTAACGAAATCTAAAAGGCGGCAATTTCTGCCGGGCTGAAGCTGCCGGGCGGCACCGCCTCAGCGCCCGGAAAATTAGTCAAACCATTGAAATAAATAGAAAAAGCGTTCTGGCACGGCTCCTGCTGAGTACAGGGCGGGCCACCCCGCTGGGGAGCGATGGAGTGGTCCGGACTTGGGGAGCACGGGCCATGGATAATGCCCTTTTGGTTGGACTTTCACGACAGGTCGCGCTGCGGCGCGAGCTCGACGTGATCGCAAACAACATCGCGAACCTGAACACCACGGGCTTCAAGGGTGAGTCCGTGATGTTCGAGCAATACCTAGATCCCACCGCGCGTCACGATTACTTCCCGTCCGGCGACCGCCGCATCGCGTTCGTGCTGGACCGCGCGACCTTGCAGGACTTCAGCCAGGGCCCGTTGCAGCGGACCAATGCGCCGCTCGATATCGCGATCGACGGTCCCGGCTTCTTTACAATCCAGACGCCGAACGGCGAACGCTACACGCGCGCCGGCAACTTCCATCTCAATCCGCAGGGGCAGCTGGTCACGAACAACGGCCAGGCTGTGCTCGGCGCCGGCGGCCCGATCACTTTGGAGCCGACCGACACGAACATTGCGATCGCAGCGGACGGCACCGTTTCCGCAACTGACGTTGCCGGCCAGACCGGCGAACGCGGCAAGCTCCGGCTTGTGACCTTCGCCAACCCGGCGCAGCTCAGCGCGCAGGGAGAAGGCTTATGGATGGCACCGCAATCGCTGACACCGCAGGCCGCCACCGGAACCACGCGCGCCGTACAGGGCGCACTTGAAAAATCGAACGTGTCTGCGGTTCGCGAGATGAACCGCATGCTCGAAGTTACCCGCACCTACACCAGCATTTCGAACATGCAGCAGCGCACCGACGAACTTCGCCGCAGGGCGATCGAACGGCTCGCCGAGGTCTGACGGAACAGAGGAGAATAGACAATGCGCGCTCTTTACACCGCAGCCACCGGCATGATGGCGCAGGAACTGAACGTCGAAGTCATTTCGAACAACATCGCGAACATGCGCACGACCGGCTTCAAGAAGCAGCGGGCGGAGTTCCAGGACCTGATGTACCAGAACCTGCGCCGGGTCGGCACGACGACATCGGATCAGGGCACGCGCCTGCCCGCCGGCCTCGACATCGGCGGCGGCGTCAAGGTGGTGTCCACGCCGCGCGTGATGAACCAGGGCAACATCTCGATGACCGAGAAGGATCTCGATCTCGCGATCCGCGGCGAAGGCTTCTTCCGCGTGACGCTGCCGGACGGCCGCACCGCCTACACGCGCGCAGGCTCGTTCGAACGCGACGATCAGGGACGCATCGTGACGCCGGAAGGCTATCTGCTCGATCCGCAGCTTACGATTCCCGCAAACGCAACCGGCGTGACCATCAACCAGTCCGGCCAGGTTTCGGTGACGATCTTCGGCCAGACGCAGCCGACCGAGCTCGGGCAGATCCAGCTCTCGCGTTTCGTCAACAAGAACGGCCTCCAGCCGATCGGCGACAACCTCTATCTCGAGACGGCCTCGAGCGGCACGCCGCAGCTCGCGAACCCCGGCACCGACGGCGCCGGCAACCTGCTGCAAAGGCAACTCGAAACCGCGAACGTCAACGCGGTGACCGAAATCTCGGACCTGATCGCCGCCCAGCGCGCCTATTCGATGAACGCGAAAGTCGTCTCCGCGGCAGACGAAATGCTCCAATCCACCGCGAACATGCTGCGCTAACGGAGAAGCAAGATGAAACGCATCGCACTCTTCGCTCTCGCGCACATTGCGCTCGTCGCGATCTTCCCGCTTGCCGCACGCGCACAAAGCGCGGCACCGACGCTGAAGGCGGAAGCCGTCGTGAGCGGCGATCTCGTCCGCATCGGCGACATTCTCGAGAATGCCGGCGCCAAAGCGAACCTGCCGGTTTTCAAGTCGCCCGAACTGGGCGGACACGGCACGATCCAGGTCCATCGCGTGATGGAAGCGCTCCGCGCGCACGGAATTCTCATCCTGGACACAAGAAATCTCACGGAAGTGCTCGTCTCTCGTGCGAGCCGGAGCGTGACGTTGAGCGATCTCGGGCGGGCCGTCGCAGAAGCGGCAGCCAAGCGCTACGAGATCGCCAACGCCTCTGATCTGTCGGTTACTTTCGACCGGCACATGTCTGCATTGCAGGTCGAACCCGACATTGCTGACGCACCGCGCGTAGTCAGCATCGCCGTCGATCAGCGCAACAACCGCTTCGAAGCCGTCATCGACATACCGGGCTCGATCACGCTGCGCCGTGCGCCCGTCCGGTTTACCGGCACGCTCGTCGAAACCGCGGAAGTCGTGACGCTCGCGCGCCCGATCCAGCGCGGCGAGCCCATTCGCGAAAGCGATATCGTGGTCGAACGTTTGCCGCGCGCCGACGTCGTCTCGGAGGCGATCTCGAAGCCGGAATTCGTCGTCAACATGGCTGCGCGCCGCGCCCTGCGCACGGGCCAGACGTTGCGCGCCGCCGACCTGATGAAGCCGCAGATCGTCAGCCGCGACGACGCCGTCACCATCGTCTTCAAGACGCGTGCGGTCACCCTCACCTTGCGCGGCAAGGCCATGGGCAACGGCGCGGAGGGCGAAACGATCACCGTTCTCAACCCGCAATCCAAGCGGCAGGTCCAGGCCACCATCACCGCCCCCGGCGTCGTGACGGTCACCGAAGCCGGCCCGGTTACCACCGCATCCGTCAACGAGAGCCGCTAAGGCGCGAATAGAGTTTGAAAGAGGCAGTAATGATCATGTCAAAAGTACTCGTCCGCGCCGGCGCGGTTGCGCTTGCAGCAAGTCTCCTCGGCGGCTGCGCGGCAATCGACAAGATTTCCACCATCACCCATGCGCCGCCGCTCTCGCCGGTGAACAACCCGACCTCGATGCCGAACTATCGTCCGGTCTCGATGCCGATGCCGGAGCCGGTGCCGGTCGCCTACTCGCCGAATTCGCTCTGGCGTAACGGCAGCCGCGCCTTCTTCAAGGATCAGCGAGCGCATCAGATCGGCGACATTCTCACGATCAAGGTGAAGATCGCCGACAAGGCGCAGCTCGACAACGAAACCAAGCGCAACCGCACCACCGCCGACGATTCCGGCATCACCAACCTGTTCGGCCTGACCAAGATCCCGTTCACGAAACAGGGAATCCCGAACCGCCTCCTGACCACGGATTCGACGACGAACAGCGAAGGCAAGGGCAACGTCAACCGGCAGGAAATTCTGCAAACGAATGTCGCCGCGGTCGTCACGCAGGTGCTTCAGAACGGCAACCTCGTGATCGAAGGCAAGCAGGAGGTGCGCGTGAACTTCGAAATGCGCGAACTGATCGTCGCCGGCATCGTACGGCCCGAGGACATCGAAGCCGACAACACGCTGGACTCGCAGAAGATCGCACAGGCCCGCATCGCCTATGGCGGCCGCGGCCAGATTACCGACATCCAGCAGCCGCGGTGGGGTCAGCAACTCTTCGATCACCTCCTGCCCTTCTAACCAATCCGTTTCGCGCGAGCCTTCTCCCCCAACCAAGGCGCGCGAAGCGTAAGCCGGCCGAAGCTCCCCCTCTCGGCCGGTTGTGTAACGGCCCCCGCAGCTCCCCCGCGGGGGCCGTATCTTTTTGCGTCATGCATCGGCGATTGCGTTATGCTCGGACAACGCAGGGGGAAGACCGTCATGAATATGAGGAAACGATCCGCTGCCGCCGCGGCCGTCGCCGCGCTCATTCTTTCGATAACGCCGGCCTTCGCTGCACTTGCACCGCACTATCAACGGCTGAGGGAGCTTCGCGCCCTTATCGATAACAGCCGCATCAGCAGCGCTTTCGGAGGAAGATCGATCGACCGCATCGAATATATCTCGCTGGATCTTTATCGCTTGACCGGCGGCGGCTGCCACCTCGATGCGAAGATCGTCGATCAACCTTTGCCAGACGGAATGGCGGGCGCGCGGCGCTTCACCATTGAAATTGGTTCGCTGAATTGCCCCTGACGCGGCCGGAATGTTCCGGAACGCAAATATTGCCACAGCAACGCTCTGTTTACCCGGAACGTGGAGTCTGCCCCGCAGTACCAGTTGCGTAAGGGGCGGCCTCATGAAGGACAAAGACGATAACGCGGACTATCTGTTCCGCTTTCTCGACCACCGCGATCATCTCCTGAAATCGAAAACCGAAGCCTGCCTCGATGACGCCGACGCGAATACGCGGGGCAAGAACCATCGCGGCGCGTTTCGCGCGATCGAAGTCTGGAAAGACGAGCGTTTCCTCGGCCGCTGGGAAAAGGCCGATAACTGAGTTTCCACCGGCCGGCCTGAAGCATCGCGGCAAGCTTCTCGCTCGGCCATGCGCAGTTTGACAATCCGGAAGCCACGGCGCCCAATTCGCGCGGTGGGAACCCGGAGAGTCTCATGACCGACAATGAATGGCGCCGCGAACAGGCCACCGCAGGGCACCGCGGCCCCGGTTTTCTTTCCGCCTTCCTCGGCAAGACCATCCTGCTCGCGCTGACGATCATGATCGTCTGGCTGCTCTACGGCTATCTCTTCGCCTTCCAGCTCGACTTCCTGGGCTGGAGCTACACCAAGCTGCAACCGCTCACGAATGCCCTTTACGCGATCGTCGACGGCTATTTTCCGGACAGCGTGCGGTATAAGTTCCGCGCCGCCATCACGGACGATCTCGGCCAGCGTGCATTGTTTCTGCTGATCCTGACCGCAATCGTCGAACTCACACTGTTCACGATCTTCCGCCTCGTCAAATTTATGTTCGGAGGCGCGCGATGAACCAAGAAAAAATTCCGGCGCACCGCATCGCCGCGGGATTTATCGCGGGGGCTATCGTAGCGATCGGTATTTACGAGTGGCTGCTGTGGCCGCCTTCTGTGCTGGTGGCGGTGATCGGCGGTGGAATTGCCGCCATTCTCATTCCTTTGATTGCGGTCCCGATACTCATCAAACTGCGCAGGAAGGAAATGTTGAGCATCTATGCAGCAGCGCTGCTGGGCGGCGCATTGACGCTGCTGCCCGCGCTAATCCTGGGCTTCTTCAATCTGTTCAACTCGCCAGAGGTTTATCAAAGCCAGCCGGAAGCAGGCCTGCTGTTTCTATTGCAGTACTTCTTCCTGCCGGGCGCGATTGGCGGCGCATTTGGATGGCTCGTAGCTGCGGGTTTTCGCACACGCGCAGCGTGAGCGGCTAATTCCAGCGCGGCTGAACAATCGAAGATGAACAGCAGCCGGAACGACATCACGCCGACACCGGATATGAACTGAAAGCATAGACTAGAACGAAATCGTTCCGGTCATCAGGAGCAATGCGATCGCCGCCGGAAATGCGTAGCCGGCGAGAAGAGTCAGAGCCGGAACCGCAAGCTCGCGCCGAAAAAGGAACAGCGCGCCCAAAAGATCGCTGCAAAGCACGCAAAAAATCAGAAACCACACGACCAGAGCGGTCGACGAAAGCGCGCCGGAACTGACGCCGGAAAAGAAGAAGAATGCAAAGACTACTGCGAAGATCGCTTCGATTGCGAAAAGCAGCCAGAAAGGCATTCTATTCGTCCCGGTAGACCTTCTCGCGCCGCTCGTGACGCTCCTGCGCCTCGATCGAAAGCGTCGCGATAGGACGCGCCTCCAGACGCTTCAGCGAGATCGGATCGCCGGTTTCGACACAATAACCGTAGGTGCCTTCTTCGATGCGCTCGAGCGCGGCGTCGATTTTTGCGATCAGTTTGCGCTGGCGGTCGCGCGCGCGCAGTTCGATCGCGCGATCGGTCTCCGAGGACGCACGATCCGCAAGATCCGGGTGATTGACGTTCTCTTCCTGCAAGTGCTGGAGCGTCTGTTTGGCTTCGCGAAGGATGTCGTCCCGCCAGCGCATAAGCTTCTGGCGGAAGTATTCCTTCTGCTTCTCGTTCATGAACGGTTCGTCTTCGGTCGGACGGTAGTTGTCGAGCAACGCAACCATGCAACGATTCCCTGACGCGCTTTCCCTGGCACTTCCGGCGGGGCTTGTGGCCGCCCCCTCGAATTGGGCCGGGCTTATAGCGAGGTACCCCGCCCGCTTCAATGGGCGGTCGCAAGGCGCTTAGGTACCGATCGTGACGTGGAAATAACGGAAAGGGCGTATTCCGCCTCTTAGGCGGCTTTCGGCGTGCGTTTTGCCAGTTCGACTGCCACGCGAAGCTCGATTTCGCCAAGAACCACGTCGAGACCGGGAGTTCCGCTCTTTTCTGTGAGTTCTGCGAGCGTCCCCTGAAGCCGGCTCAAGGTCTCGCGGCGGAGGTCGGCGGCCAGAAGTTCCGCCTTCAGTTCGTCGAGCAGGTCTAGCGCGGACTTGCCCCTGCGCGCGAAGCGCTTGCGCCGCTCGCCCGCATCTTCGACGGCTTGAAGTGCCAACAGCGAGTCGAGCCCGCCGACGCCGGATGCCGCCGCGGCCGATTGCGGCTTCGCAGTTCCTGTCGAGCCCTCAAGCGTGAAGGAGCCGGATTGCGCCGCCCGGCGTGGTGCCGAAGCTGCCCCGGTGCCGTTGGTCTGGTTCGGGCCGTAGATGCGCATGCCGGCACAGTCGGACGCTTATGGTTAACGCCGGGTTAAGCACCCGGCAGTTCTTGCCGCATGGGGCGGAGTTCTTTGCCGCGCGGAAATCCCTCGCCTGCGCATCGATTCAAAAACATGAGTCGGATCAGGCACTTGCCAGTCCGGCGCATGTGGCACGCCCTTCGCAAAGGCTTTGACGGTTTCAACCATCGACCCGCTGGGGAGCCCTGTCGATGAATAAGACGATCCGTTTCTTAGCCGGCGCGCTGCTCGCGACCCTCGTCGCGGGCCAGGCCAGTGCCGCCTCGCGCCTCAAGGATCTCATCGACGTCGAAGGCGTCCGCGAGAACCAGTTGATCGGCTACGGCCTCGTGGTCGGCCTGAACAACACGGGCGACAGCCTCAACAACTCGCCCTTCACCAAGCAGAGCCTTCAGGCGATGCTGGAGCGCCTCGGCGTGAATATCCGCGGCGCGCAGCTTCGCACCGGCAATGTCGCCGCAGTCATGGTGACGGCCAATCTCCGCGCTTTCGCGACCCAGGGCACACGGCTCGACGTGGTCGTCTCCGCGCTCGGCGATGCAAAGAGTCTTCAGGGCGGCACGCTTCTGGTGACCCCGCTTTTGGGCGCCGACGGCAATGTCTACGCCGTCGCGCAAGGGACGGTCGCCGTCGCCGGCTTTCAGGCCGAAGGCGATGCGGCAAAGATCGTCCGCGGCGTTCCCACCGTCGGCCGCATCTCGAATGGCGCGCTGGTCGAGCGGGAAATCGACTTCGCGCTCAACCGATTGACCACTGTGCGGCTCGCGCTGCGCAATCCCGATCTGACGACCGCTAAGCGAATTGCCGGCGCGATCAACGATTTCATGGGCACGCCCGTTGCCGAACTCGTGGACCGCGGCACCGTCGCGATCACTGTGCCCCCGAAATACAAGGGCAACCTGGTTGCGCTCCTGACCGAGATCGAACCGATCGTGATCGAACCGGACCAGCCGGCGAAGGTCGTGATCGACGAGCGCTCCGGCATCATCGTGATGGGCCGCGACGTGCGCGTCTCGACGGTCGCGGTCGCACAGGGAAACCTGACGGTCACGATTACCGAACAGCCGCAGGTCAGCCAGCCAAATCCCTTCTCCCGCGGCCAAACCAAGGTCGTGCCGCGCACCAACATTCAGGTGCAGGAGGACGGCCGCAAATTCGGTCTCGTCAACGAAGGCGTGTCGCTGAAGGAACTTGTCGACGGTCTGAACGCACTCGGCGTCGGCCCGCGCGACCTGATTGCAATCCTTCAGGCGATCAAGGCTTCCGGCGCGATCCAGGCAGAAATCGAGGTGATGTGATGGTAGCCCCGGTAATGGCCGCTTTGACTGCCGCGAGCGCGGTGGCGGAAGCCGCCGAAAAGCTTTCGCCGTCGGCGCTGAAGAAGACGAAAGACGCCGCCCAGCAGTTCGAGAGCGTTTTCTTAACCAACATGTTCGAAGAAATGTTCGCCGGCATCCAGGAAGAGGAAGGCCCGCTTGGAGCCGGACAGGCTCAGGGCGCTTGGCGCTCGATGCTGACGGAAGAATACGCGAACACGATCGCCAAAGCGGGAGGCATCGGTGTCGCGGAGCAAGTCCAGCGCGAACTCATAGCCTTGCAGGAGCGTAGCCGATGAACGACGAAGTGAAACGGATTTCCCAGGCGATCAAGAGCCGCGACGAAGCCGAAATGCTGCTGCGCCGCATCGGCGACAGCATGGTTAAGCTGGTGCAGATCTTCGAAAAGGAAACGAAGCTCGTGGAAGCGGGCCAGATTTCCCGGGCAGCCCAGCTGACCCAGGAAAAAACCGATCTCGCCGCCATGTACCTGCGCGAAATCGAGCTGCTCAAGAGCAATGCGGGTTTTATCGGCCAGACCGTACCGGTGCTGGTGGACGAACTTCGCCGGGCCCACCAGACCTTCCGCGAGATTCTGAGCCACAACCTGCGCGTGGTCGCGACCGCCCAGTCGGTTGCCGAAGGCATCATGCGCGGGGCTTCCGAGGAGGCGGCCCGCAAATCCTCGCCCCAGGGCTATGGGTCGAACGGCAAGGTTGCTGCCCCTGCCCGCGGCGGCCGTCCTGTCATGGTGAGCCGCGCCAGCTAGCGGCCCTTATCCCTAATCGAACCTGAATCAGAAACGCCGGCGTTAACGCCGGCGTTTCTCTTTTTTAATGTCTCGTTAACCATCTAAGCCGTTGCACTGCGGGGCGGTTCAGTAACCCGGCGTTAGCATACGTGATGGCACAAAGTTCCTCGAGACCACCAGAACGGCGGTCCCGACGACCTCACTTGTGTAACTCCTAGGAAGGACAATTCAATGGCTAGCGATATCACCCTTTCCAAGGGCGTACGGTCGAACCTGCTTTCGTTGCAGTCGACTGCTGAGCTCTTGGGTCGTACGCAGGAGCGCCTGTCGACCGGTAAGAAGGTCAACTCCGCTCTCGACAACCCGATCAACTTCTTCACCTCGTCCGGCCTCTCGGCTCGCGCGAACGATCTGTCCCGCCTGCTCGACTCCGTCGGCAACGGCGTTCAGACCATCAACGCTGCCGACAAGGGCATCACGGCGATCAAGAAGCTGATCGAATCCGCGCAGGCGACCGCCCGTCAGGCTCTGACGGCGGCCGAAGGCACGACCACTTACGCTGTTTCGCAGACTGGCAGCGTGGCGATCTCGGCCGACGTGGCTGCGACCGGCACCGGCACTGTCAACATCGCGGCTGACGTGGCTGCTGTCACCGGTGGCAACACCTTCGCCAGCATGGGCGCTCTCCAGGCTGAAGAAATGGCGACGGCTACGCTCGACACGACCACCTTCGCCGCTGCTATGACGGACGGCGAAACCCTCACGATCGACGTCGACGGCACCAGCTACACCTTCACGGCGCAGGACAACGTCGTTGGCGTCAACGGTACGCCGGCGAATACGTTCTACTTCGACACGCAGGACGGTGCGACCGGTCTCCGTAACTCGATCAACACGAACTTGGCCGGCATTGCTTCGGCTGCCCTCACAGGCAACGACCTGACGGTCACCGCAGTGAACGCCAGCGAAGAAGTCACGATTGCCGACGGCACCTCCAGCTTCGGTGCTCCCGCCATCAGCGACACGGACTATGTCGCTGCCGATACCTTCACCATCAACGACGGCGGTGGCGCTGCTACGCTGACCTACGTTGCTGCTGGCGCTTCGGCTGCTGCCGGTACCTTCACCACGCTGGCTGACCTGTCCGACGCGATCAACCACGCGAACGCGGGCCAGAACATCACCGCTTCCACCACGGGCGGCGGCACGCAGCTCCGTCTCGTTGCGGACAGCGCTACCGACACGATCACCGTCGGTGGTTCGGTTGGTACGGGTGCAGGCAGCCTTGGCTTTGCGGCCACGGCCTACAACAACAGCAACGCAGCGTTCAACTCGTCGCTGGCAGCTCTCGCTGGCCAGAGCATCACGATCGAGTCGGGCAGCACGAGCGCGACGTATAACTTTACGTCGACTTCCACTCGCGCTGCGTTGGTTTCGGGTCTCTCGAGCGTCGCCACGCTGAGCGGCAGCAACCTGTCGGTTACTGCGGCCAACAACACCGACGAAATCGAGATCTCCGGCACCGCGACCGCTTCGGTCTGGGGTGCAACTACCGCGTACAGCCCGACGAACGCACAGGTCGCCGGCTTCACCGGTCAGCTGAACATCCAGCTCGGCTCCGGTTCGGTCCAGTCGGTCGAATTCGGCAACGGTGCTGGCGGCGAAATCACCACGCGCGCGGCTTTGGTCTCGCGTCTGGCTGAAATCTCCGACTCGCTCGATGGCGTAACGGTCTCGCTGAACGGCAGCAACATCATCAACGTTGCTTCCACCAGCGAAGAGAGCGTCACGATCGGTGGCGGCGCTGCGGCCTCGTTCGGCCTCACGGCTGCTACCTACGCTCCGACGGAAACCACGACGGAGAACTCGACGCGTGCTTCGCTCCAGTCGGACTACAACAACCTGCTCTCGCAGATCTCGACGCTGGCGCAGGACTCGTCCTACAACGGCGTGAACCTCCTCAATGGCGATAACCTCTCGGTTATCTTCAACGAAGACGGTTCGAGCTCGCTCTCGATCTCGGGCGTCGACTTCTCGGCTTCGGGTCTCGGCCTCACGAACGTGACCGGCTCGGGCTTCCAGTCGAACACCGCTGTCAACGCCTCGCTCGCGCAACTCGACACCGCTACGGCTTCACTCCGTACGCAGTCGTCGCGCTTCGGTTCGAACCTCTCGATCGTGCAGACCCGTCAGGACTTCACCAAGAACCTGATCTCGGTGCTGCAGACCGGTGCGGACAACCTCGTCCTCGCCGACACGAACGAAGAAGGCGCGAACATGCTGGCCCTGCAGACCCGTCAGCAGCTGTCCTCGGTGGCGCTGTCGATGGCCTCGCAGGCCGACCAGAACGTGCTCCGCCTCTTCTAAGAGACGGCAAAGCAAAGACGGAAACGGCGGGCCAAAAGCCCGCCGTTTTCTTTTGGAGCCAAGCCAATAGGTCTAGAATCCGATTCGCGCGGGCTGGCCGCGCAGTTCCAGGAGGAACGCGATGGGTCTCAAGGTCGAACTGAAGCCGGGCGAACGCATCATCCTCGGCGAGAGCGTCGTCACCAACGGCGACCAGCGCACGCGGCTCGTGATCGAGGGCGAGGCCCCGATCCTGCGCGAGAAGGACATCATGACCCCCGAGACCGCCGACACCCCTTGCAAGCGGGTCTATCTGATCGTCCAGCTCATGTACCTGAGCCGCGATCCCAGCCAGCACCACGATACCTATTTCCGGCTGGTCAAGGAAATTATCGCAGCAGCACCAAGCACTTCCGGGTACTTCGACCGCATTAATAATCAGATATTAACCGGAAATAACTATAAGGCTCTGAAAGAAGCCCAAACCCTAATCGATTACGAGAAGGACCTGCTCGCGAATGCATAACGCGACCAATGCTTACGCCAAGAACGCTCAGTCGACCGGCAATCCCCGCGAGCTCGAAGCGCAGCTCCTGATGCGCGCGGCCTCCAAGCTCCAGGCGGTCCAGGACCGCTCCACCACCAGCGAAGACGACGTGATCTCCGCGCTGCGCTACAACCGGCGCCTCTGGATCGTGTTCGGCGGCGCGCTCGGCCGCCCCGAGAACCAGCTTCCCCAGGAGATCAAGCAGAACCTCGCAAACCTTGCGAACTTCATCGTGAAGCACACGATGACGCTGGAAGCGGCGCTCGAAAAGAAACCGGAGAGCGTCGGCGTCCTCATCAACATCAACCGCGAGATCGCGGCAGGCCTCCGCACCACGCAGCAAGCCGCCTGAGCGAACCGGATACGAATAGAAAACGCCGCGACGGATCACCGCCGCGGCGTTTTTCTTTGGCCGTTCGGATCAGATGAAGTTGACGAGCGAAAGCTGCGAAAGCATCGACGTCACCTGCAACGAAGCCTGCATCCGCGTATTCAGCGCCAGCAGCTTGATGCTGATTTCCTCGTTGGAGACATTCTCCACTTCGTCGATCATGTCTTGCAGCACCGGAGACCGTTCCGCGAGACGCTTCTTGGCAGCCTGTGCCGAAACATTGGCGCCTGCGATTTCCGTCTGGATCGCCTCGACCCGCTGCATTCCCGCAGGAACGTCCATCGCCGACCCTACACGGGCCGCAAGCGCATAATAGCGGTCGCGCGCATTCGTATCGGTCGAGGAGAAGCTCACGGCCGCGAATACGGCTTCGTTCTGCACGATCCAGCGGATGCCTTCCTCGTTCGCGCGGGCGCCGTAATTGACTGTGATGGCATCGTCGACGCGGGCCACCGATGTCGCACGGGCGTTATCGGTAGCGTTGTCGCCGAGATACCAGGAAATCGTGTTGGACGTGGTGCCGTTGGTCATCGCGGTAGCGGCATAAAACGGCGGCGAGCCTGCGATACGCTGCGGCGGATTGGAGGCGTCGGTTGCGAAGAAATCGTCGCCGGCCTGCATCGCGGATGCGGCGGCCAGTTCGGTCCTGCCCAGACGCTCCAACTCGGTGCCGATTGCAGCCGTAATGTTCGTTGCCGTATCGTCTGCGGTCGCACCGATCAGGAATTGCTTTTCACCCGCAGGCGCCGTGGCGGTCGCAGTCAGTTCGATTGCGGTCGAAGTGCCATCGGGCATATCCATCGTAATGCGGACGGTCGCGCCGGCTGCCGGATTCGAACCGAGATCGATATCGATCGAGCGCGGCGCGGCACCGGGGCCGGTGATAGTCGCGCCGAAGCTTGTCGTGGCGCCCGTAAGCTTGAAACCGAACGGATGCGCGCCGTCTTCTTCGATGGAGACGACATCGCCTACCGCGGCATTCACGGTAATGCGCCCGCGCTGGTCGGAGCCCTGATCGGCCTGCAACCGCTCCGAAATAATCTGCTTAAGTCCGGCCTGCGCGCCTTCGCCGTTGAGAATGCGCGACATGGTATCCGTCGCCGGCTTGTCGCTGGCGCGGCCCGAGAAAAGATAGCGTCCGCCGGCATCGCCGTTGAGCAGGCTGAGCATTTCGCCGAGCCGGCCAAGCGCCGAACGCTGCGCGGCGGTCTGGCCGTCCTGTACGAGCGCATAGTCGAACGGCGAGGTGAGATCCGCCCGCGTTTCCTCGCGGATATTGCGGATACGTTCGAGCGACATATTCATCAGCGTAACGCGAGTCTCGACGTTGACCGAGTTCGACTGGAATACGCCGGTGTTCGAAAGCTGCGCACGCAAATTCAGCACGAGCCCGCTGCCGAGGCCGAGCCCGCCATAGGTATCCGATGCTTTTCCGGTGCCCAGCTGACGCTGCAACACCGAAAGCTGATCGCGCATCTGCGAGATCGTGCGCGCCGCCATGCTCGTCGTCAGGCTGGTTCCGGTGATCGAAGTCGCCATGCGCTACACTCTCATCAGCAGTTCGAAGAGTTCCTTGACCGCGGTCATCACGCGGGCGTTCGCGGCATAGGCGTTTTGCAGTTGCAGCAGCCGCGACATTTCCGAGTCGATGTTGACGCCCGTGCCTTCCGCCATGCGATCCTGAATCGAATTCAGGACGACATCCTGGCCGTCCTTGAGCCGGAGCGCGTTTTCCGTGGCGGTGCTTTGGTAGGTGATGATCTGCTGCGTGAAATTCACGACCGAGCCGGAAAATGGCTGCCCCACCCCGCCGATGCCGGTGCTCGGAGAGAACAACTGATTGGTAGCGGTCAGGCGCTGCCAAAGGAAGTCCGGCCGGGTGGAATCGCCGGCCAGCGTGTTCGCATCCATGTTGATGAGGCCGGAAGCATCCGCAAGCAAAGAGGAATTGACCGCGATGCGCGCGGCGAAACCGACCTTCTGCTGACGGCCGCCATTGATGATGTTGCTGTAGAGCGTGGTCCCGCTGCCATCGACGAAGAAGGGCAGCGTACCGTCGCCTGACTGAATTGAATCGGTGGTGACGGTCGCACTCAGCGCATCGATATCGACGAGATCCGGCGCGCCGTCGTCGAGTACGCGCAGGATCGAGCCGCTCGGATTGTCGAACTGGACGTTCGGGCCGAGCGCCGTATTCAGCGCAGCCAGCGCGCCGGCGACGCCACCGGAAAAATTGATGCCGATGACGGTATCGCCGGGATCTGCGGTCAGCGTATTGGAAAGCGGCAGCGACGACGGGTCGTCGACACGCACGATGGTTACGCGGCTCGTGGTCGGGCCTGCGTTGGTCGTATAGGTCAGCGAGATCGAGTTACCAGGCTGCAAATCCGCAAGATCGATCTGAAAGCCGGATTGCGCGCCCGAAGTTGCGGTAGCGCTGTCCACGGTCCTACTGGAAAGCGAAGTCGCGAGCGCGTGGGCGATTTCGTCGAGCTGCGCCTGCGCCTTGACCAGAATATCGTCGCGCAGTTCGAGCAGCCCGGCGATCTTGCCCGAACGGATCGAACGATCCGCAATCAGATCGAGGGAAAAACCATTCGGCGAGACGAGGTTGATCGTTCCCGCACCGGACAGCGACGGATCGGAGTTCCAGAGCGACTGCGCGCTTAAGGGCTTCTCGTTGAAGGTAAGTTGCGAAGCCTGCAAGTCGAACAGGCTGACGCCCGAGTTCGTGAATATCGAAATCTGGTTGGTGCCGTTGTTCGTGACCTGAATGTCGATCAGGCCGGCAAGCTCGTTGATGGCGTGATCGCGCTGATCCATGAGCGCGCCGAGTTCGACCGATTGCGAGGACAGCGAGACGATCTGCGTCTGCACCTCTTCGATCGTCTTCAGCAGGCCGTTGACGCGCTCGACCGCATCGCCGATCGCGGTTTCGGCCTGGTTGCGCATCATGGTCACGTCGCTGGACAGGCTGTTCAGCTTCTGCGCCATGACTTGCGCCGCGTTCAGCACCGCCTGCCGTGTCGAGACCGATTGCGGATCGGCGGATAGCGCCTGGAGCGACGTCGTGAATCCGTTGACGACGGTATCGAGCGCGCTTGCGGAGCCCGGCTCGCCGTACATGCGGTCAATCTGCTGGCGTACCTTCGCGATGGTGTCGATATAGTTCGAACCGGCAAGCTCGATGCGAAGCTGCCGTTGCACGTAAATGTCGAGTTCGCGATTGACGCTCGCAACCCGCACGCCGATGCCGGAGCCGCCGGCGAGCGCGGTTTCGAGCGCGAGCGTCTTGCGCGAATAACCCGGCGTTTCGGCGTTGGCGACGTTGGTCGAGACCACGCCGATACCGACCTGCGTCGCGCGGATTCCGCTTAGCGCCGAATTGAGTGCCGTACCGAGACCCATTGCTTACCCGCTTTATCCGCCTTTAGCGGATCATGTTGATCGTCTCTTGCAGCATCTGGTCTGCGGTGGTCACGATGCGGGTGTTCGCGGCATAGGCCTGCTGCGTCACGATCAGCTTCGTGAACTCGTCCGCAATATCGGTGTTGGAACCTTCCAGCGATTTGCCGACGATCTGACCGGACGCCCCGTAGATCGCAGGGCCCGAATCCGAGGTCGCCTCGAAGGCGCCGCCATCGAGCCGCTTCAGGGCGTTGTCGCCGAGGAAGCTCGCCAGCGGAATTTCCGCGATCTCGATGGAGCGGCCGTTGGAGTAGCTTGCCACGATGCGGCCCTTGTCGCTCACCGCGATGGATTGCAATTCGCCCGCGGCATAGCCGTTCTGGTTCAAGAGGTTCACCTTGGCGACACCGTTCGCGTCTGCGAACTGGGTCACGCCGGAGGCGCCGTGGGAAAGAATGACGTTGCCGACCGTGACGCCGTTGATCGCCAGGTTGTTGATCGTCACCGCCGGAATGTTCGGATCGAGGATACCGCTTGAATTGAATTCATAGACTTGCCCGGCGTTTCGCCAGGCGACGTCGGTGTTACCCGCATTGGCATCCTCGAGATAGAACAGCTCCCAGGTATCGTCGCCGCCTGTGGCCGCGGAGTCGGTCTTGGCCCAGCGCAACTGCACGTTCATCTCGTTACCGAGCGAGTCGTAGACGGTGATGGCACCACCCGCGATCGACTGCTCCAGGAACGTGGCAACGTCCGCACCTTCGACCGTGCCGTCGCCGGCATCCAGCGGGTTCGAACCCGTATAGGCGCCCGGCACAATCAGTTCGGAGCCCGGCGTGTCTGGGGCATTTGTATAAGCCTGCGTGCGCGGCAAACTCGCGAGGTTCGCGCGGTATTGAATAATGGTCGTGGTTTGGGAGGGCAGGAAGTCGTTGGTGAACTGCAGCACCTCCGGCACGCTGCCGACCGTGTTGCCGGTTGCGGCATCGATTTCGAGTGCCTTCAGGTAATAACCCGAGCCGTTGACAAGATAACCGTCCTTGTCGAGTTCGAAATCGCCGCGGCGGCTGTAAAGATCGACGCCAACGAAAACCGGGCTGCCGTCCGGAAATCCGGTAGGCTTCTGTACGACGAAGTAGCCTTCGCCCTTGATCGCCATGAATGTGTCGACGCCGGCGGTCTGAATGTCGCCCTGCACGGTGTTGGTCTGCCGGGAGAGAGCGGTCACGCCGCCGCCGGTCTGGCGTTTGGCACTCGAGCTCGCGACGAGGTCAGCGAAGCTCGTATCGACCCGCTTGAAGCCGGTGGTCTGCGAGTTCGCGATGTTGCCCGAAATGTTTTCGAGCGCGAAAGACTGCGCCTGCAAACCGCCGACCGCGGTCGTCATTGCTCCGAAGATACCCATAACACTCCTCCACAGATCACGGCCGCGCCGCATGCGGGCCCCACCCGATGCATGGCAACGGGCATGCCAACGCCGACGCCATTTAAGCTATTGATTTTATTGTGTTATTTATTTCATCCCTGCCGCCGCCCGCAGGCAGGCTTTGCCGCCCGGGCAAGTTCTGCCGGGCGGAACGCGCCGTAAGCGACTGGTCGCCTCGCGCCTTGCCGAGGCTGGAAGCGGTCAATAGGGTGCGCCGCCGTTGCAATCCCGGAGCCGGAAATGCGTTTCGAAGGTACCAAGAGCTACGTCGCAGCCGACGACCTGAAGGTCGCGGTCAACGCTGCCATCGCACTCGAGCGCCCGCTCCTGATCAAAGGCGAACCCGGAACCGGAAAAACCGTGCTTGCCGCGGAGGTCGCCCGCGCGATCAAGGCGCCGCTGATCGAGTGGCACATCAAGTCCACCACCAAGGCGGCGCAAGGTCTCTATGAGTATGACGCCGTCGCCCGCCTGCGCGACAGCCAGCTCGGCGATCCGCGCGTTTCGGAGATCAGGAACTACATCAAGCGCGGCAAGCTTTGGGACGCCTTCACCGCCGCCGAGCGCCCGCTCCTCCTGATCGACGAAATCGATAAGGCCGACATCGAGTTTCCGAACGATCTTCTGCAAGAACTCGATCGCATGGAGTTTCACGTTTATGAAACCGGCGAGACGATCAAGGCTGCGAAACGCCCGATCATCGTGATCACCTCCAACAACGAAAAGGAATTGCCCGACGCTTTCCTGCGCCGCTGTTTCTTCCACTATATCCGGTTTCCCGACGCCGACACGATGAAGGCGATCGTCGAAGTCCACTTCCCCGGCATCAAGCAGCGGCTCGTCGCGGAGGCGCTGCGCATGTTCTATGAAATCCGCGAAGTGCCGGGCCTCAAGAAGAAGCCATCGACTTCCGAACTGCTGGACTGGCTGAAGCTCCTGATGGTCGAAGACATCGGGCCCGAGACGCTGCGCGAGCGCGATCCCAAGAAACTCATTCCGCCGCTGCACGGCGCGCTGCTCAAAAACGAGCAGGACGTGCACCTGTTCGAGCGGCTCGCTTTTCTCGCGCGCCGCGAAGGCTGACCGGCCTGCCCGCTGCGGCGGCACCGGAAATACACCCACCCGTATCGGTATCGTGGGAAAGCTGCGGACTTGCAAAACAGGCCGGAGCCTTCGTCCCGTAATAGGCCTGTGAAAGATCTGTGCGAGCAGGAGCATACGAGGCCCGGGCCTGATAAGTACGTCGGGGTCCGCTGCCGAGGAAACCGAACATGCGCCGCCTGCTGTTGCTGCGTCACGCAAAGTCCGACTGGCCCGACGGCTTCGAAGACGCGCTGCGGCCGCTAACGGAGCGCGGACGCCGGAACGCTCCGGAAATGGCCAAGGCGGTGGTGCGCGCGGGAATTACTCCTGATTTCGCGCTCATATCCACCGCCGTTCGTACGCGGCAAACCTGGGAGCTGTTCGGCCCTCAACTCGGCAAGGAAATTCCCATGCGCGAGGAAAGCGGGCTCTATGGCGCTTCCGACAGAACGCTGCTCGATTTCGCACGCAGCATTCCGGACGAGGTCAAAACGCTGCTGTTGTGCGCGCACAACCCCGGCATCGAGCGTCTCGCCCGGAGCTTTGCCAAATCGGGAGACGCCGATGCGATACGCCGGGTCGAACTGAAATACCCGACCTGCGGCCTCGCTGTGATCGAATTACCAATCAATCGGTGGAAGGAAATTTCGCCGCCTGCGGGAAGACTGGAGATGTTTCTGACACCATCCAGTCTCGCCGGCTGATTCAGGATTTCGGCAGCACGTCTTCCGGGATCGCATCAGGACGATAAATGCGCGGCCGGTTGCGCGTGACGATGTTCCATATCTGCCAGAGAAACCACAGACCGATGCCGGAGAGAATGCCCGTCAGCAGGAACTGGCCGGAAAACAGGCTCTGCCCGAGGACATAGAGCAACGCTCCCACCGTGAGCACGCCAAGGATGAGCGACGGCCACCAGCGCCAGGCCGGAAAGCCCGCTTCATAGACGCAGTTCGCCTTCGCCGCTTCGGTGCGCCGGTGCAACTCTGTCAAAAACCGCACGTATTCGGCGCGATGATCGGTGACATCGATGACGTTCCGTGCCGAAACCGACTGCATCGTCAGCTTCGGCGCATTCAGCGGCCAGATCTCGGCGATGAAGCGGGAGTTCGCCATATTCGTCGGCTTATAGCCGAGCCGGATGCGACGGATCATCGGATAGCCGACCCGTCCACTGCGGGGGCCGACAGTCCAGTCGAGCGAATCCTTCGAAAGCGAGAATTCGTAAGCTGGGGCCATCAGGCGCGGCTTGTAGGCGAATTTGAATTCTTCGGACGACATGGCGCGCGGCTTTTAGACCGTACGCGCAAGGCATGCAAAGGAATTCGGAGCGCGCTGCGCACGCGCTCCGAACGCAAGTCTCGTTACCAGCCGTAGTAGTAACGCGGGCCGTAGTAGTAATAGGGCGCACCGTAATACGCCGGGTAATACGGCTGGTAGTAGTGGCGGTAGTAGCGGCGCTGATACTGGTGCGCCGCGATACCTGCTGCGACAGCGCCGAAAACGCCGAGCGCCACGGCAGGGCCGACATGACGGCGGCGCCAGCGAACTTCCTCGGCCTGTTGCGGCGTCGATTGCTTCACGACGCTCTGGCTCAGCACAACCGGAGCGGCCGCGGCGGGAACAGTCGGGATCGCGAGCGCGCCCAGGCCGACGGAACCGGCAAGACCGATCGCAGTGAGCTTCTTGGACAGGGTGTTCATGAGAACCTCCTATTGCAGGGTCGAAGCGCAGGCATTTGGGCATGATCGCTGCGCTTTCAATGGCTGAAACGCTTTGAAACGGCGATTGTTTCATGAACAATGGTTCAGCCTGGACCGTTCGCCGCGCCCCTCGATACCGTTAGCAATGCGGTTTTTCCCGAGCGTCATTCGTGCGAAACTTGCGGCCGGCAATCGCGGAGAGTTTTGGTGAGCCGCAACAAGAGCACGATGATTTCCCGCCGCGACATCATGATCGCAGGCGGGCTGCTTGCGGGAGCGGCCTGCATGTCTTCGCCTGCGCGCGCCAGCATGCCGCTTGCGAAAGCCCAGGCACCCGGATTCTATCGCCGCAATCTCGGAGCGTTCGAAGTCACCGCTGCGCTCGATGGCGACCTCGATCTCGAACTGGGCCTGTTCACCGGCGATCGGAAGGATATCGAGAAGCTTTCGTCGCAGAGCTATCAGTCCTCGCCTCCGCGCATCCACTGCAACGCTTTCGCAGTGAACACCGGCGAGAAACTCTATCTCGTGGATACCGGCAGCGGCACCTTGATGGGATCTTCGCTCGGGCGCGCGGCGGCGAACCTTGTACTCGCCGGAATCAATCTCGACCAGATCGATGCGGTACTGCTCACACACCTTCATCCGGATCACGTCGGCGGGCTGACGGTGGAGGGACGGCCTGCGTTCAAGAACGCGGATATCTACGTCTCGGAGGACGATGCAAAATTCTGGCTCAGCGCAGAGGTAGCCGATAAGGCGCCGGCCGAGATGAAGCCCTTCTTCAATATGGCGAGCGACTCCATCAAGCCATACGCGCACCGCCTGAAACCGTTGCCGAAAAACGGCGAGATCGCCTCTGGCGTCACGGCGATCTCCTTGCCCGGCCACACCGCCGGGCATACGGGCTATCTGTTCTCATCCGGCAAAGAGCAGATGCTGGTCTGGGGCGACATCGTGCACAACGCGGCACTGCAATTTTCGCGGCCCGAAATTACCCTCGCCTTCGACACCGATCAGCAACAGGCGGCGCTGGCACGAAAGCGCGCATTCGATATGGCGGCAACCGACCGCCTGCTCGTCGCGGGCATGCACCTGCCTTGGCCCGGCATCGGTCATGTAGAGAAGTCGGGAGAGTTCTATCGCTACCATCCGGACTTCTGGAGCACGCGGCTCTAGACTATTTCACGAAATGTTTCGTTTGCGCTCCTCCGCATGCGTAGTGTGCGCACATAGCATTACGGTCTGCGGCGCATATGTGTCGCCTGCCTCGCAGCCGACACAATGTGTGATGGTCTCGCAACATTTCGACAAGCAATTTACGATCTTCGTATTGATTTCAACGGCGAGCGTGCGAACGCGCAACGATCGGCTTGCAGCAGAGCTTCCGGGCGGATGATCCGTACCCGCATCTTTCCCGTAAACACCTTGCCGAAGTTCCTGCTCACGGGTTCGTGATACCGCCGCGCATCCAAACTCCTCATTCGCGGGATTCCCTTATGTCACGCAGCGCTTCCCCTGACGCTGCATCAACGAGGAGTTTGACCATGAAGAAGATCGTTTACACGACGCTCGCCGCCGCCACCCTGTTCGCATCGGTCGGCGCCGCTTCCGCGCAGTCGATGCACCAGACCTGGCTCGCGCAGAATCCCGCGCTCAACACCGGCGGCGCGTCGTTTGGCTACAACCAGACGATGGCGAGCCCGGACAACGTTCGCTAACGCCTCAATTCGCGGCCGGCATAAACGCCGGCCGCGTTTTTTTTCATCCGCGCGCGAACGCGAAAATCTGCCGGTAAACCGTGCGGTCTTCGGCTTCCATGACCGCAAGCCCGGACGCGAGCACGTCCGCGTCGAGCGATTCCAGGAAGAGCATCGCCTCGAAGCTGCGGTCGCCCGCACGCATCGATTTCTCATTCGTCGCGATCCCCGAGGAAGCGCTATCCACCTCGAAAATTCTAGTCGCCGCCATGCGGTCGGCTTTCGCGATTTCTCCGGCCGCGGCCAGATAATTCGAAATCTGCGTGCGTGAGAACAGCACCGGCGCGGCATAACCGCCTGCACCTTCGCCGCTTTCTTGAAGGATGCGGCCGCCGCCGCGCATGAAATTCTTGAGCTTCGGCATGATCGTCTGCGACCAAGGCGTCGGCGCGTTCAGCCGCGCGAGATAGGCTTCGCTTCCCACGACGCCCGCATCCTGGAGCCGATAGAAGATAAGAAAGCGTCCGCGTCCTTCCGCCTCCGCGCGAAAAATGCGGACGGCGAGAAAGCCCGGTATCGAGAGCCGTTCCTGCACATGCTCGCGCGTGAGCCAGTGCAGGTAATCCGTCTCGTCCGCGGGATCGACGTCGCTCCAGATTGCGAGAAAGCCTTGTGCCATGGGCGCTGCATAGCACGGATCGCATGGGGTTCGGCAGGCGGCGCGACTCGGTTATGTTGCGCGCCTCACCGGCTGGAGGAAGCGATGATTCGCGCGGTCCTGTTTGCGATCCTTGTGCTGACGGGTACGCCCGCCAACGCACAGCAATCCTCAGCACCCTTGCGCGATTGCGCGGTACTCCCTTCGTCGCGCGACAATCTCGTCATCAGCAACAAATGCAATCAGCCGATCCATGTCGAGCTATTCGATCTTGCGCGCCAGACCGTAATCGAAGGCGACCTGCAACCAAGGCAGGCAATGCAGGCACCGTTGGAAGCCTTCGGCGCGATCTGCCCTGCCGGTTATCGCTCGAGCGTGCCGCTGATGCTCGTGAACCGGCCGATCTTCGCGAAAGAGATGTACGCCTGCATACGGCGCTGAAGATGCAAATCAATCGCATTCCATCTCGAAGACGACGAGCATTTTTCCGGTCAGCCCCCAGCGATTTGAAGGAACCGGGCGCGTACCGGATCCGAATACGGTGAACACATCGCCGAAGCGGCAGTTGGGTTGCTTCTGCACCAGCGCCGGTGGAATCCAGATTGCGACGACGCCGCACTGCTCGCGCCTGAGTTTTACGAGCAGGCCATTCGGGAATGGATGTCCGGCCTCGGTTTCCGCTTCGAACTCAAGTTCATTTCCCGAGGGACAATCGTCAGCGAAGGCGGGCGCCGCCGGCATCAAGAGCAGCACAACTGCAAGCAGGATGAAGCGCATGGGCCTGCTCCGAACGAGCGTCAGAGCATCAAGCTGACACCCGCAGCCGCGATACCGTCAAGTAATCCCGGCCCGTCACGTAACTCGCTCATAAGCGCGCTACTTTTGCAGCCGGTAGCTGCCGCATACGGTGCATTCGTACATGCGCGAAACACGGATGCCGGGCACTTCCTCGCTGTTCATCTCGCTCACCAGCGAGAAGCTGGCCGAGCCGCAATCGCAAACTCCCAGTTGCGGCTGGCTTGTGATCTGGATCGCGGCCGGCTGCGCTTCCGCCGCGGGCACGCGTGCAGCCTCCGGCTCGATGCCTTCCACATTGTCTTTAGCTCTCTTCATCAAAATACAATTTCCTCCGGCAACGAAATTGCGGCGATGCCCGGCAAAATGAAAGTCCGCAAATGCTGCGGCCGCTCATTTGTGGCCGGTTGCTCAAAATGAGCGGATGGAACTTTTCGCGGTTTCGGCGGTTATAGAGCCATTCCACGACAATCCGGAGAAGCAGAAGGACGGCCCCCGGCCGCATGGCTACGCAATGACGAATGCAAACCGCAACCCGCGCGAGGAACGCTTGCAGGTGATGCTGCTGGCGGAAGAGATACACGCGATAGACGACTTTCGATTCGCGAACCGGATGCCGAGCCGCGCGGCCGCAATCCGCGAATTGCTCCGGCGGGGCATCGCCGCGGAAGGCTTCGCCGTGGCCTCGCCCGGCATCCGCTCGAGCGATTACAGCGTGACCGGTAAGTCTCCCGGCGGTGCCAGACTGCAAACCAACGGAAATAGCAGCAAATCCGAGTAGCGTTGCGCTTTCGGCAAGGTGCGACGGAGCCACGGCTTGGCGAATGCCGCCGGCCAGTATTTGCCGCGCCGCGCTTTCATGTTGCCCCGCACAGAGACGCCATTGCCTTTCCATGAAGCCGGGATTTTACTTCGCGCGCACGCAACGGTTTCTCTTAAGCGCTTCTCTTAGACGCTAATCTTGGGGGCAGGCAATGAAGTTGCAGAGCATGAGCGCCGCTGTTGTCGGCGCAGTCGTTTGCGTGAGCTTTGGTGTGAAGTTCAACCCGGCAGAAGCTGCCTGCCGCCAGGTTCTTGCGCCGAATGGCTGGCAATACATTACGGTCTGTGACGGCTATCGGGGCGGCGCAAACTACGGCGGCGCCGTAGCGGCAGGTGTGGCCGGGGCCGCAATCGCGATCGAGCTGTTGCCCGGCGTTCTCGACAGCGTCGGCGGTATCACCGGCAGCGTAGGGGATGTGACTTCCGGCCTGGCGGGCAATCTGGGCGGTGTAAACGAGCCGCTGCAGAATTTTCTTTCCAGCACCAACAGCAATACCGGTGGCCAGAACAACGGCACTCTGAACCCTTTCAATATCTTCAGCCAGCCGCAGGAAAATCCGGCGAATAAGAAGAGTGCCAAAACGGACGAAACGCCTTCGCTATTTCCGAACATTTTCGCGCCGCAGGTCAATACGCCTGCGCCGACAGTCAACACGCCGCATGTAAATGCGCCCGCGCCGCACGTGAACTCGCCGGCGGCGAATGTCCCCCTGATTCCGAACATCTTCGCGCCGCAGGTGAACACGCCCGCACCGCGGATAAATACGCCGCAGGTGAATACGCCGCATGCGACTGTCACCGCGCCGCGTATCAACTCTTCGCAGCCCTAGTAAAACCGCTAAAACCGCAAGGACTGTGAAACCGCAGGGACGAGGCCACGTCCGCCTTTGACGAGCGCGGCCTCTTCCGTTTTCTTGCTTCGCCGCAGCAGCGCGGCGCGCCTCAGCGCCGCCTAGTCCTCGTCGTCGTCTTCATCGTCACCGCTGTAGACCTGCTCCTGCAAGTCGATCACGGCATCGCGGAGGATATTGATGAGCGTCGCGGCTTCCGGCGATGAGGCCTCGAGCTTTGCGAGCGCTGCGGCAAATTCCTTGCCTTCGAGCGGATTGTCGTCATCGGACATTTGAAGTCTCCTCTTTGGATACGCATCCAAGCACGCGCGCAGCCGCTCCGAAAGTTGCCGATGTGGATGACGAGACGATGAACAGCAGCGCGCTGTTACTCCGCGGTCAACGAATAACTCCACGCAGACCTTGACCCTGCCGCCGGCCGGCAGACAGATGCTCAGGCGCGCGAGGCGCAGGCCATAAGCACAGGGGACGGCAATGTCCGACGAAATCACGCGCGACGCGCACGGCAACGAACTCAAGGACGGCGACTCCGTCACGCTGGTCAAGGACCTGAAGGTGAAGGGCACCTCGGAGACCCTGAAGCGCGGGACGCTCGTGAAGAACATCCGCCTCACCGGCGACCCGGACGAGGTCGAGTGCAGCACGAAGCAGGTGAAGGGTCTCGTACTTCGAACCGAATTCCTGAAGAAGGCGTGATCTGCACTCCCAAAAGCAAAAAGCCCGGTCTTTCGACCGGGCTTTTCGTATTTCGTCTCGATCGAGGCTTACGCCGCTTCGAGGTTCTCGGCTGCCGACTTGCCGCTGCGCTTGTCCGCAACGATGTCGAACGAAACCTTCTGGCCTTCGTTGAGCGTGCTCATGCCCGAGCGCTCGACTGCCGAGATGTGCACGAACACATCCTTCGAGCCGTCGGCGGGCTGAATGAAACCGAAACCTTTTTGCGCGTTGAAAAACTTCACAACACCGGTGACCATTGTCGTCTCCTAAAGTATCGCCATGACAGGCGAGATTGCAGGCGCTACGCCGTGTGCGCAGAACCTTTTCCCGATGCAGCGATGTCTTGGAGAGAGCGTTTAAGGCGCGTTGGCCAGTACATATGCAGATCGAACGAAGCGCCTATGCGCCCTATTCGCCCGAATAGCAAACGATATCTTCCCCACGTGAATATAGTGGCAGCCGCCTCTGAAGCGCCTCAATTGGCGATGCACGCGGGCCTATAGTCGGCGCATCGCGTTCCGCTTCGGAGCCGAGAAAGGCCCCGGCCCCAATGAACGCCCGCGCAACCGGATGAACGATCATTCGAAGTTCATCGGTTATGCGACGCTCGGCGTTCTGCTCGCCATCTTCGTCGCCTGGGCAAAGTTCGGCCTCGTCTCCGAGACCGTTTTCTGGACCGTAGCGGCCGCGAGCGCATTTTTCTTCATCGGGTTTCGCATGCTCACGGGCACCTGGCCCGGCAACGACGCGCGCCGATGACGAGACCCGTTCCGCCGGTGGGCACCAAGCGTAGATGCCTTTCCTGCGGCGCGAAGTTTTACGATCTCGACCGGCGTCCGATCGTCTGTCCGAAATGCAGCGCCGAAGTCCCCGACAACGCCCCCATTGTCTCGTGACGGCGGGAAGGAGCATCGCATGATTCACAAGTTCAGGGTCGGCCAGACCATACAGCTCACGCGCGACGGTCTCCGCGTTGCCAACGACAACTACTTCCGGATCCTGAGCCTGCGCCCTTCCGACGGCGACGATCCGCTCTATCTCGTCAAAAGCGACAGCGAGCGCCACCAGCGCATCGTGCCGCAGAGCGCGATCAAGCCGCCGCAGAACTAGAGAAGCACTAGAGCGGCACCGCAAGCCGGAAGAAGCTTGTGAAGTTGAAGAGAAAGAGAAAGCCCGCGAGCGCTGCGATCGCCATGACGGCGAGCGCATAGACGGCATAACGCGCGGTATCTTCGCGGTGTTCCTGATCGGTCGGCATGATACGTCTCCGGCGCGGGACCGGGGATGCATCGATCTGCAAACGCGAGCGGGCGCGAGGGCAGCCTACGCGGGTGACGCGGGAATAGATACACGCGGCGGAAAGAAAACCGCCGCAACGAATTTGAGCTCGTGCTGCTCACTCCTTTAGCGGAGCGTGGCGCCGGGAGGAGGCCGCGCTTTTTATTCTGCGCGGCCTCTGCCGTTTTTAGACAACCGCAAATAGGTCATCGGAGCCAAAATGGATAAATTCGAGGTGACTCGGAACGGCAACAGCAATGAATTTTCGGTCGTGCTGTCACAGAGAGGAGAGTCTATTCGCTGCATGATCCCTGTGGGCGAAGGAAGTGATCAGGAAAAGCGTCGAGCCGCCCTCTGCAAAGCCAAAGCGCTTGCCAAGGCATTGGACGACGCAATCGAGGATTCGTAACGACGGCTCAAAGAGCCGCGCTAGCTCTCGAAAACAAGACCGCCACGCAAAAGATAAGCAAAGAAGGAAGGGCGAACATAGCCTGACAAGTTTGCACCTGCCCTCGCAGCGTCTTTCGCGTCCTTGGGCGACAGATACCCTGAAGCATGAAAGCGATGGAAACCAGCGCTAGTGCTCCATATTGCGGTGCATTTGAAATCTTTGCCTATACCGTTTGGGCCGGCGGAATTATTTCCTGACATAGTTCGTGATAACAGGCTTGATGAACGTAAATAAGACTGGTCAGGGCAATTAAACTCGCGAAGGCGTAATGCAGCCTCAATTGGGCTGGCTGCGCGTGCTATTGCTGCTTTCTGCCTAGATATTTCTTTAGGTTGAACATGAAAGGTCATTTCCATGACCGACAAAATCATCCTTGCAGCCGACACGCCGAAGCCGGAAGTGAGTGCTCCGCCGGTGATGCCCGCCGCTCCTCAACCGGAAAAGAGCGCACCATCTCCGGAAAAACCGGCAGAGAAAAGCACAAGCAGCAAGTAGGCTGCCGCTCGAAAGCCCGGCGCAAGCCGGGCTTTTTCATTCGCGCTTTCAGGGAGGAAACGATGGAAAAGCGAAAATTCGGAAACAAGCTGAAACTGCCTTCCGTTGTGCAGATCAAGCACCAGATTCTGCTGCGCTGGCTCAAGGATCAGCAGGAAGTCGAGAAGGCGGAAGTGCAGGCCGCGCGTGGCTAAGAGCACAGATAGTTTCGCAAGCTACATCACGCCGCCGCTCGTCATCCCGATCTTCGCGGCCGCGATCATTCTCGCGCGCATCATACAAATTCATTGGTGAGAGAACACATGAGCACATGGATCACCCTGACCAAGACCGACAATCGCCCGGTCGAGGTCAACCTGGAGCGCGCGACAATCGTGCTGCGCGACGAGCGCAATTACGCAACGCTGATTGCGCTCGGCGCATCGGATTCGGTGACCGTGCTGGAAACGCCGGACGAGATTTTCGGCCGCGTGCCCAGGCGCGAACGAGCGAGGCCGGCCGTAACGACAAGCATCTGAGTTCGTTCATCCGCGCCGGGGTAGAGGCGAGGTTGCGCGATAGAAAAGCCCGGCACCCACATGCCGGGCTTTTTGTTTGTGGATCGCCGGGCCGCAACAAAACCCGCGGCCCGCATCGAATGCGCTTGGCGCGCAACACCGCCCGCTTCGACATTCCCGAATTTCCGGCGCCATTCAAATACGCAGGCAATATCCGATATGCTTCGTAGCAATCCTGCTTCAGCCCTGTCATGGTTCAATTCGGGCTCGCTCTTGTAGCGCAGCGCTAGGGGGATAATGACCATGACGTCTAGAAAACTTTTCGTTTTGACTTTCGCTGTCTTGGCAGCGCTGACGATTGTGTTTGATGGCCCCGGCTGGACCCAATCTGCGGAGTGCGTTCCCGGAGACACAGTGACCGTCACCGGCACGATCGCCCGCGTAGCCCAAAGACCTGACGGGAAAGAATGGGCTTTCAGTATTCAGAATAGAAATTCAGAACCTTGCAGGGCGGATGCCGTCATTCTGGCAGATCCTGCGAAACCGGCAGCATGCAATTCCGGAAGAAGAATAACCGGGACGGGAAAGGTTCACCTGTTCAACAAAAACAATCCGCAGTCCCAAATCGTTTATTCTAAAAGTGTGACGTGCCAATAGCTGTCGCGAGCGACGGTTCTTGAATTTAAACGATCAGCTTTCCGGCGACGTTCAGATGCGCGAAGTGCGGCGGCAAGGAGAGGGAACTAGGTGGGCAACGTCGCTGCTGGTCATACGTTTCACGGTTCGCGGTAGAAGGGCCGCTATTGAGATCAAAGTCGATAGAGTTATCGAAAGAAAATATGAACCATCTAAGGTTTTGGCGCCGGCACACCGTGGAATCCGGACATACGGTACGTTCCGTCGGCATCCTTAACGACAACAATCTGTTCGAGGAATTCCCCGGCATTGTAGTTCGTCCTGAACATGACAGCAAATATGTCTCCCTGAAATCCGCTACTTGGATCTCTGCTAAAATACTTCACGTCTTCGATCTTGTGAGAATTCAGCGTACCGAGGGAAGATCGCTGAAACGAAATACCTGTAATAAATTCACTCTCTTTCATGCGATCTTTGAAAAACTTGCTCGTCTGCTGGCTCCAGACTTGCTTGTACTGGTTCGCGGCGAAATTCTTCAGAATACCCTCAGCAGCATTGACAGCGATTTTCGCATCGGGATGTTGCGCATTCGCCGGCAACTGAAAAGCGAACAGCAATGCGAAACTTACAATAAGGCCCTTCAATATTTTCATTTATCGGCTCCCTGGCGGACAATGCCAAACCATGCGCCTCTCGGGCGGATTCTTGCTCGTATCTGTGAACGGGACTTCGTAGCATTTGTTAGGATCGACAAAAAGATCGAGTGTCGGATTGAATGGAAACACTTTGTAGTGAAACGCGCCCACCAGCAGGAGTGCAATTAGCGGAATCGCAAATTTTAACTTCACAACATCGATGAACCGCACCCAGAGCGGCGGCGTGTCGTCGAGCAAGTCGCCTTCTTGGATCCTCCCGTCCTTGAAGAACGGTATCCAATATTTCTGGCAGAACTCTTTTGTGAGGTATTGGCTATGCCCAAAGCCTTTGTGCCAGCGATCTCTTACGCCTGCGGTCTTAAATCCGTAGGTTCCTCCTGTCCCGTAACCGAACGTCGCGCTCTCCGCGAAAATCGGCCAGATATCGCGCCCGCTCGCCTCGTTGATGATATCGCCGTCGTAGCGATTCGAGAGGTGCGCGAACGGAAATCTGTAATTCACGACGCTGCCACAAAAAACAACGCGATCCGCCCTGAAATTCAGTTGTCTTTGCAGAATTCTGGCGACGATATAAGTGCCGAAACTATGTGCAAGAAAGCAGATTTTGGCGCCCGGGTAGCGCTGTCGGGTGTACTCGACCGCCTCCCAGACTTGATCGATCGAGGATCGAGGCGACCCCCACAGAAAACGAAGAACGTCGAAACGACCGTAGTTAGTGGGCTGCACAATCAATCCAGCACGCTCGAACTCCGACCGGATCATTGCGATCCACGGCGCATGCGTGCGAATACCGTGAACAAGAATTACAACTCGATCTGCCATATGACTTCATGAAATAATAAACGATCACACCAACTCTACGGTGTCGCCGAGCAATCCGATAGCGCACACTTTAAAAATATCAGACTTGTTCTGCGATGAGCGCTTGGTACTTCATTACCTCACTTTCGCTCGTCGCCTACCTCACCAACTCCCGCATCGCCTCGTCCTTAGCTTCGCGCTTTGCTCCCTTGCGCATCCGTTTCGAAAACTTGCGCTTCGCTGCCTTGCGAATACGCGGCGGCCAACTAAACAGACGGACATAGCGGCGGCACAAGCAGTCATATTCAAATCCGCCCTTCAGTTTTCCACGAGCCATGTGGCCCTCCATGAGAGTTATCTCATGGCGACCACTCCGTAATTTGCGCGCGGCGGAAGCATCAGCGCACCAGCTCCCGCATCGCCTCATCCAACCCTTCCAAAGTGAGCGGATACATGCGGTCGGAAAATAGCTGCCGCATCATGCGGATCGATTGCGTGTAGTCCCAGTGCTCGCGCGGCACCGGGTTCAGCCACACCGCATGTTGATACGTGCGCGTCACGCGCTCCATCCACACCTGCCCCGCTTCCTCGTTCATGTGCTCGACCGAGCCGCCCGGCATCATGATCTCGTAGGGGCTCATGCTCGCATCGCCGACGAAGATCACTTTGTAGTCGGACGGGAATTTGTGCAGCACGTCCCAGGTCGGCGTGCGCTCCGAATGCCGCCGCACGTTCTGCTTCCACACGCTCTCATAGAGGCAGTTGTGGAAGTAGAAGGTCTCCAGATTCTTGAATTCCGTTCGCGCTGCCGAAAACAGCTCCGAGCAAAGCTCTATGTGCCAGTCCATCGAGCCGCCGATGTCGAGGAACAGGAGCACTTTGACTGCGTTCCTGCGCTCAGGCCGCATCTGCACGTCGAGAAAGCCGTGGTTCGCGGTCTCGCGGATCGTGCCGGGCAGATCGAGTTCGTCCGGCGAACCCGTGCGCGCGAATTTGCGAAGGCGCCTGAGCGCAATCTTGATGTTGCGCGTGCCGAGTTCGACTTGGTCATCCAAGTCTTTGAACTCGCGCTTGTCCCACACTTTGACGGCGCGGTTGTTGCGGTTCTTGTCCTGCCCGATGCGGATGCCTTCGGGGTGATAGCCATAGGCACCGAATGGAGACGTGCCCGCGGTGCCGATCCATTTGTTGCCGCCCTGATGGCGGCCTTTCTGTTCTTTGAGCCGCTCCGCCAGCGTCTCCATGAGCTTGTCCCAGCCCATGGCCTGGATCTGCGCCTTCTCTTCTTCGGTGAGATATTTTTCGGCGAGCTTGCGGAGCCATTCCTCGGGGATCTGCGCGGTGCCGGCAGCGTCCGACATCAGATCGAGGCCCTTGAAGACATGGCCGAACACGCGGTCGAACTTGTCGAGGTTGCGTTCGTCTTTGACGAGTGCCGCGCGCGAGAGGAAATAGAAATCCTCCACGCGCCGGTTCGCGAGATCGGCGTCGGAATTGAGCGCTTCCATCAGCGTCAGGTACTCGCGGACGGTGACGGGCAGCCCCGCCGATTTCAGTTCGTTGAAGAAGTTGATGAACATACGCTCGACCTTACTTCCTTCTCCCCGTCCTCACGGGGAGAAGGTGGCAGACATGTAGCGAGAGCGAAATGTCTGCCGGATGAGGGGCCTTGCATCGCCCCTCACCCGGCTCGCTTTCGCTCGCCACCCTCTCCCCGTAAACGGGGAGAGGGAAATTCAATTGCGAGCTCATTTCAATTTCCTTCCCCGTAGGGCTTCCCGCCCGCGATCGCGCGGAACTGCGCGAAGCGCCGGCGGCTATACCACGCCAAGAGCGTCCCGATCACCGGCCCGCCGAAGGTGGCCAACCCGCCGGAGACGAACCAGCCCGCGAAAGCTGCGTTCCGCGCCGCGGACGGCGCGGGATAAAGATCGTGAAAAATGTAGGCCAGCAGCAGGATCGAAACCATCATCACGTTGAATACCACCGCGATGGTCTTCAGGACGCCCGCCTTCTTCCACAGGAGCGCGAAGGACGCGATCAGGTTCGCGATGAAAACGGCGCCCACGATCTCCATTGCGAGACCTCCATCATGATACCGCTAGCTCGAAATCGGCCCTGTAAATCTACAGGGAAACGGCGGCTGCGTTAAGGATAGCTGGCAATTAAGCGGCGCGGCAGCCGCGGCTGCAACCAATAATAAGGTGCGTGGAGGCTAGAGTCGGCCCCGGAAAACAAGAACGGTTCGCGCAACAAGAAACTTGGGAATGCCGGTCGAACTCGCCCTCGAACTCGCAGCACATCTGGAATCCTTCCCCGAAATCGCGGCCGGTTTCGGCGAGGGCCTGCGCCGCTCGGCCAAGCCCGAGCAGGCGGCAGGCGACGCCGAGATTTTCTCCGGCACTGACGCGCTCGACGCCGTAGAAGCGGACTGGCGCGCGATCGAACGTGAAGGCACGTTCCCGACACCCTTCCAGTCTTTTGCCGTCGCGGCGGCCGCCCTCCCCGCGCATCTCGAACATGGGCACGTGCCGCACATCATCGTCGTGCGCGAGCATGGCGAGGCCAGAGCGATCCTGCCGCTGGTGGCGACCACGATGGCTGGCTCCCGCGTGCTGCGGTTTCTCGGCGATCCGCTCATTCAATACGGCGATGCGGTGCTCTCGCGCGCGGGCAACGAGGCGCATATCGTGCAGGCGCTGCTCGCCGCCGGAAAACTCGGCGCGGATGCGGCGCTCTTCCGCAAAGTCCGCAAGGACGCGAAGCTCGCGGGCCTGCTCTCACGCCGCGCGCATGTCTCGAATGTCGAGGAAGCGCCTTACGTCGATCTCCGCCGCGAAAGCGGACTGCCGCCGCGCGACATGCGCGAATTGCGCCGCTATCGCCGCAGGCTCGGCGAACAGGGCGAAGTGAAGCTTCACATCACCCGCGGCGGCGAGGCGCTTCATTGCGTGAACCGCGCGCTCGAGCTGAAGCGCAACTGGCTTGCGACGAAGGGCTATTCGTCCTCCGTGATCGGCGATCCGCATTGGGAGCGCGTGCTCACCTCGCTCGTCACCGGACACGCCAATTTGCTCGCCTGCGCGCGGCTGGAAGTCGGTGGCAGGCTCGCCGCGATCGAAGTCGCGATCACGCACGGCAAGCGCTGGCACGCTTTCCTCGGTGCGACCGATCCGGAATTTGCGAAGTGCGGCCCGGGGCAAGTGCAGATGGCGGACACCATCGAATATGCCCGCGAACACGGCTTCCTCGCCTACGATCTGCTTGCGCCCGCGGACCCCTTCAAGCGCGTGATTGGGACGGGCGCCGTCGCGGTCTGCGATTACGCGCTGCCGCTCTCCTTGCAGGGGCAGGTCGCGGCCCGCGCCTTCCGCTTCGCGCCGCAGGCGAAGTCGCTCCTGGGCAAGCTCCCCGCGCCGCTGCGTAGCGCTGCGAAGTCGCTGCTAGGGCTACAATAGCAGCAGCTACTTCTTTTCGCTGCTTCCCGCTACAAGTAGCTCAATATTTCGCAACTGCTCTAAAGCGGACCTTGCCAATTGGTCGGCTGTTACTGCTCGGGCTACGCAACCGCGATTGTCGCTCGTGTTTGTAGAAGCTGCGAAGGCGTTTTGCTGACTTCTTTCAACAACTGTTCGTAAAGATGCGATAGACTTTGGCAAACCCTCGCAAACTGAATTAACAACGGTTTGTTGCGCGGGAGCTGATTTCGCAGTTGCATTCTTGATTGTCGTTTGCGCAGCATCGAGATCATTGCGCAATCGCTGAACTAACTCGTCTCTTACGTTGAGTTGTTTAGCAAGACCTCTTTCTGCGACATCCATTGACTTGAATAAACAGACCGCCAATATCGCAGCCGTTCCACCTGCTTTGAACCACCCGACATCGACATTAGCGCTGAAAGGCAAGAACGCGAATAGCATCGCGACGTTGAGCGAAAGAACAACGAGCCAAATTATATTGTATTGAATGTCGTCACGAAAATATCCTGCTGTCAGAATAACTATTAGAAGAAAGCACCCGAGAATAAAGATTGCTCGATCGTCTTTCAGTAACATTCGCTCAAGCGCAGGCTGTTCATTGTTTGACAAAGTAACCCCCATATCGAAGAGTTTTTGGTGCTATCAATTAATTGACGTTACAGAATGTTCAGCGCTACGCAACGAGCGGTAATAAAATACTCCTCGTGAGCGCGACTTGGAGCACCTATTGAATTGGCGTCCTCAATAGAACGTTCTTCTGTTGCACGTGAGCTGACGGCGCGAATTCCCAAAATATTCTTTGGCGTTGATGTCGATTTGAACTCTGCCCGTTCGTCGAGAGGGTAGAAGCCGGCTACATTGGCGGAACCGTCGGAAACTTTAAGGAGAATACTCATGCGCTTCATGGTCATCGTGAAAGCCACCAAGGATTCGGAAGCGGGCGTGATGCCGTCCGAAGAACTGCTCGTCGCCATGGGCAAGTTCAACGAAGAGATGGTGAAGGCCGGGATCATGCTTGCGGGCGACGGCCTGAAGCCTTCTTCGAAAGGCGCGCGCATCAGTTTCAACGGCAAGAACCGCACCGTGGCCGTGGGCCCTTTCCCGGAGACGACGCAACTCGTTGCCGGTTACTGGATCATCGACGTGAAGTCGCTCGAGGGGGCAATCGAGTGGATGAAGCGCTGCCCGAACCCGCACAACGACGGCGGCGAACTCGAAATCCGCCCGCTCTACGAGCTTTCGGATTTCGCGCCGAGCGAAGGCCTCAAGATTCACGAACGGCTTCAGGACAAAATGAAGAACAAGAACTAAGCCGGGGTGCTTTCGTGCGGGCTCAACTGCCCTAGGCGCGCCTTTTCATTGTTCTCTTTTTGTTCTATAGTCTCCGGCCCTCGAATGAGTGCCGCGTAATGGGCCATTTCAGCTACCTCACCATCGACTTCAACTCGTACTTCGCAAGCGTCGAGCAGCAGATGGAGCCGCGCCTGCGCGGGCGCCCGGTCGCGGTCGTGCCGATCGCGAATACCGACAAGACCTGCGCGATTGCCGCAAGCTACGAAGCGAAAGCTTTCGGCGTGAAAACCGGCACCCGCATCTGGGAGGCAAAGGAGCTTTGCCCGGACCTGATCTGCGTGCCCGCGCGTCACGATCTCTATGTCGATGTGCATGAAAAGCTCAAAGCGCAGGTCGAGAACAACGCGCCTATCCTGTTCACCGGATCGATCGACGAATTCACCTGCAAGCTGATCGGCGATGAATGCGAGCCCGATAACGCGCGAAAGATCGCGCGCAGCATCAAATCGAGCATCCGCAACAATGTCGGCGAATGTCTCACCTCCTCTATCGGGATTGCCCCGACCAAGCTGCTTTCGAAGATCGCTTCGGACATGGAGAAGCCAGACGGATTGACGCTGATCGAGCAGCACGACCTGCCGCACATCCTGCATCCGCTGAAACTCACCGATCTGCCGGGCATCGCGCGAGGCATGGAAGCACGGCTGCACCGCGGCGGCGTCTACGACATCGCGTCCTTGCTCGCACTGGAGCCGAAGGAAGCAAGGCATATCTGGGGCTCGGTCGGCGGCGAGCGTTACTGGTACGAATTGCATGGCGTCGATATTCCGGGCCTGAAGGAGGGCCGGCGCACCATCGGCCACAGCCGCGTGCTTTCGCCGGATATGCGAAGCCCCGGCCGCGCCCGCATCGTCAGCCGTGCGCTTTTGCTGAAAGCGGGCACCAGATTGCGCCGCTACGATCTTGCCGCAGGCGCACTCGGGCTTGCCGCACGCCGCGCCGATCAACCAAGCCTGGTCGCAGAAGCGACCTTCTCGCCGACCCAGGATTCCTTCACCCTGCTCGAAATTCTCGACGATCTCTGGCGGCAGTTTCCGCGCTCGCGCGAGCCGTTCAAGAGAGTCTCGATCTGGATTTCAAGACTCTCCCCGGTCGAGAAGCGCGCCCGCGATCTGTTTATCGAAACGCGGCCGGACGGCTTCACCAAGAAGGAAGTGCTCTGGCGTTCGGTGGACAAGCTGGTCGCCCGCTACGGGCGCGAGACGGTGACGCTCGCCTCGCAGAAGGATCTCGGCCTGCAATATCTCGGCGCCAAGATCGCCTTCACGCGCGTGCCGGATGCGCAGGAGTTTCGGGAGTAGCTGCAACGGCGAGTAAGGCATTACCGCTAGCTTGATGCCCGGCTTATTCCAGCTACCATCGATTTTTTATTGCCGACAAAGGATTTCGACGATGTTTTTGGCTAGGCGCTTTTTTGCAATCGCTTGTTTTCTTTTGATTTCCCAAGCCGCGATCGAAGCGGCGACGATCAAACTACAAGCGGTGGACCGCTTCCGCTTTTTTGCGCATCAGGAAGACTTCGAAACCCATCTTCGAACGTTCGAAGCGGCCGGCAGAAATGAACAATCTCCGGTGCTGTCCACCGAGCACAAATTCTACGAGTCCGGGAACAGAAGCGGCCGCGGCTGGGCGGAAGAAATGGTCAAGCGGACCTGCTGGAACCCGTTCACGCACGAGTTCAGTTTCCGTTGCATTCGCGGCAATGCCGATGAGCGTGCGAAGCAAACCAAGAGAATCGACGCGGCCGAAAACTACTTCAATCCGCAGTTCTTCAAAATCGGCGCAACGCTGGAAGGCGCCCCTGCCGGCGCGACGTGCAAATGGCAGATGCAGGACGGCGAAGCCAAGACGATCTATGCCAGCGAGATCAAATGCGCTGAGCGCATAACCTTCAAGCTTCCGATCAAGCCCGGCACGACGCTGTCGAAGGTTACTGCCACGGTTCAAATCACCGATGCCGGCAAGACGGAAGAAGTGCGATTGCCCGAGAAAACGTTCCGCCACCTTCGGATCGCGGGCATCGGCGATTCCATCGCTTCCGGCGAAGGCAACCCCGACAAGCCGGTGACGTTCGATACCAGCCGCACGCTGTGCTACCTGCGCAGCGTCTTGAACTATAACAGTCGCCTTACTCCCCGTCAGGAAAAGAACCAATACTGGCGGCCCGGACGGCTCGGATTCCTCGGCGATGCGAGTTGCGCGCAAACGCACAACCAGCAAGGCGATCAAACCGGCCGCTATTACACGCCGGAGGAGCAGCGCGCATCGTGGTCGACGCACAGGGCCGAGTGGCTAAGCCCCGGCTGCCACCGCTCGATGTACGGCAACCAGTTTCGCAGCGCCTTGCAGGTCGCGATCGAGCGCGACGACGTAACCGTGACTTATATTCCGCTCGGCTGCACGGGCGCAACGATCAAGGCCGGATTGCTGGGCGTGCAACCGGCGCGCGAAATCTACTGCCCGCCGGGAATCGGGTGTCTTAGCTGGATGCCTGCGCAGGTGGACAAGCTCGACGAATACCGCCGGTACTTCGCCGTACCGCCGAAGACGCCAGCCTACGACGCGATCCTGCTGACGATCGGCGCAAACGACATGGGCTTCTCCGGACTGGTCGCATCGGTCATGTTCGACGCGGCGCTGGAGAAGCTATTGCAGAGCTGGGGCATCGGTTTCGTATCGGCGAAGAAGGCCGAAGAGAAACTGGGAGATTTGCCCGAAGACTTCAAGAAACTCGCCGGCAGGCTGAACCGTCTCGTCGGCGACGACCTGCGCCGCGTGGTTTTCACCACCTATCCCAATCCGGCGACTTCCAGCCCCGGCCAACACTGTCCGGCGGGGAGAGCCGGCCTCGACATTCATCCGCAGATGAATGCCGATCTGGAAGAAATGAAGAAAGGCTGGACTCTCACGCAGGATAAGTTTCTTCCCTTACTCAAGAAGATCGCTGAATGCCCGCTGCAAAATAGCAAAGAGGGTAAATGCGAGAACCATTTCACGTTTGTATATGATCGTCATGGCAAGTTCGAAGAAAGGGGGTACTGCACCAGATCGGCAGCCGACCCTGATTTCGACAAGGAATGCTTCCGGGAAGATGGCGACGCGTTTTTTCACGCAACCCGGCCCGACGGATCGGCTGAGCCCAATTTCGGAAAGCTCCGCTGCAAGTTCAAGGCGGCCGATTACCCGGCCTTCGTGAAACGACAGCGCTGGATTCGCTCGCCGAATGACAGCTATTTTGCCGCGAACACGTTTCCCGACGGGTTAGGGCGCGGAACGGCACTCAGCGATCCCTTCAATCTGATCTGGGCTGCCAATTACGGCGGCGCATTCCATCCGACCGCCGAAGGCCATGCCGCCATCGCTGACGAAATCGTTCTGAAGCTGAGAGATATTCTGAAATAGCTGCAAACGTTATGAGATGGCCGCACGAGGAAAGAAAGCGGCCATCTCGCCCGTTCCGGTCGCTAGCGTTTCGGCTTCGCGAAACGCGGGTCGTAGCGCGGGTTCTGGTAGCAGGTGCCGAAGTTCGTGCGCGAGGCCATGCATTGCTGATACGTGTAGGCTTGGCAGATCGTCACGGTATCGAACGGCCCGGGCCCGATGCGCTGGTCGCGGCACCACATATCGGATGGCGGCTGACCTTGCGCGTGAGCCGGCGCGGCGAATGACAGCAAAGCGGCTGCCGCCGCGAAAAGCATAGCTCTCATCGCAAACTTCCTGATTGTTTTTCGCGCGTAGCACGCCGCGTTTGAACGCGGGATGAACAACGCGCCTTGCAAAAATTTAATTCAGGAAACCGCACCCGGCGGGAACCGGACACGCGTCAGGCGCATTTACGTGCATCTCATCGTGAAATCCGAAACCCCGGCGCGGGCGACCGCGCTCGCACCGGAGTGCTCATGGCTTTTGCGCCTCTGCCCTATCTGCGCGTCTCGCCTGCGATCATCGCCGCGTTTCTCGCGTCGGTTCTCCTGCTGCTCGCGCCCGCGATCTGGAACGGCTTTCCGCTGCTCTTTTACGACAGCGGCGACTATTTCCTGCGCACCATTCTCGGGATGCTGAACAACGGCCGCTCGGTCGTCTATGGCGCGTGGCTGACCGGCCTCCGCTATCCGAATTTCTGGCCTGCCGCGATCGTGCAATGCGCGATCACGGTCTGGATCCTCTATCTCGTGTTGCGTACGCACGGGCTGAAAAACCGCGCAGCGGCGCTGCCGCTCGGCCTCGTCACCGCCGCAGCAATCCTTTCCGCCTGCACGGCGCTCGCCTGGATCGCCGGCATGATGATGCCGGATCTCTTCGCGGCACTCGCCGTGCTCGCGCTCTATATTATCCTTCGCAAACGCGATGAAGTCTCGCGCATCGAGCGCCATGCGCTCGTTGCGCTGATCGCGTTCTCCTGCGCCACGCATAATGGCACGCTTGCCGTCGTGCTGGCGCTGCTCGCAACAGCTCTCGCGCTGCATCTGTGGCGCGGCGCGCTCATCTCCCGCGCGGCCTTGCGGCAGGGCGGCCTTGCAATCCTGCTCGCGATCCTGCTCGTGCCTTCGGCGGGCTGGGTGTTTACCGGAAACTTCGCCTGGACTCCGGGCGGCGCGGGATTCGTCTTCAGCCGTCTCGTGCAGGACGGCATCGCGCATCGTTATCTCGCGGACAACTGCCCCGATCCGAAACTGAAACTCTGCCAGGTGCGCCACGGATTGCCGCACACCGCGGACGATTTCCTGTGGCATCAGGGCGACCGCGGGCCGTTCGCACATATCGGCGGCTTCGAGGGCGGCGGCGACGAGATGAAGCGCATCGTGCTCGACAGCGTCGTGCAGTATCCCGGGCTGCATCTCTGGACCGCGATCAAATCGAGCGCCTTGCAGCTTTCCCGCGTGCGCACCGGCGACGGCGTCGTGCACGACATCGGCTTTACTTACGGCGTGCTCGACGAGGACGCACCCGAGATGAAGAGCGCGATGAACGCCTCGCTCCAGCGGCAGGGCAAGCTCAAGGCGATCTTCGACGGCTTCAACCGCGTGCACGAGCCCTTCACGCTCACTTCAATCGCGCTCCTGCCGTTCCTGCTCCTGTTCGCGTGGCGGCGCGGCAGCATGCGCGACACCGACTGGCTCGCGGCCACCGTTCTGCTCGCGCTCTTCGCGAACGCTTTTGTGATGGGCGTGCTGTCGAACCCGAACCACCGCTACGGCGCGCGGGTCGCGTGGATGGCGCCGCTGGTGTGGAGCCTGCTTGCGATGCAGCTGCTCGCGGTGTCCGCCGGCTGGCGCAATGCACTCGCGCGCATTTTCTCGGTTGCCGGCTTCGCGCCGGAGCTCGCGAAGCAAGCAGGCTCTATGCAGGACAAGCGAAACTAGAAGCTGAAACTAGGATCTGGCGATCCCGTCGAGAATTTCCGCGAGCGCTTCAGGCGCGGTAATGTGCGGCGAGTGGCTCGCATCCATCTCGAAATATTGCCAGCCTTCCTTCTTCGCGCGCTCCGCGAAGGGACGGAACGGATCGCCGGGATTGTGCCGCTGCGCATAGATATAAGCGCGCGGCATTTTCGGCTCGCCGTTTTCCAGAAGCACGGGCTCCTGAAAGCACGCGAGCGGCTGGTGCATACGGCGCGGCGTGATCCACGCGACATCGCGCGGTGAAGTATCCGGCGGAGGCGGCGAAGGCGGCAGTTTCCAGCCGTCGATCGCGGCCGTCTGCCTGCGCTCGCGTTCTTCCGGCGAAACGAGATCGAACACGCTCTGCCCGTGCTGCGGCACGAAGGCGTCGAGATAGACGAGCTTCGCAATGCGGTCGGCCGCAAGATCGGCGACACCCGTCGCGACCATGCCGCCATAGGAATGTCCGATCAGGATCGCGTCGCGCACGTCCTCCATCTGCAACACCATCAGCATGTCCTGAATATGCGTCTCGAGGCCGATGGAGGAATTCGCGAGGTGCCCGCGCTCGCCGAGGCCGGTGTAGGTCGGCGCGATCAGCTCGTGGCCTTTCGCGCGCATGAGCGGATGCATCTTCTTCCACGCCCAACCCGCAGACCAGGCACCATGCGCGACGATGAAAGTGGCCATTGTTCTCGCCCTCTCTTTTCCGTCATAGCCGGGACAGGCCCGGCCATGACGAAGAAAACTTACACCCCGAGCTTCTTCTGCAAGCTCGAACTCGTCGTCGTGTACTGGAACACGAGCCGCTTGTCCGGGTAAATGATCTTGTGCGCAGCCTGCGACATCAGCGCGGCCTCGTGGAAACCGGAGAGGATCAGCTTCAGCTTGCCCGGATAATAGTTGATGTCGCCGATGGCGAAGATGCCCGGCTCGCTGGTCTCGAATTTTTCCGTATCGACCACGATCCGCTCGGCATCGAGCTTCAAACCCCAGGTGCCCACAGGCCCGAGCTTGATCGTGAGCCCGAAGAACGGCAGCAGCGCGTCAGCCTCGATATCGAACGTGGAGTTGTCTTCGCGGCGCGCGATCACCTTGCGAAGCACGCCGTTCTCGCCTTCGAGCGCGTGCAACTGCCCGAGTTCGAAGTCGATCTTTTTCGCGGCGGCCAGCGCCTTCATCTTGTTCACGCTGTCGGGAGCCGCGCGAAAGGCATCGCGGCGATGCAGAAGCGTGAGCTTTTTCGCAAGCGGCGCGAGATTGAGCGTCCAGTCGAGCGCCGAGTCGCCGCCGCCCGCGACTACGATGCTCTTGCCGCGGAACGCCTCCATCGAGCGCACGACATAGAACACCGACCTGTTCTCGTACTGCTCGATGCCGGCAAGCGGCGGCTTCTTGGATTCGAACGAACCGCCGCCGGCCGCGATCACCACGACCTTAGCTTCGATGGTGCCGCCGATATCGGTCTTCAGGCGAAAGCCGCCTTCGATGCGCTCGCAGCTTTCCACGCGCGCGCCGTATTCGAAGGTCGGGTTGAAGGGCTTGATCTGCTCGAGCAGGTTAGTGACGAGCCCCGCGCCCGTCACCACCGGCAGGCCGGGAATGTCGTAGATCGGTTTCTCCGGATAGAGCTCCGCGCACTGTCCGCCGGGCTTGTCGAGAATGTCGATGACATGCGCCTTGATGTCGACGAGGCCGAGTTCGAAGACCGCGAAGAGCCCGACAGGCCCCGCGCCGATGATGACGGCATCCGTTTTGACGATTTCGCTCATAATTCCGGGATTTCGCTGTAGTAGGTCGGGAAAACTGCACGGATATAGAGCCAGCCGCCGAAAAACCGCAACATCGATCAATGCACGGAAGCTAGTCTCTCCCGCATGACGAAGCCCGAAACCCGCATGGATTATGGCCGCCGCATCGCGCGGGTTGCCGATCACATTGCCGAGAACCTCGACGAAAATCTGACGGTAGAGAATCTCGCGGAGGTCGCGTTCTTCTCTCCGTTCCACTTCCACCGCATCTACCGCGAAGCGACCGGCGAAACGCTTGCCGATACGGTGCGGCGCCTGCGGCTGCATCGCGCGGCGGTAGAACTCACGCGCGAGGAAGCGCCGCTGGAGCGGATCGCCAAGCGCGCGGGCTACGGAACGCTCGCGGCCTTCTCCCGGGCCTTCGCAGCGGATTACGGCGTACCGCCCGGCGCCTATCGCATGCGCGGCACGCTGTTGCCGCCAAATCCCAAGAGACCCCGGCACATGCAGACCGACTATCGCGTCGAGGTCGCGCCGTTCGAAGGTGCGCGGCTCGCTGCAATCGAGCATCGCGGCGACTATCAGGCGATCGGCAACAGCTTTGCACGGGTGCAGATCTTCTTCGCGGCGAGCGGGCTGCCGCTATCGCGCTCGTTCGGAATCTATTTCGACGATCCGGAGAGCGTTCCGGAAAGCGAACTGCGCGCCGAAGCGGGTCTCGCAACGGAGGCAACCATTCCCGCGCACGAGAAGATCCGCGAAGTGAAAATCCCCGCGATCCTGTGCGCGAGCATCCTGCACAAAGGACCTTACGCGGAACTCGAGCGCGTCTACCGCCATCTGTTCCGCGACTGGCTGCCCACGAGCGGGCATGAGGCCGGCGACTTCCCCTGCTTCGAAGAATATCTCAACGACCCGCGCGAACTGCCGCCCACGGAGTGGCTGACGCGGGTCCATCTGCCCCTGAAAGGTGACACATGAAAATCATGGACAGCTATCCGCTGATTACGGTGCGCGACATTCGCGCGAGCCGCGATTTCTACGTGAAGCACTTCGGCCTCGGCGTGATCTTCGAATCCAGTTGGGTCACGATGCTCGGCAACACGCGCTCGGGAAGGATCGCGATCGGCCTGATGACGCCGGATCATCCGACCAATCCGCCGGGACCGGAAATTTTCGGCGGCAAGGGGATGATTGTGACTATTCAAGTCGAGGACGCCGCGAAGGCGCGCGCCGTGCTGCAAGAACAGGGCGTCCATGTCTTCTACGATCTCACGGATGAGCCCTGGGGCCAGCGCCGCTTTACGCTCCACGATCCCTCCGGTGTGATCGTGGACGTGGTCGAACAGACCGAACCGGCGGCAGGCTATTGGGAGAAGTATATGACCGCGGCGTAAGGGCGGGATGCGGAGAGGATCAGAAAAGCAAAGACGCTCCAAACCGCCGCGGCATCAAGGTTTCAAGCCTTGCGCTTCGAAATCCCGGATTACGAAATCGTAGACCTTGCGATCCGCTTCCCCCAGTTTTCTTGCCTGCGCAATATCCGCATCTCCGCCAGCGCCGTCTCCGCTTCGCTTCTTCGCCAATCCGCGGAGATAGTGCGCGCCGAAATGCTGCGGATTGTCGCGTATGATCGCGTCGAACGCCTCGCCGTATCTTGTGAGCCGCAGCAAGACTAGCCCGCGCCGGGTACGAACTCCTACGTTCACCGCGCCGCGAGCGATTGCCTCGTCGAAAAATTTGAGCGCAAGCGGCAAGTCGCCCCGGCCTACATAGAGCACCGCCATGTTGTGATAAGCGTTGCTCTGATTGGGATTCAGCTCGATCGAACGCCGATAGTCTGAAATCGCAAGGTCGGTCTGACCGTCCTCGTCATAGCCTATGCCGCGGGAATTGTAGGCTTCCGCAAGATGTTCCCCGCTTAGCCAGCCCCGATCGATGAATATCGAGCAGTTCTTGATGATTGCTTTGCTGCTCAACTCAACGCTCGTGCAGTGCTTTTTAAAATCCCGCAGCGACTCCGGAGAATTGACCGGACGATCTTGCGCGAGCGATGGCTGGCACAAGGTTGCTATCAGCCAGACTGCATGAAGAGAATGCAAGGCGAAACGCTGCATCAGCCTTCCTCCCGAGAACCGAAAGCCAATCCGGGCATCCGGGCGCCGATGCTAATCCAGCGGTCGCTCGCCCTTCAAGTTGGAGGCAATGGCTGCCGGTCAAGGCGAACCGCTCGTGGAATAGTGAACAGGCGGTTGGTCCAAACGAATGCGGTTTCCCTGCATGAAAAAGGCCGTGAACGTAGCCATGCTTAGGCCGCGATATATTTTCCCGCTGCTTATTATTTTCACTTTTTCGATTGCGCCGGCCAGCGCGCAGGATTTCGCGCGCGAGGAACTGCGCATCCCCCACCAGCAGGCAGGGGCGAAAGGCTTGCAGGCGCTCCTCATCCGGCCCGCGGGCGGCGGGCGCTACCCGCTTGCGATCATCAATCACGGCTCGCCGAGAGACAGAACCGAACGCGCGAAGATGACGCCCTCTTCCTTCGCGAGGCAGGCCGAAGAGTTTGCGAAGCGCGGCTGGGCCACGGTGATCGTGATGCGACGCGGCTATGGCGACTCCGCGGGTGAGTATGCCGAGAGCACCGGGTGCAACAACGCGGACTACATCACCGTCGGAAGGGCGGGTGCCGCCGACATCCGCACTGCAATCGAGTTTTTAAAGAAGCGGCCCGACGTCGATCCCGGGCGTATCATCAGCGTCGGCCAGTCGGCCGGCGGGTTTTCTTCGGTTGCGCTCACCGAGAACGCGCCAGACGGCCTTGTCGCCGTCATCAACTTCGCCGGCGGACGCGGATCGCGAAAACCCGACGAAGTCTGCGCGCCCGAACGCCTAATCGGCGCGTTCGCCGAGTTCGGGAAGAAGTCGTCAACACCGATGCTCTGGATATACGCCCAGAACGACCGCTACTTCAGTGCAGCGCTCTCGCGGAAGTTTCACGAGGCCTTCGTGAAAGCCGGCGGCAAAGCCGAATATTCGCTCCAGCCAGCGTTTGGCGATGACGGTCACCGGCTTTTCGGGAGGGGCGTGAAATTGTGGACGCCCGTCGTAGACGAATTCCTGCGCAAGCAGGGTCTCCCGGCGCTGCCGCAGTAAGAAGCTTCAGCCCTGCTGCTCGGGCGTCTTCACGATCAGTCCGTCGAGTTCGTCCGTCACCTTGATCTGGCAGGAGAGCCGCGAGGTGGGGCGAACATCGAACGCGAAATCGAGCATGTCCTCTTCCATGGGCGAAGGCTTGCCGACCTTCTCGGTCCACGCATCATCCACATGCACATGACAGGTCGCGCAGGAGCATGCGCCGCCGCACTCGGCTTCGATTCCCGGAACTCCGTTCCGGATTGCAGTTTCCATGACCGTGCTGCCGGCCTCGGCATCCACGGTGCGGCTGGTGCCGTCATGCTCGATAAAAGTGATCTTGGGCATCTTCGTAGAAAGGTCTTCGTTGATTTGCGCTGGCCGCGCGGGAGGTGAGGCCGCACCCTATATAATGAGCCGCCACGAAATGCGAGTTGCGGCAAATCATGCGCCGGAAAGGAAGGAAGCCGCGGCCTTTCGCGCGTCTTCGATCCGCAGGCCGAGCCGCTCCACGGCGGAAGCGTCACCCTGCTCGATCTTCTCCGCTTCTTCGGCGACGGCGGAAGCGCCGATCCCGCGGGCGGCACCCTTCAGGGCATGCGCAGCCTCGGCCTGCGCCTTGCCGTCCGTCTGCCGGATCGTTTGCAGGAGTTTTTCCGCCTGCGTCTCGAACAGCCCGAGCACTTCGCGCTGAAGCGCGCGGTCGCCGAACGTGGCGGCTTCGAAGTGGTCGAAATCGATCGGCGGTTCCATGGCTGCCGTTATCGCGCGCGGCGGTAAACGCCGCCTCAAGGCTTGGGCCTCAAGGTTGGCATTAAGGCTTGGGCATGCGGCGGCGCTTGGCGGGGTCGATGCCAAGGACCCGGTAGCCTTCGTCGGTGAGGCGGCACACCAGCCAGTCCGGGTGGATCGGATTTTTGCTCCAGGGTTCCGCCCAGCCATGCTGGATGCAGGCGCGGATCGTGACTTTCGGGATTTCCTGACCGTCCTCGTCGAACAACGGCAGCTTTCCGCCCGGCTGGCTCACCCCGCGCTGGAGATACCGGCGCTGCGCGTCGGAACCCCCGGCATCGCTGTGCCAGGGCTTGGGGTCTTGCCCGTTGAGCTTCTTCCCCCGCGCCATTGCTCAATTCGTATGGTGAACAAGACTTTAAGCCATTAACGATGTTTCGAGACGGAACCCGCTGGCCGTTCCTTTTTCACACGCTCGCGCGGTAGGATACCCCAAGCGGTGGACCGGAGTCCCGGGCGGCTGGCGTTTCTTGTGTAATCGAGAAATTGCCGCCTCGGGACGAGTAGAGCGTGACGGTCCTTTGAGTATTTTCCGGCCCGAACGGCATTTTGCCGGTCGCGGTATCGAGTACGGACCGGAGGCAGTCGTGAAGAACAAGAAGACCCAAGACCCGACCGAAGCAGCGCTTTCCGCAATCGAGGACGCGCTGAACATCGGCAAGGACATTCCGGAAGTGACTTCTCCGGCGGCCGAGCGCGACCCCGCGCGCGGCAGCGAGACCGGCACGTCCGAACCCGCAAGCGAAGTTTTCGCGCAGCGCTCCCGCGGCACCCGCGAACGTCTGCCGCGTTCCGCTGCGAACGACGACCGTCAGTCGGTCGGCCAGATTTTGCAAGCGCTTCACCAGAAGCCTTCGCGCACGCCGATTTTTGCCGCGCTGCTCGGCTCGATGGCATGGGTGATCGGCGGCGCGCTGATCGCGGCCACGCAATACCGCACGGCTTCCGGCGCAGCGATGCGCATTTCCGAAATCGCCGCGCAGCCGAGCTTCCTGCCGACGCTCGCCGCAATCCTGTTGCCGCCGCTTCTCTTCGTCATGACGGCGATGCTGATCCGCCGCTCGCAGGAAATGCGCCATATCTCGCGCGCGATGACGGAAGTCACGCTGCGCCTCGCCGAACCCGAAGGCGTGTCCGCCGACGCGATCGTTTCGGTCGGACAGACCATCCGCCGCGAAGTCGCGGCACTCGGCGACGGCATCGAACGCGCCGTCGCGCGCGCATCCGAACTCGAGTCCATGGTGCGGGGCGAAGTCGCAACGCTGGAGCGCGCCTATGACGAGAACGAAAACCGCGTGCGCGCCCTGATCGGAGAACTCAACAACGAACGTGATGCGATCGTCGAACATTCCGCGCACCTGCGCGACGCGATCGCGCATGCGCACGAAGCCTTCGCCTTCGACGTGCAGAACGTCGCTGACCGCGTCGCAGGCGCGCTCGACAGCACGACCGGCCGCATCACCGAAAACATCCTGATGCGCGCCGAAGACGCCCGTGCCCAGCTCACGGAATCCGGCAATACCATTCTCGACAGCCTGTCCGAGCGCAGCGCCGAAGCGACCCAGCGCCTGACCGAGGTCGGCATCGAGATCGCGAAGGCCATCGCCGACCGCAACGACAAGGTTTCGGAAGCGCTACAGCAGTCGGCAAACGACATGCACGTGCGGCTCGGGCAGCGCGCGGACGAAATTTCGCGTGTCATCGCCCAGAGCGGCCAGACCTTCGAGAACACCATCGGCCAGCAGTTGCGCACCCTTGCCGACAACGTCACCACGCGCGGCAACGACATCGCGAACCGTATCGCCACGGATACCGGCTCGCTCAACCAGACCATGACGCAAAGCGTGCAGACCTTCGAAAGCACCGTGCGCGGCCACAGCAGCAGCGTCATCAACGAGATGAAGACGGCGATCACGGGTATCGCGGAAGCCTCCCGCGACAGCCTTGCAGCGCTCGATCAGCGGGTCGCAGCCAAGATCGGCGAAATCTCGGACGACCTCGACCAGCGCATCAATCGCATCGAGACCACGCTCGATCAGCGCGCGAAGTCGCTGAACGAAACGCTCGCCACCCGTACGCTCGAATTCTCGAAGACCATCGCCGAAGGCTCGAAGAGCGCCACCGAGGCGGTCGAAAAGAGCGTCGCTGGCATGGGCGAATACTTCTCCGCGAAGTCCGCTGAAATGGCGGCGACGCTTTCCGAGCGCGCGGCCAAGATCGACGAGACGCTCGGAACCCGCGCCTTGCAGATGACCGAGACGCTGGATACGCGCGTCAACAAGTTCGAGGAACTGGTCGTCGGCCGTCTCGAAAGCGTGACGAACTCGATCGAACAGAAAGGCCTCGCTTCGGCCGACCTCCTGGTCGAGCGCGTGACCACCGTCAACGATCACCTGCTCGGCACGGCGGAGCACGTCGAGCGCCACCTCAACGAGCTCGCCGACGGCATCGCCAAGAACTTCGTCGAGCGCGTCAACAACATCACCGGCGCGCACGAAACGCTGCGCGTAGAGGTTCGCGACATCATCGCGGAACTCGGCCAGACCCACGGCCTGTTGCAGGCGGCGATCGATACCGCCTCCTCCACGCTCGGCCCGATCGAGGGCAAGGTCGCGGAAAAGGTCGCCGCTTTCCACAACACGCTGGAAAACGCGATCAACGCGACCCGCTCCACCGCCGAGCGCATGGACAACCAGATCCGCGAACTGAACGAATCCTCGAACGGCGTGCTGCGCGACGTTTCGAACCTTGCACTTCGCTTCGAAGAGCAGGTTCGCCTCGTCAACACGACCAGCGAGTCGCTCAGCCAGACTCACCAGCGCATCGACGACGGACTTGCGCGCCGCCGCGACGCGATCGACGACATCTCCAACGTGCTTGCGGAACGCACCACCGAACTTGAAGACCGTCTCACGCGCTTCAACAAGATGCTCGATGACACGTTCGCGCACGCCCACGGCAAGGCGCAGGACATCGCCCGCGCGGTCGCCGAATCCACCGCGACTTCCACGCAGTCGATTGCCCGCCAGTACGAACTGATCCGCAACTCTTCGTCGGAAGAGCGCGAACGCACGAACGTCGCGTTGCAGGATACCTATGACGAGGCGATGAAGTCGGTGAACGCCATGTTCTCCGAAACCAACTCGCGCTTCCTCGAGGCGTCGCGGGATCTTCGCGAAATCTCCGAGGACATCCAGCGCACGCTGGACACGACCCGCGAGGAAATCCGCCGCACCGTGTTCGAACTGCCGACGGAAACCAAGGAAAGCGCGAACGCGATGCGCCGCGTCGTCGCCGACCAGATCAAGGCGCTCTCAGAACTCAACGAGATCGTCTCGCGTCATGGCCGCAATGCGGACCAGGCAAGCGTCGCCTACGAATATCAGGGTGAAGTCGCAGCCGTCGGCGGACGCTCGGCACCGCGCGGTGCACTGCCGCGCCCGCAACATGACGACGGCGGAGACCTGCCGCCGGCACCGCCTGCCCGCGCCCGCGAGCAGGCCCGCGAACCCGCTCCCGAGCCGCGCCGTCCGGCCAAGTCTGCCGACCGCGCCGCGCGCTTCGACGAAGCGCTGAGCAAGAAGGCTCGCACCGCCGAGCCGGAAGCCGACGACAACGCCACCGGCATCGAGTCGCTCGACTCGCTCTCGACCGACATTGCCAGCATGATCGATCATCAGGCGGCGGCAGAGTCGTGGGAGCGCTTCAAGCGCGGCGAGCGCGGCGTATTCAACCGCCGCCTCTACACGAACGCCGGCCAGAAGACCTTCGAGGAAATCCGCAAGAAGTATCGCCGCAACGCGAACTTCCGCGAAACCGTCGATCGCTATATCGACGAGTTCGAGAAGCTCCTCGAGCAGGTCTCGCGCGACGAGCGCGGCCAGACGCTCACCAAGACCTACCTCACTTCGGATACCGGCAAGGTCTACACGCTGCTCGCGCATGCCGCGGGACGGCTCGGCTGATACGCCGGACGGCAACAGCAAAAAAAGCCCGCGAACTTCGCGGGCTTTTTTATTTCTCTATAGATAGGCCACCATCCTGCCGAGCGATGGCACCAGCAACCAGATCAGGATGGAAAGCACCGCCTGTGCTTTCGCCAGCGAAGTCTTCCTGCGTTCCCAGTCCGCCAGATGCACGTTCCACAACTTGCGGAACGCGAGCGCATTCGCGATGCCAAGTGCAACCAGCGCAAGCTTGATCCACATGATGTTGCTCTGCGAGAGCGACACCGCGTCGGAAGCATAGAGCGCAAATCCGCTCGGGACCGCGATCAGCAGACCGGCAACGGCAAAGGGAGTGAGCAACCGCGAGGCGTCCGCAGCAGAAACGGATTTTACGAATCCCAGCACGCGGAAATCGAGCGCGAGGATCGAACCGACGATCAAGCCGACTGCAAGCACGTGCAGGACATTAAGCAAGGGATAGAGATAGGCCCCGCCCCTGATCGCGGCCGCGAAGCCGGAATCCTGCAACAGCTGCGCCCAGTGGGCGGCCTGCATCAGCGCAGCTCGACCGTCTTGCCGCCTGCGATGATCCGCTCCGCACGGATTTCCGCCGTACCGTCCTTGCGCACATAACCTTCGACGGTAACGATCTTGCCGGCCTCGATGTCCGCGCGGTTCAAGCCTCGCGCCTCCATGCGCGCGATCGGCGCAAGCACGATGTCCCACTTCTTGCCGTCGCGGTTCATCACGATGTCGGCATGCGGGTTCGCGTATTTCAGCGTGAGCACCGGGCCCTCGACTTTGACCAGCTTGGTGGAGTCATAACTGCCCCAGCCGTGATGGGCGAAGGCCGCTCCTGCGAACAGCGCCGCTGCGGCGGCTCCGATGACGTACTTCTTCATTGCAAGCTCCGTTGACGAACCGCTTTTTTACAGCATGCCCGTACTGCACAGCGCGGGCCCAGCGCAATCTCGAAGAGGAAATGTATCGAGGCCGTTATCGCAGCAGCAAGCCGTATCAATCCCGATGCCGGAAAGCAGCAGCGGCTAGATCCTGCGCGAGGTCCACTTCACCATCTGCACGAGCACGTCCGATAGCGCCTGATCCAGCGCCAGCGTGGCGGCAGCGCCGGAAGACCCGCCCGCGACGCGCGAGGTCAGCACGGTCGCCGCCGCGATCCGCCCGCCCCGCTGATAGACGATCTTCACCGACAGTTCGACGTTTGCGACCGGGCCGTTATAGGCCTGAATGCCGAACTGACGGATATCGACGACAAGAAGATAGTCGGCGTTCACGCGATCCTGCGTCTTCGCCACCGCGCGGATGCGGGTCGAATTCTCGAACGATTGTACGATGCGCGCTTGCAGCAGTTTCGGCAGGCGGTCGACCCATTGCGCGTCGGAAAGATAGGCGACCTCGCCCGGGGCGGGAGAGATCACGACCTTTTCCGTATCCAGAATTTGCAACGCAGTTGGTTGCTCGACTGCGAGCAGCCCGCGCGCGCGGCCCGGAAGCGGGCCGAAGCTCGTCGGCGCGGAAAGATCGAAGGTCGGCGTCGGGTTGCTGCCGGTGCCAACGAGCCCGCCGAGCACGCCGGCGCCGCCGCAGGCGCTGACGGAAAGCGCCAAGGCAAGCCAGAGCGCGGCCTTTGCCGCACCCGACGCTACCGACCTGTACCCGTTACCCAGCCCCAACTTGAAACGCCTTCTCGTGAACGAAACTACCGCTACCGGTATTGCGGAACCGTACCGCCATTATTGAACAGAAATTGCCTCGGATTGCGCTCGATATTCCGCACCAGCCGGTCGATTTCCCCAACCGCGCGCCGCGCATCGGCCGCGAGCGAACGAAACTCGTTCAGCGTCGGCGCAGTCTGGGTGCTGATGGTGTCGGCCGCCTTGCGGATCGACTCCGCCGCCGACTGTACTTCGAGCAGCGTGTCGTTGGAGCGCGCTGCAAGCACGCGCGAGACCTCGGAAAGGTCCTTCATGATCGCCGAGATCCGCTGCTCGTTCGTCTCCACCAGCTTGTCGAGACGCTGCATGAGCTTTGCCGCCGCCTGGAACGCGTCCGGCGTGGGCTCCGCCACGAGGCGGGGCGCCCGCTCGCCCCTCTTCGGCGCGGTAAACATCGGCGCGTCAGGATTACCGCCGGTCATCGCCACCGAAGCGATGCCGGTCAGGCCCTGATACTCGAGCGCGACCCTCGTGTCGGTGCGGACGGGCGTGCTGCTCGAAACCTCGATGATCGCGACCACCGCGCGCGGCACGTTGGGAACCAGCGCGAGGCTGCGGACTTCGCCGACCCGGATACCGTTGAAGTTGACGGTCGCGCCGGTGCGCAGGCCTGCCACCGGGCCGTCGAAATAGATTTCATAGCGGGCCTTGGCCTCGCCGGTGCCGAGCCGCTGGAACCACCAGATGAAGCCGAAAATACCGATGACCACGCTGAGCGTGAACAGGCCGATCAGGACGTAATTGGCGCGCGTTTCCATGCCCGGTCCCGTTTCCTAGGCCTTTCTTCCGTTCAGACGGCTGGAGGCCCGTTTTCCGTGGAAATAGGCCCTGAGCCAAGGATGATCCGATTTTAGCATGTCCTGTATCGGTCCCACCGCAATGATCTTCCCGTCGGCGAGAGCCGCTACCCGGTCGCATGCATTGTGAAGGCTGTCGAGGTCGTGGGTTACCATGAAAACGGTAAGCCCCAAAGTTTGTTGCAGGGCCTTGATGAGATCGTCGAACTCGCCCGCCGAGATCGGATCGAGACCGGAGGTCGGCTCGTCGAGGAACACGATCTCGGGATCGAGCACCAGCGCGCGGGCGAGCGCCGCGCGCTTGATCATGCCGCCCGAAAGCTGCGACGGATATTTATCGGCGGCGCTGGCCGGAAGCCCGACCATTTCGAGTTTCGTGATCGCGATCTCGTCCATCAGGCGTTGCGACAGATCGAGATACTCGCGCAGCGGGAACTGGATGTTCTGGCGCACCGTGAGCGAGGAAAACAGCGCGCCGTGCTGGAACAGTACGCCCCAGCGGCGCTCGATCGACTGCCGTTCTTCCTCGTTCAGCCGGTCGATGTCGTGACCGAATACCTCGATCGTCCCCTTCTGCTTCTCCACAAGCCCGATGATCGTGCGCATGAGCACGGACTTGCCGCCGCCGGACGCGCCGACGAAGCCCAGGATCTCGCCCTTCTTCACGTCGAGATCGAGACCCTTGATCACGGCGTTCGTGCCGAACGAAACCCAGATGTCGCGAACGCGAATGATCGGATAATTGTTCGGCACCTTTTCGGGCCGCTTCGGCGTCAGCGCTTGTGGTTCGACATTCGCCATCGCGCTCACCAATCGATGCTCGCGAAGAAGACCGCGAAGAAGCCGTCGAGCACGATCACGAGGAAGATCGATTTGACGACCGAGGCGGTGGTGTGTTCGCCGAGCGACTCCGCGCTGCCTTTCACGCGCAGCCCTTCGACGCAGGCGACCAGACCGATGACCGCGCCCATGAACGGCGCCTTGATCATGCCGACCCAGAAGGTGGACCAGGAGATCGAGTCGCGCAGCCGCTCCGTGAAAATCTCGGGCGTGAAGCCGCCATAGAGCCAGGCCGTGACCATGCCGCCGAGCAGCGCCGCCATGCTGCCGATGAAAGTCAGCAACGGCAGCGCGATGATGAGCGCGATCATGCGCGGCAGGATCAGGATTTCCATGGGATCGCGGCCCATGACCCGGAGCGCGTCGATCTCCTCGCGCATCTTCATCGAGCCGAGTTCGGCGGTATAGGCGCTGCCCGAGCGGCCCGCGATCATGATCGACGTAATCAGCACGCCGACCTCGCGCAGCACGAGAATGCCGACCATGTCGACGACGAAGGTTTCCGCGCCGAACTTGCGGAAATGGAAGATGCCCTGCTGCGCGAGAATGCCGCCGATCAGAAACAGGATCAGCACGATGATCGGGATCGAACGAAATCCCGCGCGATCCATCTGGTTGATGACCGAGGTGAAACGAAAGCTCCAGGGCCGGACGAACACGCGGCCGACCGAGACCACCGATGCGCCGAGGAACTGCACGAAGTCCGCGGTATCCTTCACGAAGCCGACCGCAAGCTCGCCGAAATGGCCGAGCGTGTCGGTGATCGCGTTGTGCTCGCCGTTGGCGGGCGTTTCTTTTCCGGTATTGGTCTGCTTCACTTCTTCCAGCAGAACCTTGTAGCGGGGATCGAGACCGACGATTTCGGCGCTCGCGCCTTTTCCTTCGAGATCGCGCCGCATGCGCTCGAGCAGCCACGCGCCGGAGGTGTCGAGCTGTTCGATATGGCTCGCGTCGATCGCGACCTTCTTGGCTTTCGATCCCTTGCGCTCGACTTCCGCGACGAGGCGCTCGGCCTGGCCCGCAAAGGACGAAATCCAGCGGCCCGCCGCCGCAAGCACAAGCTTGCCGGCCTCGTCTTTCTGGCTGAGGGAGACGGCCTGCGCTGCCAAGAACCCAACTCCAACCCGTTACAAACCGGCCGCTTTCAGGGGCGCTTCCGGCTGGCTATTAAATACCACACGGGCATCCGGAGGCCGGTCAAACCGCCAAAGTTCCACGGAAAGTGACATTTATGCCGCGCCGCCTGGAGTTCCGGATCGAGAAATGGCCCATTTCCGGGGCCTTCACGATCAGCCGCGGCGCAAAGACCGAAGCCGCGGTCGTCGTTGTGGAAATTTCGGATGACGGGGCCGTGGGGCGCGGCGAATGCGTGCCTTACGCCCGCTATGGCGAGTCGCCGGAAAGCGTTTGCACGGAGATCGGAAAACTGACCCCCGAGATCGCCCGCGGCATGGACCGCCGGACCTTGCAAACCGCAATGCCCGCGGGTGCCGCGCGCAATGCGATCGACTGCGCGCTCTGGGACCTCGAAGCGAAACGCACAGGCGCGAGCGTCGCCGCACTCGCCGGTGTCGCGGCACCCTCTTCCGTCACGACCGCGTACACGCTCAGCCTCGACACGCCCGAGAAGATGGCGGCCGCGGCAAGACAGGTTTCGCGGCCGATCCTGAAGCTGAAGCTCGGCGCGGACGGCGATCTCGAACGGCTCCATGCCGTGCGCGAAGCAGCGCCCTCTGCTTCGCTGATCGTGGACGCGAACGAGGGCTGGAACGAAAGCAATCTTCGGGAGAACCTCGAAGCCTGCGCGCGTGCAAAAGTAGCGCTGATCGAGCAGCCTTTGCCTGCGAACGAAGATAATGCGCTGCGCGAGATCGAACGCATCGTGCCCGTCTGCGCGGACGAAAGCTTTCACGACCGCGCAAGCTTCGCAACGCTCGAAGGCAAATACGACGCCGTGAACATCAAGCTCGACAAGACCGGCGGACTGACCGAGGCGCTACTGGTAGCGAGCGAAGCGCAGGCGCGCGGGTTCGCGGTCATGGTCGGCTGCATGGTCGCGACTTCGCTCGCCATGGCCCCCGCACTTCTGCTCGCGGGCCGCGCGAAATTCGTCGATCTCGACGGGCCGCTACTGCTCGCAAAGGATCGCGAGCATGGCTTGCGCTACGAAGGCTCGACGGTTTTCCCGCCCGAACCATCGCTCTGGGGCTGAACCTTCTGCGGCTGCGCCAATGCCAGCAGCGCAAGCATGCAGCCGAACGCCGCGATCAGCGAAGAGACGAGGAACATGTGTGCGCCGTAGCGCGCATAGAGCGGCCCTGCGGCGAAGGTCGCGAGCAGCATCGCGATGCTGACCGCGGTCGAGGAAAACGCCTGCGCCCTGCCCTGCGCGCCCGCGCCGCCGCTTTCGCCTGCGATCGAGACCATGCCGAGGAAGGTCGCGGTGAAGGTGAAGGCATGCATGGTCATCAGCGGCACGAGCAGCATCTGCGGCGGATCGAGTGCGGTGAGCGCGAAGCGGACAATCGCCGACGCCCCGCCGATCAGGATCAGGCCGATCGGCGAGAAGCGCTTCAGCATCACGGTCGCGAAATAGAAAACGACGACTTCGGCAGCGACGCCCGCACCCCACAGAAACCCGATGAAGCTCGACGAGATGCCGCTCGCTTTCCAGTGCACCGAGCCGAACGCATAGAGCGCCGCGTGGCTCGACTGCACGCAGGCCGCAGCAAACACGGCAAGCACCACCCTCGCGCCGATCTTCGGACGCACGGCCGAGGCGGTGTCCGCCGGAGTTTGCAGCCGCGGCAGCATCTGTACGGAAAGCGCGAACAGCACGAGCGAGGCCGCGATCAGCCAGACGATGGACGAAGGCGGCAGTACTTCGAGCGCGACACCGAGCGCCACGTTGGCGGCGATGAAGGCAACCGATCCCCAGAGCCGTGCGCGCCCGTAGTCCACGCCGCGCTCGCGCGAAAGCCGCACCCCGAACGCGTCGGTCAGGGGAAAAGCCGGCCCCCAGAACAAGGTCGCGACACCGACCAGAAGCAGTACCGCCCCGGTTCCCGGCGAAACGGCCATCAGGGCAAAGGCGGCCGCAGCGCCGAGCCCGAGCACCGCAAGAAAGCGGCGCGGCCTGCCGAAACGGTCGGACAGGATACCGGCCACGGGGTTCGCGAGCAGGCGCACCCCCATTGGAATACCAATGGCGATCCCTATCGCCTCCGGCGTAAAGCCCAGCGAAGCGAGGAAAATCGGGAAGAACGGGAGATAGAAACCCGGCGCGACGAAAAGGGCCGCATAGACCGCCGAAAGCGTTCCGGAACCCGAAAATCCGCCGGAAAAGGTGCGGCTGGGCCGGGAATCAGACAAAGGTTATCTTTCGTAAGTGATTCATCGTTCATGGTTGTCGCGTGAGCCAAGCCTTCTAGCCGATCCGGGCCCTCAATGCCGCTTTCGCCTGCAACCCAGACCGTAACCGACACCGAATACGAAGCGATCGAAGCCGCGGTGAAGGAAACCGCGCGCGGACGCTGGTTTCTCGACGAATTCGCCGAGCGCAACCGGAACGCCGACACCCGGCTCGTGCTCGACGCGATCCAGCGGCTCCAGCGTTCGGTGCTTGGCGCGGAATCCGAACCCGCGCCTGCTCCGCAAATTCCGGCCATGCGCGAAGATCTCAACGAGATCGAACGCACAGCCGAACAGACCCGCACGGCGCTGCGCGAGATCGATGCCGAGCGTCAGCGCGACGGCGATCTCGGCAGCGAACTCGGCGCGATCGTCGCCGCCTCCGCGCAGGCGGTTTCCGGCGTGCTTTCGGATGCCGACCGCATCGCGGAAATTTCCACGACCATGCGCGCGCAGGGGATCGCGGAATTCGTCTGCGATCAGCTCGACGGCCTTGCCGAGCACATCAACACGGCCTGCGCGTTCCAGGATCTCACGGGCCAGCGCACGCAGAAGGTCGTCTCGGCGCTTCGCCTGCTGGAATCGCGCGTCCATGAACTCGTAAAGCTCTGGCAGGCGGAAAGCCCGGTACAGGCTCCCGCCAAGAACGAACTCCTGAGTGGACCCGCGCGCGAAGGCGAAGGGCTGATGCAGGATCAGGTCGACGAACTGCTCACGATCGACCGGAGCCACGACATTTTCTGGGACGACAAGCCGGCAGACGCGAAGCCCGCGCCTGCGGTGGCGGAAGCCGCGCCACAGCCCGCTCCAGCCGCACCCGCGAAAACCGCCGCAGTCTCCGAATTCGAGAAGCTCGCGCCGGAAGAACGGCTCGCACTGTTTTCGTGACGCGCCGGGCGGCGTTCTTGCGCTTCAATAACCCGTAATCGCACGCGCGAAGATTTCGGGGTCGGCGTTGCCGCCCGAAAGCACCACCACCGCGACCTTGCCGCGTACCTCGAGCTTCCGGCTCAGCACCGCGGCAAGCGCCACCGCGCCGCCGGGCTCCACCACCAGCTTCAATTCGCGGAACACGAACGCCATCGCTGCGAGCACTTCCTCGTCGGATGCCGATACGCCTTCGCCGCAAAGTTTCTTCGTGATCTCGAACGTGAGCCTGCCGGGATCGGCCATGAGCAACGCATCGCAGATCGAGCCGGTGATGCGCTCGTTCTTCTCGCGCTTGCCGGATTTGAACGAGCGCACATGATCGTCGAAGAGTTCCGGCTCCGCGGTCACGATGCGCGCGTCCGGATGCAGCGCCTTGACGCTCAGCGAGATCCCCGCGGCCAGCCCGCCGCCAGAGGCGGGCATGGTCACAATATCCGGCGCGAGATCGAGGTTCGTAAGATCCTCTGCAATTTCGAAGCCGATGGTGCCCTGCCCTGCGATCACGTGGAAATCGTCGAACGGCGGCACGACCACGGCGCCGCGTTCGGCGGCAAGCTTGCGCGCGATCGCATCGCGGTCTTCGGTCGCGCGGTCATAGAGAATGACTTCCGCGCCATGACCCTTGGTGCGCTCCTGCTTCACCTTGGGCGCGTCGGAGGGCATCACGATCGCGGCACGTACGCCCGCGAGTTTCGCTGCGAGCGCCACGCCCTGCGCGTGATTGCCAGACGAAAACGCGACCACGCCGCCTTTGCGTTCTTCTGCCGTGAGGCGAGAAATCCGGTTGTATGCGCCGCGGAATTTGAACGATCCGGTGCGCTGGAGCATTTCCGGTTTCAGGAACACCTTGCCGCCCACCGCTTCGTCTAGCGCATCGCACCGCAGGAGCGGCGTGCGGACGGCAACACCCTCGAGCGCAAGGGCAGCATCCTCGACGTCGGCTGCGGTGGGAAGTTTCAGATCGGCTGGCGAATGCATGGCGCGGAACCTATGCGCCCATGCCTTAGATGTCACGCCTTCGATGTCACGCCCTCGATGTCACGCGGCGCTGGGAAGCTCCGCCCGCGCAGCAGCCATGCCGTTCGCGGCGAGGATATTGCCGAAGAACTGCCGCGCGCTTTCGCGCCAGGAAAATTGCAGCGCATATTTGCGGCAGAGGCCGCGCGGGATCGAAAGCGCTGCCGTCGCCGCGCGGCGCAGGTCGCGGTCCAGTACCGCGGCTTTCGAGTCGCCGATCACGTCGCGCGGTCCCGCCACCGGGAATGCTGCGACCGGCACGCCGGAGGCGAGTGCCTCAAGCAGCACGACGCCGAAGGTGTCGGTCAGGCTCGGGAATACGAAGGCGTCCGCAGACGCAAAAGTCTCGGCAAGCGCATCGCCCTCTTGCGCCCCGAGAAAATGCGCGGCGGGATATTGCTGTTCGAGCAAGCCCCGCGCGGGTCCGTCGCCTGCGATGAGCTTGGTGCCGGGCAGATCGAGCGAAAGGAACGCCTCCAGATTTTTCTCGACCGCGACACGGCCCGCGTAAAGAAAAATGGGCCGCGGATAAGGCAACCTGCGCGCCTTGCCGGGATGAAAGAGATCCGCATCGACGCCGCGCGACCAGCGCAGAAGGTTCTGATAGCCCTGTGCGGCAAGTTCGTCTTCGAGCGATTTCGTGGACACCATCGTCGCGGCGGACGCCGCATGAAAGCGCCGCATCAACACCGCGAGCGGCCAGGACGGCACGGGAAGCCGCGCAGAAAGATATTCGGGGAAGCGCGTGTGATAGCTCGTCGTGAATTTCCTCCCGCGCTTCATGCAATAGCGGCGTGCGAGAATGCCGAGCGGACCTTCGGTCGCGATATGGATGAAGTCCGGCGCGGCCTCTTCGATGCGCTGTGCGACCTGCGAAGGTGTTGCGAGCGCGAGCCGGATTTCCGCGTAGCCCGGCATGGCCACGGTTGGAAAACCTTCCGGCGTCAAATACTCAGCGGAAAAACCGAACGCCTCAGCCTGCCTGCCGATTTCGGTCAGCGACCGCACCACGCCGTTGATCTGAGGACGCCAGGCGTCGGTAACGATCAGGACTTTCATCAGGCCGGCACCAATGCGCCCTTTGCGTGTTTCACCGGCACCGGGAGGAGGTTCGCTTCCGGGATGGTCCACGTCAGCAGTTCGAACGAGCCGTCGTCGTGCTCGGCGAGCGCCGTGCAGCTCTCGACCCAGTCGCCGCAGTTCATGTAGCGGGTGCCGTAGATGTCGTGGATGATCGCGTGGTGGATGTGGCCGCAGATCACGCCCTCGACATTCTGCTTCCGCGCTTCCAGCGCCACCGCCTGCTCGAACTCGCTGATGAAGTTCACCGCGTTCTTAACCTTGTGCTTCGCCCACTTCGAGAGCGACCAGTAAGGAAAGCCGAGCTTGCGGCGGAACCAGTTGAAATAGCGGTTCGAGAAGATCGCGAAGTCGTAGGCCCAGTCGCCGAAATAGGCGAGCCAGCGCGCGTTACGCACGATCATGTCGAACACGTCGCCATGGATCACGAGATACTTCTGCCCGTCCGCGGCTTCGTGGATCGCGGTTTCCATGACCTCGATGCCGCCGAAATGCGTGCCGTAATAGTCGCGCAGGAATTCGTCGTGGTTGCCGGGGATGTAGACGATCCGCGCGCCCTTGCGCGCCTTGCGCAGCAGCTTCTGCACCACGTCGTTATGTGACTGCGGCCAGAACCACGACGAGCGCATGCGCCAGCCGTCTACGATGTCGCCGACCAGATAGATCGTGTCGGCGTCGTGGTCGCGCAGGAAATTGAGGAGGAGGTCGGCCTGGCATCCCCGGGTGCCGAGATGCACGTCGGAGATGAAGAGTGTGCGAAACTTCCGGCTTGCCGGAGCGTCCGTGTCGCTGGACTGATTGTTGAATGCTACCGGGATCTGCAACATGGCGCCCGGGTAGCGCATTCGTACAACGATTATATGACGTCAGCGCCCGATCAGCGTTAACGCACAATCAGATAAACAGGGCGGCGATCGAGAGCACTAATATTGCGGCGAGCGCGTAATTGAAGACACGCCGTTTCTTCTCGTCTTTCAGCATCGCTGAAATCGCGACGCCAAACAGGCACCACAATACGAGCGACGGAAACGTGATGATCGCGGAGACCAGCGTGAAGATTGCGACCTCGCGGAAGAAGTCGTTCGCAGGCACCCCCGGCGTGGTGAAGGCCGCAAGCGCGCCCAGCGCGATCGACCATGCTTTCGGGTTCAGCCACTGGAAGAAGAACGCCTCGAAGAACCCGACCGGCCGCGCGGTGCCCGCCGATTGCGGCGCGTTCGCGCGCACGAGCTTCCACGCGAGATAGAGCAGGAACGCGGCGCCGACATAGCGCATCGCGTTGTGCAGCCAGGGCACGTATTTGAAGACTTCGCCGAGGCCGAGACCGAGCGCTGCCAGCATCAGCGGATAGCCGACCGACACCCCGAGCATCTGCGGCAGCGTCTTCCGGAAACCGAAGGTCGCGCCGGAGAGCGTCGAGATGGTGTTGTTCGGCCCCGGCGTCACCGCACCGGCAAGCGTGAACAGGGAGAATGCGAGGAGCTGTTCTGGCAAAGCGGGCGTTGTTTGCCACAGCGTCTGCGCCGCCGCTACGCCGCAGCGCGCATTGCAGGCACTCGTGAATTGCTTTTAGGTGTCACCCGCAATTCTACGAGGCGGCAATGGCAAACGCGCATTACCTCGAAATTCTCGGCCATCTCGGCGCGGCATGGTTTGCTGGCAGCCTGATCGGCCTCGAGCGCAGCTTTCGCGGCCGCCCCGCAGGCTTCCGGACCCACGCGCTGGTCTCGCTCGCCTCGGCGCTCCTGATGCTGATCACCGCCTATCCGCAGGACTGGCTGCCGCAGGACGTGCGTGCTGCAGGCGTTAACACCGTGCTCGACCCGCAGCGCATGGCGCAGGGCATCATGACCGGCATCGGCTTTCTCGGTGCCGGCGTGATCTTCAAGGAAGGCCTGACGGTGCGCGGCCTGACCACCGCGGCCTCGATCTGGGTCACGGCGGCGCTCGGCATTCTCTATGGCGTCGGATACTTCCTGCCCGCGATCCTCGGCACCATCGCCGTACTCGGCACCTTGCAGGTCTTCCGCTGGATCGAAAACTGGATGCCGAGCCAAGCCTATGCGCACTTTATCCTGCGCTTCCCGCGTGCGCGCACGATGTCCGAGGACAAGGTGCGCAAGCTGATGGCACAATACGGCTTCTCGGTTGCCAATATCAATTACCGGATGGAAGATGGCGGCAAGACGTTTGAGTACCGCATGACCATCCAGACCACCGAAAAGAACGCCATGGAGCGGCTTGCGACCGCGCTGCGCGCCAGGAAAGAAGTACTCGAATTCCGCATTTCGCCGGCGGGCGATTAAGCAAAACATCAAGATCAAGTTTGGGGAGAGAAGAATGAAACTCGTCCGTTACGGCGCGGCTGGCAAGGAAAAGCCGGGCATCATCGACAAGAACGGCAAGCTACGCAGCCTGTCCAAGATCGTGCCGGACATCACGCCGGAGACGATTGCCGCAGGCGCGATCGCGAAGATCAAGAAGGCAAAGATCGAGAAACTCCCCGTCGTTCCGGGCAAGCCGCGGCTCGGCTCGCCGGTCGGAAAGGTCCGGAACTTCCCGGCGATCGGCCTGAACTACGCCGACCACGCCGCCGAAGCCGGCATGCCGATCCCGAAAGAGCCGATCATCTTCTCGAAGGCGCCGAACTGCATCGTCGGCCCGAACGACAACGTGATGATCCCGAAGGGCTCGACCAAACTCGACTGGGAAGTCGAGATCGCCATCGTGATCGGCAAGCGCGCGCGCTACATCGAAGAAAAGGACGCCGTGAAGCACATCGCGGGTTACGCGGTCTGCAACGATGTCTCCGAGCGCGCCTTCCAGCTAGAGGGCACCGGCCAGTGGCTGAAAGGAAAATGCGCGGAAACTTTCGGGCCGCTCGGGCCCTGGCTCGTCACCACCGACGAGATCAAGGACCCGCAGAAGCTTGCCATGTATCTCGATGTGAACGGCAAGCGCGCGCAGACCGGCAACACCAAGACCATGATCTTCTCCTGCGCCTTCATCGTCGCCTATGTCTCGAAGTTCATGGTGCTGGAGCCGGGCGACGTGATTACCACCGGCACGCCCCCGGGCGTCGGCATGGGCATGAAGCCGCCGGTCTTCCTGAAGGCCGGGGACGTGATGACGCTCGGCATCGAAGGCCTCGGCAGCCAGAAGCAGAAGGTCGTGCCGTTCAAGAAGTAATCAGATTCCGGCTGCCCGAGACGAAAACTTGAGCAGCCGGTTTCTTGAGCGAGCGCTGCCGAGCGAATAGGCTGGCCCGACTCCAATGAAGGGCCCCAGCCAATGAAGACCGCGCTCCGCTCCGTTCTAGTCTCTCTCGCGCTGCTGCCGGGCGCAGCCTTCGCGCATACCGGCGCGGGGCATACCTACGGCTTCGTGCATGGGTTCGTGCACCCCATCGGCGGACTGGATCACCTGCTCGCGATGGTCGCGGTCGGCCTATTCGCCGCGTATCTGGGTGGCCGTGCGCTATGGCTGGTGCCCGCGACCTTCGTCGGCGTGATGGCGCTCGGCGGCCTGCTCGGCGTGAGCGGCGCGGGACTTCCTTATGTCGAACTCGGGATCGCGCTCTCCGTCGTCGTACTCGGATTGCTGGTGGCCTTGCGCTGGAACTTCCCGGTCGCCGCCGCGATGGCGATCGCCGCCGTCTTTGCGGTTTTTCACGGCTACGCGCACGGCACGGAGTTGCCGGAGAACGCCTCCGGCCTCGCCTATGGCATCGGCTTCATGATTGCGACCGCGGTGCTGCATCTCGCAGGCATCGCACTCGGTCTCGGCTTGGCGAAGCTAGGCACCGGCGGCTTTGGACAACGCATCGTGCAGGCCGGCGGCGGCGTGATTGCGCTCGCGGGCGCCGTCATCGCCACGCAGGCGATTACTTCTTTCTAAGGAACGCGTGTTCGAACGAAAGGTAGAGGATCGCGCCGTAGCTCGTCCGCTGCCCTTCGGTGAAAACGATAGGTGCTCCCGCGCCGAGCACGAGTTGCCCCGCGTCGAGATTGAAGGCGTAGCGCAGGCCCGGCGAGACGGTCAGCGACCGCTCGCGGACGATCGCGCCGGTATCGACCGACTCGTTCCACTCATGCACCACCTCGAACATGAAGTTTAGTTCGCGGTTTGCTGCGTAGATGGCGCTGCCGCCGAAGTGATAGCTGTCGGTCTTCAGGCCTTCCACGTTGAAGAGATGCGTGAAACCGGCATTGCCGTGCAGCGTAACGCGGTCGCTGACGATCTTGCTGACCGGCAGGTTGAACTGGAAGCCCCGCGAGCCGTCGCCCAGTCCGCGCGTTTCGTCGCCTGAGGGCACGATGAGCGAGAAGCGCGGCGCCACGGCAGGCCCGCTCATGGTCTCTTCGAACAGCTGGTAGCGGTAATTGAACATCACGTCGCCGATTCCGCTCGCGCGCTGGCCGTCTGAGCGCAGACGCGCCCACGGAATCGAATAGGAAAACTGATGCTTCTGGCTGAAGACCGGCCACTCCTGCGTGAACATGAGATCCCAGTCGCGGCCCTGCCGGCGCAACCCGAGAATATGCTGCACGACGCCCGGTTCCTGATTGTAGGCTTCCTCGATCAGGAAGGAGTTGTCCTGGAGCGCTTTGGCGGAGCGCTTGTCGTCGTCATCGGCGAAAGCCGCGAACGGAAAAAGTACAGCAGCCGCGCACACGCCAAACGCCGCGCGCATCTTGCAAGTAAACCCGGTCACCATGAACGCCCCCTATTGAACCAAGGCTAGCCTACTTGCAAACCATTCGCAACTGACCGAAAGCTGCCTTTCGGGATAACTCAGGGTTTCGCGGACTTCGCCCAGAGACCGTAAAAATGGTGCACCGGCCCACGCCCGCTGCCGATGCCGAGATTGATCCCGGCCTGTAGCGCGCCGGTGATGTAATTCTTCGCGGCCGCAATCGCGTCATGCAGCACAAGGCCCGTGGCGAGCCCTGCCGCGATCGCCGAAGAAAGCGTGCAGCCGGTGCCGTGCGTATGCGGCGTGTCGATGCGCTCCGCGGTGAAGCGGCGGATGCCGGACGGCTCCACCAGAATGTCGACCGCGTGTTTGGATTCCGAATGGCCGCCCTTCACAAGTACGGCCCTTGCGCCGAGCGCGAGCAGCGCTTCGCCTTGCGCGGCCATCTCGTTTTCGTGTTTCGCGAGCGGCTGATCCAGGAGCGCCGCGGCTTCGGCGAGGTTCGGCGTGACGATGCCGGCGAGCGGAAACAGGAGCCGCTTGATCGTATCGACTGCTTCCGGAACCAGGAGCCGGTCGCCGGATGCAGCGACCATCACCGGATCGAGCACGACATTCTGTGCCTTGTACTTCTTCAGGCCCGCCGCGACCGCCTCGATGGTTGCGGGCCGCGACAGCATGCCGATCTTGGTCGCGCGCACTTTGAGATCCGAATAGACCGCGTCGAGTTGCGCGGTCACGAATTCCGGCGGCACGTCGTGAATGCCGGTGACGCCTTTCGTGTTCTGCGCGGTCAGCGCCGCGATCACGGATGCGCCGTAGACTCCGAGCGCGGAGAAGGTCTTGAGATCGGCCTGAATGCCGGCGCCGCCGCCCGAGTCCGAACCCGCGATCGTCACCGCAATGGGAATCATCGTTTCCTGCCCGCCCTTTGTTCTTGCCAAGCTATGGGAGGGAACCAGCCGCTACAAGGCCCGAAGCCGCCGTCATCGAGGCTTGCAACTGCACGCGCTTTTTGCTCCCCTCGCCGCAAGAAGTCCCGCCGGAGGCGCGCAGCCCATGATTCCGTTCTTTGTCCAGATCAAGTGCCAGCTTGGCAAATCCTACGATGTCGCCAACGCGCTTGCGGACGCGGAGATCGCCTCCGAGGTCTATTCGACCGCCGGCGAATTCGACCTGCTCGCAAAATTCTATGTCGATGACGGCATCGATATCGGCCATTTCGTGAACGAGAAGGTGCAGTGCATTCCCGGCATCCAGGACACGCGCACCATCATCACGTTCAAAGCCTTCGGCTGATCAGTCGACCGGCGGTCCCGCGGGCGGTGTCGCCGCCTCTTTCTCTTTCTGCCGGTCGATGCCGAGCGCCCGCTCGCGGAAGATCACGAACAATCCGGCCGCGACGACGATGGCAGCACCCACAAGCACGATCGCGTCAGGCAATTCCCTGAACATGAAATAGCCGAGCACGGTCGCCCAGATCATCGCGCTGTAGGAAAACGGCGCCACGACCGAAGCCGGCGCGTGACGATAAGAGTCGGTCAGCAGAATCTGTGCGACGCCGCCGAAGATTCCGATGCCGAGCAGCGCGAGCGCATCTCCCGGCGATGGCCAGATCCAGGTCCATGGAAAGAGTAAAAGACCTACAATCGCGGCGAACATCTGGAACGAAAACACGAGAGAGGCGGTAGTCTCCGTGCTGGTCATCGCGCGAACCTGAGTCATTGCCGCGGCTACCAGAAACGCTCCGACCAATGTCATGAGCGCGCCGGCCGCTGCGGACGATGTCATCTCGGCAACGCCGAGATGCGGCGAGAGCATGATCATGACTCCGATGAAACCGACGACAACCGCGCCCCAGCGCCAGAAACGAACGACCTCGCCAAGAAAGATCGCAGCCAGCGCCACATTGAACAGAGGCGCAATAAAACTGATGGCAGTGGCGTCCGCGAGCGGAAGACGTTGAAGCCCCAGAAACATCAAAATCATCGCACCGACGCCGGTGAGCGAGCGCGTGAAATGGCGCGTCGGACTATTCATCTTGAGTGCGGATCGTATTTCCTGCCGCCACGCGAGCATGATCAGCAGCGGAACCAGCGCGAGAAAACTCCGCGCGAAAATCTGCTCCCCGATGGGAACGCGGTCGCCGACATAACGAACCAACCCGCCCATCAGCGTGAACAGGAAGCTAGCGCCGAGTTGCAGCGCGATGCCGAGAAAAACGTTCATGAGAATACAGGCCGGTGTTTCATCACCTATGCCTGTTCGCCCGGCGAAGATAAAGTCCGGCAGGCGCATACCGCCATGCGGTGGAACTCAATGCTGCGCGGACTGGATCGCCTGCCAGACCTTCTGCGGCGTCGCCGGCATATCGATGTGCCTGATCCCGTAGCCGCGATGCAGCGCGTCCACTACCGCGTTCATGATCGCCGGACAGGAACCGATCGCGCCTGCCTCGCCCGCGCCCTTCACGCCCAAGGGGTTCGTGGTGCAGGGCTCGTTCCTCGTCTCGAAGCTGTAATTCGGCGTGTCGATCGCGCGCGGGAGCGCGTAGTCCATCAACGACGCCGAGATCAACTGCCCGCTCGCGTCATAGACCGTGTCTTCCATGATCGCCTGGCCGATGCCCTGCCCGATGCCGCCATGCACCTGCCCTTCGAGCAGGAGCGGGTTGAGCGTGACGCCGAAGTCGTCCACCACCGTGTAGTTCTTGAACGCGATATGGCCAGTCTCCGGGTCGATCTCGACTTCGCAGACATGTGTGCCGTTCGGATAGGTCGGCGCGGGCGGAATGAAATTCTTCTCGACACCGCAAAGCTGATCGGCGGAAACGCCGGGCTTGGCCGCAAGCTCGGCAAACGAAAGCGCGCGGTTGGTGCCGCGCACGCGCGCGAGCCCGTCCGCGATCTCGACATCTTCCGGTTTCGCATCGAGATGTTGCGCGGCAAGCGCCTTGAGATTGTCGGCAAGCTTCGTCGTCGCCTTCGAAACAGCAGAGCCGCCGGTCGGCATCGAGCGCGACCCTACCGTGCCGCCGCCGGTCCTGATTAGATCGGTGTCGCCGGTAATCACGTTGATCCGCTCCAGCGGCAGGCCGAGCTGATCGTGCACGAGCTGGCGGAACGTCGTCGCGTGGCCCTGCCCGTTGGTCTGCGTGCCGATCAAGACCGTCGCAGCACCATCTTTTTCGATGCGCACGGTCGAAGTTTCCGGCGCGGTCTGGCCGCAGGCCTCGATATAGCTCGCGAGCCCGATGCCGCGCAGCTTGCCGTTCCGTTTCGACTCCGCGTGACGGGCGGAGAACCCGTCATAGCCCGAAGCTTCGAGTGCGCGCGTCAGGTGCTGGTTGAAATCGCCGCTGTCGTAGACGCGCCCCGTCGAGGTCTTGAAGGGCATCGCCTCCTTGCGGATGAAGTTGCGGCGGCGGACTTCCTCCGGCGCGATCCCGGTTTCGAGCGCGACCGCATCCACGAGACGTTCGATGAGATAGGCCGCCTCGGGACGGCCCGCGCCGCGATAGGCGTCGACCGGCACCGTATGCGTCCACACCGCGCGCACGCGGCCGAAGATGACCGGAATGTCGTAGACGCCGGTCATCATGGTCGCGCCGAGATACGGAATATAGGGCGCGACTTCCGAGTAATAGGCGCCCATGTTCGCGATGCAGTCGAGCCGCATCGCCAGAAACTTCGCGTCCTTGTCGATCGCCATTTCGGCGACCGTGACGTGATCGCGGCCCTGATTGTCGCCGATGAAATGCTCGCTGCGATCCGCGATCCAGGTAACGGACGCTTTGAGTTTCTCCGCCGCGAGTGCCGCAAGCGCATATTCGCGATAAGCCGGAGCTTTCGTGCCGAAACCGCCGCCGACATCGTGCGTGAGTACGCGGAGGCGTTTCGGGTCGAGCTTCATGATCCCGCATACGCTGTTGTGGATCATGTTCGAGCCCTGGCTCGAAACGGTGATCGTGTAGCGGGCGTCTTCGCCGTAAGACGCGACGACACCGCGCGTCTCCATGAAGTTCGTGACCAGACGCTGGTTCACGATCCGGATCTTCACGATCTTCGCAGCGCCGTCGAATGCCTGCTTCGCGGCATCTGCATCGCCGACATCGGCGATGTAGGCCTTGTTGTTCTCGCGGCCGGGCCATACCTGCGGCGCGCCGGGATTCAGGGCTTCCGCCGTGCCGGAGATCGCGGGCAGCGGCTCCCAGTCGACCTCGATTGCCTCCAGCGCATCGCGCGCAGCCCGCACGGTATCCGCGACGACGAAAGCGATGGCGTCGCCGACATGGCGCACTTCTTCGCTGCACAACACTTCATAAGGCGGCACGAAGATCGCCTTCTCGTCCACCGGCTTGATGAAGGCGGCGGCGCGGCAGGCGAGGTTCGCGAAATGCGCCGTATCCTTCGCGGTCAGGATGAGCTTCACACCCGGAATTTTCTCCGCCGCGGCAGTGCTCGCAATCTTGAACTTCGCATGCGCATGCGGGGAGCGCAGCACCGCCGCGCGCAGGCTTCCTTCCGGCATGCAGTCGGCGACGAACTTTCCTTCACCCGTGAGCAGCGGCGGATCTTCGAGACGCACATGCGGCTGCCCCGAGCCGAATTTCAGCGGACGCATGCTTGCTTACTCCATCAGGATTTGGCCCGCGCGGGCCGCGAAGGTTTCGCAGTCGGCGGAACGGCTTTGCGCAGGCCGATGCGCCGCGAGACGACATAGAATACCGGCGTGAAGATCAGACCGAAAATGGTGACGCCGATCATGCCGAACACGACCGGCGTGCCGAGCGCCTGCCGCAACTCGGCACCCGCGCCGACCGCAAGCATCATCGGCAGCACGCCGAGAATGAAGGCGAGCGAAGTCATGATGATCGGGCGAAGCCGCAGCCGCGCGGCCTCGACCGCGGCATGCACGAGGTCCTCGCCGCGATCCTCGATCTGTTTCGCGAACTCGACGATCAGGATCGCGTTCTTCGAGGCCATCGCGATCAGCACGATGAAGCCGACCTGCGTGAGAATGTTGTTGTCCTGACCCCAGATCACGACGCCGACGATCGCCGCGATCAGGCACATCGGCACGATCAGGATGACCGCAAGCGGCAGCCGCAGGCTCTCGAATTGCGCCGCAAGCACGAGAAAGACGAACACCGTCGCGAGAATAAAGACGAGGATCGCGGTGTTGCCCGCGCGGATCTGCTGGAACGCGAGCGTCGTCCACTCGTAGGAATAACCCTGCGGCAGCACTTCGGCTGCAAGCTTCTGCATGATCTCGATCGCCTGACCCTGGCTGTAGCCGGGCGCGGCCGCGCCATCGAGTTCGGCGGCGGGATAAAGGTTGTATCGCGGAATACGGTACGGGCCGGACTCGTTCCGCACGGTAGTGAACGAGCCGAGCGGCACGGTCTGGCCGCTCGCGTTGCGTACGCGGATCTTGAGCACATCGGACGGATCGAGCCGATCCGCCGCCTCCGATTGTGCGATCACGCGGAAGGTGCGGCCGAACAGGTTGAAGTCGTTCACGTAAGCCGAACCGATATAGGTCTGTAGCGACGAGAAGACGTCGGTGATGTTCACCCCGAGCAGCTGCGCTTTCTGCCGGTCGATGTCGAGATAGAGCTGCGGCGTCTGCGTCTCGAACAGCGAGAACACCTGGCTCACGCCCGGCGTCTGCGCCGCACGGCCCATCATCTGAAAGATCACACCCTGCAAAGCCGCAGGCCCCTGCCCCGAGCGATCCTGCACCATCATGCGGAAACCGCCCGCGTTGCCGATGCCCTGCACCGGCGGCGGCTGCACCACGATGGTGAGCGCCTCCTGAATCGGAGCAAGCTTCGCAAACAGCGCCCGCTGGATTCCGGACGCAGACAGACTCGCATCGCCCGCGCGGTCGCGGAACGGCGACAGCACCACGAAGATGGCGCCCGAGTTCGGCGCCACCGTGAACGTGGCGCCGGAGAAGCCGACGATGTTGATCGCATGCTTCACGCCCGGCACTTCCAGCGCGAGCTTGGTCGCCCGTTTCATCACTTCGTCGGTGCGGCCGAGCGCGGCACCGGATGGCAATTGCACGGCGATGATCAGATAGCCGCGGTCCTGCTGCGGGATGAACCCCTGCGGCGTACGCATGAATTGAAACAGGCCGAGAACGACCGTCGCGCCGTAAATGATCAGCATGATCGCGATGATGCGTACGCTGCGGGCGGCAATCCGGTTGTAACGATCGGCGAACCAGTCGAAGCCGAAATTGAACCAGCCGAAGAATTTCTTGAAATAGACCGCAAGTCCCTGCGGTTCCTCATGGCTGTGCGGCTTCAGGAGCAGCGCGCACATCGCGGGCGAGAGCGTGAGCGACACCAGGAGCGAAATTCCGGTCGCGGCGATGATGGTCAGCGCGAACTGGCGGTAGAATTGCCCGGTAATGCCGGTGATGAACGCCGCCGGCACGAACACCGCGGTCAGCACCAAGGCAATCGCCACGAGCGCGCCGCCGACTTCGTCCATCGATTTGTGGGTCGCTTCCTTCGGCGCCATGCCGGCTTCGATGTTGCGCTCGACGTTCTCGACCACGACGATGGCATCGTCGACCACGATGCCGATGGCGAGTACGAGCCCGAACAAAGTCAGATTGTTGATGGTGAAGCCGAACACCGTCATCAGGAAGAAGGTGCCGATCAGCGAAATCGGAATCGCGAGAATCGGGATCACCGCCGCGCGCCATGTTTGCAGGAACAGGATCACGACGAGGATCACGAGTATGATGGCCTCGAACATCGTCTGCACGACCGCGTTCACCGATTCCGAAATGAACTGCGTCGGGTCGTAGATGATGTCGTACTTCACGCCCGGCGGCAGCCGCTCGCCGAGCTGCTTCATGGTTTCGCGGATCGCGGTCGCGGTCGATAGCGCATTCGAGCCGGGCCGCTGGAAGATCGCGAGCGCCACCGCTTCGTATTCGTCGAGATAGGAATTCGAGCCGTAATCCTGCGCGGCAAGCTGGATGCGCGCGACGTCCTTGAGTAGCACCACGGCATTCGGCGTCGCCTTCACGACGATCTTCGCGAACTCCTCGGGGTTGGCGAGACGACCCTGCGTGGTGACGGCGATCTGGAATTCGCGGCCTGCATTCACGGGCGGCGCATTGAGAACGCCGCTTGCCACCTGCACGTTCTGCCGCTGCATGGCGGCGACCACGTCGTTCGCGGTCAGCCCCAACGTTTGCAGGCGGCCGGGATCGAGCCAGACGCGCATCGCGTAGTCGCGGCTGCCGAACACGGTGATCGAGCCGACACCGTCGACGCGCGTCAGCACGTCCTTGATCTCGAGGTTCGCGTAGTTCGAGATGAAGAGAGCGTCGCGCGATTTGTCCGGCGAATAGAGATGCACGATCAGCATCAGGTCCGGCGAGGACTTCGTGACCGTCACGCCGATGTTTCGCACTTCCTGCGGCAGGCGCGGATTGGCGATGGCGACGCGGTTCTGCACCTGCACCTGCGCCTGGTCGAGATTGGTGCCGATGTCGAAGGTGACCTGAATCGTGAAGCGGCCGTCGGCGGTCGAGTTCGACGACATGTAGAGCATGCCCTCGACGCCGTTGATCTGTTCCTCGATCGGCGCGACCACCGTGGTCGCGACCGTGCCCGCATTCGCGCCGGGATACTGGCCGGAGACGTTGATGACCGGCGGTGCAATCTCCGGGTACTGCGCAACCGGCAGACGCACGAAGCTCACCGCACCGAGGATCACGATAACGATCGAGACGACAGAAGCGAAGATCGGTCGGTTGATGAAGAAGTGGGAAATCGTCACGAGGCCTGCGCCTTACTTTTTCTTTTGCTGCTGTTTCTGCTGCGCGGCTTTCATCTGCTCTTCCGTCATCGGCGTAACCTTGGCGCCGGGACGGGCACGCATCAGCCCGTTCACGATGATACGGTCCTCCGCATCGACGCCGCTTCTGACGACGCGGAGCCTGCCGCGCAATTCGCCGAGTTCGATGTATTTCTGCCGCACGGTGTTTTCGGCATCGACCACGTAGACGAATTTGCGGATCTGCTCGGAACCGATCGCGGCATCCGGCACGAGCAGCGCTTCGTATTCCTGCGAGCCGGGCACGAGAACCCGCGCGAACATGCCGGGCGTGAAAAGATTATCCGGATTGTCGAGCACCGCGCGGCCGCGGATCGTGCCGGAACTCGTGTCGATCACGTTATCGACGAAGTCGATGGTGCCTTTGTGAACGAAGGTCTGTTCGTCGAGCAACCGCAATTCTACCGGCAGTTTCGCGCCGCGCTCGTCGGCGCGGCCTGCTTCCTTCGCGATGCGCTGATAACGAAGATACGACGCTTCATCGAACGTGAATTCGAAACGGATCGGATTTGCGGAAACGACGGTCGCAAGCAGCGTGGTGGAGCCGGTGGTCGTGCCGGTGACGAGATTGCCCGGCGAAACGCGGCGGTCGCCGATGCGGCCCGAGACCGGCGCACGCAATTCCGAAAATTCGAGATTGAGTTCGGCGGTCTTCAGCGCGGCTTCCGCGGATTGCAGCGCTGCGTCCGCCGCGCGCTTCGACTGCACGCGCTGATCGTAGAGGGCTTCCGCAATCGTCTTTTGCTTAAGGAGCGTGTCCGCGCGGTTCAGGTCGGCCGTCGAAAGATCTGCCTGCGACTTGGCGCGCGCGAGATCGGCCTTGGCCTGATCGAGCGCGGCACGAAACGGCCGCTGGTCGAGCGTGAACAGGAGATCGCCCGTCTTCACGAGCTGGCCGTCGGTGAAGTGCACCTTCTCGAGATAACCGGATACGCGCGCGCGAATCTCGACCGCATCCACGGCAACGAAACGGCCTACGTATTCGTCGCGGTCGACGAGCTTCTCGCGAACCGGATTGGCGACGGTTACTTGCGGCGCAGGCGGTGCCGACGGCCTGCCCTGGCCGCAGCCGGCGAGCAGAAGGGCCAAAGAAATTGCGGCGCCGAGGGCCGCGGTCGGGCGATGCATGGATTGTCTCTGGCAATGGCGGGTCTCGGCGTTTCTTACACCCCCGGGACCGGTTAGTCACATGCGTCAGGCGCATGAGTCAGGTCAGGGCTTTGACGCAGGCTCCGTACCGCGCACGAGGCCGCGCACCCACGGCCTGCCGAGCAGAGCCCATATCGCGGCGAGATAGACCGCTCCTCCGATTGCCGCGAGTGCCAGAAGCAGCATTTCGTCGCGCAATGTTGTCATCTTTGCGACATATGGCGCCAGCAACCGCATAGAGAAGAACAGCACGATCGCCATTCCGATTCCGGCGGCGATGAGTCGCAAGGAGTTTCCAGAGGTATTTTCGCCGGGACGCGGAAAAGAGCGCCGCCGTGCGAACCATATGAGCAGCAGAAGATTGAGCCAGGCGCCCGCAGCGGTCGCGAGCGCAAGACCGACCTGCGCGAGCGGCCCCATCAACATAATTTTCAGAACGATATTGAGCGCGACCCCTGTCAGTGCTGCGATCACCGGCGTCGTCGTGTCGCCGCGCGCGTGAAACGGCGCGACGAAGCTGCGCATCAGCACGAACGGAATGAGCCCGGTGGCGTAAGCCGCAAGCGTCTGTCCCGCAGCAGCCGCATCCGCCGCCGTGAACGCGCCGCGCGCGAACAGCGCGCGCATGATGAGATCGGGGATTACGAGCGAAGCGGCGGCCGCCGGCACGGCAAGCAGCAATGCGAACTCGATCGCCTTGCCTTGCGAGGCCGCAGCACCTTTCTCATCGCCCGCCGCCAAGCGCCGCGCCATCTCGGGAAGCAACACGGTGCCGACCGCGATGCCGACGACCCCTATGGGAAGCTGGTGAATACGATCCGCGTAATAGAGCGCAGAGAGCGCACCCGCCGGCAGGAAGGTCGCGATGATGGTGTCGGCAAACAGCGCGAGTTGCACGCCGCCTGCGCCGATGATGGCGGGGCCGAGCGCCTTCAGAAACTTCTTCGTCGGCTCATCCAGCTTCGGCATCTTCAGACGCAGCCCGAAGCCATGCTTCTCCGCGTCACACGCGACCAGCGCGAGCTGCAAAATGCCTGCGATCAACACGCCCCATGCCGCGGCATGACCTACGGTCGGGAAAAGTGCCGCGAAAGTCAGCGTACCGATCATCGCGAGGTTCAGCAGCACCGGCGCGCCTGCGGCGGATGCGAAGCGGTTGTTCGCATTCAACGTGCCCGCGATCAGGCTCTCGATCGAAATCAGCGCGAGATAAGGAAACGTGATCCGCGTCAGCGCGACCGCAAGCTCGAAGCGAGACGCATCGAGGCCCGGCGCGAGCAGCTTTACTACTTCCGGCGTGTAGACCAGCGCGACGATCAGGAGCGCGACTTGCAGCACGATCATCGCAAGCGCGAGACGATCCGCGAACGAGCGCGCCGCCGGCTTGCCGTCTCGCTCCAGTGTGCGCGCGTAAGCCGGAACAAAGGCCGCGGCGAAAGCGCCTTCGGCGAAGATCGCACGGAAATGATTGGGCAGCCTGAAGGCAACGAAGAAGGCGTCGGCAATCGGCCCCGCGCCGAGCACTGCCGCTATCACCACGTCGCGGAAAAATCCGGTGACGCGCGATAAGAGCGTGAAGCCGCCGACCGTGAAGAAGCGCCGGATCATGCTTGACCCATCTTGTCATTCCGGACGGTCGAGCCGGAGAATCCGGCGAGACCGATCCGGAATCCATAACCATGGCGCGCGAACTCTGGCACAGGGTTATGGCTTCCAGCTCTGGGCGCATTCCAGGTCGGATATATTCGACTTGGAATTCTGGAATTCGGAAGTCGGGTAAACCCGACTTCCATGCGCCTCACAGGTCTCAGCCGAGCGCCTCGCGCACCGCGGAGATCACGCGATCCTGCGTCGGCTCGTCGAGATACGGATGCATCGGCAGCGAGATGACTTCGGCGGCGAGCTTGTCCGTAACCGGCAGGCCGTTGCCCGCAACCGGATAGCGCTTGTAGGGCTCCTGCCGGTGCAGCGGCTTCGGATAATAGATCGCGGTCGGCACGCCGCGCGTGGAAAGCACGGCAGCCAGCGCATCGCGCTTTTCGACTCGGATCGTGTATTGGGCCCATACCGAACCATAGCCTGACGCGACCTGCGGGACGATGGCAACGTCCTTCAAACCTTCGGCATAGCGGGCCGCGATCCGGTTGCGGGCCTCGATCTCGTCCTGGAAGATTTTCAGTTTCTCGATCAGGACCGCGGCCTGGATGGTGTCGAGGCGGCCGGTCATGCCGATGCGGACGTTGTCGTATTTATCCGCGCCCTGCCCGTGCACCCGGATCGAGCGCAAGGCTTCCGCGACCTTGTCGTCGTCGGTGAAGACCGCGCCGCCGTCGCCGTAACAGCCCAAGGGCTTCGCGGGGAAAAAGCTCGTGGTGGTGACGAGCGCCTGCGTGCCGACGCGCTTGCCTTTATAGGTCGCGCCGAAGGACTGCGCCGCGTCCGAGATCACGATCATGCCTTCGCGCTTCGCGACCGCCGCGATCGCATCGAGATCGGCAGGCTGGCCGAACAGATCGACCGGAATGATCGCCTTGAGCTTCAGGCCCGCGCGCTTCGCATCTTCGATCGCGCGCTCAAGGCTCGTAAGATCCATGTTGAAGGTCTTCTCGTCCACATCGACGAAGACCGGCGATGCGCCGACGCAAACGACCGATTCTGCGGTCGCGCAGAAGGTGAACGAAGGACAGAACACCGCGTCGCCCGGGCCGATGCCGGCTGCCATCTGCGCCATGATCAGCGCATCGGTGCCGTTCGAGCAGGAGATCGTATGACGCGCGCCGCAGAATGCCGAGAGGTCGGCCTCGAGCTGCCGCACTTCCGGACCCATGATGAACTGGCAATGCGCGAGCACTTTCGCCACCGCATCGTCGATGCTTTTGCCGAGACGCTTGCGTTGCGCTGCGATGTCGATGAAGGGAACGGGAGCCTGATCGGCGCGCATGTGCTGATTCACTAAAACTTCCTCGAAACTCAGCCGGCGATTTTGCGCGGGCCGCGGCGGAACGCGGGATGCGGATCGGCGAGGCAGCGGATCGCGATTTCGAGCGAAGCGACGCCCTCTTCGCCGGTGACGGCGGGCTGCTTCACGCCGCGCACCGCATCCACGAAGGCCATCAGCTCTGCGCGCAGGGGCTCGGTGTGGCCGACCGAAAGATGGCGCATGCCGTAGGAGCCGTCCTTCTGGAAACCGAAGCATTCGGTGACGGTGCGCGTGAGCAGATCGGCCATCACATATTTGTCGCGGGTCGCGACCTGCACGGTGCGCGCCTTGAAGGGCGTGAGCCAGTTCGTATTGATGTGCGCGAGCACGCCGTTCGCGGTGCGGAACTGCAAGAGCGCGATATCCTCGCGCTCGGCGATCACGGAAGAAATCTGCGGCTGCACTTCCGCGATTTCGGATTCGGTGAACCAGCGGATGAGATCGATGTCGTGCACGGCAAGGTCGATTACGACGCCGACATCGGACATGCGCGGAGGGAACGGGCCGACGCGCGTAATGCCGATGGAAAGAATTTCTTCGCCCGCGAGCGCCTGCTTCACCGCCTGCACCGCCGGGTTGAAACGCTCGACATGACCGACCGCGAGCGTGACACCGTTGCGCGCGGCGGCGGTCACGATCTCCCGGCCCTGCTCGACCGTGGTCGCGATCGGCTTCTCAACGAGAAGTGCGACACCCGCATCGATGAGTTCGAGCGAGATCTGGTGATGCAGCGGCGTAGGCGCGGCGACGACGACCGCATCGACCTTGCGCGCGATCAGTTCCTTGTGGTCGGAAAAGACTTCGGCGCCCTCGGCCTGGCCTGCGGCCTGCGCGGCGCGGCCGGCATCGGGATCGGCAACGCCGACGAGCTCCACACCCGGAAGTTCGGAAAGCACACGCGCATGGTTGCGGCCCATGACACCGGCGCCGATGACGCCAACCCGCAGAATGCGCTCGCTCGCGCTCGATTTGCTGGACGCCACCGTAAACCCCTCAAAAGTCCCCTGACCGTGGGGCACGGATACCCCGCCCCTCCGGGGGCCGGAACCCCTGAAGGCTCACAAATCGTGTCCTAGGATTACAGTGTCCTATTCCGCGGCGGTCTGGCGCATTTTTGCGCCGGGCAGGTCGAGACCCGCGGAAAGCGTATCGTCCCGGAACGCTTTCACGCCGTCGAGCGCGAGATCGGCCGCGGTCTTGGTGCCGAGCGCTTTCAATTTCTTGAGGATATCGGCGGGCGCGGTGATGATGTGCGTGCCCATATCGTTCGCCTCGATCACGTTCCAGACCTCGCGGGTCGAGGCCCAGATCACTTCGACGTTCTGCGCCTGATTCGCGAGCTTCACCGCAAGCGACACCGCAGGCTTGTAGTCGATGCCGAGATCGGCGAGCCGGCCCGCGAACACCGAGGTACAACCCGGCGCATTGCCCGCGAGCGCCGCGGTCGCGCGCTCGACCTGCTCCACGGTGCAAATCACGGTGACGTTGATTTTCACGCCGTCCTTCGAGAGCGTGTTGATCGCCTCATAGAGCGTCTCGCCGCGCGTATTGATGACCGGCAGCTTCACATAGACGTTCTTGCCCCAGGTGGTGATGAGGCGCGCCTGCGCGATCATCTCCGGAATGTCGTCGGACAAGACTTCGAACGAGATGTGTCGGTCGGGCACAGCCGCGACCAGATCGCGCGCATAGGCCTCGTAGTCGGTTACCCCCGCCTTCTTCAGCAGCGACGGGTTCGTGGTGAAGCCCGCGATATGCTTCTGCTTCGCCATCTCCACGATCTGCGCCTTTTCGGCACCGTCGGTGTAGAGCTTGATTTTCAGCGTCTCGAGCGTGCGGGTCATACTCAGCAATCCTTGCGCTTCGTCCGAAATCAGGGCAATTCGTCCCGTCCTTTCCTAATAGCAAATCCCGGCATGCTTTCCACCGACGATCTGAAGGCCCTCGAAGTCCTGCACCCCTGCCTGCACAAGCGCTATTCGGGGGTCACGACCACGATTCTGGCGGTCGCACCGCAGATGGCGAAGCTGGCCAAGACCGCGCTCGTCGGCCTGCGCTGGACCGCGCCCGGCGTACCGACGATCTCGCTGAAAGACGTGCGCAGCCTCGGGCGCTCGGTGCCGCCGGGCAAACCCTTCCGCATCTGGCATGCGCGCCGCAACGACGAGATGATCGTCGGGCTGTTGTTGAAAAAGTTTCTGGGCCTTAAGCTCGGCATGGTGTTCACCTCGGCCGCGCAGCGCAAGCACAAGCGCTTCTCGCGCTGGCTGATGAGCAAGATGGACGCGATCATCTGTCCGTCTCCCGACGCCGCGAGCTTTCTCACTTTTCCTTCGACCGTGGTTTTTCATGGCGTCGATGCGGAGCGCTATCGCCCGTCCGAAAACCGCGCTGCCGAGTGGACTACGACCGGCCTGCCCGGCAAATACGGCATCGGCGTTTTCGGCCGCATCCGCTCGCAGAAGGGTACCGATCTCTTCATCGAATCGATGTGCCGCCTCTTGCCGCGTTATCCGGATTTCACCGCGGTCGTGATCGGCCTCGCGACCCCGCAGGAAAAAGAGTGGGAAGCGGCGCTGAAAAAGAAAGTCGAAGACGCAGGCCTCGCAAAGCGTGTCGTGTTTCTGGGCGAGTTGCCGGAGAACGACGTGCCGGGCTGGTTCCGCAAGCTCACCGTCTTCGTCGGCCCGCAGCGTAACGAAGGCTTCGGCCTCACCACGCTGGAAGCCATGGCGAGCGAACTTGCCGTGGTCGCGACGAAAGCGGGTGCTGCGCGCCATCTCGTCGAGGAAGACGTCACCGGCCATCTCGTCGAGATCGGGGACGTGGACACGATGACCGCGCGGATCGAAAACCTGATGAAAGATCCGCAGCGCGCGGTTCAGTTCGGCAAGGCCGGACGCGCGCGGGTGCTGGAGAAGTTCGCGATCCAGCGCGAGGCGGAAGGCATATATAAAGTCTATGAGCGCGTCTGGAGCACGAAGAAAATCTGATGCCTGAAATTCTTTTCATCAAGACTTCTTCGCTGGGCGACGTGATCCATCACATGCCCGCCGTCACCGACGCGCGGAAGCATTTCCCGGACACGAAAATTTCGTGGATGGTCGAAGAGGCTTACGTGCCGCTCGCGAAGCTGCATCCGGGCGTCAACGACGTGATCCCGGTCGCGGTGCGCCGCTGGCGCAAGGCGATCCTAAAGCCCTCGACTTTTTCCAAGACCTGGGCCGAAGTCAGCCGCCTGCGCGCGAAGCTGAAGCTCAAGCGCTTCGACAAGATCATCGACACGCAGGGTCTCGTGAAAACCGTCGTGCTCTCGAAATGGGCGCGCGGCGAGCGGCACGGCTATGACGCGAAGTCCATCCGCGAACCGTTCGCCTCGCGCTTCTATCATGTGAAGCACACGGTGAGCCGCGAGCTGCATGCGGTCGATCGCAACCGCGCGCTCACCGCCGCCGCACTCGGATATAAAGTCGAAGGCGGCACCGACTACGGCATCGACCGCAAGCGCATCGCGCCGGTGTCGGACGCACCTTACGCACTTCTCTTTCATGCCACCGCGCAGGAAAGAAAAGAGTGGCCGGAGGAGCGCTGGATCGAAGTCGGCAAGGCGTTAGAGGCCAAAGGCATCACGCCGGTTCTGCCCTGGGGCAACGACCGCGAGCACGCACGCAGCCATCGCATCAAGAATGCGCTGAAGAATGCGCGCGTGCCGGACAAGCAGCCGCTCGGCGATGTCGCGGGTCTGATCGCCGGCGCGACTTTGGTAGTCGGCGTCGATACCGGCCTCTTGCATCTCGCCGCAGCACTCGAAGTGCCGCTGGTCGCGATCTTCATCGCGACCAAGCCCGGTCTTTCCGGGCCCGTCAGCAGCGGCCCGATGACGACGCTCGGCACCGCAGGCGAAATGCCGACGGCAGCGGAAGCGATCGCTGCGATCGAGAAGTTGCCGCGGTAGCCTCTTGTTGTCGTCCCGGCCAAGGCGCAAAGCGCCGCGAGCCGGGACCCATAACCCCTGCACTTCAGATTCTCGAAGACAGGGGTTATGGGTCCCCGCTTTCGCGGGGACGACGAGAGATTAAGCTCGCGCAAATCCCGGCATCTGCATCGCCCGCTTTACCGCGCCCACGACGCGCGAGGCCGGAATCTCCCGCATGCAATTGTGATGCTCGAGCGGGCAGACGTATTTCATGCAGAACTGGCAATCCAGGAGCGGCTCGTGCGTAACGATATCCGCAACCGGATTGATCGGCGCCCACTTTGCGGGATCGGTCGGGCCGAACATACCGATTGCGGGAACGCCGAGCGCGGCTGCGACATGCAGCAGGCCTGAATCGTTTGCGACCACCGCGCTTGCCTGCGAAAGCGCGATCACACCGTCGGAGAGTTTCCCGCCGGTGAAATCGCGCACGCCGCTCCCCGCGTGTTCGAGAATTTCCTTCGCGAAAGGCTTTTCGTCAGGCCCGCCGATTACCCAGACCTCGACGCCGCTCTGCGCGATCTGTTTCGCCGCTTCCGCGTAATAGGCAACCGGCCAGCGTTTCGCTTCGCCGACCGAGCCGGGCGCAAGTGCGACCGCGCGGGTGCCCTTCTTTACGTTCATCCGCCCGCGCCATTCGTCCGCCTGCGCATCGCTCACGACAAGCTGCGGCAGCGGCCACTCCTTCGGCAGCGAGGCGTTTTTCGGCAAAGCCAGCGCACAGGATTGGTCGATCATGCGCTTGTGGTTCTTTTCGTCCCAGCGGATGTTGTTCAGAAGCAGAAAGCGCGCCTCGCCGAGAACCCCGGTTCGCTCCGGGATACCCGCGAGCCAGGGCGCGAACGCAGCCTTCCACTTGCGCGACATGATGAGCGCCGAGCCGTAGCTCTCCTCGCGAAGCAGTTTCGAAAGCGCGAAGTTTTCGGAAAACGCCGCTTTCTTCCGCGGAATATCGAAGGCGATGGCCTTGCGCACGCCGGGCATGAAGGCCGCGAGCGGCGCGGTCAGCTTCGAAGCCAGCATGTCGATGGGCCGGCCCGGGAAGCGCTCGTTGAGCACGCGGACCACCGAGTGGCAGCGCACGAAATCGCCGATCCAGACATAGGGCACGATCAGGATCGGACGGCTGTTACCGACACTATTGTTCATGACACTTCTTTGAAAAAACCCGGGCCCGAGCGCAAGCCTTATGGTTAATCCTTCGTAAACCTTCCCGGATTCGCGGAAAATCAACCCTATCGCTTCACGGGCCTTCAACCCGCGCCTGTTATCCGTCTGTCGTAGAAAAGAGGCAAAGCGGACGGGAAATGGCAATTCTGGTCACAGGCGGCGCCGGCTACATCGGCAGCCATATGGCCCTCGCGCTTTGCGACGCGGGCGAGACCGTCGTCGTGCTCGACGATCTGTCGACCGGCATCCGCGAGAACGTCGATCCGCGCGCCCGCTTCGTGCAGGGCGATGTCTCCGATCCGCTGATCGTCATGCGCCTGATCGCCGAGCATCGCGTCCGCGCGGTCGTGCATTTCGCGGCCAAGATCGTGGTGCCAGATTCGGTCGCCGATCCGCTGGACTATTATCTCGCGAACACCGTGAAGACGCGCGCGTTGCTCGCCGCCGTCACGAGCGCGCATGTTCCGCATTTCGTATTTTCATCGACCGCGGCCGTCTACGGCAACGTGGGACAGGAGCCGGTGAGCGAAGAAACGCCGGCCAGCCCCGTCTCGCCTTACGGCGCATCGAAGCTGATGTCCGAGTGGATGCTGCGCGACAGCGCACACGCCTACGGACTGAAATACGTGGCGCTTCGCTACTTCAACGTCGCAGGCGCCGATCCGAAAGGCCGTGCGGGGCAGTCTACGCCGCGCGCCACGCACCTCATCAAGGTCGCCTGCGAAACTGCTACGGCGAGGCGCAAGAGCATGCAGGTTTTCGGCACGGATTATCCGACCGCGGACGGCACCTGCATCCGCGACTACATTCATGTGAGCGATCTCGTGAGCGCGCACATGGATGCGCTGAACTATCTCAGGAATGGCGGCGGCAACCAGATTCTCAACTGCGGCTATGGTACGGGCTATTCGGTGCTCGAAGTGATCGAGACCGTGAAGCGCGTTTCCGGCATCGACTTCCCGGTCGAACTCGCGCCTGCCCGCGCGGGCGATCCGGCCGCGATCGTGGCAAGTGCCGGAAAAATCCGGAGCACGCTCGGCTGGCAGCCGAAATACGACGATCTCGAAACCATCGTCCGCCACGCGTTCGCCTGGGAGCGCAAGCAGCCCGCGAAATCCGCGGCGGCCTGACGCTTTTTCAGCACAAACTTGCCGCGGACGATGCCCCCGTGGCACAAGCCTTCCGCAATAGCCGGGTAGGTTTCGATGCACATTACGATGATCGGCGCGGGTTACGTGGGCCTCGTTTCGGGCGCCTGCTTCGCCGATTTCGGCCATAACGTCTGCTGTGTCGATACCGATGCCGCCAAGGTCGCGGCACTGCTCGACGGCAAGATCCCGATCTTCGAACCGGGCCTCGACGAGATCGTCGCACGCAACGCGAACGCAGGCCGCCTCTCTTTCACGACCGAGATCACCGAAGGTCTCGCGAACGCAGAAGTCGTTTTCATCGCGGTCGGCACGCCGTCGCGGCGCGGCGACGGGCATGCCGACATTTCCTATGTGCTGGCCGCGGCCAAAGAGATCGCGAAAGCGGCGGCAAAGCCCCTCGTCGTCGTCACGAAATCGACCGTGCCGGTCGGCACCGGCGACGAGATCGAGAAAGTGATCGCCGAAGTAAAACCGAAGGTAAAAATTTCGGTGGTCTCCAATCCGGAGTTCCTGCGTGAGGGCGCTGCGATTGAGGACTTCAAGCGTCCCGACCGCATCGTGATCGGCACCGAGGACGAAGACGCGCGCAAAGTAATGAAAGCGGTCTATCGTCCGCTCAATCTCAATCAGGCGCCGCTTCTCTTCACCGGGCGACGCACGGCGGAGCTGACGAAATACGCAGCCAACGCGTTCCTCGCGACCAAGATCACCTTCATCAACGAGATGGCGGACCTCGCCGAGAAGGTCGGCGCCAACGTGCAGGAGATCGCGCGCGGTATCGGCCTCGACAACCGCATCGGCGGGAAGTTTCTTCACGCCGGTCCCGGCTATGGCGGCTCGTGCTTTCCGAAGGATACGCTCGCGCTGATCAAGACAGCGAAGGACTTCGGCGCGCCGTCGCGCATCGTCGAGACCGTCGCGGACGTAAACGACAAGCGCAAAGCCTCGATGGCGGAGCGCGTGATTGCCGCAGCCGGCGGCTCGCTCAAGGGAAAGACGGTCGCGGTGCTCGGCCTCACCTTCAAGCCGAACACCGACGACATGCGCGACGCGCCGTCGCTCGAAATCGTACCCGCCTTGCAGAAGGCCGGCGCGAAAATCCAGGCGCACGATCCCGAGGGCATGGAAGCGGCGGCGAAACTCCTGCCCGATGTCGCGTTTTGCAGTGGCCCCTATGAGGCGGCGAAGGACGCTTCCGTCCTCGTGCTGATCACCGAATGGGACGCCTATCGCGCGCTCGACCTCGACCGGCTCAAGGCTTCGCTTCTTTCTCCGTCCGTCGTCGATCTGCGCAACGTCTACGTGCCCGCCGAGATGGCGGCCAAGGGCTTCCGTTACGTGAGCATCGGCCGGCCGCCGGTTTAACGCTGGCTCGATCCGCGATTTGCCATTCCCGCCGGGACGCGGCAAAAGGCGGTGAATCCAGCGAATTTTGATGGTTTAAGCCCGAAAATGCAGCGCATTCGCAAGGCCGTGTTTCCTGTTGCTGGCCTAGGCACCCGCTTTCTGCCCGCGACCAAGGCCATGCCGAAAGAAATGCTCACCGTGGTGGACCGCCCGGTGATCCAGCACGTCGTGGACGAGGCGCGCGCGGCCGGCATCGAGCACCTCATCTTCGTCACCGGGCGCGGCAAGGCCGTGATCGAAGATCACTTCGACCGCGCCTATGAACTCGAGGCGACTCTTTCGGCGCGCGGCAAGAAAGCCGAACTCGAGATTCTCGCCGCGGCGCAGCCCGGCGCGGGAGAAACCAGTTTCACGCGCCAGCAGTCGCCGCTCGGTCTCGGCCACGCGGTCTGGTGCGCACGCGATCTCGTCGGCAACGAGCCTTTCGCGGTGCTACTGCCGGACGTGCTCGTGCTCGCGAAGAAAAGCTGCCTCGCGCAGATGATCGACGCGCACAAAGAGACCGGCGAAAAAACGAACCTGATCGCGGTCGAGGAAGTCGCGCCAGACCAGACGCATCAATATGGCGTCGTCGGCATGGGCGCACGCAAAGGCCCTGCCTTCGAAGTGACGTCGATGGTGGAAAAGCCAGCGAAAGGCACCGCACCTTCGAACAACATCGTCACCGGCCGCTATATTCTCCAGCCGGAGATTTTCGGCGTACTCGAAAAACAGGAACGCGGCGCGGGCGGCGAAATCCAGCTTACCGACGCGATGGTCGCGCTTGCGAAGACGCAGAAGTTCTACGGCTTCAATTTCGAGGGCACGACCTACGACTGCGGATCGAAACTCGGCTTTCTCGCTGCAAACGTCGCCTTCGGCCTCGCGCGCGAAGACTTCGCCGATAGCTTCCGCTCCGAATTGAAACGCATTACGGCGGGCAGCAAGTGAAAGAAAACCTGCAAGGCGGATTCTTCGACAAGCTGAAATACCGGCTGTCCGGGATACTCGGCGAGGACGCACGCGCAATCATTCCGCGGCTCGTGAAGTCCGATGGACGCCGCCACGCGAAAAAATATGCGCTGGCGCTCTTCATGATGTTTCTGGTGGCGGCATCGACCGGCCTCACCGCCTATCTGATGAAGGACGTCATCAACAAGATCTTCGTCGACCGCAATCATCTGGCGGTCTGGGCGCTCGGCGGCGCGCTGATCGGGCTCTACATGATGAAGGGCCTCGCCGGATACTTCCAGACGGTAACGCTCGCCAAGGTCGGACACCGGATCATCGCCGACTATCAGAAGCGGCTGTTCGACACCACGCTGATGCAAGGCATCCCCTTCTTCTCGAAGCAGCATTCGACCGATTTCCTGAACCGGATGAACAACGGCGCGAACGGCGCGCGGCTCGTGCTCGATCTCGTGGTGACGAGTCTCGGCCGCGACGTGCTCACGCTCGTGTTCCTCATCACCGTCATGGTGGTGCAGGAGCCGGTGATGGCGTTCTTCTGCCTCGTCATCCTGCCGATCGTCGTCGTGGTGGTTCGGCAGTTGATCCGCCGCGCGCGGCAGATCGTGCACCGCAATTTCGTGGGTTCCGGCCGCGTGCTGCAAACCATGCAGGAAACGGTGCAGGGCATCCGCGTCGTGAAGTCCTACAATCTGGAGGATCGCGTCCGCGAACGCATGGCGGACAGCATCCATGATCTCGAAGAAAGCCTGAACAAGCAGGCCCGCGTCGGCGCCCGCACCGGCCCGCTCATGGAAACGCTCGGCGGCATGGCTGTCGGGTTGTTCGTGATCTACGCGGGTTACAGCGTGTTGAACGGCGCAAGGATGCCGGGCGAATTTTTCTCGGCGATCACCGCGCTCCTGCTCGCCTACGAACCGGCAAAACGCCTCGCCCGCCTGAACCTCGATATGGCGACGGCGCTCACCATGTCGCGCTTCCTGTTCGAAGTCCTCGACTCGAAGCCCGCGGAAGTGGAGCCCGTATCGCTGCCGGCACTCAAGGTCTCGAAGGGCGAGATCGAATTCCGGAACGTCTCCTTCGAGTACCGTGCGGAAGAGCCCGTGCTGAAAGACATCTCCTTCGTCGCGGATGCGAAGCGCACGACCGCGCTGGTCGGCAGTTCCGGCGGCGGAAAGTCCACGATCATGAATCTGATCGAGCGCTTTTACGAGCCTGTTTCGGGCGCGATCCTGATCGACGGCCAGGAAATCGCCGGCTGTTCGCGCCGCTCGCTGCGCGACCAGATCGCTTACGTCAGCCAGGATCTGTTCCTGTTCTCGGGCACCATCCGCGAGAACATCCGGCTCGGCCGCTCCGGCGCGAGCGACGAGGAATTCATCGCCGCCGCGAAAGCCGCCCACGCGCACGAATTCATCATGGGCTTCGAAAAGGGTTACGACACGGAGGTCGGTGAACACGGCACGCAGCTTTCCGGCGGCCAGCGCGCACGCATCTCGATTGCCCGTGCGTTCCTCAAGAATGCGCCGATCCTGCTGCTCGACGAACCGACCGCGGCACTCGACGCGGAATCGGAAAAGGAAGTGCAACGCGCGCTCGACGACCTGCGCAAGTCGCGCACCACGCTCCTGATTGCGCACCGGCTGCAAACCGTGATGTCTGCGGACAAGATCTGCGTCGTCGACGACGGCAGCATCGTCGAAACCGGCACACACCAGGAACTGCTCGCGCGCCGCGGCCGCTATCACGCCTTCTATCGCCTGCAATTCGACGACCGCAATGTCGTCAACGGCTGAAGCAAAAATGTCCGATCTGATCCGGCCAGTAATCCTGAGCGGCGGCGCCGGCACCCGGCTGTGGCCCGCGTCGCGCGAAAGCCTGCCCAAGCAGTTCCTGAAGCTTCTCGGCGAGCGCTCGACCTTGCAGGAAACGCTCCTTCGCGTCTCCGACAAGAAGACGTTCGGCAAGCCGGTCATCGTCGCGAACCACGCCTACCGCTTTCTCATTCGCGAGCAGCTTGCCGAGATCGGCGTGGATGCCGACATCATCCTCGAGCCCATGCGCCGCGATTCCGGTCCCGCGATTGCGGCCGCGGCACAATGGATCGCGAAGACCGCGAAAGATGCGCTCGTGCTCGTGCTTGCCGCCGATCATGTAGTCACGAAGCCGAAGCAATTCGTATCAGTCTGCCGCAAGGCGCGCGCCGCCGCGAAGAAGGGCAATATCGTCACCTTCGGCATCAAGCCCGACCATCCCGCGACGGGTTACGGCTACATCCGGCCCGGCAAGGCGATTGCGGGCGCCGCGCCCGCGCAAACGCTCGACGCTTTCGTCGAAAAGCCCGACGCAAAAACCGCCGCGAAATACCTGAAGAAGAAATATCTCTGGAACTCCGGAAACTTCATGTTCCGCGCGGACGTGCTGCTCGAAGAATATGCGAAGCACGACGCCGCGACCGTTTCCGCGGCCAGGGACGCTATCGAGAAGGCCGCGACGGATCTCGGCTTCCTGCTGCTCGACGAGAGCGCCTTCAAGCGCACGACGAAGAAGTCCATCGACTATGCGGTGATGGAAAAGACGAAGCGCGCAGCCGTGATCCCGGCGGAATACGGCTGGTCCGATTTCGGCGGCTGGAGTGCCGCGTGGTCGCTCTCGAAACGCGACAAACACGGCAACGCGGCCCGTGGGCCGGTCGCCGTCATTGATGCGAGAAACAACTATATCTCGTCCGACGGAAAGCTGACGGCGCTGGTCGGCGCGGAGAATCTCGTCGTCGTCGTGACCGACGATGCGGTGCTCGTCGCCGACCGCGCGCGCGCCGAAGACCTGAAGAAACTCGTCGAAAAGCTTCGCGCCGAGAAGCGCGAAGAGGCCGACGCCCACGCCAAGGTGCATCGCCCCTGGGGCAACTACCAGTCGCTCGACCGCGGCGAGCGCTATCAGGTGAAGCGCATTGTCGTGAACCCGGGCGGGCGGCTGTCGCTGCAAAAGCACGCGCATCGCGCCGAACACTGGGTCGTGGTGCGCGGCACGGCACTTGTCACCATCGGCGACGAAAAGAAGATGCTGAAAGAGAACGAGTCGGTCTATGTACCGCTCGGCGCCGTTCACCGTCTCGAAAATCCCGGCAAGACGCCGGTCGAGATGATCGAGGTGCAGTCGGGAAATTATCTCGGCGAAGACGACATCGTCCGCCTCGAGGACGTCTATCAGCGCATCGCGAAGGACTGATCTTTACCGTCGTCCCGGCCAAGGCGCGAAGCGCCGCGAGCCGGGACCCATAACCCCTGCGCACATGATTTTCGAATACAGGGGTTATGGGTCCCCGCTGGAGCCTGTCATCGGGCGCACGCAAGCGCGGCCCGTTGGCGAGGACGACAGAATGCATTTACTCCTCTGTATCGCTGTGTTCGGGCATTAACGCTGTTCCCGCGAAATCCCGGTCCACGTTGACCGCTTTGTCGACAGAATTCTATTCTCCGCCCGCGGCGTCCGGCGGCATCCTGAAAAATAACCGCCGGTAATGATGCGCTTGTTCCATGGCGCAAAGGCGAGTGTCAGTTCATGCGTTTGTGCCGCTACGACGATAACCGGCTCGGGCTGGTCGAAGGCTACACCCTGCGCGACGTGACGCGGGCGACCGAAAAGCTGCCGCAGCTGCGCTGGCCATTTCCGCATGGCGACCAGCTCATCGCGTCGCTCGGCACGATGCGGCATGCGATCCGCGATGCCGCCGAAGCCTCGCCGCGCAAACTTGTAAGCGAAGTGAAGCTCTTGAGCCCGGTCGCGAACCCGCCGCGCATCATCGGCGCGCCGCTGAACTACAAGCTGCATGTGGACGAGACCGCCGATCCCGCGATCAATCACGGCGTGCCGCTCGCGAATTTCGACGGCTTCGCGACGCCGATCGACAAGCACGGACTGTTCCTGAAATCGCAGACCGGCGCGGTCGGCCCGAGCGAAGGCATCGAGATCAAATTTCCCGGCCGCCGCAACGATCACGAAATCGAGCTTGCGGTCATCATCGGCCGCGGCGGGAAAAACATTCCGAGCAGCTACGCGATGGACCACATCGCTGCCTACACCATCGGCCTCGACATGACCGTGCGCGGCACCGAAGACAGAAGCTTCCGAAAATCAGCAGACAGCTATTCAGTGCTGGGGCCGTGGCTCGTTACCGCCGACGAAATTGCCGATCCAGGCAATCTCAATATGCACATGGCGGTCAACGGAGAAGTGCGGCAGAATGCAAACACGCGCGATATGCTCGTTCCCATTCCCGACCTCATCGCGCGCCTTTCGAATATCTACGCGCTCTATCCGGGCGACATTATCATGACCGGAACGCCGGAAGGTGTGAGCGAGATTCAACCAGGCGACACCATCATCGCAACCATCGAACAGATCGGTGCGATGGAAGTGAAAGTAAGATAAATGCGCGACCAGATTTCCGACCGCCGCACCATCCGCGAACTCGTCGAGAACTGGGCGGTCTGGCGCGATGCGCGGCTCTGGGACCGCTTTCGTACTGTATGGCATGCGGACGGACGCATGATGGCGACCTGGTTTCAGGGCAGCTTCGAAGAATTCATCGCCATGAACGACGCCGGCTGGGCGAAAGGCGTCCGCATCCTCCATTTCCTCGGCGGCAGTTCGATCGACGTCAGCGGCAACCGCGCGATAGCGCAAACGAAAATGACCATCTCGCAGCGTGCGCCGATCGAAGGCGTGATCTGCGACGTGGTCTGCACCGGCCGCTTCTACGACTTCTTCGAGGATCGCGAAGGCCGCTGGGGTCTCGTGCTTCGCCAGCCGATCTACGAGAAGGACCGCCTCGACCCCGTCGATCCTTCGGCGAAGCTCGAACTCGACAGGGAGTTGCTCGCGCGCTTCCCGGAAGGCTATCGCCACCTCGCCTACCTACAGACGCGCATCGGCTACAACGTGAAGCCGGACATGCCCGGCATCGAAGGCAAGGAACTCGATGCGCTCTACGCGCGCGGCGCGGATTGGCTCGGCGGAAAGCCGCTGTAGCACCGCCTAATCGTCGGTATGCAAACTATTAAGAGCACCTTAACAATACCGTTATAATTGTTATGGCTGCGACGCCATCAACGCAGCCAGAAACAATGTCTATCCCTCCCGCCTTTCAGGTAGGCCTCGGCCTCTTCCGCATCGACGACGAAACACTCGCCGCACGGCGCGAAGTCTGGGCACTGATGAGCCCGCACATCGATCAATTCCTCGATGACCATTACAAAGAACTCGAGCAGCACTCGCCGTTCTATATCGAGATGATCCGGAAGCGTGGCGACGCCTACAAGAATCTCATCAAGAAATATACGGAGCGGATGTTCTGCAATCCGCTCGACGAAAACTGGGTCCGCGACACGCAGGACCGCGCTAAGGAAGAAGTCGAGCTCGGCCACGATGTGCGCAGCCGGCCCGGCGTGTCAGCCTATCTCCAGCGGCGCTTCGTCGGCCTTCTGCAAACGCAGCGCATGATGACGCGCACCAAGGCCTGCAAACTGATGGATGCCTGCGCCCGCATGTTCGACCTCGATGTGGCGACTGCGGTGTCGATTCACTATCACTTCCAGTTCAAGAACAGCCGCTCCGACGGCGACCGCATCAACGGCGCGATCAAAGGCTTCGGCGAGACGATCCAGACCGTACGGAGATCCGTATCGAGCGCGGTCGATCTTCTGAACGAAACCTCGGGCGGCCTGAAGGAGCTCGCGGAGTCCGCCTCGACGCAGTCGAATACCGCGGTCGAAGCCGCCTCCAGCACCGCGCACAATGTCAGCACCATCGCGGCTGCGACCGAAGAGCTGAACGCATCCATCGCAAGCATCCACGGCCAGGCAACGAGCAGCTCGAACCTCGCGCGCGAAGCCGTCGCCCATGCCGAACGTACGAACGGCACGATCCGCTCTCTGAAGGAAGCCGTCGACAAGATCGGTTCGGTCGCCGGCCTGATTTCGGAAATCGCGAGCCAGACCAACCTGCTCGCGCTGAACGCCACCATCGAAGCCGCACGCGCCGGCGAAGCCGGCCGCGGTTTCGCGGTGGTCGCGTCCGAAGTGAAATCGCTCGCGACACAGACTTCGAAGGCCACCACCGAAATCGGTCAGCAGATCGCAATGATCGAGGAAGCGACCCGCCGCTCGGTGGACGAGATTGCGAATACCGGCGAGACGATCCTGAGCATCGCGCGCACGTCGGAGATGATCGCAAGCGCGCTGAACGAGCAGGCCGCGGCCACCGGCAACATCGCGGAAAGCGCGGTCGCAGCGGCGAATAACGCGAATACGGTCGCGAACGCCATGAAGACGGTGGAAGACACAATCGCGAAGACGAAAGCCGCGGCGGAAACCGTACTCTCTTCCTCGCGCGACCTCACCGGCTCGACCGGCGAAGTGGCGAATGCGATGGATTCGCTCTTTGCAGCGGCCTCGAAATACGAAGGCACGCAGAAGTTCCAGGACCTTTCGGTCGCGAAGCGGGCCTGACGCCAGGGCGGAGCGTCCGCTCCGCCTCAGGCCATCACGGAAGCTGCGCGGATCGATTCCATCCCCGTCCATGGACGGTGATTGATGGATACCACGCGCCACAGCGAATTTTCGCCCGTTCCAAGCTGGTCGAGCCGCGTGATCGAACAGTTGTCGATTGCGAAGGCGAGCGCTGCGTCGGTCGACAGATCGAGTGCATGCGCAATTGCGGCCTTGATCGTCCCGCCATGCGTGACGGCGACGATGTCCCGGCCGAGATGCGCGGCACTCAGCCGCTCGATCACGGGAGCCACGCGCGCATAGAGATCGTCGAAACTCTCTCCGCCCGGAGCCCGCTCCGATGCCGGCCCGAACCAGAACGGATGCGAGAGGTGCGCGCGGGCGGCGAAGAACTCCGCCCGGTTCAATCCCTGCCATTCGCCGAGATGCTGCTCCGCAAATTCGTGCACCGGATGCCGCGAGGCGCTTGCCGGATCGCGGTCGGTCATCGCACCGATGATGGCTTCCGCCGTCTGGTGTGTGCGCTTGAGATTGCTCGTGAACCAGGCGGCACCCCGCGGCAGTTCGCGCGCCAGCGCCTCGAAGACATTGCGGTCGCTCACGTCGGAATCGACGTCGTTCTGCCCGTAAATGTTTACGGTGTCGGGGACGGGCGCGTGGCGTACCCACCACCAGCGGGTCACGTGCGTGGAAATCTGATTCATGACGAGAGCTTCTAGCCTCAAAGCGAGCGGCCGATCAATTCCTTCATGATCTCGTTGGTTCCGCCGTAAATCTTCTGGACCCGCGAGTCGGTCCACATCCGCGAGATCGGATATTCCTTCATATAGCCGTAGCCGCCGAAGAGTTGCAGGCACTCGTCCGCGATCTCGCATTGCTTCTGCGTGGTCCACCATTTCGCCATGGCGGCGGTCTGCACATCCAGCTTCTTTTCCATGAGCAATGCCGTGCAATGCTCGACGAAGCTGCGCGCGACCGCCGCTTCGGTCTTGCACTCGGCGAGCTTGAAGCGCGTGTTCTGGAAATCGAGCAGCCTTTTCCCGAAGGCCTTGCGGTCTTTGGAATAGGCGACGGTGATTTCGACGGCACGCTCCATCGCGGCAACCGCCTGGATCGCGATCACCAAACGCTCCTGTGGAAGCTGCTGCATCAGCTGGATGAAGCCGAGACCCTCGCGGTCGCCGAGCAGGTTCGCGGTCGGCACGCGCACATCGTCGAAGAAAAGCTCCGACGTATCCTGCGCGTGAAGTCCGATCTTCTCGAGATTGCGGCCGCGGCGATAGCCCTCGACATCGTCAACCTCGACCATGATGAGAGAGACGCCCTTGGCACCCTCCTTCGGATCGGTCTTCGCGACGACGCAGACGAGTCCTGCATGCTGGCCATTTGTGATGAAGGTCTTCTGGCCGTTAATCACATACTGGTTTCCGTCGAGCTTTGCGGTCGTTCTCACGCTTTGCAGATCGGAGCCGGTGCCGGGCTCCGTCATGGCAATCGCGGCGACGAGTTCGCCGGAGGCAAGTTTCGGAAGCCATTTCTTCTTCTGCTCTTCCGAGCCGTAATGCAGGAGATAAGGCGCCACGATGCCGCTATGCACCGCATTGCCCCAGCCGGTGACGCCCGCGCGGATCATTTCCTCGATCAGAATCTTCTCATGCGCGAAACTTCCGCCCGCGCCGCCATAGGCTTCGGGGATCATCGCACAGAGCAAGCCCGACGCCCCCGCCTTGTTCCAGATTTCACGGTCGACGATGCCCTCGCGCTCCCAGCGCTCGACATGCGGCACGCATTCGCGCTCGAAGAAGCGGCGTGCGCTGTCGCGGAAAATTTTCAGGTCTTCGGATTCTGCGGCGGCATGCATGATGCTTTCTCCCGCCGCACAGTCTGCCCGATCAGGCCGCGCCTAGCCAATGCTTCGGATCGTGCAACCGGGAAGTGCGCGTTTCCGTAAGGGCATCGCAGAGGGAAGCGAGGCTTGAGAGGTCGTGCACCGGCCGCAGTTCGTCGACGTGCGGGAGGATCGCGCGGATGCCCGCGGCTTTCGCCTCGAAGCCCTCGAAGCGCAGGAGCGGATTGAGCCAGATCAGCTTGCGGCAGGAGCGGTGCAGCCGGCCGGTCTCGCGCGAGAGTTCTCCGCCGCCGTCGCGCTCCAGTCCGTCGGTTACGAATAGCACCGTGGCACCTTGCGAAAGCACGCGCCGCGACCAGCGCTTGTTGAACTCCTCGAGCGCAGTCGCAATCCGGGTGCCGCCGGACCAATCGGCAACGCCTTGCGAGCAGAGCGCGAGCGCTTCATCCGGGTCACGGGTTTTCAGTGCGCGCGTGACGTTGGTGAGGCGGGTTCCGAACAGGAAGGTCGAGACGTTGCGCCGCCGCATCGCGAGCGTATGGAAGAATTGCAGGAGAGGCCGCGTGTAGTCGCTCATCGAACCGGAGATATCGACGAGCGCCACGAGCGGCGGCTTCTTTTCGCGCGGCGAGCGGAAGCGCAGTTCGATCAGGTCCCCGCCTGAGCGTACACTGGTCCGTAAAGTGCGCGCGAGATCGATCCGACCGCGCGGCGACGGCATGAAGCGGCGTGTCGCGATTTCATCGTCCGGCATTTTCATCGCGGAGATACGCCGCCGCGCTTCCTCGAGTTCGGAAGCCGACATCTGCGCGAAGTCCTTGCGCTTCAGAAGCTCGGCGTCGGAAATCGTGCCGCGCATGTCGAAAACGGTTTCCTGCGGCTTCGGCGCTTTCGGCATGCGCCGTCGCAGGCCGAGCGCTTCTTCCACGCGCCGCTGCGCAGCCCTACTTTTCACGCCTTCGGTGCGCGTCACCGGGAGCATCTCGCGCAAGACGCGGTCCACCTGATCACGCTGCCAGAAACGATTGAAGGCCTCATGAAAGAGAACGCGATGTTCGTGCCGCTTGATGAGAACGGAATGCAGCGTCCAGTAGAAATCGGCGCGCGTGCCGATGCCTGCGATCATGACCGCGTCGAGCGCGTCGATCACCGAACCCGGACCTATGGGGATGCCCGCACGCCGCAAGAGCCGCGCAAAGGCGATCAGCCGGTCGAGGAGCTGGCCTTCGGTCTTCAATCCCACGGTCTTCATCCCGCCGCCTTCAGCGCCTCGCGCGACGAGGAAAGCACGGCATCGATCTTCGCCGGATTGAAGCGCTCGACATCGTCCTGATATTTCAGCACCACACCGAGCGTATCGCCAACCAGCGCGGGATCGAGCGTCTTCGCATCGAGTTCCACGAGGGCGAATGCCCAGTCCAGCGTTTCCGCGGTGCCCGGATTCTTGAAGAGGTCTTCCTTGCGGAGCGCCTGCACGAAGGCGACCACCTCGCGCGTGAGACGTTCGGAGGCGCGCGGCACCTTGGCCCGCACGATCGCAAGCTCGCGCGAAAGATCCGGATAGTCGATCCAGTGATAGAGGCAGCGGCGCTTGAGCGCGTCGTGAATTTCGCGCGTGCGGTTCGAGGTCACAATCACGATCGGCGGCGTCTCGGCCTTGATCGTGCCGAGCTCAGGGATCGTAACCTGAAAGTCGGCGAGCACTTCGAGCAGGAACGCCTCGAAGGCTTCGTCCGCGCGGTCGAGTTCGTCGATCAAAAGCACCGGCGCACCGGCGGGGTCGGGCGAAAGCGCTTCCAAGAGCGGTCGGCGTATCAGAAAACGCTCCGAGAAAACATCCTCGGTGAGTTTCTCGCGCGTGGCCGCGCCGCCGGCTTCGGCGACCCTGATCGCGATCATCTGCGCCGCGTGATTCCACTCGTAAAGCGCGGACGCGCTATCGAGCCCTTCATAGCATTGCAGCCGCACGAGACGCCGCCCGAGCGCGCCGGAGAGGACCTTCGCCACTTCCGTCTTGCCGACGCCCGCCTCGCCTTCGAGGAACAGCGGACGGCCCATCTTGAGCGAAAGATAGACGACGGTCGCAAGCGCGCGGTCGGCCACATAGCTACCGCTCGAAAGCAGCTTGATGGTTTCGTCGATGGAGTTGGGTAACACAGACATACGTGCAGCCTAACTCCGAGCTCACACGAAACCAACTTCCCCTCATGGCCGGGCTTGACCCGGCCATCCAGTATTTGGTTCGAGGCCCTGGATGCGCGGGTCAAGCCCGCGCATGAGGGATGTATGCGGAAGACGGCGAACTTACTTCGCCGCCGCCACTGCGCGCCGGGCCATCACGCCGATCAGGTGCGCGCGATATTCGGCGGTGCCGTGGATGTCCGCGATCATGTTCTTCGCAGGCACCTTGATGCCTTCGATGGCTTTCGCGGAGAAGTCCTTGGCGAGCGCCGCTTCCATCTCCTTCACGCGGAACACGCCGCCCTCGCCTGCGCCGGTGACAGCGACACGAACGCCGTCCTTGCTCTTCGACACAAACACGCCGACCAGCGCAAAGCGCGACGCCGGGTTCGGGAATTTCTCGTAGCCGGCTTTTTCCGGAACGGGAAAACTCACGCTCTCGATAATTTCGTCGCCGGCGAGCGCGGTCTCGAACAGGCCCTTGAAGAACTTGTCCGCCGGAAGCTCGCGCTTGTTGGTCTTGATCGTTGCGCCGAGGCCGAGTGCCGCCGCCGGATAATCCGCGGAAGGATCGTTGTTCGCGAGCGAGCCGCCGATGGTGCCGCGGTTCCTGACCGCCGGGTCGCCGATCAGAGACGCGAGATGCGCGAGCGCCGGGATTGACTTCTGCACTTCGGCGGAGCCCATCACTTCGACATGCTTCGTGAGCGCGCCGATGGTCACCGCCTTGCTGCTGACCTTGACGCCCGAAAGACCCTTCACGCGGGAAAGGTCCACGATCGTGTCAGGAGAGGCGAGCCGAAGCTTCATCGCGGGCAAGAGCGTCTGGCCACCGGCGAGGATTTTTCCGTCCTTCGCCTTCTTCAGAAGCTTCACGGCTTCGTCGACGTTCTTCGGCCGCTCGTAAGTGAATGCATACATGATGGCTCTCCCTATTCCGCGGCTTTTTTCATTGCCGCGCGTTGCGCGGCCTTCCAGAGCGTACCCGGCGTTGCCGGCATTGGCACATTCTCGTGCCCGACGGCGTTGGTGATCGCATTGATCAATGCGGCCGGAGACGCGATCGCACCCGCCTCGCCGCAGCCCTTGATGCCGAGCGGATTGGACGGACACTTCGTCATAGTCGTATCGACCTTGAACGACGGCAGATCGTCGGCGCGCGGCATGGCGTAGTCCATGAACGAGCCGGTAACGAGCTGGCCGTCGGAATTATACGAGGCACCTTCGAGCAGCGCCTGGCCGACGCCCTGCGCGATGCCGCCGTGCACCTGCCCTTCGACGATCATCGGATTGATGATGACGCCGAAGTCGTCCACCGCGACCCAGTTCGCAATCGTGGTCTTGCCGGTTTCCGGATCGATCTCGACTTCCGCGATGTGGCAGCCCGCGGGGAAGGTGAAGTTGGTCGGATCGTAAAACGCGCCCTCCTTCAGGCCCGGCTCAAGCTGACCGCCGGTGAACTTGTGCGCGATGTAGGCGTTCAGCGTGACGTCGCCCCAGCCCACCGACTTGTCGGTGCCCTTGACGGTGAACTTGCCGTCCTTGAACTCGATGTCGTCGGCGGAGGCTTCCATCATGTAGCCCGCGACCTTCTTGGCCTTGTCCTCGATCTTGTCGAGCGCCTTCGAAATCGCGGACATGCCGACCGCGCCGGAGCGCGAGCCGTAAGTGCCCATGCCGAACTGCACCTTGTCGGTGTCGCCGTGCACGACGCTGACGGTTTCGATCGGCACGCCGAGCCGCTCGGACACGAGCTGCGCGAACGTGGTCTCGTGGCCCTGGCCGTGACTATGCGAGCCGGTGAGAATTTCCACCGAGCCGGTCGGATTCACGCGGACTTCAGCGGACTCCCAAAGACCGACGCCGGCGCCGAGCGAGCCGACCGCCTGGCTTGGCGCGATGCCGCAGGCTTCGATGTAGGTCGAGAAGCCGATGCCGCGCAGCTTTCCTTTGCGCTCCGACTCCGCCTTGCGCTTTCCGAAATTCTGATAGTCGATCATCTTCATCGCCTTCGTCAGCGACGCGTCATAGTCGCCGGCGTCATAGGCCATGATAACCGGCGTCTGATGCGGGAACGACTTCACGAAGTTGCGGCGGCGAAGCTCCGCAGGATCGACGTTGAGCTGGCGGGCGGCGACCTCCACGAGACGCTCGACCACGAAGGTCGCCTCGGGACGGCCCGCGCCGCGATAGGCGTCGACCGGCGCCGTGTTCGTGTAGACCGCCTCGACCTCCGCATAAATGTTCGGGATCGCGTACTGGCCGGAGAGCAGCGTCGCATAGAGATAGGTCGGCACCGACGACGAGAACGTCGACATGTAGGCGCCGAGGTTCGCGATGGTCTTCACGCGAAGGCCCGTGATCTTGCCGCCAGCATCGAGCGCAAGCTCGGCATGCGTTACGTGATCGCGTCCGTGCGCGTCGGTCAGGAACGCTTCCGAGCGATCCGAAACCCACTTTACCGGACGCTTCACGCGCCGCGCGGCCCACAGCGCCACGACTTCTTCCGGATAGATGAAAATCTTCGATCCGAAACCGCCGCCGACATCCGGCGCGATCACCCGCAATTTATGTTCGGGTGCCATGCCGATGAACGCGGAAATCACGAGACGCGCGACATGCGGGTTCTGGCTCGTGTTCCAGAGCGTGAGCGCATCGTTGCCCTGATCGTATTCGGCAATCGCCGCACGCGGCTCCATCGCATTCGGCACGAGACGGTTGTTCACGATCTCGAGCTTGGTGACATGCTTCGCGGAAGCGAAGGCGGCATCGGTCGCGTTCTTGTCGCCGATGTGCCAGTCGTAAATCTGGTTGTTGGGCGCGACATCGTGGATCTGCGGCGCACCTTTGGCGGTCGCTTTCGCCGGATCGACGACAGACGGCAGCACGCCGTAATCGACCTTCACCTTCTCGGCGGCGTCGCGCGCCTGGTTCAGCGTCTCGGCGAGCACGACCGCGACCTGATCGCCGACGCAGCGCACCTTGTCGGCTGCAATCGCCGGGTGTGCGCCCATCTTCATGGGCGAGCCGTCTTTCGAGGTGATCGCCCAGCCGCAGATCAGCCCGCCGATCTTGTCGTTCGCGAGATCGGCGCCCGTGAGCACCGCAACCACGCCCGGCATCTTTTCGGCGGCCTTGGTATCGATCTTCTTGATCGTCGCGTGTGCATGCGGCGAACGGACGAAACAGGCGCGCACTTCGCCCGGCCGCGAAATGTCGCTGGTGTAATTGCCAGTGCCGGTAATGAAACGCTGGTCTTCCTTGCGGCGTACTGCTGCGCCAATTCCTGTCGCGCTCATGACGTCCTCCAGATCCCTGCTTGTGTGTCGTTATTCGGCGGCGCGCGCGGATTTTCCCCCGCCCTTCATCGCCTTCGCGCCGGCTCCCACCGCTTTCACGATGTTGTGGTAGCCGGTGCAACGGCAGATGTTGCCCTCTAATTCCTCGCGTATCGTCTGCTCGTCGAGTTCGGAGCCCTTGCGGTTCACAATATCGACGGCCGACATGATCATGCCCGGCGTACAGAAGCCGCATTGCAGGCCATGATGCTCGCGGAAGGCTTCCTGCATCGGATGCAGCGAGCCGCCGTTTGCTAGGCCTTCGATGGTGGTGACGCTCGCGCCGTCGGCGCTCATCGCCAGCATGGTGCAGGATTTCACCGCTGCTCCATCGACGTGCACGACGCAGGCGCCGCATTGCGACGTGTCGCAGCCGACATGCGTGCCGGTCAGCCGCAGCTTTTCGCGGAGCAGTTCTACGAGAAGGGTTTCAGGCGCGACGTCAACGGCATGCGATTTCCCGTTGACCGTAACGGTCACTGTCGGCATGGGGCGCTCTCCCGGCTTGGAAGAAACCGTGGCCCATGCGGTCAATTCGGCTGACCGTATTCTCTTAGTCCCGGCCGCGTTTCTTCTCTAATTTTTACAATTCCAGTTTGGGCCGGTTCCACATTGCGGGTCAAGCGCGCTCTGGCATTACAGAAGAGGCGTCAATTACTTGTAATCTTGCAGCGCCTCGACGAAGTTCTCGAAGAACTGGTCGGCTGTCTTCTTCGCGGAGCCCGCAATCAGGCGCTGGCCTAGCTGTGCGATCTTACCGCCGGTCGCCGCTTCGGCTTTGTAGGTGAGCTTTGTGCCTTCCTCCGCTTCCGCCAATGCAACGGTAGCGTGTCCTTTTGCAAAGCCCGCGACACCGCCCTCGCCCTCGCCCACGATTTTGTAACCGTTCGGCGCATCGATCTCTTCCAGATTTACCTTGCCTTTGAAGCGCGCACTCACCGGGCCTATTTTCAGTTTCACGGTCGCCTGAAATTCGGTGCCGGAAAGCTTTTCCAGCGTCTCGCAGCCGGGAATACACTTTTCCAGAACCGCGGGATCGTTGAGCGCCTTCCATACGACTTCCCGCTTCTGCGGCAGGTCGTATTCGCCGGTCATCTCGAGCGCCATGATTTCCTCCCGATCAGACGAATTGAACCGCAAGCCCGCCGAGCGGGCCGAAGTCCGCGTGGATCGTGTCGCCCTTTGCGGCATGCACGGGGCGGGTGAACGAGCCAGACAACAGAATATGTCCCGGCTTCAACGTAATTCCGCGCGGACCCAGCTTGTTCGCTAACCACGCGATGCCGAGTGCCGGATGACCGAGCACACCCGCGGCAATGCCGGTCTCCTCGATCTCGGAATTCTTGTAGAGGATCGCGCCGGCCCAGCGCAGGTCGAAGTCGTCGGGCCGCATCACCTGCCCGCCGATCACGATGCCGGCCGCAGCGCCGTTGTCGGACACGGTGTCGAAAATCTTGCGCGGATTGATGAGCCGCGCATCGATGATCTCGAGGGACGGCACGACGTACTCCGTCGCGCGCAACACATCGAACAGCCCGACACCCGGGCCCTTCAAGGGCTGGCCCAGCACGAATGCGAGCTCGACCTCGATCCGCGGCACGCAGTAGTTTTCGAAGACGAGCTTCGCGCCGTCGGCGACCATCATATCGTCGAACAGGTGACCATAGTCGGGCTCGTTGATGCCGAGCGACTGCTGCATGGCCTTGGAAGTAAGGCCGATCTTATGGCCGATCACCGTGCGGCCCGCCTTCAGCTTCCGCTTCGTCACTTCCTGCTGGATCGCATAGGCGTCGTCGATATCGATCTTCGGGAAGGTGACGGAAAGCTGCTTCGCCTGCTTCTTCGTGCGCTCGGCTTCGATGAGAATGGCGGCGGCCTTGGCCCGCTCTGTTTTCGACAACATTCGTATTGCACTCTTGCTTGTTGCCGGATGCATCCATCCGGGCGTTTCCGGGGTTACGATAGACTGAAACGCAAACCCACGTCATCTTCGAGGCCGGCATGACCCGCTATATCCTCGCGTATATCTCGACCCTGATCGTGTTCCTCGCGCTCGATTTCGTGTGGCTTTCTTCCACCGCGAACACGCTCTACAGGCCCATTCTCAAGGACATCCTGCTCCCCGACTTCCGGCTCGCTCCGGCGCTCGTGTTCTATCTCCTGTTCGTGCTGGGGCTCGTGATCTTCGGCATCTCGGCCGGCCTGCGCAGCGGCAACTGGACCGATGCGCTGCTCTATGGCGCGTTGTTCGGCTTCTTCACTTATGCGACCTACGACCTCACCAATCAGGCGACGCTCAGGAACTGGGAAACGAAGCTCACCGTGATCGACATGCTCTGGGGCACGTTTCTCGGCGGCGCGGCATCGACCGCAGGCTTCCTGATCTCCGGCTGGCTCGAGCGCTTCATCCGCTAGGCTGCTTCCGCGCGAGCGCGGCCGTCACGGTGAAGCAGACGACGATGCAGATTGCAGCCGCGCTGACCGCATGCAGCGTGAACAGCGCGGCATGCTCGCCGCTCGAATAGTTCTCGAGCGCGGGGCCATAGCTGCCGCGCAGAATGAGATAGAGAACGACAGGCGCGAGCGCGGCACTCCAGCGCGAATAGCGTTCCTTCTCGCTGAAAATAAGCGCACCGAGTACGGCGCAGGGAAAGAAAAAGAGTTCGAGCCCGCTTTGCGGGCCGAGCGCCTTGATCGCAACCATCGTGTTGCCGAGGCTTGCGATCATCAACAACCACTTACCCGCGGGAATGCTCCGGCGCATCAGCCAGGGCACCAACGCATATAGCGGCGAAGACAACAGCGTGAGCAGCGCCGGCCAGAAGCGATTGCCGATCAGAAAATAAATGTAGAGCGGATAGAACGGCTGATTGCTCAGAATGAACATCGCAATCACGTTGCCCGCACGCGCGAGCGGATCGCGATGCTCGATATATGCGTAGAAGCGCCCGAGCGCTTTCACGTGCGGCATCACCGCTTCCGGCCGACAGAACGGCGGCTGCGGCCTTCCCGGCGCGGCCCGGGAAAGAACGCATTCACGCGCTTCTGATAGGCGCGAAACTTCGCGCCGCGCGAGCGCAGCATGTGCGCTTCCAGCGGCGGAATACCGGAGGCATGCACAAGCAGCCAGTACATCATGAGAGGTGCGAGCAGCGCGAGCGGCCACCAATTGTAAGCTCCGCTGACATTGAACGCGATCACCGCATAAGCGAACCAGCCCAGCCACTCGAAGAAATAATTCGGGTGCCGCGAATAGGCCCAAAGACCGGTCTCCGCGACGCTACCTTTATTTTTCTTCTCGCTGACGAATGCCTTGAGCTGCCGGTCGGCAACACCTGCACCGCCAATCGCAAAGACGAGAAGTGCTGCGCCGATCCAGTCGACAATGCGCAAACCCGGCGCCGGGTTCTGCGCGGCGACGAGGACCGCGAGCGCGAGTATGAACGCGCATAACGCCTGCACTTGCAGAAACCAGAACATTCGCCGCTTCGCGTCCTTACGCCACTCTTTCTTGAGTTGCGCGTAGCGCGGATCGTCCCCGCCCGAGAGCGTGCGGAAGAGAATGTGCGTACCGAGGCGCGCGGACCAAGCCGCGCAGAGTGCGGCAACAAACCATTGCCGCACAGTGATTGCGCCACCGGCAGCGAGTGGCACAAGCAATGCCAGCGAGACGCCTGCGATCCCAACGCCGTAGGACCAGAGCGTATCGACCCACCCGGATTTTCCGGTCTGCCATTGCAGCCGCCAGGCAAATGCCATCCATGCAGACAGGAAAACTGCGGCGGCGATCAATGCGACGGCGATCATCGCTGCACCTTTTCACCGGAGGATTTCGCGCGAACGAACGCGACAAGATCTTCGCGCGCGGGCGCAAGGAATGAAAGCAGCGGCGAGAACGCGCCAAGAATCGAGAGATGGCCTACGCCAGCGTAAGTGACGACCGCGGCCTTCCCGCCCTTCTCGTTCACGCGGCGCGCGAGCCGCGATGAATTGCCGGGATCGACCACGCCGTCGCTTTGCGGACGCATGAGCAGGAGCGGCGGCTCGCCGCCATCCACGTAATTGATCGGCTGCGTCTTCGGCCGCTCGCCCTCGGGACCGAAGATGATCTTCAGATATTCGTCCGTGAGCGGCAGGAAGTCGTACGGGCCGGCGATCCCGATCACGCCCGCGATGTCGCTCCCGGGATCGAGCTTCACGCCTGCGAGCCAGCGGCGATCGGTTGCGAGCGATACGGCGTTGTAGGCCCCCGCCGAATGTCCCGCGAGAAACACTTTCCCGGCATCTCCGCCGAACCGCCCCGCATTGTCCTTGGTCCAGCGCACGGCGAGCGCGGAGTCGCGGAGGAAATCCGGATAAAGCACCGGCGGATAGAGCCGGTAATTCGGAACGACCGCGACGATACCCGCGCGGGCAAGTGCGCTGCCGATGAAGCGATAGCTCGCTTTATCGCCCCGCTGCCACGAGCCGCCGTAGAAGAACACGACCACCGGCAAAGGCCCGCGCGCCTCGGCGGGCCTGTAAATATCGAGCTTGAGCCTTTCGCCATCCCCGAAAGAGATGTCGTGCTCGACGGTAACGTCCGTGCCCCGCGCCGCGAGATTGAGCAGCAATGCCGGAGACCAGACCGCAAACGCGGCCAGCGCCGCAATAGCCGCCGGAACTGTAATCCACACCCGCTTCATCGCCCACAAGGTTGTCCCTATTGATCCTTCATAACCCGCCCGGCGGCGCTGCGGATGCATCCAAACCCGGGGGCCTGCGGGTTCCCTCCATGCATGTTAGTCCCAGCTTCCTCACCCCACCGCCCATTGGAAATCGCCGTGATCGGCTCCGGCATTTCGGGCATGAGCGCCGCCTGGCTCTTGTCCGCGCGGCATCGAGTCACAGTCTATGAACGCGAGGCCCGCCCCGGCGGCCACTCGAACACGGTCGAGGCGCCTTCGCCGTTCGGGCCGTTGCCGGTCGATACCGGGTTCATCGTCTTTAACGAGACCAACTATCCGAACCTGACGGCGCTGTTGCGGCATCTCGGCGCTCCGACCAAGGCCTCGAATATGTCTTTCGCCGCCTCCTTCGACGGCGGCGCCTTCGAGTATTCGGGCACCGATCTGCGCGGCCTGTTCGCGCAGAAGAGCAATCTGTTCAGCCCGCGCTTCTGGTCGATGCTGAAGGACCTGCTTCGCTTCTACCGGGAAGCGCCGGCGCACGCGAAATCGGCGGCGCTCATGCCGATCGGCGAGTATCTCGCACAAAACCGCTATGGCCGTCCGTTCTGCGAAGATCATCTGCTGCCGATGGCGGCCGCGATCTGGTCTTCGTCGCCCGCGCAACTCTCGGCCTATCCCACCGCGGCTTTCGTGCGCTTCTGCGAAAATCATGGGCTCATGAAGATCGCGAACCGTCCGGTCTGGCGCACGGTCGAGGGCGGCAGCCGGGAATATGTGAAACGCCTCACCGCAGCCTACGCCGACCGCGTGCAACTCAACTGCGCCGCGACCCGCGTGATGCGAAGGCCCGATGGCGTGCAGGTGGATGACATCCACGGTGGAGCCCGCAAGTTCGATCATGTCGTGATCGCGACGCACGCGAACGAAGCGCTGCGTCTGCTCGCCGATCCGAACGACGCCGAGTGGAGCGTGCTCTCGAAATTCCACTACCAGCCCAACACGGCTATCCTGCACAGCGATCCTTCGTTGATGCCGAAGCGCCGCGCCGCCTGGTCGAGCTGGAACTACATCGGCACGCGCAGCGCCGAAGGCGCGAAGCAGCTTTGCGTCACCTACTGGATGAACCGCCTGCAAGGCATTCGCGACGACGTTCCGCTGTTCGTGACGCTCAATCCGCCGCGCCTCCCGCGGGAAGAGTTCATCGTCCGAACCGAGCACTACGACCATCCGCTCTTCGACGCGCCGGCGCTGCGCGCGCAGGAGAAACTCTGGTCGTTGCAGGGCGCACGCAACACGTGGTTCTGCGGTGCCTATTTCGGCTCCGGATTTCACGAAGACGGTTTGCAGTCCGGGCTCGCCGTTGCCGAGGCGCTCGGCGGCGTCAGACGCCCATGGCAAGTCGCGGACGAGAACGGAAGGATTCGCATCGGCGCGTCGCCTTTCGCGCCCATGCAGGAAGCCACGGCATGACGAAGCCTGCCTCAGCTCTTTACCAAGGCGAGGTCGTCCATCGCCGGCTGCGCCCGAAAGCGCACCGGCTCCGCTACAGCGTTTTCAACATCCTGTTCGACCTCGATGAACTTCCGGATCTCGACCACAGGCTGCGCTTTTTCTCCCGCAACCGGTTCAACCTTTTCGCCTTCTACGACCGCGACCACGGCGACGGCGAGACACCGCTGCGCCGTCACGTCGAAACGATCCTGAGAGGCGAAGGCATCGACATCGCCGGAGGCCCGATCCGGCTCCTCTGCATGCCGCGCGTGCTGGGGTTCGTGTTCAATCCGCTCAGTGTCTATTTCTGTTACCGACCGTCCGGTCACATCGCCGCGATCCTCTATGAGGTCAGCAACACCTTCGGCGAGCGGCACTACTACCTGATACCGGCCCGGGAAATTCCGGGCCCCGGCGAGGCGTTCACGCAAACAGCGGCAAAACGCTTTCACGTTTCCCCTTTCCTGCCGCGCGAACTGGATTACCGGTTTCGTATCACGCCGCCCGGCGCGCGCGTCTCCGTATCGGTTCACGTCCACGACGCGCGGGGACTTCTTGTCGCCGCGTCATTCTCGGCGGTGAAATCGGAGCTCACCGATCGAGCGCTGGCCAGAGCTTTCGTGGCCTATCCGCTGCTTACCGTGAAAGTGCTTACGGGTATCCACTGGGAAGCACTGAAACTCTGGCTGAAAGGCGTGAAGGTCTGGTCGAAACCTGAGCAACTGGCGGAACGCATCACGGTCGGAATGCAGGAAGGAAGTGCCGGGAATGAAAAAATATTTGAACCCGCATCTGACCGCGCAGCCTGAGTCCCTCGTTCACAACGAAAGCTTCCCGGCACATAATATCGACGCCCGGATGATTGCTTCGCCCGCGATCATCGCGATCCGTGCGCCCGGAGATCGCGTCGAACAGTTTTCACACTCCTCCTGCCGCACCGCAGCAAATAACTTTTCTGTATTTTTTTGGATTGACTATCGGCGTTCCTTTTACGACCTTTGTCTAAGAGAAACACGCAATACAAGAGTAATTTGGGGAAGCAAGTATGCCGTGGTCATCACAGGCGCCGCAGTTCCCGCGGCCTGATGTTCGCGCGCAGATCGAAGATGTTCTCGATCACTCGCGTTTTGCCGACCGCTGGATCGCCCGCGTCGTCCGATCCCTGAAAGTCGGTCATCTCATCATCGAAACGCCGAGCGGCGCTCGCGTTGAAGGCAAAGGTGAGATCGAAGGTCCGCGCGCGACTCTCATCCTGCACAGATGGCGCACCATGCGCCGGCTCATGTTCGGCGGCGATGTCGGATTTTCCGAAGCCTATATGGACGGCGACTGGTCGACGCCCGATCTCGCGACGCTCATCGAGCTTGCCGCGCTGAACGAACGGGCGTTGAGCGAAGTCACCGCTGGGCGGTGGTTCAAGCGCTTCCTGCACCGCATGAAGCATCTGCTGCGCGCGAACACGAAGAGCGGCAGCCGCCGCAACATCGAGGCGCACTACGATCTCGGCAACGACTTCTACAAGCTTTGGCTCGACCCGAGCATGACCTATTCGTCCGCGCTCTATGCGACACCGAAACAGTCGCTCGAGGACGCGCAGGACAACAAGCTCGCGCGCATCATGGATCTGCTCGCGCTCAAGGGCGATGAGCGCGTACTCGAGATCGGCTGCGGCTGGGGCCGCCTCGCCGAGCGCCTCACCACCGAGCGCAACGCGCATGTGACCGGACTTACGCTTTCGCCTTCGCAGCTTGCGGGCGCGAAGGAACGCATCGCAAAAGCGGGAGTGGGCGGCAAGGCGGACCTCCGTCTCCAGGACTATCGTGACGTGACGGAAAAATTCGACCGCGTCGTATCGATCGAAATGATCGAAGCGGTCGGCGAGAAATACTGGCCGACCTATTTCGGCAAGATCGCCGATGTTTTAAAACCCGGCGGCCGCGCGGTGCTGCAAGTCATCACCATCGCCAACGAGCGCTTCGAACTTTACCGCAGGAATGCCGATTTCATTCAGCGCTATATCTTCCCGGGCGGCATGCTGCCTTCAGACGAAGTAATGCGTGGACAGATCAAGCAGGCCGGCATGAAGTTCGTCTCGCTCGAAACGTTTGGATTGAGCTACGCGCAGACGCTGAACGAGTGGAACCGCCGCTTCCAGCGCGCATGGCCCGAGATCGAAGCGATGGGCTACTCGAAGAAATTCAAGCGGACGTGGGAATACTATCTCGCTTATTGCGAAGGCGGCTTCCGCTCCGGCTCCATCGACGTCGGTCTTTACGTGATGGAAAAACCCGCGCATTGACCGCGCCCACGCGCTTCGCAACACTTAACGGATGAAGACGCGCTCCTTCGGGCCGGGGCAATCCGGCGTTTCCGTCATCGGTCAGGGCACATGGAATCTCGAGCTAGCCCCTCGCGCGGAAGCGGTCAAAACGCTTCAGCGCGGCATCGATCTCGGCATGACTCATATCGACACCGCGGAGATGTACGGCTCGGGCCGCGCCGAGGCGATCACCGGCGAAGCCATCGCCGGACGCCGTGGCAAGGTCTTCGTGGTCTCGAAAGTGTTGCCGTCGAACGCCTCACGCAAAGGCACGCTCGCTGCCTGCGAGCGCTCGTTGAAACAACTAAAAACCGATTACCTCGATTGCTATCTGCTGCACTGGCGCGGCTCCTATCCGCTGGAAGAAACCTTCGCGGCATTCGAAGAATTGAAAGCCGCAGGAAAGATCCGCTCCTGGGGCGTTTCCAATTTCGACGAAGACGATCTCGATGAAGCGCTTGCCGCCGCAGGAAAAGGTAAGATCGCCTGCAATCAGGTACTCTACCATCTGCGCGAACGCGCGATCGAACACGCGGTGATCCCCTGGTGCGAAAAGCATGAGGTCACGGTCGTCGCCTACAGTCCGTTCGGTCAGATGGCCTCGCCCGCGCTTTCCACCCCCGGCGGCAAGGTGCTTGCCGAAATCGCCGGCGCCCGCGATTCAACGCCACGGCAGATCGCACTCGCATTTCTGACGCGAAAGAAATCCGTGCTCGCGATTCCAAAGGCCTCAAAGGTTGCGCATGCGGAAGAAAATGCGGGCGCTGGCGAAGTTGAACTAAGCGCGAAAGAAATCGAGCAGATCGATAAAGCATTTCCGCGCGGGCGGCCGAAAAGCCTGCCGATGTTGTGAGCTTCAATTACCCTTCTCCCTCTCCTTGATGGGGAGGGAGAAAAAGTCTCATGCCTTCTGAAAATCCTCCGGCAGCGGCGCGTCCGCCGAGAAGTGGCAGTGATCCGGTTTGAGATCGACGAGCGGCGTGCCGTCGAGGCAATCGAGCCCGCGGACGAAGAGCGAATTTCCTTCCACTCTCTCGAGCTTCACTAGCGACGTGCCGATCGGATTGGGCCGCATCGGCGAGCGTAGCGCGAAGGTGCCGGTCGTATGATCGCTGTGTTTCGGATTCTGCTCGACCAGATCGCGGCGCGACTTGTCCAGCCAGTAGAGCACTTCGAGCTGCGCGAACTTCCCGATGCCTTTCAGCGCGGCAACCCAAGGCTCGAAAATCTCGATCCGGCAGACGGGACCGTCCTGCCTCCCCTGACGGGGACATGCGGAGCGGCTTTGCCACGGCGTATGAATCCGCCCGATGAAAACCAGACCCGCATCGCGCGGCGCAGGCGCCGTAACGACAACCTCTCCGGGACGAATTTCATCGCGTCTGTCCATGGTACGGATATACTATGCGCAGAGGAAACGCGCGAAAGAAACCAAATGGCCGCACCCAAACCGCCAGCCTTTGAAACGCTGAGCCTGCACGCAGGTCAGCATCCGGACCCGGTGACCGGCGCGCGTGCCGTACCGATCTATCAGACCACGTCCTACGTCTTTCAGGACACCGACCACGCGGCGGCACTCTTCAATCTCGAACGCGCGGGTAACATCTACACGCGCATTTCCAACCCGACCACGTCGGTGCTCGAGGAACGCATTTCCGCGCTAGAAAACGGCGTCGGCGCGGTCGCGACCGCAAGCGGCATGGCGGCACTTCATCTCGCGATCGCGACCCTCGCGAACGCCGGCGATCACATCGTCGCTTCCGCTTCGCTCTACGGCGGCACCATCAATCTGCTCGCGCACACGCTGCCGCGCTTCGGCATCACGACAACCTTCGTGAAGCCGCGCGATCACGCCGCCATCAAGGCCGCGATCAAGCCGAATACCAGGCTCGTGATCGGCGAGACCATCGGCAATCCCGGCCTCGAAGTGCTCGACATTCCGAAGGTCGCGGAGATCGCGCATGGCGCGAAGATCCCGCTTCTGATCGACAACACCTTTGCGACGCCCTATCTCTCGCGCCCGCTAGAACTCGGCGCCGATCTCGTGATGCATTCCATGACCAAGTGGATCGGCGGGCATGGCATCGCGATCGGCGGCATCATCGTCGATAGCGGCCGTTTCGACTGGGTAGGGAGCGGAAAGTTTCTGCAACTCACGGAGCCTTATGCCGGCTATCACGGCATCAATTTCGTCGAGCAGTTCGGTCCCTGGGGCTTTGTGATGCGCGCTCGCTCGGAGGGGCTGCGCGATTTCGGCGCCTGCATTTCGCCGACCAACGCCTTTCAGATTCTGCAAGGCGTCGAGACACTCGGCGTGCGCATGGACCGTCACGTCGCAAACACGAAAGCCGTTCTGGAGGCGCTTTCCAAGAATCCGGCAGTCGAATGGGTATTGCACCCCTCCCTGCCGTCGCATGAAGACTTCGAACTTGCGAAGAAGCTCCTGCCCCGCGGCGCGGGCTCCATCGTCAGTTTCGGCATCAAGGGCGGGCGCGCGGCCGGCAAGAAATTCATCGAGAGCCTGCGGTTGGCCAGCCATCTCGCGAACGTCGGCGATGCGAAGACGCTCGTCATTCATCCCGCGAGCACGACGCATCAGCAGATGGATGCGCAGCAGCTGAAAGCCGCCGGCATCGGCGAGGAACTGATCCGTCTCTCGGTCGGCATCGAAAACGCCGCCGACATCATCGACGATCTCGCGCAGGCGCTGCGCACCTCGCAGAAAGCGTGATTCCATGCGCATCAAGGTGGATGGTTCCGAAGTTTTCGTTGCAACCGGCGGCAAGGACTTTGATCCGGAAAAGCCGCTGGTCGTTTTCCTGCACGGCGCGGGTTTCGATCACTCGACTTGGGCGCTTTACACGCGCTGGCACGCGCACAACGGCTACTCCGTGCTCGCGCCCGATCTTCCTGGGCATGGATTGTCCGGCGGCAAGCCGCTCGCAACCATCGCGGAAATCGCCGACTGGGTCGCGGCGTTGATCGGCGCGTCAGGCGCGAAGCAGGCGCGTCTTGTCGGACATTCGCTGGGTTCGCTGATCGCAATCGAGACGGCAGCGCGTCATCCGGAGAATGTGACGAGCCTCGGCCTGATCGCCGGCGCGACTGCGATGCCGGTAAGCGAGCCTCTGCTCAACGCGGCAAAGGCAGACTCGCCCGATGCCATCGCCATGATGACGCTCTGGGGGTTCGGCTCCCGCGCGAGCCTCGGCGGATCGCTCTCGCCGGGCAACTGGTTGCTAGGCAAGGGTCTCCGCGTACTGGAGGCTGCGAAGTCCGGCGTACTTTTCGCAGACCTTTCAGCAAGCAATGCTTACGACGCGACCGAGGCCGCGAAGAAGGTGAAAGTGCCGACCACGCTCGTCTTGGCCGAGCGCGATCTTATGACGCCCGCGAAGAACGGCAAGGCGCTCGCGGCACTCATTCCCGGAGCGAAAGTGGTCGTGCTTCCCGGCGCGGGCCACATGCTGCTCGCCGAAAAGCCAGACGACGTATTGAAGGCGATTGCAGCCTGAGTGGAGAGCCGCCGGCTCACGCCCGCTTCTGCACGTTCGCGCTGCGCGCAGGCACGCCGAACTCTGCCCGGCAGACTTCCGCGAGCACGGCGATGCCTTCGCGGATCTGCTCGTGCGAGGGGCTCGCGAAGCAGATGCGGATACGGCTCTTCGAATGCTTGGCGTCGACCGACCACTCCGGCCCCGGATTGATGGCGACGCCTGCGGCAAGCGCTTTCTGGTAGAGCCGCATCGCATCCACCTGATCTGGCAATTTCACCCAGAGAAAGATTCCGCCCGGCGGGTCCTGAAATTCTGCCGCGGTACCGAACTGCTCGTTCAGCGCTTCCATCAATGTCTCGAGTTTCGCACGCAGTGCTGTCCGCAGTAACGGCACATGAGCTTCGAAATGTGGTTTGCAGAATTCGGCGAGCACCATCTGCTCGAGAGCGCCGGAACCTGCGTCGGTCTTGAGCGACAAAACACGCGACAGGATTTCCCATGGCGCGACGATGTAACCGACGCGGAGTGCCGGCGCGACCGACTTCGAAAACGAGCCGATATGAACGACACCGCCGGTCTTGCTCATGGCATAGATCGCGGGCGGACGCTTTCCGCTCCAGATCAGGTCCGCGTAGCAATCGTCCTCGAAGACCGGCACACCGTATTCTTCGGAGAGCTTCAGCAATTCGCGGCGCCGTTCCTCGCCCATGATCGTCGCGGTCGGATTCTGCACGGTCGGAATCGTGTAGATGAACTTCGGCCGCACACCGCGCGCCTTCAGACCGGCGAGCGCATTACCGAGCGCATCCATCTGCATTCCACCTTCGTCGAGCGGAATGCCGACGACATTCACGCCCATCCGCGTCATGCGGTTGATCGAGCCCTGATAGCTGTCCTGCTCGTAGATCACGGTATCGCCGCGCTCGCAGAACACGGCATTGACGAGATCGAGCGCCTGAAGAGAGCCAGACACCATCACGATGTCTTCTGCCGTGCATGAAATGCCCGCGTCGCGCTTGAGCTTCTGTGCCACGAACTCGCGCAAGGGGCGATAACCCTGCGGACCCGTGTTCACGGTGTAGTTCGAAAGGGCGTTGCCTTCCCGCGAAAGCACGCTGTCCGCCGCGGCGCGCAGCGCATCCACCGGCACCACGTCCGGATCGTTATTGCCGCCGACAAAACTGAAACGCGGCGCACCGGTCCATTTGACCGCAGGCGCAGGCAGAGATCGGGGGAAAAGCGCGGAGAAATCGAACGCACTGGAACGCATGAACCGGGTCCTTCCGGCCGCGCAGGGTCGCGCGGCTCAGGAGGAGATTATCCGGGATTGTCAGCACCTTGCCAGTGCGGCGCGATGGTCTTCAGTCCCACTCCACGAGTTCCTGCAAGCGCCGCTCGTCGAGCAGCGTGAGCCGCCGCCCGTCGAGCCGCAGAAGCTCGCTCGTCCGGAACCGGCTCAGGATCTTGCATACGTGAACTGCGGTGAGCCCGGTTGCATCCGCGAGCTGTTGCTGGCGAACCGGAAAGTCGATCGTGCCGTCATGCGCCTGTCCTTTTTTGCGCAATCGATTGTGCAGGCTTGACAGTAATCTTGCGATCCGTGCCTCCGCCGAGCGCCGGCCGAGATCGAGGCTCAACTGATCTGCGCGTTCCCGCTCTTCGGCGATTGCGCGGCCAAGCTTCGCAGCAAGAGCACGGCTCTGCATCACCGCCTCGATCAATTCGCTGCGGCGGAATTTCCGGCACGAGACCTGCGAGACCGCTTCGATGGCGCGGCCGGCACAGGTTTCGAAGAGATAATTCATCGAGACCGCTTCGCCCGCGAGCGCGAAGGACACGATCTGCTTTCGTCCGTTGGTCACGGTGATCGAAGCCGCCGCCCAGCCGGAGCAGATCACCGGCACATAATCGCTTTCCTCGCGCTGGTGAAGGATCGTGCGGCGCGCGGGAAAGACCTGAACCTGCGAAGGCACGTGCGGCATGCCGCGCCCCGGCGGCGGATCGGTCTCGCTCTTCACACCGAACCCGGGGCAGGCCCCGGTTTCGCGAACGAAGCATCCGTTGCAGGTCGGCAGATAACGGGCATCGGCCGAGACAGGAGCAGCCTTGTTGCTTTCGCCTGGAGGAGTTTGGCGGAAACCGAACGCTTCGCCGGGTACGCTTTCACTCGAACGATCCTCTCGAGTCTTCAGCATGGTCCACCGAGAATCAGTTGCGCATGGGAAACAATACCCAGAGCCAAGAGTACAATATATTGGTGTATTATAAGAAGATTGATGTTCTAGGGTTGTAGTCTCACGGAGCCGGTCAGCGAGGACAGCTCCGCGGCGAACCTACCTTGAATCCGGACCAGCGCCTCCTTTGCAAAGCTAAGCTGTTGTATTGCTTGCAGAACACTCCGCCGCAGGACTGGCCCGCTAAAAATACCGCTTGATCGGCGGGCTTTGCTCCGGCTATTAGCCTTCTACGTGAAATCAACATAATCACATATATAAATGTGATTATTGGAGCGGCAGTCCGCTGTCCGGCCGGAAACGAAAATCATGAGTCCGTTGGTACTTTCTCTTTGGGCCGGTCTGGCGATCGGCGCGGCGTTCGGCGTGACCGTGCAGCGGACAGGCTTCTGCCTGAACTCCGCATTCCGCGGGGCGCTCGTCTCCGGCGACAATCGCAAGCTTGCGTCGTTCGGACTCGCGATGGCGATCGCGGTTCTGTCGACACAGGCGCTCGAAGCGTCCGGCCTGATCGACCTCAAGCGCTCGATCTATCTGTCCACGCCCTCGTCCTGGCTCGTCGTACCTCTCGGCGGCGCGCTGTTCGGCTACGGCATGATCGCCGCGAACGGCTGCGGCCCCCGCGCACTGGTGCTGCTCGGCCAGGGCAACCTGCGCTCGTTCCTCGTTCTGCTTTGCCTGGGTATCGCCGCCTTCGCGGCGCTGAGCGGCATCTTCGCACCGCTTCGCACAGCACTTACCGCGCCGACGACGCTTGTTTTCGACAAACTGCCTTCCGTACCGCGCTATCTCGAAGCCTCGCTAGGCGCGAGTGCTGCGCGACTGCTTCCTGCCGCGGTGTTGGCGCTGGTGCTGGCGGGCCTCGCATTCAGGAGTACCGCGTTCCGCGCAAGTCCGCGCGACATCGCAGGCGGCGTTGCCGTAGGACTCCTGATCGCAGCAGGCTGGTTTGCGACCGGCTATCTCGGTCAGGACGAATTCGAGCCTGCCCCGGTGGCGTCGCTCACCTTCATCGCTCCGGTCGGTGAGACGATTCAATACGCGATGTTCGCTACCGGCGCGCGCATGACCTTCGGGATTGCGGTCGTCTGCGGTGTGTTCCTTGGCTCGCTTGTATCCGCGCTGGCAACGCGCAGCTACGAATTGCAGAGTTTCAGCCGCCCGACGCAGATGCTGCGATACATGGCGGGGGGCACGCTGATGGGTCTCGGCGGCGCGATGGCGCTCGGCTGCTCGATCGGTCAGGCCTTGACCGGATTCTCGACGCTCGCGTTCGGATCGTTTCTTGCCGGAGCCGGGATCGTGATCGGCTCTACGCTCGCGCTGCGGGGGCCGTTGCGCCTGCCCCCGCTTTCCTGATCCGCCGAATTGCCGCGGCCCGGCCGCGGCGCTGCCTCGTCTACCGAAACAGTTTGGTGATGTAGCCGGCGCCGAGGCCGATCTTCTCGTAGTGTGCCTTGCACATCGCGATGTAGTCGTGGACGTCAAAATAGCCGTTGGCTTCGCCCTTCTCGTCCAGCCAGACGAGCGGTCCCTTCACCTGAAAGAACACCTTCATCGGGTCCTTGTGCTCGTAGGCAACGAGCGTGTGCCCCTCGCCCGGCGTTTCGTACACGAAGTCGCCCGCGGTCGCGGTCCAGTCGTGTTCGAGATAACCCCATTTTCCCGAGATGGTGTAAGCGAAGACTTCGTGCGGATGGTAATGGCGGTTCACGAGCCCCGCCTTCTTCGCCATCAGGATATCGCACCACTTGTTCTGCGAGGGCGAAATCCACAGCGGACGGGAAGATACGGTCTCAGTGAACGGGACATAATACTTCTCGTCGTCGGTCGGTGCGTTCTTGGTGTAGACCTCGGGCAGCGCGTCGGGCTGAAACACCTTCGTGATCGGCTTCAGGTCTCTCCAGAATTCATTGGTTGCGGCTTCGGGCATCGTTTCCTCCTCTTGTTGCTCGCATTTGCTGGCGTCGTAGTCGGTTAGATGTGCATGCCCCCGTCGGCCATGAACACGCTGCCGGTCGAGAAGCTGCTTTCGCGGGAAGCGAGAAACAGCACCGTCCGCGCGATCTCTTCGGGCTTGGCGTGGCGATGCAGCGGAATAATCGAATCGAGCAGTTTCGTGCCGTCGCGGCCCGTGGCCTGGGTAATTCCGTCTTCGATATTCTTCTGAAACACGTTGTCGATCGGACCCGGCGCAACGATATTCACGCGGATGTTGCGGCTCGCGAGTTCTTTCGCCGCCGTGCGCACGAGGCCGATCACGGCGTGCTTCGAGGTCGCATAAGCGCAGATGCCGGGATCGCTGGTAACGCCGACCACGCTGGACGTCACGACGATGCTGCCGCCGTCGTTCATGAACGGCTGGCCGTATTTGATCGCGAGGAACGTGGCACGCACGTTCACCGCCATCACCTGGTCGAACAAGTCATCGGGATAAGCTACTATCGGCGCGATCACGCCGGAGATACCGGCATTCGAGAACAAGACGTCGATCTTGCCGAAGCTTTTCACCGCTTCGCCGATATATTTCTGCGTCTCCGAAACCTCGGCGACGTTCGCGGCACAGACCGCGATCCTGTCCTTGTAGCGATCGAGCGCCTTCGCGGCTTCCGCAAGCTGCTGGTTGGTGCGGTCGACCAGAAGCACCTTCGCGCCTTCGGCGAGCATCGCTTCCGTGCTCGCGAGACCGAGACTTCCCGCAGCACCGGTGACGACACAGACTTTTCCGTCGAGCTTTCCCATCAGGCTACCCCGAGATATGCGCGCTGCACGGCGGGATCGTCGCGCAACTGCAAAGCCGTACCCTCGCCCGTGATGCGTCCGGTCTCGATCAGATAGCCGCGGTCGGCAATCTGGAGACTGCGCTTGGCATTCTGCTCCACGAGCAGCACGCCGATTCCGGCATCGCGGATCTTTCCGAGCGACGCGAACAATTCGCTGCAAACCAGCGGCGCAAGGCCGAGCGAAGGCTCGTCGAGCAGGAGAATGTCGGGAGCCGACATCAGCGCGCGGCCGATGGCAACCATCTGCTGCTCGCCGCCGCTCATGGTGTTCGCATTCTGCTGCATACGCTGCGCGAGCTTCGGAAACAGCGAGACAGCGCGATCGAGATTGTCTTTCTCCTTTGCCCGCGCGCGTTTCGCGTAAGCGCCGAGCATCAGATTCTCGCGCACGGTGAGTTCGCCGAAAATGCCGCGCCCCTCGGGAACCAGCGCCAGCCCCGCTTCCACGATGTCGTTTGCGCGCAGCTTCATTAGATCGCGCCCGCCGAGCGAAACCTTCGCAGCGGATTTCGAGACGATTCCAGCGACAGCCTTCAGCAACGACGTCTTGCCGGAGCCGTTCGCACCGAGGATCACGACGATTTCGTTCTGCGAGACGGAAAGCTTCACGTCGTCGAGCGCGCGATGCTTGCCGTAGGCGACGGAGAGACCCGCTATCTCAAGCATCCGCATCTCCAAGGTAAGCGCGGATCACTTCCGGATCGGCGAGCACATCCTTCGGCGTGCCTTCGGCGATCTTCCTGCCTGCGTTCATCACGTAGCAGCGGTCGCAGAGCGAACGGATCGCATCCATCACGTGCTCGACCATGAGGATCGTGCGGCCTTCCGCGCGCAGCGAGCGCACCAGTTCGATGCCGTCGCGCAACTCGGTGGGGTTCAACCCCGCGAGCCATTCGTCGAGCAGCAGCAGTTCGGGCTGCATCGCAAGCGCGCGCGCAAGTTCAAGCCGCTTCTGATCGATATAGGTAAGCTCCGAAGTCATGACGTTGGCGCGGGTGGCGAGACCGACGCGGACGAGAAGCTCATGCGCGGCCTGCTCGGCTTCGGTGCCCCAGCGGCTTTTCGAGCCGAAGGCGAGACCCGCGATCACGTTTTCCTTGCAGGTCATGGAGCCGAGCACACGGACGAGCTGGAAGGTACGCGCAATGCCCTCCCGCGCGATCCTGAAGGCGGGCAGCTTCTCGAGCGCGCGGCCGCGCAGCTGTACGCTGCCGGCATCGGCCTTGAGCGCCCCGGAAATCAGGTTAAGTACGGTCGTCTTGCCGGAACCGTTCGGCCCGAGCAGACCGACGATTTCACCGGGACGGACTTCGAGCGTCACGCCATCGACCGCGACGAGGCCGCCGAAGCGGCGCGTGAGTCCGGAGACCGAAAGCAGCGGCGCGCTCATGCGCTCGCTCCTTTGGCCTTCTGCAACGAGAGCTGCACGCCTTCTACGAGCCCGACGATGCCGCGCGGGATCGCATAGACGATCAGCAGGAACGCGATGCCGACCATGATGCTGAAATGGTTCGGAAACTTCGCGAGCAGCACCTCGAACAGGATCACAAGCGGGATCACGCCGAATACCGGGCCATAAAGCCGGTGCACGCCGCCAAGCAACGCCATGATCAGCACCTGAAACGACACCACCGGATTGAAGGCGATGGCCGGATCGATATAGGTCCAGCGCGGCGCCATGATCGCGCCCGCGAGGGTCATGAAAGACGCGCTGAACGCGAACAGCACGACCTTCGCCAGCGTCGTATTGATGCCTACATGACGCGCGACCGCTTCGTCGTCGCCGATCACGCGCAGCGCGAGGCCGAGCTTCGAGCGCTGAATGAACCAGCCCGAGATGAAGACGATCACCGCGAGCGCAAGCAGCTGCCAGTAGATCTGCGCATGCGTCACGTCGATGAAGATGTAGCGGCCGAGCGTGCGGGTGACGTTCACCTCGTACCAGGTGACGAGCTGGCGCACGAGTTCGGCGAGACCGAACGTGAAGATCACGAAATAGACGCCGGAAAGCCGGAGCGTGGAAAGCCCCACGATCAGCGAGAGCACGAAGCCGATCGAAAACGCGATCGCTAGCACAAGCGGCCAGGAAAGCTCCTCGCCGAGTACCGCGACCGTGTAGGCGCCGATGCCGAAGAACGCGACGGTTGCAAGCGACACGTAGCGCGTGGGGCCCGAGAACAGCGTCCACGCGGTCGCAAGCACGGTATAGCTCATGATGTTGATCGCAAGCGACAACTGATAGCCGTTCGTCACCCATGGAACGAAGACGAGCAGCACAATGAGCGCGATGATTGCGGCGGAGAAAGCGGAGTTCCGGATGCTCATAACCGGCGCGCTCCGAACAGGCCCTGCGGACGCAGGAGCAGCACCAGAATGAAGATGATGTAGGTCGCAGCCAGCGTCAGCCCCGGATCGACATAGGTCGCAACAAACGTCTCGGTGAGGCCAAGGATCATGCCTGCGACGAGGCAGCCCAGAAGATTGCCGACGCCGCCCATGATGACGACGATCAGCGCCTTCATGGTGAAGACGACGCCGAGGCTCGCGTTGAAGGTGAGAAACATCGAGACCAGTACGCCGCCGGCAGCGACCAGCGCACCACCCAAAGCATATGCAAATGCCGTGGTCGCGCGGACATCGATCGCAACCAGCAGCGCGGACACGGGGTCAACGGCTACCGCGCGGATCGCGGTGCCTGCGCGGGTGCGCGTGAGCCCGAGGTAAAGCGCAAGCCCGATGATGACGGCGAAGGCAAGCGCGAGAAGACGGCTTGCTGAGATCGTCGCGCCGAAAATCTGCACCGGGATCGAGAGAAAATTGTAGCTGAAGTAGTTGCCGCCGAAGATCGCGAACATCAGGCCCTGGGCCACGAACAAAAGACCGAAGGTCGCGAGAATGGAGTCGACTTCGAGCGCATCGCGCGAAGGCGCGCGGCGTACGAGCGGCATCAACAGGACCTGATAGATCAGCCAGTTGATCAGCGCCGCAAGCGGCACGATGACGAGCAGGCCGATAAGCGGATTCACGGAGACTGCGGTGAACAGCCAAAGTGCCGCGAAACATGCCGCGACCAGCGACTCGCCATAGGAAAGATTCATGATGCGCGCGACGCCGTATTGCAGCGTCAGGCCCATCGCGATCAACGCATAGATGCCTCCAAGCGTGATGCCGGAGAGCAACGGCTCCGTGAACATGAACTCGATCTTCGCGCTACTTGAGAAAAAAGCAAACGCGGCAGGCCTGGGAGGAGGCCCGCCGCGTCACATGTCGCTCCCTTACTTCTTCCAGGGAGCCTTCGGAACACGCAGGTCAGCGACACCCGGACGCTGCGGCGCGACGCCGACATAGAGTCCGTCCTGCCACTGGCCCAGGAGCCAGAAAGCATCCTTCGGCATGTTGTTCTCGAGCTTGATCTTGCCGATCACGGTGTCGAAGGTGCCAGTCTGCAATTCCTTGATGATCGCGGCGCGGTCGATCTTGCCGACGCGCTCGATCGCCTGCTCAAGCATTTGCAGCGACGAGTAGCCGATCTGGCTGCCCCAGTAGTCCGGATCGCGATTCACGAGCTTCCGGATCTTTTCGCGGTACTCCATCGTCGCCTTGTTGTCCTTCGACCAGCCGCCGAGCGACATCACGCCTTCGGCGTTCTCGCCGAAGCGCTGCGGGAACAGCGGGAAGAAGGTGCCGACGCCGGTGAACATCACCTTCGGCGCGTAGGAAGTCAGGCGGGACTGCTCGACCAGCGCGACCGTATCCGGCGGATAGGAGAACGCCACGAAGGTATCGGCCTTCGAGCGTTGCGCTTCGCCGATCACCGGCGCCATGTCCTGCGTGCCGACCGGATAGCTCTTGTCGAAGGCGAGCTTGAAGCCGGCCTTTTCGAAACCGGCGCGGGCAGCCTTCGAGAGGTCGATGCCGAAGCCGTCGGCCACCGAAACCATCGCGATCTGGTCGTTGATCTTGCCTTCCTTGCGGAGCTTCACGAGCAGATCGACCAGCGCGTCGATGTACTGCTTCGAGGTGCCGAGGAACCAGAAGCTATTCGGCCAGCGCTTGGCGAGTTCAGGCGCGCGGTCGGTGACGGCGCTGAAGGTCATCTGCGGATAGCCGTGCTTGTTGAAGGTCGGACCAACCGCGAGGTTGATGCCCGTGCCCCACGGCGGCAACAGGAGATCGACCTTGTCCTGCTCGATCAGGCGCTCGACGGCGCGAACCGCTTCTTCGGAGTTCGAGCGGTCGTCGTATTCGATCACTTCGATCGGAATGCGCTTGCCGTATTGCTTGAGCATCAGGCCGCCCTTGGCGTTCACTTCCTGAACCCAGAGCTGGTAATTCGGAATCTGCGTGATGTTCGCGCCGCCCGCATTCGGGCCGGTCTTCGAGATCGCGTAGCCGATCTTGATCGATTTCGGTGCTGCGTCCTGCGCGGACAGCATGGGCGCGCTGAGACCCAGCGCGGCTGCTGCGGCAAGGCCGAACAGCAGTTTCTTGTTCAAATTCATCCGTTTCCTCCCCTGACCATTGTTCTGGTTAGACAGTTTGGAGCCCAAAAGTAGGCTATCCATCGATTGGTCTACCAACGATTTATTGGGAGGAATAGTGGGAAAATCGCGCTGCGGCGCACGCGGACGATCTGCAACCGGCTCCCGAAAAAATTCCATCGCCTCCGCAGACAAGGCGCGGAGCGGCAACGTCGTTATGGCTATGAAGCAGAACTATTTCTTTGCGGAAAATTCCGCGCGCAGCGAAGCGGAGTGTTCGCCGAGCGCCGGCACCGCGCCGAAGGAAGGCAGCGTTCCATCGAAGATCGCGCCCGGCGCAAGACAACGCACCGGCCCGCTCGGCGTCCCGACTTCAATATAGCGATTCTGCGGATGATCCCTGACGTCTTCGAGCGTACTCACCCGGCCGTAGGCAACGCGGGCACGCTCGAGCTTGGTGACGATCGCCTCGCGCGGTTCTGCGGAGAACACTCTATTGATGATTTCATCGAGTCCGGATCTATTCGCAACGCGAGCCGAATTGCCGGAAAATCGCGGATCGGTTGCGATCATTTCATCGCCGAGCACTTCTTTGCACAGCATTACCCATTCGCGCTCGTTCTGGATCGAGATCAGCACCGCCTTGCCGTCGCCGCAGGAATACGCCCCGTATGGTGCAATGGTCGGATGATTGAGGCCGGCACGTTCCGGCACCATCCCGCCATAGGCGAATTGCAGGTAGGGCACGTTCATCCAGTCCGCGAGCGCATGATAAAGCGAAACAGCGATGTGCCTGCCTTCGCCTGAGCGCTCGCGCGCGAACAGCGCTTGCAGGATGCCCTGAAAGGCAGTCATACCCGCGGCGATATCGCAGACCGAAACGCCGACGCGCGCGGCGCCATGTTCGTTTCCGGTGATCGACGAGAGGCCGCTCTCCGCCTGTACCAGTAGATCGTAGGCTTTCAGCTCCCGATACGGCCCCTCGTCGCCATAGCCGGAAATCGAACAGGTGATCAGCCGTTTGTTCGCGGCCCGCAACTTTTCAGGTGCAAAGCCCAGCCGATGGATCACGCTGGGAGCGAGATTCTGGATGAATACATCCGCCTGCGCGATCATGCGCGAAAGCAACGCGGCATCCGCGGTGTCTTTCAGATCAAGGCAGATCGATTCCTTGCCGCGGTTGAGCCACACGAAATAGGCGCTCTCGCCATGCACGAGCGCATCGTAACCCCGCGCAAAATCACCTTCGGGGCGCTCTACTTTGACGACACGCGCCCCGGCATCGGCGAGGCGCGACGACGCATAGGGCGCCGCAACCGCCTGCTCCACCGAGACAACCAGAACGCCTTCCAGATCGCGCCGCATCAATATGCACCCGGTTTTCGGGGTGCAGCACAGCTCGAAAGAAACGCACCCACGGAGGTGCAGATGTTGCCGAGTTTGGCGCGGCTGTAAACCTTTCGCGGCGGGCCGCCGCGATGCAGGCTCCGAAAACGCTCTCTAGTTCTTGAGCGCTTCGATGGTCCCTACGTTCGGGCAGTAGCGTTGCCAGTCCTGCGCTTCGGGCGCGAGGTCCAGTTCGTTCCGGCAGACGTCCTTGCTGCCGCAGAGGGTGCAAACGCGCTGAAGATCCCTCCAGACAGACGGCCACTCCGCCTGCACGACGACCGGGTCCACGCCCTCCTGCGCGAGCCTGCGCGGCATCAGGGATGCCTGCGTGCCGCAGCGGTCTAGCTGCTGCAATTCGCCCGCGGAAAGGTTCATCTCGCGTGCGATCTCCCGAACTTCGGAATCGTCGAGCGAAGCGAGATCGGAACGCCCGAAGATTCCGCCGAAGAACTCCTTGATTTTATGGATCATGATCCGACCCTCCAAAAGACTTTCGAAACAGACTGCTATGCTACGAACCTGCCCGCCTTGATCCCCGTCACACCGCCATCGAGTGGCGTGTCGCTTTCTCCGCGAGATAACGGTCGAACACGCTCGCGACGACGCGGACGAAAGGCTGGCCTTTCTGCGTCACTTCGATGCGGCGTCCGGTTCTGCGGACCATGCCCTGCGCCGCGAGTTGATCGACCATCGCGAGCTCCCGGGAGAAAATCGTCGGCAAGCGGTATTTCGAAACCAGATCGTCGATATCGACCCGGAACTCGCACATCAGCCGCTCGATCAGCTCCGCGCGCAGGATGTCGTCTTCCGTGAGAGAAATTCCGCGCACCGTCGAAAGTCTGCCCGCGCGTATCTGCGCGGCATAAGCCGCAGTCGCCGGATGATTTTGCGCGTAACCGCCGGGAAACCTGCTGATGGCCGTCGCGCCCAGCCCGATCAGGACCGGACAGTCGTCGTCCGTATAGCCCTGAAAATTACGGTGCAGCGATCCGCTTTTAGCAGCCGCCGCTAGCGCGTCGCCCTGCAAGGCATAGTGATCGACGCCGATCGGCACATAGCCGAGCTTGATCCAGGCATCTCTCGCCGCCATCGCCTGCACATAGCGCTCCTCCGCAGCGGGAAGCGTGTTCACGTCGATCAACGACTGCTGTTTCTTGAACCAGGGCACGTGCGCATAGCCGAAGATCGCGACCCGTTGCGGCTTCAGCCGCGCCATCAGTGTTGCGCTGAAACGGACATCCTCGACCGTCTGCTTCGGCAGTCCGTACATCAGATCGGCACCGATATTCTCGATTCCCGCTTCGCGGATGGCCGCGACCGCGGCTTCCACCAGCTCGAACGGCTGCACGCGGCCGATCGCCTTTTGCGTCTCCAGCGAAAATTCCTGCACACCAAGGTTTGCACGGTTGATCCCGATTGCGGCAAGCGTCCTCAGGACTTCCTTATCGAGCCGCCGCGGATCGATCTCGATCGCATGCTCGGAAACTTCGCTGAGATCGAAAGCATTCTCCAGCGCCTTGAACACACGCCGGAGGCCAGCGGCACCCGCTATGGAAGGCGTGCCTCCGCCCCAATGGATACGGCGGACCTTCCGCACCGCCGTGATTTTGGAAACCAGCGCGATCTCAGCGGAGAGATCTTCGATATAGCGCTCTACCGGATCCCGCCGCCGCGTCGCATGCGTGTTGCAGCCGCAGTAGTGGCAAAGCTCGACGCAAAACGGGACATGCAGATAGATCGAGAGCCCGGTTTGCGCGGGCAACTCCGCGAGCCACCTCGCATGCGTCTCCGCATTCACCGCGGGCGTAAAATTCGGAGCGGTCGGATAGGACGTGTAGCGCGGCACAGATTGCGCGCCCGGATTGGCTGTCATGCCGCGCCCGGTCTCGGGAACATCCCGCCTTGTGTCCGCGCTTGTACCCACGTCCTGCTCCGCCTTCAGATTTCAGACCCAGGCCGGGAACGATTCGAGTGCAAGGTTGTCTTTGACCGTCTTCACGCCGGCGATGTCTTCCACCGCGATCCGAATTGCGCTGCGCTCGGCCTCCGAGCGGACGAGGCCCCAGAGATTTACGACGCCATCGTCAACGGTGACGTTGACCAGGATCGGATTGCTCCAAGGCTCGGCCTCGAGGCGATTCTGGATTTTCTTGCGGATTTCTTCATCAGCGAGCGGACGGTGTTCCTTCTGCGGGGCAGTCGCGATCGCCTGCACGAGGTTGCCGCGGGTGACGATGCCGACGAGCTTGCCGCCTTCGACGACAGGAACGCGCTTGATCCGGTGACGCTCGAACAGATGCGCGATGTCGGAAAGCGGCGCTTCTGGATCGACGCAGATAACCTCGTTGGTCATCATGTCTTTCACGCTTCTGGCGTGCGCGTGCGAATATTCCTCGGCAAGCTGTACGTTGCTGATGAGAAGCGACAGCCACCAGGAACGGCGCTTCTGCGTGCCGATCTCCGCGCGGCGGATGAGGTCGCCCTCGCTCACGATGCCGATCAGCTTTCCGGCATCGTCCACGATCGGCAGCGCGCTGATGTGGTGTTCGCTTAAGACCTTGGCCACGTCGCGGACGGTCATATCCGCGGTTCCGGTCCTTACCGGAGAAGCCATGACATGTTTGGCTTTCATGAGACCCTCCTTGGTGAACTTAAGAAAACTATCGGCCTGCCGCAGGAAAGCGCTTTGACCTCCGTCAAGCGTCAGACATGCTCGACCGACGTGACACGGAACGCATGCAAGCCCGCTTCGTCGCGTATCGAAACGTACTCGCCGAGTTCGAATTTCTCGTTCTGAAGCTGGAAGCCGGCTTCGTCGCTGTTGTCGCCGGCGATGTCGTAACGGAACGTCCAGTTTCCCCCTGGACCGTGCATCAGATGACCAACATCGCGGTCGTTCTCGCGAAGACGCACGACCCGGCAGTTATCGCGATAGCTTTTCCAGAGCTCTGGATCGATCCGCTTCTCGGCGTTCAGCGGAGCGGTGATCAGGTAACCGATCTTGGCATTGCCTTCGGGATGCTTGGGCTCGCGGGCAAGCTCGAGACGAATCTGGTGAAACGCGCGGGGCAAAGCGGACATGACAGGTTCCCTTATGCGTGCAGATTGCGAAGCGCCGCCCGATTTTTCAGACGCACTTTTCGAGAACCGGCAAGCTCAATCAGCCCCTTGCGCTCGATTGCGGAAATCGTGCGCGAGACCGTTTCGATCGTGAGGCCGAGATAGTCTGCGATGTCCTGACGCGACATCGGCAGCTCGAATTCGAGACGGTTCTCCGAACGGCTCGACATTTCCAGCAGGAAAGTCGCGACGCGCTCCATTGCACTCGAACGTCCGAGCAGGACCATCTGATCGTGGACATGATCGAGTTCGCGCGCAGTCATCTGCCATAGTTCACGCGCGATCGCGGCATCGGTCTGCGCGAGCGAAGCGAGCGTGCTGCGTTTGATCGCGATGACGATGACTTCGGAGACGGCTTCGGCTGAGAAGCGGTGGCTGCTGCTCGATTCGAGGCCGAAGATGTCACCGGGCAGATAGAACGCGCCGATCTGGCGGCGGCCGTCATCCAGAAGCTTGTAGGTGCGAACCGATCCGCACACGACTTTGTACACGAACTCGGCAGGCTCATCCGCCCCGTATATTTCGGCGTTGCGGCCGTAGGTAAGCTTGACGCCGGCCAAACCCAGCGAAGGGTGGAAGCTGCGGTCAAAACCCGCACCGGGCTTTGCCGGTACCGTTGCGTGGCGGGCGGCGTAAGCGGGCGATTGGGAGAGTGGCTGAACCTGTGCGAGCATGGCTTTCCTCCGTTTTCGTGGAGAAACCCTATGACCGGCCAGTACCCCTATAAATTCCGTCCGATACCCTAAGGGGTTCTACGTAGGTCCGATTTTCCGCCAGAACGCGATACTTCCTTTGCCATGAGCAATACCGAGAGGACCTCAGCCCCCGGCCTGTTCACTTCGCTCGACGAAGTCATGCGCAACCCATGGTCGCGCTATGCGGCCGCCATCCCCATCGTCGCAATCGCATTTGCGGCACGCGCGACGCTCCAGCCGTTGATCGGCAATGAAGCGCTGTTCCTGGTTTTCATTCCTGCGGTACTCGCCGCCGCCACCATCGGTGGCTTCGGGCCGGGCCTGCTCGCAACATTGCTCAGTCTCGCGGTCGGCAATCTCTTCTTCCTTGGGCAGAGCGCCGCCACGTCGGAACTGGTTTCGAACAGCATCAGTTTCGCAATCTCCGGATTCGCGATTGCGGCATTCGGCGGCTGGATGTGGACTACGCGCATGGCCTCCGCCTCGCGCGAAGCCCACCTGAAATCAATTCTGGACACCGTGCCTGATGCGATGATCGTCATCGACACGAAAGGCCTGATCCAGTCGTTCAGCGCGGCCGCAGAACGCCTGTTCGGCTACAGGACCGACGAAGTACACGGCATGAACGTAAGCATGCTGATGCCGACGCCCTATCGAGAGGCACATGACGGCTACATGGAGCGCTACATGCGCACCGGCGAGCGCAGAATCATCGGCATCGGCCGGGTCGTCGTCGGCGAACGCAAAAACGGATCGACCTTTCCCATGGAACTCGCGGTCGGCGAAATGATCTCCGGGAAGGAGCGCTACTTCACCGGCTTCGTCCGGGACCTGACCGAGCGTCAGGAGACCGACGCGCGGCTTCAGGAATTACAGGCCGAGCTGGTTCATATCTCGCGCCTGTCCGCGATGGGCGAAATGGCGTCCACGCTCGCGCACGAACTCAACCAGCCGCTGACGGCGATCGCGAACTATATGAAGGGTTCGAGCCGAATCGCTGCCGAATTGAAATCCGATCGCGCGGACATGCTTAAATCCGCGCTCGACAAGTCCGCTGAGCAGGCAGTGCGCGCGGGACAGATCATCCGACGGCTGCGGGAATTCGTGGCCCGCGGCGAAAGCGAGCGCAGCATCGACAGCCTCTCGAAAATCATCGAGGAAGCGAGCGCGCTCGCGCTGGTCGGCGCGAAGGAATCGGGAATTCACGTCCGCATGCGTCTGGATGCCGAGGGCGACCTTGTGCTGATGGACCGGATCCAGATTCAACAGGTGATCCTGAACCTGATAAGAAACGCGATCGACGCGATGAGGGACAGCACGGTCAAGGAATTGACGATCTCGAAGCGGCCAAGCGGCGACGGCATGGTCGTCGTCAGCGTTTCCGATACCGGACCCGGGATCGCGCCCGAAATCAGGGATCAGCTTTTCCAGCCCTTCACGACCACCAAGCCGGAAGGCATGGGCGTCGGGCTTTCGATCTCCCGCACGATCATCGACGCGCACGGGGGAAGACTCTGGGTTGAAGACAATCCGGGCAGCGGCGCAATATTCCGCTTCAGCCTGCCTGTGGCGGAAAGCCGGAACGAAGAAGATGTCTGAGCAAGCAATCATCCATGCGATCGACGACGATGACGCCGCGCGCGACTCGCTGCGCTTCCTGCTGGAGACCGCCGGGCAGGAAGTCCGCACCTATGAGAATGCCGCGGCCTTTCTGGCGCAACTTCCGGTACATGGAATCGGCTGCGTAATTACCGATGTCCGCATGCCCGGCATGACCGGAATCGAACTCCTGAAGACCCTGAAAGCGCGTTCCTTCCCGCTACCCGTGATTGTAATTACCGGGCACGGGGACATCCCGCTTGCGGTCGAAGCCATGCGCGAAGGTGCCGCCGATTTTCTCGAGAAGCCCTACGAGGACGTAGCTCTCCTTGAATCGATCCGCCGCTCCATCTCGGCTGCCGGTTCGGCGGCGGGAGCGGACGATGCCATTGCCGATACCCGCCGCCGCATCGCCGGGCTCTCTGGGCGGGAATCCGAGGTTATGGCGGGCCTCGTCGCGGGCAAATCCAACAAGGTGATTGCGATCGATCTCGATATCAGCCCGCGTACGGTCGAGATCTACCGGGCCAACGTCATGTCGAAGATGGGGGCGGACAGCCTGCCCGCCCTTGTCCGGATGGCGATCACGGCTGGCTTCCCCGAAAGCTAGAGCAACTCGCAACTTGCGCTAGGTCAAAGTCACCGCGCATGGCTGGCCGCACAAAGTAGTATGCCTGCCGACAAGTCATCCAGCACATCCAGCAACGCTCCTGCTTCCAGGCCGGAAAGAGCGGTGGTCATGCTGGTCGATGACGATCCGGCGGTACTCACATCGCTCAAGTTCGCGCTCGAGCTGGAAGGCTTTTCGGTCAGGGTTTTCCCGGACGCGCAGAGCCTGCTGCGGGAATATGACATCGGCAGCAATACGTCGCTGGTGATCGACTATCGGCTACCCGACACGAATGGCATCGACTTGCTGCGGCGCCTTCGCGCCAAGGGCGTCATGGCACCCGCGATCCTGATCACGAGCCATCCCAGCGACGAATTGCGGAAGCGAGCCGCAGCCATGGCTATACCGATCGTCGAGAAGCCGCTGCTCGACAATTCGCTGATCGCGAAACTGCGCGAACAACACAACATTGCCGAAAGCAGACCCTCCACCTAAAGTTGCCGCGTGAACCGGCCGGACAATCCATCGACCGATGACGCGCGTTTACTGACTGCACTGGTCGGCGAAAACAGCCGCGCGCTCACAATCGGCGGCATCGCATCTGTTCTTGCCGCATTCATCTTCATCGCCGAGCTTGCCGCTATCGCACTTGCGATCGACAGCGTGCTGCGGACGTCTTCGAGCGAAGCCGCGCTCTATTATTTGGCATTGTTTGCGCTGCTCGCGCTCGTTCGCATCGCCGTGGATGCGCTTTCATCGCGCATGCTTGCGAAGGCCGCGGAAGAAGTGAAGCTGCGGACGCGAACCCGTCTCGTCGATGCGCTTGCTGAAATTTCTCCGGTCGACAAGCGGCGTCCGCACGCCGGCGAAATCGCGGCACTCCTGACATCCCATGTCGATACGCTGGGACCCTATCTCACGCGCTATCACGCTTCCCGGCTGCGCGCCGTAAGCGTCCCGCTGTTCGTGCTGGCCGTCACTGCATGCTTTTCATGGGCCGCAACCATCGTGCTCATGATTGCGGGACCCCTGATTCCGGTTTTCATGGCGCTGATCGGCGGCAAGGCGCGGATCGCGAGCGAGAAGCAACTTCAGGAAGTCGGCAGCATGAATGGCGCGCTCCTGGACCGTCTGCAAGGCCTGACCACCATGAAACTCTTCGATGCCGTCCCGCGCGCAACAGCCACGCTTCTGGAAGAAGGAAACGCAATCCGCGTCAGAACCATGTCGGTGCTGCGGATCGCATTTCTTTCCTCGGCGGTGCTGGAGCTGTTCTCGGCGCTCGGCGTCGCATTCGTCGCGGTTTATGTCGGTTTCAACCTGCTTGGTCATGTCAGCTTCGGCGCCTACGGAGAACTCACGCTATCTGCGGGCCTGTTCGTGCTGATGATCGCGCCCGAATATTTCCGTCCGCTTCGCGATTTCGCGGCCGCCTATCACGAACGCGCCGCCGCGCTCGCTGCATGCCGCGAGATAGGAAACCTGCTCGATGGAGACTGGATCGCGCTTCCTCAACGCACGAAAAGCCGCGAACCGCTGCACTCACTCAGGGCCGTACAGGCGAAACTTACGATTTCCGGGAAAACGATCATTCCGGCATTCGGTCTCTCCATCGAGCGCGGCGAGCACGTCGCCCTGATCGGAGAGAGCGGGAGCGGAAAGTCGATGCTGCTTGCGCTGTTCGGGCGGCTGCTCGCGCCGAGCGAAGGAAAAATTCTCGTCAACGAAAACGCGGACGCGAATTGCGATGTCGCATGGCTAGGCCAGAGGCCCGCGTTCCTGCAAGGCAGTCTTGCCTCGAACCTTGCCCTCTATCGGAGCGAACCGGTTCAGGCCGAACTCGCATCTGCGATCAGCCTCGCGAACGCGGAAAGCGTGGTTGAGAAATTCAGCCGCGGCTATCATGAAATCGTGCGGGAGAACGCCGCCAACGTCTCCGGAGGCGAAGCGCAGCGGCTTGCTATTGCGCGACTGGCGTTGTCGCGCGCCGGTCTCATCCTCGCAGACGAACCTACCGAACATCTGGACGATGAAACCGCGCAGGCCGTGATCGACGGTCTGTTCTCGCTGGCGCAAGGCCGCACGCTGATCGTCGCGACGCACGACCCGAGAATTATGAAGCGCGTCAGCCGCGTGATCGACGTCGCAAAACTAACCGGCTACAGCGGAGCCGCGGCATGAAGCAGGTCCTTCGCCTGACCGCGATGATGTGGCGGGCCGAAAAGAAATGGCTGCTGACCGGCTTCGCTGCGAGCCTTTTCGCACTCCTCTCGGCTATCGCCCTGCTTGCGCTTTCGGGATGGTTCATCACCGCCGCCGGCCTTGCCGGCGCGGCAGGCACCGGACTGATATTCGATTTCTTCCGGCCCAGCGCGGGCATCCGCTTCTTCGCACTGCTCAGGACAGCGACGCGATATGGCGAGAGAATTGCGACGCACGACGCGACGTTGCGGTTCCTGACTGCGCTGCGCGGAAATCTTTTCGCCTCGGTGGCCGCGAAGCGCGTTCGCTCGTTTCGCAACAGTGAACTGTTGCAGCGCCTCACCGGCGATCTCGACGCCATCGACGGCCTCTATCTTCGCGTTCTGTTGCCCTCGGCGGTGGCGGCTGCGGTGCTTCTGCTCGCCTGCGCGGCGCTGTTCCGGATTTCTCCGCCGATCGTCCTTGCGGTCATTGTCGCTTTCCTGCTTGCCGCTGCCATCCTCTTCACCGCCGGACGGCTGAGCCGAAAATCCTCGCGGCGCGTGGCGTTCGGAACCGAAGCGCTGCGCGTCAGATCGATCGACCTCGTTCATGCGCATACCGACCTGCTTTTTTCGGGCGGAGTTCCTACGCAAAAGAAGAAGCTGGAAAAAGCCGCGCGCTACCTCTCAAGCGCTACCCTTCGCCTCGCGAATATCGAGATCGCGGTCTCTTCCGCACTCGCAGCGCTTGCCGCAGCGCTGACCGCTGCTTTCGTATATCTTTCCGCGCGCGCCATTGAGGCGGGCAGTATCGGCGGCCCGGTGATGGTCATGCTCGTCATCGGAGGACTTGCCGCGCTCGAAGTGTTCGCACCGCTTCGGCGTGGTGCACTGGAATTCGGACGGATCGCATTCTCGGGAAAGCGGATCGAAGACCTCGCTGCGGCGCCCGCCGCGTACACCGCGCCTGCATTCGTGCAACAGACGCCCGCGCTGCGCATTCACGACATCACCTACCGCCGCGGCGCCGATAGCAGACCGGTTCTGGAACGCTTCTCGCTGAACGTCACTAAGGGCGAGCGTATCGCCATCGCTGGCAGAAGCGGGAGTGGGAAAACGACGCTCCTTTCTCTTGTCGCGGGACTGCTTGAGCCCGAGCGCGGCAGCATTCTCGTCAGCCGTTCTGAAGAAGGACGTCACGCGCTCGGCTATCTCACACAACAAACCGAACTTTTCCGCGGTTCCATCGCGGAGAACCTGAGAGTTGCAGCACCCGAAGCTTCCGATGCCGAACTCTGGAAGGCGCTTGAGGTCGTCGAGCTGGATCGCAAGGTCCCGGAACTCGAAGCCGGCCTGCACTGGCCCCTCGGTGAATCGGGGGGAGGATTTTCGGGCGGCGAAGCCAGAAGACTCGCGCTGGCAAGACTGGTTTTACGCAACCCGGAAATCTGGCTCCTCGACGAGCCCACCGCGGCGATGGATGAAGCGCTCGGCAGGCGCGTCCTTGAGAACCTCACGACCTATGCATCCGGCGCAACTTTGATCATCGCGGCGCACCACGATCGGGAAAAGCACAGCGCGCAGCGCGTGATACCGATTGACCCCGCTGATCACACTTGACGCATATCAAGGATGCCTTGGGCCGCGAGCCTATGTAGTCTCTATATTTATGTGACCGGTCCCCAGAGGCGAGCACACCATGGAAATCGACGTCGTAACGCTATCGCGGCTGCAGTTCGCGCTGACGGCCATGTACCATTTCCTGTTCGTTCCCCTGACGATCGGTCTCGCGGTCCTGCTTGCGATCATGGAGACCACCTACGTCATGACCGGCCGCGCGATCTGGCGGCAGATGACGAAGTTCTGGGGCACCCTGTTCGGCATCAACTTCGTGCTCGGTGTCGCGACCGGCCTCACCATGGAATTCCAGTTCGGCATGAACTGGAGCTATTTCAGCCACTATGTCGGCGACATCTTCGGTGCGCCGCTCGCGATCGAAGGCTTGATGGCCTTCTTCCTCGAAGCAACCTTCGTGGGCCTGTTCTTCTTCGGCTGGGAACGTCTCTCGAAGCTCCAGCATCTCGCGGCAACCTGGGCCGTCGCGATCGGCACCAATCTGTCGGCGCTCTGGATTCTGATCGCGAACGCCTGGATGCAATATCCGGTCGGCGCCGCATTCAACCCGCAGACCATGCGCATGGAAGTCACGAACTTCTATGATGTGCTGTTCAATCCGGTCGCGCAGGCGAAATTCGTGCACACGGTTTCGGCGGGTTACGTCACCGCGGCGATCTTCGTGCTCGGCGTGAGTGCCTGGTATCTGCTAAAGGGCCGCCATAGAGAACTCTCGCGGCGTTCGATGGCGGTTGCGGCGAGCTTCGGCCTCCTCGGCGCACTCAGCGTAGTCGTGCTCGGCGACGAAAGCGGTTACTCGACCAGCGAGCACCAGAAGATGAAGCTCGCCGTCATGGAAGGCATGTGGCACACGGAAAAAGCCCCTGCGGGGTTTACCGTGATCGGCATTCCCGACCAGGAGAAGCGTGAAACCCGTTACGCGATCAAAGTGCCGTTCGCACTCGGGCTGATCGCGACCCGCTCGCTCACGGAAGAAGTGCCCGGCATCGTCGACCTCGTGAACCGCGCGAAACTCGACATCGCCAAAGGCGTCAAGGCTTACGACGCGCTCCTGACCATCCGTGCGGCGAAAGGCCAGAAGATCGACATGAAGGCGAAGAATGCCTTCGAAGAGAACGGGCGCTATCTCGGCTACGCCTATCTTCTGAAACGTTATGTCGAAGATCCGCGCAAGGCGACGGAAGCGCAGATCGAAAAGGCGGCATGGGATACCGTGCCGACGGTGTGGCCGATGTTCTGGTCCTTCCGCATTATGGTGGGGCTCGGCTTTTACTTCATTCTTTTCACCGGCACCTTCTTCTATCTCGCTTCGACCGGCGCGCTCGAAAAACGTCGCTGGCTGTTGCGCCTCGCGGTCTGGTCGATACCGCTGCCTTGGATCGCAGCCGAGCTCGGCTGGTTCGTCGCCGAATACGGGCGCCAGCCCTGGGCCATCGAGGGCATGCTGCCGACGGCGATCGCGGTATCCCATCTCGGCATCTGGGAAGTCGCGATCACGCTCGTGGGCTTCGTCGTCTTCTACACGGTACTGCTCGTGATCGAGGTTTCGCTGATGCTCAAAGCGATCAAGGCCGGCCCGCAGCCGGACGACATCGCCGACGAGAATCCTCGCGGCCGCGTCCAACCCGTACCCGCGGAGTAGGAACATGATTCTTTTCGAACTGATCGACTACAGTGTTCTGAAAATCATCTGGTGGGTGCTGCTCGGCGTTCTCCTGATCGGCTTCGCCGCGACCGACGGCTTCGACATGGGCGTCGCGATACTCCTGCCCTTCGTCGCAAGAAAAGACGTCGAGCGCCGCGTCGCGATCAACACCATCGGCCCGATATGGGAAGGCAACCAGGTCTGGTTCATACTCGCGGGAGGCGCGATCTTTGCGGCATGGCCGCCGCTCTACGCGGTGAGCTTCTCCGGATTCTATCTTGCGATGTTCGTGATACTGGCAGCGCTGATCCTGCGGCCGGTAGGCTTCAAATATCGCTCGAAGAAAGAAGACGCCGCATGGCGCCGCAACTGGGACGCCGCACTTTTCATCGGCGGCTTCGTGCCGGCGCTGATCTTCGGCGTCGCGGTCGGCAACGTGTTGCAGGGCGTTCCGTTCCGACTCACGGAAGAATTGCGGACGATCTACGAAGGCACCTTCTTCGGCCTGCTCAACCCCTTCGCGCTGCTTTGCGGGCTATTGAGCGTCGCCATGCTGACGATGCACGGCGGAGCCTGGCTCGCAGTGAAGGCCGGCGGCATCGTTGCCGAGCGCGGGCGCCGTTACGGCTCCTATGCGGCACTCGCCACGATCCTGCTCTTCGCCCTGAACGGTCTCGTGCTGTGGCTCACCGTGAAGGGCTATCGCATCATCGACGGCGTTTCGCCGAACATGCCGAGCAATCCGCTGTTCAAGACGGTGACCCGCGACGGCGCTTCGTGGTTCTCGAACTACACCGCCTATCCCTGGATGACGATCGCGCCTGCGCTCGGCTTCGCGGGCGCGGCGGGAGCCTTCATCGGACTGCGCGGACGGAGCGAACTGGTCACGTTCTTCTTCAGCAAGCTTTCGGTCTTCGGGATCATCTCGACTGTCGGATTGAGCATGTTCCCGTTCATCCTGCCGAGTTCGATCGATCCGAATTCCAGCCTGACGGTGTGGGACTCCGCTTCCAGCCACGCCACGCTTTTCAACATGCTGGTCGCAACCGTGATCTTCCTGCCGATCGTCATTGCCTACACGCTGTGGGTCTATCGTGTGCTGTGGGGCAAGGTCGACGAGAAGACCATCGAGCGCGAACAGAAGACGATGTACTGAGGAAACATAGACATGTGGTATTTCGCCTGGATGCTCGGCCTGCCGCTCGCCTGCACCTTCGCCATTCTGAATGCGATGTGGTTCGAGATGCGCGAGGATGCGCGCAACGCCGAGAAGCGCTGAACGCGCTGGAACGGAACTAGAAAGGCCCGGCTTCAGGCGGGGCCTTTTCCTTGTAGCCAGCTGCCGGGAGCCTGCTAGTCGCGAAACTCGCGCGTCTGATAATCGGCGTAGAGCACTCCGGCGGCGAACACTGCAAAGACGAGACCGATCCCGACGAGAACGGCAACTGCTTCGATCGGCATGACGATTCCTCCGTGTATGGAGGCATCATCGATCCCGGCTCACCTTTCGCTTTGATGCGGATCAATCGAAGCGGCGCACGGATGACGCAGACGGCCGCAGAGAAACGCGCAATACCGAACGGTCTCTCACAGGCTCCAGCGCTACCTGTTCCGAAGCGCACCGGCGGCTATCGAAGACTGACGGAAGTCCTGGAGCGGTTGCGCAGAACTCTCCGGCATGGCGCCGGCCAGCGCTTCACCGATCAGAATGAGCAAAGGTCCGCGCTGCTGCTCTCCGGTCAGCCGCTCTTGAAGACCGCCCAGCGTGGAAGCGATTACGAATTGCTCGGGCCGGGTTGCATTCCAGATCGCGATGGCCGGCGTTGCCGCATCCAAGCCGGCGGCTTCCGCACGCTGCGAGAACTCGCCGAAGGTGCGCGATGGCATGTAGAGCGCCGTTACCGCAGCCCGGTCGGCGATGCTCGGCCAGTCGATATCCTCCGGCAGCTTTCCGTTCGCCGCATGGCCGGTCACGTATTGCAGACGACGCGCAAGCTTCCGGTGCGTGAGCGAAATTTGCAGACGGCTTGCAGCCCCCTGTGCCGCCGTGACGCCGGGAACGACATCCACGGCAATGCCCGCCTCCCGGCAGCTTTCGGTTTCTTCGCCTGCACGCCCGAAGATCATCGGATCGCCGCCCTTCAGCCGAACGACACGCTTCCCTTTGCGCGCGAGCGAGATCATCAATTCGTTGATCTCGCCCTGCTTGCAGGCGGGACCGCCTCCGGTCTTGCCGACCAGCATCTTCTTCGCCTCGCGCCGCGCGAAATCCAGTACGCCCGCGGACACAAGATCGTCGATCAGAATGACATCGGCCGACTGCAACGCGCGCACGGCGCGAAGCGTGAGCAATTCCGGATCGCCCGGCCCCGCACCGACGAGCGTGACCGAGCCCTGCTCCACCGCCGGGCCTTCGGCGCGCAGCTCCGCGAGCAGCGCATGGTAGTCGCCTTCCTCCGGCGCATGATCGGGCGCGGCGAGAGCGCGCGATGTGAATAGCTGCCAGAAGCGGCGGCGTGCCGCGAAACTGAACTCTCCAGCCGACTGCAAAACCGTACGCCAGCGGCGCGCGGCGTCCGCCCAGCCTGCAAACCCTATCGGCAACATCGCTTCGATTTTTGCCCGGATGGCCTGCCCGAATACGGGCGCTGCGCCATCCGTCGAAATGCCGATCACGAGCGGAGAGCGGTTCACGATCGAGCCGAACGCGAAGTCGCAGTATGCCGGCTTGTCGACCACATTCACCGGAACGCCGGCCTTGCGCGCAGCTTGCGCGAATATTTCGGACTCCTCGTCGGTCTTGAAAGCGCCGACCGCAATCCGCGCGTCCCGGAAGTCTTCCTCGCACCAGTTACGCGCATGAATATGGATGCGTCCCGCGAAGGCTTCATCGGCTGCCAGCTCTTGCAGGTCCGTGCCCGGCTTCGGTGCATAGACATCGACATGCGCTCCGGCCGCGGCGAGCAGTTCGACTTTCCATGCCGCGCCGATGCCGCTTGCCGCGACCAGCGCGTGTTTTTCCTCAAGCGCATAAAAGACGGGAAGCCTCGCAAGCTTGCCCATGCGCGCGGGCTTCGCTTCAGACGGGCTGCGGTGCTCGGGCATGCTGCACTATCCTCTTCAGTTCAGGCTTACATGAGCCGCAATTCGTTCCGGCGCGAAGCTGCACGCCGATTTCTTCCACGCTGGATGCGGCACCGCTCTCGATTGCCGCGCGTATCGCGCGGAGGCCGACACCGAAGCAGGCGCATACCAGCGGCCCCGCTTCAGCCTCACCCGCCGCATTGCTTCCGGAAAGCAGATGCATCCGCGAACGCGAGCCGGCATCCGCGCGCGCGAGCATCTGCTTCACGCCGTCCCAGCCGACTTCGCTTTCCGCGGGGCCGACGAAGAGAGAGAATACGAGACGGCCATCGGCAATATGCGCGACACGATAGACGCCCCGGCGCTCGTCGAGATATTCGACCGTCTCCGCATTCGCCGGTTTCCGCTCGCTTGAAAATTGCCGCCACCAGGCCACGTCTCTGTCTGCCGCAAACAGCATTCCCTCTCCGCCATCCAGCGTGACACGCGACCAGAACATCTCGCGCGGCAGATCGGCCGGCTCCGAGGAGATCACGAACCCTGTCTGCGCGAACTCAATGCATTCCATCGCAACCGGCGTCGCCTTCGCTTCGGGCTGACCGGAGAAAGAATCGGTGATGGGAGCGACCAGCGCATCGCAGCGCGCGGAAGAAGCGGTTGCATCACTCCAGTGGATCGGAACGAACACCGAGCCGCGCTGCTGCCCGGCGTCAATTCTCGCGCGAAAGATCGCGCTGCCTTGCGCCGAGCGAAGCCGGACGAACCCCCGATCCGGAACACCGTATTGCCGTGCATCGTCCGGATGAACTTCGGCAAAGGGTTCGGGGAGATGCTGCGCGAGCTTCGGACTCAATCCGCTGCGCGTCATCGTATGCCACTGATCGCGGATGCGGCCCGTATTCAAACGCAGCAGAAAATCGCCGGAGGCCGTCTCCGCGAGATCCGGGAACGTGGGCGCGATCAGCTTCGCGCGGCCGCTTGCAGTGAAGAAACCGCCCGCCTCGAAGAAGCGCGGTTGCAGCAATTGGTTCTTCACGCGCTGCGGCCACACCGCGGGCTCCATCGCGTCGTAGTCATTGTCCGGAATGCCTTTGAGCGCGCCAATGTCGAAGTCCCGCCTTCCGCCGTTTTCGAATGCAGAGAGCGCGGCATGCTCGCGGAATATTTCCGCGGGCGAGGAATAGGCAAACGCTTCGCCGAAGCCCATGCGCGACGCGACTTCAGATACGATCTCCCAGTCCGGCTTCGCTTCGCCCGGCAGCGCTAGAAAGCTGCGTTGCCGCGAAATCCGCCGCTCCGAGTTCGTGACCGTGCCGTCCTTCTCGCCCCAGGCTGCCGCAGGCAAAAGCACATGCGCGCCGCTCGCGACTGTGTCGTTCGAATGCACGTTCTCGGAAACGACGAGGAGTTCGAGCTTGCCAAGCGCCGCACGGACATGATCGGCACGCGGAAGCGAAACCGCCGGGTTGGTTGCCATTACCCACAACGCCTTGATCTCGCCGCGCGCGATCGCGTCGAACATCTGCACGGCCTTCAGTCCTTCGCGCTTTGCGATCGCAGGCGCATTCCAGAAGCGGCCGACACGGTCGATATCTTCCGCGACGAAGTTCATATGCGCGGCAAGCTGGTTCGCAAGACCGCCGACTTCCCGGCCTCCCATCGCATTCGGCTGACCCGTGAGCGAGAACGGACCCATGCCTAGCTTGCCGATGCGCGCGGTTGCGAGATGGCAATTGATGATCGCGTTCGCCTTGTCGGTGCCCTGCGCCGATTGGTTCACGCCCTGCGAGAACGCAGTGACGACCCGTTTGGTAGCGCGGAACAATTCGTAGAAAGCGAGGATATCTTTCTTCGCGAGCATGGTGCGCGCGGCAACAGAGTCCAGCGACGGCGCGATCTCGCGCGAGCGGGCGAGTGCGTCCTCGAAACCTTCGGTGTGCTGCGAGACATAGGCGAAGTCGATCGCATGCTTGTCGGCAAGATAGGCTAACAATCCCGAGAACAGAACCGTATCCATTCCCGGCGCGACTGGAAGAAAGAGATCCGCCTCTTCGGCGGTCGCCGTGCGCCGCGGATCGATCACAACGATCTTGGCGCCATTGCGCTCGCGATTCTCCACCATGCGCCGGAACAGCACCGGGTGGCACCAGGCCGCGTTCGAGCCCACGAGTACGATGAGATCGGCCTGATCCAGATCCTCGTAACAGCCGGGGACGGTATCCGAGCCGAACGCGCGGCGGTGTGCTGCCACCGACGACGCCATGCAGAGCCGGGAATTGGTATCCACGTTTCCCGAGCCGATGAAACCTTTCATCAGCTTGTTCGCGACGTAATAGTCCTCGGTCAGCAACTGCCCGGAAAGATAGAAGGCGACGGAGTCCGGGCCATGCCGCGCGACAATCTCCTTCAGTTCCCCTGCAACTTTATCGAGCGCCTGATCCCATGACGCACGCAGCAACGCGCCGTTCGTATCGCGGATCATCGGATGCAGAAGACGGGAACGGAGACTAAGCGTTTCCCCAAGTGCCGCGCCTTTCGAGCAAAGCTTGCCGAAGTTCGCAGGGTGAAGCGGGTCGCCTGAAATCTCCGCACCGCCGCGGCCGTCGGGCTTCGCCAGCACGCCGCAGCCGACACCGCAATAAGAACACGTCGTCCGAACGGCAGTCTCGAGCGGCGCCTGCATGTTCATCAATACACGTCCGCCTGATAGCGGCCTGCCTTCTTCAATGCGTTCACATAGGCGATCGCGTTGTCCGCCGGGATCTTGCCGTGCGCCGCGACGACTTCGACCAGCGTCCGCTCGACGTCCTTGGCCATCCGTTTCGCGTCACCGCATATATAAAAGTGTGCGCCGGCTTCCAGCCACGCGAACAGCTCTGCGCCCTCTTCGCGCATGCGATCCTGCACGTAAATCTTCTGATCGCCGTCGCGCGACCATGCGAGCGTGAGCCGCGTCAGCAGGCCGCCCGCCTGCATTGCTGCGAATTCGTCCTTGTAGAAGAAATCGCAATCGCTCCGCTGATGCCCGAAGAAGAGCCAGTTCCTACCCTTCGCCTTCGTGACCATGCGTTCTTGCAGGAATGCGCGGAACGGCGCGACCCCGGTGCCGGGACCGACCATGATGACCGGCGTATCCGGATTTTCCGGAAGGCCGAAATTGTGTGCGCGTTGGACATAGACCCGCAACTGGCCGCCGATCTCGGCTCCGTTCGCGAGAAAATCGGAAGCGACCCCGCGCCGCTCGCGGTCGTTGATCAAGTAGCGCACGAGATCGACCGTAAGCGCTACCTTGCCCGTCTCCACTTTTGGACTCGACGAAATAGAGTACAGCCGCGGTTGCAGCGGCTCGAGCGCCTCCACGAATACTTCCGGATCGGGGCGAATGCTCTCGAACTTCTTCACCGCCGCGAGCACATCGAGCGTCGCCGCATCGCCGTCCGGGTCTTCTCCCGTCGCAAGCGCCTTCGCTTTCTTGCGCCGCTCGCCGCCGACCAGCAAAGAGATCAGTTGAAACAGCGAGTCTGGCGCCGGCGAAAGCGAGACGTCCTTGCGCAATACTTCGCGCAGCGGCTTGCCGCCGACCTTGGCGTCCGGCCGCGCGCCGATCATGGCGATCACGGCGTCGACGAGACCCGGATGATTCTCCGGAAAAACGCCGAAAGAGTCGCCGACGATATAGTCGAGCCCACTACTCGAAAGATCGAACTCGATGTGATGCGTGCGCTTCTCCGATCTTAGATCGTTCAGGAGATAGCGCGTGGAAAGTTTCGCAATCACCGGATTGTCGCGCGAGCGGCCGGGAGCTACGAGCGGCGCGTCCTTCGGCTTTGCTTCAGCGGCAGGCGCGGCTGGGGGAGCGTCCCCGCCGAACTCGTCGAACAATTTCTTCAGCATGCGGTTGGTTTCCTTGCCACCCGGCACGCAGAGGTTCAGGCGCTCATCGGTCTTCAGGAAAAGCGCGTTCGAATAATCTTCGCAGTTGTAACCGCACTGGCCGCAATCCTGCTGCGCCATCGCGGCCATGAGCTTGCGGCGAAGCGGCCTCGTTTCCGCGAGCTTCATGCGCTCCGGAAGCGGCATGGTCTGGTCGTGCCACGGTGCCTCGCCATCATCGCCGTCGTCGAGCGGACCCTTCGGCGTTTCCGGCATCAGGCCCTTGGCCTGATCGGACGAGAGCGCAGTGACCTGATCGAGCGAAATCAGTCCTGCGAAGAAGCCGTTCAGCCATGCGCGCTGTTCTTCGGAGAACGGCGCGGTCTCCGGAACGATCGCAGGCAGCACGGGTTGCGCGGTGACTGTCATTCCGCCGTCTCCGCATCGAAGAACGCGCGCAGCGCTTCGACATCGTATCGTTTCGAGAATGCGAGGAATGTCTCATCGCCTTCGCGCTTCGCCAGAAATCCCCGGAGCATTCTTGCGACAAGCGGGGCCGCCTCTTCGGCCTTTACGTCACGATAGATCTCGCGCGCGATGGCCGCGTCCGGCCCGAAGCCGCCGCCGACATACACGTGATAGCCTTCGACGGTCTCGCCTTCCGTGCCGGTCTCGACACGCGCGCCGATCAGGCCGATGTCGCCGATATAGTGCTGCGCGCAGGAGTGATGGCACCCGGTGAGATGAATGTTTACCGGCGTATCGAGTTGCACGCGCGCTTCGCAATAATCGGCAATCGCAGCAGCATGCCCCTTGGTGTCGGATGCCGAAAAACGGCAGCCTTTGCTGCCGGTGCAGGCGACCAGGCCAGCCCGCACCGTGGCCGCTTCGGTTGTGAGGCCGAGCGCATCGACTGCGGCCTTCGCAAGCGCAAGCTTCTCTCCGGGAATTCCGGAGATCAGAAGATTCTGCCAGACCGTAAGCCGGATATCGCCGTCGCCGAGATCGTTCGAAATCTTCGCAAGCCCGCGCATTTGCGCGGCGGTGACCTTGCCGACCGGGAGCACAACACCGAGCCAATAGAGCCCCTTCTGTTTCTGCTCATGCGCGCCGATATGCGCGAGCCTGTCGAACGGAAGCCGCGGCTTCACCGCAGCGGCCGGAACGCGCGTAAGTTTCGCGCCGAGTTTTTCCTCGACAGCTGCGAGATATTTCTCGAAGCCCCAGGCGTCGAGTACATATTTCAAGCGTGCTTTAAGCCGGTTGGTGCGGTCGCCGTGATCGATGAAGACGCGCACGATCGCGTCAGCGACCTTGCCGGCATCCGCGGGCTTCACGATCACGCCGGTGTCTCGTGCGAAGTCCTTGTGTCCGGTGATGCCGCCGAGCGCGAGCCGGAACCAGACGCCCGGCTCGACATCGAAACCATCCAGCACTTCGACCGCCTGAAAGCCGATGTCGTTGGTGTCTTCCAGAACCGGGATGATTCCGGCGCCATCGAAGGCGACATTGAATTTGCGCGGCAGGCCGTAGAGTCCGCGGTCGTTCAGAATGCGGTGATGCCACTCGCGCGCATAAGGCCGCGTGTCGATCAGTTCCTGCGGATCGACGCCGGCCGTCGGCGTTCCGGTGACGTTGCGGATGTTGTCCGCGCCGGAACCTTTGGTCGCAAGACCGAGATCGACAATCTCTTCGAGCAGAGCCGGCCCGTCCGCTGCGGGAATTTCGCGGACCTGGAGGTTTGCGCGGGTCGTTACATGCGCGTAGCCGCCGCCGCGGCGTTCCGCGATGTCGGCGACACCTGCGAACTGCCACGCCTTCAGGATTCCGTTTGCGATACGCAACCGGCACATGAAGAAATCCTGCGCCGGTGCGACGTAGAAGAGGCCATGATACTTCCAGCGGAAGATGTCCTGGCCCTTGGGATAGCTGCCGCCCTCGGCCTGATCTTTCAGGCGCGCATAAGCATCGAAGGCATGCTCCTCGCGCTTGCCCTTCTCTTCCGCGACGAGCTTCTTGCCCTCCGCTTCGAAACGCGATTGCGCGGCGAAATGGGCAGCATCGGGTCCGGAAGCGGCACCTGTTCCGGCTTGAGAGCTTGCGCCACGCGAAGCACGCGCGGTCTGCAACCCCGAGGCAAACCCTTCGAGATAGCGCTTCTGTTCGGGGGAGAAATCGGCGGACATTTCAGGCCGCCTCACGTATGGCCAGCGCGCGGCCGAAGGCAAGCGCATCTCGGATACCGGCGATGGATTTTCCGGAACGAATGAGGTCGAGATACCAGAGACCGTCTGCGGTATCGCCGACGAGGACCGCGCCGATAAGCACGTCCCCGCGGATGACGAGCTTCTTGTAAATGCCGAATGCCGGATCGTTGAAAAGGATTGCCTCGCAGTCGCCGCTCTCCGTGAAATCGCCTGCGGAGAATACGTTCACGCCGGTCACCTTGAGGCTGGTGGCGAATTTCTTCGCGCGGAATTCCGCCTCCGTGTCGCGCAGCGTTTTCGCGGCGACCGCTGCCATCTCGTAGAGCGGCTCGACGAAACCGAAGCAGCGGCCGTCGTGTTCGGCGCATTCGCCGACCGCGAGAACGTGCGGATCGGACGTCTGCATCCGCTCGTCGACAACGATTCCGCGCTCGACGTAGAGCCCGGCATCGGTCGCAATCCGTGTCTCGGGGCGGATACCGGCCGCCATCACCACGAGATCGGCGGGATAGATGGTGCCGTCGTCGAGCAGTACCGCCTCGACGCGCTTGTGCCCGAGGATCGCCTTGGTCTGCGCGCGGCAATGCACGCGGATGCCGCGGCCTTCGAGTTCCCGCTGCAACAGCGCGCCCGCCGACGAATCGAGCTGCAATTCCATGAGATGCCCCATAAGATGCAGCACGACAACTTCCATTCCGCGCTTTCTCAGCGCCGCCGCCGCTTCGAGACCGAGCAGACCGCCGCCGATGACGACGGCCTTTGCATCCGGACGTGCCGCGACCGCAAGCATCGCCTCGACATCGTCGAGATCGCGGAAGGAAACGACGCCTGAGAGATCCTTACCCGCCACCGGCAACACGAACGGCGCCGAGCCCGTCGCAATCACGAGCCGGTCGTAAGGCGTCTCGCCGTTGCGCGAGAGAACGACCTTCTTTTCGCGGTCGATCTTCGTGACGCTCTCGCCGAAGCGGCAAGATACGTTTCGCTTCGCGTACCAGGCAGCGTCATGCATCACGATCTCGCCGAACGTCTCTTCTCCCGCGAGTACGGGCGAAAGCATGATGCGGTTGTAGTTGCCGTGCCGCTCGGCTCCGAACAGCGTAACGTCGAATTCGTCCGGCGCTGCTGCGAACAGATGTTCGAGCAACCGGCCGGACGCCATTCCGCTCCCGACGATGACGAGACGCTGCTTCATTGTTTGCAGCCGTCCTAGGCGGCCTCTACATAGCGGTGCCGCTCGTAGAGGAATTTCAATACCGCCCCGCGGCACTTGATGTAGGCAGGATCGGAAACGAGTTCGAGGCGCTTGCGCGGGCGCACGAGCGGAACTTCAAGGATTTCCCCGATCTTTGCCGCCGGCCCGTTGGTCATCATCACGATACGGTCGGAGAGCAGCACCGCCTCGTCCACGTCATGCGTGATCATCATGACCGTATTGCCGAGCTTCTGATGGAGCGCCATCACAGAGTCCTGAAGATGTGCGCGGGTCAGCGCGTCGAGCGCGCCGAAGGGCTCGTCGAGAAGAAGCACCTTCGGCTCCATCGCAAGCGCGCGCGCGATGCCGACGCGCTGCTTCATGCCTCCCGAAATTTCCGAAGGACGCTTGTCCTTGGCATGCACCATCTGCACGAGATCGAGATTGTGCAGCGTCCAGGCATCGCGCTCGGCGCGGGACTTCGTCTTCGAGAAGACCTTGTCCACCGCAAGCCGCACGTTGTCATAGACCGTGAGCCACGGCAGTAGCGAATGATTCTGGAATACGACCGCACGATCCGGGCCGGGCTCGTCGACCTGACGGCCTTCGAGAATGACGCCTCCGTTCGTCGAACCGGTCAGTCCGGCCACGATATTGAGAAGCGTGGACTTGCCGCAACCGGAATGGCCGATGATGGAGACGTATTCTCCCTTCGCAACATCGAGCGTGATGCCGCGAAGCACTTCGGTCGTCTGCGATCCGCGCTGGAAGGTTTTGTCGACGTGATCGATCTTGAGATACATGATCCGCTCCTTAGGATTGCGCGGTGCCGCGGGTAACGATCGTGGACAAGCCCGCCACCAGCCGGTCGAGCACGAAGCCCACGAGGCCGATGTAGATGAGCGCGACGACGATGTCGGAGAGGCGCGAGGAATTCCACGCGTCCCAGATGAAGAAGCCGATACCGACGCCGCCGGTAAGCATTTCGGCCGCGACGATCGCAAGCCAGGAAAGGCCGACGCCGATCCGCAATCCGGTGAAGATGTAAGGCGCCGCGGACGGCACCATGATCTTGTAGAAGTATTCGAGCGGATTAAGTTTCAGGACGAGTGCGACGTTGCGGTAGTCCTGCGGGATATTGCGAATGCCGACCGCAGTGTTGATGATGACCGGCCAGATCGCCGTGATGAAGATCACGAAGATCGCCGACGGGTTGGCGTCACGGAATGCCGCAAGCGAAAGCGGAAGCCATGCGAGCGGCGGCACGGTGCGGAGCACCTGAAAGATCGGATCGAGCCCGCGCATGGCCCAGGTCGACTGTCCGACGATCGCGCCGAGCAGAATGCCGACGATGGCGGCAAGGCCGAAACCGTAAGCCACGCGCGTAAGCGACGTCAGCACGCGCAGGCCGAGACCGATGTCCTGCGGGCCGGCCACGAAAAACGGATCGACGATGAGATCCTTCGAGTCTTGCCAGATCTTCAACGGTGAAGGCAGGGAAGCCTTGGGGCTGTTGGTGGCGAACTGCCAGACGACGAGGATGATCGCGAGCACGATAAGCGGCGGAACGATCCGCGCCGCGATCTCGCTCATCACCGGCAACGCCCGCGACAAAAATGTCTTCGCCGCTACCTGCGGCATCGGCAGTACTTCCGCGGAAGCTTGCGTCAGCGGCACTACGTTTTCGGTATTCCTGATCGGCATGTTCATCCCGATATCTCCCAAAGAGTTGGGGCTGCGGCGTGCCGCAGCCCTTTCGCTTGTTCTGTTCAGACTTCCACGCGCTTGATCGAAAGGCTCTTGAGATAGGCCTGCGGATTGGCGGGATCGAAGGTCTTGCCGTCGAAAAACTTCTCGACGCCTCGAGAATCCCCGCTCGGTGCCCCGGCGACGCCGAGCGTCTTCGCTGCCGAGAGCCAGAGGTCTGAGCGGTTGGTCTTGTTGACGAGACCCTTGATGTCGAAGCCCGCTTCAAACTTGCCCCAACGCACGTTCTCGGTGACGAACCAGGTGTCGAGGCTCTTCCACGGATAGGAAACCGCGCCACCTTCGCCCCAGAACTTCATGCGCAGGTTGCTACCGGCGACCTTGCGGCCGTTGCCGTAATTGATGTCGCCCTTGATGCGGCCGATGATGTCGGGAACGGGAACGTTGAACCACTGCCGCTTGCCGACGATGGCAGCCATCTCGTCCTTATTCTCCATCTTCTCGCACCACATCTGCGCTTCCATCACGGCCATCAGGATCGCCTGCGTGGCCTTCGGATTCGCATCGACGAAATCGGCACGCATGCCGAGAATCTTCTCGGGGTGCTTGAACCAGAGTTCGCCGGTCGTCAGCGCGGTGAAGCCGATGTCCTGATTGACGAGCTGTTCGTTCCACGGTTCGCCGACGCAGAAGGCGTCCATGTTGCCGACCTTCATGTTCGCGACCATCTGCGGCGGCGGAACGACGATGGTAGAGACATCCTTGTCGGGATCGATGCCGCCGGCGGCGAGCCAGTAGCGGATCCAGAGATCGTGTGTGCCGCCGGGGAAGGTCATCGCGACCTTCACTTCCTTGCCTTCGGCTTTCTTCTTCGCGAACGCCGCCTTCAGCGCGGAGGAGTCGAGCTTGACGCCGGTGTCCTTGTACTCGCCCGCGACCGAAATCGCCTGACCGTCCTCGTTGAGGTTGAGCATCGTATACATCGGCAGCGGCTGCTTGTTCTGCATCACCGTGCCGGTCGAATAGAGATGCACCTTCGGGCGCAGGATGTGGCCGCCGTCGATACCGTTCGCCTTGGTGCCGAGCGCCATGTTGTCGCGCGTCGCGCCCCACGATGCCTGTTTGAGAATCTCCATCTCCGGCAGGCCGTATTTGTCGTAGAAGCCCTTCTCTTTCGCGATGATGAGCGGCGAAGCATCGGTCAGCGCGATGTAGCCGAGCTTCGTGCCTTTCACTTCCGGGCCCGCGGCCTGCGCGAAAGCGCCGCCGGGCAGCGCGAGTTTCGCCGAAGCGAACAGCGCCGCGGCTCCCGCGGTCGATTTCAGAAACTCGCGCCGGTCTACGCCGCGCCGTGCGATGCTCTTGCCTGTCTTCTTCATCTCATTCCCCTCTGTTCTCGTTGCTCCGGACCCAAAAACAAAAACGCCGCGAACTTTCCCGCGCATGTGGCGCGGTGAGTTCAGCGGCGTCGCTGTTTCTGGTCCGTCTGTGGACCGGTGCCGACTTCATCGGCGGCACGATTCGAATTGATCTAATTCAAGCGCCGTGCCACCTGCCTCAGCAAGACGATAAGTTCGGCATAATCAGTGGGTTAATGCCGAACTTAGCGGCGCGTGAAATGGCGGAGTTCCGCCCTTTCCTGCTCTCGGTTGAGTCATCTGCGCGTTTTTTGTGCACTGCACCTAAGCTCAGCGCCTACGAATGCTCCACGTGGAGAGGTGCTTTTCGAGGTCGAGCGGATCGAATTGCGGGCCATCGAACGCGCCGATTCCGTCCTTCGGCTCCTGCTCAGGCGGCAAATCCCCCGCGCCGAGGACCTGATCGTAGATGTCGGGCCGAAAAGTCTCGCGCGCTGCGAGCAATAGTTCCTTCGCAAGCGGCGCCTGCCCCCAACGCACCATCTGCGCGTAAAGCCACGACGCCTGCGCGCGGTCGGGCCGCGCTGCGCCGCGCCTGCCGACCATGAGATAGCGGTCGCTCTCCCGATAGTCTCCGCCGGGCGACACCTTTAGACGACCGTCGAGCGTGCGCCGCGTGATCTCCGGCGCGACATTCAGCCGGTCTGGCGCTGACAGAATCCGGCTGACCTCGTCGCGGTTGACCTCATTCTCGATGAAGTCGGCGGCCTTCTTGTGTGCGCGAACGAGCGCGTGGAGCGCATCCCGATTCTCGGCAGCCCAGGTCACGCGCACCGCCAGCACCTTCTCCGCCGCGCGTTGCAGAATTTCGGAAACGAAATGCAGGATATGCGCAATGCCGAGTTCGACCGCGACCGAGTTCCAGGGTGCGCCTACGCAGAAGGCATCGACATGGCCGTTCTTGATGCTCTCCACCATGAAAGGCGGCGGCAGCACGACCATCTGCACGTCCTCGTCAGGATCGACGCCCGCGGACGCCATCCAGAACCGAAGCTGGTAATTGTGCGTGGAAAAGGGAAAGGTCATGCCCAACTTCAAGAGCGGAAGACCCTTCTGCCGTCGCTCCAGCACGATCTTCGCGAGCGCCTTTGCCGTCACCTTCGGATCGGCCATATCGCCTTCCGCATGGCCGCGAAGCGCCTCATAAAGCGCGCTGGTAACCGTGATCGCATTGCCGTTCAGCCCGAGATTGAACGGCGCGATGATCGGCACACGGACGTGGCCGATCCCCATATTCGAGGCGATTGCGACCGGCGCCAGCAGGTGGGCAGCATCGAACATGCCGATATTGAGCTTGTCGCGGACATTCGACCACGACACCTCGCGCACCAGTTCGACGTCGAGCCCCTCCTCTTTGGCGAAGCCGCGGTCAACGGCGACGATCAGGGCGGCGGCATCCGCCAGCGGAATGAAGCCGATGCGAAGCTTGCGGTTTTCGGTCATTTCAACAGCTCCGCGGCGGTAATGATGGACTGGGCGATCTCGGCGATCTTCTTTTTCTCGTTCTGCGCGGCCGCGCGCAGCAATATGTAGGCTTCCTCTTCGGAGAGGGCTTTTCGCTTCATCAGGATGCCCTTGGCGCGGTCGATGACCTTGCGCTCCTCGAGCGCCGACTTGGTCTGCTCCAGCTCGGTGGAGATTCGCGAGAAGGCGTTGAAGCGGGAAATCGAGATATCCAGGATGTGCTTGATGCGGTCTTTCTTGAGCCCGTCGACGATATAGCTCGACACCCCGGCATCGACGGCGGCAGCGATGGAAGCGCTGTCGCTCTGGTCCACGAACATGGCGATCGGCCGTTTGACGGCGCGGCTCACGCGGAACATCTGCTCCAGCACGTCGCGGCTCGGATTCGCGAGGTCGATCAGGATGACGTCGGGATCTATCGCGTAAATCCGCTCGAGAAGGTTGTCGGTACCCTCGATCCGGATCACATGGCGGTGCCCGGCCTCACGCAGACCTTCCTCCAGGATGGCCGAACGAACCGGGCTATCGTCCACGATGACGATCTTGAGATTGCTTTCGCTGAACACTTGTGGCGCCAATGAAATCATCGAACTGGCGAAGATTTATGCAATAGGCAGGCCAGTTTGCCTGACAAGGCGTCGCATGCAGGCCCCAAGGGGCGCTACAGAGGCAGTGGCAAAATCCTGAAGATTTATGTGTTTCGGCGGCGATCGACACAATCGTCGATCGACTGGAGCGCATCCCGCTCGGCGATAGACGACAGATGCGGCCCTAGATCGTGCAGGAGACCCGTACCGATCCGGTAGATCCAGCCGTGCAGGTTCAGTTCCTGTCCGCGCGCCCAGGCATTCTCGACGATCGGGGTTGCAGCAAGCCGCCGGACCTGCATCTCGATATTGACTTCGCACATCCGCTCAAGCCGCTGCTCGTGCGGCAAGGCATCGAAAATTTTCCGGTGTTTCCGGTAGAACATGGAGACCGGCTGGAGCCAATGGTCGAACAGCTCGCCGCGCTCCGGCGCGAACACACGCTCGATACCGCCGCAGCCGTAGTGCCCGCAAACGATAATGTGCTGAACCTTCAGGTGCTCGACCGCGAATTCGAGCACGGAGAGAATGTTCAGATCGCTCGTATGAACGACATTCGCGATGTTGCGATGAACGAAGACCTGACCGGGGTCGAGTTCCAGAACATCGTTGGCGGTGACGCGGCTGTCGGAACAGCCGATCCAGAGATAGTTCGGCTTCTGCTGCGCAGCCATGTGCGAGAAGAACTGCGGATCGGCCTTGGTTTTCTTGCGAACCCAATCCACGTTGCGCGCGAGCAGCGACTCCAGCGTACGGCCCATCTTCTGTTTACTCAGGCGGCCGCGGCCGCCTGCTCCAGCGCCCGCTGAAGACAAATCTTCGCCGGATCGTTAGTTCGGGAAATCAGGCCGAGCAGCGTGAGCCACTCTTCCTCGGAGGCTTCCGATGCATAGCGCTGCACCGTGGCGCTCGCATACTCGCCGAGCGTCTCGCCTTCCCGGTCCGCGAGCTCCTGCAAACGCGCGACCAGCGGAATGCTGCCGAGCGAAAGCAGATATTCGGCAGCCGCGGACTCGTCGGAGAACGTCTTCAGAATATCGCCAAGCAGCAAGACAGCCTCCTAATTGACGCGATGCGTCTCTGCGCCCGCAATGTCGATGCCTTCGATCTGCGCACGGGAAACCAGAAGCGCAATGTATTGTGCCGATGCGCGGCGCTGCACCGCATCGCGAAGATAATCCGCGATGCGTGCGTGTGCCGCTTCGAACGGGATCTCCCTGCCCTCGATTTTCCGGTCGAGCCGGATGATGTGGAAGCCGTAGCGGCTCTGCACGGGGTTGCTGATCGACCGCGGCGAAAGCGAAAACATCGCCTGCTCGAATTCCGGCGTGGTCTGGCCGGCGGTCAGTTGACCGAGGTTGCCATGCTGCTCGGAGGATGGACAGTCGGAATGAAGTGCCGCAAGCATGTCGAATTTCTCAGGAAAGATCCGCAACTCGGCGGAAATCCGTTCGGCCTTTTCCTGCGCTTCGCGAAAGGCCGCGGCATTGCGGCGGTCGGCGGCGACGAGAATATGAGCGGCTTCGTAGACCGTGGCGGCGCGGAACTTCGACAGATTCTGCTGATAGTAGCGGCGGCAGACGGCCTCGTCGGGTTCAGGCGTGGTAACCTGCCGCTCCAGAAGTTCACGTATCAGCGCCTCGCTTTCCGTCTCGGTGCGCCCGTCCTCGCTCTGCGGCTCGGCCACGATTTCAAGACGCTTCGCTTCCGCAAGCAACAGATAGCGAATGACGAGCGCTCTCGCCGCGCTCTGCCATGCATCGATCGGCTTCTGCGCGGGATGGTGCTGCGCCTCAAGCGAGATTTCGGATCGCGCAACCTCGACGCCGTTCACGCGAACCGGCTTCGGCTTGGGAAGCTCGATGGAGTGCAAGGAACAGGACATGCTTTCCTCCCCTCAGCCCGGACGTTTCGCTTGCACCGTATAGCTTGCAGGCGCGGCATTTCGGTTGCCGGGAGAGACGCTTCGCGTTCTGACGATCTGATACCCGCGGCGGCCCAGATACCAGACCGGCGCGCTCAAGATGTGCACGAGCCGCGTGAAGGGAAACACGAGAAACAAGGTCATCCCGAGCAGCAGATGCAACTTGAAGATGATGTGCACTTCCGCGACCTGCGCCGCGACGCCGGGCTGCAACATCAGAATTCCCTGCGCCCAGGTCATGAACTTGACCATTTCGTGGCCATCGAGATGCCCGAGCGAAACCGGGATCGTCGATAGCCCGAGGATGAGCTGCGCATAGAGCAGAAGCAGGATCGCAATATCGCCGAACGACGAAGTCTTGCGGATGCGCGAGTCGAACAGCCTGCGGTGCACGAGCAGCGTTATCCCGGCAAAGCACATCACGCCGGCGACACCGCCGACCACGATCGCCATCCACTGCTTGAAGGTATGCGAAATGCCGAGCGTGTCGAATATCCAGATCGGCGTGAGCAGACCTACGAAGTGGCCCATGAAGATTACGAGAATGCCGACATGAAACAGGTTCGAACCCCAGCGAAGCTGCTTCTTGCGCAGCAACTGGCTCGACCCGCTGCGCCACGTGTATTGCTCGCGGTCGAAACGCAGCCAGCTTCCGATCAGAAACACCGTCAGGCAGAGATACGGATACCAGCCGAACAGCACATAGTTGATCGTGTCACGCATTCTGGCCTCCAGCCGAAAACTGAATGACGGGTTTGTTGTCCGCGACCTTCACGCCCGGCGCGGGACGGCGGCCGGCGCGCACCTTGGCGACGATCTCGTCCTTGCACGAGGTATCGGCGCCGGGGCCGAACCGGACTTCCTCTTCTTCCCAGGCGGCATCGAGCGCCTCGAGATCGTTTGCATCGATGTCGGGGCGCGCGAGTATTTCCTGCACGGCTTCGTGTTCCGGAAATTCGGCGGAGAGAGAGACCAGCGCTTGAAAGACGCCCTGATAAGGCGAGTTCCGCTTTGCGAGCCGCCCGCCGATCGCGCTCAGGATGTTGATCGGCTGCCCGAGCAAGTCGGACGCCTCGGCAGCCGGCAGCGTCGAAAGAAACTCGAGAAACAGCGGAATGTAGTCCGGCAGTTCGGATGCGCCGATTTCCAAACCATGTTCGGCATAGTGGTTTTGCAGATCCACCATGGCCTGCCCGCGATCGCGGCTTTCACCATGAATGTGTTCGAAGATGTGCAGCGAGAGCGAGCGCGTGCGGTCGAAGAGATCCGTATAACTCTCCTGCAACTCATAAAGATCGCCGTTCGCGAGATCGTCCGTCAAAAGACGAAGCTGCTCCCGCGCCCCGTCGTCGAGCGTTTCGCAGTTCCCGATGATCTCCGCGATCTGCGGGATTGCTTCCTGCAATTCGCGAGAGGGATAGGTCAGCAGTGCGGAAAGCGCTTTGAGCGTATTCATCACGCCACCTCCATCGGAGTTTTCGCCCGCTTCTTTGCGCCGAACAGGTCGATTTCGTTCGAGCCGGTCGAGCAGCCGTTGCCGAACGAGAAACCGCAGGCGCCGCGAAGGTCGTAGGCATCCTCGTCGACTTCGCGATGCGCGGTCGGGATCACGAAGCGGTCTTCGTAGTTCGCGATCGCCATGATCTGATACATCTCTTCGATCGCAAGGCCGGTGAGGCCGACCCGCTTCGCGATGTTCTCGTCGATCATGCCATCGACTGTCTTCGACCGCATGTAGGCGCGCATCGCGAGCATCCGCTCGAGACCGAGTGCGACCGGCTCTTCTTTCCCCGCGGTGAGCAGGTTCGCAAGATACTTGAGCGGAATGCGCAGCGAGCGCACATCCGGCATCTCGCCGTCATGGCCGATCTTGCCAGCCGCAGCCGCCGACTGGATCGGCGAAAGCGGCGGCACATACCAGACCATCGGCAGCGTGCGGTATTCCGGATGCAGCGGGAACGCGACCTTCCACTCCATCGCCATCTTCCAGATCGGCGAGCGGCGCGCGCCTTCGAGCCACGCCTCGGGAACGCCGTCGCGGAGGGCCGCTGCAATCACATCCGGATCGTTCGGATTCAGGAATACCTTGAGTTGCGCTTCGTAGAGGTCCTGTTCGTCAGCGGTACTCGCGGCCTCTTCGATGCGGTCGGCGTCATAGAGAATGACGCCGAGATAGCGGATGCGGCCGACGCAGGTTTCAGAGCAGACCGTCGGCTGGCCCGCTTCAATGCGCGGGAAACAGAAGATGCACTTCTCGGATTTTCCGCTGGACCAGTTGTAGTAGATCTTCTTGTACGGGCAGCCGGATACGCACATGCGCCAGCCGCGGCACTTGTCCTGATCGATCAAGACGATGCCGTCTTCCTCGCGCTTGTAGATCGCGCCCGACGGGCAGGACGCGACGCAAGCCGGATTGAGGCAGTGCTCGCAGAGGCGCGGCAAATACATCATGAAGGTGTTTTCGAACTGCCCGTAGATGTCCTTCTGCACGCCTTCGAAGTTCACGTCCTCCGAGCGCTTGGCGAACTCGCCGCCGAGAATTTCTTCCCAGTTCGGACCCCAGTGGATTTTTTCCATGCGTTCGCCGGTGATCAGCGAGCGCGGGCGCGCGGTCGGGAATGCCGAAAGCTCGGGTGCCTTCTGCAAATGCTCGTAGTCGAAGGTGAAGGGCTCGTAGTAGTCGTCGATCTCGGGAAGATCGGGATTGGCGAAGATGTTGGCGAGTACGCGCCACTTGGCGCCCATGCGCGGCTTGATCTTGCCGTTCCTCTTGCGAACCCAGCCGCCGTTCCAGCGCTTCTGGTTTTCCCAATCCTTCGGATAACCGATGCCGGGCTTGGTCTCGACGTTGTTGAACCACGCGTATTCCATGCCTTCGCGGTTGGTCCATACGTTCTTGCAGGTGACCGAGCAGGTGTGGCACCCGATGCATTTATCGAGGTTCAGCACCATTGCGATTTGCGCACGAACTTTCATTCCGCGGCCTCCAGTTTGGCAGCAGCTTCGGGATTTGCGGGTTGATTTTCAGCCGGCTCATCGAGCCAATCCACTTTCGACATCTTGCGGATGATGACGAATTCGTCGCGGTTGGTTCCGATCGTGCCGTAATAGTTGAAGCCGTAGGATAGCTGCGCGTAGCCGCCGATCATGTGCGTCGGCTTCACCACCGCGCGCGTGACGGAGTTGTGAATGCCGCCGCGCTGGCCGGTGATTTCCGAGCCCGGCACGTTCACGATCTTCTCCTGCGCGTGATACATCAGGCACATACCGTCCTTCACGCGCTGGGAGACGACGGCACGCGCCGTCAACGCGCCGTTCGCGTTGTAGGCTTCGATCCAGTCGTTATCGACGATGCCCGCCTTGGCCGCGTCGTTCTCGGAGATCCAGACGATCGGGCCGCCGCGCGACAACGTCAGCATCAGCAGGTTGTCTGTGTAGGTCGAGTGGATGCCCCATTTCTGGTGCGGCGTGATAAAGTTCAGAACGATCTGCTTCTCGCCGTTCGGCTTCTTGTCGATCACCGGCTTCACGGTCTTCAGGTCGACCGGCGGGCGATAGACGCAGAGCGCCTCGCCGAACGCGCGCATCCACAGATGATCCTGATAGAGCTGCTGGCGCCCCGAAATCGTGCGCCACGGGATCAGTTCGTGCACGTTGGTATAGCCCGCGTTGTAGCAGACCTTCTCCGACTCGAGACCGGACCAGGTCGGCGCGGAGATGATCTTGCGCGGCTGGGCGACGACATCGTGGAAGCGGATCTTCTCGTCTTCCTTCGGGATCGCGAGATGGGTGTGGTCGAGGCCGGTGGTCTGCGAGAGCGCCTTCCACGCTTTCACTGCGACTTCGCCATTCGTTTCCGGCGCAAGCGAGAGAATGACCTCCGTCGCGTTGATGTCGGATTCGATTTTTGCGAGGCCTTTCGTTGCGCCCTCGGCGGTCACCACACCATTGAGGCGCTTCAGCAACTCGACCTCGTGCTGCGTGTTCCAGGCCATGCCTTTGACGGCATTGCCGAGCTTGTCCATCAGCGGCCCGAGCGCGGTGAAACGTTTATAAGTGTTCGGATAGTCGCGCTCGACCACCGTGACCGCGGGCATGGTCTTGCCTGGGATCGGCTCGATCTCGCCCTTCTTCCATTCTTTGACGTCGATCGGCTGCGCGATCTCGTTGGGACTGTCGTGCTGGATTGGGGTCAGCACCACATCCTTCTCGACGCCGAGCACTTCGGGCGCGACCTCGGAAAACTTCTTCGCGATCGCCTTGTAGATTTCCCAGTCGCTCTTCGCTTCCCAAACCGGATCGACCGCGGCGGTCAGCGGATGGATGAAGGGATGCATGTCCGAGGTGTTGAGGTCGTTCTTCTCGTACCAGGTCGCGGTCGGCAGCACGATGTCGGAGTAGACGCAGGTCGTCGACATCCGGAAGTCGAGCGTGACGAGAAGGTCGAGCTTTCCCTCCGGTCCCTTGTCGCGCCATGCGACTTCCTTCGGCTTCTTCTGACCCGTCTCGCCGAGATCTTTGCCTTGCACGCCGTGGTTGGTGCCGAGCAGATGCTTCAGGAAATATTCGTGGCCCTTGCCGGAGGAGCCGAGGAGGTTCGAGCGCCACACGAACATGTTGCGCGGCCAGTTGTCCGGATGATCCGGATCCTCGCAAGCCATCTCAAGCTGGCCTGATTTCAGCCCGCGTGCGACGAAGTCTTTCGCTTCGATGCCGGCAGAAGCAGCCCTCTTCGCAACATCGAGCGGATTCTGCTTGAGCTGCGGCGCAGACGGCAGCCAGCCCATGCGCTCAGCGCGCACGTTGTAGTCGATCAGCGCGCCGTCCCAAGGACCGGCAGGCGCGGTCGGCGAAAGGATTTCGTCGATGCCGACGGTCTCGTAGCGCCATTGATCGGTGTGCGCGTAGAAGAACGAAGTCGAGTTCTGCTGGCGCGGCGGACGGCCCCAGTCGAGACCGAATGCAAGCGGGAGCCAGCCCGCCTGCGGACGCAGCTTTTCCTGACCTACATAATGCGACCAGCCGCCGCCCGACTGGCCGACGCAACCGCACATCACCAGCATGTTGATGACGCCGCGGTAATTCATGTCGCTGTGGTACCAGTGGTTCATCGCAGCGCCGATGATCACCATCGAGCGGCCGTTGGTCTTTTCGGCGTTCAGCGCAAATTCGCGTGCGACCGTGATGATCTGGTCGCGCGGCACGCCCGTGATCTTCTCGGCCCAGGCCGGCGTATAGGGCGCCATGTCGTCGTAAGACTTCGCTACATTCGGATCGCCGAAGCCGCGCTCGAGCCCGTAGTTCGCCACGAAAAGATCGAACACGGTCGCGGCCAGCGTCTCACCGTCTTTCAATTTCAAACGCTTCGCTGGCACCTTGCGCATCAGCACATCGGGATGGTCGGTGCCCTGGAAGTGATCGTGTTCGCGATTGCCGAAATACGGAAAGCCGACATCGGCGAACTGATCCTTCGCCATCGCGAGCGAAAGCCGCAGGTTGGTGTCGCGGCCGTCGGAATCCTTCTCTTCGAGATTCCACTTGCCCTTCTCACCCCAGCGGAAGCCGACCGAACCGCGCGGCACGACGATGCTCTCCGAGGTTTCGTCGAAGGCGACCGTCTTCCATTCCGGATTGTTCGTCTCGCCGAGGTTGTCCGCGAAATCCGACGCACGGATCAGCCGGTCGGGCACGAGCCGGCCGTTCTGCGAGACGAGTTTCACCAGCATTGGCATATCGGTGTACTGGCGCACGTAGTCTTCGAAATATTTCGCCTGCCGGTCGAGATAGAATTCGCGCAGGATGACGTGGCCCATCGCCATCGCGAGGGCGGCATCGGTGCCCTGCTTCACCGAAATCCAGAGATCGGCGAACTTCGACGCTTCCGAATAGTCCGGGCAGATCACGACGCTCTTCGCGCCGCGATAGCGCGCTTCCGTATAGAAATGCGCGTCCGGCGTGCGCGTCTGCGGCACGTTCGAACCCCAGAGCAGCAGGAAGCCGGAATTGTACCAGTCCGCGCTTTCCGGAACGTCGGTCTGCTCGCCCCAGGTCTGCGGCGAGGACGGCGGCAAGTCGCAATACCAATCGTAGAACGACATGCAGACGCCGCCGATCAGCGATAGATACCGCGAGCCCGCGGCGTAAGACACCATCGACATCGCCGGGATCGGCGAGAAGCCGATGATACGGTCGGGGCCGTGCTTGCGGATCGTATAGGCGTTCGCCGCGGCGATGATCTCTGTGACTTCGTCCCATTTACCGCGCACGAAGCCGCCGAGGCCGCGCTTGGACGTATAAGCATCGCGCTTCTTCGGATCCTCGACGATCGAAGCCCAGGCCGCGACCGGCGTGCGCATCACGCGCGCTTCGCGCCACAGACGCAGCAGCCGCGAACGCACGAGCGGATACTTCACGCGATTGCCGGAATAGAGATACCAGGAGTAGCTCGCGCCGCGCGAACAGCCGCGCGGCTCATGGTTCGGAAGCTCGGGCCGCGTGCGGGGATAATCCGTCTGCTGCGTTTCCCACGTGACGATCCCGCCCTTGACGTAAATCTTCCACGAGCATGATCCGGTGCAGTTCGCGCCGTGCGTCGAGCGCACGATCTTGTCGTGCTGCCAGCGCTTACGGTAGCCGTCTTCCCAGCGGCGGTCTTCGGACGTCGTAATCCCGTGACCTTCGGAGAAGCTTTCCGTATTCTTCTTGAAGAAAGTCAGACGATCGAGAAAGTGGCTCATTTTCTATCCAATCGGTTTTCGTTTTCGTATCGGATTGCTGCCGTGAGACAATTCAGGCGCATCCCCTAAGTACTGCTACGCGGGTCAGCGAATGCGCCGGTTTCTCAGCATGGTTTCTCCGCGCCTTTGCGTGCGTAGAACCACCAGTTGATCGCGATGCAGATCAGGAAAAAGATTGCGGCCCAGTAGAAGAAGGGATTGGGCGAGCCGAACCACGCAATCGCGTATCCGATCATCAGACCGCAGGCGAAGGGGCCATAAGCCGCCATCGCACCGGTCCAGCCGATCACGCCGCCAGCCTGACGCGGCGGGAAGATCATCGGCATCTGCTTGAAGGTCGATGCATTGCCGATGCCGGCGAAGAAGAAGAGACCGAGCATCGCCCCGACGAAGTACGGGAAGTCAGCCATCGACTTGGGGCTGGTAAAGAAAGTCACCGCAATTGCGCAGATCACCATACCGATGCCCGACCAGTGCGTGACACGCGCGCCACCGAGACGATCCGACAGCGGGCCTGCAAATATGCGGGAAACGGATCCGACCAGCGGACCCAGAAATGCATAGGCGAGCGGATCGGGCGCGCCCGGAAGCGAGCCGTAAACCTGCTTGATCAGGAGCGGGAAGGTCGCCGAAAGACCGGAGAACGATCCGAACGTCATGATGTAAAGCATCGTCATGTTGAACGCGTGCTTGTCTTTGAAGATATCGAGCTGTTCCCGGAAATTCGCGCGCACCGGCACGCTCTTCAGCATGAACCAGGCGGCGACACCGAAGACCACGATGAAGGGAATGTAGATCGCCGTGGCGTTCTGCAGCCACATCGGCACTTTGGTGCCGTCCGCCTTCGAGAACGTCTGCGGATCTCCGAGCAGCGCGCCCGCGAGCGCGAAGGCGATGATCCATGGCGTCACGAACTGCACGACGCTGACACCGAAGTTGCCGATACCGGCCTGAATTGCGAGTGCCGTTCCCTGTAGACGCTTGGGGAAGAACAGGCTCGTCGACGGCATGAACGAGGAGAAGTTGCCGCCGCCGAGACCGGCGAGGAAGGCAAGCGTCATGAGCATCCAGTACGGTGTAGTGGGATCCTGCACGGCATAGAACCAGCCGATTGCCGGGATCAGCAGCGACAGCGTCGAAATCGCAACGATGTGCCGTGTGCCGTAGAGCGGAATCAGAAAGGTATGAATGATGCGCAGCGTTCCTCCGGCGAGGCCGGGCATGGCCGCGAGCCAGAACAACTGCGTGCCCGTGAGCTTGAAGCCCAGCGAAGGCAACCGGACAACGAGCGCCGAGACTACGAACCACACGATGAACGCCATGATGAGGTTCGCCGTCGTGATTCCGAGCGTAGCCCAGGCGAGGCGCTTGCCTTTGCTTTCCCAGAAGGCGTCGTCTTCCGGACGCCAGTCGGAGATCCAGGTGCGTTCCGATTTTGCAGCGGCATTCTCGATGCGAGCGGTCATGTTTCTCTCCATCTGTCCCTAGTTGGCGTAAGCGCTGCGGCGCTTCTTGCCGTTGGCGGGCACCGGCTTGGGAGGTGACATCGGCTTTTTCGGCAGAACCTGACCGAGTACGTCCGCGGCCGGCAGGTATTGGGCGCGCGCCAGCTCAGGAATGCTCTTCTTGTCCATGTAAATGATGGACCAGTGCATCCAGATCAAAGACACGGCGACAACGACAAAGAGCAGCATGAAGCAGCTCGTCCAGACACCGATGAAGTCGTTCATTGCGCCGAATGCGATCGGAAGCAGGAAGCCGCCGAGCCCGCCTATCAATCCGACCACGCCGCCTACGGAACCGACACGGCCCGGATAATAAACCGGGATGTGCTTGTAGACCGCGGCCTTGCCCAAGCTCATGAAGAAGCCGAGCACGAAGGTCAGCATGGTGAAGGGGATGAAACCGATCGCAATGGTGAATTCGATCGGGCCGCGGATTCCAGAAACAATATATTTTGTAGCCGGATAAGAAAGCAGGAAGCAGCAGATGACCGAGCCGATGAAGGTCCAGTACATCACGCGGCGCGCGCCGTACTTGTCCGACAAGGTGCCGCCGAGAATCCGGAAGAGCGAACCGGGGATCGAGTAGGCCGCACCCAGAAGTCCAGCCGTAACGATGTCGAGCCCGTAGACGCCGACATAGTAGCGCGGCAGCCACAGCGCGAGCGCGACGAAACCGCCGAACACGAAGAAGTAGTAAAGCGAGAAACGCCAGACCTGTAGGTTCTTCAGCGGCTCCAGCATTGCCGAGATCGGCTCCGGCTTCAGGCCGGCTTTGCGGCGCTTCTCCAGTTCGGGGTCGTCCTTCGTTCCGAACCAGAAAGCGATCGCCATGATGACCAGGCCAATCGCCCAAAGATTTGCGACCATCTTCCAGCCGAAGGCCACCATCACGACAGGCGCGAGAAATTTGGTAACGGCGGCGCCGACATTGCCTGCACCGAAAATGCCCAGCGCGGTGCCCTGCTTTTCAACCGGGTACCAGCGCGAGACATAAGCGATGCCGACCGCAAAGGAGCCGCCAGCAATACCGACGCCAAGGGCTGCGATCAGAAACGTGGTGTAATCGTAAGCGAAGGTGAGCAGCCACGTTGCGAGCGCGGCGGAAAGCATGACGCCGACATAGACGAGTCTTCCGCCGTACTGGTCGGTCCAAATGCCGAGAAGAAGCCTGATAAGACTTCCGGTAAGGATCGGGGTTCCGATCAGAAGTCCGAACTGCGTATCGGAAAGCCCGAGATCCTTCTTGATCTGGATGCCGATGATCGAAAAGATCGTCCAAACCGCAAAGCAAACGGTGAAGGCGATTGTGGACAGCCACAGCGCAGCGGTTTGGCCTTCCGGTGCAGTCTTTGCTCTCGATTGCATTCTATCCCCCGACGCATGGTCAGAATTGGTGTGGGGGAATAGAGGTGGATATGAGCGCGGAGGTTATTGACGTGCCTCAAGCAAAACCGGCGCTGAGCGGGGAAACTTTCCCTTGGATGCTCAAAACCCCGATATGAGCTATCCTTATTGGGCCACGGAATTGACCATTATCAATCGTCAGACGGCGTAGAGGCGAGCGGATAAATGCGGGAATCGGATCTGGAAGCGCTGCGCTCGCTGCATCTCTTCGAAAAAATGTCTGCCCGCCATCTTGAGCGGCTGACGCGCCCTGCTTCGCTGCAACGCTATCCCCAGAACACGCTCTTGATTTCCGAGGGCGACAAGCCGGACTTCCTCCATGTGCTTGTCGAAGGGTGTGTCGAGCTTTTTGCGTCGCACAATGGGCGGCAGACAACGATCGACGTGATCCGCCCGACGACGACATTCATCCTCGCCGCCGTCATTCTAGATCAGCCTTATCTGAAATCGGCGAAGACGCTCCTGGAATCGCGCGTGCTACTTCTCCCCGCCGAAGCAGTCCGCGCGGTATTCCGCGAGGATTCGCATTTCGCCTATGCGGTCGTCGCCGAACTTTCGGAACGCTACCGCAGTGTCGTAAAACTTCTCAAGGATCAGAAGCTTCGCCTGACGCCGGAACGGCTTGCAAACTGGCTTCTGAAAACCTGCTCCAGTCAAGAGAACGGCGCGATCAACCTCGATTTCGAGAAGAAGACGCTAGCGTCGCTCCTCGGCACGACACCGGAAAATCTGTCGCGCGCACTCTCGCAACTCGAGACCGTCGGCGTGGTGACCGCCGGACGCAAGATCACGATAACTGATAAAGACATGCTCGTGACCTTTGCAAAACCGTCGCCTTTGATCGACGACCCGGCCTGCTAGGCGAAAACAGGCTTTATATCGGCGCGATCAGGACTGCGGGCGATCCGCAAATGGATCGCCACATCGCAGCCGGCCCTGCTCCCGATCCATGAAAGAATCGCTTCTTCCTCAGACGCATCGCACAGATCGGAAAATCCGGCGGCAAACTTCAGCCAGACTTCCAGATTCCTGCGCGGCACGCCTACGATCGTAGGGATTTCCCGCGTCACGGCCTCGGCGATAACATCGCGCAGTCCGCAGCCTTCGGCTTCGCTGCGCCCGAATTTGTTCACGATCAGCAGATCGCAACCTTCGTGCAGACGCCGTTCCATCAATGCAGCCGCGGACGCTATCGCTTCGCGGTCTAGGCGGCAGCCGCCTGCGAACTTTCCGCGATCCTGCGACAGTTGAAAGATCTCGCCGCTTCCGAGCTCTTCGAGCTCCATGTCACATTTTTCGCGGTCGCGTATGAACGTATTACGTTGCACGAGACCCATCACATTCACCCGCTTTTCGCGCAGCGCGCAACCGAGTCCTGAAAGCATGCGATCTGCGGCAATCCCGTCGTCGTAAACAATCGCCAGCAGCTTTCGATCGGCTGAGTTTCGCATGTAGGCCTCCTGCAACTTCTCATTGTGCGGCAAGCGGACCGAACCGTTTTGATCGAAATCAACGCATGCGCCAGATGGCACGAGTACCGGGTTCATCATCTCGGTCCCATGTGCCGGACGTTGAATCATGCTGCGATCCAAGAGTGTGCGAAATCGAAAGCAAAAAGCGCCCATCCGGAACCTCTCGGTCGGACATGATGCAATCGATGCGGATCACGAGGCCATCGTCGAGTGCTGTAACGAGATTGCGAACGCAACTTCTTCCGCGCTCGAATTTCAGTTGCATAGGCTTCGCGCACTGCTCGCCGCCCATTTTCAGAACGAGGAGACGCTGCTGAAAAGCGCCGGCAGCAATCTTTGCGGCTGTCATACGCGGGACCACGAACTCTTTCTCGAATTTTGCGACAGGGCGATCCAGGCGAACCGTGGCGGGTCGGCCGTTTCGCGAAGGCTTATCTTGCGCGAACTGCTGCCTGCGCTGCGGGAGCATATCGCCTACCGCGACCAGCTGATCGCCCTTCATCTCAACACCCTCGATTCACATCCGGCGCCTCCTGCCTGCACCGGCAGGCAATAAAGATGCGATGAACCGGGTGAGCGAGATCAGGATCGGAATACTCAACGCCTCGGACAGGGCGAGCGCGGGAATCTATGAAGACCTGAATGGGCCTGCGATTGAAGAATATCTCGGGAGACTCATCGTTAGCCCGTGGTGCGCCCTTCGAAAGGTTGTGCCGGATGGAGCGGAGAGCGTGAGCCACCATCTCATCGATTTTGCCGATCATGAGGACTGCGCTCTCATTCTGACCGCAGGAGGCACGGGCCCGGCGCCGCGCGACCAGACACCGGAAGCGACCGAAGCCGTGTGCGGAAAGATGCTGCCTGGCTTTGGCGAATTGATGCGCTCGGTCAGCCTTCGGCAGGTGCCGACCGCAATTCTGTCACGGCAGACCGCGGGCATCCGCGGCAACACGCTGATCGTCAATCTTCCGGGACGGTCGGCCTCGATCCGGGTTTGTCTCGATGCCGTATTCCCGGCGATCCCTTATTGCCTCGACCTGATCGGAAGACCGGGACTGCAAACGGATCCGGCATTTTGTAAGTCGTTTCGTCCCGGCAATGTTGCCGCGGCTTGAGTTTGCTCATTCGCGGGACAAGGAACTACTCGAAGACGGTGTTCAAGCTCGCGTATCGCTGCAAAGCGGGCGCTCGGATGGTTCCGCGGCGTACAGCGCTACTGCGACTTCGCCACAAGATAGAAGCCGATCACAAGAAAAATCATGATCGCCCAGAATTTGTGATTGGAGTCGTTGCGCCTGCTCATCTCCTTTTTTGCAAAGTGAGGAGCAAGCATGACGTAGAATCCGAACATGGAAATCGCGACGCATACCACAAGGCCTATGGTCAAAAGCGTCAGCTCCCAGTTCCCGCCCGCGATTGGATACGCGAACATCACTAGAGCGCCGATGATCTTTACCGGACGCGATCGGTCGCTAAAAATATCGCTTCCTGCAATTCTTGCCACGCCGATCATCAACGCAAAACCGACCAGAACCAACGCAGTCGTTTCGGCGTCAATTCCGTAGTGTAGCGAGAACTTCATTGCGGCAAGCGCAAAGGACACGAACAGAAAGAAATCGATCCACATCGGCTATTCCCGCAACAATGGAGACGGCAGGCTTATCCCGCCCGATCAACTTGCCTTTTCGACCGCTACAATAATGATGGAGATATTGTCTTCGGCACCCGCTTCCATCGCAGCGCTGAACAGCTTCGTGACAGCGCCAAGATCGTCGCCGCCTAGGCATTCTTCCATTTTGTCGATGTCGAGCATGTCAGTGAGGCCGTCGCTGCAAAGCAGCCATCGGCCCGGCGCCGTCAATTCGACTTCACCGATGTGGGGAACCGGCATCTGCATACTGCTGGTGCCGCCCATCGACTGGGTGATGGCGCCGCTTTTCCGTTGCGCTTGCGGATCGCTGGAGTTGGCGGCGGGGGGAACATCGTCGATGCTGATCTGCCGAAGAAAACCGTTCCGGTGCTGATAGAGCCTGCTGTCGCCGATGTTGAACCAGAACAGACTATTTTCCTTGAACAGCAGTCCTACGACAGTGCTGCCCATCCCGATCCTGGATGAGTCAGCCTTCATCTGTTCATAGAGTTCGGCATTGATCTGAAGCAGAAGACTTTGAATTGCTGCCGCGTCGCCGCACCCGGCGACCGCCTGACTCAAACGCTGCGCAACATGCTGACTTGCAACTTCACCGGCCGCATGCCCGCCCATACCGTCTGCGACCACGCAGCAGACCTCTTCTTCGAGCGCGAAACGCCACTGATGCGGCATTCTCATCGGCTTGTTGCGAACCCAAGCCCCGACCGCGATAGAGTCTTCATTCTCGCTGCGTACCGCGCCTTGATGGGTCATCGCAGTCACGCCGATGATGTATTGCTCGCTCATGGCTCAGCCCAAACGCACGACGGCGACTAGATGCGGCGAAAACGACACCTGATCGCCGTCGGTAAGAACAACGGGCTGGGTCGCAAGCCGCGTGCCGTTGACGAATGTCCCGTTTCTCGAGCCGACATCGCGAACGTATAGTTTGCCTTCCTCGACATAGACTTCCGCGTGCTTTCCGGAAACCCAGCCGAAACCATCCCGTTCGATACGCTCTCCGATCGGAGACATTTCCGCATCGCGTCCGACGAACAGCGTTTCGGCGACTTCGACATCGCCCCAGGGAAATTTGAGAACCGGGCGCGCATTCGAAAGCGCGCGCCACGTTCCTGGGCGCGGAGCTTGTTGTGCCGGCGCCGGCTCAGCGAGTGGAGCCGGTTCTGCCGCCTCCATCGTTGGCGCCGGTACCGATTCCGAAATCTCCGTATCGGCAAGGACGAAGCCGCAGCCGGAGCCCGTGCAGAACGGTTGATCTGGAGAATTCTCCCGCTTGCAACTCGGGCAAACCTTTACGCGCGCCATGACACGTTCTCCGGCACGACGCCTCGCGCCTTACACGCCGCTTCAAGCTTTTCCATATCGCCCTGCCGGGGAACGCCGATGAACCAGACTTTACCTGCTTGCACCTGAACCTGAAGCCCGGCTTCGCCCGGCTTTTTATTGTCTGCTCCACCGGCATAGCGCGCCCGTCCCAGATCCGAGAGCGGGATCAGTGTCTGGTTCGACGAGCCGCGCCATTCGCGATCCGATGGACGGCCTTTCACGAACGGCTCAGGGATAACAGCATCGAGCTTATCCAGAATTTCGGGAAAATCCTGCTCGAGCCGCCGGAACGAATATCCGCTGTAGCAGAGAATATCGAACGCATTTCCGCTCTCTCGCCGCCATTCGGCGAGACGCTCGAGGAGCGCAGTCAAAGCGGCAGGCTGCTGGAATGGTTCCCCACCGCTGATCGTAATGCCTTCGGGACGCTCTCCTTCGTGTCGCCGGCACCACTCCAGCACCACGGAAAGTTCGACCATCAGCTTTTCGTCTTCGCTCCAGGTGTCGCGCGAGATGCATCCTGCGCACCCGATCGTGCATCCCTGAAACCAGATGCCGATCCTTCTGCCCAGACCCAGCGCCGTTACCGGGAAGTGGAGCTTGTTTATCCGGACGCGCATGACACCGTCACATGACCGGCTTCGGCGACCGTCAGATCCTTGACCGAGACCTTCGATCCCGACGGCGCATTGAGATCGAATAGCGCACGCGCAAGCGGATTGATGAAACACGTCTCGAGTCGGTTGCCAATACCGCGGCCTCCATTCATGAGATCGAGGGTGCAGAGCTCGAACAGTTTCTTCTGCGTCGCAGGCGCGAGCGATATTTCCAGTCCGTTGGTTTCCTTGACGCGCGCGATCACGCTGCCCAGTGCCCGCTCGAAGATCTGTTCCGCGACCTGCGTTCTGATGAAATCGAAGACGACGATGTTGTCCCCGATGCGATTGAGAAGTTCGGGTCTTTGTATGTTAAACCTGAAGTAGTCCTCGATAGCCCCACGAACGCGTTTCTCGACCTCCGCATAAGGTGATTCCGCAGATACGTTCAGCACGCGCTGGCCTGTTTCGTTCTCGCGATAGATGCCGAGGTTGGACGTGAAGATAATCACGGTCTCGGAGAAGTGGACGGTATCGCCGCGGCCATCGGTCAAACGGCCGTCTTCGAGCACTTGCAGGAATTTATCTAGGATGCGCGGATGCGCCTTTTCGATTTCGTCGAACAGGAGAACGCTGAACGGTCTCTGCCGGATCGCGTTCACGAGCTCGCCGCCGGTATCGTAGCCGACATAGCCCGGAGGTGCGCCGATCAGGCGGGCATCGGAATGCTCGGATGAGAACTCGCTCATATCGAATCTGACGCAAGCCTGCGCATCGCCGAAGATGAGACGGCTCACTGCTTTTGCAAGTTCCGTCTTGCCGACACCGGTGGGACCGGCAAAAAAGAGAACGCCTCTCGGCCGGCTCACGGCGCTAGATGCCTGCGCACCGCTGAGACCCATCACGGATCGCGTCAGAATATCGAGCGTCTTGCGGATCGCGGAGTCCTGCCCCTTCACGTAAATGCGAAACTCCTCTTCGCCCTTTCGGATGCTCTCCCGCAAATGCGGCTTCTTCCACGGATCGTCGGGTACGCCGACTTTGTAACAACGGATCGCGTCTGCAATCCGGTCGAGCGAGAAACGCTGATCGCGCGCGATCTGCGCCACCGCGTAGATCGAGCGAAGCGTCAGCCCTTCCGTAAGCGCGGCGAACTGATCGATTTGTTTCTCCGACTTGGGACCCGATGCCGTGAAGCCGCTATCGATCGAACCGGCAAGTTGCTGGACGAGCGCACGTCGCGCCTCGAAATCCGGCCTCGCCACCGAAATCGCGCGGATCCGCTCGTTGCCGATTACGAACCAGTCCGGCAAATCGCGGATGCTGCTGCACATCCAGAACACCGGATTGAAAATCGGCTGACCTGACGCACCCGCCGGCTGACGCGGCGTTGCCGTGCGCGCGGCACGCTCGCAAGCGCTGAAGATTTCCAGTTCGCTCTCCGACACCTGATCGGAAGAAAGCACAAGCCGTGACGCATTCTCCACGATCAAGGCGCAGCGGCATACGGTCGTCGCCTCGATGGCGCGCACGAGCTCGGGTATTCGGGAGGGCGCGCACTCCTGTGCTGCGCCATCTGGCCTGTTCTGCGCGCTCGATTGAAACCAGCTCAAGCGAGGACGCAGCGCCTGTTCGGCCTGTGCCGTCGCTTCTTTGGGATAAACACGGAGACCTTCGTTCCGGTCATAGACAAGAAAGAATGCATAGCCGCGTGGATTGAGCCGCTCCCAAAGACTTTGTACCGGCGGCACCGCCATCACTCCGCCTGCGGCGGGTACCAGTTGAACGTCGCGAACGTTTCCGTAGAGCACGAACTGCGAGCAGAACGGAAGCGCCAGTTCCGCTTCGTCCAGCCAGCGCGGCCAGCGGCGTGACGCCTCTTGGGCATTCATGGGTGCGGCGGCTGTATCGGACATGGAAGCTCTATTTCATTTCGCGTTGAATGGGTTTCTCAGGACGCCGCGGGGCGCGGGACGGCCTCGTCTTCGCCACGGCGACAGGCTTTGCGCCGGGAGCCTCGTGCTTGACCAAGCGGCCATTCACGCCTCTCGCGCGGATCGCCGTTCGCAACTTGCCGTGATCGGCGCACCAGCGCTCTTCCGCGCTCTTGTCGCGCAGCGAGCGCTCCGCGGTGCTCGCTTTGCTGCCATCAGAGACGCGCACCACTGCAAGATCGATAAGTCCCTTCGAGGCATCGACCTGCATCTGCACCGCGTACTCGGGCTCCTCAGGTCTTGAGACGATCGCCTCGCCGCCATCCACGAAGAGTGTGGAGAACTCGGAGCCGACTGCGTAACCGAGGCGCTCCAGTTCTTCCCGGATCACCTTTCCGGCATATTCGTCATTGATTTTCTTCTCGGCTCTCGCACGAACTTCCTTCGATTTTTCTACGGCGCCTCGTGCAAGCGCCTTGCGCCCATCGACGACGGCTTGCAATTCTTCCTGAAGGAGATCGACATCGCGGCCCTTGAAGCCGCGAAGATCCGCCAGAATTTCTGCCGCTTCAGCGGAGTCCTGTTTCGACTTCTCGATCCGTTCGTTGACGCGCTGAATCCGGATTCTGAGTTCGGTCTCAAGCGCATCTGCGCGGCCCGCGCCGCTTGCCTTCACAAGCTCCGAAACAACCGCATCGATCGACTTCAGCTCTGCTTCGCTCGCGGCTCCCTGCAAGCGGCTCACGATGTGCGCCGCAAGTTCCTCGCGATTTTTCCCTGCCGGAGCCGCATCGTCGGCCGCTTTCTGCTCGGCCGCATTCTTGCGCTGCTGCAGTTCGCCGCTCCAATCGGCAACCTGCGCCGCAATCTTCGAGTTTGCAGCGAGTGCGCGCAGCTGCGCGATCCCTTCTGCGCGGCCGATTCCGGCAGTAATTTCCGCGACGACCCGTTCGGTATCGGCGATGTAGCGCTCAATATCGCTCACGGAACTGCCGGCACCCGGCGCGGCCGGAAGTCTTGCGCTCAGCGCATCGATACTGGCACCAAAGGCTTTCTCCGCCTGCTGCCCTGTCGCAATCATGGCTGACAGCTTCTGGCGCGCGCGCTCTGCGCTCTTGAGCGCTGCCTCAAGTCGCTCCCTCGCAAGACGCGCGGCGCGTTCGGCGGCGGCCCGCTGTGCTTGCAGCAACAGTTCGTTGCTGCCGTCTTCGACATAATAGCTGTCGCACTTAGGGCCGCTCATATAAATTCCTGAAAAAAACTCAACATCGCGTGGCACTCGATAGCCCCACGCGCCGTAATCGGAAGATGAGGAAAATAGTCCCCTGCTTATTCCGTCCGAACAGTTGACGGCTGCCACCACCCTCCATTGCTGGCAGCCGGAAAAAAGGCTAAAGATCGCCTGTGGGGCAGTCAAGTTTGGCAGCAATTACTGCGCCTTAGAGATCGTATTTCGCCCGTGCAAGGGCATTTGAAATTTCCAGATACATCCCCGGGCAAAGACATCGCGTAACAGCCGCGAACGGCCTGGAGGAAAATAAGTAAGACCGAGACTACGACGCATTTCGAAGCGAGTTATTGCGGGGAAATATCAGTTCATGGCGAAAGAGACCTGGCGCGACGGAAGCCCGAAACCAGCGGATCGCGCCGATTCAGACAAACCTGCTACGACATGGCGTGCCGACACCGCCCCGGCGGGCGATCCCGTACCGGCCTCCATTCTGAGATTGCCGTCCGCGCTTGCGAAGCAGTGGAAGATCGTAAGCGAGATGGAGAGCCGCGGCGCAGAAGCCGATCTCCTGATCGTTGCAAACGACGCCGGGGAATATCGCGTCGCGAAGATTTATCGCTCGGGCATCCAGCCGAAAACCGATGTCCTGGAGAAAGTCGGCGGAACCGATTTTGAGCATGTCGTAGAGCTTTTCGATCACGGAAAATCGGACGGCAGAGCGTATGAGCTGCTTGAGTATGTTGAAGGCGGCTCGCTCGAAGATCTGATCCGGAACGAAGGCCCCAAACTCCCCGAACCGCGGGTCGAGGAAATCCTGTACGAGTTACTGACTGCGATTCAGCACCTTCACGCTAACGGCGTGATTCACCGCGACATCAAACCGAGCAACATTCTCGTTCGTTCGGCCGAACCGCTCGACCTCGTCATCACGGACTTCGGCATCGCGTCCGTTCGCGGGACGGCCTCGCGGCGCTTCACGTCGGGACACCGAACGATTGCCTATTCGACGCCGGAGTCCTCCGCTGGTGAAATCTCGGAAGGGTCCGACTGGTGGTCGCTCGGTATCATCCTCGTCGAGATCCTGACAGGACGTCATCCCTTTGCGGGCGCGCAGCCCGGCGAGCTGCTCGACGATCACGCGATCATGAGCCGCCTCGCGCAAATGCACGTCGACCAGCTTGCCGAGGGAGTGAAAGAACCATGGCGCTCCTTGTGCCGCGGCCTTCTCCGCCGGGAAGCGAAAAATCGTTTTAGCGGCGATGAAGTCATCAAATGGATCCGCCGCGACCCCAGCCTGAAAGTTGCAGAAGAGGCGGCGCCGTCGAGCCAGCGTTCCATCGAGTTCTTTTTCGACGGCAAGCGATACAGCGACTTACCATCCATCGGCCGCGCGTTGAATGCAAATTGGGCGGAAGCGAGAAAAACAATCGAGCGCGGTCACCTGCTGACTTGGGTGAATGAAGAATGGAAGGACAGCGAATGGCGGCAGTTCCTGACCGATCTCGACAGCGACAAAATCGATCTCGACGTCCGGGTATTCAGAATAGCGACCAAATTTGCTCCGGACGAGACTCCAGCGTTTCGCGGCTACACGCTCGATCCGGATGGGCTTGAAGATCTGGCAAACGACGCAGCAGCCGGGGATGCCGACGCTGTCGCTACGCTGCGCCTCATGATCGACCATGCCATTCTTTCGATCGCGGCCAGCACAACGAAGATCCGTGGATACGAAGAACTCCATCGCGAACTTACCGCGATCTTTAGCGACTTCCGCAACTGGTGCGATTCCATTACGCAGGCTGGAGCCCCCAGGTCCGACGTGCCCGGCCCGAACGGATTTCCTGCCGGGTTAGCGCTGCGCACGCTGCTGCAGCAAGGCGATGCAACACTTGCGCAGCTGCGGGCGAGAGCCGAGGAGGCATCTTCCGAAAATGCGCTCGCCTGCCCTTGGTACCGCGAACTTTCGGACGCCTCTGCAAAGTCCACCGCAGCGCTGCTGATCATGCCCTCCGTTGCCAGAGCCGCGGACGCACAAACCGTCGACCGGCTTGCGCGCGAAGACATGACGCGCCGTCAGGAAAACTACGACGACGCCTATAAGAACTACACCCTTCTGGCAGGTGTATCGGCCGGCATGCTTGGCGGAATTCTTGCTGGATTTATTCCGGCCTGGATCTTCACAGGCTTCGTTTCGTTTGTGTCCAGGCCGGAGACCGGATGGGCCTGGTACGCCTTCATCATATTCGTTTCCACAGTCGTCGGCGGTTGGGTGGGTTACACTGCCGCAAGCGAAAGCAGGTGGGTCGCAAGCGAACTTCGGGACGCAAGCGAGGCGCAAAGGAAAGGCCTGACCTACGCAATTCCGAGTCTCATTCTCTATGTGATCATTATCTCCTATTGGTTCAGCTTGGCAGGCAGCGACACCACACAAAAGCGCACGCAAACCACCCCGCCAATACAACAGCCGATTACCCACACTCCTACACACACTCCGCAGGCCGAAATCCAGCGGAGTTCGTCTCTGATCACGTCTGTCAGGACCGGCAGCGGCCTATCCTCGGGCGGGCAACTCATAGGGGAAACTTCGAGTCTGCGCGGACCAACACCGGTCTATATTCTTGTCGGCTATCAGAATGCACGAATGAATTCAGATCGTTCTATCGTTACTATTTTCGAAAACAGCAGAAGCCACGCAAAAAACAACTGCAATCCCATCACGCTGAATAGTTCGAGCGGAAGCTACTGGTGCAGATGGGATAACCTACAGCCCGGTAACTACACAATTCAGGTATTCGTCAACGGCACGCTTGCAAGAACGACCTACTTTTCCGTTTCGCAGACAACCTCACGAACCCCCCGCTGCACGACTTTCAACAACAGACAGATTTGCGAATAGAGCCTGACTCCGCCGAAGCGCTGGTCAACTCAAGGAGATCCCGATGGCGCGGAAGCTGATCAACAAGGAAACTGTCCGTTGCGCCTGCCGGCAATGCGGAACGTCGGCAATTCTGGAGAGATATGATTGCGGCTGCGTTCGGGTCCAGATTATCAACGACAGCCGGCGCGGCAGCACCTGCACGAATTTTTCCGGCATGAAGTACACGGCGCCAGGCTGCCGGTAGGGCCCACTTCGCAATCTACGCGCCGCCTGAGCCGTTTTCCTCTTTACTCGCATCATCCGCGAGCGCGGCACTGCATCGATCGCTTCATTTTCTAGTTGATTTTCTTCTTCGACAAGAAGCCGACCTTGTACTTTATGCCTGACGTCGATTGCAGGATTGCGAGACCGTCAATCAGTTCGCTCGCTAACGGCGAGACATAGAATCCCTTAAATCCCGGAATCTCGACTGGCTCCGGCATGTGAGAAGCACCCAGATCGTTTACGATGTCCTTCGCCTCCTTGAGGATACGAGGATTGATCTCGATATAAATTTCTTCGTCTTCCATTTAGCCTTGTCCCCATTCGCTCGATTGGAAGCAGCTATGGCTTAAGCGGCTTTGCGTCCGCAGCATCAAGCCAATACCCGATATTCTTTCTGGAAACCGGCCTTCCTGCACGCACGACAATATCCATAATCGCCTCCAGAAAATCCTGTGCTTCATCGCGATCGACGAGAAGGAACAGGCTTCGAATAATCCTGGTAATCCGCAGATGATTGTGATCGTGGGGCACGAGCCAATGATTGCTCCTGCCGTAGAACTCGAGCATGCGATCCTTCGCACGAATAAGATTTCGTATGGCGAGCGTATCTTGTTTTATTGCTTCAATCTCGGCCTTACTTATCTTTGGCGCGCCAGAGACGGATGAGCTGGCGACAAGAAGCGGAAAGAGCCACTGGATGTAGTCATGCGACCTTTCGAGTTCGCCATCGCTGCTCTTCAATACATCCTCAAAATACCTTCCGGAATGATCCTTCAACTCATTGCGCAGAAATGATTGTATAAGCGATTCCTGCATTCAATATTTCACTCCCGGAAGAACGGGCGAGCGGCTGAGTACGAGAAATCCTAACGGACGTTCTCGCTTATTGCGATGCCTCGATCTTACATGTTTGTTCTGCAATCGGCCCGCCAAGGGTCGCCGGGAGCTTCAGGGGCCCTCCGATCGTGTGGCCTGCAACGCCGAACTGCTCCACGGTGCATCGTGAGCAATCGTCGATTCTGAACCGGGTCGTGAACGTGTCGATTCCGATAACCAGATTGTCCGGCCAGAATGCGTGCGAGCGCGTGGCAAGAACGCCAGTCATATAAAGCGTCAAATGCTGCCCGTCGAACGCAGCGGTTGCGCTTTGCCTCCGTATGGTACCCGCTGGAGGGTTCGCGCGCTGAACGTTCATGGCACTATAGGCAAGGTCGGAGTCAGCCCCGCTATCCACCGTCCTGCCGAACTGCAATTGAATTCCGCGGCCGGAGGCCTTGCCGCCCACATAAAGCAGCACATTGTTGCCCAGGACTTCGATAACGCCAGCTTTGGTATCGCAAGACCCACCCGAGCAAATGCGGTGTGCGTAAGTGATTGTCTTCGGGCTGAGACAGGAACGTATCTGCTGCTCCGATATGTTGCGTTGCTGTGTTTGCGACAGCTGCGCCTGCCAGCGCTCGACGATGCCGGTCAAAACGCCGTCTACCCTGTCGCAGAACGATTCCCGGATCGTGCACGGACGGCCGCGGCTGTACTCCCTGCAATAAGAAAGCGCTCTGGATTCCGCCTCGTTTCTGGTTGTGCCCGTCGCGACGCCGGCTGCATTCGTTACATCCGGGATCGCAAAGGCAAAGCAGCCGAGCTTGAATTGCCGGACGAGTTCGCACTGCGGCCCTCGTTGCCTGCAACGCGACAACGCAAGCTCTGCTGCGCTGGATGCCGAGCGTTCGTTCACCGAGTATCCGTACCAGGAGTTTCCGCGGTTATCCCGCCCGAGCGCGAAGGCCGCTTCCGCATGCGCTTCCCTGCCGGAAACGAAAGACGCGACAACAAAGAGCACAATGGCCAGAATTCTGTTCGGTAAGAAAAAATTACGCGGCAATGGTGGCATGATCAAACGCCCGTCTCGGAAGCAATGCAAAAGAATACAACAATACTTGTTAGGGCTCTATAGAGACCGCAGGCAGTACCCGCCGCAGCTTCAAGGGCGTGAGCGCTATTCTTGAGCGGCGCCAGCCTGGCGAAGGAGCGCGCCTCGCTGTTCCCGCGCGAGGAAGCTTGAGCGCAAGGGAGCGCGAACAAAAGATATGCAGCGCCGTGAAATGACCGCGTGCTGCGCGCCCGAAACAGGCCCTTCAATTTTCAACTAATTGTATTTTAAGAGAAAACTTGGTGGGCGCACCAGGGCTCGAACCTGGGACCCGCTGATTAAGAGTCAGCTGCTCTACCAACTGAGCTATGCGCCCGCACCAATCGGGCCGCGAGCTACCTCGCGGAGACGGGCGGGGATAGCAAAGCACCCCTGCCCTGTAAAGCGAAACCGGCTGCCCGGCACTACTCCTTGAAGGCCTCTTCGCGCTTCTTCCGGATCGCCGGTAAGAGCACCAGGAGCAGGGCGATGATGGCCAAAATCAGCAAGGTCGCGCTGATCGGCCGCTGGAAAAAAACCAGGGGATCGCCGCGGGACAACAGCATCGCCCGCCGCAGATACTCCTCGAGCAACTTGCCGATCACGAAGCCGAGCAGCAACGGCGCCGGCTCGCAATCGAGCTTCACGAGGAAGTATCCGATCACGCCGAAGATCGCCATCAGATAGACGTCGAACGGATTGTTGCTGATCGAATAGACGCCGATGCAACAGACCGCGATGATCGCCGGATACAGCATGTTGTAGGGAACGGTCATCATCCGCACCCAGATCCCGATCAGCGGCAGGTTGAGGATCAGCAGCATGGCGTTGCCGACCCACATCGAAGTGATCAATCCCCAGAACAGATCCGGCTTGTCCGTGATCACGTTCGGGCCCGGCACGATGCCCTGAATGATGAGCGCGCCGATCATCAGCGCCATGACCGGGTTCGAGGGGATACCGAGCGTCAGCATCGGAATGAAAGAGGTCTGTGCGCCGGCGTTATTGGCCGCCTCCGGCCCGGCGACACCCTCGATGGCGCCCTTGCCGAACGGCACCGGATTTTTCGAGAGCTTCTTCTCGATCGTATAAGCGGCGAACGATCCAAGCACCGCACCGCCGCCCGGCAGAATGCCGAGCAAGGAGCCCAGTCCGGTACCGCGCAGGATCGGCATGATGATCGCTCTCACTTCCGCAGCCGTCGGAATGAGATCGCGAATTTTCGAACTGATCGCTTCGCGAACCTGCGTGCGCTCGAGGTTGCGGATGATTTCGCCGATCCCGAACACGCCCATCGCGAGCGCAGTGAAGTCGATACCGTCTGCAAACTCGGTCGAGCCGAAGGTGAAACGAGGCGCGCCGGTGTAGAGGTCCTGGCCCATGGTGCCGAGCAGCAGCCCGAGCGTAACCATCGCGAGCGCCTTCAGAACCGAGCCGTGAGCCAGCGCCACCGCGGCAGCCAAACCCAGAACCATGAGCGCGAAATATTCCGCCGGCCCGAACGTCAGCGCGAATGCTGCGAGTGGCGGAGCAAAACCGGCGATCAGGAATGTCGCGACCGTGCCGGCAAAAAAGGAACCCACCGCCGCGGTGAAAAGCGCGAGTCCGGCCTTGCCTTTGCGCGCGAGCTGGTGACCGTCGATTGCGGTGACGACAGATCCCGGTTCGCCGGGCAGGTTGATGAGAATCGCGGCCGTCGATCCGCCGTACTGCGCGCCGTAGTAGATGCCGGCGAGCATGATCAGCGCGGTGACCGGCGGCAGGCCGAACGTAATCGGCAGGAGCATCGCGATGGTCGCGACCGGGCCCAGGCCCGGCAGCACGCCGATCGCGGTACCGAGCAGCACGCCGATGAAGCAGTATAAAATGTTGGTCCAGGTGAGCGCGTGCTCGAAACCGAACGCGAGATTGGAAAGGATATCCATATTAGTACCCGCCAACCCACGGTCCGAATGGTGAAAGCGGCAATCCGAGACCCTTCACGAAAATCACAAAGCAGCTGGCGACAAGGCCGATCGTCAGCGCAACCGCAGCCTTTGCGTCCCAACGCTCGGCCGCGAAGGTAGAGATCAAAACCGTCAACCCGAGCGAGAGTACAAAGCCAAGCCCTTTGAGTGTCACGCCGTAACTCGCGACGGAGAGCGTAACGACAATCAATGCCTTCCAGGGAATTTCGCCGATTGCTTCGCCATCGGTGGTGAACCCGTTGACCAGAATGATGACGGCGAAAACAGCGAGCATTCCCGTGAGCACCATCGGGAAGTATCCTGGGCCCATGCGGTATGCCGTGCCAATTTGCAGCTCGGTCAGCCCGTAAGCGAACACCGCTGCGATCACGAGCAGCAGAATGCCCGTGAAGAAATCCTTCGGATTGCGAATACTCAACATGGCGTTCCCCCCGCCAAGAACTTTCCGGCCGGAAGCAAATCGCCTCCGGCCGGTTGTTTCTTAGATGATTGTCTTAGACAGCATTAGTCGGCGAAAACGCCGGCCTTCTGGATCAGCGGACGCCACTTGTTGATTTCCGATTCCAGCTTCTTGCGAAGCGCCGCCGGAGTTGCGTCGGCCTGCGACACCGGCTCGGTGCCGAGCGCAGCAAAGCGCTCGATGACCTTCGGGTCCTTCAGTGCAACCTGGAGCGCGTTCACGAGCTTGTCGAGCGCTTCCTTCGGCGTGCCCTTCGGCGCGTAGACGCCGTGCCAGACCGCGAGATCGAAGCCCTTGAGACCGGCTTCGTCGAGCGTCGGCAGGTTCGGCAGGTTCTTCACGCGGGTCTTGGTGGTGACGCCATAGGCCTTCACCTTGCCGCCCTGAATGTGGCTGGTCGTGTTCGTGGTCTGGTCGCACATCAGGTCGACCTGACTGCCGAGCACGTCGGTCATCGCCGGGCCGGTTCCCTTGTAGGGAATGGTGTTCATCTGCTCGCCGATCGCGGACATCAGGAGCATGCCGCAGAGATGCGAAGCAGCACCGACGCCTGCGTTGGCGTAGTTCGTCTTGTCCTTGTTCTTCTTCACGTAGGCGATGACTTCAGCGAAGTCCTTCGCCGGGAAGTCAGGACGCGCGATAACCGACATCGGCGCGTCGGTTACGAGGCCGACCATTTCGAAGTCATTGATCGGATCGTAGGCAAGCTTGCGATAGAGCGTCGGCACGGTGGACATGCCGATGTGATGAAGAAGAAGCGTGTATCCATCCGGCGTTGCCTTCGCGACCTGCGCAGGCGCGCGCGTGCCGCCGGCACCGGCGACGTTTTCGACGACAACCGTCTGGCCGAGCGTCTTGGACATCGACTCCGCGATCAGCCGGCCGACCGTATCGGTCGGGCCGCCGGCCGCGAACGGAATTACCAGCGTGATGTTGCGGGCCGGATAGCCCTGAGCCGAAGCGCCCGAGGTGCCGAGCGCGAGAATTCCCGCGGCGGCGAGTAGCCACTTACGCATTTGTAGTCCTCCCATTGGCGGGCGCTTGGAAACGGCGCCCTTGTTTTCATTATCCGCCGCCTTCCGACAGGCGGGCGGGGCAAGGAGGGTCATAGGCACCATCTGAGCCCCTGCCCGTCAAGCCAAAAAGCCGGGCATGCCCGTTAACACCGCGCAACTGCAGCATTTTCCTCGTTGGGCATGGTGGGACATCAGGCGGAGGGATTTCGCGAATTGACACCTGTTTTCAAGGGGAATATCTGGAGCCAGTTTTGCGAGCGAACATTCATTCGCTTTTACTGCAACGCACCTAACCCCCGCTTTGCGTGCCGTCAGAGGACCCGAAAATGCGACGCGCCAACACACAGCTTCAGATGGACCGCCGCGAAGAGATTCTCGCGGCCGCCAAACGCTGTTTCTCCCGCAACGGCTTTCACGGCACGTCCATGCAGGAAATCTGCGCCGAGGCGCGGATGAGCCCGGGCGGGCTGTACCGCTATTTCCCGTCCAAGGAAGCGATCATCGCCGGCATCGCAGAGCAGGACCGCGCCGATGTCGCGGAAAAATTTCAGGCCATCGTCGATGCGCCCGACTTTTTCTCGGCGCTCGCGCTCGCGGCACGCCGCTACATCGTCGAAGAGTCGATGGACGAAGTCTGCCTGCATACCGAGATCAAGGCGGAGAGCCGTCGTAATCCTGAGATCGCAAAAATTTACGCTGGCATCGAGCAGGCCGTGAAGACCGGCATGCTCAATGTGCTCCGCGCAGGCGTCGCACGCGGCGACATCCCGCCTCACATCGATCTTGAGATCGCAGCAACGATGCTGATGGCGCTCGTGGACGGGCTCTACTGGCGCCGCGCGGTCGATCCGGCATTCGACGCAGAAACGGTGCTGCCATCGCTGCTCGCGGTCACGCATTGCCTGCTCACCGGATCGGGCAAACAGAATATCACGAACGAATTGGCGGGCCGTACGGCCGCCGGGGAGTAAGTCATGCACGGCAATCTCGAACGCACGAAACAGAGCCTGAACTCGGCGCTCAAAGAAGCGAAGCTGCGGCTGACGGCGCTTGAGAAAGCGGCAAGGCTGCGGCTGGCGGCACTCGAGGAAGCGGCGAAGCCGCTCCGCGCACGGATCGAAACCCTCTATGAGAAGAGCCCGGTCAAGGGCAGCAAGCTCCTGGCGCTTTCGCTGGTCGCACTCGCCGTGCTCTGGATCGGCTCCGGCATCATCTTCCCGCATCACCCGGCTCCGGCATCGAATGCATCCGAGCAGGCTGGCGTAAAGTTCCGTGTCGCGGTGACCACGGTCAACGCGCAGCAGTATCAGCCGAGACTGGTGCTCTCCGGCCGCACCGAGGCCGACAAGAAAGTCGCGATCGTATCGCGCACGCAGGCGATCATTTCCGAGCTTCGCGTGAAGCGCGGCGACCGCGTGAAAGCAGGCGACGTGCTTGCCGTGCTCACGGACGACGGCCGCAACGCGCAGCTTCAGCAGGCCCGCGCACTGGTGCAGCAGCGGAAGGCGGAGTTCGAGGCCCGCACGAAGCTGATCGAGCAAGGCAACCTGCCGAAGCTCGACTCCAACGCGATCTCGTCGCAGCTCCGCGCCGCAGAAGCCGCGCTCGCACAGGCGGAAGCCGAGATTCAGCGCATTCGCATCGTCGCGCCGTGGGACGGCGTCGTCGATCAGGTCAGCGCCGAACAAGGCCAGTTCCTGATGCTGATGCCGGGAGGCGGAGGCGGCGCCGGCGGCAACGAAATCGCACGCATGATCTCGCTCGACCCGATCCTCGCGATCGTCGAAGTCTCGGAGAAGCGGCTCGGCGGCGTGCGCGTCGGCGAGGAAGCCGAACTCCGTCTCGTTTCGGGCGAGATCGTGAAGGGCAAGGTGCGCTACATCTCGAAGAGCGCTTCCGCCACCACGCGCACATACCGGGTGGATATCGAGGCCGCGAACCCCGACAACAAAATTCCGGACGGCATCACCGCGGAAGTCGCGATCAGGCTGGCCGCCGTCGAGGCAACCAAAGTGCCGCGCTCTGCCCTCACCTTCTCAGCACAAGGCAAGCTCGGCATCCGCGCGGTCAACGGCGACAGCAAGGTCGCGTTCGTTCCGGTCGAGATCGTCGATGACGAACAGCAGTTCATGTGGGTGAAGGGCGTACCGGATGGCACGCGCGTGATCGTGCAGGGGCAGGATTTCGTCCGCGAAGACCAGGTGGTCGAAGCCGTCGCCGCCGATCAGCAGAACGCACAGCGCTAAAGGGCTTTCGCAATGAACCCCGTCGATTTCGCCATCACGCGCGCGCGGCTCACGATCGCGACGCTGATCTTCCTGCTGCTCGCGGGTGCGGTCGCTTATGTCCGCATCGCGAAGGAATCGGAGCCCGATGTCCGCATTCCTATCGTTTACGTACAGCTCGCACAGCGCGGCATCAGCCCCGAAGACGCCGAGCGGCTTCTCTTGCGGCCGGTCGAGACCAAGCTGAAATCGGTCGGCAACGTCAAGGAAATGCGCAGCCAGGCCTTCGAAGGCGGCGGCTATGTGCTGCTCGAATTCCAGGCCGGTTTCGAATCGAAGTCCGCGCTCGCGGACGTGCGCGCGAAAGTGGACGAAGCCAAGCGCGACATGCCGACCGATATGGAAGAGCCGCTGGTGCAGGAGGTGAACCTCTCGCTTTATCCGGTAATCGTGGTTGCGCTTTCCGGCGACGTGCCGGAGCGCACGCTGCTGCGCATCGCCCGTACTGCAAAGAACGCGATCGAGCAGGTGCACGGCGTATTGTCGGCGGAATTGCGCGGGGCACGCGACGAGGTTGTCGAGATCATCGCGAACCCCGCACTGATGAAGAGCTACAACGTTTCGCTCGACCAACTCCTGCAAGTGACGCGCGCGTCGAACTCGCTCGTCGCCGCCGGAGCGCTCGAAGGCGAAACCGGCCGTTTCGCCGTCAAAGTGCCGTCGTTGATCGAGAAGCCGGAAGACGTGCTGCGTATTCCGGTCGCGGCGACCTCGGGCGCCAACGTGACCCTCGGGGACATCGCCGAAGTGCGTCCGACCTTCAAGGACGCGCTCACGATCACCCGCGTCAACGGCCAGCCGGCCATGACGATCGAAGTATCGAAGCGCACCGGCGAAAACCTCATCAACACCGTCGATGGCGTGAAGAAAACCGTCGAGATGTTGCAGAAGACCTGGCCCGGCGCGGTCAAGGTTTCCTTTACACAGGACAAATCGAAGACGATCCGCATCATGCTGCACGACCTACAGAACGCGGTTGCGACCGCGGTTCTGCTCGTGACCGTCATCATCCTGTTCGCGCTCGGCCTGCGTGCGTCGTTCTTCATCGGCATCGCGATCCCGGCGTCGTTCCTGACCGGCGTGCTCGGGCTTTATCTCGCCGGGCTCACGATCAACATCGTCGTGCTGTTCTCGCTGATTCTTGCGGTCGGCATGCTGGTCGACGACGCGATCATCGTCTCCGAATTCGCCGAGCGGCGGATGTCTGAGGGCATGGAGCCGCGCGCGGCCTATTCGCTCGCTGCAAAGCGCATGGCGGCACCCGTGATCTCTGCGACGTTCACCCGCATCGCGGCGTTCTCGCCGCTTCTCTTCTGGCCGGGCGTGGTCGGCGAATTCATGAAATACATGCCGATCACACTGATCGCGACCTTGTTCGCGTCGATGATCGTCGCGCTGATCTTTACGCCGACGCTCGGCGCTCTGTTCGGCCGCGCGGCTCCCGTGCCGCATGACGACCGCGTTTCCGACAAGGGCCCGTATATGCAGATCGTCAAGCGGGCGGTCGCGCGGCCCGGCGCCACGATCATGATTGCAATCGCGACGCTGATCGTGATTCAGGTCGCTTACGGGCGCTTCGGCAAGGGTGTCGAGTTCTTCCCCGATGTCGAACCGGACTTCGGCCAGGTCGTGATCCATGCGCGCGGCAATCTCTCGATCGACGAGAAAGACCGGCTGATGCGGCAGGTCGAAGCGCGCGTGCTGAAATTCCCCGGTCTTTCGACGGTCTATTCCCGCATCGGCGACCAGCCGCGCGGGATGGACGAACTTTCGGAAGACACCGTCGGCGTCATGCAGTTCGAATTCGCGGACTGGAAGACACGTCCGAAGGCCCGCGAAATCATGAACCAGATGCGCGAGATCACGAAGGACATTCCCGGCGCACTGATCGAAGTGACCGCGCCGCGCGCAGGTCCCCCGACCGGCAAGCCCGTGCAGGTGCAGCTTTCGGCCCTGAACCCGGATCTGCTTCCGGCGGCTGCGGCGAAAGTCGCGGCAGTGCTCGCGAAACATCCGCACGTGCGCGACCTCGATGACGGCCAACAGCTTCCCGGCATCGACTGGACGATTCAGGTGAACAAAGCGCTTGCCGCACAATACGGCGCGAGTGCCGCGACCGTCGGCAGCGCCGTGCAGCTCGTGACTAACGGCCTGAAGATCACCGACTATCGTCCGCCGGAAGCCGACAAGCCGGTCGATATCATCATCCGTTTCCCGCACGAGCTTCGTTCGCTCGGCCAGATCGACGAATTGCGGGCGCAGACCTCCGCCGGCCACGTTCCGCTCGGAAACTTCGTCGAGCGCCAGCCGGCGAAGAAGGTCGGCAACATCAAGCGCGTAAACGGCAACCGCATTATCACGGTGCAGTCGAACGTGGCGGCGGGCGTACAGAGCGCCAGCGTGCAGCAGGAGATCGCGGCGGAAGTCGCGAAGCTCGAACTCGGCGCAGGCGTACTGTGGAAGATGAAGGGAGAGGACGAGGAGCGTGAAAAAGCGAGCGCCTTCCTCGTCACCGCCTTCGGAACGGCGCTGTTCCTTATTTTCACGATCCTGCTCGCGCAGTTCAACAAGATCACATCGGTGTTCGTGGTGCTGACCGCCGTCGTGCTTTCGACTTTCGGCGTCATGCTCGGCTTCATGCTGATGGGCCAGCCTTTCGGCGTCGTGATGGGCGGCATCGGCGTGATCGCGAACGCAGGCGTGATCGTGAACAACAACATCGTGCTGATCGACACCTACGACCGATTGCGGGAGGAAGGCATGAATACCTACGATGCCATCCTGCTCACCTGCCGCGAGCGCGCACGGCCGGTGGTGCTCACGGCAGTCGCCGCGATCCTCGGCGTGCTGCCGATCGCCTTCGCGGTGAACGTCGATTTCATCCAGCGCGAACTCGCGATCGGCGCCCCGGCGACGCAGTGGTGGATCAATCTTTCCACCGCGATCGTGTTCGGCCTCGGCTTTGCGACCGTGCTGACGCTGGTGGTTACGCCCGCGATGCTGATGGGCATCGAGCACATGGCCGAATGGCGCCGCCGTACCTTCGGCAAGAAAACGCAGAAACCGAAAAAGGGCGGCACGAAGATCGTACCCGCCGAGTGATAAAAAACGGGCCGCAAATCGCGGCCCGTTTTTCTTTCTATGCTTTGCGCTTAGCCCGCCGCCGTCTGCGGGTTCACAGACTGCCGCTTCTGCGAGAGCTTGTTCAAGGCATTGATATAGGCCTTGGCCGAAGCGACCAGCGTATCGGCATCGGCGCCGCGCGCAGACACTTCCTTGCCGCCCTCTTCCAGACGAACGGAAACTTCCGCCTGTGCGTCGGTGCCTTCGGTCACGGCGTGCACCTGATAGAGCATCAGCTTCGCCTGGTGCGGCACCAGCGACTTGATCGCGTTGAAGATCGCGTCCACCGGACCGTTGCCGGTCGCCTCCTCGGTGAAATGCTTGCCGTCGATATCGAGCTTCATAGTCGCGCGCTGCGGCCCCTGCGTGCCGGCGACCACCGACAGCGACACGAGCTTAATGCGGTCGTGCGCCTGCGCGATCTCGTCGTCCACGAGCGCGACGATGTCCTCGTCATATACGTGCTTCTTTTTATCCGCGAGCGCCTTGAAGCGGTTGAAGGCGTCGTTCAGCGCGTTGTCGCCGAGTTCGTAACCCAGTTCTTTGAGCTTCTCGCGGAAGGCATGGCGGCCCGAATGCTTGCCCATGACGAGCGACGTCTTCGACACGCCGACGTCTTCGGGGCGCATGATCTCGTAGGTCTGCGTATGCTTGAGCATGCCGTCCTGATGGATGCCGCTCTCGTGCGCGAACGCATTCCGGCCGACGATGGCCTTGTTGTACTGCACCGGAAACGAAGTGACGGCGGACACAAGCTTCGAAGCCCGCGTCAGCATGGTCGCGTCGATGTTGTTCCAGTACGGGTAGATGTCTGCGCGGGTGCGCAGCGCCATCACCACTTCCTCGAGCGAGGCGTTGCCTGCGCGCTCGCCGATGCCGTTGATCGTGCATTCGATCTGCCGCGCGCCGCCTTCGACACCCGAAATCGAATTTGCGACCGCCATGCCGAGGTCGTCATGGCAATGCACGGAGAAGCGGGCCTTGTCAGAGTTCGGCACGTTCTCGCGTACCCGTTTGAACAACGCCGCGTATTCGGCAGGCGTCGTATAGCCGACGGTGTCCGGAATGTTGATGGTGGTAGCGCCCGCCTTGATTGCGGCTTCGACGCACTTGCAGAGGAAATCGAATTCCGTGCGCGTGCCGTCTTCCGCAGACCATTCTACGTCTTCGACGTGGTTCCGGGCGCGCGTCACCTGCGCGATTACCATCTCGTAGACCTCGTGCGGCTCCTTCTGGAGCTTGTATTTCATGTGCACGGGCGAGGTGGAGAGGAATGTGTGAATACGCGGACGGCGCGCGGGCTTCACGGCTTCGGCGCAACGGTCGATATCGTTGAACGCCGCGCGCGAAAGCCCGCAGATCACGGAGTTCTTCGAGCGCCTTGCGATCTCGGAGACGGATTCGAAGTCGCCTTGCGAGGCGATCGGAAAGCCGGCCTCGATGATGTCGACGCCCATATCGTCGAGCAGCTCGGCGACCTCGAGCTTCTCTTCGAAGGTCATCGACGCGCCGGGGCACTGTTCGCCGTCACGCAGCGTAGTGTCGAAGATCAATACGCGGTCTTTTTCGCTGCCTTTCGGCGCGGGGGTATTCGGAGTGTTCATGGTTCTGTTCCTTCCAGGCTTTGCGCCGCTTCAGGCGCTCCGGGGTTCTGTTTCGGCTCGATCCCCTGAGTGCCAAGGCGCAAGCGCCCAGCCGGCCTCAGGGGCGGCGAAGAAGAAGGAGACCCAGAATGAGAGCGGAGCCCGGGATCGTGGCGATCCGGGCGGCGAGACGCATATCGCGGAAAGTCGTCATGGCGTCAGGCTTTGGCTCTCGATTCGCAAATCAGCAAATTCACATGTCAGCTTGGCGGTCGCCGGTTAGCAATCCGTAAGCGGACGGGCGGTTTCTACCTACCCTGCCCGCACCCCGCAAGCCGCAACTTCGCGCACTCCAAAATAGGTCAGGCTTCTTGCCTTTTGGCTGCTCAAGCGCCGTTACCACCCGCACCCGCATTGATGCCGCCATGCGCTGGGGTAGATTGAGAACGTGATTCCTCTGGAGGCAGCCATGCGCATCGTACTCGCCGCAATCATCGCCCTGAGTTTCGTTCCCGTGCTGACGACGACCGACGCCTTTGCGCAGGCCACCTGCCGCAACAAGTGCAACAGCGAAGAGCAGTCTTGCTTGTCGCGGACGGGCAACAAGGGCCAGTGCGGCAGCAAGGCTCAGCAGTGCATCGCGAAGTGCAAATAAAGGCTTCGCGATAGGCGCAGCTTCGCAGGCGCTTCGCTCACTCTACTTTCGCGACTTGATCCACGCGGAAACGGTTTCCACGACCTGATCGTCGATGCCGGCGAAGCCATGCGCCGCCTCCGACTCGCAGGGGTGCCCCGTACCTTGCGGTCCTTCCAGCATGACGACATCGAGCTTGTCGGTCCCCCGCCATTTCTGAAAATCGGCGATAAGTTCGGGCAGCGTGAAAGAGCAGACGTCGTTCTTGTTGCTGACGATCAGCATCTGGATCTGCGCCCGCTCGGGCTTGTCCTGAATGCCTTTTACGAAGCTGGGCTGCTCCTCCACCGGCATCAGCATCGGAACCGTCATCACGGCGAGATCGGGACGGTTCTTTTCCTTGGTGACGAGAAGTGTCACTCCCAGCGAAACCGCCGCCCGGCTGTTCGCTACGATCACGACAGGTTCGGCAATTTTCCGCATGTAGGCGACGAGCGCGCCGATATCGGCGCCGTGGCGTACATTCCAGCGGTATCCCCATTTGGGATTCTTCTCGGCCTTCCAGTCCGGCGCGATATCGGGAACGAGCACGGCAAAACCCTGCTTCACATAGCTCGCGCGCGTGCGGACGAGCTGATTGCCGCGGCCCCATTTCATCGAACCGCCCGGCGCAATGTCCATCTGGCCGTGCCCGCCCACGAGCAGGATCACGCTTGCAACAGGCTTCTCGGGCTTCAGCAGGATCGCGCGAATTTTCTGGTTGCGCGACGCGATCTGGACAGTCGGCTCCTGCGCATGTGCAGCGCCGAAAAAATTACCCGCGAGAAGTACCGATAGGAGGACGACGGCGCGCATGTGCGACCCTTTGCTTAATGTTGCATCAATAAACTTTCGGGTACAAACTTCACATCAAAACAAAGGCATCCGGGATGAAGCGCTTTTTCTTCAGCTTGCCTCTGCTCGTCCTCTGCGCGGCATGCGCGAGCACGTCTACGCCCGCCCCGCAGCCGCAACAACAGACGGCGTCTGGGGAGCCGCAGGTCGCCTCGCTTGAGCCCGCACAGGGCCCGGCCGAATGCACGCGGACGATCAACCAGTTTCAGAACATCATCTCCGCGGACGTCGGGACGGGTTCGCTCGACCGTAATGTCTTCCCGCGCATCGCGAGCGATCTCGGCCCGGTGCGCGCGGTATGCGCTTCCGGCGATTCTGCGGGGGCGAACCGCGAGCTAACGGCGGTCAAGAAGAAATACGGCTACCGCTGAAGCGCGGCTCGAAAAGCCGCTACTTCTCGTTCATCAGCGCTTCGCGCGATTTCCTGATTTCCTCGAGCCCGGCGCCATCGACCTTCGGAAATTGAAGGTTAAGCCCCTGCATCGCTTCGTCGATGGCCGCTGCAACCACGAGCCGCGTGTACCACTTCTTGTCGGCCGGAACGATATACCAGGGCGCGTGTTCGCTCGCGGTATTGCGGATCGCATCTTCGTAAGCGTTCATATACTGGTTCCAGAGCGCACGCTCCGCGACATCGCCGGGATTGAACTTCCAGTTCTTCTCCGGCTCGTCAATGCGGTCGAGAAACCGCTTCTTCTGCTCTTCCTTCGAGACGTTGAGAAAGAATTTCAGGATCAGCGTGCCGTTGCGTGCGAGATAGCGCTCGAAACTGCGGATATCCTCGTAGCGCTCTTCCCAGATATTCTTGGTCACGAGATTTTGCGGCAGCCGCTGCTTGCCGAGAATTTCCGGTCTGACCCTCACGACAAGAACTTCTTCGTAGTAGGAGCGGTTGAATACGCCGATACGTCCGCGTTCGGGAAGCGCACAGCTTGTCCGCCACATATAATCGTGATCGAGCTCGATCGCGGTCGGTGTCTTGAAGGAATGAACCTGACAGCCCTGCGGGTTGATCCCCTTCATCACATGCTCGATGGCGCTGTCCTTGCCCGCGGCGTCCATGGCCTGAAAGATGAGCAGCACCGACCAGCGGTCCTGCGCGTAGAGCTTCTCCTGCAATTCGGAGAGCGACTTGATGTCCTGCTCGAGCCGCTCCTTGGCCTCCGACTTATTGATGTCCAGATCGCAGCAGTCCGCAGGATCATAGTCCGACAGTTTGAACTTTCGCCCGTCGGTCACCTTGTAGAGATTTGCGAGATCTGCACGCGACATGGAGCTTCTCCCTATATCTTCTCGGCCCGGAAGCGGTTCGAAGGATCGACGAACTCGTCCTGCGCCGCAACCAGCAGGATTTCGCGCGAATTGGCGTCCTTGGTCCGCTTCATCAGCCCGAATATCGAGGACGCCGCATTCGAAAGCGCCTCCGCAGATGAGTTTGTCTTGAGCAAATGAAAGAAGAACAGCGCCGCGATCGCATCGCCTGCGCCGTTCACCGAAATTTCCAGGAGCGGCGTCCGCAGCCGGAACTTGCCGTCAGCGCCGGAAGCGACGAGATCGATCGAGGCTTTCGGCGTGTCTTCGATATGCACGCTGGTCACGAGAATGGTTCTGGGACCCGTTGCATGCACCTTGTCGATGGCCTGCAAGGTATTCGCGAGCGACGTCGTTTCGCTACCCGAAAGGTAATTCAGTTCGAACTGATTGGGCGTGATGACATCCGCCGCCTTCACCGCGCGGTCGCGCATGAATTCGGGAATGCCCGGCCTCACGAAGACGCCGCGGCCCACATCGCCGATCACCGGATCGCAGCAATACTGCGCCCGCGCGTTTGCGGCCCTTACTTTGGCTGCCGCTTCGATTACGGCTTCGCCGATTGCGGCGTCCCCCATATAGCCGGAAAGAACCCCGTCGCATTTCGGCAGCACGCCGCGCTCCTCGATGCCCGCCACCACATCGCGGACGAGACCCGCCTCGAACACCTGCCCGCGCCATGCGCCGTATCCGGTATGGTTCGAGAACTGCACCGTGTGCACGGGCCAGACTTCGGCCCCGAGCCGCTGTAGCGGAAACACCGCAGAAGCGTTGCCGACATGGCCGTAAGCGACATGGGACTGGATGGAGAGAAGGTTCATTGGGTTGCACGCGAACAATTGTTGACGAGCAAATTACTTCGGATGGCCGGCGCCAACCCGGCCATGAGACAAAGCTGAATCTTATATATATCCCTCATGCGCGGGCTTGACCCGCGCATCCAGGACAACAATCACAGCAAATCTTCATATAAATCTCTCCAGAGCGGATTTTCTTTCTCTATCAAGTCAAGTTTCCATTTTCTCGACCAGTGCTTGATATTTTTCTCGCGCTGGATTGCGGAAACGGCACTCTCATGTGGCTCGACAAAAACGAGTCTTTTCACGCCATATTGGGTGCTGAATCCGCTCCGCGTATCGGTTCTATGTTCATGCATCCTCTTGGCAAGGTCGCGCGTGACACCAACATACAAGGTGCCATTGCGTTTGCTTGCAAGGATATATACCCAGTGAGCCATCGCCTCTAAAGCGAATTACCTCTGGATGCCCGGGTCAAGCCCGGGCATGAGGGAAAGAAGAGATGTCCGCTCTGCAAACCTTCAGCGCCGAAGTCGTCGCCTTTACCCGGGCCAATCAGGGCTGGGCGCCGTTCATCGTGGCCCTGCTCTGCTTCGCGGAATCGCTGGCCGTCGTCTCGTTCTTCGCGCCCGCAACCGTAATCCTTGTCGGCATCGGGGGCCTCATTGGTGCGAGCGGATTGCCGTTCTGGCCGATCTGGTTCGGTGCGGTTGCCGGCGGAATTCTCGGCGACTGGGTCTCCTATGCCGTCGGATTCTATTTCAAGGACAGCGCACATCACCACTGGCCGCTCTCGAAATATCCGGAATTCACCAAACGAGCCGACGAGTTCACCAGAAAATGGGGAGCGCTCGGCGTGTTCGTCGGCCGCTTCTCAGGCCCGCTGCGCGCTTTCGTACCGCTTGCCGCCGGAATCTTCGCGGTGCCGCAATGGAAATTTCAGCTTGCGAACGTGAGTTCCGCGATCCTCTGGGCTTTCGTGCTGCTCGCGCCCGGCTGGGGCCTGTTCAAATATATTTCGCAGTATCTGCCGCATTAAATAAGAACGGGCGGGATATCCCCGCCCGTTCTTATTCGTATCCTGCGCGATATCAAATCGGGTAATGCGCGTGGCCCGTCTGGATGGTCATCCAGCGCAGCTCGGTGAACTCGTTGATGCCGGCACGTCCGCCGAAGCGGCCGTAGCCCGACTCCTTCACGCCGCCGAACGGCATCTGCGGCTCGTCCGAAACGGTCGCCGAGTTGATGTGGCAGATGCCGCTTTCGATCCGGGACGCGACCGCATAAGCGCGATCGACGCTACCCGAAAACACGGACGCCGAAAGACCGAACTCGGTGTCGTTCGCAAGCCGGATCGCTTCCTCGTCGTCGTTCGCCGGAACCACGATCACCACCGGGCCGAAAGATTCTTCACGATAGATGCGCATTTCCGGCGTGACGCGGTCGATCACCGTCGGCGGGAACAGCATGCCGTTCGGCTCGCCGCCCGTGAGCACGCGAGCACCGCGGGCAACCGCGTCCTTCACGAGATCGTGCACGCGCTTCACCGAGCGGTCGGAGACGAGGCAGCCGATCTGCGTTTCCGGGACGGCGGGATCGCCGATCTTCAGGCCCTCTGCCTTCGCAACCAGCTTGCGGCTGAATTCGTCCATCACCGGCTTCTGCACGATCAGGCGCTCGGTCGACATGCAGATCTGGCCCTGATGCATGAAGGCGCCGAAGTTCGCGGCGGCAGCGGCATCGTCGAGATTGGCGTCGTCGAGCACGACCTGCGGCGCCTTGCCGCCAAGCTCGAGCAGCACCGGCTTCAGGAAGCGTGCGGCACTCTGCGCGATGATCTTGCCGACATGGGTCGAGCCCGTGAAGTTGATGCGCTTGACGCGCGGGTCGGCGATCATCGCATCGACCGCAGCACCCGCGCCTTCGCGCGAGGTGGTGAGAATGTTGATCGCGCCCGCGGGCAGTCCCGCTTCCTCGAGCACTTCGCCGATGATGCGGTGCGTGCCCGGCGTTTCTTCCGACGCTTTCATCACGACGGTGTTGCCGCAGGCGAGCGGCATCGCAACCGAGCGCACGCCGAGGATCATCGGCGCGTTCCACGGCGCGATGCCGAGCACGACGCCGACCGGCTGGCGCACGGCCATCGCGATCTTGCCCGGATGATCGGACGGGATCACTTCGCCGGTGATCTGCGACACCGAAGCCGCCGCCTCGCGCAGGATCGAAGCCGCGAAGAAAGTATTGAACATGCCCCAGCCGAAGGTGCCGCCGGTTTCGGCGGTCATGGTCTTCGCAACTTCCGGCGCGCGGGCCGCGAGCAAATCGGCGGCCTTCCAGAGAATTTCGCGCCGCTTCGACATCGGCGTCTTCGACCACTCCTTGAAAGCAGCAGCCGCAGCACCGACCGCGGCAACCGCATCGAGCGGACCTGCGTCCGGTACGCGCGCGATCACTTCGCCGGTGAACGGATTTTTCTTGTCGTAGGTGCGGCCGTCGGCGGAACCGGCATCGCGGCCGCCGATCTTCATCGCAACATTGAGCATTCGACACTCCCCTTCGCGTATCGTGTTGTTCTCATCGCCTATTAGTAGGCTTCCCAACTAATTTGACATTCCCGGCCCGCATTGTCGAGAACGGAAGCCGGTTTCGCCAGTACGCTCGCGGGCCTATGGTTAAGCCCGCGGCAGCTCAAAGAAGGCGGGAAACGTTAAGGCCGCAACCGCTCGATCTTGAGACGCTTCGCCACGATCCGGTCGGACATGCGCGCGGGCAGCATGTTGAGAATCGCGCGCGTGAACCAGCCTGGCGTGATCGTGTAGCGCGTCTTTACGTTGGCGCCGGTGAGCGCGTGGTGAATGAGTTTTGCCACGTCCTCGGGCGGCAGACCGTTCTTGCCCAGATCCTGCATAAAGTTGAAAGCAGCTTCCAGCGGCTTCGCGTAAGGGGAGTTGCCGAGCTTCGAAAAATCGGGCGTGGCACCCTTCCCCCAGATCGGCGTCTTGATCGGGCCGGGTCCGATGACGATGACGTCGATCCCGAACAGCATCATTTCGCGGCGAAGCGACTCCGACAAACCTTCGACCGCGTGTTTCGACGCCGAATAAGGAGCCGCGAACGGATTGCCGCGCTTGCCTGCGACTGACGAGATCATGACGATCCGGCCGGGCTCGCCCTTCAGCGAAAGATCGGCACCGAGAAGCGGCGCGAAAGCCTGCGTCGCGGCAACTAAGCCGACCACGTTGGTCTCGAATTGCTTCCGCCATTTATCGAGCGAGGTTTCGAGAAACGGCCCCGGCACAGCGATGCCGGCGTTATTCACGAGACCGTCGAGCGTCCGGCCATTCAGGTCGGTGCGTACTTTCGCTGCCGCAACCTTGATTGCCGCCTCGTCGGTCACGTCGAAAATGAGCGGCTCGAAGTTACCGCCGATTTCCTGCTTCAGGCGCGCGCCGTCTTCCGGCTTGCGCACGCTGCCGTAGACCTTGAAGCCTTGTGCCGCGAGATGTTTCGCTGTGGTTTCGCCGATGCCGGTTGAAGCGCCGGTGATGACAATGCTTTTCATGTGTAACACTCCCGTAAAACAAAACCGCCGGGCGTTTGCCCGGCGGTTTCTTGAAACTTAGTTCTTACTCTTGTCCACCAAGGCCTTGGCCTTGATCCAGGGCATCATATCGCGGAGCTTCGCACCGACCTCCTCGATCGGATGCTGCGCGAGCTTGGCGCGGGTCGCCTTGAACGAAGCCTGATTGACCTTGTTCTCGAGCATCCAGTCGCGCGTGAACTTGCCGGTCTGAATGTCGTTGAGCACGCGCTTCATCTCGGCCTTGGTTTCGGCGGTGATGATGCGCGGGCCGGTGACGTATTCGCCGTATTCCGCGGTGTTCGAGATCGAGTAGTTCATGTTCGCGATGCCGCCTTCGAAGATGAGATCGACGATCAGCTTCACTTCGTGCAAGCACTCGAAATAGGCCATCTCCGGCGCGTAGCCGGCTTCCACCAGCGTTTCGTAACCAGCCTTAATCAGCTCGACGAGGCCGCCGCAAAGCACGACCTGCTCGCCGAACAGATCGGTTTCGCATTCTTCCTTGAACGTCGTCTCGATGATCCCGGCGCGGCCGCCGCCGATCGCCGACGCATAAGACAGACCGAGATCGTGCGCGTTGCCCGACGAGTCTTTATGAATTGCGATCAGGCACGGCACACCGCCGCCGCGCAGGTATTCGGAGCGCACGGTGTGGCCCGGACCCTTCGGCGCGATCATGAGCACGTCGATGTCGGGACGCGGCTCGATCAGGTTGAAATGGACGTTGAGGCCGTGCGCGAACAGAAGCGCGGAGCCTTCCTTCATGTTGGCATGAAGGTGGTCGCGGTAAATGTCGCCCTGGAGTTCGTCAGGCGTCAGCATCATCATCACGTCGGCCCACTTCGCGGCCTCGGCCACTTCCATCACCTTCAGCTTTTCGCCTTCGGCTTTCTTGACGCCCTGCGAGCCCTTGCGGAGCGCGACCGCTACATCCTTCACGCCGCTGTCGCGCAGGTTCAGCACATGCGCGTGCCCCTGGCTGCCGTAGCCGATGACGGCGACCTTCTTGCCCTTGATCAGGTTCAGGTCGGCGTCGCGATCGTAATAAACACGCATAGTCGTTTTACCCCCGTAGGCGCGCGGTTTGCCGCGCGGAGTGATGAAATCCGCCGATCTTCTAGGGGGGTCGGCGATGCCCCGCAACCCCCGCTACAGCATGCCGAAATAGCGCAGCAATGAACGCACCGCGAGGCCGACAACCAGCAGTCCGACCACGACCATCAGGAGCCGCGTCGGCGCGACCCGCGCGATCAGGCCCGCGAAAGGCGCCGCCACCAGACCGCCCAGGATCAGCGGCACCACCGGCGACAGGTCGGCGATACCGATGCTGACGATGAAGGTCGCCGACGTCGCAACCGTCACGAAGAATTCGGTCAGGCTTACGGAACCGATCACATAACGCGGCACGTGCCCGGTGCCGATCAGTGTCGATGTGACGACCGGGCCCCAACCGCCGCCTCCCATCGCGTCCAGCGTGCCGCCGGCGAAACCGATCATCGGCATGCCGCGGCGGCTCGCCTCGACCTCGCCGAACTTCCGGAATCCACGCACCAGAATGAGAAGGCCAATCAGCAACAGGTATCCGTTGACGAACGGCGCGATCGCCTTGCCGTCCACGTTCGAAAGCACGGTCGCGCCCACGATGCCGCCGACCACGCCCGGAACGGCGATACGCTTCACGATCGTCCACGACACGTTCTTTGCCGCGACATGGGAGGCCCCAGACGCGGCAGTCGTAAAAATTTCCGCGATATGAATCATCGCGCTCGCCTGCGCGGGCGCGACGCCTGTCGCCATCAGTACGGAAGAACCGATCACGCCGAAGGCCATGCCCAATGCGCCGTCGATCAGCTGGGCGAAAACGCCGATCGCGACGAACGTCCAGAAATCGGCCCCGAATTCCATGCCTTACCTCGACAATAGGGACTGCCGGAGTCCCCGCTAGTAATTCCCGCCGCGGATGAAGCGGATAATCCCGGCGGTGACTTCTTGTTCCTGACCGAGGAAACCGTGCGGGGAACTGCCTCCGCAGGCATCGGCGCCGGGCACGCTGCCGCCTTTTGCCCCGCCGGTCACGGTTACCGCCTGTTCGCGCACGCCGTTGGTGCGCGCGAGGATCGACACGCCGAGCGAAGGCGGCGTGCGGATACAGGCATCCGCGGCATGCACCACGACGAGAACCGGCACCTTGATCGCTTCAAGCGGCACCGAAAATACGGTCTGCGCGACCCATGCCTTGCGGCCGCGAGGATTTCCCGACGTAAGGGGGGAAGTGATGACAAGCCCGTCGGGTGCGTTTTCGCCCGTGAGCCGCGACGCGGCGTTGACGGCGGAAATCGAGCCGCGGCTCGTGCCGACAAGCCATACCGGAAGCTTGGTACGCTTCCGCAGATCGGCGACGACCTTGCCGAGGTCTTCGGCATGCAGCGACGAGATACGAAATCCGCCGAGCCCGTCCTCGCCGCGATGATCGGACGGCGCATCGACCAGCGCCGTCGCGAAGCCTTCCTTCTGGAAAAGATCCTGGGTGCGGATCAGCGAATTGCCGGTCAGCTTTCGTGCGCATCCGGCTTTGTCGAGATCGGCAAAACCCGCGCCGCCCGGAAGCAGCACAAGGATCGCTGTCGCGTTTGCCGGCGCGTTGAAGCTGTAGGCGAACTTCGTCTTGTTATGACCGTCGAGTTCAATCAGCTCGCCGCAGCGCTTGGTGTCCTGTGCAGGGGCGTCAAACGCAACAAACGCTCCGCAGAACAGCGCGGAGAAGAAGATCGATCGCGCATAGCGCGCGATCACATCCCCTCCGGCCCGCGCGCGATCGCGGCGATCCCGGTGCGCGAACACTCGATAAGCCCGAGCGGCTCCATCAACACTAGAAACTGATCGATCTTGTCGGTCTTGCCGGTCAGCTCAAAAATGAAGCTCTCGGTCGTGGCGTCGATCACACGCGCGCGGAAGGCGTCGGCAAGACGCAAGGCTTCGACGCGGTTGTCGCCCTTGCCGCGCACCTTGATCAGCGCAAGCTCGCGCTCGAGCGCACGGCCGCTCTCGGTGAGATCGACCACGCGATGCACGGGCACGAGACGCTCGAGCTGATGCTTGATCTGCTCGATCACCATCGGCTTTCCGGTGGTCGCGACCGTAATGCGCGAGAGATGCTTCTCGTGCTCGGTCTCCGACACCGTAAGACTGTCGATGTTGTAGCCGCGGCCCGAGAACAGGCCGATGACGCGCGCGAGCACGCCCGGTTCGTTATCGACGAGCACGGACAGCGTGCGGCGCTGCTCGCGCTCGTCGGTCTGCGGCGACGGATAGTGTGTCGTGGTCGGGATGACTGCCATATTCATTACACCAACATCTTTCCTTCTTCGGTGACCGCATCGCCGATGCTTTCGGCGGCGTCACCCAAGATCATTTCATTGTGCGCGCGGCCCGACGGAATCATCGGGAAGCAATTTTCCTGCTTGTCGACGAGACAGTCGAAGATCACCGGCTTATCGACGTTGATCATCTCCTTGATCGCGGCGTCGAGATCGCCCGGCTTCGAGCAGCGGATGCCGACCGCGTGATAGGCCTCGGCGAGCTTCACGAAATCCGGGAGCGCCGCGGAATAGGATTCCGAATAACGCCCGCCATGCAGCAGTTCCTGCCACTGGCGCACCATGCCCATGTATTCGTTGTTCAGAATAAAAATCTTGATCGGCAGGCGATACTGAACCGCCGTCGATATTTCCTGCATGGTCATCAGCACCGACGCTTCGCCGGCAACGTCGATGACAAGCGATTTCGGATGCGCGAGCTGCACGCCGACCGCGGCCGGCAACCCGTAGCCCATCGTGCCTAACCCACCCGACGTCATCCAGCGGCGCGGTTCCTGGAAGTGAAGATGCTGCGCAGCCCACATCTGATGCTGGCCGACTTCCGTCGTGATGTAGGTGTCGCGGTCCTTGGTCAGTTCATAGAGACGCTCGACCGCGTATTGCGGCTTGATGACTTCGCTCGACTTTTTATAAGCAAGCGATTTGCGCGCACGCCATTTGTTGATCTGCGTCCACCAATCGGCGAGCGCCTTCTTATCCGGCTGCGCCGAAGAAGTGCGCCACAGGCGAACCATGTCTTCCAGAACATGCGCGCAGTCGCCAATGATCGGGATATCGACCTTCACGTTCTTGTTGATCGAGGAGGGATCGATATCGATGTGAATCTTCTTCGAATGCGGCGCGAAGGCATCCAAACGCCCGGTGATGCGGTCGTCGAAGCGGGCACCGATGCAGATCATCACGTCGCAATCGTGCATTGCCCAGTTGGCTTCGTAAGTGCCGTGCATGCCGAGCATGCCGAGCCACTGCGGATTGGCCGCAGGAAAAGCGCCAAGGCCCATCAAAGTAGAAGTAACCGGATAGCCGGTGAGCTTCGCGAGTTCACGAAGCAGCACGGAGGCTTCATTGCCCGAATTGATGACGCCGCCGCCGGTATAAAACAGCGGACGCTTCGCGTTCTTCATCAGTTCGATCGCGGCCTGAATCTTCGCCATGTCGCCTTTGAGGCGCGGCTTGTAAGACTTGTGCTCGACATTCTTCGGGCCGGTGTATTTGCCCTTGGCAAACTGAATGTCTTTCGGAATGTCGACCACGACCGGACCCGGGCGGCCCGAGCCCGCGATGTAGAACGCTTCGTGCAGGATGCGCGAAAGATCGTTCACGTCTTTGACGAGATAATTGTGCTTCGTGCAGGGCCGCGTGATGCCGACGGTGTCGCATTCCTGGAATGCATCGTTGCCGATCAGGTGCGTCGGCACCTGCCCGGTGATGACGACGAGCGGGATCGAGTCCATCAGCGCATCGACGAGGCCGGTGACGGCGTTCGTGGCGCCCGGGCCGGAGGTGACGAGCACCGCGCCGACCTTGCCCGACGAGCGCGCATAACCTTCGGCGGCATGCACCGCGCCCTGCTCGTGGCGGACGAGAATGTGATTCACGTCCTTCTGCTGGAACAGCGCGTCGTAAATCGGCAGGACCGCGCCACCCGGATACCCGAACAGGTGTTTCACGCCCTGCTCCGCGAGCGCCTTCACCACCATTTCCGCGCCAGTCATCTCGTTCCTCATCGTCCGCTCCACTCGTTCGTCTTTGTCTGTTTGTTTTCTCGTATCGAAAACTCTCGTCCCAGAATCGAAAAGGGGCCCCGAAAGACCCCTTTGCGCACCACCTCGACTGCCCGGCTTGTTCAAGCCGTGCGGGGGGTGCGCCCTCCTACTACGAGAATAATCTTGCTCATTGGTCTTCTTTATCGTTCAAAAGTTGCGCGGACCCTAATGGGACCCGCGAGTACCGTCAAGCCTTTATGCGCTCGCCTGCGCAGCCCCGCAAGCCGCGTTTTGCGGCAGCCATTCTCACGGGATTGTGGTCCGCGGGATGTTCCGGCCGGGCACGGCACGGCCTAGCTTGGCCCGAACCGGAGCCTGCCGATTTGCCGTTCCTGCGAGAAAAAAACGGGGCGATTTCCCCGCACAAGCTGATCGCCTTCGTGGGCTCCTGCCTGCCCGCGCTCTATCTGCTCGGGCTTGCGGTCAACCGCAATCTCGGCGCGCAGCCGCTCGTGGAACTCACGCACCAGACCGGCGACTGGTCGGTGCGGCTCCTGTTTCTTTCGCTCTGCATCACGCCGGCACGCCGCCTGTTCAACGCGCCGAAGCTGATCTTCATGCGCCGCACGCTCGGCGTCGCAGCATTCTTCTACGTGCTCGCGCATTTCCTGCTCTATGTCATCGACCAGAACTTCGCGCTCGGCACGGTCGCACGGGAAATCGCGCTCAGGCTCTATCTGACCATCGGCTTCGCAGCGCTTGTGATGATGACCGCGCTCGGCGTCACCTCAACCGACGGCATGATCCGCCGCATCGGCGGACAACGCTGGAACAAGTTGCATAAACTGACCTACCTGATCGCGATTCTCGCGGTCGTTCACTTCATGATGCAGAAGAAACTCAACATCTATGAGCCGACCTGGATGGCGGGATGCCTCGCGTGGCTTCTGTTCTACCGCGCCGTGCAGAAGCGCGTTAACGAAATGCGGCTGGCGCATCTGGCCGGGCTCGTAATCGCGGCAGCGCTGTTCACTGTAGCCGCCGAAGCGCTGTGGTACGGCCTCCTCACCGGCGTGAACTGGCAGCGCGTATTGCAAGCGAACCTGATGTTCCCCGATGTGGTGCGTCCGGCATGGGTCGTGCTCTTCGCAACTTCCGGCATCACGCTTGCGTCCCTTGCGGCGCAATGGCTCTGGCCGAAGCAAAGCGCGCGGGAGAAGTTACGCCCGGCGGAGTAAGGCGCAGCCGTCGTCCCGGCCAAGCGAACGAAGTGAGCGCGAGCCGGGACCCATAACCACCGAGTCAAAAATTGAGCACAGGGATTATGGGTCCCCGCCTTCGCGGGGACGACAAATTAGATGCTCAACTCTTTCAAAGCCCCTTCCGGCCTCACCCACCGAAACTCCGGAAGCTGGTTCCGGAACCACGTCTCCTGCCGCTTCGCGTATTGCCGCGTGTCGCGCTTACCTTGTGCCGAGGCCTCGTCGAGCGAAATTTCTCCGCTCAGATATTTGATGAGCCACGGCACGCCATGCGCTTTCATCGCAGGCATGCGCGGGTCGAGGCTGCGCGCTTCGAGCGCTTTCACTTCTTCCAGCGCGCCCTCGGCAAGCATCTTGTCGAAGCGTGCATCGATACGCTTTCCCAGTGCTTCACGGTCGGTCTCCAGAAAAATCGCCTGATAGTCGTCCGAATTCAGCGCCGGCACACCCGGCTCCTCCCGCCATTCGGAAAGTCCCCTTCCCGTGGCCTCGACCACCTCAAGCGCACGTAGAATTCGCTGACGATCGGGAACGCGAAGCTCGGACGCCGTGCGCGGGTCGCGCGCGGAAAGGTGCGCGTGCAGCGCTTCGTTGTCCTTCGTGTCGCCAAGATCGCGAACCTGCTGGCGCACTTCGGCTGGCACTTCCGGCACCGCCGACAGCCCTTTCAAGAGCGCACTGAAATAAAGCCCGGTACCGCCGATCACGATCGCGGTTTTCCCCGCCTCGCGCGCCGACGCGATCTCGCCTTCCGCCTCGCGGAGCCAGCGCCCGGCCGAATAAATCTCCTCCGCGCCGATATGACCGTAAAGCCGGTGCGGCGCCTGCCGCATTTCCTCGCCGCTTGGCCGCGCGGTGATGATCCGGAGATCGCGGTAGACCTGCATCGAGTCGGCATTGATCACGATGCCGCCCATACGCGCGGCCACTTCCAGCGCCAGCGCAGACTTGCCGCTCGCCGTGGGCCCTGCAATAAGCACCGCGCTTTTCATCATAATAACGCTCATGTCCCACGTCGCGACCCTCGTTAGCAATCCCGTTCGCCCCGCGGTCGATGCCGCGGCGATTGCGAAAGCGCGCGCGCTCCTGCCGAATGCGATTTCGGAAAGCATGCTGAAGCCCGGCATCGCCGCCGATATTTTCTTCGCGCCAGGGCCGGACGCACAGGAGCGAGAGTTAAGCGACCTCGTCCGCGCGGCATTGACGCCCGCCCCCATCGACGTCGTGGTGCAGGAGACCAAATACCGCCGCAAGAAGCTGTTCGTTGCCGATATGGACAGCACCATGATCGACCAGGAATGCATCGACGAGCTTGCGGATTACGCAGGGCTGAAAGCGCATGTCGCGGCGATCACCGAGCGCGCGATGCGTGGCGAACTTCCCTTCGAGCCCGCGCTGCGCGAGCGCGTGGCGCTGCTCAAGGATTTGCCGCTTTCCGTGATCGAAGAAACCATCCGTGCGAAGATCACGCTCGCCGCAGGCGGCAAGGAATTGATCGCAACGCTCAAAGCCAATGGCGTTTACACGTGCCTCGTCTCCGGCGGCTTCACGCTGTTCACGAACGTGATCGCGCAGAAGCTCGGCTTCGACGAGAACCGCGCGAACGAACTGCTGATCGAGAACGGCAAACTCTCGGGCAAGGTGAGGGAGCCGATCCTCGGCCGCGCAGCCAAGCTCGCTACATTGCAGGAACTCGCGGGCCGTCTCGGCATCCGGATGGAAGAAACCATCGCCATCGGCGACGGCGCCAACGATCTCGATATGATTACGGCTTCCGGTCTTGGCGTTGCGATCCACGCAAAGCCCGCGGTCGCGGCCGCCGCGCAGGCACGCCTCGATCATGCGGACTTGAGCGCGATCATCTACTGCGCGGGATTCAGCGCGTAGTCTCGCAGCCAGTTCTACGGAATCGAGACGGCGACGAAGCGCTGCTCGCCACCCGGCGTCAGCAGAAGCAGAAGCGCGGACTTCTTGCCCAACTTCCTGAGCGCTTCCACGCGCGCGCGCATTTCCGCGATGGTAGCGACCGGCTCGCCGGAAACTTCGAGCAACACGACACCGGCCTGAACGTTCTGGTCGGCGGCGTTCGATGCGGGATCGACACTGGTTACGACCAGGCCCTTCGTATTGTTCTTTAACTTGTAGCGCCGACGCAATTCTTCACTCACGACCGAAAGCTCCAGCCCAAGCGGGCGGTTCAGCGCGGGCTGCTGCTTGGGCTGCTCCGGCTCGACTTTGGTCTGCCGGTTCGGCTTCTTGTCGGGCTCTGCGAGTTTCGCAACCTTGAGCTTGAGTGTGACTTCCTTGCCTTTACGGATGACGATGACATCGACCGTCTGGCCGATGCCGGTGCCGGCGACGATCCGCGGGAGATTCCGCATTTCGCGGACTTCCTGCCCGTTGAAGCGGATGACCACGTCGCCTGCGAGCATCCCGCCCGACTGCGCGGGCCCGTTCTCGCCGACCGAGGCGATCAGCGCGCCGCGCACGGCGGGAAGCCCGAGGCTTTCCGCGATCTGGTCATCCACAGCCTGGATCGATACCCCGATCCAGCCGCGTTGAATTTCGCCGGTGTCGCGAAGCTGCTTGATCAGCGGCGCGACCGTATTCGCGGGGATCGCGAACCCGATGCCGATGGAGCCGCCGGTCTGCGAAAAGATCGCGGTATTGATGCCGATGACTTCGCCTTGCAGGTTGAAAAGCGGCCCGCCCGAATTGCCGCGGTTGATCGCAGCGTCGGTCTGGATGAAATCGTCGTAGAGACTCGAGTCGATGTTGCGGTTCCGTGCGGAAATCACGCCGACCGTGACCGAGCCGCCGAGACCGAAGGGGTTGCCGATCGCAATAACCCACTCGCCGACCCGCGCCTTGTCGGAGTCGGCGAAGCTGACGGCCTTCAGCGGCGTCTTCGGTTTCACCCGCAACACCGCGAGATCGACCTTCTCGTCGCGTCCGAGCAGTTCCGCTTTCAGCTTCGAGCCGTCGGCAAAGTTGACGATGATTTCGTCCGCGTCCGCGATCACGTGATTGTTGGTGATCACGATGCCCGACGGATCGATCACGAAGCCGGAGCCGAGCGACGAAACCTTGCGCTGGCGCTTCGGGTCGCCGTCATTCTTGTTCTTGAAGAACTCCTCGAAGAATTCCTCGAACGGAGAACCCGGCGGCAGTTGCGGCATCTGCACGCCCTGCGACGGATTCACGTTCTGCGAAGTGGAGATGTTCACGACAGCCGACTGCACGCGCTCGGCGATATCGGCGACGTTGTCGGGCCCGCGCGTCTGGGCGCGCGTGACGTGCGGGGTCGCAAAAACGATGACGGCAATGACAGCCGCCGCGCCAAGCCGGACGAGCAGCGGGGTAGCGGGGTCGCGCACTTCGGACATGAAGAGCCTTTTCCTCTGACAGAGTGGCATGAGACTGGAAGCCGTTGACGGCAAAACTGCGCCCGAACGGGCAATCACGCAAGCAGCGGCGCGCGGAATGGTTCCCGCGTCAGTGCAAATTCACGTGAACTAGTGCCGCACGAACCAGACCAGTATGACCCCGGCGATCGCCGATCCTAGCCCGAGCAGGCGCAGCGTGCCCTCCGGCGCTTCGATGATCGCGGCGGCTGCCCGTTTCGCAGCCGCCGGGAAAGCCGCAAGCGTGAGCCCCTCGATTGCAAGCAGGAGCCCGAGCGCGGCCAGAAAGAACGCCATGCGCTGTTAGCGGGCCGGCGCCGGAAGCGGAGCCTGTTTCGCGCCGGACGGATTCTGGAAGTAGCGGAAGAAGTCCGAATCCGGCGAAAGCAGCATCTTGGTGCCGTCCTTCTGCAAGCCGAACTCGTAGGCCTGCATCGAGCGGTAGAACGCGAAGAAGTCCGGATCCTTGCCGTAGGCGTCGGCAAAGATCTTGTTCCGCGTGGCGTCGCCCTCACCTCGAAGCTGCTCGCCCTTCGACGTCGCTTCCGCGATGATGACGGTCACGTCGCGATCGGCTTTCGCGCGGATCGCCTGACTTGCCTGATTGCCCTGCGCGCGGATTTCCGCCGCCTCGCGCTGACGTTCGGTCTGCATCCGCTGATAGACGGCCTGGCTGTTCGCATCCGGCAAATCGGCACGCCGCAGCCGCACGTCGACGACTTCGATGCCGAAGTTGTTCTTCGCTTCGGCGTTCATGCCGTCCTTGATGCGAGCCATAAGGTCGGTACGGTCGTCACGCACGACTTCGATAAAAGTGGACTCGCCAAGCACACGGCGCATGGAGGCGTTGAGCACCGGGAGAAGACGCGAATTCGCGCCTTCGACGGTCGCGACCGACTGATAGAATTTCAGCGGGTCGATGATCCGGTAACGCGCGAAGGCGTCGACCACGAGACGCTTCTGGTCGGAAGCGATGACTTCCTGCGGCGGGTTGTCGAGATCGAGAATGCGCTTGTCGATCAGGATCACGGTATCGATCAGCGGCGCCTTGTACTGGAGCCCCGGCTCGATGATCACGCGCCGCGGCTCGCCGAAGCGGAGCAGCAGCGCCTGCTGCGACTGATGGACGAAGAAAATCGACGAATAGAGCGCGATCGCGGCGAGCGCGACCAGAACGGCAAAGACGCCGGTAATCGTTTTCATCGGCGCGCTCCTTGCGGCGGCTGCTGGCGCAGCAACTGGTCCAGCGGCAAATAGGGAATCACGTTCGAGCCATTCTTGCTCGGATCGAGAATGACCTTGTCGATTCCGCCGAGCACGCGCTCCATGGTTTCGAGATACATGCGGCGGCGCGTGACTTCGGGAGCCAGCCTGTATTCCGCGTAGATCGCCACAAAGCGTGCCGCCTGGCCTCGCGCTTCGACGACGGTTCGCTCCTTGTAGCCTTCTGCGGCCTGCAAAATCCGCGAGGCTTCGCCTCGCGCTTCCGGCACGACGCGGTTCGCATAGGTCTGCGCTTCGTTCTGCAAGCGCTCGGCGTCCGCGCGTGCGGCCTGCACGTCGCGGAACGCATCGATCACCTGCTGCGGCGGATCGACCTTCTGCATCTGCACGCGCGTAACCGTCACGCCGGCGCGGTAGCCGTCGAGAATCTTCTGCATCAGCTTCAGGACTTCCTGCTCGGTCGCGGCGCGCGCGCCGGTCAGGATCGGCTGAATCTGGGCACGGCCGACCACTTCGCGCATCGCCGATTCCGCGACCGCCTTGATGGTCGATTCCGGGTTCTGAAGATTGAACAGATAGAACCCGGCGTTGTTGATGATCCAGAACACCGAGAAATCGACATCGACGATATTCTCGTCGCCGGTGAGGATCAGGCTTTCTTCCATGACGTCGCGGGTCACGGTGCCGCGGCGGAAATCTTCCTGCGTACGGAAACCGATATCGATCTTGTTTTCGAAGGTGACGCGCGGCGTCAGCGCAGTCTCGATCGGATACGGCAGGTGATAGTTGAGGCCCGGCTGCGTGGTCTGCACGAACTTGCCGAAGCGAAGCACGATGCCCTGCTCGTCGGTGTTGACCCGGTAGAAGCCGGACAAAAGCCAGATCACGATCGCGGCAAACAGCAAAATAAGTCCGCCGCGCCCGCCGAAATTCCCGGAGCCCGGCAGCACGTTCTTCAGCTTGTCCTGCCCGCGCCGGATCAGATCCTCAAGATCCGGGGGCGGATTGCCGCCGCCACGCCCGGGACCCCCGGGCTGCTGCCCCGAACCCCACGGCCCGCGAGGTCCACCGCCCCACGGCCCGCCACTTTGATTCTTCCAAGACATTGAAAAGCCTCCGGCCACGCGGGCGTTACTTGGTGCCCGCTCTCGGTGTCGCGATGGTTATAGGGTAGCGAATGTGGCGGTTCAACGCGCGGACCTGTCGCGCTCAAAGGCTCGCGCGACACCGCATTTCTACCGCCTTCAGGCGCGCGAACGCCCGCCGGAATAATGCGCGCGGTAGTAGTCGAGCACGAAAAGACGAATCGCGGAGGACAGATTTCCCTGTTTCCGCTTCTGATCCACTTCCTGCACGACGTCGGAAAGGGTCACTTTCCGCTCGCCCGCGATGTGTTTCAGCGCCTCCCAGAATTGATCTTCCAGACTGACGCTCGTTTTATGACCGGCTATGACGATCGACCGCTTTACGACTGGGCTCTTCATTTCTGACCTTCTCTATCTGCAAGCAAATGCAGACTGAGAGAGTGCTTTCTTTTTTCTTCGAGCGTGGCGTTCAGCTTGCGCTCATGCGCAGGACGACCGAAGCGCGAACGGTTCTCCGCGGCAACGGCTTCTTTTTGCTCGCGCGCCTTTGTCTTGCGCGCGCGCCGCAAATTTACGATCTCGGCCATCGGCCGCTTCCTCATCCCACCCCGACGCAACGGAATCTTGCGTTCCGTTTGCGTCAACGGCGACGAACATTAGTGACAATAATCATCGACGCAAGTGACAATTCGTTTGATTTTATCGAACGGTACTATGATGTTGCGCGCAATCGCTCGCAGTGCCGAACGTGCGTTGCATTGCGAATAGCGGTATTGAGATAAGCAGCACGCAAGATGTGGACGTAGAGAAGAGCCAATGACCAAGACACGCACCGAAACCGACACCTTCGGTCCCATTGAAGTTATAGCCGATCGCTATTGGGGCGCGCAGACGCAGCGCTCGACGATGAACTTCAAGATCGGCGTCGAACGCATGCCGAAACCCGTGGTGCGCGCCTTCGGACTGCTGAAAAAATCGGCGGCCATGACGAATATGGAACTGGGATTGCTCGACGCGAAGCTCGCCGACGCAATCTGCAAGGCCGCGGACGAAGTCATCGAAGGCAAACTCGACGATCATTTCCCGCTCGTCGTCTGGCAGACCGGCTCGGGCACCCAATCCAATATGAATGCCAACGAAGTGATCGGTAACCGCGCGATCGAGTTGCTCGGCGGCGTCATGGGCACGAAGAAGCCCGTGCATCCAAACGATCACGTGAACATGAGCCAGTCGTCGAACGACTCCTTCCCGACCGTCATGCACGTGGCCGCGGCGGAGGAAATCACGCATAAGCTGATTCCTGCGCTCGAACACCTGCACAAGGCGCTCGACAAGAAAGCAAAAGACTTCGCCCACATCATCAAGATCGGGCGGACGCACACCCAGGATGCGACGCCGCTCACGCTCGGGCAGGAATTTTCCGGCTATGCCGCGCAGGTGCAAACCTCGATCCGGCGCATTCGCGACTCGCTCGGCGAATTGATGCTGCTCGCACAGGGCGGCACCGCCGTCGGCACCGGCCTCAACGCAAAGAAAGGGTTTGCGGAGAAGGTCGCGCAGAAAATTGCGGACATGACGAAGCTCCCCTTCATCACCGCGCCGAACAAGTTCGAGGTCATGGCCGCGCACGACGCTTTCGTGGCGGCGCATGGCGCGCTCAATGCGGCCGCAACCGCGCTCTTCAAGATCGCGAACGACATCCGCTTCCTCGGCTCGGGGCCGCGCTCGGGCTTGGGCGAGCTTTCGCTTCCCGAAAACGAGCCTGGCTCCTCGATCATGCCGGGCAAGGTGAACCCGACCCAGTGCGAGGCGCTCACGATGGTCTGTTGCCAGGTGTTCGGAAACAACACCGCGGTCACGGTAGCCGGCTCGCAGGGCCACTTTGAATTGAACGTCTACAAGCCCGTGATGGCCTACGCGCTGTTGCAATCCGTGCGGCTCCTGGGCGATGCCGCAGTTTCCTTCACCGACAACTGCGTCGTCGGCATCGAAGCGAACGAGGATAAGATCAAGGACCTCCTTGAGCGCTCGCTGATGCTCGTCACAGCGCTCGCGCCGAAAATCGGCTACGACAACGCCGCGAAAATCGCGAAGACAGCGCACAAGAACGGCACCACGCTCCGCGAGGAAGCGGTCGGCGGCGGCTACATTTCGAACGAGGATTTCGACGCGCTCGTTCGTCCGGAAAAAATGATCGGGCCGGAGTAACGCCTCTTCGTGTCATCCCCGCGAAGGCGGGGATCCAGTAACCTCATGAGCTAAAGTTTGGCGTTAGCGGTTACTGGATCCCGGGTCTCGCTAACGCTCGCCCTGGATGACATGCGCCGCGCATCTGCGCGGCGCATGTCACCTTTCCGTTTCATTACGGCGCGGTAACCTCCGGCTTACATAAGTTTCATTTGAAGATCGCAATTGCCGGCCCCATCCTTTCACCATTGGGAGATGCCTCCCTTGGAGAAAGTTACGCCATGAAGAAATGGGTTATCGCCGGCGTCGCCACTGTCGCGGTCGTCGGCACGGGTCTGGGCGTTGCCGCCTACGCCCAGGGTCCGAAACATCACGGTTTCGATCATCGCTTCGATCGCATGATGGAACGTGCCGACTACAGCGGCCACAAAGGCTGGCGCGGCCCGCGCCGTCCGGTCAGCGCCGAAGATCGCGCCGCATTCCTCGACGCACGCATCGCCGCCGTCAAAGCCGGCCTGAAACTGACCGCGGAGCAGGAAAAGCTCTGGGGTCCGGTGGAGACCACAGTTCGCGAACTCGGCAAGAAGTGGGGCGAGCGCCATGCCGCACAGCGTGACGAGTGGCAGAAGCGCCGTGACGAAATCAAGGACGGCAAGGAGCCGCCCGCCGTCGATCACGTCGATCGCCTTCGCAAGCGTGCCGACTCGCTTGCGGAACGCGCAACCGACATGAAGCGTTTTGCCGATGCCGCACAGCCGCTCTACGCGAAGCTGGACGAAGGCCAGAAGCGCCGCCTCCAGTCGCTGATCGGCCATCGCTACGCAGGCAAGATGCACCGCTGGCATCAGGACCGCGATTACGGCCCGCGCCGCGGCTAATTGAGAGATCGGAAGCCCGTCGCTGACCTCCAAAGGGTCATTCTCTCCATCCTTGTAGCGACGCTTTCGTAGTTGGGCCGCGAGTTGCCCCCCTCGCGGCCCAACGCCTTTTTAGGACGGCCTCTTTTTAGCCGTCCCCGGGGAAACAATTTTGGAACTGAGGCGTTTCCTCCTGTCGACAGGAGACCTCGTCCCATGAAACGTTTCGCGAGACCGTTGGCTTTGCTGGCCGTTGTACTGCCGCTTGCGGCAGTTCTGTCTTTTCCCGCGCAGGCCCAGACCAAAAACAACCGGCCCACGCTCATGCAGCTCGTCGCTCATGACGAAGCCCGTATTGCCCAGTTGAAAGCCAATCTCCGCATCTCGGAGGAGCAGGAGCGCGACTGGACCGGCTTCGAGACCGCGCTCAAAAACATTGCAAAGAAACGCGCGGAGCGCCGTCTCGCACTGATGGAGGAGTGGGACAATCGCGAGAACGAAAACGACCGCGGCAAAGCGATGAGCCACGCCGAGACGCTGCGCAAACACGCCGAAGCCCTCGCGCTGCGGGCCGAGGAGGTCCGCGCAATCGCCGATGCCGCCGAGCCGCTCTCGGACAAGCTGAACAACTGGCAGCGTCAGCAGGTCGACCAGATCATCCGCACCTACGTGCAGGCCCCCTTCATTCCCGAAGACCCGCGCCGGCGGAATTTCTAGGCGGAACGGAAGTTACTGCGGCGGCTTGTAGAGACCGCGCAGATTGCCTTCGCTCCAGAAGATATCGTCCACGCGCCAGCCTTTCGGCGTGAGGACGAGCGCAAGCCGCACGGTGACGGTCTTGCCGAAATTCTTGAAGGTTGCGGTCGCGGTCGCGCGATCGCCGGCCGATTCCTGAATCGTCACGACCGGATCGGCAATTTCCCAATCCTGACCGTCGACGAAGGGATCGCCGTTCAAGAGCGGCGCTTCCTGTAATTTCTCCGCTTCCTTCGCGTCCTTCTCGATCAGGTCGGCAAGCGAGGAAGTGAAATACAGATCGAGCGCCGCACGCGTCGAGAGATCGAGGCCCGGTGTGTTCTTGCCGAGATAGGTTTTGTAGATCGCTTCGACAAATTCCTTCGGTTCGGGCTTCTGCGCCTGCGCCGGCAAAACGAATAGCGGGATCGCTGCGAGCGCAGCCAGCCAACCGTGCCGCATATTCAAACCGCGACTTCGGCCTTGATCGCGGGATGCGGATCGTAATGCTCGAACGAAATGTCCTCGTAGCGGAAGGAAAAAATATCCTTCACGGCCGGATTGAGCTTGAGCTTCGGCAGCGCGCGCGGCGCGCGGGAAAGCTGCAACTCCGCCTGCTCGCGGTGATTGTTGTAAAGATGCGCGTCCCCGAACGAATGCACGAAGTCGCCGGGTTTCAGCCCCGTCACCTGCGCGACCATATGGGTCAGGAGCGCATAGGACGCAATGTTGAACGGCACGCCGAGAAAGACATCCGCCGAGCGCTGATAGAGCTGGCAGGAGAGCCTTCCGTCGCCGACCCAGAACTGGAAGAGACAATGACAAGGCGCCAGCGCCATCTTCGGCACGTCGGCCGGATTCCACGCGCTCACGATCAGGCGGCGGGAATTCGGGTTGGTTTTGATTTCCGAAATCAGATCCTTGATCTGGTCGATGGCGCCACCGTCCGGGTTCGGCCAGGAGCGCCACTGCTTGCCGTAAACGGGGCCAAGCTCGCCGTTCGCGTCCGCCCATTCGTCCCAGATCGTGACGCCGTGGTCCTTCAGGTATTTGATGTTCGTGTCGCCCGCGAGAAACCAGAGCAACTCGTGCACGATCGCCTTCAGTGCGAGCTTCTTCGTCGTCACCAGCGGAAAGCCTTCCGAGAGGTCGAAGCGCATCTGATGCCCGAAAACGGAGAGCGTGCCGGTGCCTGTCCGGTCGCCCTTGGCGACGCCGGTCTGGATGATGCGCTCCACGAGATCGAGATATTGCCGCACTGAAGTTCTCTTCCTTGAGTCGCAGCCGAACTTACGCCCAAGCGCACGGCGCTGCATCTCCCGGAAATTCCTTGTCCTCGCGAAAAGTAAGGAATATTAGAATATGTATTCTAATTGATGGCAGAAAACACCCCGGCGCGATGGCCGGGGCGCTTTGCGCGTCGGTTAGTTGTAGTAATCGTCGTCGAAATCCGGCGCATAGCCGAGCGGGCCCTGCTGGTAAGCCGGTCCAGGCTGGTAGCCATACTGCGGCCAGCCGTTGAGATCGGGCGCTGGGCCTCGCATCTGGGCGGCGTTGATGTTCCCGCGCTCATGGAAATAGGCGTCTTCGCCCGGCTCGGCACCAGCCACGCTAATGCCCGCAAAGAGGGCCGTAGCGGCGACCGATGCAAGAATGGTCTTCTTCATAAGGGATCTCCTGTTCGGTTATTCCCGCAACCCCGTACCGAGGAAACGCAGGGAATCCCGTCCGGTTCTGCGGCATTTGTGCAATGCAGGAGCTTTCTCATGCAGGGGTCTTGCATTTTTTAGAATATATATTCTAATACAGTCATGGGCCGGCCCGCTCGAATTGACCAGGACACCCTCATCGCGGCGGCGACCGTTGTTTCCGCCCGCATGGGGCCTGCCGCCACCTCGATTGCCGCCGTGTCCAAGGCCGCGGGAATACCCACCGGGTCGATCTATCACCGCCTACCCTCGCGCGACGCCCTGCTCGCCGAAATATGGCTCTCAGCGGCCGAGCGTTTTCAGGCGCTCGCGCTGGAAAAGTTCATGGCTGCCCGCTCGCTGGACGAAGCGGCCGAGGCCGCGCTCGTCACGCCGCGCTTTGCGCGCGAGCAGCACGCAGCCGCCGTCGTTCTGAACTCCCACCGCCGCGAGGAATTCGTTCGCGCCGACGCGCCGGATGAATATCGCGCCCGCGCGGCGAAACTCGCCGCCGAACTGCGTGACGGAATTGCCGCGATAGCCGCGCGCCTCCTGCCCGGCGATCCGAAAGTGAAGGAAAAAATCGCGGTTGCCTTGATCGGTATTCCGCTGGGTGCGGTGCGCGTGTTTCTCCCGCAGGCGGTGCCGCCGAAGGAAATCGACGCGGCGATCGAAGCCGCGGTTCGCGCGGCGCTTGAAACGCAATGAAAATCTTCAACCGCCACGAAATCGAGATCGCCGCGAACGAAGCCGAGATCGGCAGGCTGATCGACACCCTCGCTTCGCCGAACGACCTCCTATGGCCGCACTTCCGCTGGCCGAAGATGCACTTCGACAAATCGTTATCCGTCGGCGTCCGCGGCGGTCACGGCCCGATCGGCTACTCCGTCGAAGAATATGAGCCGGGCAAGCGGGTTCTGTTTCGCTTTGAGAACACGCATTGGGTTTCACGCGGGATCGAGGGCTATCACACGCTGTTCATGGAGCACGGGAAAGCCGACACTAAGCTCGTCCACGAGATCGTCGGCACGATCGGGGGCAGAGCGCTTCTACTATGGCCGCTTATCGTCCGTCCCCTGCACGACGCGCTGGTCGAAGACGCGCTCGCGCGGGCGGCGAAACATTTCGACGCGGCCTATCCGTTTCCACCAAGACTCTCACTCTGGGTCCGCGTTCTGCGTTTCGCGCTGATGCGCGGAAGAAGCCGGAGCGCGAGGTATCAGCAGACGGCCTCTTAGGCCGCCGCCGCGCAGCCATCTTTCTTCACCTTGCGCGTGACCGACGCGGGATACTTCACCAACATCGCCTCCGTACGAACCGGACGGCGCACGAGTTCGCCCTTGCAGTTGGGGCAGGTGCCGTTCAGCACGTTGTCGGTACAGTCCCGGCAGAAGGTGCACTCGAAGGTGCAGATGAAAGCCTCGCGCGATTGCGGAGACAGATCGCGGTCGCAGCATTCGCAGTTCGGACGCAGTTCCATTGTCGGCATGAGCGATTCCTCCAGCGCCTAGCGTAGAAGCGCGGGCCGCCATTGACGAGCCCGCAATAAAAGCGAAAGGTGTCCGCGTTCCGAGGGGTGTCCGGTTATCCGGGCTGAGAGAGTCCCTTTGAACCTGATCCGGGTCATGCCGGCGAAGGGACAGGACAATGAGCGGACTTAAAAGTCCAAAGACTCCCAATCCATCTATTTTTCGCTGGCGCATTTTCGCGCCTGCGCACTTGCGCTTGAAAACGAGGCAGCCATGAACGTCCACGACCGCGAACTGAAGACGCCCGAAGTCACGACCGGCGCGCTCCCCGCCTCGCGCAAGATTTACTCGGTGCCGGAAACGGCGAAAGATCTTCGCGTGCCGATCCGCGAGATCGCGCTATCGGACGCCGCGAAAGAGCCGCCGCTGCCGGTCTATGACACCTCCGGCCCCTACACCGACCCGAATGTGAAGATCGATGTCGAGAAGGGTTTGTCGCGCGCCCGCGTGCAATGGGTAAAAGAGCGCGGCGGCATCGAGGAATATGAAGGCCGCCCGATCCAGCCGCTCGATAACGGCAACGCCACCGGCAAATATCTCGCGCGCGCATTCCCGAACACGCCGAAGCCGATGCGCGGCGTGGGTGACGCGCCGCTCACGCAATATGAATTTGCGAAACGCGGCATCATCACAAAAGAGATGATCTACGTCGCCGAGCGCGAAAATCTCGGCCGCAAGAAGATGCTGGAGCGCGCCGAAGCCGCCCTCGCAGACGGCGAACAATTCGGCGGCGCGCTCCCCGCCTTCATCACCCCGGAATTCGTGCGCGACGAAATCGCCAAGGGCCGCGCGATCATCCCCGCTAACATCAACCACGCCGAACTGGAGCCGATGATCATCGGCCGCAACTTCCTCGTGAAAATCAACGCGAACATCGGCAACAGCGCTGTCACTTCTTCCGTAGAAGAAGAAGTCGACAAGATGGTCTGGGCGATCCGCTGGGGCGCGGACACGGTGATGGACCTCTCGACCGGCCGCAACATCCACAACACGCGCGAATGGATTTTGCGCAACTCGCCGGTGCCGATCGGCACCGTGCCGATATATCAGGCGCTCGAAAAAGTGAACGGCGATCCGGTCAAGCTCGATTGGGAAGTCTATAAAGACACGCTGATCGAACAGTGCGAGCAAGGGGTCGATTATTTCACGATCCACGCCGGCGTGCGTCTCGCTTATGTGCCGCTCACCGCAAACCGCGTCACCGGCATCGTGTCGCGCGGCGGCTCGATCATGGCGAAGTGGTGCCTTTCGCGGCACAAGGAAAGCTTCCTCTATGAACGCTTCGACGAGATTTGCGACATCATGCGCAAGTATGACGTGTCCTTCTCGCTCGGCGACGGCCTGCGCCCGGGCTCCATTGCCGATGCCAACGACCGCGCGCAATTCGCGGAACTGGAAACGCTCGGCGAGCTCACGCAGGTCGCATGGGAAAAGGGCTGCCAGGTGATGATCGAAGGCCCCGGCCATGTGCCGATGCACAAGGTCAAGATCAACATGGAGAAGCAACTCAAAGAATGCGGCGAGGCGCCGTTCTATACGCTCGGGCCGCTCACCACCGACATTGCGCCCGGCTACGACCACATCACGAGCGGCATCGGTGCCGCGATGATCGGCTGGTTCGGCTGCGCCATGCTTTGCTACGTGACACCGAAAGAACATCTCGGGCTTCCGAACCGCGACGACGTGAAGACCGGTGTGATTACCTACAAGATCGCGGCGCACGCGGCGGATCTGGCGAAAGGCCATCCGGCGGCGCAGTTGCGCGATGATGCGCTAAGCCGCGCTCGCTTCGACTTCCGCTGGGAAGACCAATTCAACCTCGGTCTCGACCCCGACACCGCGCGCGAATTCCATGACGAGACGCTGCCGAAAGACGCGCACAAGGTTGCGCATTTCTGCTCGATGTGCGGCCCGAAATTCTGCTCGATGAAGATCACGCAGGATGTGCGGGATTACGCGGCCAAGCTGAACGAGAAACAGGCAGAAGGCGTTAGCGCCGAAGGCGCGATAACGCCGTCTTACATACAAGAAGGCATGGATGCCATGTCGAAGAAGTTCAACGACGAAGGCGGGCAAATTTATAAGCCGATTTCCTAATAGGGCAAATTCAGCCAAACTAACGCGATGAAAATCGCAATCTACATTCCTGATCTCGCTTGGGGAAATTCAAGCGATGAGTCTTATGAGATTGAGTCCGCTGCAAACAAGCAAGCATTACAGAAAGAGTTCTCCAAGACTTTCAGGCGGGTAAACATTGGCCCCGGCGCAGACTTTCTATCTTTTGAAACTCTTATTTCAGTATCTTCGTGGTGGTATCTCGGTCCGCTCGCCCTATTTTTCTTTGGAAAACGAATACGCGACAACTTTGAGGCATGGAGTGATATGCTCTCAAAATTCCTGCCTTTCGTGGAGTATCGTCCCTACCTAGATCGCAACGGCTCTGGAATATTGGCAGTCGTCGAATTGCTCAAGTCAGTCAGGGAAATACCAACCTCACTACAATTGGTAGGATATGACACCACGACCCTATTTGCTGACGATCTAGACGAGGATTTGAAGGCATATGATTTTCTAAAGTTGACAAAAATCAGGAAAACACCAGATCCGCTTTACCTAACCCAAACGGTTCATGCTTTCCGCGTCAAATGCAACGATATCGAGTTTGGTATACTCGTTTATCGAGACAGGGTCTCAATTAGACAAATCTGAGTTTAGTGCCATTGCAGGGGGTAGATTTGCTGAATAATGCTTTTAATTATATTGCAGGAATAGCTTCTATCGTATCTTTGATACTCACCCTGACCCCATACTTTCCAACGTATAAGAATCACTTTCGCTTCGCGATGGTGTTCTTTCTTGGACTCTTAATTGGGAGTCTTTTCGCAACCGCTTCAACGCAGACAGTTGTACTTCAATTCGAAGGAACGCTAACCCAAACATTACTTCTGGGAGGAGCTGTTGCTTCAGCAGTCATAGCTTTAGTTGTCGTTACAAGTATTGCGCTAGGCGGAGAACTTAAAGACAGCCATAGCGCTGCTGGCTGGTCGTCTGCAGGATTGTTTCTACTCTTCATGGTCATATACGGAATTTCGAGTTGGGCAAACGTACCGAAGGCTAGTGTTCTACCTAACTATTCTGCGCGAAGCGTCGACGAATTGCTCACATTGGCAAGATTTTATAATCAACAAGGCAACAAGAACCTTGCGCTTGAATATTTCGATAAGGCCTTGGAGGTCACTTATCGAGAAGAGGTGAAACAGCGGATTATTCAAGAGCGCGAAAGAGCGTTAGACGATAAAAAGTAAGCTCCTGCTGCATTCTCACACCCATTCACCTCCCACACTCGTGATTTGAATCTCCGCCCCGCGCGCATGATCTTCGCGCCATGAAAACGCGCCGCATATCTCGCGCTGACACCGCCGCACACGCTCAAACAAAAAAAGCCGCCCCACCGGGCGGCCTTTCTTCTTCGCACAAGCTGCAACCCGAAAACGCTACTCGCAGGCGCAGGTGTAATTCCGCGCCGCGACTTCCTTTCCGCCGAACGGAACGAAGCAGGCGTGATCCCACTCCGGCCTGAGATTGTAGCCGGGCCGCCAGCCGTTCATGTCGGCCGCGCAGACGAAGAAGTATTCCTTCCTGCTCGGGTCGGCGGTGTGCGGGCCGGTACTGACCGGCTCGCGCCTGTGATCGTGGCAGACCTTTCCGCACCACTGCCCGTTCGCGGGTATCCACCAGATACGGGCGCTCGCCCCGGGCACGAATGTACCCAGAAGTAACATAGCGAAAATCGCCCTGGCCAAAACCGAAATCATCAACGTTCTCCTTCGCCTACCGCGGTCTCGAATACCGATGTGCCCTTTTTAGAAGCGGCCGCGGAAAACGCCAGAAATTTCAGGTGCGTCAGCGGAATACCGCTTCACACGCGAACGTGAATGATGCTGTGATGGCGATCACGCTGCATTCAGGTTTGGGGGCCTAGCGTGCATCGTATGGAGAGAACTTCCCGGGGAGAAATCCGATGCTTCGTAAATTGATTGCCGTTGCCGCTTTTGCGGTGCTTTGTTTGTCCGTGCCCACGAGCGCGCAGGCGCAGCGCCTGATCGTCAACCAACTTTCCGGCAAATGTCTCGACGTGCCGGGCATTTCGAACTTCACGCCGGGCACGCCGCTCCAGCTGTTCGACTGCGAAGTCAACGGCGCCGATTACAGCGGCAAGCCTTCGGACCAGTTCTGGTTCTTCGGCGTGCAGGGCCCGATCCGCAACCGCCTCTCCGGCCTGTGCATGGACATTTCCGGCACGCACCCCGGCGCGCAGATCATCATCAACGCCTGCAACCCAGGAAACCCGGCGCAGATCTGGATAGTCCGGCAGGACGGCTTCATCCAGAATCAAGCCACCGGCAAATGCATCGACGTCGCCGGCTATCCCGGCGTCGCGACCAACACGCCGCTCATGCATTCGGATTGCGAATTCGGCAATCCGCAGACCGACCAGCGCTGGCGCTGAGCGAGCCTGCACGGCATACGAAAAGGGGCGCCGCTCGTCACGGCGCCCTTTTTCTTTCTGCACGCGCCGCGAGACGCGCTGCCGGAAACCCGGTTTTCACATCGCAGGTTTGAAGGCCCGCGCCGCCTTCCAGATCAGCCATGCGAAGAAGGCGAGCACGATCAGTTGCGCGGCCGCAAACGGCGGCTCCATCAGAGTCGGCGCCGCGGCGTGCAGGGCAGGCACCTTCTTGAAGAGCTGCGCGATGAGTACGAATACGTTCAGGTAGAACGCAAGCAGTGCTGCGACCGCATAGATCCACCGCCAGGAATCGCGATAGCGAAACAGATATTGCGCGGCGATCGCGGCGGCGAGCACGACCAGCGAGATCAGCCCGACCCAATGCGAGTCGCCGAAGCTTGAAAACGGGAACAGGAATCCGGTGACGCTCGTCAGCACCGTGGTTACGAGAAACACCGCGGTCCAGAATTTCGTGGCGCCCGCCCGCAGCAATCCCATTGCGACCGGAATGCCCGCCGCAAGCGCAATCAGGCTAAGGCCCGTATGAATATAAGTCAGAAGCGTGAGATTCATGCCGCCCTCCATTCACGTGGAGAAATGCTATTCCGCAGCCGGGACAATAACCAGTAGCTCGGCTATAGGAGCCGGAACGCTCGCCAGACCGATACGGTGAACCGGGTGCGGAACGATCTGCCGAAAAATGAGCTACCCTCGCTTAGCAGCACGCTCTTTCTGGGCGGAGGCTCGGTCGTCCTCGGCATCATTCAGCTCGCGATCGGATGGCGGGGAATGACCGCGCCCGGAGAAGCCGTAACCTCCTCGAGCGATCTTGCAGCAATCGCTTCCGGCGCCCTCTTCGTAACCGTCGGCCTGACCGTGCTGGCGCGCGATTTCGCCGGCGCCCGGAACAACGAGGAAGTGCCGGAGAACGCTCCGCCCTTCCTGCGCTTCGCGGCGAACCTGTTGAATATCGTTCTGCTTGCGATATTTGCCATCATCGCCAGCGTCCTCGCGTCCGGCGCCCTGTTCGATCTGCAACCGCAGCTTGGCAGCCTTGCAACACCGTTCCGCATTTTTATGGGCGCTCTTGCGCTAGTGCTCTGGTATGGCGTGGCGCGCCTGACCGTTTCGCTGCTCAACCGTGGCGGCCGTGCAAAGTGAAAGGCAACTTATGATCACAAGACGCACATTCGTTGCGGGGTCGCTCGCATTCACGGCCATGCCGGCGCTGGCGCAGGACGGCGACATCTTCTCCGAGCAGATGATCTGGCGCGATCCGGCCGTGCCTGTGGCGGGCAATGCGAAGGGCGACCTGACCATCGTGGAATATTCCGACTTCAACTGCCCCTATTGCCGCAAGGTATTTCCGGTGATGCAGAAGGTGGTGCGCGAGGACGGCAACATCCGCCTCGTCTACAAGCTCTGGCCGATCTTCGGCCCGGCGTCGGTTTATTCCGCGCAGCTTGTGCTCGCCACGCGCGGACAGGGGAAATACGTGCAGGCTTACGATGCGCTGATGTCGAGTACGTCGCGCGTGACTGAGGCGGGCGCGGACAAGATACTCGCCGCTGCCGGAATAGATGTGAGCCGCGCGAAACAGGATTTGCAGAAGGACAAAAGCGAGATCGAGGCGATTCTGAAGCGCCATCACGCGCAGGCGGACGGCTTCAACTTCCAGGGCACGCCGTCTTTCATCATCGGCAAGTTCCGGCTGTTCGGCGCGCACGACGAGGAAGTCTTCAAACAGGCAATTGCCGACGCGCGCAAGATGCTGAAAGGCGGTTAGGTGCGCGGACTGCTGATTGCCCTCCTGCTGACGGTGACACCCTTGGCTGCGCACGCGCAGACGAGCGCACAGCAGAAAGACTGGGTCGCGCATTGCATTTCGCAGATTTCCGAAACGAACAAAACCCGCGCGCAGGCTTATTGCGTCTGCATGGCCGAGAGCGTCGATACTTCAGAGAAGGTGCGGCAGACCGATCTCGAGCGCTCGTTCCCGCCGGTGCACCGGCTTTGTTTCGAGAAGGCAAGGTTCAGGGTGCCGAATTGATCATCCCACCGGGATACAGGTCGTCGCCATGCCACGCGCAAATGGCGCATTGAATTTGAGGTGCGAATCTACTTTTGCATCGTAACCGTTGTGCAGAACGGCAAGCAGAAAATCCGCAATGCGGTTGAAGTCAGGCGGGCTCCCGACGTCTATATAGCGCCTGAAATTACCAGCGGAATCATCGTCAGAAAATCCGATATCTTTTAACTTTGCAATTTTTTCAGAAGGAAGGCGATAAGCCCGGGGCTCGTCTGGCTTTGAAAAGAAATACCCGGAGGAAGCTTCGCAAATAAGTTTTCTTCCGTTCTCGTAGAACATGCATTGCACGTAGCCATGCGTGTGCTCCGAAACGGTTATGACGAGAAATCGATCCTTGTGCTGCGCGCGATCGCCAAACGCAAAAATTCGCTCCAGCCGATTTACGACCTCGCACCGGTATTGTGCGCGGAAGTTTCTGAACTCTCCGGTTTCTGCCTGCGACGAAGCCGTTGGCGGCATGAAAAGACCCGCAGCAAACAATAAATGCATCAAAAGTCTACGCATAGTTCAAATAGTCAGATCACGGGCAATGGCGAAGCGTACTCCATGCTGCGAAAAAGAAAAAGGCCGCCCTCTCGGGCGGCCTTCTGATTGTCGTTTCGCCTCATCCTGAGGAGCGCGTAGCGCGTCTCGAAGGATGAGGCGGCCTCTGGTTCGAGACGTGCAGCTTCGCTGCGCTCCTCACCATGAGGCCGCCGTTTTCTACTCCGGCCTCTGTTCGCCCTTCGGCTCGACGTCGACCGTCTTGTCCTTGCGCTCGGCCATGAACTGGTCGAACTCGGTCTTGTCCTTCGCGAAGCGCAGGCGATCGAGGAAATCCTGGAATTCGCGCTGCTCGTCCTCGAGCCGCTTCAGCGTCTCCGAACGGTATTCGTCGAAGGCGCGGTTTCCGGAAGTTGGCGCGAAATCGAAACGGTGCCCGCCCATCATGCGCGAGCGCATGCGATCCATCTTCCATTGCAGTTTCTGCATCTTGTATTCGCCGCGCGACGCGCAGTTGCCGTAACCCATGTATCCGCCTCCGAACCTTCCGGTGAAAATGATGAACCCGAGTGCTACGAGGCCCAGCGGCCACCAGATGACGAAGCCGAGGACCATCAACGCGATCCAGGCCAGCACTCCGAACTGATCGATCTTTGCCGCGATAGGCATGTCGCTCTCCATTGCAGGCCCGCCCTTGGGCCTCGTGTAAATGTAAATAACATTTACATCAGGCCGGTCAAGAGGCGAAAGGCTCACGCGGGAATAATTTTTTGGATAGACCGGAAGGCCTAGACGTTGAGCCCCAAGCCCCTGAGATAAATCAGCATTTGCGCCTCGAGGAGATCCTCCGGGCTCATGGGCAGAGGCCGCCGCGCCGGGTCCGCGCGGGCAAAGAGAGACGCAATGCCGTGCGTCATCGACCAGATATGCAGCGCCACCATCATCGCGGGCGGCCTGCCCTTCGGCGGCATCTTCGCGACTAGCACTTCCGCTGCCGCGCGCAGTTGCGTGAAGGAGCGGTCGGCAATCTCGCGAAGCTCGGGATCATTGCCGATGGCCACACCGCTTTCGAACATCGCCGCGTAATAGGAAGGCTCGGTGCGCGCGAAGTTGAGATAGGCCGCGCCGATGCGCTTGAAGGCCTCCGCCGTCGAAGGCTTTCCCTCGCCCCAGGCCTCGCGAAGCCGCTCCGAGAAAAGCTGGAAGCCGCGCTTGGCAACGTTCGCCATAAGCTCGTCGCGGTCGCGGAAGTGCCGATAGGGAGCCGCCGGCGAAACACCGGCCCAGCGCGCCGCATCGGCGAAGGTGAAGCCCGCGGGCCCCTTCTCCTTGATCAGTTCGAGCGCCGCGCGCACGAGATCCTCGCGCAGGTCGCCGTGATGATAGCCGCGAGAGCCGCGGCCGCCGTGTTTCCAGCTCATGTGAATCGCTTTTACATTGCGCCGCAGGCTGCGTCGAGCATAGCCCGCTACATGCGCGAAGCACGGCAGCCTCCGCGGGGCGGTCGTTTCCCGAAGTGATACCAGCGTGATCCGTTTCAGCGCCGCCGCCGGAGGACTAGCATTCAAAGAAAAAATAACTTCATCGGGGGAAACGACATGGCACGTATATTTTGTGTAATTGCGCTCGCGCTTCTCGCATTTCTGGGAAGCCGCGCGGAAGCGCAACAAAACGCTTTCGATTTCGCACTCATCGGCGACATGCCCTACACGAAAGTGCAGGAGCAGGAATATCAGCGCGTACTCACCGCGCTGAATGCGACCGATCTCGCATTCGTCGCCCATATCGGCGATTTCCAGTTCGACGCAACACCATTCAACCGCAATCCGAAAATCGCTTCGATGCCTTGCGTGAATGAGAACTACAAAGCGATCTTCGATTCTTTCCAGTCGATCCGTCATCCGTTCATTCTGACGCCCGGCGACAACGACTGGTCCGACTGCTGGCCGCTCGCCGCGAAGAAGGTCGATCCGATCGAATTGCTCGCGAACATCCGCAAGATGTTCTACCCCCAAGGCAAGAGCCTCGGCCAGAAGCCGATCGCTGTCCTCAATCAGTCTTCCGATCCGGCTTTTGCGAAATTCCGCGAGAACCTGCGCTGGCCGATGGGCGGCGTTCTCTTCGTGACGGTCCACATCGTCGGTGAAAACGACAACTTCGGCCGCACGCCGGAGATGGATGCAGAACATCTCGAACGAAAGGCCGCGAACATCGCCTGGCTGAAGCAGGCCTTTGCCGAAGCGAAAAAGACGAACAGCCTCGGCCTCGTCATTCTCACCCAGGCCAATCCGGGCTTCGAGACCGTCTGGCCTGAAAGCGCCAAGACGAGATACTTCCTGCGCTTCATTCCGCGCGGCCAGCCGGCTCCGAGCCGCACCACGGCCTTCGGCGACTATCTGCAAACGCTCGCAGAAGAACTGGAAAGCTACGATAAGCCGGTCGCCTACCTGCACGGCGACACGCATCTCTTTCGCATCGACAAACCGCTCTACAGCCTGAAAACGAAGCGGTCGTTCGAGAATTTCACGCGCGTGGAGACGTTCGGCTGGCCCGACACGCACTGGATCCGGGTGACAATCGATCCCAAGGATCCGCAGTTGTTTCGCTTCAAGCCGGAGATCGTCTCCGGAAACGTCGTGAACCGGCGCTAGCGCAGGACTAGCGCCACGCAAACAGCGGCTGCTCGAAATCCGCAACCCGCGCGATGCGGCCTTCGAGCAGCTCGCAGAACTGGTAGATGATCGCAGCCGTCGGCGCGTGCAGGTGATAGCCCATGAGCTCGATCCGGATTACCGGCCGCGGACTCTCCTTGATCGAGACGAAGCTCACGGTGTCCTCGGTCACGAAGCCGTCGAGCGGAATGCGATAGACCTCGGCGACTTCCTCAGGGCTAAGCCGAAGCGGCGCGCTCTGCTGCGCCCAGACCACGACAGGAGAAATCAGATAGCCCGAACGGGTCGGAAAATCGTCGAGCGTGCCGAGCACGTTCTCTTCGGTAAGCTGGAGTCCGATTTCTTCCTCGATCTCGCGCAATGCCGCCTGCACCACCGTCTCGCCTTCGTCGCAGCGGCCTCCCGGAAGCGCAAACTGGTTCGCATGGCGGCGCATACCCGAGGGACGTTCGGTGAGGATGAAGGCCGCACGATCCGAGCCGTCGTCCGTTGCAGCGACGATCACCGCGACTGCGGCCCGCTTCAGTGCGGCGTCTGTCGTAACGTCTTCACGCTGAAAAGCGGCACAACGCGCGGCGACAAGCGATCTGAATTCGGTATTGAAAAGAAAGGACAAGGTGCGGCGCCCGGCAGCTTCGGAACTTATCTCTCCTCAAAGCGTTTTTTACTGCTGAGGGCAAGCTTGCGGGGCGCAACTTCCGGCGTGGCAATCCGCGCCAGGACGCAAGGAGACGTCAAATGCGTATCGCACTCGCAGCCGCAATGATTGCAGCCTGCACCGGCTTCGCTTCCGCGGAATTCTATGTTGTGCAGAACGTGCAGACCGGCAAATGCGCGATCGAGCAGGAACTTCCCGCCTCCGCGTCCACGCAGGTTCTTTTGAACAACAAATTTATGGACCGCACGGACGCCGAGACGGCGCTGAAGAATGTGCCTGCCTGCAACTAGTTGCGGCGGAAGCGCGGATCGTACCGCGGATTGAGATAGCAGGATTCGGTGCGGCTCGCGCGCGAAGCCATGCACTGCTCGTACGTGAATGCCATGCAGATCTGGGCGGTCGAGCCATGCGCGATCGGCTGATCGCGGCACCACAGATCGGAGGGCGGATTCTGCGGGGCTCGCTGTTGCGCTTCGGCCGCCGCCGGAATGAGTAGCGCCAGCGCCGTCATGCCGAGGATGAATTTCGCTTTCATCGCCTGCTCCCTTAGTAGTTCGGATTGCGTCTGCGCCAGTCGGCGAACCGCGGATCGTAGAGCGGATTGAGGTAGCACGTTTCGATGTGGCTCGTGCGGGACGCCATGCACTGGTCGAACGTATAGGCTCTACAGACCCTGACGCCTCCGCCGCCCGGAGCGGACTGCACGTCCCTGCACCAGGCGTCGTAGGGAGGAGTTTGCGGCGCGCGGTTCTGCGCGACCGCGCCGGTTGCGGCAAGGGCCGCGCAACATCCCGCGGCGAGTAAGATCAACTTCGTTTTCATGCGAACCTGCCCACATCCAACCTGCCTAGAGTTCATCCGTGCAGCCACGCGCGACTTTGTGTCCTTCTCACGGCGAAGCGCAACTTCCGGCCACGTTGCGGTACAATCGCGTGGATTCGTTTCGGTTTCTCGATTTGCTGCACGTGCACAGAAAGCGTGTTTCCCACTCTCCTGCAAACTGAAGGATAGCGCGGCCGCTATTCCCGCCGAAGTCACAAATCCGTAATCCTCATTCTGCAAGGAATCAGCGAAACCCATGTCGGCATTGAAGAAGAAGCGGAAGAAGGCGGCGGCACGCACCCCCATCGTTGCGGCGGGCGGAATCGTGCTGCGCGGAAAGAAGAACCCGCTGATCGCCGTCGTCCAATTGAGCGTGCAGAAGACCTGGGTATTGCCGAAAGGAAAACTCCGTAAGAACGAGACCACGCTCGCAGCCGCAAAGCGCGAAGCGATCGAGGAGACCGGCCGCGCCGTTTCCGTCTTCGAGTATCTTGGGCAGATCTCTTACACGAGCGGCGGCAGCCCGAAGGTTGCCAAATTCTGGCGCATGGAAGCCTACGGCAAGCAGGGAAAACTGATGCGCGACGTACAGAGCGTGCGGTGGCTGCCGCTCGGCAAGGCGATCGAAAAACTCTCGAAGCCGCGCGAGCAGAAATTTCTGCGGCAGATGGGCCCGAAGGCGCTGGCGGCAGCGGCACAGGACAGCGAAACCGCCGGGCAATCCAAAGGCATCTTCGGTCTGTTCAGCAAAGTCATGCGGCGTTTGGGCCTGCGCTGAAGTTTACTCCTGCCGCAAACGGGCGGAGAATATTCTCCCGGGAGTCCTTCGATGCCGCTCAATCTCTATCTCGCCTATCTCGCCGCCTGCGTCGTTCTCGTGATCGTTCCGGGACCGACGGTCACCGTGATCGTCGCAAACAGCCTGCGTTACGGAGCCCGCGCCGGCCTTCTCAACGTAGCCGGAACGCAACTCGGCCTCGCGGTCATGATCGGGATCGTCATTCTGGGCCTCGCTTCCCTGCTCGAAGCGATCGGCTGGTGGTTCGAGGTGCTCCGGCTTGCAGGCGCCGCCTATCTGATCTGGCTCGGCATCCGGCTGTTCCGCGCCGATGGTGCCCTCGACGCGCCGGAAAACGCACCGAAGCCGCGCGGCGGCTTCTTTTTGCAAGGCTTCGTGGTGCTGATGAGCAATCCGAAGATCATCGTGCTGTTCGGCGCTCTGTTTCCGCAGTTCATCGACCCGAAGGGCGACTATCTGGGTCAGGTCCTGCTGCTCGGCATTACCGCGATGGTCACGGCCGCAGTGTTCGACTCGATCTATGCCATTACCGCAGGCCGCGCCGGCACTGCCCTCTCGCGCGTCCGGGTACGTCTGTTGTCTAGAATCTCGGGCGGATTTCTGATCGGCGGCGGCATCTGGCTCGCCCTGACAAGAACCCGGTGATTGGAAGTACCCGGACTGTTGCCGGAAAACCTCGCTCGCCGCGCCGCACAAACTAAGCCGTTGCATCCGGTTTCGGTTGCACGCATCATTCCCCGAAAGACAGCCTGAGCGTTCTGACCAGGGATATGCCGTTATGCGTAAATTAGCCTTTGCCGCGGCTACCGCCGCTTTTCTCGCTCCCATGCCGGCGAACGCCGCAACAATCGACACCTTCAAAGTGTCCAACTGGACGGTGGGCGCCTACACCAACAACACCACCAACCGCTTTTCGCACTGCGCCGCATCGGGGCGGTATAAAAACGGCCTGACGCTTATCTTCTCGGTGAATGAATCGCTCGAGTGGGGCATCTCGTTTTTGAACCCGGAGTGGAATATCCGCGAGGGCCGGGAAATCGACATCGATTTCAAGATCGATAACGGGCGCGTCAACTACGCACGCGCTCGCGCCGTCAACTCCAAGCAGATCGTCGCGAAGCTTCCGGACAGCGTCGAACTCTTCAACCAGTTTCGCTACGGCAGCCGCCTCGTTGTCAGCATCAACGACGGCCGGCCGGTGCCGTTCAATCTCAGCGATACGAACCCGATGTTGACCGAAGTCCTGCGCTGCGCGCAGCGCTACAAGGGATATGTCGATCGCGGAGGCGGCGGCTTGAACCAGGGCTCCCGGGATCTCGGGTCGCGCGATGAGCGCCTGTCCCGGATTCCCGACGATCGCGACGACCTGCGCGGCGAACGCAAGCAACCGCAGCAGACCACGAGCCAGCAGGCAGCCGTGGGCCCAACGGCGGAATCGCGCGCGGAAGCCATGGAAATCGCGACCAACATTCTCCGCCGCGCGAACTTCGACATCCCGGTGCAGAAGCCCGAGCAGCTTTCCGAGGAACTGCGCAACAAGTTCGACGCCGTCTGGCGCGGAGAAGGCATGCTCGGAACGCTTCGCATCCTTGACGGAGCTCGCGCAACGACGCTCGACAAGGTTCGCGGCGGATTGATTTCTTCGGATGCCGTTACCTGCAAGGGCAAGTTCGCTTCCGGCGCCTTGCCTGCGATGAGCGGCTCGCAGTCCCAGTCGATCTTCACGTCCTGCGAAGGGCAGAGCAACTGGTCGGTGTATTACATCGCGATCCCGCGGAAGCAGGGCGGCATTTATCTGATCGGCATTTCGGGTAGCGGCGACGTCGCAGCCCGCCTTCAGAACGTCGCAAACGCCTACCGCACGGTTGCGCTGGAAGTCCTCGAAAGGTGAGTTCGGATAAGAAGCTGCCCGAGGCCGTGAAACCCGGCGGGCATATGCCTGCCGGACTGCCGTTCTCCGAAGGCATGATCGCAGGCGATCTCGTTTTTCTTTCCGGTCAGCTCGGCACGCTTCCCGGCAAGCTTGAGCTCAACAACAGGACCGCCGAAGACGAATTCCGCCAGGTGATGGAGAACGTCTTCTCGACGCTCGCGGCCAACGGGCTCGGTGCCAGGAACGTCGTGAAGTGCCTTGTCATGCTGGCAGACATGAAAGACTGGCCGGCCTTCAACAAAATCTATCTCGAATATTTCGACGCGCCCTATCCGGCACGCTCCGCCTTCGGCGCGAGCGGCCTCGCACTGAATGCTCGTGTAGAGCTCGAAGTGATCGCAATGCGGAGTGACAGATGACGAGTGCTTATGGTTTCGCTTTTGGTGCGGCTATTGCCGTTGCCGGCGCCTATTTCACCGGCCGCAACGGCGGCATCCAGTTTTGGCTGTTCGTGATCGGCGCGCTCGGATTCCTGATCGCAGCGGCAGGCCAGTACTTCAAAACCACCCAGGGAAAGGGCTGAAAAGCCGCCCTTTAACCGCCACGCTCCTGCGCCTATATTCGGGGTGCCGGAGCAATCCGGCTATGGCGATAAACGCTCGTTGTAATAAACCATTCGGACCCGGGGGCGGTACCCGGCGCCTCCACCAAAGCCCGCGAGAGCCGCGGGTTTTGGCGGGGGCGAAATAGGATCGACGAGGGTGTAAAGAGCGCGGCTTTCGCTCGGCATGGTTCCGCCGTTATCGGGCCTCTTATAGTTGCGAATGACAACTATGCTCCGGTGGCGCAGGCTGCGTAAGCAGCTTTCTCTACTGGGAATTAAGCCCTGAGGGTTAGCACTTTCAGGCGGGGTCCGGAGGCACCTGGCAACAGAAGCCTCCACTGCTTTTTATGCGTGCTGGTGCACGCACCCGGAATCGGGTTCACTGTCTCAATGACCGACCTCATCCGCTACGATCTACTCGCCCAGGACGCGCTGCGCGGCGTCGTCCGCAAAGTGCTGACCGACGTCGCAAAGGACGGTCTGCCGGGCGAGCATCATTTCTTCATCGCGTTCGACACGCGTGCGCAGGGCCTGCGAATCTCGGATCGCCTGCGTGCGCAGTTTCCCGAAGAAATGACGATCGTTTTGCAGCACCAGTTCTGGGACCTGAAGGTCGGCGATCACGCCTTCGAAGTCGGCGTTTCGTTCAACGGCGCGCCGGAGAGGCTGCTTATTCCGTTTGCCGCGGTCAAAGGTTTCTTCGATCCTTCCGTTCAGTTCGGCTTGCAGTTCGAGGTGATCTCGAACGAGAACGCGGAAGGCATCGCCGGCGAGTTGAAAGTCGCGAATAACGACAAGACCGGCGACAAACCGGTCGCCGTCAATCCTCCGAAGGGCGCCGCTTCCGAGCCGGAAGTCGCAAAACCCGCGCGCGAAAAGACTGCGGAAGAAAAGCCCGCCCTCGAGAAAGCCGAAGCGGGCGCCGAGATCGTCAGTCTCGACAAGTTCCGCAAGAAGTGAACCCGCTTCCTGTCGTAATCGTCGTCGCCGTGGCGGAAAACGGCGTGATCGGCCGCCGCGGCCAGATGCCGTGGCGCATTCCCGGCGATCTCAAGCATTTCAAGGCGGTCACGATGGGAAAGCCTGTCGTCATGGGCCGCAAGACTTACGATTCGATAGGCAAGCCACTTCCGGGCCGGACCAATATCGTGCTTACGCGCGACAAGAGCTGGCGCGCTGAGGGCGTGCTCGTCGGGCACTCGCTCAATGAAGTCCTGAAGCTTGCGAATGAAGATGCGAAAAAAACAGGCGCGAAAGAAATCGCAATCATCGGCGGCAGCGCGCTATTCGACGAAACGCTGCCGATCGCCGCGAAGATCGAATTGACCGAAGTTCACGCCAAGCCCGAAGGCGACGTCTTCTTTCCAGAATATGACCGCGCGGCGTTTCGCGAAACCCGGCGCGAAGGACCGATCCGCGGAGAAAAAGACGACCACGCTTACTCGGTCGTGACTCTCGAGCGCATCTCCAAGTAAGCCGTCAGGCCAAGTAATCTGTCAGTTCTGCCCGTGCGGCAGCGGCGCGGACGGCACCGCCGTCGGCGGCGGCAGAGGCGGCGCCGTCTCGATTTCTTTCCTGGCTGGTTGCAGCTTCTTCTTTGGAAGCGGCGCGCGCTCTTCGGGTTGCTGAATGCTTCCCCCGCTCTCGATCGTTCGCAGCGCGATCGCGGCAATCAGCGCCTTCGCATCGACCTTGCGCTCCGGCGCCTGGAATGGACCGGACCAGCGCAACACCGCGCCCGGCTTCGCCGCGGTCCCGCTGCTGACCTCGATATTCAGGAGCGCATCGATGCTTCGCTTCGGAAGGTTCAAAACGCCCGAGAGCGAGATCCCGATATTTCCGGCCTGTGCCTTCGCCGACCCACTGCGAACGATGCCGTTTGCGATCACCAGCGGCGCTTCCAGCTTCGAGACTTTTAGCGAAGCGCGATCGAGCGCCGCAAGCAGCGCCTGCTCGATCTTCTTCTCGTCCTGAACATCCTTGGCCGACGCGAATACGGCGGAGACGGCGGTAGCATCCGTTCGCGCGATTTCGAGATTGGACAGGGACAAGGTGCCCCGTCCCGACAGGCTTGCGATGAGATCTTCTTCGGTGCTGCCATTGGCACCGAGCGCAACCGTGGTGCGCAAGAGGCCGCGCAACCCGCTCTGCGGAAACAACTGATCGAGCGCTACGCCCTCTGCCGCGAGATTGATCTCGAGTACGCGAGGAATGAAGTCGGCGATGCGAAGCGAGCCCGACAGCTTTCCTCCCGCGAACTGGGCACGAAAGTCATCGAACACGGTTTCGTACTTGCCGGCCCGAAGCTGAAATGACGCATTCTGCAAAGCCATGCGCCCGGAAACCGCGAGCGACCCGACTTCCATCTTCAGCGTGCCGGGCAGGTTGGCAAGCGGTGGAACGCTCAGCTCCAGGTAGGAAACTTTTGCGCGCCCCAGCGCCAGAGAAATCAGCGCCGCCACATCGGCACGATCGAGAGTCAGTTCTCCCGAAAAAGGCGAAACCCCGCCCGCGGGAATCGCCACATTGCCGGTGCCGCGCGATCCCGCGATATCGAATGCAAGCTTTTCGAAAACGAGCCGGTTGCCGTCACGAACGAGGCTCGCGGTACCGCTTGCGGGTAGCACGTCCGGAGACGCGCGATCTGCGAGCACAAACGCCTTACGAAGATCGGAAGACTTGAACGACAGCGCGAGCGCCGGCAAGACGCGCTCATCCACAAACCGCAACTCGCCTTTTACGGAAATCTCGGTTTCCGGCAGCCGCAGAACGGCATCGACAGGCCGGCGCGTATTCTGCAATGCGCCTAGATCGAGTGCGAGCGCGGCTTCCCCGGATTTCGCGAGCAGACGCCATCCTTCTTTCAGACGCGATAGCGTTCCGGACAGACGAAACGGAAAGTGCGAGTCCGCGTACTTACCGGCGATGTCCGCGAGATCGGGACTTCCGGAAAGATAACTGAGCAGTTTCGCGAAGCCGCCGCCGCGGGTGATTTCCGCCGAGAATTCGTGCGCTCCGGCTGATTCTTTTGCCGCAAATGAAGTGCCGTCGAAATCGTTGAGGTCGAGCTGTTGCAGGGCGAACGTTTTTCCTTTGAGCAACGCCTTCAGCTTCCCTTGTCTGATCGGCGTATCGAGGAAACGAACGTCGGAGGCAGCGACCTCAACCGAAACGCCGGCACCTTCACCGAAGCCATCGAGTTCCCACAACAGCGGAATGAGCGCATCGATCTCTGCCTTGCGCAGCGTCAGTTTGATCGCGGTCTCCGCGGGTAGGACCGCAATCTCGCCGCCGATGAGCGCGGAACCGATAGCCGCATCGAGATTGCGGATCGAAGTCGATCCCGGCGCGAAAGCGAGATCGCCCTTCACGCGCAGCGTTTCGGCAACCGGGAACTTTTCCCCGATCTCTGCACCAAGCAGCCACCGCGCAAAGATCTGCGGCTCGTCCGCCTCGAACACGAGCGGCCCGAAGAACCTGCCTCCGTCGTTCTTCCCTGAAAGCGTGATCGCCGCGCGGCCCGGCATCCGTGCCTCGAGCCGCTCCAGCGTCACCGCTCCATTCTGCGAGCGCAGCGCGGCACGCACATCGCGAACGAGCTGCCCTCCTGCAAGAACGCCGTCGGCCGAAATGTTCAACGTCGATGCGAGCGGCAGGAGCGCAAACAACGACCGCGCGCCGGAGAGCAGCGGCAGCACATGCGCGGCTCCCGTGACGGCGGCATTCTGATCGCCGAGATCGAGATCGATGCGCTTGCTGGAAAGCGTCGCCTCAATCGCGCCGTTTGCATACGGCGAGACCTTGGCTTCGCCGGAAAGCGTGATCGGCAATTCTCCCTTGCCCAATGCAAGATCGAGATTGGCAAGGCGAAGCTCGGCCACATCTCCCGTTGTGTCCGCAGAAATCCGCCACGGCAGATCTCCGCTCCGCTGCGCGAGCGTGATCTTTCCATCGAACCGCGGCGCCGCACTCGCGAGACCAAGCAACCCTTCGGCATCGAAGGAAACGCCGTCCGAAGGCCGCTCGAGCGAAAGCCTCGCCTTGCCCGCGTGATCCGGACCGAAGCGCCCCGAGGACGCGCGCACGATCCAGCGCATGCCGTTCAAACGGAAGCCGCCATCGAGCCGGAACGGCCCTTCGCGCGAGACCAGTTCGCCGCGCGCCGAGAAATCTTCCATCAAAAGAAGCGAGTTCGTGCGCCGGTCTTCGATCGTGATCGAACCCGCTTCCAGCACGAAGCCGCTCACCGAAATTTCCTGTCCCGCGCTCGCGCCTGAAGGCAGCAGCAAACGGCCGTCTTTATCGACGACAAGGCGGATTGCCGGACGCGAAAGCACGAACTCGCTGGCTTCGATCCTGCCCGAGAGCAGCGCGGTCAGGGAAAGCGAGCCGCGCATTTCGCTCGCGCGCATGCCGGTGCCTTTCCCGGCATCGCCGAGCGATACCTCGCGCAGCACGAAGGCCGGCGTCGGCAAAATGGTGAGTTCGATATTCCCGGTGATGGTGACGCGCGAACCGGCGAGCGCGCTTGCCTGCGCCTCGAGCTGTGGCCGCCATTCGTTCCAGTCGATGAAGAACGGTGCCGCAAAGGCCGCGAGGATCGCGGTGATCAGTGCGAGCGCGATCCCGAGTAACGTCGTCTGCAAAAAATCAGCTCCAAGTAATCCGGCTCTACTTGGCCGCGTCCGGCCCGGTCTACCGGCACATGGAGGCTAGCGTCCCGGTTGAGCGGGAATGGGGCAAGCCTTTTCTTGCACCGCTTCAAACCTCGACGATCTTGCCCGGATTCATGATGTTGTCGGGATCGAGCGCGCGTTTGATCGAGCGCATCATGTCCAGCATGACCGGCCCGTGCTCGGCTTCGAGATATTTCATCTTGCCCTGCCCCACGCCATGCTCGCCGGTGCAGGTGCCTTCCATGCGGTGCGCGCGCTCGGTCAGCCGGTCGAGGAAGACTTTGACGCGCGCAAGCTCGTCTTTGTTGTCCATGTCGATAACGAGACTGACATGGAAATTCCCGTCGCCGACATGGCCGACGATGGGGCCCAGGAGCTTCATGTCCTGAAGGTCCTTCTCGGTCTCCAGCACTGCGTCCGCGAGTTTCGAGATCGGCACGCAGATGTCGGTCGCTAACGCCTTCGCGCCGGGGCGCAGCGACATCATTGCGAAGTAGGCGTCATGCCGCGCCTGCCAGAGTTTCGTGCGCTCCTCGGCCTGCGTCGTCCATTGCAGCGGGCCGCCGCCGAACTCGGCCGCGATCTCGCCGAAGCGTTCGGTCTGCTCTTTCACGCCCGCTTCCGAGCCGTGAAACTCGAGAAACAACGTCGGCGCTTCCGCGAGGTTGAGCTTCGAGTAATTGTTGGTCGCCCGGATCGCCATGGCGTCGATAAATTCGATGCGCGCGACCGGAATGCCGGACTGGATGGTCGCGATCGTTGCCTGACACGCACCTTCCACCGACTTGAACGGGCAGACCGCCGACGAGATCGCTTCCGGGATCGCAGAAAGCTTCAGCGTAAGCTCCGTGATGATGCCGAGCGTGCCTTCGGAACCGACGAAAAGGCGGGTCAGGTCGTACCCCGCGGAAGACTTCTTCGCGCGCGAGGCCGTGCGGATCACTTCGCCATTCGGCAGCACGGCTTTGAGCGAGAGCACGTTGTCTTTCATGGTGCCGTAGCGCACGGCATTGGTGCCCGAAGCGCGGGTCGCGGCCATGCCGCCGAGCGAGGCGTCGGCACCGGGATCGATCGGGAAGAACAGCCCCTGATCGCGCAGGTATTCGTTGAGCCGCTTGCGGGTGACGCCCGGCTGGATGACGCAGTCGAGGTCCTCGGCATGCACGGCCAGAATCTCGTTCATCTGCGAAACGTCGATGCAGATGCCGCCGGCCGGAGCATTCACATGCCCCTCGAGCGAGGTCCCCGTGCCGAAGGCGATCACCGGCACCTTGTGGGTAGTCGCGATCCGTACCGCGTCCTGCACGTCCTCCGTGGAAGCCGCATAGACGACCGCGTCCGCGGCTTCGTTCGGCAGCCAGGTGGTGGTGTTGGCGTGCTGGCGGCGGACCTCCATCGAGGTCACGACCTTGTTGCCGAGTTTGGCGTGCAGCGCAGCGATGGCGCGCTCGACCGCGGCGGGTTCGGCCCGCTTCAGGGCGGCGTTCTTCATTGGCGTCCTCCAGTTACGGACGACTTTAGCAAAGCCGTTCGCGCTTCGTCAGGCATGGCTTGTGTGCGGGAAAAGGCGTCCTCGAATTTGCCCGGAATGCGCCAAACCATTGCCGCGGGTGAACTTACAATGCATGATTGTAGTCATAACAAAGAAAAGATTCGGCGATAGGGAATGCTGCAACGCCTCGACTTCGAACCTGTCTTCTTCGCTCCGTTCGTATCATCGGCGATGGCGGTCGAGCCCGGCTGGATCGACTATAACGGCCACCTGAACATGGCCTATTACAACGTCCTGATCGACCGCTCGGTGGACGAAGCCTTCGCGCTTGTCGGTCTCGGGCCGGAATACGTGAAGGACCGCGGCCATTCCTTCTTCACCGCCGAGGCCCACGTCCGTTATCTGCGCGAACTGCACGCCGGCGAAACGGTGCGGACCACGATCCGGCTCGTGGACTACGACGAAAAACGCATCCATTTCTTCGCCGAGCTGTATCACGCCCACGAGGGCTGGATGTCCGCGACCTCGGAGCAGATGGCGCTCCACGTGAACATGGCCTCGAAGAAAGTCGTGGCGCTTCCGGACGACGTGCTCGACCGCCTCGCCGCCATGAAGGCCGCTCACGCCGCCCTGCCGGCGCCCGAAGCCATCGGCCGCAAAATCGGCATGGCCAAACGCAGCTGAAGCTGCCCGATCGGGCGGCGCCTCGCCCGATAGTTAATCAATCCTTACCGCAACCATGCAGCCGATTCAGGTCGGACATGCATCCTTACCTATTCTAGGTGCGTCGCAAAAGAGCTATTTTGCAATGCAATAAGGAATCATGACCGGCCGGGCGGTGTCCCGGTATTCGAAGCGGAAGAAGGAGAACTCCCATGGCCGCCATTACCTATTCCCCCAAGTTTGCTCCCGCTGCCGCGGCAACCGCGAAAACCGGCAAGAGCTTCTGGGCGCGCGTTTGGGACCGCATCGTCGAGGCGCGCATGCGCCAGGTAGAGCGCGAAATCCGCATGCACCTGAGCTACCTGCCGGCCGAGACGGTCGAGTACTACAAGAACCTGCCGTTCCAGCGCTGAGCGCCGGACCACGGAATACGAAACGCCCCGGCGACGAGCCGGGGCGTTTTTGTTTTACGGGACGCGCAACGTCAGCGTCGTCCAATTCTCGATGGTTTCGGCCCGCTCGAACCGCATCCCGAGCGCACGATAACGGGTAAGCGCCGCAAGCGCCTGATGCGGCATCAGGCCGGAGAGGATCACTGTCGCCCCGGGCGCGGCGAGCGCCGCAATCGGACGTGCAAGCTGTTTCAAAACCGGCAGCAGGATGTTCGCGAAAATCAGATCATAGCGCGCGTGTTGCACGATCGCCGGCGCACTCAGGCTTCCGGTGTGCAGGACATTCACATACGCCCCGGCACGGTTGGCGCGAACGTTTTCCCGCGCGACCGGAATGGAATCGCGGTCGATCTCGGTCGCGATCACGGGCGCATGAAACGCACGCGCAGCCGCAATCGCCAGAACCGCCGTGCCTGTCCCAACGTCAAGCACCCGACCCGGCCTGTGCGTGCGGGCGAGCCGCGTCAGGGCGCGAAGACAGCCTAACGTGGTGCCGTGATGGCCGGTGCCGAAAGCGAGCGCCGCCTCGATCTCGATTCCGGTCTCGTTCGGCGAAATCTTCCCGCGATCATGCGAGCCGTGAATCGCAAAGCGGCCGGCGCGGACGATCTTGAGGCCTTCGAGGCTTGCGGCGATCCAGTCTTTGGCTGCGAGCGTTTCGTATTCGGGCTTCGCGCCGGAGCGAATTTCCGCGACCGCGGCAGCAATCGCGTTCTTATCGGGCAGTTCGGGAAAATGCGCCTCGGCGATCCATGAGCCGTCCGGCGCCTCGAACGCCCCTACCGCACCCTCGCCTTCGAAAAAACGCTCGAGCAGATGATCCGCGATGCGCTTGGCATCGCGCTCATCCGCCCGCACGCGGACGACATGGCTCTCGGGAAAATCGGCCAAGCTCAGGCTTTCTTGAGAAAGCTTGCGACCAGCTTCTTCTCGCCGGCCTTGTCGAACTCGACGACCACTTTCGCGCCTTCGACTTCCATGATCTCGCCATAGCCGAATTTGTCATGGAAGACGCGGTCGCCGATTTCGAAATCGGCGGCGGGGCCGCTTGAGCGCGAGACTACCTCGCCTTCGATGGTGAGGCCGCGGCCGCGCGGCGCATCCGAGAAGCCTCCGCGGCGTGCTTGCGCGCGCTGCCAGCCCGGCGTCGAATACCCGGAAGTAAACGGCTCGACCCGATCGAAGCGGCTGTGCACCTGCGTGCCGTAGCCGCTCTGGGCATCGACCACTTCCACGCTTTCCTCCGGCAACTCGTCAATGAAGCGGCTCGGCACCGTCGTATTCCAGAGACCGTGCGTCATGCGCCGGGATGCGAAGGAAATCAGCGCGCGCTGCTTCGCCCGCGTGATGCCGACATGCGCGAGCCGCCGCTCCTCTTCCAGACCGGCGCGCCCGCTTTCGTCGAGCGAACGCTGATGGGGGAGGAGACCCTCCTCCCAGCCCGGCAGGAACACTGTATTGAACTCAAGACCCTTCGCGGAATGCAGCGTCATGAGATTGACCTTGTCCGCGTCGGCGCCGCCGTCAGCATCCATCACCAGAGAGACGTGCTCGAGAAAGCCCTGCATGTTCTCGAACTGCTCCATCGAGCGCACGAGTTCTTTCAGGTTTTCGAGCCTGCCTGCGGCCTGTGCGGATTTGTCGTTCTTCCACATATCCGTGTAGCCGGATTCGTCGAGGACGATCCGGGCAAGTTCGGTGTGCGAAGTCGATTCCAGATTTTTACGCCAGCCATCGAATTGCGTGACGAGTTCGCGCAATGCCGTGCGCGGTTTGGGCTTCAGATCCTCGGTCGAGGAAATGATCCGCGCCGCCTCCAGCATCGGCGCTTCGTTCTGCCGCGAATAGTCGTGCAGCATCTGCATCGTGGTATCGCCAAGGCCGCGCTTCGGGACATTCACGATGCGCTCGAACGCGAGGCCATCGGCAGGCGACACGATTACCCGGAAATAGGCCATGGCATCGCGGATTTCCTGCCGCTCGTAGAACCGCGGGCCGCCGATCACGCGATAGGGCAGTCCGAGCGTAACAAAACGATCCTCGAGTTCGCGCATCTGGAACGATGCACGCACAAGGATCGCAATCTCGGAGAGTTTGTGGCCCTGCCGCTGCAACTGCTCGATTTCCTCTCCGATCTGCCGCGCTTCCTCGCCGGAATCCCACGCGCCGGTGACTTTCACCTTCTCGCCCGGATCGTATTCCGTGCGCAGCGTCTTGCCGAGACGGCTCTTGTTCTTCGCAATCAGGTGCGAGGCGGCGGCAAGAATATTCGCGGTCGAGCGGTAATTGCGCTCGAGCCGGATCACTTTCGCGCCGGGGAAATCCTGCTCGAAGCGCAGAATGTTATCGACATCCGCCCCGCGCCAGCCGTAGATCGACTGATCGTCGTCGCCGACGCAGCAGATGTTGCGCGAACCCTGCGCCAAGAGCCGCAGCCAGAGATACTGCGCGACGTTCGTGTCCTGATACTCGTCGACGAGCATGTAGCGGAAACGCTGCTGATATTGCGCGAGCACTTCCGCATTGTTCTGAAACAGCCGCAGGTTTTCGAGCAGCAGATCGCCGAAGTCGACCGCGTTCAGAACTTTGAGCCGCGCCTGATAGGCCGCGTAAAGCTCCTTGCCTTTGCCGTTGGCGAACGACATCGCCTCGCCCGCCGGCACCTGCTCAGGGCCAAGCCCGCGGTTCTTCCAGCCGTCGAGGTAGCCTGCAAAGAGACGAGCGGGCCAGCGTTTCTCGTCGATGTTGTCCGCCTGCAAAAGTTGCTTGATGAGGCGGATCTGGTCGTCGGTATCGAGGATGGTGAAGCTCGGGTTCAACCCGACCAGTTCCGCGTGCCGCCGGAGAATCTTCGCGCCGATCGAATGGAACGTGCCCATCCACGGCATGCCCTCGACGACATCGCCGACCATGTGACTGACGCGCTCCTTCATCTCGCGCGCTGCCTTGTTCGTGAACGTCACCGAAAGAATGCCGGATGGCCGCGCCTTCCCGGTCGCGAGCAAATGCGCGATCCGCGTCGTGAGCACGCGCGTCTTGCCGGTGCCCGCGCCGGCCAGTACCAGCACCGGGCCGTCCAGGCTCTCCACCGCCTCGAGCTGCTCGGCGTTCAATCCGTCCAGATACGGAGCAATCGTGGTCGCCCGCGCACGCGCGGCAATGCCGCCGGGCTTCGGCTGCGGCGCCTCATCGTCGAACGGAAAAGGTTTGAATTGCGGGTCTGCCACGTCGGCTTGTCTGGTTTTGTGATTCTAAGAAGAAAATGGCATCGCATGTGCCATTTGGCGAGGGTGGGGCCTAATTGCCGCGGGAATTGGGGCCGAAATAGGCACTATTCGCGCAATGCGCTATGTCCGCGGAAGCTAGGCACTTACATTGGCAGCCATGTTCGAAGCGAAATTTCAGACGTTCAAGGACGAAGGCGACAAAGCGCAGTCCGCTTCGCGGCTCGCGGCGCTGCGCGCGGAACTCAAGCGGCAGGGGCTCGACGGCTTCATTTTCTCGCGCGCCGACGAACACCAGAACGAATACGTGCCGCCCTGCGAGGAGCGCGTCGTATGGCTCACGGGCTTCACCGGCTCGGCTGCGATTGTCGCGGTGCTCGCTGACAAGGCCGCGCTCTTCACCGACGGCCGCTATACCCTGCAAGCGAAGGACCAGATCGACGGCAAACTCTTTTCGATCGCGCACATGATCGAGAATCCGGCGCCGAAATGGCTTGCCGAGAATCTTCCTGCCGGCGCGGCCCTCGGCTACGACCCGTGGCGCACGACCGCCGACGGCGTCGAGCGGCTGGATAAAGCCGCAAAGGAAGCGGGCAGCAGGCTCGTTGCCGTCAAAGAAAATCCGGTCGATGCCATCTGGAGCGAACGCCCCGTGCCGCCGCTCACCCCGGTCGTGCTGCACGGCCTGCAATACGCCGGCGAAGACGCAGCGAAGAAGATCGCGCGCATCCGCGAAGTGTTAGCTAGGGAAAAGATCGGCGTTGCCGTGCTCTCCGATCCCGCGTCGGTCGCATGGACCTTCAACATCCGCGGCAATGACGTCGCCCATACGCCGCTGCCGTTGTCCTGGGCGATTTTACCGCGCGAAGGCGAGCCGCAGCTTTTCGTGGACGGCCGCAAGCTCTCGAACGAAGTCCGCGACATACTCGCGAAACTCGCCGACATCCGCGAGCCGCGCGAACTCGAAGTCGAACTGCACGAGGCCGCGCGCGGAAAAGCCGTGCGCCTCGACCAGGCCACCGCGCCCGCGAAACTCGCGGGCATCGTGGAAGCCGCGGGCGGCAACATTTCGAAAGGCGCGGACCCGGTCACCAACCTCAAAGCGATCAAGAACGAAACCGAAATCGCGGGGATGCGCGCGGCGCACCTGCGCGACGGCGCGGCACTCACCCGCTATCTCGCCTGGCTCGACCGCGAAACGCCGGCCGGAAAGATTTCGGAGATCGACGCGGTCGCGGCATTAGAGACATTCCGCCGCGAGACCGGGAAGCTCAAGGAAATCTCCTTCCCGACGATTTCCGGCGCGGGCCCGAACGGCGCGATTGTGCATTACCGCGTGACGGAGGCGACCAACCGCAAACTGAAACCGGGCGAGTTGTTTCTGGTAGACAGCGGCGCGCAATACGAGGACGGCACGACCGACGTCACCCGCACAGTGGCGATTGGCGGACCGTCGGCGGAAATGCGCGAGCGCTTCACGCTCGTGCTCAAGGGCCATATCGCGGTCGCGCGCGCGGTATTTCCAGAGGGCACGAACGGCGCGCAACTCGATCCCTTCGCGCGCCGCGCGCTATGGGAAGCGGGCCTCGATTTCGATCACGGCACCGGCCATGGTGTCGGCAGCTACCTCTCGGTGCACGAAGGCCCCGCGCGAATTTCGAAGCTCGGCGCCGCGCCCCTTCTGCCCGGCATGATCCTTTCGAACGAGCCCGGCTATTACAAAGCGGGAGCCTATGGCATCCGCATCGAAAACCTGCTGCTCGTTGAAAAGCGCAAACGCGGAATCGAAAAGCCGCTGCTCGGTTTCGAAACGCTCACCTTCGCGCCGATCGACCTTCGTCTTGTCGATGCGAAGTTGATGACCCCGGAAGAGATCGCGTGGCTCAATGCCTATCACGCCGAAGTCCGCGCAAAGATCGGCCCGCAGCTTGGCGCCGAAGACCGCAAGTGGTTGGAGGCCGCGACCGCACCGCTGCAAGCATAAGCAGGGAACCGCAAGAAACTCTCCGCGTTACCCCCTCACGCAATGTATTCAGACGTGAGGCTTCGCCATGCTTTCGACCATTCTGATCGTACTTCTGATTTTGATTCTGATCGGCGCGTTGCCGCGCTGGGGCTACAGCGCTAACTGGGGCTACGGCCCCGGCGGCCTCGTCGGCGTGATCCTGATTGTCGTGCTGGTGCTCGCGCTTTCGGGAAGGGTTTAACTACTTCTTCCCGACCAGCCTGAACCAGTCGTCTTCGCTCAGCACCTGTACGCCGTGCTTCTGGGCGTCTTTCAGCTTGGAGCCGGCGCCGGGACCCGCGACGACGTAATCGGTTTTCTGCGACACTGAGCCCGCGACCTTCGCGCCGAGGCGTTCCGCCATTGCCTTCGCCTCGTCGCGCGTCATCTGCTCAAGCGCGCCGGTGAAGACCACGGTCTTTCCGGAAACCGGACTGTCTTTCGCGACCGCTTCCATCGGCTCGATTTCGATCTCGCCGAGCAGCGCGTCGAGCGCCTTCATGTTCTTCTTCTCCTTGAAGAACTCGACGACGGCTTCGGCGACGATCTTGCCGATACCGTTTACGTTGTTCATTTCGGCAAAGGCTTCCTCGTCACCCTTGCCTGTCGCGGCGGCAGCATCGCGCAGCGCTTCTATCGTGCCGTAATGCCGTGCAAGCCTTGTCGCATTCGTTTCGCCGATATGCCGGATACCGAGCGCGAACAGCACGCGGTTCAGCGCAATCGAACGCCGCGTATTGATAGCCTCGAAAAGATTGCGCACCGAAGTCGCGCCAAAGCCTTCCTCCGCTTCGATCTTCAGCTTCTTGTTGCGCTTCTCCAGCGTGAAGATGTCGGCGGGTTCCCTGACCCAACCCTTCTCGAAAAAGAATTCGATCTGCTTCTCGCCGAGGCCGTCGATATCGAAGGCGTTGCGCGAAACGAAGTGAATGAGCGTCTGCACCGCCTGCGCCGCGCAGACGAGACCGCCGGTGCAGCGGCGATCCACTTCGCCTTCCTCGCGCACGGCGTGGCTGCCGCAGACCGGGCATACTTCCGGAAACTTGTACGGCTTCGCACTCTTCGGGCGTTTGTCGAGCAATACGCCCAAGACCTGCGGGATCACGTCGCCCGCGCGCTGGATCGTAACCGTATCGCCTACGCGAACCCCGAGCCGCTCGATCTCGTCTTCGTTGTGAAGCGTCGCGTTCTGCACCACGACGCCGCCGACCGTGACGGGCTCGAGTTTCGCAACCGGCGTGAGCTTGCCGGTGCGCCCGACCTGAATGTCGATGTCTTTGACGACCGTCGTCGCCTTCTCGGCCGCGAATTTATGCGCGATCGCCCAGCGCGGGCTGCGCGAGACGAAACCGAGCCGCTCCTGCCAGTCCAGCCGGTCGACCTTGTAGACGACGCCGTCGATGTCGTAGCCGAGCGAGGCTCGTTCCTGCTCGATCTTGCGATAGTGCCCGAGCAGTTCCTCGATGCTCTTGCACTTCTTCATCAGCGCATTGACCGGCAGGCCCCAGCGCTTCATCGCAGCAACGGATTCGAACTGCGTATCGGCGGGCTGCTCACTCGCCTCGCCCCAGGTATAGGCGAAAAACTTCAAGGGCCGAGCCGCGGTCATCTTCGGATCGATCTGCCGGAGCGAACCGGCCGCCGTGTTGCGCGGGTTGACGTAAAGCGGCTTGCCTTCCTTCTCCTGCCGCTTGTTCAGCGCAAGGAAGTCATCCTTTGTCATGTAGACTTCGCCGCGCGCCTCGAAGACATCGGGCACGTCCTTGCCTTTCAGTTCGTGCGGCACGTCCTTGATCGTGCGGATGTTCGCGGTCACGTCCTCGCCTTCCGCGCCGTCGCCGCGTGTTGCCGCAACGACAAGTTTTCCCTTTTCATATCGCAGCGAACAGGAAAGCCCGTCGATCTTCGGCTCGGCGGTGATGATCAGTTCGTCCTTGTCGGAAAGCTTCAGAAAGCGCCGGATGCGGTCGACGAAATCCTGAACATCCTCTTCCGTGAAGGCATTGCCGAGCGAAAGCATCGGCACGGCGTGCCGGACTTTCTTGAACTTGCCGGAGGGTGCTGCACCCACCTTGCGCGTGAGGCTCGTCAGCGAATGAAGTTCCGGAAACTGCCGCTCGATCGCCTCGTAGCGCTGGCGCAGGGCATCGTATTCCGCGTCGGAGATCACCGGCGCGTCCTGCTGGTAATAGCGCCGGTCGTGCTGCTCAATCTCAAGCTCAAGCCGCACGTGTTCGGCCTTCGCTTCCTTGACGGAGAGTTCTTCGACCGGTTTCGGTTCGCCCGCTTTTGTCTTCTTGGCCATCGTTGCGTTACGCGGCCGCGCCTGCGATCAGGCGATCGGCGGCTTTGCGCGCTTCGTCGGTGACGTCGGCACCCGAGAGCATGCGTGCGACTTCCTCGCGCCGACGCGGCTCGTCGAGCGGAACGATCTTCGTGCTCACACGCTTGCCGCCGTTCACTGCTTCCTTCGCAACCATGAAATGATTGGCCGCCCGCGCCGCGACCTGCGGCGCGTGGGTGACGGTCAGCACCTGCACTTTTTCGGCGAGCCGCGCGAGACGCGCGCCGATGGCGTCGGAAACCGCGCCACCAACCCCGGTGTCGATTTCATCGAACACAAGCGTCGGCGCCGAGCCGCGATCGGCGAGCACCACCTTCAGCGCGAGCAGAAACCGCGCAAGCTCGCCGCCGGATGCGACCTTCATCATCGGCCCCGGCCGCGAGCCGGGATTGGTCTGCACCCAGAATTCCACGCGGTCGAAACCGTCGGGACCCGGCGACGAAGGATTGCTTTCGATCTCGGTGATGAATTCGGCGCGCTCTAGCTTGAGTGGCGGCAGTTCCGCATTGACGGCCTTGTCGAGCTTCTTTGCAGCCTGCTTGCGCGCATCCGACAACGCCTGCGCCGCCGCGCGAAAATCAGCTTCCGCCTTTCCGGCGGCAGCCTCGAGCGCTTTCAGCTTTTCCTCGCCCTTGTCGATGGAAGCGAGATCGGCGGCAAAACGTTCGGCCACTTCAGGGAGCCGATCCACCGGAGAACTATACTTGCGGCCCGCCGCGCGTAGCGCGAACAGGCGTTCTTCGTTGCGTTCCAGTTCCTGCGGATCGTAGTCGGCAAGCCGCAACGCGGCCTCGAGTCCGCCCCGCGCTTCCTCGATGGCGTTCAACGCCGCTTCCAGCGCCTTCGCCGGCCCGCCGACGATGTCGCCCGCCTCCTGCTGGCGGCGCTCCAGCCTGCGCAGGGCGCCCGCGAGTTGCGGCACGGCGGAGTCGCTTCCGGTAATCGCGTCGTGCGCGTCCTTCAGATCGCCCGCAACTTTCTCGGCACGCATCAAGGACGCCCGGCGATCCGCGAGCGCGGTTTCCTCGCCCGGCTGCGGCGCCAGCTTGGTGAGTTCGTCGACGGCGTTGCGGACGTAATCTTCCTCGCGGCGCGCACGTTCCTGCCGCGCACGCTCTTCCGAAACTTTTACTTCGGTTTCGCGCCACGCGTTCCAAAGCAGCCGCACGTTCGCAGCCGCATCCGTGCTGCCGCCGAAAGCGTCGAGCAGGTCGCGATGCGCCGAAGGATCGATCAGCGCGCGTTCGTCGTGCTGGCCGTGAATTTCGACGAGCCTCGTGCCAAGCTCCCGCAGGATCTGCACGCTCACCGGCCGGTCGTTGATGAAGGCGCGGGTGCGTCCGTCGGCAAGCTGCACGCGCCGCAGGATCAGATTGTCTTCGGCTTCCGTCGCCAGATCGTTCGCGCGCAGGAACTCCCGCACCGGATGATTCTTCGGAAGATCAAACGCGGCTGCGACCTGTCCCTGCTCCGCTCCGTCGCGCACGAGACCGGCGTCGCCGCGCGCGCCTAGCGCCAGCCCGAAGGAGTCCAGCACGACGGATTTACCCGCGCCAGTCTCGCCGGTCAGCACGGAGAGACGGCCGGAAAAATCCACGTCCAGCCGGTCGATCAGTACGATGTCGCGGATCGAAAGGTGAGCAAGCATGAAAACTGCCGCCTCGGCGTACCGATTCGGCCCATTGAGAACGAAACGTGATTGAAGATTAGCCGGAAGAAAGCGTCAATTCGATTGGCGCAACCGGCTCAGCCGCGAATGTTGCCCCAGGCGCGGCTGATCCACGAACCCTTGTCCTCGCGGGGAACACTCCCGCCTGAGGTCACGAGCGCATAGGCGTCCTTGTACCAGGGGCTTTCCGGGAAGTTGTGACCGAGCACCACGGCCGCAGTCTGCGCCTCGTTGACGATGCCGAGCGACATATAGGCTTCGGTCAGCCGCGCGAGCGCCTCTTCGACATGACGCGTGTTCTGGTACTTGGTCACGACCACCTTGAAGCGGTTGATGGCGCCGGAAAAATTGCGGTTCTTCAGGTAATACCGGCCCGTGACCATTTCCTTGGCGGCGAGTTGGTCGCGGGCGACGTCGATCTTGCGCCGCGCGCTGATCGCATATTCCGTTTCGGGATATTTGCGGATGACCTCGGTCAGCGCTTCCATCGCGGTCTCGGTGCGGCGCTGGTCATGCTCGATGTTCGGGATTTCGTCGAACAACGCCGATGCCGCAAGGAACTGCGCATAGGCCGCATCGGCACTGCCGGGATGCAGCGCGAGATAGCGCCGTGCGGCGATCACGGTCTCGGGATGCTTCTGGCCTTCGTAATAGGCATAGGCCGACATGAGGAGCGACTTGCGGCCCCATTCCGAATAGGGGTGCTGGCGATCGACTTCCTCGAACTTCTTCGCGGCTTTCTCGAAGTCCTTCTTGTTCAGAAGGGTCAGCGCCTCGTTGTAGAGCAGATCGGCAGGCTGATCGGGCAGAAGCTCGTCTTCTTTCTTGTCGCCCCACAGGCTGCCAAGACTGAAGTTGCCGAGACTTGCGCAGCCGGAGAGCGAAACGCCCAGCGGCAGGATGACGAGCAGCCGGAGTGCCGTCCCAAGACCCGTGCGGCGTATCTTCGCGAGCAACATCAAACTCGAACCTGCGACTGGAGGCCCCGGCGGCCCCATGCCTCTCTGACGGGTCAGGGAATAGCGGACCCCGTGCCCTCAGGCTACGGCGCTAAAGGCCGAATCCGCCGCGATTATGGCTGAAAAAGTTAAGAAAGGTCAGCGCGGTAGGCCGGAGCGACCTGGGCGCCGATTTCGGCGTGGCCACGGCGGCGCTTGGCCTCAGGCTCGGCCTCCGCAACCGTCCAGGCGGAGCGGTCGGCCATCAGGGCGGCAACGACCGCCGCATTCAGCTTGTGGCCGCCGCAGACCGAGCGATAACGGCCGAGGATCGGCAGGCCTGCCATCGCGAGATCGCCGACCGCATCGAGCGCCTTGTGACGCACGAACTCGTCCGCGTAGCGCAAACCTTCGGGATTGAGCACGCGGTCGTCGGCCAGGCAGATCGTGTTGTCGAGCGAAGCACCGAGCGCGAGACCCGCACTCCAGAGCTTGGAAACGTCGCGCATGAAACCGAAGGTGCGCGCGCGGGAAAGATCTTCGCGGAAAACCTGCGGCGTGATCATTCCGGCATAGCGCTGACGGCCGATGGCGGCGTGCTCGAACTCGATTTCGACTTCGACGCGGAAGCCGGCGTCATAGGGCATCAGTTCAGCCGAAGCGCGGCCATGCTCGACCTTGATCGGCTTCAAAATCTTGATGTAGCGGCGCGGCGCGTCGAGCATCTCGATGCCGACTGCGTCGATCGCCTCGACGAAATTGGCCGAGCTGCCGTCGAAGGCCGGGATTTCCTCGCCTTCGACATCGACGATCACGTTATCGATGCCGAGACCGGCAAAGGCAGCCATCAGGTGTTCGACCGTGGAGCATTTGGAGCCGTCGGTATCGCCGATTACGGTAGCGAAATCGGTGTTACGGACGGCTTCAGGGCCCACCGCGATTTTTTTGCCATGAAGTTTGAAGACGATGCCGGTGTTCGGCGAAGCGGGCAGAAGGCTGATGCGGGCGGGCGTTCCGGAATGCAGGCCGCGACCCGTGAGGTCTACGCGGTCGGCTACGGTCGCTTGAAACTGAACTTGCATCCCGCCGTACGAAAGCCGTTCGAAAGATCGCCCGGCTTTTGCCCCAGTTAATTCCCACTCCCCAAGGCCACATTTTCCCCGTGGCTTCTTGGGTTTCCGGGACGATAACCCCTCGTCCCCACGCCACAAGTCACGCTTTCTTACGCTTTGTTACGGAATCTTGCCGGGTTCGCGGCTATTTTTCGCCATGATTTCAAAGGGCTGGGAACCCCGTCCATCCGGATCTTTTCCACAGGCGTGCATTTCGTGAGCACGCCCAAAAAATAACGCCCCGGCTTTTGCCGGGGCGTCCAGAATCGTACGCCTTTCGTATCAGGCCTGCCGGCGGAGGAATGCCGGGATTTCGAGATCGTCCTGCGCATCGGCATGACGCGCCGGACGGCTGCCCGGATCGAGCAGATCGCGGCCCTCGGGACGGCGGGAGGGAGGCGCATCCTGCGCCACTTCCGGCCTGCGGCGAGCCATCGTCTGCGGCGAGGCCATGTCGTCATCGGCCACGGCGCGGCGGGATTTGCCGCCAAGACTCGAAGCGAGCTTTTCGAGGAGCGTCATCTGCCGCTTCTCGTGATCTTCGGTCCCATCGCCGCTGCGGGCACGCATCTGGTTCTGCACAGGCACCGGGAACTCGTCGATGCGCGGCATGCGCGGGCGGTAAGGCGGACGCTCCGCCTGCTCCGGCACGTAAGGCTCGAGGTCCTCAGGCGCCTCGTCCTTCGGCGCGAGGCGCTCCATTTCGTCGAGCAGCGGCTGGAAGAACGCCGGCTTGCGGTCGAGCGGACGAATGGTGACCTCGTCGATCTCGGCAGCGGGCTCCGCGTAATGATCCGCATACTCGTCATAGTGCTCATCCTGCGGCATTTCCGGCTGCATGGTCAGCGGAATGTGCGGGACTTCTGCCGTGAAGCTGGTCGAACGGGCCGACGGAGACGGGGCCGGACGGTTGTGGTTCGAGAACGCCTGGCGGAATTCAGGCGCCGCAGTGCCTGCCGCCGAGCCGTCGATGCCCGTCGCGACGACGGACACGCGCACGATACCCTCGAGGCTTTCGTCGAAGGTCGCGCCGAGAATGATGTTCGCGCTCTCGTCCACTTCGTCGCGGATGCGGGTCGCCGCCTCGTCGACTTCGTGCAGCTTGAGATCGCGGCCGCCGGTGATCGAGATGAGAAGGCCCTTCGCTCCGCGCATCGTAGTCTCGTCGAGCAGCGGATTGTTGATCGCGTTCTCGGCGGCGCGCAGCGCACGGGATTCACCCGAAGCTTCGCCCGTACCCATCATCGCCTTGCCCATCTCGCGCATGACCGTGCGGACGTCGGCGAAGTCGAGATTGATGAGACCTTCCTTGACCATCAGGTCGGTGATGCAGGCCACGCCCGAATAGAGCACCTGGTCGGCCATCGCGAAAGCGTCGGCAAACGTCGTTTCCTTGTTCGCGACCCGGAACAGATTCTGGTTCGGGATCACGATCAGCGTATCGACGTGCTTGGCGAGGTCTTCGATGCCCTGCTCCGCGGCACGCATGCGGCGCGAGCCTTCGAAATCGAAGGGCTTGGTCACGACGCCGACCGTGAGAATGCCGAGTTCCTTCGCGACGCGCGCAATGACCGGAGCCGCACCCGTACCGGTGCCGCCGCCCATGCCTGCGGTGACGAACACCATGTGCACGCCTTGCAGCATATCCTGCACTTCGCCGACCGCTTCTTCGGCGGCGCACTTGCCGACCTCGGGATGCGAACCTGCGCCCAGACCGTTGAGACCCATCTGGATCACGCGCTTCGCTTTCGACGACACCAGCGCCTGCGCGTCGGTATTGGCGACCGCGAATTCGCAGCCCTGTAATCCCGCCGCGATCATGTTGTTGACGGCGTTGCCGCCGGCGCCACCGACACCGAACACGACGATGCGCGGTTTCAACTCCCGGATATCCGGCATCTGCAGATTGATCGTCATTGCATCACCCTTTGCGGCGGTAGTTGCCGCGCCTACTGAACTCTCACTGCCGGGATACGCCGGCACGCCTTCGTCGATCATCAGAAACTTTCCTTGAACCAGCGCCCGACACGCCGGAGATAATTGCCTTCATGCGGAGCGAGCCGCCGCCGCGGTTCGAAATGTTCGCGTCCGGCAAATTGCGGATAGGCGGCGAGACCCGCCGCGACCGCGAATGCCGGCCCCTGTGCTACGCGATTGAGACCCGCGGCCGCCCGCGGCACGCCGATGCGTACGCTTGCGCCGAACATGCGGCTCGCAAGTTCGCCGATGCCGCCGAGCTGCGCGCCGCCGCCGGTCAGCACGATGCGGCGCCCGGTCAGGTTCAGAATGCCCGCGGAGGAAAGGCGCTCGTGCAGCATCTCGAAAATCTCGTCGATGCGGGCGCGTGCGATACGGATCACATGCGCGCGGGTGGTGGAATTGCCGGGGTCGCGCGGGTTGCCGTCGATCGAGGGCACCATGATGAGATCGGTGTGATCGGAGCCGCCCTCGATCACGTCGCCATACAGCGTCTTGATGCGCTCGGCTTCCGCGAGCTTGGTCGAAAGACCGCGCGCGAGATCCTGGGTTACGTTGAAGCTGCCGACCGCGATGCCGTCCATGTGCACGCAGGTTTCGTTCACGAAAGCGGCGAGCGTCGTGGTGCCGGCCCCGAGATCGATCACGGTCGCGCCGAGTTCCGCCTCGTCGTCGGAGAGTGCGGCGATGCCCGCGGCATAGGGCGCCGCGATCATGCCCTCGACCGAGAGATGGCAACGCTCGACACAGAGAATGAGGTTTTGCAGCGCCGGATAGTCCGCGGTCGCGACATGCAGATCGACCGCGAGCGTACGGCCGAGCATGCCGCGCGGGTCCTGAATATTGGAAACGTCGTCCAGATGATAGGCGATCGGAATCGAGTGCAGGACTGCGCGGCCTTCGCGCACGGAGTGCACGCTCGCAGCATCGAGCACGCGCGCGATGTCGCCACCTTCGACCGACGAGCCGGGCACGCGAACCGAGGCCGCGAAAGATTCGCTGCCAAGCCGTCCGCCGGTGACAGAGAGAATGACCGATGCGATCTCGACCTTGGCCGAGCGCTCGGCCTGATCGACTGCGCGGCGGATGGATTCTTCCGCCGCTTCGATATCGACCACCGTGCCGGCCTTGATGCCGTGCGAGCGGGTATGGCCAAACCCGATCACCTCGACCGAATGCGTGCGGTTGCGCGGCATGTCGCGGCCGCGCTCCGCCTTGAGCTTCGCGATCACGCAGGCGATCTTGCTCGTGCCGATGTCGAGCGCGGCAACGATCGTCGAGCGCTTGTTGCCCAAAGGCTTCATGCGGGGCGCGATCATGACGCCCCCTTCTTCTTAGCGGGCGTGCGCTGCGCGTCGTAGGCGCCCGCCGCCGCGTCGGACATGCGGACGATGACCTGGCCGGGGATGCGCAGGTCGATGATGTCGATGTCGCGGGAGAAGATTTTCTGGTCGCGCGAGAGCTTGGTGAGAGACTCGAACGCGGCGATCAGATTGGTTTCCGGCAGGCGGACGTCCATGCCGTTCGTGAGCCGCAGGTTCCAGCGCCGTTCCGCGACATACACGGCGCCATAGACTTCGGCCTTGATCGCGGGGAAACGATCGAGCACCGAAAGAAAATCGTGCGCAGCCTTGGCCGCGCCCATGCCGACGACGAGCGGAAGTTTTTCGGGCCGCTCGGCTACTTCCTCGAGCACCGTGCCGTCGCGCGCGACGATCGCAAGCTTGCCGTTGCGCTGCCACAGCGCAAACGCTTCGCGCTCGATGACTTCGATCTCGATGCGGTTCGGATAGAATTTCCGCACGACCGCATCGGCGATCCAGGGATTCGATTTCAGTTTGTCGCGCGCGACATCCGCGTTCAAAAGCACGAGCGAAGTGCGCGGCGTAATTCCCGCCGCTTCGAGGATCTGCTCGCGCCGCAGGCGGTTGTGCCCGCGCACTTCGGCGTCGGCGATTTCGAAGCCCGCGAAGTACGCGATCCTGTCGCCTGCTTCCGTGAGCGCCTCGTTGACGGCCGGCATGTGCCCGCCGCGCACGGTGCCGAGCGCGAGCGCGCCGCCGAAGATCGCGATCACGAGCAGCGTTTCCGCCGCGCGAACGGATTTCTTGTGCGAGAGATTGACGAGTACGCGGCGGAAGAGAAGCGAGAATTTGCTCGGAGCGGACGCAACGATAAGCGCGCCAGCCGGGGAAGCCCGGCGGCTCATCGATTCAAAGAAGCGTCCTCCACGATCCATTTCACCAGTCCGCCGAACGACATGCCGCGATATGCGGCAAGCTCGGGCACCAGCGAGGTCTCGGTCATTCCGGGTTGGGTGTTCACTTCAAGGCAGAAAAGCCCGCCCGAACCGTCTGAACGGTTATCAAAGCGGAAATCCGCCCGGCTAATTCCCCGGCAGCCGAGGGCGCGGTGCGCCTTAAGGGCCAGAATCTGCGCTTCCTGGTAAATATTCGGTTTAATCCGGGCCGGAAGAATGTGGCGGGAACCGCCGGGGGCGTATTTGGCCTCGTAATCGTAGAACCGGGTGGTGGATTCGATCTCGATGACGTCGAGGGCCTCGTCCCCCATGACCGCACAGGTGAGTTCCATCCCCGGGATATAGCGCTCAGCCAGCAGGAGTTCCCCGTGCTTCCAGTCCGGCCGGGTCAGCTCCTGCGGCGGGTGCTGGTGCTCTTCGGTGACGATAAAGACCCCCACGGAGGAGCCTTCGGCCACCGGCTTCAGGACATAGGGCCGCGGCAGTACATGCCCCTTGGCGGCTTCGGCGCGGGTCACGACCCTGCCTTCCGCCACCGGCACGCCGGCGGCCTGCATCACGATCCGCGCCTGGCCCTTATCCATGGCAAGCGCCGACGAGAGCACCCCGGAATGGGTGTAGGGGATGCCCAAGACCTCCAGCACGCCCTGAATGGTGCCGTCCTCACCGGGAACGCCGTGCAGCACGTTGAAGGCGGCGTCGGGTTTCAGATCGGCGAGCACCTGCGCGATGTTGCGCTGAACGTCGACGCGGGTGACGCGATAGCCCTCGCCTTCGAGCGCATCGGCGCAGGCCTTGCCGGAGCGAAGCGAGACTTCCCGCTCCGCCGACCAGCCACCCATCAGAACCGCGACATGCTTCGTCATGCGGAGACCTTATCAGCGGGAACGCCGATCCTCTTAATTTCCCACTCCAGCTGCACGCCCGAATGTTCCTTCACGCGGCGGCGGACTTCCTCGCCGAGACCTTCGACATCCGCGGCGGTGGCGTTGCCGCGGTTGATGAGAAAGTTGCAGTGAAGTTCCGACACCTGCGCATCGCCGATAACAAGCCCGCGGCAGCCCGCGGCATCGATCAACTGCCAGGATTTGTGCCCCGGCGGATTCTTGAAGGTCGAGCCGCCGGTGCGGCTCTTGATCGGCTGCGTCGCTTCGCGCCGCTCGGTGATGCTTTCCATCTCGGCGGCGATCTCGTCCTTGTTTCCGGGCTTCGCCTGAAACAGCGCTTCCGTGAATATGTATTCGTCCGGCACCGAACAGTGACGATAGGAGTAGCCCATGTCGGCATTCGAGAACGTCACCATCTCGCCTGCGCGCGAAACCGCATTCGCGCGAATGAGCACGTCTTTGGTTTCGCCGCCATACGCGCCGGCGTTCATGCGCAATGCGCCGCCGATTGCGCCCGGCACGCCGCGATAGAACGCGAGCCCGGCGAGCGAAGCGTCAGCGGCGGCGCGAGCGACCTTCACATCCGGAACGGCTACTCCCGCGCGGATTTTTGTCTCTTCCTCGACGACAACGTCGGTAAAGCCACGCGCCATGCGGATCACGACACCCGGCACGCCGCCGTCGCGCACGATCAGGTTAGAGCCGAGGCCGATCACCGTCACCGGATGATCCGGAACACTCGCAAGAAAGTAAGCAAGGTCCTCTTCGTCCGCGGGCGTGAACAGAACCTGTGCCGGGCCGCCGACGCGAAACCAGGTGATTTCGGCAAGCGACTGGTTCGCGAGCAGCCGCCCGCGCAGCTTGGGTGCTGCGGCTATCAATTCAGGCAGGAGATCAGCAAATGACACGAACGCTTCTCTTACTTGTCATGGCCGGGCTTGTCCCGGCCATCCACGCCTTTACTGCGGCACGACTTAAAAGACGTGGATGCCCGGCACAAGGCCGGGCATGACGAAGTAAACTTCGTCACTTCTTCGCAGCCAATTCGCCGGGAAGCGCGTAGGCCCATTGCGTGATGTTGCCCGCGCCAAGCAGCACGACATAGTCGCCCTTCTTCGCGAGTGTCGCGACCTTGCCCGCAAGCTGCTCCGGCCCGTCGAGCGGGATCACGTCGCGATGTCCGCGTGAGCGCATGCCCGAAACCAATGCATCGCGGTCGATACCCGGGATCGGCGCCTCGCCTGCCGGGTAGACCGGCACCACGATGACGTGATCCGCGTCGTTGAAACAGGTGCAGAACTGGTCGAACAGCGCCTGCAATCGCGTATAGCGATGCGGCTGCACGACCGCGATGACCTTGCCTTGCGTGGATGCGCGCGCGGCTTTCAAGACAGCCGCGATCTCGACCGGGTGATGACCGTAATCGTCGAAGATCACCGCACCGTTCCATTCGCCGGTCTTGGTGAAGCGGCGCTTCACGCCGCCAAACCCGGCGAGCGCCGTACGGATTTTGTCGTCGGCAATCCCAAGCTCATGCGCGACCGCGATCGCGGCAGTCGCGTTCAATGCGTTGTGATGCCCCGGCATCGGCAGCTTGAGGTTTTTGATGTGATGTTCGGCGCGGCCTTCGCGCGCCTGAAACAGCACGCCGAACTGCGCAACGCCGCCGTCGAGCTTCACGTCGACGAGCCGCGCGTCCGCCTGCGGGTTCTCTCCATACGTGATGACGCGGCGGTCGGCGATGGTGCCGACCATGTCCTGCACCACGGGATGATCAATGCACATCACGGCGAAGCCGTAGAACGGCACGTTCTCCACGAAAGAGCGGAACGCCTTCTTCACCGCATCGAACGTGCCGAAATGATCGAGATGTTCGGGATCGACGTTGGTCACGATCGCGACATTCGCGGGCAGTTTCAGGAACGTGCCGTCCGACTCGTCGGCCTCGACCACCATCCAGTCGCCGGTGCCGAGGCGCGCGTTGGTGCCATAGGCATTGATGATGCCGCCGTTGATCACGGTCGGGTCGAGCCCGCCGCCATCGAGAAGTGCTGCGACCATCGAAGTGGTCGTAGTCTTGCCGTGCGTTCCCGCGATGGCGATGCAGGATTTCAGCCGCATCAACTCAGCGAGCATTTCCGCGCGGCGGACCACCGGCAGGCGCTTGGCGCGAGCGGCGATCAGTTCCGGATTGTCGGCCTTGATCGCCGACGAAACCACGATCACTTCCGCGCCCTCGACGTTTTCAGCCTTGTGGCCGACCGCGACCTCGATGCCGTGCCCGCGCAGGCGCTTCACATTCGCGCTGTCGGCCACATCCGAGCCGCGCACCGGATAGCCGAGGTTCGCGAGCACTTCGGCGATGCCGGACATGCCGATGCCGCCGATACCGATGAAATGGATCGTGCCGAGTTTGAGGGGAAGCTTCATTGAATCCGCGCCGGAGATTTACGGCACTACTCCTGCCACCTTCATGACCAGATCGGCAAGCCGTTCGGCCGCATCCAGCCTGCCTTCCGCCTTCGCGGCTTTCGTCATCGCCTGCAACCGCGGCGGATCAGCGAATAAAGCGGTCAATTCCGAGGCCAGTCGCGCGGAAGTGAAGTCGCTCTGGCGGATCAGTACCGCGCCGCCCACGCCCGCAAGCGAGGACGCATTTGCAAGCTGGTCCTGGTCGATCGCTCCCGGCAGCGGCACGAGGATCGAAGGTCTGCCGATGGCAGCAAGCTCAGAAACGGTGCTTGCACCTGAGCGTCCGATCACGAGATGCGAGGCCGCGATCTTCGCAGGAAGATCGGAGAAGAACGGCGCAAGCTCCGCCTTGATGTTGTGCCTACGGTAGATCGACTGCGCCTCCGCAAGATCCTCTTCGCGGCTCTGCTGCACGACCGCAAGGCGCGAGCGGAATTTTTCATCGAGCAGGCCGAGTGCGCCGGGCACGATCTCGCTCATCACGCGCGCACCCTGACTGCCGCCGAAGACGACGAGCTTCAGCGGCGATGTATCCGTGATCAACGGATATTCCATCTGCGCAGCTGCGGCGACCGCCGGCCGCACCGGATTGCCCGTCCGCGTCGCCTTGTATTCGAGCGAAGCCTCCGCCGTGTTCGGATAGCCGGTCGCGATGGCGCTCGCGAATTTCGCGATCAGCCGGTTCGCGCGGCCCATGACGGCATTGGCGTCATGAATGGCCGTGGGAATGAACAAGAGCTTCGCCGCAAACAGCGGCGGCAGCGTCGGATAGCCGCCGAAACCGACCACCGCCTTCGGACGAAGTTTCAGCAGCAGGAAGATCGAACGCAGCGTCCCCAGGCCTAGCCGGATAAACGTAAGAAGAATCCGAAACGGATTGCCGCCGCGCAGCGTATCGGCAGGAACGACATGCACCTCGCCCGCCGGAAATCTTCCGAGATAATTCGAAACGCGATGATCGGTGACGAGATCGACGCGGAACCCGCGCGCGACCAGCGCGCCCGCAAGCGCTTCGGCGGGAAACAAGTGTCCGCCGGTACCGCCCGCCGCGAGCAGGATCAGCGGCGCTTTCGCGCCGCCGCTCATGCGTGCGCGCCTCGCGGCGCGTAATCTTCTTCGATGTCGCGCAGGCGCGGATGCTTACGCGTGAGCGCGATCAGCATGCCCATTCCAAATGCCAAAGAGATCAACGACGAACCGCCATAAGAAACGAAGGGCAATGTCATGCCTTTCGCCGGCACGAGATGCAGGTTCACCGCCATCGCGATCGAGGATTGCAGGCCGAAGAGCAAAGTGATCCCGGCAATCGCGAGCCGCACGAACGGGTCCTCCTCGCGCGAGGCGTGCCAGAGCCCGCGCAGCACGACAAAGGAAAACAGCGCGACGAGAATAAGACAGAGCACGATGCCAAATTCCTCAGCAGCGACCGCGAAGATGAAGTCCGCGTGGCCGTCGGGAAGAATACGCTTCACGGTACCCTCACCCGGGCCTTTGCCGAGCCAGCCGCCGCGCATGAAAGATTCGATCGCGGTGTCGATCTGGAAGGTGTCGCCGGATTCCGGATTGATGAAGCGGTCGATGCGCGATCGCACATGATGGATCGAATGATAGGCGATCGCGAGCGCGGAGAGCGCAGCGCCGCCGATGCCCGCGACCCACACCCAGCGCAGGCCCGAGACGAAGATCAGCGCACACCAAACGAGCGCGATCAGCACGGTCTGGCCGAAGTCGGGCTGGCGCACGAGCACAAATATCACCGCCGCAAGCGACGTGACTGCGAACGCCGTCGAAGGCATCTGCGGGTTGCGCTTCGCTTCGGAAAAGACCCAGGCCGTCAGCACGATGAAAGCGGGTTTCAGAAACTCGGACGGCTGCAGGCTGAAGCCGAAGATCGAAAGCCAGCGCCGCGCGCCCTTGATCTCCGCGCCCAAGAACGGCGTCAGCGCGACCAGCACGAAACTCACCGCAAACACGATCAGGGCGGCGCGCCGGATCTGCCGCGGATTGAGCATGGACGTTGCCGTCAGCACGAGAACCGCGGGCACGAGATAGAGCGCCTGACGATGGACGAAATAGAACGGATCGACGCCGAGGCGGGTTGCAAGCGGCGGCGAAGCCGCCAGCAGAAGAATGATTCCGAGCAGCACGATCGAAAACAGCGCGCCCAGGAGCAGGCGATCGACCGTCCACCACCATTCGCCGAACAGCGTTCTTTGCGCGCGCGAAACCACTCTCGTCCGTCCCCTTAACAGTCCTTAACGGACCATAGAGCGAACCAGTGAACGGAACGTATCTCCCCGGACCTCGAAGTTCGGGAACTGGTCGTAGGATGCGCAGGCTGGCGAAAGCAGCACCACAGAATGCGGCAGGTTCGCAGCTTCGGCGTCCCTCGCGGCCTCCGCGAGCGCCTTGTCGAGCGTGCCGGAGATCGTGTGCGGAACCGCGCCCAATTGCCGCGAGAAAGCCTCCGCAGACTCGCCGATCAGATAGGCCTTCTTGATCCGCGGGAAATAACCCTCGAGACCCGTGAGCCCGCCCTCCTTGGGCTTGCCTCCAGCGATCCAGAAAATCTCGGTGAAGCTCGCGAGCGCACGCGCCGCGGCGTCGGCGTTCGTCGCTTTCGAGTCGTTGATGAAAAGAATGTTGCCCTTGCGGCCGACTTCTTCCATCCGGTGTGCGAGTCCCGGGAAACTCTTCAATGCCGCCGCGATCTGCTGGAACGGAATTCCGAGCGCGTATGCGGCCGCGAAGGCGCAGGCCGCATTCTGCGCGTTGTGCGCGCCGCGCAGACTGCCGATACCCGTGAGCGCCGCCGAATAGAGATTGGCGCCGCCCTCCGCGAGCGTGATGCGCTCGCCTTCCAGAAAAATTCCATCCGATAGCGGACGGCGCATGGAAACGCGCACGACGCGCGTTCCCGCCCGTTCGGCGCGGTCGGCAATCGCCGCGGACTGGTTGTCGTCAACGCCGACGATTGCATTGCCGTCCCGCTGCACGCCGGCGATCAGCCGCGCTTTCACGCTCGCGTAATTCTCGAACGTGCCGTGACGGTCGATGTGATCCGGCGACAGGTTCAGAAGTAGTCCGACTGAAGGATCGATCGACGGCGACAGATCGATCTGGAACGAAGAACATTCGATCACATGCACGCGCGACATCGACGGCGGTTCGAGCGCGAGAATAGGCGTGCCGAGATTGCCGCCGAGACCGACGTCGCGGCCCGCGCTCGAAAGGATATGCGCGATCAGCGAGGTCGTGGTCGATTTGCCGTTGGTGCCGGTGATCGCGACGAAAGGCGCATTGGGTGCAATCGCTTTCCGCTCGCGGCAAAAGAGTTCGATGTCGCCGATCACTTCTACGGCCGCGTTGCGCGCGAGCCCCACGCTCCAGTGTGGGGCGGGATGGGTCAGCGGCACGCCCGGTGCGAGCACGAGCGCCGCGACACTACTCCAGCCGATTTCGCGCAGATCTTTCGTTTCGATCTTTTTCGCGCGCGCTTTCTCGACGCTCGACGCGGTATCGTCCCAGGCGATTACATTTGCGCCGCCCGCGATCAGCGCTTCCGCCGTCGCGATACCGCTCGCGCCAAGGCCGAACACCGCGACCGTCTTGCCGCGGAATGTCGTGACCGGCGTCATCTTCCGGTTTCTCAGCGCAGCTTCAGCGTCGAAAGACCGGCAAGCGCGAGCACGACCGAGATCACCCAGAAGCGGATCACGACCTGCGCCTCGGTCCAGCCGAGCTGTTCGAAGTGATGGTGGATCGGCGCCATCTTGAAGATGCGCTTGCCGGTGAGCTTGAAGGAAGCCACCTGCACGATCACGGAAACGGCTTCCAGCACGAACAATCCGCCGACCACGGCAAGCACGATCTCGTGCTTGGTCGCGACCGCGACGGTTGCGAGCAGCGCGCCGAGCGAGAGCGAGCCGGTGTCGCCCATAAAAATCTGCGCGGGCGGCGCATTGAACCAGAGGAAGCCGAGACCCGCGCCGATCACGGCGCCGCAGACGATGGCAAGTTCGCCCGAACGCGGCACATGCGGAATGCCGAGATACCCGGCGAAGCTCGCGTTACCGACGAGATAGGCGATCAGCGCGAAGCTCGCCGCCGCGATCATGACCGGCACGATGGCAAGACCGTCGAGGCCGTCGGTGAGATTGACCGCGTTGCCCGCGCCGACAATCACGAAAGCGCCGAACGCGACGATGCCCCAGCCGAGATAAATGTAGATGTCCTTCAGGAACGGCACCGCGAGCGAATATTTGATTGCGGGGTTCGATATCCGCGTGATCGCGTAAAGCGCGATCAGCGCGACGATCACCTCGACCACAAGCCGCAGCCGCGCCGAGAAGCCGGCATGCGTCTGGCGCGTCACTTTCAGGTAGTCGTCATAGAGACCGATCAGGCCGAACGAGAGCGTGACCCCGAGCACGACCCATACATAAGGGTTCGCGAGGTTCGCCCAGAGCAGCACCGAGACGATGAGACCCGAAAGGATCATGAGCCCGCCCATGGTCGGCGTGCCCTTCTTGTTGATGAGGTGCGATGCGGGACCGTCCGCGCGGATCGGCTGTCCCTTGCCCTGCTTCACGCGCAGTAGCGCGATGATCTTCGGCCCGAACAGGAAGACGAAAAAAAGCGCGGTGATCACCGCGCCGCCGGTGCGGAAGGTGATGTAACGGAAAACGTTGAGACCGGGGATGACGTCGTTGAATTGCGCGAGCCAGTAAAACAAAAGCGTCTCCTTACACCGGATTTTCGGCCGGCGCGGGCACGCCGAATTTCTGCACGAGCGACTTCACGATCCTGCCCATGCCGCTCGCGTTCGATCCTTTGACCATTACCGCATCCCCTCCCTGCAAGGCGGCGGTAACCTGCGGCTCCAGCGCATCGGCATTCTTCGCATAGCCTCCCCGCATCCCGGAAGGAAGCGCCTCCCATAGCGAATGCATCAGAGAACCGGAACAAAGCACAAGATCAATTTTTCCTGAGGCCAGACTTTGTGCAAGTTCTGCATGCCGCTGCGGCGCTTCCGGCCCGAGTTCGAGCATGTCGCCCAGAACCGCGATGCGGCGGCCCTGTTTGCCGACCGGCGCGCGGGACAACACCTCGATTGCGGCTGCCATGGATGCCGGGTTGGCGTTGTAGCTCTCGTCGATCAGAAGGCCTTCCCCGCCCGGCAGGCGCAGTGGCACTCTGCGGCCACGCCCCGGCGGCGGCACCAGATTCCCGAGCGCGAGCGCGGCCTTCGCAAGATCGGCACCCATCAATTTGGAGGCAGCGAGCACCGCAAGCGCATTCATCGCGAGATGCTTTCCCGGCGCGCCCAGCTTGAACATTAGTTTCTCGCCGAAGATTTCGGCGTGAACGGTGGACGAATCTTCCTGCAAGGCGAGATCGATCAGACGCACATCGGATTTCGGATCTGCGCCGAAGCCCACGATCCGCGAAACCTTCGCGGCCTTCGCCGCCGCCTCCAAACGCGAATACTGGCTATTGTCGCGGTTGAGGATCGCGGCACCGCCGGGTTCAAGTCCGAGGAATATTTCCGCCTTCGCGTCGGCGATCGCCTCGATCCCGGAGAAATATTCGAGATGCACCGGCTCGATCGTGGTGATGATCGCGACATGCGGGCGGACGAGCTTCACCAGCGGCGTGATTTCGCCCGCGTGATTCATGCCGATTTCGAACACGCCGAACTTCGCATCCTTTGAAAGCCGCGATAGCGAAAGCGGCACGCCCCAGTGATTGTTGAAAGAAGCGCTCGACGCATGCGTCTCGCCGCTGGGGCTAAGCGCCAAACGAAGCGCTTCCTTGGTGCCGGTTTTTCCGGCCGAGCCGGTGACGGCAACGATCTTCGCGTTCGAGCGCGCACGCGCGGCAGCGGCGGCATCGCGCATCGCCTGCAATGTTTCTTTCACGACAAGGAGCGCGGCATCCGGAAACTTTCCTGCCGACGCTTCGTCAACGACCGCAAGCGAAGCGCCCTTTTCCAGCGCCGCTTCCACATAATCGTGGCCGTCGAGCCGGTCGCCTTTGATCGCAACGAAAGCTTCGCCCGGCGCGATCGTGCGCGTGTCGATGGATACGCCTGCGATGTTCTCCTGTACCGCGCCCTGCAATCTGCCGCGCGCGGCCGTCGCCAGTTCCTGCGCGGTCCATAGCGGGTTCGCGATACTCATGCCCGGTCCTTCAACGCGGCGCTGACCGCTTCATGATCGGTATAGGGAATGATGCGGTCGCGCAGGATCTGGCCGCTTTCGTGACCTTTGCCCGCAATCAGCAGCACATCGCCCTGTTGCAAATCATGCACCGCCGTTCGCACGGCTTCGCGGCGATCCGCGATTTCGGCAGCGCCCGGCGTTTCCTGCATGATCGCATGGCGGATCGACGCCGGATCTTCGCTGCGCGGATTGTCGTCGGTGACGTAAATTTGATCGGCGTGCTTTGCCGCAACCGCGCCCATCAGCGGGCGCTTGCCGGGATCGCGGTCGCCGCCCGCGCCGAAAACCACCGCAAGCTTGCGCTTCACATAAGGCCGTAGCGCAGTGAGTGCATTTTCCAAGGCGTCCGGCGTATGCGCGTAGTCGATGAAGATCGGCGCGCCGTTCATCTCGCCGGCCAGTTCGAGGCGGCCGGAAGCGCCTTTCAGATTTTCGAGCGCGGAAAGCACCTTCGCGGTGTCGCTTCCCGTCGTTATCGCAAGCCCTGCCGCGACCAGCGCGTTCGAAACCTGAAACCCGCCGACCAGCGGCAGTTTCACGGAATGCTTTTTCCCATCGGCGAGGATTTCGAGGCGCTGCGCGAAGCCGTCAATCTCGGTATTCACAAGCTGAAGATTTTTCCCGGCCCGTCCGACACTGAAATATTTCAGGTCGCGGCGCTTCGAAATTTCTTCCACACGCTCGGCATCTTCCTCGTCGGCATCGGCGATCGCCGCAGCACCCGCCGGGAGCAGCGTATCGAACAGGCGCATCTTTGCCGCGCGGTAATCGTCGAACGTCTTGTGATAGTCGAGATGATCGCGCGTAAGATTCGTGAACGCGCCGGCAGAAAGCCGCACGCCGTCGAGCCGCCGCTGGTCGAGCCCATGCGACGACGCTTCCATCGCCATATGCGTGACACCCTGGCCCGCGAGCCGGTCGAGCAGTTCGTGCAGCGAAACCGGATCGGGTGTCGTGAGGCTGCCCGTGACTTCGCCCGACGGTGCGACGAGCCCGATGGTTCCGACGCTTGCAGCCTGTTTGCCGAGCGCTGCCCAGATTTGCCGCACGAAGGAAGCGACGGAGGTTTTTCCGTTAGTGCCGGTGACGGCAATCATGATCTGCGGCTGGCGCGGGAAGATTTTCGCCGCCGCCAAAGCGAGCGCGCGGCGAACGTCTTCGACGCGGACAAACGGAACCTTCCGGTCGAGACCGGCGGGCCGCTCGCCTTCGCCGATCACGACGCTCGCGCCGTGTGCCACTGCGTCGTTTGCGAACTTCGCGCCGTCGGCCTTCGCGCCGGAGATTGCGAAGAAGGCGTAGCCCGGCTTCGCATTCCTGCTGTCCGTAGTAATGCCGGTTATGCGCACGCCTTCCGGCGCGCCGGCATCGAGAATTTCGCGAAGATCAAACGTGAGCGCCATCATCCATCCTGGCAGGCGCGGATGCACTAGTTTGCAGCGTTCCGCAACTGAAGCATGCTCTGCGCAGTCGGCAGGTTCGTACGCGGCTCGACGCCAAGGAGCGGCGCGATCCGCGCGATGATTTTGCCTGCAACGGGCGCTGCGTTCAAACCGGCGGTCGCCGCTGCCGCGCCCTGCTCTTTCTGCGGCTCGTCGAGCATCACGAGCACGAGATACTTCGGCTTGTCGGAAGGGAAGACGCCCATGAACGCGGTGAGCAGCTTGTTCTTGGAATAGCGGCCGCGCTCCACCTTCTCGGAAGTGCCGGTCTTGCCGCCGACGAAGTAGCCCTCGACTTCGGCGCGCTTGGCGCTGCCGACTTCGACGTTGAGGCGCATCAGATAGCGCATCTGGTCCGAGGTCGATTTTTTGACCACGCGCGGCGCATCTTTCCGCGCCTCGGCTTCGGTGCGGCGCAGGAAGGTCGGCTCGATCAGGTAACCGCCGTTGACGAGCGCCGCAGTCGCCTTGACGGCCTGCAACGGCGTCACCGAGAGGCCGTGCCCGAACGCGATCGTCACCGTATTGATCTCGCCCCACGGATTGGGGATCAGCGGCATCGCGCTCTCCGGCAGTTCCGTGCGCAGGCGATCGAGCAATCCCATCTTCTTCAGGAACGCCTTGTGCGCATCGACGCCGAGCGCAAGCGCCATGCGCGCAGAACCGATGTTCGACGAGTAGGTGAAGACTTCCGGAACGGTGAGCACGCGGCGCTGCGGATGAAAGTCGTGAATGGTGAACTTGCCGTACTTCAGCGGTTGCGTCGCGTCGAAGCGCGACTCGAGCGTCACCTTGCCGCTGTCCAGCGCCATCGCGGTCGTCAGCGCCTTGAACGTCGAACCCATCTCGAACACGCCGGTCATCAGGCGGTTGAAACGCGATGGGTCCTTCGGCGAACTCGGCTTGTTCGGATCGAAATCCGGCAGCGACACCATCGAAACGATCTCGCCTGTGTTTACGTCGATCACGAGCGCGTTGGCGGCCTGCGCCTTGAAGCGCTCCTTGCCCGCGATGAGTTCGTCGCGAACCGCATGCTGCACGTCGAGGTCGAGCGCGATCTCGACCGGCGCGAGATTGTGATTGGTGGCAAAGCCCGCGCGGTGCAGCGCGCTCAAACCGCCGCCGTCGATCCACTTCTCGAGCCCGAGAATGCCCTGGTTGTCGACATTCACCTGCCCGAGTACATGCGCGGCAAGCGCCGCGTTCGGATAGACGCGCTTGTATTCTTTCAGGAAGCCGATCCCCGGCAGGCCGAGGCGATAGATAGCCTTCTGCTGCTCCGGCGTGATTTCGCGGCGCAGCCAGGCGAAATAGCGCTTCGAGCTAAGGCGGGACCTGAGTTCGGCGCGGTCCAGATCGGGCAGGATTTTCAGAAGGAGATCGGTCGCCTCATCGACATCGATGATGCGGTGCGGCTCCGCAAACAGGGAAGGCGTGCGCACGTCGGTCGCAATCAGCCGGCCGTTGCGGTCGACGACATCCGGGCGCGCCTGCGCGACGGCATCGGCAGCTTTTGCTTTTTGCGAGGCGCTCTGCTCTCGCGCAACGCCGAAATAGATCAGTCTTCCGGCAATCACCCCGTAGACGCAGGCGAAGGCGATCAGCAGCAAAACAATGCGCGCACGCGCGACACCCGCGCCCGCCTTGCGCAGCGACAGGTGCGAAACCATGTTCTGGAGCCAGCCAAGACGATGCATCACTGTCGCTCCACCGAACCGGTCGAGATTTCATCCGGCGTATTCGCATTCGCCTGCGGTTCGGGCAGCGTCTGCAAAATATCGCCGATCGGATCCGGCTGTTTCGGACGTTCCGGCAGCGTGCTGATACTGCCGAAGCGTTTCGCTTCCACCGGCTTCATCTTGAGATAGCGGACTGCAAGTTCCTGAATGCGATCCGGGGAAGAGAGCTTCGCCCATTCCGCCCGCGCGGATGCGATGCGGTCCTTCTCGGCGCGAATTTCGTTCCGGAGTTTCTGCACCTGCTGGGCTTCGCGGGTCGCATTGTATTTGATGTCATAGACGTAGCCCGCAGCCGCGAGCAGGCTCATCACGATAAGACAGTGCAGGAGACGCAGCATCAGCGCGCCTCCCCTTCGAGCGAAGGCAGCTTCGCAAGCAACGAGGCCAGCGGGTCGTCATGCTGTGCTGGCGCCTCGGTCCGCTCGGCAACGCGCAGCTTTGCGGAACGCGCCCGCGGATTTGCCTTGAGTTCTTCTTCGCCCGCGGCGAGCGCCTTGCGCGAGATTGCCTTGAAGCTGGAAGGCGCGGCCTTCGCTTCCGGCGCATGACGCGAGGTTGCCGGCGCTTGCGAACGCGCGGTAATGAAGGTTTTCACCAGCCGGTCTTCAAGCGAGTGGAAGGAAATTGCCGCGAGCACACCGCCCGCTTTCAGAAGCTGTTCCGCCGCAAGCAGGCCGTGTCCGATCTCGCCAAGCTCGTCGTTCACGTAGATGCGAAGCGCCTGGAAGGTCCGTGTCGCGGCATCGATGTCGCCCGGCTTCGAATGAATTGCCTCGCGAAGAATCTTCGCAAGCGCGCCGGTCGTCGCGATTTCATTTTCCTTGCGCGCCTCGACGATCGCGCGGGCCGCGAACTTCGCCTTCTTCTCTTCGCCGAGCACGGAGATGATGCGGTAAAGATCGCGCTCGTCATATTTATTTACGACATCGGCAGCGCTGACACCGCTCGCGCTCATGCGCATATCGAGCGGTCCGTCGAAGCGAAACGAGAAGCCGCGCTCGGCTTCGTCCAGCTGCATCGAGGAAACACCGAAATCGAACAGGATGCCGTCTACCTGATCGAAGCCGTGACGCGGCGCGATCTCCAGCATCTTGGAGAACGGCGCTTCGACCACCGTAAGCCTGCCGCCGAACTCGCTCACGACGCCGGAAGCTTCCGCGACCGTGCGCGGGTCGCGGTCGAAGCCGAGCACTTCGCAGCCCGCCGCCGCCAGGAGCGCGCGTGTGTGCCCGCCCGCGCCGAAGGTCGCGTCGATATATTTGCCGCCGTCTTTGGGTTTGAGGGAGGAAACGACCTCCCGGAGCATCACAGGAAGATGGCGAGCCGGTCCGCCAGCAGCGCCCGTTTCCGGGCGGCTGCGGCCCGCAATCATCCCGACGACGCTCCGGAAGGTTTTCCTGAAGCTCCGAGCGCCCGCCGGAAGGCGCGCACTTTCTCGGTCGCTTCCGAAAGATGCGACTGGAAGCGCTGGGGCTCCCACATCTGAAACTTGTGGCCGAGACCGACGAAGGTCACCGCGTCGGAAATCTGCGCATGTTCCTTTAAAGTGTCGGTCAGAACGATGCGGCCCTCCGAATCCGGCTTCAGCGTCTCGCTCCGCCCGAACAGCGCCGCGGAAAATTCCTCGCGCTCCTCCGAGAACGGCGGATAACGGTCGATCAGCGATTCGATTTCCGAGATAAGCGCCGAGCCGCCCGCGTCCACCGCCGGCCGGTCCAGCGCCGGATGACAGTGCAAGCCTTCGTGTCCGTCGCGCGCAAGCACGGCACGGAACGGCGCGGGAATGGAGACTCTGCCTTTGGCGTCCAGTCGCATCGTGAATGTCGACAAAAAGCGGTTCATCGGAACACCGGACGCAACGACGCCACCCAACTCCCAAGAAACGTCCAAAGGAGCGCGCATTCGGGAGCGGCGAGAGAACCTCTCGCCACGTCACCGGATCGGCCTCAGACCGGAGCGGGATGAATTGGGATATCATGGGACCCTATGGTCGTCAACGAACGCGGCACGGCAAACGCCGAGAGGCCGCGCAAAAAGCGCGGCTTCTCCACAGGCGATTAACGCGCTGTAAGGCTTAAGATTCGGTTTGCGGGGGCGTGGCCGCAGACGGCGGTTTCTTCGGGAACAGGAGCCGCTGGTACAGGAGCCCGATCCCCACCAATACCGCACCGAGGCCGATGAACGACAGCGCCCTCCAGACCCCCGTCAGCCCCGCAAGGTCGATAAAGAAGACCTTCGCGATGGTAGCGAGCATCACAGCTGCGGAAGCAAGCCGCACCGCCTTCGACTGCCGTACGATGCCGATGAGAAGCAGCAGCACCGAGAAGGCGAGCCATACAGCCGAATAGGTATAAAGCTCGGCGTCCGACGCGCCGAAGCGGTCGAGCCGCGGCCCCTGAAACATCGCGCGCACTTGCAGCGTCAGATACGCCATCATGAGCACGATCGAAGTGACCGCGGCGGCGGTGCGGAAGTTTTCGGTTCGCGTCTTCTGATAGACCACGGCAAGCAAGCCCGCGATGATCGCAGGCAGCAGATAGCCGAGCGTGAGCAAATTGATGTAGCGCCCCTCGCCGATCGAAGCGCCGGTGAAGAACGGGTTCTCGAACGTAAGAAGGCCCGCATAGATTCCGATGAAGCTGAGACCAGCGATGATCTTGCTGCCCACATCGTGCACGATGTTCTTCGTCACCATGCGCGTGCGCTCGAGGCCGATGGTCATGGCAAGCCCGACGATCACGTGCATCGCGAATTCGGTAAACGAACCGCCCTCGCGATAGATGTCGCCGCCGTTGATGTAGTGGCGGATCTGCAACGAGAAGAACAGCGCGGTGAACAGGATCGCGAGCGAGTCCGCGAAGCGCGACGGGATATCGTCCTTGCGCTTCCGGAGCAGCCACCCCGCGACCCAGAACGAGATCGCCGGCACGCCATAACCCCACAACAGCCAGTTGAAGACAGGCGTCGCGCCGAGAGCATCGCCGACGATGCGCGGCTCATAAGCGATGCGGGCGATAACGAAGAGACATGCCGCCGCCGCGAGCCAGCGCAGGAACGGAAGTCCCCGTTTGCTCTCGACGTAGGCGATGCCCGCCGCCATCAGCGCGAACGAAACCGTGAGCCAGCCTTTTTCCAGCGCGAAGGTAAGCGCGAGCGCAAGCGAGATGATCGAGCCGGTGGCGAAGATCGCGGCCGCGGAAGCCGATCCCGGCTTCGCTTCCCGCTTCGAAAGCGCCTCGGTCATGTAGGCGAAGATCGCGGCGAGCGCCACGGCAATACCGGCAAACGGAATGGAGCGCTCCCAGAGCGCGATCCGGTAGTAAAGTGCAATCATGATCGCGATCGGCGCGATGATCGCGCTTGCCGCCCACAACATGGATTGCGCGGCGGACTTCGTGCGTTCCTGCGCGAGGAAACCCGAAGCGCCGAAGAGTGCCGCAAGCACGGCGCCAAGCCACAAGTGCGAGCCGAAAGTTGCCTTGGGCAATTCCGGAACGTTGCCGGAGAGCGGTCCCGGCGCCGCAAGCGGATTCTCGAGGCGCAGTTCGACTGCCCATTGCGCGATCACGAGACCCGCGAGAATTGCTGCGGCAGGCACGGCTCCGGCCGCGGATTCCGCGCGCCACGCAATCGCGATTGTCGCCGCGCATAGAAGTGCGAAAGCGTAGAGTGCAGGAGCTTCGTGATTGCGCGCAACGACGAGTAATGCGAGCGCGAACAGATATCCCCCAAGCGCACCGGAAGAAATGCCTTCCACCTTGCCCGGCTGCGCAGGCGGCCCATAGAAAAGGCCCGACACGATCAGCGCCGCCGCGAGCGCATAACCCACGACCCCGTGGAACACATGCGGCATCAACGAGTCGCGTGCGAAGTCGTCGATCCCCGGCAGCATCCAGAATACGGCGAAGGCAACCGCCGTGATCGCGAGCCAGCGCCACAGCCGCGCGCGTGCGAGCGCAAAAGCCGCCGCGGTGACGACGGCGAGATAAATATACAGCGCCCAGTAATTGGCCTGGCCGGTCGAAACCAGAATCGGGGAAACGTAAGCGCCGACCAGCCCGAGCCCGGCGAGGATCGGGCCGTGCAGGAGTGCCGCTGCAAGCGTCGCGAGCGCGACGAGCCCCAGCGCGATGAAAGCGGCCGCGGGCGAAAGAAATCCGTAGAGCGCATAGGCTGCATAAACCGTCGCATAGGCGACGGTGGTTCCCGCGGCGGTCAGAATGCTTGGGATGTGCGCGCTCGGCACGCCCACGATGCTCGATTTGCTTTCCTTCCGGCGCATCCATTCGCCGGCAGCAACGAGAAGTGCCGCGAGAAGAAGGCCAAGGACGATACGCAGACCCGGGCCGATGAGCTCGGCCTCGATCGAGTAGCGCACGAGGAAGATGCCGCCGAGCGCGAGCGCGAGACCGCCGACCCACACGACCCAGCGCGTGCCGAACTGTTCTTCGAAACTCGTGTCGCTCTTCGGCGGAGATGCAGGACGCGGTGCGCGTGGCGGAGGCGCCGACGCGGCGGGTGCCGCTGGTTGCGCAGCGGCCGGCGTTTCGCTCACGGTTTCTGCCGGTGTCGAAGCAGCTTCCGCTCGCGGCTGCCGCGGAGGTCTGGGTGCGGCCACCACCGCAGACGGAGTTTCTATACCGAGGCGCTTCTCGATTTCGCGCAAGCGCAGATCGATTTTGCGAAGCTGATCGCTCTGCCCGATCGTCTTGAAGAAAGCGACGATCGCCATCACCGGCAAGGCAAGTATCAGCAGCCCAAGCAGCGCCCATTCCATGGCATTCCCCCGCTTCCTTAACCCCGCGCGATGCTATCGCAGGGGAGATGGGAAGCGAAGGTGTCCTCACCCCCTTGTGAAAACCCCGCGGAAGTGGAATTGCGGGCTGGAAGAACAAGAGCAAAAACCGCCGTGCAGCAGACCTTCGAAGCCGATTCCCGCTGCGTCAGCGCAGTCGCCCCCTCACCCAATGTGAGTGAGCGCACCTGTGCGCCGGATGTCCTGCTGCTGCATTACACCGGCATGCCGACTGCCGAAGGCGCGCTGCAATGGCTCTGCAATCCTGAGAGCAAGGTCTCTTCCCACTACTTCGTAGATGAAGACGGAAAAATCTCGCAACTCGTCCCCGAACGCCTGCGCGGCCATCACGCCGGCGTTTCTTCATGGGAAGGCACCACCGACATCAACTCGCGTTCGATCGGCATCGAGATCGTGAACCCGGGGCACGAACACGGCTATCGCGATTTTCTCGGCGAACAGATCGAGGCGGTGATCGCACTCTGCGCCGACATCGTATCGCGTCACAGGATCAAACCGACCCGCGTACTCGCACATTCGGACGTCGCGCCGACGCGCAAGCAGGATCCCGGCGAGAGATTTCCCTGGGAGCCGCTCTACGAAGCCGGCGTCGGACACTGGATCGCGCCGGTTGCGATCGGCGAAGGCGCACTCCTTCAGCCCGGCGACTCCGGCGCCGCGGTGAAAGCCATGCAGGCGGCGCTCAAGGAATACGGCTACGGGATTCCAACGAACGGCGCGTTCGACGAACTGACGACCGCGGTGGTGACTGCCTTTCAGCGCCACTTCCGCCCGGCGTTGATCGACGGCATCGCCGACCATTCGACGCTGCGCACGCTGGAGCGGCTGCTCGCGTCCCGCCCTGCCTGAGAACGGCGCTTCCTCGAGTGCCCGGCGGAACTTTCGGAACAACGTGCCTCCGACAGATTATGGCCCCATTTGCCATGGCATCTCCCGTCAGACCGAATACGGGGACGAGGAATCCGCTCGAAATGAAGTTCATCCGACTGGCGCTGTCCGCAGCAGCGCTCGCCGCCGTTGCGACCACATTTCCTGCCGCCGCGGAAGAAAATCCCGTTCGCCAGTTCCTGAGCGAAGAGTTCAACGCGGCATCTGAACGCGCCGAAGACGGCAGCGTTCCGGCAGCGCAGACCGCCAACCTTGGCCAACCCCGGCAAGAGCAGAACGAAAACAAGCAGAGCGAAAACAAGAAGAACGAGAATCCCTGGGCGGGATTGTCGCCTTCACCTTCGGCTGCGCCCGTTAAATCGCGGACCCCTTCGCCAAAGCGCGCGGACGACGAGCGCCATGCGCCGATCCTTGTTCTCGTCGACAAGCACGCGGCGGCGCTCGGTCTTCCCGCAGCATTCGCGCGTGCGATCGTGCGGGTGGAAAGCAACTTCAATCCGAAAGCGACCGGCCGCCAGAAAGAAGTCGGCCTCATGCAGATCAAGTACGAGACTGCGCGCGGCATCGGCTTCACCGGAACCCGCGAAGAGCTCTACGACCCCGATACGAATTTGAAGTGGGGCATGAAATATCTCGCAAGAGCATGGAAGCTCGGCGGCGCCACGCCCTGCGGCGCGGTGTTGCGCTATCAGGCCGGGCACATGGCCAAGCAGGAGACCGCGGCGTCCCGCGCCTACTGCGCGAAGGTCAACGCACACATGGCATCCGCCAACTGATCTCGAAAACGATTCACGATGAAACGGCGCGTCTTCTGTGACCCGCGCCATTTTTCTTGACGGCGGCCACGCACATCCTCATCTGTATTCCGTCAGTCGGCCGGGCAGCCGCGGCGAGCAATCGTCGAGGAAAGTCCGGGCTCCACGAAGATACGGTGCCGGATAACGTCCGGCGGGGGCGACCCCAGGGAAAGTGCCACAGAGAACAAACCGCCGGATCTTCGGATCGGGTAAGGGTGAAAAGGTGCGGTAAGAGCGCACCGCGTTCCTGGCGACAGGAGCGGCACGGCAAACCCCACCGGGAGCAAAGCCAAATAGGGATGACGCGGCCAATTCTTGCACAAGCAGAACGAGCCGGTTCTCTTCGGACCAGTCATCCGGGTTGGCTGCTTGAGGCGTCTGGTAACAGGCGTCCCAGAGGAATGGCTGCCACGTGGGGGCAACCCCGCCATACAGAACCCGGCTTACAGGCCGGCTGATACCAAGTCTGAGGAGGCCCGGCGGGACGACCGCCGGGCCTTCGCCATTACAAGTTGATGAAAAATATAGGTATCAAATTACCTTTTTCACAGGCAATTTCCCAGGAACAACCTAGCCCGATCAAGCGTTGTGCAGCGAACCGGGGCTTGCGGCGGATTTTTCCGCTTTCCCCGGGACCCGCGGGCTGGCAGCCTCGGGATCAACGCAACCAAAGGGGAGACTGAACCATGCTTCTCACCCGCCGGATTGACGTACTGGCCATCCTCGCTTCGTTCGCCTTTATCGGGGCGATCCTCCTGGGGATGTTCTGACCCAGATTTAAATTCCGCACATGGCTAGGCGCCGGGAAGCAGAAGCTTTCCGGCGCTTTTCGTTTGAGACGAAATACAACTATTTGGGGAATTTGCTATCAAATACACTTTTAAGTGACATTGATCGATTCCAGCGTACTCTACTTAAAGATGCGGCAAAACAAAACGCAACTTAAGCGTTTAGTAGGAGTACACAGGATGAAACGTATCCTTCTCTGCACGGCTGCCGCTCTGATGATCGCCATCTCCCCTGCCGCCGCTGGCGGCAAAGGGGGCGGCAAGTCCCAGAGCGTCAACGCCAACGTGAACCTCGTAACCGGTAAGGGCGGCGTTCTCGGCGCCGTTCTCGGCACGGTGAAGGGCCACAACGGCCTCAACGTGAACGCGAATGTCACGACCGGACGCGGCGGCATTCTCGGCACCGTCCTCGGCGGCCGCTAATCCCCGCGAGCCGCTGAAGGCTGCCGGAAGCACCAAGTCCCTCCCCCGCATCCGGCAGAAAGCGAAACGCTAATCCCTGGCGTTTCGGCGGGCGGTGCCTATCCCGGCTCCGCCCGCACCTAATTCTTTTCGCCTTCTTTCTTTCCGCCTTCACCAAAGCGCTTTGTGAGCGCGAGCGTCGCGGTCACCCCTTCGGCTTCCGCACCGGAGATCAAAAGCGATCTTGCGAAAGCGAACTCGCCCGCGATCCGCACGTCCTCGAAGACCTCATGCGAGACTTCGATGCCGGCAACACGGGTGCGCGAGAAAAGCGGCGCATCCCAGTATTTGCGTTGAAGCAAACGCCCGAAGATTCCGGCCGTGGTCTTGCCGCTCAGATCCCGGGAGATCTTCGCCTGCAAGGCCGTGTTGATCGTCACCGGCGATACCGGAAACGTCGTGTCCTCTGCCGTGCGCGCGAACGAAACTTCGGCACTCCACGGATCGAGTTTCGCGGCGAACGAAACATCGAACAGCATCGCATTCACGTCGGTGAAAAACTCTTCCTGCGACGGGATGCGCAGGAAAGAGAGAGTCCCCGAAAGCGAGAGATCGTCACCGCCGTATTTCGCATAAGCAGCCGTCTGCACGCGATCGTTGTCGCGGCGAAAGCCGAAAAGGTCGAGCGCCTCTTCATACTTTGTCTTCGAGAAGGCGATGGAGACACCCGCCTCGCTTTTGTCTTTCACGTAAGCGATGCCCGGCGTGATGGTTCCGCGCAGATAGCGCATCGGCTGGGGCAGGAAATCTCCGAGCAGGATATTGAGTTCGTTCAGCGATGCGAGCCGCAGATCGCCCGCCACGAAAGGGCGCAGGTCCCCGTCCGCCCGTTGCAGATGCACGCGCTGGTTCGCGAACTCGCTTCGCGTGTCGTAATTCGACGCCTGCGCAAGCGTGGTGGTCGCATCGATGGCGACATCGCTCCGGTTCTTGTTCGCGAGCCGCAAGCGAAGCCGATAGCTCTGCACCGGCTCGAACTCCTGCTTCTGATAGCGCGTGAGCGACGCCTCTCCGGTGGCACCCGTGATCCACTCACCGTGATCGCGGCCATAGGCGAAGCCCGCTTCCCAGGCGATCAGCGCCGACCCCTTGCCTCCGGGCGCAAGCAGCGGGTTGCTGTCGTAGCCGCCGCGCAGGCGAAAGCTCGCGGCGAACTCCTCTGCGGCATTCGCAGGAAACGCACATAGAAGAAAACAGAAGACGCAAAGCCGCCCGCGCATTGCGGGAGACATAAGCGGTTAGCGATAAGCGCGGCTGAAGAAAAACCTTGGCCGGGATTATTCGGCGGCTTCTCCGGGAATCTTTGCCGGATCGTAAGAGAGCAGTGGCGCGGACGAGACTCAGGCGCGCGGCGAGATCCACTCGATCATCTCGTCGGCAACCTGTTGCCAGCCGTCCTCCAGCATCATGTCATGCGCCATGTCCGGAAACATTCTCGCCTTGACGCCATAGGAGGCGGCGGTGTCGCCGACCTGTTGCGGATTGAAGATGGTGTCCACCGCTCCACCCATCACCATCAGCGGAGTACGAACTCTTTCCGGCTTGCGCAGATCGAGCATCAGCATGTCGAGAAAGGCGCGATAGGATTCGTCCTGCATCCGCTCGAAGTAACACTGCACTTTTTCCTCGTTCATGGTCTTCGAGAAGAACGCCTCGCGGACCAGTGCCGGGGTTTCGACGAGCGGCCGCAGGCTAAAGGTCGCGTTGATCCGCAGAATGATCAGCGGATGACGCGCGGTCAGCCGCATCAAAGTCGAGAACACGCCGCCCGGAGGAACGGGCGCGAGCAGCACGGCGGCAGGCGCCTGCCGGGTTTCGAGATATTTCTGGACGACGAAGCCGCCCATCGAATGACCGACAAGAATTGGCGGAGACGGAAGCCCGCCGGCAATCCGCGCGACATCCTGCACGTAATCTTCGACGCTGTGCCAGCGCAGGCTCTCATGTCCCTCGCTCGCGCCATGCCCGCGCAAACTCAGCGCATGAGACGCGAAGCCCCGCTCCGCGAAATAATCGAGAAAGCCTTGATCCCAGCACCAGGCCCCGTGCCAGGCACCGTGCACGAACAAAATCGGCGTGCGGTACTTCGCCTTGCCTACGCCTTTTGAAATCAATTCGAGCTTCATGGCCGTCTCCCCGGCAGTGTACCGGAGAAACTAGTTGCCCGCGCGCTCGCTGTCGCGGGCAAGAGCGGTCATGCGCCGAGGACTATTCTGCGGCTTCTCTGGGAATCCTTGCCGGATCGTAAGACAGAAGCGGCGCGAGCCAGCGCTCGGTTTCCTGCACGGTCCAGCTCTTGCGCGCGGCATAATCCTCGACCTGATCGCGGTCGATCCGGCCCACGCCGAAATAGGCGCTCTCCGGGTGCGAGAAATAGAGACCCGATACGGCAGCCCCCGGCCACATCGCGTAAGACTCGGTGAGCTGCACGCTCGTCGCCTTGGTCGCATCGAGGAGCTTGAACAGTGTCGCCTTCTCGGTGTGATCCGGCTGCGCGGGATAGCCCGGCGCGGGACGGATGCCGCGATATTTTTCGAGAATGAGATCTTCGTTGGTCAGAGCCTCATCCGGCTCGTAGGCCCAGAATTCCTTGCGAACGCGCTGGTGCATGCGCTCGGCAAAAGCTTCCGCAAGACGGTCGGCGAGCGCTTTGACGAGGATCGCCGAATAGTCGTCGTTCTTCTTCTTGAATTCGTCGGCCTTCTCGTCTTCGCCGATTCCGGTCGTCACGACAAAGCCGCCGATGTAATCGGGTACTTTCGTTTCCGCCGGCGCCACAAAATCCGACATCGCGATATTGGGGCGTGTGTCGTCGCGGCGAAGCATCTGCTGGCGCAACGTATGGAAGGTCGCGATCTTTTCCTTGCGGGTGTCGTCCTTGTAAACGACGATATCGTCACCGGCCGCGTTGGCAGGCCAGAAACCGATCACCGAACGCGCTTCGAACCACTTCTCCTTCACGATACGGTCGAGCAGCGCCAGCGCATCCTTATAAAGTGCGTGCGCAGCTTCGCCCTGCTTCGGATCGTCAAGAATGGCCGGGAACCGCCCGCTCAATTCCCACGACTGGAAGAAAGGCGTCCAGTCGATCAGCGGAACGAGTTCCGCGAGATCGTATTGCACGAACTCTTTGGTGCCGAGGAATGCAGGCTTATGGGTTTGCCCGCCGTCGAACTGGAGCTTGAGCTTGTTCTTGCGCGCGTCTTCGATGGAAAGCCTGCGCGTATCCTGATTGCCGCGCGCGTGCGCTTCGGCAACCTTTTCATATTCCTTGCGTACGGCGGCAAGCTCGATCACGCGCGTGTCGGGATTGATGAGCTTCGACACCACGCCGACCGCGCGGCTCGCATCGAGCACGTGCACCGCCTGGCTGCGGCGGTAGTTCGGAGAAATCTTCACCGCGGTATGCACGCGGCTCGTGGTGGCGCCGCCGATCAAGAGCGGCAGGTCGAAGCCCTCGCGCTCGAGTTCGCTCGCGACATGGCACATCTCGTCCAGCGACGGCGTAATCAGCCCCGACAACCCGATGATGTTGCAGTTCTCTTTCTTCGCGATCTCCAGAATTTTCGCGGCCGGCACCATCACGCCGAGATCGACGATCTCGTAGTTGTTGCACTGGAGCACGACGCCGACGATGTTCTTGCCGATGTCGTGCACGTCGCCTTTCACGGTCGCGAGCAGGATTTTGCCGTTGGTCTTCGCCGCTTCTCCGGAGCGCAAGCGCTCCTCTTCCATGAACGGAAAGAGATAGGCGACTGCCTGCTTCATCACGCGCGCGGATTTGACGACCTGCGGCAGGAACATCTTGCCCGCGCCGAACAGGTCTCCGACCACGTTCATGCCCGACATCAACGGACCTTCGATGACGTGCAGCGGCTTCTCTGCGTTCTTGCGCGCTTCTTCCGTGTCGGCCTCGATGAATTCGGTGATGCCGTTCACGAGCGCATGCTCGATGCGTTTCTCGACCGGGCGGCTGCGCCATTCGAGATCGACTTCTTTCTTCTCTGCGCCCGCACCTTTGTATTTTTCCGCGAGCGCCAGGAGCCGCTCGGTCGAATCTGCACGGCGGTTCAGCACCACGTCTTCGCAGGCCTCGCGCAACTCCGCGGGAAGATCGTCATAGATCGCGAGCTGCCCCGCGTTGACGATGCCCATGTCCATGCCGGCCTTGATCGCGTGATAGAGAAACACCGCGTGCATCGCCTGCCGCACCGGCTCGTTGCCGCGGAACGAGAACGAGAGGTTCGAGACGCCGCCAGAGATATGCGCGTGCGGAAGTTTCTGGCGGATGATGCGGGTCGCATCGATGAACGCGGTGCCGTAGCCCGCGTGCTCCTCGATGCCGGTCGCAACCGCGAAGATGTTCGGATCGAAGATGATGTCTTCCGGCGGGAAGCCGACCTCATCGACGAGGATGCGATAGGCCCGCGAGCAGATCTCGACCTTGCGCTCGACGGTGTCGGCCTGACCCTGTTCGTCGAACGCCATGACGACGACCGCTGCGCCATAGCTGCGCACGAGATGCGCATGGTGGCGGAAGGCGTCTTCGCCTTCCTTCATCGAGATCGAATTGACGATGCCCTTGCCCTGCACGCATTTCAGGCCCGCCTCGATCACCGACCATTTCGAAGAGTCGACCATGATCGGCACTTTGGCGATGTCCGGCTCCGATGCGATGAGGTTCAGGAATTCGACCATCGCCTTCTCGGAATCGAGCAGACCCTCGTCCATGTTGACGTCGATGACCTGTGCGCCGCTTTCGACCTGCTCGCGCGCGACCGCGAGCGCTTCGTCGAGCTTGCCTTCGGTAATCAGCTTCCGGAATTTCGCCGACCCCGTGACGTTGGTGCGCTCGCCGACGTTCACGAACGGAATTTCCGGCGTCAGCTCGAACGGCTCGAGGCCGGAGAGCCGCAGGCGCGCAGGCAATTCGGGAATGGCGCGCGGCTTCTTGTTCGCCGTCACCGTGCAGATCGCCTGAATATGATCCGGCGTGGTGCCGCAGCAACCGCCGACGATGTTGACGAGACCAGCGCTCGCAAATTCCTCCAGCATGCCGGCCATGAATTCCGGGCTCTCGTCGTAAAGACCGAATTCGTTCGGCAGGCCCGCGTTCGGATAGGCACAGACCAGCGTGTCCGCGACCTTCGCGATTTCCGCGATATGCGCGCGCATTTCCTTGGCGCCGAGCGCGCAATTGAGGCCCACCGAGAACGGCCGCGCATGCGCAACCGAATTCCAGAACGCGGTCGGCGTCTGGCCGGAAAGGGTGCGGCCTGAGCGGTCGGTGATCGTGCCGGAGATCATGACCGGCAGCCGCTCGCCGCGCTCTTTGAACAGTTTCTCGATCGCGAAGATCGCAGCCTTGGCGTTCAGCGTATCGAAGATCGTTTCGACGAGGATGATGTCCGCGCCGCCTTCGACGAGCGCCTTGGTCTGCTCGTAGTAAGCGTCTGCGAGTTCGTCGAACGAAGTCGCGCGATAGCCCGGATTGGAAACGTCCGGCGAAATCGAAGCGGTGCGGTTCGTCGGGCCTAATGCGCCCGCGACATAGCGCTTACGCCCGTCTTCCTTCTCGACGATCGCCGCCGCCTCCTTCGCAAGCTTCGCCGCCTCGAAGTTGAGATCGTAAACCAACTCTTCCATGCCGTAATCGGCCTGCGCGATGCGCGTGGAAGAGAAGGTGTTGGTCGAGCAGATATCCGCGCCCGCGCGGAAATATTTGAGCGAAATTTCGCGTATCGCGTCGGGCTTCGAAAGGTTCAGAATGTCGTTGTTGCCGCGAACTTCGCGATTCCACGCGTCGAACCGCGCGCCGCGATAGCCGGCTTCATCCAGATTCAGCGCCTGGATCATCGTGCCCCAGGCGCCGTCGAGCACAAGAATGCGCTCCTTCGCGAGCGCGCGAAGCTCTTTCTCGGCCACCGACATCTGCAACTTCACTTCACTCATTTACCTAATTCCAATTACGCGGCAGCGGCGCCCGCTTCCGGGCGAATGCCGAGCAGATGACAGATAGCGAACACGAGTTCCGAACGGTTCAACGTGTAGAAGTGAAACTCGTTCACGCCGCGCTGGCGGAGATCGTTGACCTGCTCGGCGGCGACCGTGGCCGCGACAAGCTTCCTCGTCTCGGCATCGTTCTCGAGACCGGCGAAGCGCTCGGCGAGCGCTTGCGGTACATGCGTGCCGCATGACTCGGCGAACTTCTTCACTTGCGCAAAATTAAGTACCGGAAGAATGCCCGGCACGATCGGAATATCGATGCCCTTCGAACGCACGCGATCGAGATAGCGGAAATAGAGATCGTTGCCGAAGAAGAACTGCGTGATCGCGCGGGTCGCACCCGCGTCGACCTTGCGCTTCAGGAGGTCGATCTCGGCGTCCACGCTCGCGCTGTCCGGATGCTTCTCGGGATAGGCCGAAACCGAAATTTCGAAATTGCCGATCTTCTTGATTCCCGCGATCAGTTCGGGGCTGCCTTCATAGCCGCCGGGATGCGGCACATATTTCGTACCGGCGCCGGTCACCGGATCGCCGCGTAGCGCCACGATGTGGCGCACGCCCTCGTTCCAGTAGCCTTGCACGACTTCGTCGGTCTCGGCTTTGGTCGCGCCGACGCAGGTGAGGTGTGCCGCGGGCGTGAGCGACGTCTCGCGCAGCATGCGGGCAATCGTGCCGTGCGTGCGTTCGCGCGTGGAGCCGCCCGCGCCGTAGGTGACCGAGACGAAACGCGGCTTCAGCGGCGCAAGACGCGCGATCGAAGCCCACAGCGTCTTTTCCATCTCCTCGGTCTTCGGCGGGAAAAACTCGAACGAGACCTGAATATCGCTACCCATCACGCAACTTCCCTTCCCTCTCCCGCAAGCTGAATGCGCGGGTCGCGGGCGACCCAGACCGAAACCGTCAGTGCGCTGTCGCTCTTCTTCTCGGGCGCAAGCGCCCGGTGCCGGTCGAAATCGAGCCCGGCATCCTTCAGCCATTGCTCGACCGCATCCGGCGCGAAGCCGAGACGGCGATGCGCGTGTTCATCGCGCAGGAATTCGAGCTGATGCGGTGCGAAGTCGACGACCACGAGACGGCCGGAGGGGCGCAGCACGCGCGCGGCCTCGCGCAGCGCACGCGCGCCGTCGTCGAGATAATGCAGCACCTGATGCATAACGATCGCGTCAAAGGAGTCGCGCGGGAAAGGCAGATTGTAGAGATCGCCCTGCCGCACCGAACAGTTCTTCAGCCCGGCCTTGTCGAGATTGGCGCGGGCAAATTGCAGCATCTCCGGATTGAGATCGATGCCGACGCCACGCGAAATCTCCGCTCCGAACAATTCGAGAATGCGGCCGGTGCCGGTACCGAGATCGAGGAGCGCGTCGATCGGCTTCCCCGCGAGCGCTTCACGCACCGCGGCTTCCACCGCGACATCGGAAACGTGCAGCTTGCGCAACTCGTCCCAGCGGGCCGCATGCTTGCGGAAATAACTTTGCGCCGCCTGCTGCCGGCTGGCGCGCACCTGCGCGAGCCGTTCGCGGTCGCGCTCGAAAATCGGATCGGTGGGATCGGCGAGCGCAAGGATCGCATCGGCAAGCGGCGCACCGGCGCCCTCGGGAGCCCGGCGATAAAATGCCCATGACGCCTCGCGAAAGCGCTCGACGATCCCGGCTTCGGCAAGCAGCCGCAGATGGCGCGAGATGCGCGGCTGCGATTGTCCGAGAATGTCGGTGAGGTCCGAGACGGTCAGTTCCGCCTGGTCGAGCAGCGCCAAGAGCCGCAGGCGCGTGTCCTCTGCGGCAGCCTTCAGGCCGCCGAGCAAGGCTTCGAAACCGGACGGTGCTTTCCTTCGAACCACAGACAAATCCCTACGGGCATGGGCAAAAGCCCATCGCCCACCATATAAGGATATCTTTATGTGATTAAACAGGGTCGCGCAAGACGCCCGGCTCACAAGCACGTAACTGTCTACCGGGCCTGTATTTTCAGGCTACCGCCACTCTTCTAGATTGCCCCGATGAGCCTTGCCGCCACCCTTTCGATTCCGCAAGCCGCGGTTTCACTCCCTCCGAAGGAGCGGGACCTGCGGCTCGATTTTTTTCGCGGCCTCGCGCTCTGGCTGATCTTTCTGAATCACATCCCCTCGAACTTCGTCGGCTGGTTCACCACGCGGAATTTCGGATTCTCGGATGCCGCCGAGATGTTCGTCTTCATCTCCGGCTACACCGCCGCCTTCGTCTATGGCCGCGTGATGATCGAGCGCGGGCCCACCGTCGCGAGCATGCGTATTCTCAAGCGCGTCTGGCAGATCTACGTCGCTTTCGTCTTTCTCTTCGTGATCTACCTGGCGCAGATTTCGTGGGTCGCCGCGCGCTTCGAAAACCCGCTCTACATCGAGGAAATGAACCTTATGCATTTCCTCCAGCGGCCCGAGATCGTGATCGTCGAGGCGCTGCTGCTGCGCTTCCTGCCGGCGAACGTGGACGTGCTGCCGCTCTATATCGTGCTGATGGCGTTCTTCCCGCTGATCCTGTGGATGCTGTTGCGCGCGCCGAACCTCACGCTTGGGCTTTCGTTTCTGTTCTGGGTCGCCGCCTACACGCAGAGCTGGAATCTGCCGGGCTACCCGCAGGACAAGGTCTGGTTCTTCAGTCCCTATGCCTGGCAATTCCTGTTCGTGATCGGCGCATGGTGCGGGATCGGCTGCGTCCACCAGATCGACGGCTTGCTCCGCTCGACCGCTTTCCTGATCGTGGCTGGCCTTTACCTCGCGCTCGCAGGCGGGCTGCAACTCGTTACCAACCTCTCTGTGATTTTCTCGCTGAACTTAAGGTGGCCGGACTGGCTCCTGATCTTCCCGCTCGACAAGACTCACCTGAGTCCGCTGCGGCTGCTCCACTTTCTCCTGCTGACCGCGATCGTGGTCCGCTTCGTCCCGGCCAATGCCCGTTTTTTGCGCGACGCCTGGGCGCGGCCGTTAATCGTCTGCGGCGAGCATTCGCTCGAAATCTTCTGTTTGGGGGTGTTTTTGTCGTTTACCGCCCATATTCTGATGATCGAAGTGTCGAGTAGGATACTGTTTCAGGTATTCGTCAGCCTTGGGGGCATCCTGACCATGATTGCTCTTGCCGGCATCATGACGTGGTATAAGAAGCTGCAAAGCCGGGCACAAAAGAACCTGGTAACTTAGACTAAAGTATAAGTGAGTGTGGGAAGGCGTGTTCTAGGGGGTCCCTTATGCGGGCCAAGGCGCTGGGAGCGGCGTTACTGCCACTTCTGTTCATGAGTGGAATGGCTGCCGCGCAGGAGCAACGCTGCGAGGCGCCGGACGCTTATGTCCAGCCGTACCACAAAGCCACCAAGGCAGCGCTTCACCTGCGCTCCCACAAGTCTCTCAATATTCTGATCGTTTCCAGTCTGCCGTCGCAGACGCGCTCGGGCGAAAAGCTTCGCGCCTATCCGCAGTTTCTGGAAAGCGCGCTGAAGGAACGTCTGCCGAATTACGAATTCCGCATCGGCGTTCACACCGAGCCGCGCAAGAACATCAAGCACATTCTGGCCGCGCTTCCCGGCGTCATCGAGAAGCACAAGCCCGACCTCGTGGTCCTGCAAACCGGGACGGTGGAGGCGATCAACGGCATCGATCCCGACAAGTACGAGCGCAAGCTGGAGCGGGCGGTCGAGATCATCAATGCGGGCGGCGCGGACGTCATTTTCGTGAACCCGCAGTTCAGCCCGCGCCTCTCCTTCGTGTCGAATGCAGGCGCACTGAACGATCGCATCCGCCGTGTCGCGTCCTACTCGGATGTAGCTTTGTTCAACCGCTACGACATCATGCGCTACTGGAGCGAGAACGAAGCCTTCGATTTTACGGCGCTGAAGAGCGACGGCACTTTCGAGGCGGTCCATCGCTGCCTCGGACGGCTGCTGGCTGAGTTCGTCTCGCGCGCCGCGTCTTTCTCGGAGTTGGCGAAGGCAACGCAATGAAGTCCCGCAAACTCCTGATCGCCGCAGGCATATTGCTCTGCCTCGCGCCTGCTGCCCGGGCTGAAACCCCAGCAAAGCCCGCCTGTTCGCCGAGCGCCGAACATCTGCGCCTGTCGGGTTCGCTTCCGCATGTCGCCGCGCGCATTGCGAAGCGAGAGCCCGTGACCATCGTCGCGATGGGGTCGTCTTCGACCGCAGGCGTCGGTGCGACCTCCGCCGAACACAACTACCCGAACCAGCTTTATAAGCGTCTCACCGCCCGCTTCCCCGGCGTCGAATTCCATATCGTCAACCGCGGCATGAGCGGCGCGGTCGATCGCCAGATGCTGGACCGCTTCGAGGAAGACGTGAAGTCGGCGCGGCCCGATCTCGTGCTGTGGCAGGTCGGCACCAATGCGCTCCTCAACTCCGACGGCATCTCGAAAGAAGGCGACGTCATGCGCGACGGCCTGCGCCGGCTGCGCGCGATCGGCGCCGATGTCGTGCTGATCGATCCGCAATACGCGCCGAAAGTGCTGAAAGATCCCGACGCCGAGCCCATGGTCGAGCTGATCCGCTCGATCGCGCGCGAGGAAGGCGTTCCGGTTTTCCATCGCTGGGCGCAGATGAAAGAGTGGAAAGAGACCCGCCACATTCCCTTCGAGGCGTTTCTCTCGCAGGACCTCTTTCACATGAACGACTGGAGTTACGCCTGCTGGGCGGAGGCGCTCTCCGGCGCGATCTCCTGGGCGTCGACGCAGCCTACAATCCAGTTTGCGGCGCAGCCTGCGTTCCGGCCGTAAAAGCCGCCGCTATTTCTTTTCCGGCTGAAGAATGAAGCACGTCGTCGTGGCGTGGGCGTAGAGCTTGCCGTCCCGGTCCACGAAACGGCCTTCCGCGATGGCGGTTCGCGCGCCGGCGTGAACGATCTTGCCTTCGGCGCGCATCCTGCCGGTTTTCGCGGTGATCCCGCGCACGAAGTTCAGTTTCAGTTCGAGCGTCGTATATCCGGTGCCCGCGGGCAGCATGGTCTGCACCGCGCAGCTCATCGCGGAGTCCATCAGCGTCAGCGCCACCCCGCCATGCACCGTGCCGATCGGATTGTAGTGAAACTCCTTCGGCTCGATTTCGAAGACGACGAAACCGGGCTCGACCACCGTGAGTTCGTAATCGAGTGCATCGGTGATCGGCGGGTTCGGGATTTCGCCGTCGCGGATCTTGCGCAGGAATTCGAGCCCCGGCATCGCCAGCACGAGCCCGGCGCTCTCTTTCGGATCCTTCCAGCTGAACGTTCTCGTGCGCGCGGCTGTAGCGGTCTGCGTGTCCATGGCAATCCCCGGCTATTGACTTAAGCGTATATACCCTCATTATGCGCGCATATACGCCTTTGTCCAGACGGGAAACGAATGGCGAAACGCACCGACATCCACCGCTGCGCCTGCACTATCCTGCGGCAGGCGGCGCGGGTCGCGACCCAGCATTTCGACAAGGCGCTCGCGACCAGCGGCCTGCGCATCTCGCAGCTCTCGGTGCTGACGACGCTTCGCTATGTCGGGCCGAAGACGATCAACGAACTCGCAGAGGTCATGGTGCTCGACCGCACCACGCTTGGGCGCAATCTTCGTCCCTTGCAGCGGGACGGCTACCTTGCCGTAAAGGCGGGCGAGGAAGACCGCCGCACCAAGAAACTCGTACTCACGAAAAAGGGCGAAACCGCCGCAACAAAAGCGATGGACAGCTGGGGCGACGCGCAGACCGGCTTCGAAAACGCCATCGGCCTGGACAATGCGATCGCGCTGTCGAAACTTCTGCGGCAGGTCGTCAAAGCGGATTACTCTAAATAAAAATAGCCAGGGGGAAACATGAGTAAACTCGAAATCATCGGCAGCCCGTTCTCGAATTTCGTACGGACGGCGCGCATGGCAGCGCGCGAAAAAGGCGTGGACTACGATCTGGTCGACGTATTTCCACGCAGCGAGCAGGCGAAGGCGATTCATCCCGGCGGCATGATTCCCGGCTTGCGCCACGGCGACCGCACGCTGTTCGAGAGCCGCGCAATCACCCGCTATATCGACGAAGCGTTCGATGGTCCGCCGCTCACGCCCCGCGAGCCCTATGCCGCCGCGCAATCGGAACAGTGGATTTCCTATGTCGCGACCTCGGTGGACAGCGCCATCATCCGCAATCTTGTCAATTCGTACTTCTTCTCACGCAAGCCGGACAAATCGCCCGACCGCGAGAAGATCGATGCCGTGAAGGACAAGGTCGCCTACCAGATGAGCGTGCTCGACAAGCTGCTTTCGAAGCAGCCTTATCTGAACGGAGAAAACTTCGGGCTCGCGGATATGTACGCGATGCCGATCCTGGGCCTTTCGCGAGCGGTGCCTGAAGGCAAAGGGCCGATGGACAAGCTCCCTCACCTGCTCGCCTATTACGAAAAGGGTAAAGCGCGGAAGAGCTACGCGGACACCGCGCCGCCGAGAGGGAAGTAAGAAAAAGCCCCGGAAAACTCCGGGGCTTTTTCTTAGCGCGTGAACTTCTTGTACTTGATCCGGTGCGGGATTTCCGCCGCCGCACCGAGACGGCGCTTCTTGTCCGCCTCGTAGTCCTGGAAGTTGCCCTCGAACCACTCGACATGGCTGTCGCCTTCGAAGGCGAGAATGTGAGTCGCGATGCGGTCGAGGAAGAAGCGGTCGTGGCTGATGATGACGGCGCAGCCCGCGAAGTTCTCGATCGCATCTTCGAGCGCGCGCAGCGTATCCACGTCGAGATCGTTGGTCGGTTCGTCGAGGAGAAGCACGTTCGCATGCGAGCGCAGCATCTTCGCGAGATGCACGCGGTTGCGCTCGCCGCCGGAAAGAGATCCGACTTTCTTCTGCTGGTCGCCGCCCTTGAAATTGAACGCCGAAACGTAAGCGCGGCTGTGCATTTCCTTGGCGCCGAGCTTGATGATCTCGTCGCCGCCCGAGATTTCCTCCCAGACGTTCTTGTTGCCGTCGAGCGAGTCGCGGCTCTGATCGACGTAGCCGAGCTTCACGCTGTCGCCGATCTTGAGTTCGCCGCTGTCCGGCTTTTCCGCGCCGGTGATCATGCGAAACAGCGTGGTCTTGCCCGCGCCGTTCGGCCCGATGACGCCGACGATGCCGCCGGGCGGGAGCTTGAAGTTCAGGTTCTCGATCAGAAGCTGATCGCCGAAGCCTTTGGTAAGTCCTTCGGCATCGACCACGTTCTGGCCGAGGCGCTCGGAGACGGGAATGATGATCTGCGCGGTCTGCGGCGCCTTGTCGTTCTGTTTCGCCACAAGCTCGTCATAGCGCTGGAAGCGCGCCTTGCTCTTGGCCTGACGTGCCTTGGGCGACGACTGAATCCATTCGCGCTCGCGCTCGATTGCGCGCTGGCGTGCTTCTTCTTCGCGGCCTTCCTGCTCGAGACGCTTCTGCTTCTGCACGAGCCACGACGAATAATTGCCTTCGTAAGGAATGCCACGGCCGCGGTCGAGCTCGAGAATCCAGCCGGTGACGTTGTCGAGGAAGTAGCGGTCGTGGGTGACGATCAGCACCGCGCCCTTGAAATTGCGCAAATATGCCTCGAGCCAGCTCACGGTTTCCGCGTCGAGATGGTTGGTCGGTTCGTCGAGCAGCAGAATGTCCGGCTCGGAAAGCAAGAGCTGGCAAAGCGCAACACGGCGCTTCTCGCCGCCCGAGAGACTGTTCACGTCGGCGTTGTCGTCCGGGCAGCGCAGCGCATCCATCGCAAGATCGACCTGCGCGTCGAGGTCCCAGAGGTTCTTCGCCTCGATCTCGTCCTGGAGTTTCGCCATTTCGTCGGCGGTCTCGTCGGAATAGTTGGCGGCGAGTTCGTTGTAGCGGTCCAACAGCGCCTGCTTCTGCGCAACGCCGATCGTCACGTTCTGGCGGACGTTCTTCGAGGGATCGAGCTGCGGCTCCTGCGGCAGATAGCCGACCTTCGCGCCTTCGGCGGCGAAGGCTTCACCCGTGAAATCCTTGTCCGTGCCGGCCATGATCCGCATCAGCGTGGACTTGCCGGCGCCGTTGACGCCGAGCACACCGATCTTCGCGGTCGGGAAGAACGAGAGATGGACGTTGTCGAGGACCTTTTTCCCGCCGGGATAGGCCTTCGACAGCCCGATCATCTGATAGACATATTGCCAGGACGCCATACGCCACCGCGCTCCGTTCCGAGGTCTGGGGAGAGTTCGGCGGTTATGTAGCGAGCGCTGGCAGCTTCGGCAAGCATCGGCGGCCGCGCGGCCTGTGCTCTCGCTACGCGCCGTTTGCCTGCACCACGATCAGCGTCGCGTTGTCCTGATAATTGCGGTTTGCGCCGATACCGCCGACCGCCCCGATCAGACCGTCCGCGACCGCAGCTATGCCCTGCGGCAGCAGGGTCCGCACGAAATTCTGGATCTGCACCATCGATAGCGTCTCGATGCCGTCGCTCGCGAAGATCAGCAGATCGCCGGGCTGCACCTGCCGGCTTTCGATCTGCGGCGCGTGACCGAAGTCCTCGAGCGCCCGCCCCAGCACAGCGATCGTGATGGAGTCCCTGCCTGCCCGCTTCATCGCATCGCGCCACAGGTTCGGATCGTCCGAGCCGAGCGCCTCGCGGTCCACGATCTCCATATAAGAGTGATCGATATTGACGCGGTGCAGTTCGCCTTCGCGGTAACGCAGGATCAGGGAATCCCCGATGCTTGCGAAAGCCATGCTCTCGCCCTCGAAAAATCCCGCTACCAGCGTTGAGCCCATGTCCTTCAGACCCGGCTCGCTCGCCTGCGCCTCGGCGATCGCCTGATTTGCGGCATAGAGCGCGGTACGCAGCCGCTCTTCCGCGCTCCCGTGCGACGAAAAGAATGAATTCGCAAAGGCGTCCGCCGTGATACGGCTCGCGATATCGCCGCCGACGTAACCGCCGATGCCGTCCGCAACCAGCGCGAGGCCGCCACCCGAAAGGGCGACCCCGGCATCGCTTGCCGCAATCCCGGAAGCATCCGCGCCTTTCACGTCAAAGACCCGGAACGCATCTTCTTGTGTGTTCTTGCTGCCCGGAATGGCACGCGCAGCGGCATGGAACTTCATTCAGGATCTTCCCAGGAAAAATCCACGCCGCAGAGTTGAACGAAACGGAATTTCGTTCCACCGATCGCAATGCTGCTTTTATCCGGCAGCGGCACGGGAGACAGCACAGGCTCGTCGTTCAGGTAAACGATATTCGCCTTGCCGCCGTGATTGAGGTGAAAGGTCTGCCGTTTCGGCTCGAACGTGATGAAGGCCGCGCCCTCGCCCGAGATCGACGCATCGCCGAAATCGACACGAATGCGCTGGCCTGCGGATCGGCCGAGACTGTTCATGCCGGCATGAATGTTGATCGTCTGTCCGCGGCCCGGTCCCTCGACAATCACAAGCCAGCCCACGACGGGATCGAAACCCGCAGCACGGTTCGGCTGCGCGGCGGTTTGCGGGCTCACCGCAGCCGTCCCCTTGATCACGGTCTGAGACACGGCGTTGCCCGCGGACGCTTTCGTCGCAGCAGGCGAAGGCGCGTGCTCGGTATGCGCGGCCATCGCTTTGCCTGCCGGCCGCACTTCGCGAATCCGCGTCGGGGAGGAAGCGCTGTCGTCTTTTTTCCCGTCTGTCATATCCATCATCCGGCTATTCTAAAGCCGGCCTGCTATCGAACCGCCTTGCCGGCTTCGCGAAACAGGAAACCATAGTTTCCTGTTCCAAGTTTAATCACATCTCCGTCCGCGATTCTCCCGGATTCGTGCGGCACCCCGTTGATGAGAATCGGATTGGGTTCGCTGCGGTAATCGGCCGATCGGTTGACGATCTGAAACGAGCCATCCGGCGCCATCGAGATCACCGCGTGATGACGGGATACAGCGAGTTCCGTCTCGTCCGTGACCACGTCGTTGTCACGCTCGCGCCCGATCGAAATGCGATCCTTGTGCATCGGCACCGTTCCGGGAGCGCCGTTGAATTCGAGCCACGCAACCGGCGCCCTCCGCCCGGCCTCTGTCGGCGGAGCAGGCGGAGCCGGCGACTTCTCGATTTTTACAGGCGCATCCCCGCCACTGATTTCCGGCGCAGGCGCGGGCGCAGTAGAAACCGGCGCCGTTTCGCTCCGCCTCCCCCTTGCGGAGGAACGCCAGGCAAAACCCGAGACGAGAAATCCGATCAGCAGAATGGCGAGCCCCGCCAGAATTGCCGCGGCGCGCGTGAGATCGTCGGCGATCCATACAAGCGTACGGCGCAGGAATCCGCTGCTGTCCATCGGGGTCGTCGGGATGTTGCCGCTTTCAGGAGACGCAACGCCCGGGTGCAACAGCACTGTAAATGAAGTCGCAGCACCCTGCGGGTGGCGCAGCGAAATCTGCAAGGCGCGCGGCACGCCGCGCACGAGCGCTTCCGCCTCTATGATGGCACCTGCATACATCCGCGCAAAAAACTCGTTGCGGCCCCTCGCGGACATCCCGGCTCCGCCTCCCGGCGTCTCGAAAAAGAAGCCGTGGGTATCCGCACTGAGCCGCCGCAAGGATTGCAGATCGCGGACATCGGCCGCCTTGTTGTGATAGCCGATCGTGACGATCCGCACGTCGAGACGGTTCGCTTCCTGCGCAACCAGTGCGTGGTTATAGACGGTGTCGTCGAACTTGCCGTCGGATACGATGACAAGCACTTTGCGCAGCGAATCCTGCTGCCCCAGTTTCCGCACCGCTTCGAGAGAAAGCCGGTAGAGTTCGGACGTATTGTTTCCGGAACGAATTCCGGCGAGAGCGGCGGCGACCGCCTTTCCGTCCGCGGTGAAATCCTGAAGCATATCGAGCCTGGTATCGAACGCAGCCACCGCCACGCGCTGCTTCGGCGCGATGTTGGAGAAAAGCTCTGCGAGATCCTGTGCCGAGCGGCGGATGGCTGCGGCGCGCTCCGTATCGCTGCGATCCACCAGCAGCAAATAAGCGGTATCGTCTTCTTCTTTCATGAAGGGGCGGAACGATGCCGTCCAGATGTTTGCCGGATTGTCCCGCTCGGTGATCTCGATACCGGTCACGGCGATGCTGTCGACGTAGCGCACATCGCAGCGGATCGTAGGCCGGGCGCCGGCGCGATTGCCGAGACAGGAAACCGTGCCCTCGGGCGCGCCGCGCAGAAGACGGATGTTCTGGATCGTCGTTGCGATGTTGTCGCGAACCGAAGCCGCCGGAACGAAAGACGGCTGCTGCGCAGGCGCTGGACGCAATCCGGCCGCAACGCCGATTCCCGCACACAGGAACAGCGTCCAGAGATATGCGCTCCGGCGTGCGCTCACATCCGGCCCCATTCCCCGCCCTTGAAACGCCAGCGGATCATGAAAATCTGGATGAAGCCAAGCAGCGCAAGGAACGACGGGATAAAGACACAGGCGAAATGAACCGTGAAAAGCAGATAGTTCTCCGGCGTATGCAGGTCGAGCGGCGAACGCGTGAAATCGAGCGCACCGCGCCATACCAGCGCCAGCACGATCAGAAACTCGGCGATCGAGAAGAAGAACTGAAAGGCAAAAGGCCAGTCACGTTCCCAGCGATACTGCTGGAAATGGATATAGATCGGGTCGAGGAACAGGCCGACGATCAAGAGAAGAAAGAGAATCTGGAACGGCAGCGTGTCGTAGCTCCAGCCGATGAGCGGCAGCGCCGGGCTTTCCGGCGTAGCGATGTAAACTGAAAAGACGAGGGTTACCGGCAAGCCGATCCAGAAGAACAGAAGAATTCTCGTCAGCCAGCGGCCCTTCAGTGTCGGCAGCATCGAATACCTCTAGACAAATCCCTGATCGCACGGCGGCGGCTACGGCGCGAGATTAGTGCACCACTTTATCCATTGTGAGAACGAACGAAGCGGCCCGAACAGTGAAATATTCGGCGCACCCAGAACGGCAAGGTGATCGGCCGAACGCAGCGCCGCATATTGCAGCCCAAGAAAGCTGTCGACGGCGGGTTGCGGCCCGCCAAGCGTGATCTGTCCCGCAGCATAGGCGCGTCCGCTGCCGTTTCGAAGCGCGGAAATCTCGTAGTCCGGCGTGACACCGATCCCGCCGGTTTTGTCCCCGGAAACGGAAGGATTGCGCGGAAGATTGTAGGTATCCGCGAGGTCCCGCAGGCAAGGCGAATGCATGATATCGCCGATGAGCCCCGTGCAGTCGATCACAAAATCGGCCACGACCTCGGCAGCGGAATCATTTCCCCGCGCTCTGAGCCGCATCTCGATTTTGGGACCCTGATCGGTCTTCACAAGTTCCAGCGTTTCGAAATCGCCGAACACAGGCCGGTACCACCCGCCGCCGATTCCGATCTGGATGATATTGCGCCAGTCGCGGCGGTCGGCCGTCGTGGTGCCGCCGATGGCTTCGTAAATCTTCGCGCGCTCCTCGGGAGTAGCACGCTCCACCTCGCGGAGAATTTCGCCTCCCCAGCACGCCTTCGGCCAGTTGAAGGCCTGGTTCTCGATATGATTGTAGACGTAGCGCTGCGCGCGCTTGTAACGATGCCCCTCGTTGCTGCCTACGGGACTTCGCATCTGATGAACGATGGTGATGCTTCTGTTCTTCCTGCGCGCCTCGTAAAGCCGCTGGATGATGCGCGACGCGACGATCCCGCGCCCGCGCACCACGACGGTCGCAGCCCGCGGATTCTGTTCGAGCGCACGATAGACGGCTTCATGGTTCTCGTAGGCGTTGAACACGCGCGCTTCTTCCGGAAAACGTGCCTTGAATGCCTGTAGATCGCCGGTGAAGCGCGTGGCGGGATACCCCGTCGCGATATGCAGGTATTTTCCGATCATGACGCGCTCGCGGATTCCGCCGCGCGCCTGCTCTTCCGAAATCCGATAGGCGACTGCGTAACGCTCGTCGTTCGTCTTGCGAATGCCGAGCACCCGGCCGGATACATACATCTCGCGCCAGCCGATGCGCTTCGCTTCGCTGTCGATCGAGCGGAACACGTCGCCCGAGCGCGGCGTGAAGCTTTGCGCGAGCGAGGCCTCGCCGAAAACCTGGAAAATGTGCTTCAGCCCAGAAAAGCGGAATTCCTTCAGGTCGCGCCACGTTTCGCGGCTCGCGTAACCAGGAAATCCCCAGATGTTGTCGGGCGTCGAGATCGAGTTGGAGCGCAGCCGCTCGTGCGGCGGGATCTGCGAATTGCGGCAAAGCCGCTGATAGTTCGCGTACGGAATCACATCGTCGCCGATCGCACGGATATCCTTTTTCGGAACGCCGAAGATGCGCAGATGATCCGCCCACACGAAACTGCCGAGACCCGCGCCTACCGAAAGGTAAGTGCACTCGCCCGCGAAATATGGGCCAGACTTTAGCGCATCGGCGGAAACGATCGCGTCACTGAAAATATTGCGGGGAAAACGGATTTCGTCAGGCGCACCCGGCGCATTCAGCGCAACCTCGATCGATTGTCCGCGTGGAGCGGACGGCTGCGCAGACGCTCCCGCACTCCCCGATAGCACCTGCGTCGGCTGCGCCTGCGTGCCGCTGCTCTTTAGCGCTCCGGCCGCCGTCTGCGCCACCAGATGGATTTCGAATTGCGCAATACGTACCGGCAGCGCGCCATCCCACGGCGAGCGATCGATTTCGGCGTCACCGATGAATGTCCGGTTCGTGCTGCCGCGATCGGCAACGGCAATGCCGTCTTCGCGCACGAGAAGCCATGCATGATGCTTGGAGACTTCCGGTGCATCGAGCACGATCTGGTTCTCGGGCATCCGTCCGATCGCATAGTCGCCGGTTTCGGGCAGAGAAATCCGCTCGACCCGCTTCAACGGCCCTTCGCCGCGCTGGTAGATATCGAGCAGGATCGGCAGCTTGATCATTGTAATTTGAGCCCTAGCGCGATCTTCTGGAGAGCGCGATCTCGGTAACGCCCTCTGTCAGACGGTGACCGCACCAGCGGCAATTCCCGTGCGGATCGTAGGGGTTGAGCAGCCGGCAGTCATGGTTGTGGCAGCGGCTCGCCTTCACATCCGGCAACAGAATATCGATCGGCACGCCGCCAACGCTTACCACATCGAGCGGGCGCAGTTCGGCCTGCATGCCGTTCTCGACGCGCGTGTGATTGTTCACGGTGACGGAGAGCGCCGCTTCAGCCGCGGACTTGACCAAGCCGAGCCTTCCGCCTGCATGTATCGTCGCGACCAGGCTTTCGCCTTGCAGGCGCTGGCGGCCGATGATGTCCTGAAAATGCGTGCCCGGCGTCATCGGCGCTTCCTCGAAGCGAATGCCGTTCTCGCTCTTGACGCACAGAAGCATCGTCTCGCCGATCGGGAAAAGCTTCTGCTCGCCGCCGATCCGGATCGCTGCATAAAACACGTTCGGAATATCGGGATTGCGCTTTGCGCGCGCGACCCGGAATTCGTGGCCCCGCACTTCGAACAGATCGCCGTCCTGAAATTCGAGCGTCTCGCCCGTTTTCATCAGCCGGCCGCCATACACGGTGCCGTTGGTGCTTTTATCGACGATCTGCAAACGCCCGCCGGAAAGTTCGATCACGGTATGAACGCGCGACACGGTCGGATCGTCGGGAAGATGGCCGATGCGAATGCTGTTTCCGGTGCCGCGCCCGATCCGGAGCGGCAGCTTGTAGCGGCCTTGCGTACGGGCGGTGCCTTTGGTCATTTCGACGTCGACGAAATCGTCCATGCTGCAAATTCAGGCCGGCGGTAAAGACGGCATTCCAGGGGCTGTTTCATTGATCGCGTCCGGAGACGAAAGAGTAATCGCCGCCGCGGCAGGAAAGCAATGTCATGCCCCGGCACCCGGAGCCAATCGAAACTTTGTGATCGGTAGCGCCTAGCGCTGAGGCCCCTGCCCCGACCGGATCAGCCGCATGACCGTATCGATCATGCGGGTCTGCGCGCCGGTATCGTCGCCGTCCACAACCTCGATATTCACATAAGGCAGATTTCTCAAAACCGCATAGTTCGAGAGCGAGCAGTCGTTCCGCTCGACATGCTCGTAGAGAACGTGAATGCCGCTCCGGTTCAGGGCCGCAACGAAGCGGCTGAGCTGCGCATCGTTTCCGGGCTTCTGGCGCGAGGCCACATATATAAGAGTGTCGTTCGGAGATTTCGCGCGGATCGGCCTCGCTGCGGGAAACTCCGTGATGTGGGAATCCTCGGCCCGTTCGATCCCGATGGATACGTTGCCCTTGCTCTTCTCCTCGTCGGGTTCGGGCACGAGATCGTAACCTTGCTTGTTCGTATGCAGCGCGATGACCGGCTGACCCTTGTGCAGCCAGCGCATCAGGTTCCGCGTGAACTGCGGAGAACGCGCAAGCTGTAGGCGGCACTTGCCTTCGCCGCGCACCTGAAAATTCCGGTTCGGGTCCTGTTTGCGTTTCCCGATCCTGTTGTAGCGGTCGCCGTTGCGCTCGACCGCAACCACCGTGCCACCATAGCGAAGCACGGCATGGACGGCGGAATCGAAGGCGACATCTTCGTCGTCATGCGGCACGACCCAGAGCGGCCCGGCAGGATGCTTCTTGTTCTGGATGATCTGAAAGACCCACCGCAGTTGCCCTTCGCTGAACACGTCGAGCCTCAGGCAAAGATCGCGGCTGCCGAGCGCCTTGCGGTTGCGCGTGACATCGCCGTCTTCGTCGAACAAACGCTCGGGTGGCAGGCAAACATCCGGCTTCGTCTGCACCGGCTCGCCTGCCCGGCCCTGCGCAGCGGCCGGCCCGGTAGCGGCGGATGCCAGAACGGCAAACAGGCCAATCGCGATGTGCCGGGTGATTCTCATTGCTGCGACACTACCACCCGAATGCGGCTCCAAGCCTTGCGCGAACCGGGGGCGAGCGCTTATGTTCCGTTTCATCCGAGGGGTGCCCGCGGCGGGCTGAGATGGCGAGAGCCAAACCCTTTGAACCTGATCCGATTAAGATCGGCGGAGGGACGGTAGATGCAGAAAGCAGCCGTACAGGACAGACCGGCGATCGCGCTCACGGTGAACGGCGAGCGCAGGAGCCTTCACGCGCGGACGCCGCGCGAACTGCTTGCGGAACTCGAACTCGAAGGCGAGTTCTTCGCAATCGCCGTCAACCGCCGTGTAATCACCAGAACGCGCTGGAGCGAAGCCGTGCTTCGCGACGGCGACAGCGTCGAAATCGTAACTCCCCGGCAAGGCGGATGACATGCTCGAACTCTACGGACAGAAATTCACTTCACGCCTCCTGATCGGCACGGCGCGGTATCCTTCCCTTCCGGTGATGCAGGAGGCGGTGAAAGTCTCCGGCGCGGAAATCGTCACGGTATCCGTCCGCCGCGAAAACGCGGGCGGCAAGGATGGCGACGCCTTCTGGAACATCATTCGCGAGTTGAACGTGAAGGTGCTCCCGAACACGGCCGGCTGCTATTCCGTCGAAGACGCGGTCTCGACTGCCGAACTCGCGCGCGAGCTGTTCAACACGAAGTGGATCAAGCTCGAGGTGCTCGGCGACAAAGCGACCTTGCAGCCCGATGTCGTGGGCACGCTGGAAGCCGCGAAAATTCTGCTGAAAGACGGCTTCGAAGTATTTCCCTATTGCACCGAAGACCTCACGGTCGCGAGGCGTCTTGCCGACGCGGGCTGCAAGGTCGTCATGCCATGGGGCTCGCAGATCGGCAGCGGCAAGGGCATCGTTCACGAAGAAGCCCTGAAGCGCATGCGCAGCGAACTTCCGGGCGTGTCGCTCGTCATCGACGCAGGCCTTGGCGCACCGTCGCATGCCGCGAAAGCGCTCGAGATGGGCTACGACGCCGTGCTTTTGAATACTGCGGTTGCGGGCTCGGGCAACCCTGTGAAGATGGCGAAAGCCTTCGCGCAGGCGCTCGAAGCGGGCCGCGCCGCTTTCGAAGCGGGTATGATGAAGCCGCGCGAACTCGCGCAACCCTCCACGCCGGTAGCGGGCACGCCCTTCTCCAATGCCAAGAATGCATCCTGACCGCTTCTATCCGATCGTCGACACGATTGCGTGGGTCGAGCGGCTGGCGAAGCTCGGCGTCCGCACGCTGCAATTGCGCGCAAAAAATCTCGAAGCCGGGGCTGCGCGCGAACTCGTTCGCGACGCACTGAAAGCCGTAGACGGCACGAAATGCGAAGTCGTCATCAACGACTACTGGCAAGCGGCGATCAGCGAAGGCGCCGATCATGTCCATCTCGGTCAGGAAGATATCGAGACCGCGGACATCGCGACGATCAAGAAAGCCGGAATCACGCTCGGCATCTCGACGCACGATCGCGATGAACTCGAAATCGCGCTGCGCCACAAACCCGACTATGTCGCGCTCGGGCCGATTTACGAAACCACACTGAAGAAGATGCGATTCGCGCCGCAGGGCTACGCGCGGATCGCCGAGTGGAAAAAGCTGATCGGAAAAATTCCGCTGGTCGCGATCGGCGGCATCAAGCTCGATCACGCGAAAGACGTCTTCGCGGCCGGCGCGGATTCGATCGCCGTGGTCAGCGACGTCACGCAGAACGCGGACCCGGATCGCCGCGTTCGCGACTGGCTTGCCCTTATTCGCGCCTGATTGTCGCCGGGAACTTTAACGCCTGAAGCGGACGCGCTTGGATTACACGCGCGAAAGTTCCCATATCGCAAAAATTCCTCTTTCGTCCCATGCTCAGGACTCATTGCGCGTTAGTTCTCTGCCGCCTGCGGGGCAGAGGAGTATCTCGATGGAGAGAATTCGATTCGCCGCGTTGCCGCTTCTGGCAATCGCGGGGCTGATCATTGTGTGCGGTTCGGTTACGGCCATGACTGCACAGGAGTTCTTCGCCGCGGAGGCACGCGGCGAATTCGGCTCGCTGCAACAGCAGCAAAGATCGCAACGTATGCAACCGCAACAGGCGCGGATCGCCACGCCGCCGCGAACGCAGCAGGCTTCGCTCGCGCAGCCTGACGCATTCGCCGGACTCTCGCTCGGCGGGTCATGGCTAGCGTCGAACATGGGTGCGGCCCGTCCGGCAGGCGCGCCGGGCGCATGGTGTGGATACGCGATGCGCATGGAAATGGTCTCGCAGGGGCATGGCGATCCGGGACCCGAATTCAATCTCGTGAGCCATTGGTGCCGCGTCGGCTCTCCCGCGCCGGTCGGCGCGATCGGATCGATTTTCGTCTCGCGCGGCCACGTCTCGAAGGTGGTAGCGGGCGACTGCCCTCCGGGCAGGGTCGCGACGATCTCCGGCAATGCGACCGGACGGCGCGTCTCGCAGATGTGCGAACCGCTCGCGAGCGCCGTCTGCTCGCGCTGGCCGGGCAAAGTGAACTTGTAACCATGAAGCAGCGGGTGCCTTGGCAGGCACCCGCTGTTAATTTGCCGCCGCGATAAGTTGGCATGGTACTGGCATCCCGATACAATAAGAGAAGTATCGAGGTGTTCCTTGCCAGCGACAGTCAGCGAAATCGTAGAGGCGCATCGCAGCGGCGCTGCCAGGCCTGAAGACACCGTCTCGGAATCCATCCGCCGCATTCGTGCTTGCGGCGATCCGGCGATCTTCATCTCCGTTGCCGACGAGGCTACTGCCATCGCGCAGGCACGCGAGGCCGCGCGCAATCCATCCCTGCCGCTTTGCGGCGTTCCCGTCGCCGTGAAAGACAATATCGACGCGGCCGGATTTCCCACCACCGCCGCCTGCCCCGCCTTCTCTTATTTGCCGAAGGAGGACGCGACGGCGGTTGCAAAGCTCAAGGCCGCGGGCGCGATCGTTGTCGGCAAAACCAACCTAGACCAGTTCGCGACCGGGCTGGTCGGCGTGCGCTCGCCCTATGGCGTGCCGCGCAATCCGTTCGATCCCGCAATCATTCCCGGCGGATCAAGTTCGGGTTCCGCAGTTGCGGTGAGCCGCGGTCTGGTGCCGCTCTCGCTCGGCACCGATACCGCGGGCTCCGGCCGCGTGCCCGCGGGCCTGAACAACATCGTGGGTCTCAAGCCTACGCTCGGCCTCGTTTCGGCGAGCGGCGTCGTTCCTGCCTGCCGCTCGCTCGATTGCGTCTCGATCTTCTCGCTCACAACGGACGACGCCTGGACTGCGCTGCAAGCGATCTCCGGCTTCGACGACAGGGACGCCTATTCGCGCGCGATCCCGCTCGGCGAACCTTCCGCTTTGCCGCCGGTAACGCGGCTCGGCGTCCCGCGAAAAGAAGACCGGCACTTCTTCGGCGATAAGCGCGCGGAGCAAGCGTTCGGGCAATCGATCGAGCTTGCGCGGTCGGTGGGCACGCAGATCATCGAACTCGACTTCTCGCACTTCCTCGAAGCCGCGCGCCTGCTCTACGAAGGCCCCTGGGTCGCGGAGCGGACTGCGGCGGTCGGCGAATTCATCGCGAAGAACCCGGATAAAACGCACGCCGTGACGCGCGCAATCGTCGAGAGCGGTCTCAAGCTTAATGCCGTCGATGCCTTCCGTGCCTTCTACCGGATGCAGGAGCTTCGCGCCGCAGCCCGCCGCATCATGATGACGGCCGACGCACTGATGGTTCCGACCGTGCCGCACGCCTATACGCTCGCCGAACTCGAAGTCGAGCCGGTGCGCTTCAATTCCAATCTCGGCACCTACACGAACTTCGTGAACCTGCTCGATCTGTGTGGTCTTGCCGTGCCCGTCACCATCGCCGAAGGCGGCATGCCTTACGGCTCGACCTTGCTCGCAACCGGCGGCAACGATGCGCGGCTCATGCCGCTCGGCCGCGCGCTGCACCTGAAATCGGGCCTCACGCTCGGAGCGCTTGGCGCAACACATCCCGCGCCTAAGGCTCCAGCCGCGCTCGCGAAAGGCGAAATCGCGATTGGCGTACTCGGAGCGCACCTTTCCGGCATGGCGCTCAATCACGAATTGACGTCGCTCGGTGCGCGTTTTCTCGAAGCGCTCCGCACCGCTCCGGACTACAGGCTTTACGCGCTCAAGGGCGAAGGTCCTGCGCGCCCCGGCATGCTTCGCGTAGCTAAAGGCGCGGGCGGGCCCATCGAAGCCGAGTTGTGGGCTCTCTCCGAACAGGCCTTCGGGAAGTTCGTGGCGGGCATCCCCTCGCCGCTCTCGATCGGCACGGTGCACTTCGAAAACGGAAAAGCCGCCAAGGGATTTCTGGTCGAAGCCGAAGCGATCCACGGTGCGGAGGAAATTTCCTCGTTCGGCGGCTGGCGCAATTACGTCAACAGCCAGCGCAAGAGCGCCTGATCGCTACAGCGAACGCAGATAGGCCTCATACTCGTCGAAGACCGTCATGATGTGTTCGCGCATGGCTTTCTGCGCGGCTCCCGCGTCCGCGCGCAAAACCGCCTGCACGACACGGTCGTGCTCCTCATGCGATTTCGCGAGACGGCCGAGATTGCGGAACTGCGCGCGGCGGAACGGCTGCACGCGAATGCGGGTGGAGGCCGTCAGTTCCGCAAGATAGGCGTTGTGCGCACCGGCATAGACCGTGCCGTGAAAAAGCTGGTTCGTCTCGTGATAGTGCTGCGGATCGCCGTCCTGAATCATCAGGCGCAGATCCTCATGCACCTTCTCGAGGCTTGTGCGCTCCGCTGCGGTCATGCGCTCCGCGGCGTAATGCGCGCAGAGCCCCTCGAGCTCCGCCATGATCTCGAACATGCCGATCAGCTCGTCGTGCGCGGGCTGCGCCACGATCGCCGCACGATGCGGCTTCGCATCGACGAGGCCGCTTGCCGCAAGCTGGCGGATCGCCTCGCGAACCGGTGTGCGCGAAACGTTGAAGCGCGATGCGATCGCCGTCTCGTCGAGCGATGCGCCGGGCGCAATTTTTCCGCGCACGATTTCGTCGGCGAGAACCTGGCGCAATTCGTCCGCACGCGTGAGGCGGATCGGGGCGTTCTCGCTTTCCTGCTTGCGGATGTTCATTCCCGTCAGCCCGCCGGCCTGTCGATCAGGCTGACATGCGCGGATACGACGCGCCATCCGGTCTGCGTCCGTATCCAGGTCTGGCTTTGGCGGCCAAGCTTCGTGCCGCTTTCACGCACGAAGAGAGTGTTCGCCGTCGCGAAATCGTCGCCGTAGGTCGTGATCTTCGTGCGCTCCAGCTTGCGCGCGAGTCCTGCGGGCGAGCGTGCGGCGCGGAACGCCTTGATTTCTTCGTAGCCGTAGAGATTCTCCGCGACGCCATAACGAACGGTATTCGGATCGTCGAAGAACAGTTCGTCCAGTGTTGCGACGTCGTTCGTCACCAGCGCCTTCTCGTAGCGCTCGAAGGCGGCGGTCACTTCGGCGAGCGTTTTCGGATCGTTGATCTTCATGTTGCGTCCCGTAACTTCGCCGGTCTGCTCGCGCAAACGCCATCACGCTCGAGCTGATGCGCAACGCGCAGCGCGAGATCTTCGCGCCATGGCGGCGCAATCACCTGCACCCCGATCGGAAGGCCGTCATCCGGCCATACCGGAACCGCAACCACCGGAAGCCCGATAAAAGAGATCGGCTGCGTGTAGATTCCGATGTTCGGCCGCACCAGCATTTCCTGTCCGTCGAGCCGGAAAGTCTTCTGGCCGATTTTCGGAGCGCGCGTCGGTGTTGCGGGCGCAAGCAGGATGTCGAAGCGTTCGAACAATCTGCGCGCCTGCTCCTGGAAGTGATGTCGCACCTTCTGCGCCTGGACCGTCCACACCGCCGGAATCATCGCGCCCGCGATCAGGCGGTCGCGCACATCCGGGTCGAAGTCCTGCGCGCGCTCGCGCAAACGGTCGAGATGAAGGGCCGCACCTTCGGATGCCGTAATCAGATAGGCGGAAGCGCGCGCGACGGCGGCATCTTCGAGTTCCGCGCTTTCATAGACGTTGAGCGCCTTTGCGATCTTATCGACCGCGTCATAGGCTTCCGGCACGCCCATCTTCGCGAAATAGCCTTCGAGCTTCGCGACACGAAGCCCCTTCACGCCTTTTGCGATCTCCGGCGAAACGGGTTCTACATCGCGCTGCGCACATACCGGATCTTCGTGATCCGGCCCCTGCATCGCATCGTAGGAAAGCGCGAGGTCCATTGCCGAACGCGCAAGCGGCCCGAGATGATCGAGGCTTGCGACGAAGGGAAATGACCGCGCACGCGACAGACGGCCATAAGTCGGCTTCAGGCCGAACAAGCCGCAGAAGGAAGCGGGGACACGGATCGACCCGTTCGTATCGGAGCCGAGTGCCAGCGGCACATATCCCGCAGCGACTGCGCCGCCGGATCCGCTCGACGAGCCGCCGGTCATATATTCCGGTTTGTGCGGATTGCGGGCCGCACCGTCGTGCACATTCTCGCCGGTGAAATCATAGGCGTACTCGCCCATGTTCAGCGCACCCACGAGTACCGCGCCTTTCTCCTCCAGCCGCTCGATCAGCACGGAATCGTGCAGCGCAGGCTTGCGTTCTCGATTGATCTTCGAGCCCGCGCGCGTGGGAATTCCCTTCACGTCGAACAGGTTCTTTACGGCGAAGGGTACGCCCGCAAGCGGCAGATGCTCGCTACGCGCGATGCGCTTGTCGATCGTTGCGGCCCTCTCGTGCGCGCGCGCGGCCAGCACATCGGTGAAGGCGTTCGTTTTCTCGTCGAACGCGCCGATCCGCTGCAAAGCCGCGGAGACCGCATCGGCTGCCGAAAGCTCTTTCTTGTTTACAGCCTCCGCGAGCACGGCGGCTGATTTCCATTCCATGCTCATGGTTCGAAAACCGGGCCGGGTTCGGCATCGTCCGCAAGCTTATGCGAAAGCACGAGCTTCGCGGCGTTCGTCACCGCGTTCAGATGAATCTTGACGCCTTCGCGATAGGCCGGTGCGACCGTGAGCCCGTTCATTGCGGCCCCCGTATCGATGAACGCGGCGAGCGCGGCAGGATCCTCCGGGATCGAAGGCAGGTTGGGCTTTCTGCTCTGCAAAGCGGCTGCTTCCGTAACTAGAGTGGCGGGTGTGGAATGGCGGTCAGCAACTCGCGAGTATACTCGGCCTTAGGGCTCCCCAGAACTTCCTCTGCCGTGCCCTCTTCCACGATCTTGCCGGTGCGCATGACGATCACGCGGTCGCACAACAGGCGTACGACATTGAGGTCGTGCGAGACGAAAAGATAGCTCATGCCGAGCGAGTCCTTGAGGTCTTGCAGGAGATTCAACACCACCGCCTGCACCGAGACGTCGAGCGCCGCCGTCGGCTCGTCGAGGATCACGAGTTCGGGGTTGAGTGCGATCGCTCGCGCGATCCCGACGCGCGCCTTTTGTCCGCCGGAAAGCTGATGCGGAAAACGGTCGAGGAGTTCGCCGGGCAGGCCCACGAGTTTTGCAAGTTCCTCGCACCGCGCGCGCACTGCGTCCCGCCCCGAGATACCGCCGAGCCGCATGATCGGATCGGCGATCGCACGCGCCGCGGTGAAGCGCGGATTCAGACTGTCAGTCGGATCCTGGAACACCATCTGGATGCGCTTGCGCTGCGGCAGCACCGCAAATTCCGAAGCCGGGATCGAGCCGATGTCCTGCCCGTCGAAAACAATATCGCCCGAAGTCTTGTCGAGCAGGCGCATCACCATCATCGACGTCGTGGATTTTCCACAACCCGACTCGCCGACCAGGCCTACGCTTTCTCCCTTTGCGACGTGGAATGAGATTCCATCCACTGCACGGAAAATCGATTCCGCAGGCGCAGGCTTGCCGAACAGTTCGCCCAGCGTCTTCGAAGCCCCCTGTCGCGGATATTCTTTCACGAGGTTGCGCACTTCGAGGAGCGGCTTCGCACCGGCATCGATCTTAATTTTCGGCATCGATGCTGCCGGCGACAGTTCCGCATCTTCCGGCAGCAAGCCGCGCAACGTGCCGCCGACCTTCGGCGTCGCCTTCATCAACTTCTTCGTATAGGCATGTTGCGGGTTCTTGAAGATATCGGACGACAGCGCCGTCTCGACGATCTTTCCTTTCTCCATCACGACGACACGGTCGCAATAGGCTGCCGCGAGACCAAGATCGTGCGTGATCAGGATCGTGGACATTCCGCGCGCGCGTGTGAGCTCCACTACGAGGTCCATCACCGATTTCTGCGTGGTCACATCGAGACCGGTGGTCGGTTCGTCCGCGATCAGAAGGCGCGGCTGGCAGGCAAGCGCGAGTGCGATCACGATGCGCTGACACATGCCGCCGGAAAGCTCGAACGGATAAGCGTGATAGCGATCTTCGGGCCGGGCGATCTTCACCTGCCGAAGCATCTCGACCGCTTTTTCCTTCAGGTCGCGGCTGTCCGCCTGCACGTGTTGTTTAAGCACGTCCTCGATCTGGCGGCCGACCTTGCGGATCGGATTGAGCGCCGCACGCGGATTCTGGAAGATCATCGACATTTCGCGGCCGCGCAGGTCGCGCATGACGTCTTCTTTCGCATTCTTCACGTCGATGCCGGAGAAGACGACGGAGCCGTTCGCGATGCTTCCGGCGCGGTCGAGGATACGCATCACCGCATAGGAGGTGACGGATTTCCCCGAGCCGGATTCGCCGACGATGCCGAGCGTTTCGCCCTTGCCGACCGAAATATTGATCTGCTCGACCGCCCGCACGATGCCGCGCCGGGTCGCAAACTCGACGGTGACGTCTTTGATTTCGAGAAGCGGGGATTCGTTCATGATCCGCTCCTTACGTTCGCCGCTGCGGATCGACGATGTCGCGCAGACCGTCGCCGAGCAGGTTGAAACAGAACACCGCGAGCATCAGCGCGAGGCCGGGGAAAAGCGCGATCCACCATTCGCCCGAAACGATGTAGCCCGCGCCGTCGGCGACCATGATGCCCCATACCGGTGTCGGCGGACGTACGCCGAGGCCGATGAAGGAAAGGCCGGCGGCGTTCAGCACCGCGTAGCCCATGGTGAGCGACATCTGCACCACCATGATCGGCATGACGTTCGGCAAAATCTGCGTGAACAGAATACGCCACTCGCTGTTGCCCGAGAGTCTGGCGGCCATCACGAAACCCGCCTCGCGGCGGACGTTGGCTTCCGCGCGCGCAATGCGCGCATAAAGCGGATAGTTGATGATCGCGGTCGCAATCACGATGTTCGTGACCGTATTGCCGAGCGCCGCAACGATTCCCATCGCGAGCACGAACAGCGGGAACGCCATGATCATGTCGGCAAGCCGGCTCACGACGATGTCGATCCAGCCGCCGAAATAGCCCGCAGCGATGCCTGAGATTCCGCCGAGCGCGAAGACAAGCGCCACCGAGGTCACCGCGATCGTCATGTCGAGCCGCGTCGCGACCACGACACGGCTGAAGATGTCGCGGCCCAGTTGATCGGTACCAAACCAGAACTGCCAGGACGGCGGCTTCAGCGCGTTTGCTGTGTTGCTCGCCAAGGGATCGTAGGGAACGATCCAGGGGCCGAAGATCGCAGCGGTCGCAAACAGCAGGAACAGCGCGAAGGCAAAACCCGTGATCGGATTTTCCGAGATCACGTATTTGGTCTGGCGGAGAATGGCGCGCAAACCCGAAGTTTGCGCCGGTCCTGCCGCAGCCTCCGCCGGCTTGCCTGCGGCCACGGCTTTTGATGCGCGCGCCACGGAACTGACCGCGGTGATGCGTGAGTGCGAGTTCATGCCGCCATCCTCACGCGCGGATCGATCACGCCGTAGAGAAGGTCGATCATCAGGTTCAGGAGCACATACATGATCGCCATGACGAGCACGAAGCCCTGCACCGGCGCGAAGTCGGAAGCGATCAGCGCTTCCACCGCGTAAGAGCCGATGCCCGGCCACGCGAACACTTTCTCGACGAGTACGTTCGCACCGAGCAGGAACGAGAACACCATGCCGAGCGTGGTGATGACCGGCAGCAGCGCGTTCCTGAACGCATAGGTCAGGATTACCTTGCGCGTGGAAAGTCCGCTCGCCCGCGCGGTGCGGACGAAATCCGAGGAAAGCACCGCGAGCATCGATGCCCGCGTCATACGGGTGATCGGCGCGAGCGAAAAGATCGCAAGCGTTGCGGCAGGAAGAATGAGTTGTTTTGCCGCCGCCCAGAACACCTCCATGTCACGCGCGATCAGGCTGTCGATCAGGTAAAAACCGGTGATGTGCGGCGGAGCCGAATAGATGATGTCGAGCCGCCCGAGCGGCGCCGGTGCCCAACCGAGCACGAAATAGAAGAAGTAGGCGAGCAGCAACCCGGTAAAGAACACCGGCAGCGAAACGCCCGCGGTCGCGATCACGCGCGAGAAATGATCGATTGCCGAGCCTTCTTTTACCGCCGCAAGCACGCCGAGTGGAATCGCGATCAGGATCGAAATGATCAGCCCCGCGAGCGTAAGCTCGGCCGACGCAGGCAAGCGGGACGAAATATCGCGAATGACGGGTTGGCCGGTGGTGAGCGACTGGCCGAAGTCGCCGCGCGAAAGATCGCCGACATAGCGGACGAACTGAACCAGTTTCGGCTGGTCGAGACCGAGCTTCACCCGCACTTCCTGGATCGCCTCTTCGGTCGCAGCGGGACCGGCGAAATAGGCCGCGGTATCGCCCGGCAAGAGACGCGTCAGCGCGAACGTGATCACGATTACGGCCGCGATGCTGAACAGCGTGATCCCGAGACGGCGGCTCATGCGAAGAAGCATCGTGAAACTCCGGAAGGGAAGAAGCGGGCGGCGCGATTGCCGCCCGCTTTACGCGCCTAGCCTTTGGCGAGGTTGCGATAGTCGAGCCGCCGGTGGAACCAGTACTGGTAGCCCGACACGTTCTTCTGCATCGCAACGTTCGAGTAAGGCTGGTACAGCGGAATGCGCGGAATGTCCGCGAAGGCCAGATCGACGAAGCCCTTCACGTTCTTCTCGTATTCCGCCTGATTGCCGGTCGAGGCAGCCGCACCCGCCGCGTCGATCATGGCGTCCATCTGCTTCGACTGATAGCTCATCGTATTGAAGATGGAATTCTTGCCGTGATAGCACCAGATGAAGAAGTACTCCGGGTAGTCGAGCCAGCCCGAGAACACGTTCACGTAAAGCGGCATCACCTTCTTGTTCAGTTCCGTACGCCAGTTCGCGCCCGGCACCTTGTTGATCGTGGTCTTGATACCGATCTGCGCCAGGCTCTCCTGAATGAGCACGCAGGTCGGCTCGTTGACGCCGGCAAAGTTAAGATCGAACGATAGCGTCGTCTCGAAGCCGTTTTCGAACCCCGCCTCCGCCATCAGCTTCTTCGCCTTGGCAATGTCCGAATTGTATTTATGCGCCTGCGGCCACGCCACTTCCGTCGCCTTGTTCGGGCCCGCACCGAAAGTCTTGCCGCCGAGACCGTAAAGCACGGCATCCATGATCTTCTGGTACGGCACCGCGTAGGCGACCGCCTGACGAACCTTGAGGTTGTCGAACGGAGGCTTCGTCACATTCATGCCGAGATACTGGATGCCGTTCGAGAACGGCGTCGACACGATGTTGAGTTTGCCCGCGTCCTTCAGCTCCACGAAATCCTTGTTCGGCAATTCGTAGGAGATGTCCGCGTCGCCGCGCTCCAGCAGCGCGCGGCGGTTGCCGGCCGAAGGCACGATGCGCCAGACGATACGCTTCGTCTTCGGCAGCGGCCCGAGCTTGTAGTTCTCGTTACGCTCGAAGATGACTTCGGTGCCAGGCGTCCACTTCGCGACGTTGTACGGGCCGCCGCCCGCGATCGTCTGCTTGGTGAAGTTGAGGCCCCAGGGATCCTTCTCGTCGGCATTCTTCTTGATCAGTTCGGAATGCATGACGACCGGCACGACGACCGCGAGATCCGGGATCGTGAGGCGATCCTTGCGCAGGAAGTCGACGCGGATCGTGTGATCGTCGACGACGACGAATTGCTCCGGCTTTTCGAGCGAGCCCGCGCGCATCTGGAAGGTCGGGAAACCGCCGACCGAGACCGCGCGGTCGAGCGACCACTTGACGTCCTTCGCGGTGATCTTGGTGCCGTCGTGGAACGCCGCGTCCTTGCGAAGTTTGAAGGTCGCCGACATGTCGCCGACCTTCATGTCTTCGGCGAGTTCGGGCTTGAACTTGTCCTTGTCGTAATACTCGACGCCGTTCGGCAGCTTCTTCATTTCGTGGCTGATCAGGCGCGAGTAGCAGTTCCACGCGACCTCGTAGCCCGGGACGTTGGTGCCGACGCCATGAATGTCGATGTTGTTTGGCCCGCCTTCGGAGACGATGAGAAGCGTCTCTGCGCGCGATTGCGCCTTGGCGGGAGAAAAGACGGCGGGAGCCGTCAGAGCAGTCGATGCGGCCAGCGCGCCGGCCGATTTCAGAAAGTCACGTCGCTTCATTACCCATCCTCCGTATCCGCATTCGGACGATTGATTGCGAAGGACGTGCCAACTCTCAGAAAACCGGATTCGTCATGGATTCCAGATAGATGCGGATTCCGGGGTCAGCGGGTAGAGGCATCCGAATTGCATACAATTGGCCACTTGATGCCTATAAAATAGGCATTACTGATAAATGGGCTGTTGTGTGGAGCCTCTGTCGTCCGCCAATCAGCTCTCGATTCTGAAGGGAAATTGGTGGGCCCGGCAGGACTCGAACCTGCAACCAGACCGTTATGAGCGGTCGGCTCTAACCATTGAGCTACAGGCCCGGAAGAGGGGCGGAAACTATCAAGCACCCACCCACCGCACAACGGCCAAGCCCAAGCCGCAAATGAGCCGCGAAGCTTTGGCGAACTTCGCCTGCCACGAGGGAGAACTTCCATGATTTCGATCCGGCCGCTTGCCGTTGCCGCAGCGTTGCTCACGATACTCTCGCATGCCGCCTTCGCGCAGACGCCTTCACAGCCCCGCATCCCGACGCTCACGCTCACCGGCGAGGGTCTCGCCGAAGCGAAGCCGGAACTTGCGATCGTGCAGATCGGCGTCGCCGTGACGGCGAAGGTCGCGAAAGACGCGCTTGCGGAAAACTCGAAACTTCTGACCGCGGCACTGAACGCGGCAAAAGAAGCCGGCATCGAGCCACGCGATTTGCAGACCTCGGGGCTCTCGCTGCGCCCGGACATCGTCCGCGCCGATAAATGGCCGCACCGCGAGGTGATCGGCTATCAGGTGAACAACAACGTCACCATGCGCGTGCGCGACATCTCGAAGCTCGGCAGTCTTCTGGACCGGCTGGTCGTGCTCGGCATCAACGACATTCGCGGCATCAGCTTCTCGGTCGAAAACCCGGCTCCGCTCGTCGAGCAGGCGCGGGCCGCCGCGATCCGGGATGTTCTCGAGAAAGCGCAGAAAGTGGCGGAGGCCGCGAACCTCAGGATCGTTCGCGTGCTCGAGCTTTCGGAAGAAGGCGTGGAAGCGCCGGCCGCGCGGCAGATCGTGATGGCGCGCGGGGCCTCCTCGCCGCGCCCGGACGTGCCTGTCGAAGCGGGAGAGCTGGTCTATCGCGCCCGGGTGAACGCCATCTTCGAGATCGCGCCGAAGTAACTAGTCTTTCGGCCGCAACAACACGATCGCCGCTGCAAGCAGATTGAGAAGCACGCAAAGCGCGATCGCTGGCATGTAATTTACGCTCGCGTCGCGCACGACGCCGATCAATCCCGGCCCGAAAGCGTAGGTGAACTGCGTGATCGCCGTCGAAAGCGCCACGATCATGCCGAACGCCGCAGGCGGAAACTCTCGCTGCACGATGAGCGACGGCAGCGTGATGAGATTGCCGACCGAAAGGCCGTAGACCGCGCAGCACAGAAACAGCGGCAGCACGCTCGCTGTCTGCGTCATCGCGGCCAGCGCCGCCGATTGCACTAGCAGCGAGACCGCGGAAAAGACACGAAGATTGAGCCGGTCGATGAACGCGCCCATCGCGAGGCGCCCGCAGATCGAAGCCGCGGTCGTAACCGCAACCGCAACGCCCGCTCCGGCACGGCCCATCGGACCTTCCAGAAACGCGACCTGATGCACGAGAAAGCCCGCCTGCGAAAGCAGGCTGATTGAGAACGGTGCCGATACCACCCAGAAGGCAGGACTCTTGAGTGCACTTGCGCGGGTCCAAGCGCGCGGCGCCGTTTCGCCGCTCGCGGGTATCTCTGCCGGAGAAATTGGAGACGGCTTGCCAAACACGAAGAATGCAAGCGGAACCGCAAGGGCGAGAACCGCCGCGCTCGACAACAGCATCGTCATCGAGAAGCTTTGCGCGGAAATCGAGAACACCATCGCGGGAATGACGATAACGCCGCCGAAGCTCGCGCCGTTGAGCGCAAGCGAAATCGCAAGCCCCCGCCTGCGGTCGAACCAATGGCCGAGGATATTGGTTATGGCGCCGACCGTCATCGTCGCCCACGCAAGCGCCATGAAGAGATAGGTCGCGAACAGCTGCCACGGTTGCGTTATCTGCCCGAGCGCTGCGAGTGAAATTGCGAAACAGGTTGCGCCGAACAGAACGCAGTTTCGCGCGCCGAAGCGCCGGATTACGTCGTTTACGAAGATCACGAGCACGGCGCTGGCAAGATAATAAAGCGTGCTTGCCGCCGAGATCAGCGAAGTCGGCCAGCCGTGCAGCCTTTGCAACTCGGCAAGATAGACGGCATGACCGTAGAAGCCGAAACCCCAGGCAATGACCGCGACCGAGAAAAGCGCCGCGGTCACGCGCCAGCCGAAATACTGCCGTGAAGATTCCGGCGCGCCGGCGAAGTCCCGAAGCTCGGGCGGTGTTTGTCTGTTCATGCGGGAGACTTAACCGCTGCCGCGCGGCTCCGCCAACCCGATTTCGCGGAAATGGATCCGCTCAGTTCTTCTGCCGGTTCTGCTCGTCGACGATGACCACGCGCGGCTGGAAGCGCTTCGCCACCGCCTCGTCCATCTGGGCATAGGCCACGATAATGATGTGATCCCCCTTCTGCACGAGCCGGGCGGCAGCCCCGTTCAGCGTGATCGCGCCGGATTGCGACGGCTCCTCGATGACGTAGGTGGCGAAGCGTGCGCCGGAAGAGATGTTGTAAATCTCGACGCGCTCGTTCCTGACAAAGCCCGCGGCGTCGATCAGAGCCCGGTCGATGCCGATCGAGCCCTCATAGTTGAGGTCGGCGCCCGTCACGACGGCGCGGTGGATCTTGCCCTTCATCAGCGTGAGCAGCATGGCGCACTCCGGAAAAAGAAGGCCGCGCGTATAGCAGCTTTTGGCCGCCGCACCAGTAAATTTTGCGGCTACGCAACTCTGCGCTTGCCGAACGGTTCGGCTGATACCATTTGGGGAGCGGAGGAAGCAGATGCCACGCGCTTACGACGATCCCGGCGCATTCAACCGCACCGGCAAAGCGGCCCATAAGGAAAGGCTGGAGCGGCTCGACGCCCTCGCCTCCTTCATGGATTCCGCCATCGTCATCCCCGGCACAAACATCCGCTTCGGCGCCGATGCCCTGATCGGCCTCGTGCCGGGAATCGGCGACGCGATTTCTGCCGGGGTTTCCTGCTTGATCGTTCTGGAGGCGCGCAGGATGGGCGCGCCCGCGCATGTGATCGGGCGGATGGTCGGCAATATCGCGCTGGACAGCCTGGCCGGCGCGATTCCGGTTATCGGCGATCTGTTCGACGTCGCGTTTCGCGCGAACCTTCGCAACATGCGGCTTTTGCGAAGCCACTTCGAGAAAGCCGCCGCCCGCGAGGGCTAACGCCGCGTGCCTAACAGGAGCGCGAGAAGCCCGGCAAGCGTGGTCATCGAAGCCGCGACGAAAGGCAGCTCGTAACCGCCGCTCAAGTCGTAAAGCAGCCCGATCAGGAGCGGCCCGCCCGCCACGCCCGCCATCGCGATGAACTGGCTCATGGAATAGATGCGCCCGTATTCGCGGGTGCCGAACTTCTCCGCGAGCAGCAGGGGATGCATCATCAGCGAGTTTCCGATTGTGACGCCGAACAGGGCGACGGCTGCGAGAATGGCTACGCGCTCATGAACGAAGGCGAGCATCATCAGCGCCGCTGTCTGCACTGCCATGAGCTGCAAGGCGAAGGTCCGCACTTTCGTCCGCAACACGAGCCAGCCGCCGGTCAGGCGGCCCGCGATGCTTGCCGAGGCGAGAAACGCAAGCGCCAGCGCCGCGGTCTCCGTGCCGCTGCGTACATTCGCAAGGCGATAGAGATGCGCAATCGCCGCGACCTGCGCGCCAAGCAAAAAGAGATACGCGATCGACACCGCGAGGAAGAAGCGGCTCCGCTTCGCTTCCGCATAGCTTACCGACGGAACGGCGGGTGCCGGCTCGCCATTGGCGCTCTTCACGCCGCCGTCCGGCTCGAGCCCGAGTGAAGCCGGACTGCCGCGCACGACAAGCAGCGTCACCGGCACGATGCCGAGCAGGAATAACGCCGCCATCCATGGCCCGGTCGCGCTCAAGCCGCCGCGCTCGATCGAAAGTGCCACAAACGGCGCGATGAAGATTCCGCCGAGCGACAATCCGGTGGAGGCGATCGAAAGCGCGAACGAGCGCTTCACGCTGAACCACCGTGTCACCAGCGTCGTCAACGGAACAAGCCCGGTCCCGCCATAGGCGAAGCCGAAGACGATATGGAATGCGAAAAGCTGCCACGCCTCGCGCAGGTACCCGACCGAAAACAGGCAAGCAGAACCAAGAATTGCCGAGCCGACGATTGCCGCGCGCGGATCGACGCGGTCGATCAATCGCCCGACCAGCACACCCGCGAAGCCGCCGGACACGAAGAAGCTCGCCGTCGCAGCGCTGGTCAGCGAAACGGGAAATCCGCGCTCGGCCACGAACGCGTTAAGCAGTACCGACAGATTGTAGAAAGCCAGCCCCGACGTAATCGTCGTAATCAGGCAGATCGCGGCAACGATGTACCAGCCGTAAAAGATGCGCGAATTGCCGAGCATGCTGAAAACCGGAGGAAGGGTGCAAATGGAAGGACACAAGTCCTATGCGGGCTGGCCCTTCCGGATGCAACGGGCAACGTGGCGCAGCAGCCATGCAGGCTGCCTGCGCCCGCAGGACGGAACGGGTTACTTCCTTTCGAGCAGCAGCCGGTTGCCCTGCTTCTCGATCAGCACCTTGGCCTGCTCCGCCATCTTGGCGAGCAGCCACGGCAGCGTCACGTCGATCACGGCATGGTCGTCCTTGATGTCGATCGTGCCGGCGGCATTCTGGCCGAGGATCGAGACATTGAAGGCGACCTGATCGCCAGTCCAGGTTTCGTCGGCGAAGTTCATCATGCCGCCGCCCTTCTCGCGCGCGGCGGCAAAGCCCTTCTTGATGCGCCGGGCCGCCTCTTCCTTGCCGAGCTTGTGCGGGATCGAAACCGTAACTTTTTCTGCCATGGCGTCCTCGTGCCGATACGCTTGCCTTGCGGCTTACATAGACCCCATACGCCGCTTGGCAATGTCCCGGAGCAGATTTCTTCAGGGAAATAGTTCGGGCGGAATCCGATCCGGGCTGTAGGTGTCCGGAAAGCTCGCTTCCGTGCTCCGGTAGAACGGATAGATGAAGGCGGCACCCGCGCCCGCGATGAACAACGCCTGCAATTCGCGAAGATAGATCGCAAGTCCCAGCGGCAGCACTACAAATAAGAGACATGCGACGACGAAGGCAATCGTCATGACCACATACCGGGCCTTTCCGACCCCGGTCGCGAAAGCGATCGCGCCGCGTGCGCTCGGCGGAATGGACCTGTGAAAGTCGTTCAGGAAGCGGCCGTACTCGACATTGCGCTCGTCGTCGCTGTGCCCCCACTTCGAGGCGCTCAGCACCGAGAGCACGCTGCCGTCCCGGAACGTGACACGGCAGGTTCCCATCGGGCCGTTTTTCGGGATGTGCCCGACGACAAGATGGACGGCGGCGATCTCGCTCCAGTCGCGCGTGTAAGAAGTGCCGTCGATGAACCAGCCGATCCCTTTCGGCGAGAGGTAGACGCCCTCGTTCGTGTTGCGAAGGTAAAAGCGCGGCACGCCCTCGCGCACGAAGAGTTTGTATTCCGCGGCGGGAACTTCGACCGAAAGCGGCGAGTTGCTCATCCGGGGATTATGCCGCGGCGACAGCTCCGGATGAAGCGCTTTGTTTCTTCGGCCGCGATGCGAGCAGGAGCCAGGCGGCGATCGCGACGTTGAGCAGGTTCCATGCAAGCCCGTTTGCGAAGGCCGCGTGATAGGAGCCGGTGTAGTCGAAGATCGCGCCGGAGATCCAGCCGCCGAAGGCCATGCCGATGATGGTCGAGAAGATGACAATGCCGACGCGCACGCCCGCCTCCTGCGGCGGGAAATATTCGCGCACGATCACCGCATACATCGGCACGATGCCGCCCTGAAACAGGCCGAACAGGATCGAAATCACATAGAGCGACGTGAGGCCGTCGAAGAAAAGATAGAGGAAGAGCGCGACGCCCTGAAGAAACGAACCGATCAAGAGCGTGCCGACGCCGCCGATCCTGTCCGCGACGAACCCGGAGGCAACGCGGCTGATGATGCCGAAGGCGAGCATGAGCGACAGCATTTCCGCGCCGCGCGCCGCGCCGTAACCGAGATCGCCACAATAGGCGACGATATGAACCTGCGGCATCGACATCGCGACACAGCAGGCAATGCCCGCAAGACTGAGGATGACCATCAGCGCCGTCGAGGAAAGCCCGAGCGCGTTGCGGGCACCTGCCGCAGCGGCGTTCGCGCTCACGACTTCCGACAGCGCAATGCGGCGGCGGAACACGAACGTAAGCGGCAGGATCGCGAACAGCACGAATACGCCGATCCAGATCTGCGTCGGCCGCCATCCCATCGTCGCCGTCGAATATTGCACGATCGGCGGCCAGATCGCGCCGGCGAGGTAATTCCCTGAGGCCGCGATTGCGACCGCGATTCCGCGCCGCTTCGTGAACCAGTGCGAAAGGTCGGCCATCATCGGCGCAAAGGTGACGGACGCGCCCATGCCGATCAGAAGGTGCGTGAGCGCGAACAGAAAGAGCGTCGGCGCAATACCGGAAAGCAGGTAGCCCGCGGAAAGCGCAGCGGTGCCGATCAGCATCGGGATCACGATGCCGTAGCGGTCGGCGAGCCTGCCCATGGTGACGCCGCCGATGCCGAAGCCGAGCATGGTGAGCGTATAGGGAAGCGTCGCGTCGGCGCGCAGCACGCCGAAATCCTGCTGGACTGCCGGAAGAATGACGACCACGGACCACATGCCGACCGAGCCGACGGCGCCGGCGAGCAGCGCGGTCCACAGGCGCATCCAAGCGTAACGCGACTCGGCGACACCGGTCGCAGCGGAATTTATCTGCGCACTCATGATGCGAAACTTGTCGGTTGGAAGCCTCGCAGCGTCAAGCTGCGCTGCGGCGAAAACGGGAGGATTTCGCCCCGTATTTTGTCATGGCGGCAATGCGCCGGCGATCAGACCCGGACGACGACCGTACGCGCGACACGATCCCCGAGCCGCTGGTTCTTCGGCGAGTTCACGGCAAGCAGAAAGCCAGCGAAGTACAATGTCGGAAGCCAGTCGACCGGCCGCAGGAGATTGCGGAGCATCGACGTGGTCCAGCCGATCGGCTGGCCGTCGTCCTCGCCCACGACCCGCAGGCCGATCAATAACTTCGCGGGTGTCGCGCTCCACATCGCTTCGCTGGCGAAGAAATAAATGCAGATCGCAATCAGCCCGAACAGGTTCGTCACGACGTCGAGAGAAAAATCCGCCCGGTAGAGTTTGGCGCCGCCGATCACCACCGCGATCGCGGTCCAGAGCAGCGCCATGATGGCGAGGTCTACGATCGCTGCGAGCGCCCGGACCCCGAGCCCCGCGATCTCCACTTCCCGCATGCTACCGGCCCCGGACATGTTGATGCTCCACGGGAGAAATCGTGCGTCAGGCCCGCGCAGAGGTCAAATGCGCCGCAACGAGCGGCGGTCTCGCGGCGGAGAAAAGCTACGCGATCTTGCGGGACGGTTCGAATGGAAGCTGCGGCTCGCTGAGCGCGAGGCGATCCTTGCCGGCACGCTTGGCGGCATAAAGCGCGCGGTCGGCCTCAGCGAGCAGCGTTTCCGGGCTAGAGCTAGGCACACCATGCCATTGCGCAACACCGACGCTTGCGGCGAACCTGACCGGGGTGCCGCTGCGCGGCGTCCATTGCGTGCGGCAGGCTTCGAGCACATGGCGGGCCATCGCCGCGCCTTCGCGCAGCGTGGTCGAAGGAAGCACGACGCAGAATTCGTCGCCGCCGATGCGCGCGAGCAGATCGCCGCTACGCAGCTGCGACTGCACGTTCCGGGTCAGGAGCCGCAGACAGTCGTCGCCCACGCCATGACCCAAGCTGTCGTTGATCGCCTTGAAGCCGTCGATATCGATCATCAGGAGCGCGAAAGGCTCCCGCGTGCGGTTCGAACGCGCGCACTCCTCGTCGAGACGGATCAGCAACTGGCGGCGGTTGGCCGCCGCGGTCAGGTCGTCGGACAGCGCAAGATCCGCGACTTCCGCGCGCAGACGGTCGACCGCCATCAGGACGAAGCCGAAATTCAGGGCCATCGAAGCGAATACGAGCAGCATCAGAAGCACGGCCTGAAACGGATTGAACTCGGTCAGCGAAACCTCGCCGCCGATCTGGAGGAAGCCGGCGAGCGGACGCGCCCAGTAGATCGCGATCGAGAAGATCGAGATGTAGCCCGTCATTCGCGCGCCAGGCCGCGGCTCGCCATCTTTACGCGAGAACAGAAGCGGCAGCACCGAGGCAAGGGCAATCGATTGCGCAACCGAATAGATGAGAATGCGCGCCGCCATGCTCTCATGCCAGAACGCAAAGACCGCGAGTGCTGCGACCGAGATCACTGTCACGGCAATCGCCTCGCGCCACATGACCCGGCGCTCGTAAAGTTTCTGAATTCCCATCGCCGCGAGCAGGCCCGCAAATATGAACATTGCGCTGCCGAGCAGGATCGGCACCGCGGGATGGATGATGCCGCGCAGAAGCGATAGCGAAGCGGCCACGGCCGCGATCGTAGAGGCTGCGCCCCAGTAGCGGGCCGCGCGGAAACTCGGATAGCTGCGCGCGACGTAGATCCAGATCAGCGCGAGCGCAATGAAATTGATCGTGAACGCAACGAAGAGCGTAGGCACACTGAGCACGGCCACTCCCGCATATTCATCCCGCGCGGCGTGTTCCGGCATCGCCGGAACTGGCGCATCGTTCCCGCAGGCGCTCCGGTATTTCCGGAGTCCCATTATTCCCTTACCAGCGGCGATCCTGCGTCACGGCGTTTAAGGAAAGATCACCCGCAGCGGCGCACCGTGCTTCATGGTTTTGAAACCGTTAACACAGCATTTTCGCCGCATCCCCGGGCTAGAGGAACCTTGTCTCCGCAAGCGGCCTTACGCGAACCATGCTCGATAAAAATCTTCGCCCCATTCTCTCGTTGCTGCTCGGTGTCGCACTCCTGCTCGCCGGCGCAGGCTTGCAGATCACACTCCTGCCGCTGCGTGCGAGCGTGGAACAGTTCGGCACCTTTGCGATCGGTGCGATCGGCTCGGCTTATTATCTCGGCTTCGTCGTGGGCTGCGTGCTCGGGCCTTATGTGATCCTGCGCTCGGGCCACATCCGCGCGTTCTCCGCGATGGTCGCGGTCGCAGCCTCGATGGCGCTTCTGCATGCGCTGATCCCGCTCGCGCCCGCCTGGGCGTTGATCCGCTTCGTCACCGGCTTCTGCCTCGCCGGATTTTATCTCGTGATCGAAAGCTGGCTGAACGACCGCTCCTCGAACGAGACGCGCGGCATGGTGATGTCGGCTTATGTGATCACGAATTTCGTGGCGATTGCCGCCGGGCAGATGATCGTGACCACGCATCCGGTCGAGGGTGCGAGCCTTTTCATGATCGCGGCGATCCTGTCCGCGCTTGCGATCGTGCCGGTCGCGCTCACGCGTTCGGCGCAGCCGGCACCGATCACCATCGTGCGGTTTCAGCCGAGGCTCCTGTGGGAAGCGGCGCCCGTCGCGCTTGCGGGCAGCTTCATGGTGGGGCTTTCGCTCGGCGCGTTCTGGACGCTTGCGCCCGCGGCGGTCGAATTGCGCGGTGCTGCGGTTGCGGAAGTCGCGGCCTTCATGACCGCCGCGGTGATCGCGGGCGCACTCATGCAGTATCCCGCGGGGCGGCTTTCGGATCGCGTGGACCGGCGGCTCGTTCTGCTCGTGCTGCTCGGAGGCAGCATCGCGACTGCGCTTTCGCTCTGGCTATACGGCGGCAGCGGCTGGACGCTGCTCGCGCTCGCCTGCGCGTTCGGCGCGCTGTCGCTGCCCGGTTATTCGATCGCGGCCGCGCACGGCTACGACCGCACGCAGCCAGAGGAAATGGTAGCGACTTCGGCGACGATCCTGCTTGCGAACGGCCTGGGCGCAATCGCGGGGCCTGTGATCGCAGCGCTCATGATGCGCGCGCTCGGGCCGAGCACGCTCTTTCTGTTCGTGGCGCTTTCGCAGCTCGCACTCGCGGGCTTCGTGATCTACCGCACGCGCGTGCAGGCACCTGTGGAATCGGCTGAGAAATCAAATTTCGATCTCGCGAGCACGGCGCCGGTCGGCGCGGTCATTCCCACGGAAGAACTGCGGCCCGAGAGCCCGGAAGTCGGCGTGCCGGAAATTTATCCGAGGGAGCCGAGGGAGAAGATGTAGCGAACCGCAGAACTTTTCTGGATCGCCTCCCTCACCTCAACTGCTCCGCAAAATAGTGTAGCGTCTTGCGGTAAACCTCCGAGCGGTTCCACTCCCGCAGCACCTGAAAATTCGGCGTGCCTTCGCCGAAGGGCTGGCCCTTCTGCCAGCCATTGGTGGCAAGCAGGTTCGCGGTCGAGGCCAGCACGTCCGGTACCGAGCGGCGCAGGTTCACATGTCCGTCGCCGTCGAAATCGACGCCGTACTTAATATATGAGCTCGGCAGAAACTGCGTCTGCCCGATTTCGCCGGCATAAGCGCCGAGCAGCTCCTTCTTCGAAAGATCGCCGCGCGCGATGATCTGTAGCGCCGCCAAGAGCTCGCCCTGAAACAGGTCCGTGCGGCGGCAGTCGTGCGCGAGCGTCGCCAGCGTCTTAACCACCGGCATCTTGCCGGTGTCGCCGCCGTTGTCGGTCTCCATGGTCCAGATCGCCATCACGAGTTCGCGCGGCACGCCGAAGCGCGCCTCCACGCGGTCGAACAGCTTCTGATGCCGCTTCAATAAATTCTTCGCGCGCTTCACGCGCGCGGACGTCACCCGCGACTTCGCGTAATCCTCCCACGAACGCTTGAAGGTGTTGCGCTGGCGGCGGTCGAAGGCCATCACCTTCGCGTCGTGCTCGATGCCGTCGAAGGCATCGGCAAGCACGCGGGCGGGAATGCCCTTCGCCGCCGCCTCGCGCCGGAATTCGGAAACGAAGCGGCTGAAATCGCCGCCGCATTTGGCGGCGGAAGCGGGCGCGGTCAGCGCGAGCGAAAGCAGGAAGGCGGCAAACAGGCGGGCGGACATACGGAATCCTTCTGCATCACGACTGAATAGAGCCACCGGAGAAAGCAGAAACTTCTTGGCTTATGCGAGGCAAGCTACTGCGTGGCGCGCAGGAGCGCACGGGGGCCTTCCATGTGGCCTTCCGGCGGATCGGGCTGGATCACGACTTCCGAAGCGCCTGGAAAGCTCGCCTCCGTAATTCCCGGGGCGCCGACCACCACGAGCTTCGTGATGCGGCTCCGCTCCTCGGGCTTCAACTGACCCCAGAGGTTCGCGAGCACATAGCCGCCGCCGGAGAAGCCATAGAGCGCGCGCACGCGCGGATCGTTGCGCACGCCGTCGAGCGCGGTCTGCGCCTGCTCGCCCGTGCCGCCCGCAGCATCGATCACCTCCGCGGCATAGCCCGAGCGCCACGCATATTGCTTCGCGGCGGCATCATCGAGCTGGCCCTTCGGCGCGTGCTCTGCTGCGATCCCGCGCAGGATCAGCATGGTGCCGTTCGGCATCGCATGATGAAACGCGACGAGACCCATCAGGAAAAGTGCAGCGACGATGAGCGCAATCATCTTTTCGCCGGCGTAATTCGGGCGTGCTTTCCATGCGGCAAGGCTGAAGGACATTCGCGCTCCCGATGATTTGGATTTCCGGAGCGGATAACGCAGGAAGCGGCCGGAAGTTCCCGGTTCGCTTGCGGCAAACTGGAAGCCGCGCGGACTCTCGAAGGAAGCGGCCGCGGATTCAGACCGTGCGCTGCGACTGATCGCGCGAGGCGAGCAGCAGCGCCTTCGGCCCGTTCATGTGGCCTTCCTTCGGATCGCCCTGAATGACGACGTCGCCGATCCCGGGAAATTGCGCGGTGGTGACGCCGGGCGCGCCGACAATCACGATCTTGCGGATGCGTGCGCGCTCCTCCGCGCTGATGCGGCTCCAGATATGCGGCATGTTGTATCCGCCGCGCGAGAAACCGTAGAGCGCGGTGACATCGCCGCGCTTGATTCGGTCGAGCGCCATCTGCAATTGCGGGCCTTCGCCCGCGACATCGAGCACTTCGCCTGCGTAGCCCTGCTCGCGCGCATAGGCGAGCGCGGATTCGTCATCAAGCAGGCCTTTCGGCGCGTAACCCGCACCCAGCCCGCGCAGGATCAACATCGTGCCGTTGGAAGATTGGGAATCCACGACGAGCGCTCCCGCATGAGGATCGCGATAGTCAAAATGAAGTTCGGTGTTCTGTCGAGAGGCGCATCCTAGCGTCATCACCCGCGCAGGCGGGTGATCCAGTAACCCCTAGCTATGGCTGGTGAATACTGGATGCCCCGCTTTCGCGGGGCATGACGAGTGGTTTAATTGTCCAGGAAGCTCCGCAGCTTCCTACTCCGGCTCGGATGCTTCAGCTTCCTGAGCGCCTTCGCCTCGATCTGGCGGATGCGTTCGCGCGTCACCGAGAACTGCTGGCCGACTTCCTCGAGCGTGTGATCGGTGTTCATGCCGATACCGAAGCGCATGCGCAAGACGCGCTCCTCGCGCGGCGTGAGCGAAGCGAGCACGCGGGTCGTGGTTTCGCGCAAGTTGGACTGGATCGCAGCATCGATCGGCAGCACTGCGTTCTTGTCCTCGATGAAATCGCCGAGATGCGAATCTTCCTCGTCGCCGATCGGCGTCTCGAGCGAGATCGGCTCCTTCGCGATTTTCAGAACCTTGCGCACTTTCTCGAGCGGCATGCCGAGCTTTTCGGCAAGTTCTTCCGGCGTCGGCTCGCGGCCGATTTCGTGCAGCATCTGGCGCGAGGTGCGGACGATCTTGTTGATCGTCTCGATCATGTGCACCGGAATGCGGATGGTGCGCGCCTGGTCGGCGATCGAGCGCGTGATCGCCTGCCGGATCCACCACGTGGCATAAGTCGAGAACTTGTAGCCTCGCCGGTATTCGAACTTGTCGACCGCTTTCATCAGGCCGATGTTGCCTTCCTGAATGAGGTCGAGGAACTGCAAGCCGCGGTTCGTGTATTTCTTGGCGATCGAGATCACGAGGCGAAGGTTGGCTTCCACCATTTCCTTCTTGGCCTGGCGCGCCTCGCGCTCGCCCTTCTGCACCATCTGCACGATTCGGCGGAATTCCTGAATCTCAAGGCCGGTTTCGGTAGCTAACGCATGAATGTCGTGGCGCAGCTGCTTGATGCGGTCCTTGTCGTGATTGACGAACCCCTTCCAGCCCTTCGCGCCGAGCTTGCCGACGCGCAGGAGCCACTTCGGATCGAGTTCCGAGTTCTGGTAGTTCTTCAGGAAGTCTTCGCGCTCGACGCCGTGACTTTCGGCAAGGCGCATCAGGCGCACTTCGAGACCGACGAGGCGGCGGTTGATTTCGTAAAGCTGCTCGACGAGCGCGTCGATGCGCCCCTGGTTGAGCGACAGCGACTTGACGTCGGCGACCAGCTCTTCCTTCAGCTTCTTGTAGCGGCGCTCCTGGCTCGGCGAGAGCGACTCGTTCTTCAGCTTGTTCTCGACGTTCTGGTCCTGAAGCTTCCGGAGCCGCTTGTAGGCGTCGGCGACCTTGTCGAAGGTCTCCACCACCTGCGGCTTCAGTTCTGCTTCCATCGCAGCGAGCGAGAGCGCGTTCTCGAGATCGTCCTCGTCGTCCTCCGGCTCCGGCGGACGCGACGTGCCTTCTTCGTCTTCATCGCCCGGCGCGGTCGCGGGAGCGGACTCCGCCTTCTGGCGCGCGGCAGCGGCAGCGGCCTGCTGCTCGCGGATCGCCGCCTGCCCGCCCATCGGCGGGTTCGGGTTCACCGGCTGGTTCTTCGCTTCGGGGCCGGCGTAGGTCGCTTCGAGATCGATGATATCGCGAAGCAGCGCTTTCGCTTCCGCGAGTTCGTCGCGCCACACGATGATCGCCTGGAAGGTGAGCGGGCTCTCGCAGAGGCCCGCGATCATCGCCTCGCGGCCGGCTTCGATGCGCTTGGCGATCGCGATTTCGCCTTCGCGCGACAAGAGTTCTACCGAACCCATCTCGCGCAGATACATGCGCACCGGATCGTCGGTGCGTTCGCCCGGCTCCGACTTCTTCGTGGTGGCGAGCGACTTCGACGACGTCTCTACGAGATCCGAACCCGTATCGTCGTCGTCATCATCCTCTTCTTCCTCGCCGTCGGTGTCTTCGGCCTCGACGACATTGATGCCCATGTCGTTCATCATCGCGAGCACGTCTTCGATCTGCTCGGAGGTGACTTCTTCCGACGGCATCACGTCGTTCAACTGGTCGTAGGTGACATAGCCGCGCTTCTTCGCGGCCTTGATCATCTTCTTGACCGCGGCGTCCGAAAGATCGAGCAGCGGCCCGGCGGCGTCCTCGCCCTCGGCAGGCTGTTCGGTATTGCCGCCCTTCACCGGCGCAGTCGCGCCGGCAACGCGCTTCAGGCTTTCAACGCCGGCAGCGGTGCGGCGCGTATCGGCGGGAGCCGCTTCCGCGGCGGGCGCCGCCGGCAGCGGCTTGCCGCCGACGATCGCGCGCAAGAGATCCTTTGCCTTGCCGAACGTAGTGCCGATACCGGTGCTTTGCGCGGGCGCAGCTTTCGCGGCAGCGGGCTTCGCGCCCTGCTTGGCCGGCGCGGCAACGCTCTTGGATTCCGGCTTCTTGGGCTCGGCCTTCTTCGGCTGAATCTTGTCGGAAGCGGCGGCCGCCTTTTCCTTGGTCTTCAGTTTTGCAGCAGCTTCCTTCGCCTTGGCGGCGGCAGCGGCAGCAGCCGCTTTCTCTTTTTCCTTGGCGGCCTTGTCCTTGGCCTTCAGTTTTGCGGCAGCTTCCTTCGCCTTGGCGGCAACGGCGGCCTGCTTGGCTTTCGCAGCCTTATCTTTTTCTTTTTTCTTGTTGTCGGGTTTTTTGGCTTTGGATTTGGAGGCCACGAGCAAGTCCTTGTGTTCCACGGCCGGTTCGGATGCCCGAATCGGCCTGCCATTCCTACATTGTACGCGCCGGACGGCCTGACTGCGCTCCGAAGCCTTCGATCAGAGCCTCCGTTCCATCAAGGATCGCGAGCCGCTCGTGAAGGTCCAGTAGCCTGGCTTGGTTGGCCTCGGTCGGCTCCGCGCCGAATGCGCGTTCAGCCTCCCGTAGCTCTCTAGATAGCGTGCGCTTCCGCCGATGCAAGCTTACGATTTGGTGCCACCACGCGAGCACGTCCCCGGGGGCCGATTCCGGGCGGATTTCCCAGTCGGCACCATGCGAAATGGCACGTTCCATGCGTATCCGGACGGGACCGGCGCCTGCGGTTTCGAGCATCCCGGCCAGTGCGTTCGGGTCGGAAATATCGGCCCTTGCCGCCGCCTCCAGCAATGCCTTCCGCAAGGCGACGGCATCCGCATGGGCGAGTTCCAGTTCAGCGAACTCTTCGGCGTGGTCCGAAAGCAGCCAGGGATGGTTCAGGACCGCCAGCACGATCAAAACCTCCCTCGGCGGCACTGCGGCATGATGCCCCCGCAAAATGGGGCTGTTCGCAAGGTTCGGCGAACGGGTGGTGGCGACCCGTGAGGGCAATGTCCGGCCCGGCTGGCGCGGCCGGAACTCGCGCGCTTCCCGGCGCGGAGCGGCCGCGCGGCCCTGCTCGGGCGCAAAAAAAAGACGTGAGAGCCGCGAGCGGAAATCGTCGCGATAATAGCGGCGCACCGTCTCGTCCTTGATCGAAGCCAGCAACTCGCCGATGCGCTTTTCGAGTGCTGCGCGCTGCTCGGGCGTATCCAGCCGCGCGCTGTCGATCTCGCGCAGCCACAGCATCTCGGAAAGCGGACGCGCGCCATCGAGGACCTGCTGCATCGCCTCCGCCCCGCTCGAACGGATCAGGTCGTCGGGGTCTTTCCCTTCGGGAAGTGTCGCGAAGCGGAGACTCTTTCCCGGTTCGAGAAACGGTAGCGCGAGCTCCACCGCGCGATAGGCTGCGCGCTTGCCCGCGTTGTCGCCGTCGAAGCAGAGGATCGGCTCGTCGACCATGCGCCAGCACAGACCGAGCTGTTCTTCGGTGAGCGCGGTGCCGAGCGGCGCGACCGCACCTTCGAAACCGGCGACCGCCATCGCAATCGCATCGACATAACCTTCGACGACGATAAGCGGCTGGTTCTTCTGCGTCGCGGCCCGCGCGTTCGCGCCGTTGTAGAGGAGACTGCCTTTGTGAAAGAGCGTCGTCTCCGGCGAGTTGAGATACTTCGCCTGCGCATCCGGCGAGAGCGCGCGTCCGCCGAAGCCGACGATGCGGTTCCGGAAGTCCGCGATCGGAAACATCACCCGCTCGCGGAAGCGGTCATACGGCACGGGAATGTCTTCGCCGTGGATGAGCAGGCCCGTCTCGATCATGTCCTCGACCGAAACGCCTTTGCCGCCGAGATATTCTTTGAGCGCGAAACGCTCGTTAGAGGCGTAGCCCATGCGAAAGCGCGCCTGGATTTCCGGCGTCAGCCCGCGGTCGTTGAGATACCCCCGCGCCCGCGCGCCGGTGCGCGCCTGCAAGCTCTCTTCGAAATATTTCGCCGCCAACTCCATCACGTCATGGAGCGTGCGGCGGCGCTGCTCTTTTTTCTCCATGTCCGGGGACACGACCGGCATCGGCACGCCGGCGATGCCCGCGAGTTTCTCGACCGCCTCCGGGAATGTGAGCCCTTCGGTCTCCATCACAAAGCCGAACTGGTCGCCGTGCTTTCCCGAGGAGAAGCAGTGATAGAAGCCCTTCGTATCGTTCACTGTGAACGACGGCGTCTTTTCCTGATTGAAGGGCGAGAGGCCCTTCCATTCCCTGCCCGCTTTTTTAAGCGCCACGCGCCGCCGCACGACTTCCGAAACCGGAAGGCGAGCACGGATTTCGTCGAGAAATGACGGCGGAAAGCGCATTACTGTTGATTGTTTCTTCTAGTGCTTGTCGCAAGCGGCTTGGGAACTTGTGTTTCACAAGTTCAGCCAATTTAGGTCCGCCAGCCTCGGTTTCCTACTGCACGCCCTGTGGACAGCATGAAATCTCCCTCTCCCCAACGGGGAGAGGGTTGGGGTGAGGGGAACTGCAATCGAAACTCTGGCTCGGACCCCCCTCACCCGCTCGCTTTGCTCGCGACCTCTCCCCGGCGGGGAGAGGTGAAACTTTCCACTTGTCCCTGCCTTTGCGTGGATGGTCTTCTATAATTTAGACTTGACTTAATTAAGCAATTTCTTATACAAAGCGGCATGGATCACGCCATCGCCGCCCTCTCGGACCCGACCCGCCGCGAAATCATCGAGATGCTCGCCGGCAAGGAAATGCCCGCGGGCGCGATCGCGTCGAAGTTCGACATCAGCGCACCCGCGATCTCGCAGCACCTCAAGGTTCTCAAAGACGCGAAGCTCGTGACCGTGCGCGCCGACGCGCAGCGGCGGCTTTATTCGCTGAACAAGGACGGCTTCGAGGAAATGGACGAGTGGCTGGGCCGCATTCGCCGCTACTGGAGCAAAAACCTCGACGCGCTCGAAAAAATTCTCCGCGATCAGGACAAAGCAAAAGGAAAAAAGTGATGCGTACGCTTCTCGACAAGGACGGCGTCCTGCTCGACGCCAGCACCATCCGCTTCGAACGCCTTCTCCCCGGCCCGATCGAGCGCGTCTGGGCGTACCTGACGGAATCCGAAAAACGCAAGCAGTGGTTCGCGGCCGGCGACTACGAATTGAAGAAAGGCGGCAAGGCGAACCTCCTCTTCCAGCACAAGAACATTTCCAGGCCAGGCACCGAGCCGCCGGAGGCGTTCCGGAAAATGCACGAGGAAGGTCACAACTGGCACGGCGAGATTCTGGAGGTGAATGCGCCGCGCCTGCTCAGGATGACGTTCGGCGAACACTCGGAGGTCTTGTACGAACTGACCGAACAAGCCAACGGCGAAGTCTTGCTCACGCTGACGCACTCCAAGCTCACCGCGAACGATCTCAGGAATGTTTCGCCGGGCTGGCACGCGCATCTCGCGGTGCTCGCAGACAGGCTGAACAACCGGAACGAAGTCGACTTCTGGGCGCTGTGGCAGGAGCGGCGCGAGCACTACGGCAAAAAGTTTTCGCAGTAAGTCGGGAGACCGGATCATGGCTAATCGATACAGCGGCGGATGCACCTGCGGAGCGATCCGTTACGAAACGGCGAGCGAGCCGGCCGTTTCGCTGCACTGCCAATGCCGCCACTGCCAGCAGCGAAGCGGCACGGGACACGGTTCCTACGTCGTCTTCGCCGACCGCGGCAACATGACCGTTACCGGTCAGGTAAAAACCTGGAGCGTCGCAGGCGATAGCGGCGCCGAAAAAAGCCACGCCTTTTGTCCGGTGTGCGGCGCTCCGCTTTATCTCACGTTCCCCGCAAAGCCCGGCATGATCGCGATCCACGCGGCGAGCCTCGACGATCCTGGTCAGTTCAAGCCTCAGATCGTGACTTACACGGTGCGAGGTCATGCATGGGACACGCTCGACGGCTCGCTGAAAAAATTCGAGCGCATGCCGGGCTAGAGGAATTTGGGCCGATGATCGCGATCTTCGACGACACCTGCGGTAATTACATCGTGATGTACGAGATCAAGAAGAAGTAGTGAGCGCGACGTTGTGACTAGTCATCAAACAACTCCACGTCACTAGAGCAAAATACTTTCCCTGAGCTGCAAAATACCTTGTTTTTCCAAAGCACCCAAACGGCAGCGAAAGAACCTATGTTTGACGAAAGTATCTCCGATATTTTTTCCTCGATAGCTTGCTGCCTAATCCCGTACTCACTGATATTCAAGTAGACGAGCAGATCGACCGCGAATGAGTATCGTTTTTGAATTTTAATTGAGATTCCCTCCGCCAATGCAGGGGCGGCGCTTTCGGCTCTCCGTACCCAATTCTCAACTGGATCGAGCTCAATTTCTTTTCTGTTTTTTGGATCGCGATATTCTTCCGCAATCTTTCTGCCTGGCTCAGAGACGGAAGTAATTTCTATTCCGACTTCGTTGCCATCTATTTTAGCATAGGCATCAGGAGCGCTGTTATCAGAAAGCTTAATTTCGTCAGCAGAAACTATTGCTGCGAATTTATTTAAAACCCAAGCCTCTAAAACCCACTTCGCTTTGCTCTTAGTGAAATAGTGATGACTGAAGCTAGGACGCTTAACGTGCTTCAGTTTCTCAGAGAATACGCTAGGTGCACGCCATTGGTTAAACCAAGGCCGCTCTTGCTCCAGAAATTCTGCAATTTCTGCGTCAGATAACAACACTACCGCTCGCTGAACAGCACGCCCGCTTTCATCTTCAGTTCGCGCGGCGATTCCATGATCGTCACGGTGACCGATTCCTTCGGCGCGCCGAATTCCTTCACCACGGCCTCGGTGATCGCGAGCATCAGCTTCTTCTTCTGTTCGGGCGAACGGCCTGCGGCCGCGTGAACGATGACCTCGGGCATGAATGCCTCCTGCCTATTGATAGAGCCCGTGCTGCGACCACTGGGCTTCGGGAATTTCGTGGCCGAGTTTGTATTCGAAGGAAATCACGCGCAGCCGGTCGGGCGTGGCTTTGCAGGTGAAAGAATACTGGTACCACTTGCCCCGCGAGCGGAAAGCAGCACCACTGCCGCTGAGCATGTCGCCTTTCACGCGGGGCTCGGTGATCGCGCTCACGACCGAACGATCGATACGGAAGTCGCGGTTGTCGCGGTTGATGCGCTTCATGGCTTCGGCGTCGCAGACCTGCTCGAGCCGCGTGGCAGGGTCCATCCGCTTCAGGATGTTTTCGAGATGCTTCTGAAGTTTGTCGGATGCGGAAGCGGGCCCGCTGAACAAAATCAGTGCAGCAATGATTGACGCAACAGCTGTCCGCACCATCCCCGGCCCCGAATACCGCGCGGGTTGTACCTGACGGAGCCCGAAACGCCAACCGCCCGCGTGGATAACGCGGGCGGTGCGTTGCGCGAATTGTCGCGATCTTGTTGCCGCTACTGCTTGCCTGCCTTGAAGCCGGAAATTTTTACGGCCTCGCCCCAGAAAGCCGAGTCCTTTTTATGGATTGCGGCGATTTCCTCCGGCGTCGAGCCCGTCGCATAGAGACCGAGTTCGAGAAGACGCTGCTTGAGTTCGGGCTTCTTCAGCGCATCCGAGAAGATTTTCGAGTAGCGCTGCACGATCGCGTTCGGCGTGCCCGTGGGCGCATAGACTGCGTACCAGGACGTGCCGACGATGTCGTAACCCGATTCCTTGAAGGTCGGCACTTCCGGAACCAACGGCGAGCGCTCGGAATCCGAGGTCGCGAGAATCCGGACCTTGCCGCCCTTATGCGCGCCAAGCAGATCGCTCGTCGTTGTCACGATCATCGGAATTTGTCCGCCAAGCACGTCGGCGAGCGCAATCGCAGAACCGCGATAGCCCACGTGCACCATCTCGACGCCTGCGGCCTTGCCGAACAGGATGCCGAAGAAGTGCGGCAGCGCACCCGCACCCGGAGAACCGAAACTTGCCTTGCCCGGATTGGCCTTCATCCAGGCCACGAGCTCCTTCAGATTCTTCGCCGGAACTTCGGGTCCGACCGCAATGCCGAATTCGAACTTCGAGATTTGCGCGACCGGCACCAGATCCTTGTCGGGATTGTAGGGCAGATCATCGAAGACGTGCTGGTGCACGGCAGTCGGCGCGATCGGTGTCAGCAAAATCGTGTCGCCGTCTTTTTCGGCCTTCACGACTTCAAGCACGCCAAGCCGGCCCGCGGCACCCGTCTTGTTTTCGACGATCACCGGACGCTTCATGCCCTGGCGCAGTTCTTCCGCAAGCAAACGCGCCAGCGCATCGCCCGCGCCGCCTGCTGCATACGGAAACACGATCCGGATCGGCTTCTCGGACAGCTGCGCGCTCGCGGGCGCGGCTGCGAAGCAAAGCGCTGCCGATAGGGCAGCGCACAAAATTCCCCGCCTGTTCATTGGTCTCCCTCCTGTTCGACGTTTTTTTATGTTTCAATCAGGCCACAGGTAATTCCTGGCCACCCAATGAAATTCCATCCGTTCCGGTAGCCGGAACGTTGCGGCAGACGCCCGCAGCGGTCAATATCCCTTGTAAGGGAGGAACGCTTGGGCAAGGAAACCATGCGCGGACTGGAACGCGGGCTCTCGGTGCTCAAGGCCCTTGAGCGCACGGAGAGTTTGGCGCTGCGCGATCTTCATCGCGAGACCAAGCTGCCGAAGCCGACGCTTTTGAGAATCCTCTCCACGCTCGAAGAGAGCGGTTACGCGCGCAGACGCCTCACCGACGGCACCTGGCGGCGTGCGGCACGCAAATCCGAAACGCCGCAATCGCTGCTGCACGACATGCTGCTCGACGTCGGCGGCGAAGTGCTCGACGATCTTTGCAACCGCATCGCCTGGCCGTCGGACCTCGCGGTCTATCACCGCGGCATGATGCACATTCTGGAAACGACGCGGAAGAAAACGCCCTATGCCGTCAACATGACCGGCATCGGCTATCGCGTGCCGATGTTGCAGACCGGCCTCGGCCGTGCGTGGCTCGCGTACTGCACAGATGCCGAGCGCGAAAGAATCATCGCCGAATTGCAGCGCTCTAACAGCCCGTTCGACCGCACGGCCCGCGAACCGGAAACGGTCGCGGCGATCCTTCAGGAGACCCGCCGTCTGGGCTACGGCACCCGCGTACCCGGCTTCACGCTGCGCGCGGAGGGCGAAGACAAGACCAACGGCGTCGCGGTGCCCGTGATGATGCGCGGGCATGTGATTGCCTGCGTCAGTCTGGTTTGGACGATTTCGGCGATCAACGAGCAGACCGTGGTGAAGCGCTATCTCGCCAAGGTGCAGGCGGCGGCGTCACGCATCGGCTACGAGATCGAGCGGCGTCTGCCGGAAGCGACGGCCTAGCTTTTTCGCGGCGCGGTGCCGTCGCCGAGATAGCCGCTCCAGAGTTCGTCGGAAATTTCCTTCTCGTCCCATACGCCAATCAGAATGCCCTTGCGCATGGATTTGCCGCGGCCGCGCAGGATTTCGCTTTCCGATTTGGTCGTGCGCTGCGAGAGGCGCAAACCCCAGCTATTCAGCACGGCAGCAAGCCGGCTGCGCTCTTGCTCAAACGCCGGGTCGGCACCGAGATCGCGAAACTCGTTCGGGTCGTTCTTGAGATCGTAGAGCATCGGGCGGAAGCCGATCGCGTGAATGTATTTCCAGCGCTTGTCCGAGACCATGAAGAGACGCGCATCGCGCGGCGCGACATTCAAATTCGCCGCCGCCGGAAACATCGAGTAGTCGTATTCCGAGATCGCGTAGCGGCGCCAGCTTGCGGGCGCTTCGCCGCGCAGGAACGGCGTCAGCGAGCGGCCTTCGAGACGGTGCGACTGCTGCACGGAGTCGCCACCTGCGACATCCAGAAAAGTCGGCACGAGATCGATCGACTCGACGAGTTCGTCGCAGACCTTGCCGCGCGCTGCATCAGGCGCCGCCGGATCGTAGACGATGAGCGGAATTTTCACCGAAGGCTCGTGGAAGAGATCCTTCTCGCCCATCCAGTGATCGCCGAGATAGTCGCCGTGATCGGACGTGAACACGATCATCGTGTTCTGCATCAGCCCGTTCTCTTCCATGAACTTGAACAGCACCCCGAGCTGGTCGTCGATCTGCTTGATCAAGCCCATGTAGACGGGAATGACTTCCTCGCGAACTTCGTCGCGCGAGAACGTGTTGCTCACGCGGTGCTTCATGAACTCGCGATAGACCGGATGCGGGTCGCGGCGTTCTTCTTCGGAACGCACCGCCGGAACCAAATCCTTCGCGCCATACATCGAGTTGTAGGGTTCCGGAGCGATATAGGGCCAGTGCGGCTTGATGTAGGAAAGATGCAGGCACCACGGCGCCTTCGCCTCGCGCATGAACTCGATCGCGCGGCGCGTCATGTAGGGCGTCTCGGAATCTTCCTCCGCGACACGCGCAGGCTTGCGCGCGTGCCGCATGGCCCAGCCGGAAGCGAGCTGATTGCCCTCGCCTTGCGCGGCATTCGCCCAGTCGTGCCACGGGTTGTCGCCGGCGTAGCCCTTCTCGTTCAGATATTGATTGTAGCGCGGCAGCTTCGGATCGTAGCGGCCGTCCGGCCCGAGACCGTGCAGTCCGTCGTCGCGCTCGTAGGGATCGAAGCCGCACTCGGAGACGCGCACGCCGATGATGGATTCCGGGTCGATGCCGAGCCGGTCCATGCCTTCCTTGTCGGCCTTCATGTGCGTCTTGCCGATCAAGACGGCATCCATGCCGAGCGGACGCAGATAATCGCCGAGCGTGATCTCGCCGACCTTCAGCGGAAATCCGTTCCACGACGCGCCGTGCGAGTCGACATAGCGTCCCGTGTAGAAACTCATGCGCGACGCACCGCAGACCGGCGACTGCACATAGGCGCGCGAGAAGCGCACGCCCTTCGCGGCGAGCCTGTCGATGTTCGGCGTTTGCAGCGCCGGGTGACCCGCGCAGGACAGATAGTCCCAGCGCAACTGGTCGCACATGATGAAAAGGATATTGCAGACGGCGGACGGCATTGCGCTTCAATACACGATGGCGTTCGCGTTTGTCATGGCGCTACGCGGCGGCGAGCGCCATTACGCGCAGCGGAACGGCAGCCGATTCAGTTCGACAGCGCCGCCTTCACGAGCCCGCTCGCCTTGCCGAAATCCATCTGCCCGGCGTATTTGCCGCGCAGCACAGCGATCACCTTGCCCATATCCTTGACCGAGGCCGCTCCGGTTTCGGCGATCGCCGCCTTGATCGCGGCATCGACTTCGGCGTCCGGCATCTGCTTGGGCAGGAACCCCTGGATGACCTCGATCTCGCTGCGCTCTCCCGCGGCGAGTTCCGCGCGGCCGCCCTTCTCGTAAAGCTCGACCGATTCCTGCCGCTGCTTGATCATTTTCTGGAGGAGCCCGAGCAGTGCTGCGTCGTCCAGCGGCGGTTTCCCGCCCCCGCGCGCCTCGATATCGGCGTTCTTGATCGCCGCATTCACCAGCCGGAGCGTGGACAACTTCAGCTTCTCGCCCGATTTCATGGCGTCTTTCAGCGAGTTGTTGATCTGATCGCGCAGCATGGGGGCTCCCGGCAGATTCCACTTTATATATTGAAGAGTCGCCGCTATTTAGGCCGCTTATGAACCCGAAACAAGCGACGAACGGCTGGGCCGAAGAAAAGCCCACGGCCCTGTTGGTGCTGGCTGACGGCACGGTGCTCGAAGGCTTCGGCCTCGGCGCTACCGGCGTGCAGGTCGGCGAGGTGTGCTTCAACACCGCGATGACCGGCTACCAGGAAGTGCTCACCGACCCTTCCTACGCCGGCCAGATCATCACCTTCACCTTTCCCCACATCGGAAATGTCGGCGTCAACGACGAGGACATCGAAACCGTGAACATGGCCGCCGTGCTCGGTGCGCGCGGTGTCGTGTTGCAGGCCGATATAACCGAACCCTCGAACTATCGCGCGAGCCGCCCTCTCGACGAGTGGCTGAAAGCGCGCGGCATCGTGGGGCTCGCCGGCATCGACACCCGCGCACTGACCGCGATGATCCGCGAAAAGGGCATGCCGAACGGCGTGATCGCGCATTCGCCGGACGGCAAGTTCGATCTCGACGCGCTGAAGAAGCAGGCGCGTGAATGGCCCGGCCTCGACGGCATGGACCTCGTGCCGACGGTGACGACCGCGCAGCGCTATTCCTGGGACGAAACGCCGTGGGAATGGGGCAAGGGCTACGGCCGCGAAGCGAACCCCGAATTCAACGTGGTGTGCATCGACTACGGCATCAAGCGCAACATCCTGCGCCTGCTCGCCGCGAACAAATGCAAGGTGACGGTGGTGCCCGCCACGACCTCCGCCGAAGACATTCTTTCGATGAAACCGGACGGCGTGTTCCTGTCGAACGGCCCGGGAGATCCGGCCGCGACCGGCGAATACGCGGTGCCGGTGATCCGGAAGCTGATCGAGAGCGGCACGCCGACATTCGGAATCTGTCTCGGTCACCAGATGCTGGGCTTAGCCGTCGGCGCGAAGACCATGAAGATGCATCAGGGCCATCACGGCGCGAACCATCCGGTAAAGGACCTCACCACCGGCAAGGTCGAGATCACCTCGATGAACCACGGCTTTGCGGTCGACCGCGATACGCTTCCCGCCGACGCCGAGGAAACGCATGTCTCTCTGTTCGACGGCTCGAACGCGGGCATCGCACTCAAAAGCAAACCGGCTTTTTCCGTTCAGTATCATCCCGAGGCGTCACCCGGCCCGCGCGACAGCCGCTACCTGTTCGAGCGCTTCGCGGGATTGATGAAGAAGCATAAGAAATAGTTGGTCCTTCACCTCTCCCCACTCAAGTTGGGCTTGCCCGACTCGAGAACTTAATATGCCAAAGTCGGCTAAAGCCGACTTTGGTTGGGAGAGGTCGATCGCGAAGCGATCGGGTGAGGGGGATCTGTGCTAGATATTCTCTAGAGAACCCCCTCACCCCAACCCTCTCCCCGTTGGGGAGAGGGAGAAGATCGAGGATTGCGATGCGCTTCCATCTATTTGTGATTTTGTTTTCTGCGCTCACGTTCGTCTCCCCCGCCTCCGCCCAGAACTTCGACGGCCGCTACGAGGGCAATCTGCTGCTCACGCGCGACGGCGGCGATTGCGGCGACAAATCCGAAAAATTCCAGGCCGAAGTGAGAGGCAAGATCGTCCGCATCACGAGCGCGCGGAACGAGAAGCCGCTCGAAGGCGAAATCCGCACGGATGGGCAATTGTTCGTGAGCGGCGCGGGACGCAACAACGCCACGCTCGAATGGCGCGCGCAAATCCTTTCCACCAAGACCGGCCTCGGCTCGCTGCTGCTCCGCCGCGGCGACAGCTTCTGCCAGTTCCTACTCTCGCTGAAGCGCACCTGAAGCGCGGAACGCGATGAACACACTCTTCCAGTTCCTCGCGGCCCTCATGCAGATGGACGAGCGCGTCTGGGAGCGCCACGCGAATCCGTGGAGCGTATGGACGCGCCTGGCGACGTTCCCGTTTCTCATGTTCGCGATCTGGAGCTGGCACTGGATCGGCTGGCTTTGCCTCTTTCCGCTTGCGCTGCTTGCGCTCTGGCTATGGCTGAACCCGCGCATTTTCCCGCCGCCGGTTTCCACGCGAAGCTGGGCGTCGCGCGCGGTGCTCGGCGAGCGCGTGTTTCTGCTGCGCATGATGCATCCGGTGCCGCTGGAGCACACGAATGCCGCAACGATCCTCGGCGTCGCGACGAGCGTGAGCGGCTTCCTGATGGCGGCAGGATTTCTTGCCGCCGAGCCGATTACGTTCACGGTCGGCGGCCTTCTCCTTATCCTATTCAAGCTCTGGCTTTGCGACCGCATGGTCTGGCTGTTCGACGAGATGAGCGAAGATATTCCCGAATATCATGCCTGGCGGCGGTGACCGCGCGGGCGGATCGCGATAAGGTCCGCGCTCACATCATCAGAAGGGTGCGGGATCATGCAGATCGACTGGATCGCTTTCACGCCGTGGCAATCGCTCGCAGGCGGCGCGCTGATCGGCATCGCCGCTGCACTGCTGATCAACTTCAACGGCCGTGTTATGGGCGCGAGCAACATCGTCGGCGGATTGTTCCGCTCGCTTTCCGATGCGCCATGGCGGCTGAGCTTTCTCGCCGGCCTGATCGCGCCCGCAATCGTTGCGGCAGCTATCAACATGCCGAAGCCCGTCTTTTTCGCAGGCACAACGACGCTGATCGTGGCCGGTCTTCTCGTCGGCTTCGGCACGCGCATGGGCGGCGGCTGCACGAGCGGTCATGGCGTCTGCGGCATGTCCCGGCTCTCGCCGCGCTCGATTGCGGCCACGCTGATTTTCATGCTCGCGGGCTTCGTTACCGTCTTCGTCGTTCGCCACGCGCTTGCGGGAGCGGCGTCATGAAATACGCAGCCGCCTTCGCAATCGGACTGATCTTCGGCATCGGCCTGCTCGTCTCCGGCATGTATCTGCCCGCCAAGGTACTCGGCTTCCTCGATCTTGCCGGGAAGTGGGATCCTTCGCTCGCCTTCGTGATGGGCGGCGCGCTGCCGTTCTCGGCGATCGGTTTCATCATCGCGCACCGCCGCGGCAAGGCGCTACTCGGCGAGCCGCTGCATCTTCCGCCGACAAAAAAGATCGAACCGCGCCTGCTCATCGGCGCGGCGATTTTTGGCACAGGCTGGGGCTTGTCCGGCGTATGCCCGGGACCCGCGATCTTCAATCTGGGATTTGCAACCGCTCCCGCGCTCGTCTTCTTCGCGGCGCTCGCGGCAGGGATGGCAGGTTACGAAGTGTTCGACCGCGCCACCGCGAAGCGATAGCGGCGGCGTTCTTTCGGGCCGGACGGCTCTAGCCGCCCGGCTCGCGGCAATCGACCTTGGCTTCGGGAACGGCGACGATCTTCTTCGTCCCCCAGTCGAACATCCACGCGCCCTTGATCGCGCTCGGTGCGCCGTCGGTGTCGCCGCCGTCCGGCTTGAACAGCGCGTAAGCGAACACGTACTCGCCGGGCGGCGAATCCGGCCCGGGCTTCAGAAAACAGCCGACCGAATAAAAATCGAGGCCCTTCGGCTTCGGCGCGCGGACAACCTGCACGATCTCGAAAATTATGGAGTCTGTCTTGGTGCGCGTACCGGTGTCGCGCATCAGGAGGAGAACTCCGTTCTTTTTATAAAAACCGTATTCCACGGCGAACTGCGTCTGCTCGCCCCTGTCGTCGAACAGGATCGCGCCCTGCTCGCTCAGGTATTCGGGCACATCGATGTCGCGCTTGCCGAGCAATTCGTTCTCGAAGGCGGCAGCCGGAACCGCCGCCAGAATCGCTATCGCCGCCGCCAAGGCCCGGATCCGCATGGGCCATCCTTTCGTGAATCGCGGGGCTCATGCTATCCGGTCGGCATCGCTCCCGCCAATCGGTATCGTTACGTCATGCGCGACTGGATTTCTTACTGGGACTCCGACCATCCGATTTACGTCAATGCCCGCCACTTCGACGTGCATTACGCGAACATCGCCGATGACATCGTCCGCCTCCTGCCCGGAAAGCAGGCGCGCGTGCTCGACTATGGCTGCGGCGAGGCGCTGCACGCGGACAGGATCGCCGCGAATTGCACGACGCTTCATCTCTGCGAGGCTGCGCCCACGGTGCGGACGCGCCTGAAGGAGCGCTTCGGCAGCACCGCAAATATCGCGGTCACCACGCCCGAGGATGTCGCGGCGATGGAGCCCGGAAGCCTCGACCTGATCGTCGCAAATTCCCTGATCCAGTACCTGAAGCGCGACGAGCTCTTGAAACTCCTGAAGACGTGGCGGCGTCTGCTCGCGCCCGGCGGCGCGCTGGTCGTCGCCGACGTCATCAGCCCGAAGCAGAGCGCGATCGCCGACGCGCTTTCGCTGCTGCGCTTCGCAGCCAGCAACGGTTTCCTGACCGCCGCTTTCATCGGTCTCGTGAAGACCACGCTCTCCGACTACCGCAAGCTCAGGGCGGAGCTTGGGCTCACGACCTATGACGAAGCCGAGATGCTGAAGCTGCTGTCGGAAGCCGGTTACGACGCCGCGCGCCTGCGCCCTAACCTCGGGCACAATCAGGGACGCATGGCCTTCCGCGCGCAGAAAAACGCGGCGATTGCGTCCTAATTGTCATTCCGGACGCGCGTAAGCGCGATCCGGAATCCAGGACTACTAGCGCAAGCGGTTATGGATTCCGGGTTCGCGAGCTTCGCTCGCGCCCCGGAATGACAGGCGTCACCACCCGCTTCCGCCGCCGCCTCCACCGCCGCCGCCGGAGGAACCACCACCGAAGCTGCCGCCGCCCGAGCTTGAGTAGCTCGAACTCGACCCGCTGTAGCTCGAACTCGTGCCCGGCGCCGTCGACGAAGAAGCGACCGCGACGGTGAGGCTCTGCGACACGGCGCTGGTGACACCGCCCGTATCCCGGCTCCAGTCGCGGTTTCCGGAATACCAATGCGAGATCGCGGCACCCGATGCGGCTGCGGCCGGCGCGAGCGCTGCGGCCGCAAGCACGTTCTTGAATTTCTCGGCCCAGGAATTCTCCACGTCGAGCGCGATCGCATAGGGCAGCATGCGCTCGAACAGTTCCGGCGTTTTCTCCGGCGGATGAAACGCCTCGAGGCGCGAGCCCTCGTCGGCGGTGCTCAGATATTCGCGGAAGCCCTCGATGTGATCGAGAATCTTCCGGCCTTCTTTCGTCGGCGCTTCCATCCATTCAAGATAGAACGCGCAGAGCATCGTAGACGCAAAGGCGCAGATCGTCGGGATGATCTCGTATAAGCCGCCGACATTCCTCCAGACGTACCAGAGTCCAATCGCAGCCGGGATGATGCCGAAGATGACGCCGACACCGACTAGAAACCCATTGTCGGTGCGCGCGGTGAATCCGTTGTTCAGCGCGAAAGATGCGAGCAGGAGCGGAATGACGGGAAGCAGCGTGCCGATGAAGGCGTCGGTGGCGCGGTCGCTCCTGAACTGGATGCTGATGCCGGTGAGACTCAGCACGACCGCGACGAACGTCAGCAGCAACCCGAAGGCCCACTTGCCGAGGTTATTGCGGAACAGGCCGTCGTAGAGCCGCACGAGATTGGATTTCAGCGCATCGCTTGCGCCGCCGACCCGTACGTGGTTGTCGCGCGTAAGCTCGAGCGACTTGTGCTTCTCCTTCGGAAAGAAATGCCGCTTGATCGCTTCTTCCCCATCGAGGATCGGTTTGCCGCCGTCGCGCCGTTCGACACGCGTGACGCCCTTCTCTTCGACGATCTTCAGATGACCCTTGACCCCGAGTTCGACGATCGCCGCGGTGAAAGTCTTGTTGTCGTAACTCGCATAGCGATCCGCAAAGCGCATGCCGGCCGCGGACATGCCTGCGGGAGGCTCGAACACCGGAACGATCGTGCCGCTTGCCGGATCGCGGCCGTAGCGGAACCACTGCAAGAAGAAATAGAAGAACACCATCGCAAAGCCGAACACGGAGAGTGATGCCGCGATATTGTCGGAGAAGAAGTTTCGCGCCTGCTCAAACCGCCCCGGCGGCGAAACGATCCCTTTCTGCCAGGAGATTGCAACCGAGAGGCCGTTCTCGCGCGGCAAGGCCTTCGTGGTGCGGAAGACAATAAGATTGTCCTGTTCGCCGACGATCCGCGCGTCGTCGCGCTTTTCGCCCTGCGCCCCGGTATAGAACGCCCGCGACTGGATCTTCGCGCCCTCGGGAAGGCGGATGGTCGCCACCGCGCTTTCGATCTCGAACGACCAGCCGGTACCGGTCGCATTCCAGAACAGTTCGTCGAAATCCGGATAGAAGCCGACCTGCCGCGTCGTGCGGTATCGGATCGTGTAGGTATGCGTGCCGCGCCCTAACAACACCGAACCGCTGCCGATACGAATGCGTTTGCCGTTGTAGAGACTCTCGACCGAATAGAATTCCCGTTCTCCGTTGCGCTCGACGGAGATCACATCGAAGCCGACCACGACCCTGCGTCCGTCGGCGAGAAAATAGGTCGTCGGGAAATCGCGCAGGATTCCGCGGCGGATTTCGCGCAGTTCCGCCTCGACCGTGATCGTCTCGGTGACGATCAGGTCGCCGTTCGTCTGCACCCGCACGTCGCTGTCGAACAGCCGGATGCGTTCATAGCTTTGCGCGCCGCCCGCGAATGCGAGCGACAGAACGAGCGCTATGAAGAACCTGCGAAGCATGCAGCGAGACGGCTACCAGCCGCCACCACCACCACCGCCGCCACCGCCGCCGGACGAACCGCCGCCGCCCGAGCCGCTGCTCGATCCCGGCGCCGTGGACGCCGACGAGATCGCGGCAGCGACCGCGCTGCCGAGATGGCTCGAGAAGCCCGCGGGATCGCGGCTCCAGTCGCGCCGGCCGTGATACCAGGCGTAGCCGGCGGCACCCGCCACAGCGGCCGCAGCGAGTACGCCCGCGAATTTCTTGCCCCACTCGTTCTCGACATCGAGCGCGATGGCATAGGGCAGAAATTTCTCGAACAGTTCCGGCGTCTTCTTCGGCGGATGCATGAAGTTCAGCCGGTCTTCTTCCGCGACCCCGAGATACTCGCGGAAGCCTGCGATCTGGTCGCGGATTTTCTGTCCGTCGGCACTCGGCGCTTTCAGCCAGTAGAAACTGAACAGCGCGACCGAGAGGATCAGGTAGCTCGCAAGCGCCGGGATCATCAGGTTGAGATTGATCCCGCCGCCGAGCCCGTAGATGAAGGCAAGTCCGCCTGCGGCGACCAGCAGCCAGAGCGCGCCGCCGATGATGATCCAGAGATTCCAGCGCTTGTGCGAAGTGAAGCCGGCCATCATCACGCCGCAGGCGACCAGCAACAGCCCGCACGGAATGAGCACGCCCATGATTCCCGCGGCCACTTCGTCGCCGAACTTGGTCGTCGCGATCGCGAAGATCATGGCGGCGATTGCGATCGCCGCAAAAAGAAATCCGAGCCCGGACCAGCCGTAATTGTTCTTGAACAGAATACCGTTGTATTGCGCGGAGAGACGGTTCTCGAGCGCGGTCTTCGCGCCGCCGACCACTTTATGGTTGGTCTGCGCGAGCGCCACCGGCGAGCCGCGCGAAAAGAGCTGCGACTCCATCTCGCGCTCGGCGAGTTTCAGCGTTTCCCCGCCCGAACGTTTTGAAATCTGCGAGAAGCTAGGCGTCTCGTCGATCCGGATATGTCCCTTCACGCCGAGATCGACGATCGCCGCGGTGAAGGCGCGATTGTCGAAACTCATCTGGTCGACGTAGCGCACCGCCGCCGGCGACATTTCGTTCGGAGGCGAGAACAGCGGAATGATCGTGCCCTCGGGAGGATCGCGCCCGACCCGCGACCATATCGTAAGGTAATAAAGCCCGACGCCGAGGATGCCGATCAGCGCCATCAGGATCGGCAGGTTGTCCTGAAGAAAATATCCTGCGGCTTGCGCGCCGGAGGGCGGTGAGACGATCCCCTTCTGCCACGCGACCGCGACGGTTAGGCCGTTGTTCGGCGGCAGGCGCCGCGTGGTGCGCCAAACGATGCGGTTCGAGGTCTGCTCGACGACGCGCGCGTCTTGTCCGCTCGCACCCTGTGGCCCGGTATAGAGCGCGTTCTGCCCGAGCTGCGCGCCCTGCGGCAGCGTGATGCGCGCTTCGGCGTTGTCGATATAGAAATTCCAGCCGTTGCCGGTCGCGTTCCAGTAAAGCTCGTCGAACTTCTCGAAGAAGCCGATCTGCCGCGTCGTGCGATACCGGATCGTGTAGGTATGCGCGCCTCGCGGAATGAACACATCGGCGCTGCCGATGCGCGTGCGCACGCCGTTCGCATAGCCCTCGGTGCGGTAGGGCTCGGGCTTGCCGTTGCGCGTCACCGCAATCACGTCGAAGCCCACGATCACGCGCGTGCCGTCGCTGCGGCGGCGATAGCTGGTAGGAAAATCGCGGAAGATGCCGCGCCGGAACTGACTGCCCTCGGCCTGGATGGTGATCGTCTCGGTGACGTCGAGATCGCCGTTCGCGAGCACCGTGACGTCGCTGATGAAATTGATGATGCGTTCCTGCGCGACCGCGGAAACCTGCGCGGCGAAGAGAACGAATGCAGCCAGCAGAATCCTGCGCATGATCAGGCTCCACGCTCGAAGGAAACGTTCGGATTTGCGCCCTGCGCGCGATCGTCGAGCTCGAAGAAGGGTTGCTCGGAGAAACCGAGCGGTTTTGCGATCAGAAGCTCCGGGAACGACTGGATCGAGATGTTCAGGTTCCGCACCGCGCCGTTGTAATAGCGCCGCGCATACTGCAACTGCTCCTCGATCTCGGCGAGCTGCTCCTGCAATTTTAGAAAGTTCTCGTTTGCCTTGAGCTGCGGATAGGCTTCCGCGACCGCGATCAGCCTGCCGATCGAGGAGCCGAGTTGCTGCGTCGCCTGCGCGTTATCGCCGACGTTTCCCGAGGTCTGTGCGTCGAGGCTGCGCGCGCGCCGCGCGGTGACTTCCTCGAGCAACGTGCGCTCGTGCGTGGCATAGCCCTTCACCGTCTCCACCAGCGCCGGCACCAGATCGGTGCGGCGCCTGAGCTGCACGTCGATTCCGCTCCAGGCCTCCCGCACCACGTTGCGCTGGCGGATGAGCCGGTTGAAGACGATGACGGCATAGATGATTACGGCGGCAAGTACGCCGTAGGCGGCCCAGTCCCAGCGCATCTTCGAACTTCCCTGCAAAGATCGGTGGCACAGTCTGTCGCAGGGCTTTTCCCGCCTCAATGGGGAACCGGGCTTTTCGCAGTAAAATCCATGTGGTGAGCGGCTTCGCGCGCGTTCCGCCGCTTGCCGCAAAAGCAGCCTGTGGGCGGCGTTCTTTTGGCTTCCTCCCCCCACGAATCTGGTCTAAGACCCCGGCCAGCCGCGGGCCTGCTTTTGCTCCCGAGCTTCCGCGAGGATGGAAAGGACGCGCGACCGCGCGGCCTTTTTTTGTATCTGAAGTAGAGATGCCCAAGCGCACCGACATCAAATCGATCCTCATCGTCGGCGCCGGTCCCATCGTGATCGGCCAGGCCTGCGAATTCGATTATTCCGGCACCCAGGCGTGCAAGGCCCTCAAAGAAGAGGGCTACCGGATCGTTCTGGTGAACTCCAATCCGGCAACCATCATGACGGACCCGGAGCTTGCCGACGCCACCTATATCGAGCCGATCACGCCCGAGATCGTGGCGAAGATCATCGAGAAGGAGCGTCCCGACGCGCTGCTACCCACGATGGGCGGGCAGACCGCACTGAACACCGCGCTGTCGCTCCGCAAGATGGGCGTGCTCGACAAATACAATGTCGAAATGATCGGCGCGACGGCGGACGCCATCGACAAGGCCGAAGACCGCGAACGCTTCCGCGAGGCGATGACCAAGATCGGCCTCGAGACGCCGAAGTCGGTGCAGATCAAGACGCTCGGACAGGCGCTCGACGCACTGAAAGACATCGGCCTGCCCGCGATCATCCGTCCGTCGTTCACGATGGGCGGCACTGGCGGCGGCATCGCCTACAACCGCGACGAATTTCTCGACATCGTGGAGCGCGGCATCGACGCCTCGCCCACGAACGAAGTGCTGATCGAAGAGTCGGTGCTCGGCTGGAAAGAATACGAGATGGAGGTTGTCCGCGATAAAAAGGACAACTGCATCATCGTCTGCTCCATCGAGAACCTCGACCCGATGGGCGTACATACCGGCGACAGCATCACCGTCGCGCCTGCGCTGACGCTGACAGACAAAGAATACCAGATCATGCGCGACGCCTCGCTGGCGGTGCTGCGCGAGATCGGCGTCGAGACCGGCGGCTCGAACGTGCAGTTCGCGGTCAACCCCGAGGACGGCCGCCTCATTGTCATCGAAATGAATCCGCGCGTGTCGCGCTCGTCGGCGTTGGCTTCGAAAGCAACCGGCTTCCCGATCGCAAAGGTCGCGGCCAAGCTCGCGGTCGGCTACACGCTCGACGAAATCGCGAACGACATCACCGGCGGCGCGACGCCCGCATCCTTCGAGCCGACCATCGATTACGTGGTCACGAAGATCCCGCGCTTCGCCTTCGAGAAATTCCCGTCGAGCGATCCGAACTTCAACGTGCTGACCACTTCGATGAAGTCGGTCGGCGAAGCCATGGCCATCGGCCGCACGTTCCGCGAGAGCCTGCAAAAGGCGCTGCGCTCTCTCGAAACCGGACTCTCCGGCCTCGACGAGATCGAAATCGAAGGTCTCGGCCAGGGCGACGACAAGAACGCGATCCGCGCCGCACTCGGCCGTCCGACGCCGGATCGTCTGCTCAAGGTCGTGCAGGCCATGCGCCTCGGCACCACCGACGAGGAAATTTTCAACGCCTGCAAGATCGATCCATGGTTCCTCGCGCAGTTGCGCGCCATCGTCGATCTCGAAGACGAAGTGAAGGCAAAGGGCCTGCCCACGACCGCGGGCCCGATGCGCATGCTGAAAGCCAACGGCTTCTCGGACGCGCGTCTTGCGAAGCTCGCGGGCATGAACGAGGCGGAAGTCTCGAAGAAACGCCGCGCATTGAACGTGCGCCCGGTCTACAAGCGCATCGACACCTGCGCCGCCGAATTCGCCTCGCCCACCGCTTATATGTATTCGACCTACGAGACACCGTTTGCGGGCTCGCCTGCCGATGAGGCGAAGGTTTCGAATAAAAAGAAAGTCGCGATCCTCGGCGGCGGCCCGAACCGCATCGGCCAGGGCATCGAGTTCGATTACTGCTGCTGCCACGCAGCCTTTGCGCTGCGCGACGCCGGTTTCGAAACCATCATGATCAACTGCAATCCGGAAACGGTGTCGACCGACTACGACACCTCGGATCGCCTCTATTTCGAGCCGCTCACCGCCGAAGACGTGATCGAGATCATGGATCGCGAGCGCACCAACGGCGAATTGCATGGCGCGATCGTGCAGTTCGGCGGCCAGACCCCGCTGAAGCTCGCGGACGATCTCGAAAAAGCGAACGTCAAAATTCTCGGCACCTCGCCGGACGCAATCGACCTCGCCGAAGATCGCGACCGCTTCAAGAAGCTTCTCGAGAAGCTCGATCTCCTTCAGCCCGAGAACGGCATCGCGAAATCCACGAAAGAAGCCCGCGAGATCGCCGAGAAAATCGGTTTCCCGGTCGTGATCCGCCCGTCTTACGTGCTCGGCGGCCGCGCGATGGAAATCGTGCACGACGCGACGCAGCTCGAGCGCTACATGAAGGAAGCGGTCGTCGTCTCCGGCAAGAGCCCGGTGCTGATCGACCGCTACCTCTCCGACGCCATCGAAGTGGACGTCGATGCGCTCGCAGACGGCGAGACCGTCTTTGTCGCCGGCATCATGGAGCACATCGAGGAAGCCGGCATTCACTCCGGCGACAGCGCCTGCTCGCTCCCCACCCATTCGCTCGACGACAAGACCTTGAAACAGCTCGAAGAAGAGACGCGTGCGCTGGCGCTGGCGCTAAAGGTCGGCGGGTTGATGAACGTCCAGTACGCGATCAAGGACGGCAAGATTTACGTGCTCGAAGTGAACCCGCGCGCCTCCCGCACGGTGCCCTTCGTCGCAAAAACCATCGGCATTCCGGTTGCCAAGATCGCGTCGCTCGTGATGGCCGGCGTGCAGAAGGTCAAAGGCGTGAAAGCGCCGAAATACGATCACATCGCAGTCAAGGAAGCGGTGTTTCCGTTCGCGCGTTTCCCCGGCGTCGATACGGTGCTCGGACCCGAGATGCGCTCGACCGGCGAGGTCATGGGTCTCGACAAGGATTACGCAGTCGCCTTTGCGAAAAGCCAGCTCGGCAGCGGCACGATCCTGCCGAAGACCGGAACCGTATTCGTCTCCGTGAAGGACACCGACAAGGAGCGTCTCCTGCCGTCGCTGAAGATGCTCTCGGAACTCGGCTTCAAGCTGATCGCGACTTCAGGCACCCTCCGTTACCTCAAGGAGCAGGGTCTGCCTGCCGAGAAGATCAACAAAGTGCTGGAAGGCCGTCCGCATATCGTGGACGCGATCACGAACGGCCAGGTGCAACTGGTTTTCAATACCACCGAGGGCGCGCAGGCTCTGGCGGACAGCCGCTCCCTGCGCAGGGCCGCCCTCTTGCATAAAGTGCCCTATTACACCACGCTATCTGGAGCCGTTGCTGCGGCGCAGGGCATCAAGGCCTATCTGGCCGGCGATCTCGAGGTCCGCGCGCTGCAACAATATTTCGCGAAGGCCGAGTAGCCTCCGCGGGTAGGAACGGTACGTTCGTTTAGGGTTCGCTGCAATCGCGGGCAGCCGGAAGGTCCGGCGCGCGGTTGGTGAACTTTACTGAATCGGCCGCGTTTAGGCCGGTTGGAATTGGAGACGACGATGGAAAAGCTTCCGATGACGGCGGCAGGGCTTACCCAGCTCGAAGAAGAGCTGCGCCAGCGCCAATCGGTGGACCGGCCGCGGATCATTCAGCAGATTTCCGAAGCGCGCAGTCATGGCGACCTTTCGGAAAACGCCGAGTATCACGCCGCCAAGGAACAGCAGTCGCTGAACGAGGGCCGCATCGCGGAGCTCGAAGACAAGATTTCGCGCGCGGAAGTCATCGACGTTTCGAAACTTTCCGGCGACACCGTCACCTTCGGGGCAACGGTCACGCTCGTCGATGAGGACACCGACGAGGAGCGCAAATTCCAGATCGTCGGCGAAAGCGAAGCCGACGCGAAGCACGGCAAGATTTCCATCACCTCGCCGATCGCGCGCGCGCTGATCGGCAAGAAGAAGGGCACTTCCGTAGAAGTCATGACGCCGAAAGGCGCCAAGGGCTACGAAGTCATCAAAGTGGACTGGGTCTGAGCGCCCGGCTTCGCCCGACAAGAACACGAACAAGAAGAAGGAGCCCGCAGATGCGGAAAGTTTTCGCTATTCTGACCGCCGTTTTCGCGCTGGCTTTCGCCGCGGACAACGATGCGGCGAAAGCGCGTGACGGCGTCTATCGCGCGGTCGCAGTCGATACCTCGCGTATCGCCGTGCGCGGCCACCGCCATCTCGCCCATGCGCTGAAGCCGATGCTCGCAGCCGAACTCTCGAAAGCGCTTGGCGCCCGTCTCGGCGGACGCGGCGGCATGCTCACCGTCCGCATCACCAAAATCGATCTCGGAACCTATGGCGGCCAGGACGAATGGAGCGGCCAGATCAACGACGAGATTCAAGGCGTCGTCGTGGTGCCGGGCCGCGGCACGATCCCGATCCGGGTCGTGCTTTCGCCGAACGGCGCGGGCGCCTGGTACGCCGAGAACGTCGACGAACGCCGCGTCTACCGGCTGATCGAGGCTTTCGCGCAGTGGGCTGCGCGCGAAGTCTGATCGCACCATGCGGATAGCAGCAGCCGCGCTGGGCCTCTGGCTCAGCGCTTTCATTTCCACAGACGCGCTGGCGCAGCGGATTACGCTCGAAATCGCGCCGTCGGTTTCGCGCAGCGAGCCCGCACTCGCGGCTTACGTCCGCAAAGCGCTGCCCGCCGAAATCGACAAATGGGTTGCGGGAAGATACCGGGGACCGCTTCGCGTCCGCATCAACGACGCGAAGTTCATGAATCATCCCGGCTTCGGCATCGTCGATCGCGCGGATTATCTCGACGGCGTCGTCATCGTCCCGGGCCGCAACCCGATTCCGATCCGGCTTACGCTGCCCTTCGACCGCTCGCTGTTCATGTTCACGCCGCATGGCGAAGCGGTACGCGCGCAGAACCTCGTCTCGGTTTTCGCGCAGTGGGTCGCGAAATATATTTGAGCTTCAGATTTTCTTCTCTAACGGCACGTTCGGCGCGTCTTTCGAGCGGCCGAGCGTGAGCGAAGTCTTCACGTTGCGCACATTCGGCGCCCCGGTGAGTTCGGAAACGAACGCCTGAAAGGTCGCAAGATCCGGCGCCACGCATTTCATGATGAAATCGAACTCGCCGGAGAGCATGTGGCACTCGCGCACGAGCGGCCACTTTTTCACGCGGTCGTTGAACGCATTCAGATCGCTTTCCGCCTGCGAAGCGAGATGCACCATCGCGAAAACCGTCACCGGATAGCCGAGCGTCTTTTCGTCGAGCAGCGCGCGGTAGCCGCGGATGATTCCCGCTTCCTCCAGCGCGCGCACGCGTCGCAGGCAGGGCGGCGCGGAAATTCCGACCCGGCGAGACAATTCCACATTGGTGATGCGGCCTTCCTCCTGAAGAATCTGGAGGATGTGCCAGTCGATCTTGTCGAGAGAGGCGAGCAAAGCGGTCTCCGCAATATTCTTTCGCGCAGCCTAGTGCATCAAACCCGCCTGCGAAACAATATTGCGTGAGCAGACGCTTGAAAGTTGGGCATGACGCTTGCCGGGGTACCAGCCGGTACCCTAGATATATGCGCATAGCGCATGGCTCGGGGGTGCACCAGGTCAGAGGCGCTGAATGCCTCCATCGGGAATAACGCCATGTCCGCGATTCACGCGAAGGTCGTCATCATCGGATCCGGCCCGGCCGGCTACACGGCAGCGATCTACGCCGCCCGCGCGATGCTGGAACCCGTGCTGATCGAGGGCATCCAGCCCGGCGGCCAGCTCACCATCACGACCGATGTCGAAAATTATCCGGGCTTCGCCGACGTGATCCAGGGCCCCTGGCTCATGGAACAGATGAAGGCGCAGGCGGCGCATGTCGGCACCAAGCTCGTCGCCGATCATGTGAAGGAACTCGACACCACGCAGCGGCCCTTCAAGGTGACGCTCGAATCCGGCGTCGTCTATCTCGCGGATACGGTGATCCTTTCGACCGGCGCGCAGGCGAAGTGGCTCGATCTCGCTTCCGAGCAGCAATACCGCGGCGCCGGCGTCTCGGCCTGCGCGACCTGCGACGGCTTTTTCTATCGCAACAAGGAAGTCGTGGTTGTCGGCGGTGGCAACACCGCAGTCGAGGAAGCGCTCTTCCTCACGAACTTCGCATCCAAGGTCACGCTCATCCACCGCCGCGACAGCCTTCGCGCGGAGCGCATCTTGCAGGATCGCCTGTTCAAGAACCCGAAGGTCGAACTCGTCTGGGACAACGCCGTCGAAGAAATCGTAGGCGGCGGCGAGCCCGCGAAGGTGACCGGCGTGAAGCTCAAGAACATCCGCACCGGCGCGCTTTCCGAGCGCAAGACCGACGGCGTCTTCATCGCCATCGGCCACTCGCCCTCGACGGAATTGGTTGCCGGCAAGATCAAGATGAAACCGAACGGCTATGTCTGGACCGCGCCGGATTCCACCGCGACGTCGATCCCCGGCCTGTTCGCAGCCGGCGACGTCACCGACGACATCTTCCGTCAGGCCGTGACCGCCGCCGGCATGGGCTGCATGGCAGCACTCGAAGCCGAGCGCTTCCTGGCTGCGGAGGGCGCCGACCGCGCCGCCGCGGAATGAGCAGCAAGGGAATGGATTGGGATAAGCTCAAGGTCTTTCACGTCGCAGCCGAAGCCGGCTCGTTTACGCATGCCGGCGAGGCGCTCGGTCTCTCGCAGTCGGCGGTGAGCCGTCAGGTTTCCGCGCTCGAACAGGAACTGAAGGCGCCGCTGTTCCACCGGCACGCGCGCGGCCTGATCCTGACCGAACAGGGCGAGATGCTGTTCCGCACGGCGCATGACGTGTTCATGAAGCTCGAGGCGGTGCGCACCAAGCTCACCGACAACCGCGAGAAGCCGAACGGCGAAATGCGCGTGACCACCACCGTCGGCCTCGGCTCGTTCTGGCTGACCGCGCGCATCGACGAATTTCTGGAGTTGTATCCGGACATCCGCATCCATTTGCAGTTGACCGACGAAGAGCTCGACCTCGGCATGCGCGAAGCGGATGTCGCCATCCGCCTGCGCCAGCCGGTGCAGCCGGACCTGATCCAGCGCAAACTCTTCACCGTGCACTTCCACGCCTATGCCTCGACCGAGTATCTCGCTAAGAAAGGCCATCCGCGTTCGGCGGAGGAGCTCGACGGGCATCGCATCCTGATGCTCGGCGGCAATGTGCCGAACTATTTCTCGAACCTGAACTGGCTCGGCGAAATCGGGCGCGACGGAAACTCTCCGCGCTCCCCGTCGATGACGATCAATACGGTCGTGGGTCTCAAGACCGCCGTCGAGAATGGTGTCGGAATCGCCACACTCCCCGACTATCTGGTCGAAGGAAACGAAAACCTCGTGCGGCTGTTCACCGAGCGCGAAGCGCCGACGCTCGATGCCTATTTCGTGTACCCGGAAGAACTGCGCTCGGTCGCGCGTATTCAGGTTTTCCGCGACTTCCTGCTCGCGAACGCCCAGCGGTGGAAATACTGAGACTAACGTAGCGGAACCCTGCTTGCGGAAACCGCATGGCGGGTATGTAACCACCCGCATTGCTGCGCTTGGGGAACAGGACAAATATCGATCCGTGTCCTGTAGCTTCGTGCGCTCCCTTCCCCCTTCCCTGCGCGCGCGACAGCAACTTCTCCCTCTGGCAGGCACCGCCGCGCAAGCGGCGTGACTATTAAGCCGGGCTTCGCAAGAAGCCCGGCTTTTATTATGTGAAGCACCCCTCATCCTGAGGAGCCGCGCGGAGCGCGGCGTCTCGAAGGATGAGGCCAGATTTTCCGAAACCAGAATCCTCATGGTTCGAGACGCGCTCGCTTTCGCTCGCGCTCCTCACCGTGAGGATTTAATTCAAGCCCAGAGCCGCTCGCCCTTCATATTCTTGTAGAGGTCGGCGACGTATTCGCCGTAGCCGTTGAAGAGAACGGTGTTGCGGCGCTCGCCGGTGCCGATGTCGCGCTCGCTCGCCTGCGACCAGCGCGGATGCGAAACTTCGGGGTTCACGTTCGCCCAGAAGCCATATTCCTGACGCTGCAATTTTTCCCAGTAGCTGACCGGGCGCTTGTCGGTGAAGGTCATGCGCACGATCGACTTGATCGCCTTGAAGCCATACTTCCACGGCTGCATCAAGCGGATCGGCGCGCCGAACTGTTTATATCCCGGCTTGCCGTAGGCGCCGGTCACCATGAACGAAAGCTCGTTGTTCGCTTCCTCGATGGTGCAGCCTTCGACATAAGGCCAGTTGCCGTCGCTCAAGAATCCCGGGCGTTGCTCCGGCGCCATCTTCGGATCGTTGAAGGTTTCCATCCGGATATATTTCGCGCCCGACAACGGCTTCGCGAATTTCACGAGCTCCGACATCTGGAATCCGGTCCAGGGGATCACCGCCGACCACGCCTCCACGCAGCGCAGGCGATAGGTGCGCTCTTCGAGCGAAGACGCGACCGCCTTGAACAGCGTATCGAAATCGACGGTCTGCTCTTTCTCGACCATGCCGTCGAACTTGATCTGCCACGGGCGGATCTGAAGCCGCTGCGCAGCCGAAGCGATGTATTTGCTGGTGCCGTATTCGTAGAAATTATTGTAGTTCGAAGCGACCTTCTCTTCGGTCAGCACGCCGTCGAATTTGTACTTCGCGTTCTTCTTCGCGGGATAATATGAGGCGGTCGGATCGGGGAGATCGGCGGCGCGCTGCGCACTCGCAAGCTCGGGGAAGAACGAAGCTGCGGCGAGCGAAGCGCCCGCACCGAGCAACTTTCGGCGGCTGAAATAGACGCTTTCCGGCGTCGCCTGAGATTCCGGAATTTCCCATCCGCGTTTGCGCTTGATCAGCATGATCCGTCTCCTCGTGTCGATAACCCCACGAGAGCTAGACCGTTGCTGGCCGAAAAAGGCAATTCACGGTGCCGTGTGGTGCAAATTGCCTCATCCTGAGGAGGCGCGGAACGCGCCGTCTCGAAGGATGAAGCCTCATGGTTCGAGACGCGGGCTCCGCCCGCTCCTCACCATGAGGCGCGTCACTTCTCGTGCGAGGCGATGATGGCTTCGCCCATGCGCACGAAGCGGCAGCAGGGACTGTCGGTGCCGATGCTCTGCGCGCAGACGCGCGCACCCTCGAGCAGCAGAAACAGTTCGTCGGCGAGCATTTCGGGCTGGTCGAGGCCGGCATCGGCGCAGAGTTTCGCGAGACGGTCGCGCGAGGCGCGCTTGTGTTCTTCGATCACGCGGCGCGCCGGGTGGTCCTTCTCTGCGAGTTCGACGGCGGCGTTTGCAAGCGCGCAACCGCGTCCTTGCGGATCGTTCGCGTCTTTTCCGGCCGCCTCCAGCCACATGCCGAGCTGCTTGCGCGGACTGTCTGGATGCTCGCGCTGAATATGCGCCCAGAACACATCCGATTTGCCCGCGAGCTTGCGCAGATAGGCTGCCACCAGCGCATCCTTCGACTCGAAGTGCCGGTAGAGCGTCATTTTGTTGGTGCCGGCGGCTTCCGCAATGGCATCGACGCCGACCGCCCGGATGCCCTGCCGGTAAAACAGGTCGGACGCCGCAGCGAGAATGCGCTCGCGCGGCGGCATCGCCGGGACGGGGCTCAAATCGGATTCAGCGGTTACGGGCGAAAAACGTGGGGTCATGCCTCTTGACTCAGGTGTTACCGGTCAGTACCTATATGTTACCGATCGGTACCAAATCAAGCTCCTTCTGGTACCGACCCCCGAATGCAAGGAGAGCCCGATGAGTCGATGCCTGGACGCTTTTAATGCACGCAGCCTGTCCGCCCGCAATAGCGAGTTGAGCATCGCAGAAGCGATGAGCGATCCGCTGATCCGGGTCCTGATGGAAGCGGACGGCGTCGACCCCGAGGCCCTCAGAACCGAGTTCCTCCAGATCGCGGAAACCCGCGCGGAAGGACTCGAAGCCTGAAGTTCCCTTACCGCGGCAACCCTCCCCCAGCCGCGGGAACAGCCGGACGGTCTTTAGCGTGCCCCCGCAGGATCGTCCGGCAACTTTTCTCGAAAGGATCGCGCCATGAACTTTCATGATGCCAAAGCAAACACGCTTTTCTCGCCCTACGAATTGCGTTCGCTCAAACTCAAGAACCGGTTTGTCATGTCCCCGATGACCCGCTCGCGCGCGGTCGAAGGCCGCGTGCCGAACCCGCTTGCCGCCGAATACTACGCGCAGCGCGCCGGTGCCGGGCTCATCGTCACCGAGGCGACGCAGGTCAGCCCGCAAGGCGTCGGCTATGTCCGCACGCCGGGCATCCACTCGAAAGAACAGGTCGAAGGCTGGAAGAAAATCACGGACGTCGTGCACAAAGCCGGCGGAAAGATCTTCCTCCAGCTCTGGCATGTCGGCCGCATCTCGCATTCCGACTTCCATAACGGCCAGCCGCCGGTCGCCCCGTCCGCGATCGCCGCAGAAGGCAAGACCTGGACGCCGGAAGGACAGAAGGATTACTCGACCCCGCGTGCGCTGGACGCTTCCGAGCTGCCCGGCATCGTCGAAGATTTCCGTAAAGGCGCGCAGAACGCAAAAGACGCAGGCTTCGACGGCGTGGAAATCCACGGCGCGAACGGATACCTGCTCGACCAGTTCACGCGCGACGGCACCAACAAGCGCACCGACAATTACGGCGGCTCGCTCGCGAAGCGCCTGCGCTTCCCGCTCGAGGTCGTGGATGCGGTCGTGAGCGTCTGGGGTGCGGATCGCGTCGGCTACCGCATGTCGCCGTACTTCACCGGACACTCGATGTCGGACTCGGATCCGTTGGCCACCTTCTCGCAGCTCACGGATGAGTTGAACAAGCGCAAGCTCGGCTACATCCACGTCGTCGACTCGCCGAAGAACGCGCAGCGGATTTCCCCGGTGCTGCGCGAACTGTTCGACGGAACCTATATCGTCGCGGAAGGCTTCGATCTGACTTCCGCCTCCGAGGCGCTCGCCCGCGGCGAAGCCGACCTCGTCGCCTTCGGCAAGCCGTTCATCTCGAACCCGGATCTGCCTGAGCGCTACAGGAACAACGCTGCCGTCGCCGCATGGGACAGCGCCACGTTCTATCAGGGCGGCCCGAACGGCGACGCACAGGGCTACACGGATTATCCGGCGCTGGCGTAGCGAAACAAAACGAATGTCGTCCCCGCGAAAGCGGGGACCCATACTCCCGGCGTAAATCCACCTCATCCTAAGGAGGCGGCGAAGCCGCCGTCTCGAAGGATGAGGTGGTTTCTCATGGTTCGAGACGCGGCGCTTTCGCGCCGCTCCTCACCATGAGGCATTCTTTTTACTCCGCCGCCCGTCTCGCCGTAACGATCTGCTCCGCCTGCTTGCCGACGAGTTCAGCCAGATGATCGAAGCGCGAGGTGAGACCGCCGACGCCTGCGGTCGCGGAACGCACCTCCACGATCAGGTCGCCGATCGCGGACTCCGGCAGCAGCCCGCGCACCACATCCCAGCCGTCCCAGCCGTCGCGTGCCTCGAAGCCGAGAATCTGCCCGCGCCGCTGCGACAGGATCGCGTTGATCTTCGCGGTCGCGTCGTTCGGACAGGAAATCTCCACTTCGAAGATCGGCTCCAAGAGCACAGGCTGGCAGTTCGGCAGCGCCTCCGACATCGCGAGGCGCCCCGCCAACTGGAACGCCATGTCGGATGAATCGACGGAGTGATACGAACCGTCCGTCAGCGTCACCGCGACGTCGACCACCGGGAAGCCCAGCGGCCCGCACTTGAGATACGAACGCACGCCTTCTTCCACCGAAGGCACGTATTGCTGCGGGACCACGCCGCCCTTGATCGTGTCGCCGAACTGGAAACCGCTGCCGCGCGGCAGCGGCCTCACATCGAGCACCACATCGCCGAACTGTCCGTGCCCGCCGGATTGCTTCTTGTGGCGTCCGCGCTGCGAAATCGGTTTGCGGATCGTCTCGCGGTAACCGACGCGCGGCGGATGCGTATGCACCTTGACGCCGAAGCGCCCGCGCAGCCGCTCGACCGCGACACGTAGATGCATTTCGCCCTGCCCCCACAGCACGATCTCGCCGAGATCGGCGTTGTGCACGACGCTGAGCGAGGGGTCTTCGTCCGCGAGTTTCGCAAGCGCGAGGCCGAGTTTCACGTCGTCCTTGCGCTCCGCCGCCGAGATCGCGAGCGACAGCACCGCCGGATAAGGCACGACCGCGCCGAGCGAAACCGGCGCCTTGCCCGTCGTGATCGTCTCGCAGGTCGCGACCGGATCGAGTTTGCCGAAGCCCGCGAGATCGCCGGTGATCGCCGCGTCCCGCTTGTCGATGTTCGCTCCCTTGATCGAGAAAACCCCCGCGACACGAGCCGACGCACCCGAGGTCGCGGTTACGGTCGCGCCTTCGCCGATCTCGCCCGCAAGCACCCGCGCGATGGAGAGTTTTCCGCCGTGGCTGGTGTGCAGCGTCTTGACGACATCGGCGACACCGTCGCCGCTTGCACGCAGCTTCAGCCGCGCTGCGGTCTGTTCCACGCCCGGCGCCTCGTGACGAAGCGCCTTCAGGAGCCGCAGCACACCGTTCTGCCGCATGGCCGACCCGATCAGCACCGGGCAGATCGCGCCATCGCGCAATTCCTTCGACAGGTCGTCGAACACCTTGTCCCTTGGCGGCTGAATATCCTCAAGCAGCTGCTCCATCAGCTCGTCGTCGTGATCGGCGAGCTTCTCGAGCATCGTGAAGCGCGCGTCCTTCTCGCGGCTCGCGTTCTCGCCGTCGAGATCGACCACTTCGCTCGCCGCATGCTCGCGGTAGATGAAGGCCCGCTCCAGCGCGAGATCGACGAAGCCGACCACGATGCCGTCCCTCCAGATCGGGATCTGGCGCAGGACGAGCGGAATGCGCGACACCGGCTGCAACAGCGCGAGCGTCTCGCGCAGCCGCCGCTCGGCCTTGTCGATCTTGTTGATGAAAAGAAATCTCGGAATGCCCTGCGCTTCCAGCTCGCGCATCACGAGCTGGAGCTGCGGAATTTTTCTCGGGTCCGCCTCGCAGACGACGACCGCCGCATCGACTGCGGGAACCGCCGCACGCATTTCATGGGCGAACTCGACCGAGCCCGGACAATCGATGAAGTGAAACGTGTCGCCGAGAAATTCCGCCGACGCGACGTTCATCTCCACGCTCATCTTGTGCGCGCGGGACTCCGCTCCGGCATCGCCGACGCTCGTTCCCGCATCCACGCTGCCGGCACGCGCAATCGCGCCCGTGCGGGCGAGGATCGCTTCGAGCAGCGTAGTCTTTCCGGATTGGAATGGACCGACGAGCGCGATCGCGCGCGGTCCCTTGCGACTTATGCCCTTAAGGTTTTCTGCCCCGGCATTGCTGCTAACAGCGCCGTTAACAGCGGGGCCTTTTTTGTCAGCCATCGACACCTCCCTGACCCGGTGGTGTCGAGCGCCGCTCGCCCGGCTTGACCGGGTTACCGGCCGAGAGAGGACGACCGGGAAATGATCGTTTCAGCGAAACGGCGGAAGCGCAAGCGCGCAGTTACCTTGCGCCGCAGCGCAAGTGGAAAACAGTAAGCGGAAAACGAACCGCAAAAACAAACGCGGCCCGGGGGTTCCGGGCCGCGCAGTTTCGGTAAATGTCTAACCGTTTAGTGCAGTTCGATTTCGCCGATGCCGAGCGAAATGCCGACGCCGACATTGGTCTCGCCCGAAAGCGGCTGGAGCGCGACCGTGTTGTTCGAACCGCCGACCAGCACGTTGGCGCCGAGCCCGACGACAACCGCAATATTGCCGGACGCGCCGCGATACACGCCGCGCAGATCGCCGGGATAAAGGCGCTTGTTGTGTGCGTGCACGGCCCAGATCAGGTTGCCGCCCTGGCTGACGTTCAGGTCGATACCGATGCGGTCGAGATCGGCCTTGTAACGATGACGCTGCTTGCTGTTCGCCGGATAGAAGGTGCAGCCTGCGGTGCGCATCGAGCCGACGATGAAGCTCACGTTCGGCGCCACCTTGCATTCCAGCGTGCCGATACGCTCGTACCGCGCGTCAGCGGCGGTCGAGCCGAAAGTGAAAACCGCAGCCACGGCGGCTGCGAGCGCGAGAAGACGACGGTTCATAGAGGCTCCCTTCGGATTTCGGCCCGTTTGGTCACGGACTCGATTGGATTTCAGACATATGCCGCATCCCAGAACTTTGATCGAGAGCAAAAGTTCCATGTTCACGGCGCTTTTGCTGCTGCGCCGCAACAGACCGCGCAAACTCAACGGCTTGGCAGCGTAATCAGCCCCTCACTTCAGGTTGCCGCAGAAGCGCTGGATGCGCCTTCCGGCTTCTTCGAGTTCCTTCTCCGACGTCGCATAGGAAATGCGGAATGCAGGCGACGAGCCGAACGCCGCGCCGTGCACAACAGCGACGCCTTCGGTCGCGAGCAGTTCTTTCGCGAAGTCCTCGTCGTTCTCGATCTTCTTGCCCGAAGGCGCGGTCATGCCGATCGTGCCCGCGCAGGACGGATAGACATAGAAAGCGCCTTCCGGCGTCGGGCACTTGATGCCCTTCGCCTGGTTCAGCATCGAGACAACGAGATCGCGGCGGCTCTTGAACGAGACGTTGTGCTTCTCGATGAAATCCTGCGGGCCGTCGAGTGCCGCCACCGCCGCCCATTGCGAGATCGCGGAGGGATTCGTGGTGGACTGCGACTGCAAGGTGCCCATCGCCTTGATGAGTTGCTCGGGTCCCGCGGCGTAGCCGATGCGCCAGCCGGTCATACAATAGGCCTTCGACACGCCGTTCATCGTCAGCGTGCGATCGTAAAGCGAAGGCTCCACCTGCGCCGGCGTCGCGAACTTGAAGTCGTCATAGACGAGCTTCTCGTACATGTCGTCGGTCAGCACCCACACCTGCGGATGCTTCTTCAGGACATCCGTGACCTTCTTCAGTTCGTCATGCGAATAGGCCGCGCCCGAAGGGTTCGAAGGCGAGTTGAAGATGAACCACTTGGTCTTCGGCGTGATCAGCCGCTCTAGATCGGCAGCCTGCACCTTGAAGCCATGCTCCGCCTTCGTCGGCAGCGCCACCGGCTTGCCGCCGCAGAACTGCACGATATCCGGGTAGCTGACCCAGTAGGGCGCGGGGATGATCACCTCGTCGCCGGGATTAATGGTCGCGACCAGCGCGTTGAACAGCACCTGCTTGCCGCCGGTGCCGACGGTCACCTGCGAAGGCTTGTACTTCAGGCCGTTGTCGCGTTCGAACTTGCGGCAGATCGCAGCCTTCAGTTCGGGAATGCCGTCGACCGCGGTGTACTTGGTCTCGCCGCGCTGAATGGCTGCGATCGCCGCGTCCTTGATGTGCTGCGGCGTATCGAAATCCGGCTCGCCTGCCGAGAGCGCGATCACGTCTTTTCCGGCCGCTTTCATCTCGCGAGCGACGTTGGAAATTCCGATCGTGGGCGAAGGCTTGATGCGCGAGAGCGCATCCGAGATGAAGGCCATTGTTATGCTCCGGATTGCCGGTGTTCGGCGGCGCGGAAATTAGTCAAACCGCCCCGCCCCCGCAACCGGAACTTAAGGCTCCGGCGGGTAAGAAAATGCCGGATTTACCGGCGGATTCGACATGAGCGGCATAGCGAGCATCTTTGCCACCGGCGCATGGCTGACGGCCTCGCGGATTCGCGGCTATTCGATGATCCTGATCGCGCTCGCCCTGGCCGCGCTGGCGGCACTCCTCGCTACCTCGAACGGCCTCAACGACTATCAGGGCCGTCCGCTCGGGACCGACTTTTCCAACGTTTATGCCGCCGGAAAGTATGTCCTCGAAGGCAAGCCGGCGGCGCCCTACGACTGGCCGCTCCAGCATAAAAAAGAACGGGAAATTTTCGGAGAGCAGACGCCGTTTTACGGCTGGCACTATCCGCCGATCTTTCTGTTCCTCGCAGCCGCGCTCGCGCTCTTGCCCTATCTCGCGGCCCTCGCACTGTGGCAGTTCTCCACGCTCGCGCTCTGCCTCGCCGCGATCCGCGCGATCCTGCCGCGCGCCGGTGTCTTCCTGCCCGCGCTCGCTTATCCTGCCGTGCTCATCAACCTCGCGCACGGCCACAACGGCTTTCTCACGGCGGCATTGATCGGCGGCGGGCTTTATCTTCTGAACCGTAAGCCCGTTGCCGCGGGGATCCTGCTCGGTCTTCTGATCTACAAGCCGCAATTCGGCGTACTCATTCCGCTCGCGCTTGCAGCCGGCGGCTACTGGCGCGCGTTCCTCGCTGCCGGCGTAACGGTGCTCGCGCTCTGCGCCGCAAGCTACTTCGTATTCGGCATCGAGACATGGAATGCATTCCGCGAAAGCATGACGCTCACGCGCGAGATCGTGCTCGAAAAAGGCGATACCGGATTTCACAAGATCCAGAGCGTGTTTGCCGCGGTGCGCCTGTTCGGCGGCCCGGCCGGACTCGCTTATGCGGCACAGGGAATTGTCTTTGTCACCGTCGCCGCATTCGTGTTCCGGCTCTGGCGAGGCAACAATGCTTTCGCACTGAAAGCGGCGGCGCTGATCGCGGGCTCGATGCTCGCGACGCCCTATCTTCTCGACTACGACCTGATGATCGCAGCACCCGCGATCGCCTTCCTCGCGGCGCATGGCCTGAACAAAGGCTTCGCGGCTTACGAAAAATCGCTGCTCGCGTTCGTTTTCGTCGCGCCGCTGCTCACCCGCGCGATTGCGGAACACACGCTGCTGCCGCTCGGACTGATCGCAGTCCTGCTTTTATTCTCGATAGCGATAAAGCAGGCCGGCGAGAGCAAGGCACCAGGCGTTCGCGCGGGCTAGTCCCACTTGCAGCACTTGTAGCCCGAATTGCCGTCGGGCTTCGTGCAGCTTTCCGTCCAGTACTGCGAGCCGCCGCAGCAGGAGGTGTCGCCGCTTCCGCACAGCCCGCACGCATAGCAGGTCTTCGCGCGCCGGACCTGTGCCAGCCGATATTCGATCTTCGATTGCACGACCGCGCCCGCGGTGACGCAGGTTTCGGGGGTTACCGTCTGCTCGGCTCTGCTGGCGGGCTGGAATGAAACCAGCATAAGAAGGATGCCCGCGGCGAGTATACCAGCCAATCGCATGATGACTTCTCCCTGAAAGAAAAGTCTGCATAGGCTACTGATCGAACGATCAGGCCCGTTGATTTGAGTCAAAGTATACGCCCGGCACGGCGCCCCGGCCAATCAGCCGGAACACGAGGAATCCCTGGTGCTTACCCTTTATTCCATGCAGTCGTCCGGCAACAGCTACAAGGTGCGCATGCTGTTGGCGCGCCTCGCGCGGCCGTATCATCTCGTCGAGATCGACCGCTTCAAGGGCGAGAACCGGACGCCGGAATATCTCGCGATCAACCCGGACGGCCGCCTGCCTGCGCTTCAGCTCGAAGACGGACGCATGCTCGCGGAGTCGAACGCGATCCTCGTCTATCTCGCGGAGGGCACGCCTTGGCTTCCGGATGACCGTTTCGATTATGCGGAAACGCTGCGCTGGATGTTCTTCGAACAGCACAGCCATGAGCCAGCGATTGCCGAGGCGCGTTTCTGGCTGCGCTTCGTGCGCGGCGGACGCGAGTTACGGACCCACGAGATCGATCAGTGGATGGAGCGCGGCTACGCGGCGCTCGCGCTGATGGAGCAACATCTTGCAACACAAGATTACTTCGTCGGGGGCCGCGAGACCGCTGCCGATCTGGCGCTCTATGCGCACACCCATGTCGCCCATGAAGCGGATTTCGATCTATCCGGGTTCCCGGGAATTAACCGCTGGCTTGCCCGCATCGCGGGCAACCCGGCGCATATTTCCATCGATAAAGCCCATTCCAGTGCCACTTTTGGACTATCCCCAATACGCGGTTCCACAGCACCCTAAGTGTTATCCAAACCGCAAAGCTACGGATTGCGGACACATTGCCCGGTTTGCCATGATTTCGCCGCGTGAAGACCGCAGGTGAATAATAATACCGTCGCCTGGACGCCGACATCGGCATTTAACTTGCTTCAATAGAATCGGTGCGATGGACGGTATCGGAGCCCGCACAGGGTTCGGGTCGTCGCTTGTAGGGGAAGTAATGGGTTTGTTTGCAACGGATCGAGACCGGAGTGTTGTCGCGGAACGCCGTAGCGTACGCGCATTGGGCACTGCATTTGCCGAACTCGTTCTGACCTTCTGCCTGATCCTTTCCATTGCCGCGATCGTCGCGGTAGTTGCATCGGGCAGCGCGCTCGCCGCCCCGCGAACCGATCTCATCCTGATCGAAGAGTCGGTAAGCTCGTCCTTTACGACCGCCGGAATCGTGACCGTGATCGCCGTGGTCATGGGCATTCTGACCATTCTCGCGCTCCGCGACGTGGCGCCCGCGCATTCGAAGCGCGACAATCGCCGCACCACACGCCGCTAACGTCGTTCAGCACATCTCCGATTTGGCACGTTGCGACTTAAGCCTTAGGCTTGGCCGCATGAAAAATCTTATCGCGTTCTCGTTCCTGATCGCGCTGCTCGCGCCACCTGCCTCCGCACAGAACGAGCCCCGGATCGTCAAAAGCGAAAAGAGCGGCATCCGCGTCGAAGTAATCGCGGACGGATTGCAGAACCCCTGGGGCCTTACATTTCTCCCCGATGGCCGCGCGCTCGTCACCGAGCGGCCGGGCCGCCTTCGCATCGTCGGCAAGGACAACAAGCTCTCCGAACCGGTCGGCGGCGTGCCGGAAGTCGCGGCGGTCGGACAAGGCGGACTGCTAGACGTCGCGCTGTCGCCGAATTTCGCCAAAGACAATCTCGTTTTCTTAAGTTTCGCGGAGCCGCGCGGCGCGAGCGGATCGAGCACGTCGGTCGCGCGCGGCAAGCTCGTCGAGAAGGACGGCAAAGCCACCCTCGAAGACGTCAAAGTAATTTTCCGGCAGGAGCCCGCGCGCCTCGGCGGTTTTCACTTCGGCTCCCGGCTCGTGTTCGCCCGCGACGGCAATCTCTTCATCACCACGGGCGAGCGCAACCTGAAGACGCCCTCGCAGGATCTCACCAATCACATCGGCAAGATCATTCGCATCGCGCCGGACGGCAGCGTTCCGAAGGACAATCCCTTCGTGAACGACAAGAACGCGAAACCCGAAATCTGGTCCTACGGCCACCGCAACGTGCAGGGCGCGGCCTTGCATCCCGAGACCGGCAAGCTCTGGCTCACCGAACACGGGCCCCGCGGCGGCGACGAGATCAACATTCCTTTGGCCGGCAAGAACTACGGCTGGCCCGTGATCGGCTATGGCGTCGATTACTCCGGCGCGAAGATGCACGAAGGCACGCACAAGGAAGGCATGGAGCAGCCGGTCCATCACTGGACGCCGTCGATCGCGCCCTCCGGCGCGATGTTCTACACCGGCGACCTGTTTCCCGCGTGGAAGGGCAATCTGTTCACGGGCTCGCTCGTCTTCACGTCGCTCTACCGGATCGAACTGAACGGCGAGAAGGTCGTGAAGGAAGAACCGCTGCTCGAGAGCGCTGGTGACCGCATCCGCGACGTGCGGCAGGCCCCGGACGGCTCGATCTGGTTGCTAACGGACGCGCGAAACGGCAAGGTGTTGCGGTTGACGCCCGCCAAATAGCTTTCGCATGACGATTGCCGAGACACCGCCTGCCGCCGCACCGCGCCGGAATTTCTGGCGCTTCGTGCTCTTATTGCTGCTGATCGTCCCGGCGATCCCGTCGATCTTTCTCCTAATCGTCTCGCTCTACGGAAAAGCCGCGGGCTGCGATCCCGCAGGCGCTGTCTGTGTCATCGGCGGACGCTCGCTCGGCGACGTGGCGAAACGCTCCCTCGATGCGGCAGCAGGCTTCGCTGCCTTCTTCGTATTCCTCGGCGGCTTCTGGTTTGCGCTCGCGCTCCTGCCCATCCATCGCGCCTTCGCAGGCGCCGGCGCACGCCTGCTTGCCGCACTCTTTACCGCCGGCTGGTCCGTGATCGGTGCGATCGTCATGGGCTTCGTCGCACTTGTAAACATCGCATCGCATTGCTCGTTCAACGAGGGCGGCGTCGGCACCTGCCGCATCTTCGACGTCGGCACGACGAGCGGCCATCACATCGGCACCGCGATCTGGGGCGTGATGATCGGCGTGCCGCTCGCGGGCCTGATCTTTCTGGTTTACGCCGTCATCGTGACGATCGTCGCGAATAAAACAAAACAGAAGACGCTGACGTTTCCGCCGCGCGTCTCCTCCTAACCTTCACCACTTCTGGAAAATGAAATAGGCGCCGCCCGCGATCAGCGCGAAGCCGACCAGATGATTCCACGAAATCTTCTCGCCGAGATAGAGCACCGAGAACGCCGCGAACACGAGGAGCGTGATGATCTCCTGCATCGTCTTCAGTTCCGCCGCGGAATAGACCTGATGCCCGATGCGGTTCGCGGGCACAGCAAAGCAATACTCGATGAAGGCGATGCCCCAGCTCGCGAGGATCGCGATCAGGAGCGGCGACGACTTGTATTTGAGATGCCCGTACCAGGCGAAGGTCATGAAGATGTTGGAGACGAACAGGAGCAGGATCGGCGAGATCGCGGGCGAGAGCGTCATCGGGGCACCTTGGAAAAGCGGCGGAGTCGCGCCGGGAAAAACGTGAGGCTAGACTTACTCCGATTCCCGCCGCAACGGGCGGCACAGCAAGGGAGACCCGCATGCGCCTCACCGCGCCCACGACCATCATGTTCCTGCTTTCGGTCCTGCTCGCGGTGCTCGCGCTGCTCAGCCTGATCCTGCCGATCCCGTTTGTCGGCCTGCACCGCTTCGGCTTCATGACCGCCGCCTGGGCGGTGCTGATGATCGGCGCGATGTTCAAGGGCCTCTGACGGGAACTTCGCAGCGCCTCGTGCGTTCACCGCTCCGGAATTCGTTTCATCCCCGGAGAGCTACTCATGGCCTTTCGCCGCGGCGGCATCGCCCTCACCCCGCCTTCCACCATCGTCTTCGTCATTTCCGCCGTTCTCGCGGTCCTGTCGATGCTTGTCTATTTCCGCGTCGTGCAGATCGCGATCGTCAACCCGCGCTACGTCTATGAGCTTCTTTTGATCGGCTATCTCGTGCTGGTCGCGGGCGTGCTGTTCCGGCGGGTCTGAATTCCGCAAATCCGGCCAATCCGCCGCCCTTCCCTCGCCGCGTTCGGTTGCCCATATTCGGGCCATGCCGAAAGAGTCGAAGCCCGCAGCGGGCGTGAAGGCCGGAAAGGCCGATAAGCCCTATCGAACCGCCCGTGGCGTGAGCCATGGCATGGCCGAACGCCCGCAGCTTGCGTTCGACACGCCCGTGCTCGCGCCCACGGTCGATCCCGAGCTCGCGCGCGCGGCCGGTTTCGAAAAGCCGGAGAACGACGCCGACTATATTTCCTCGATGGGCGTGAAGGCCTCCGCCGACGCGCTCGCATCACTCATTAAGGACGGCCGCCCCGAGATCAACAACGCGCTCTGGGTGCCGCATCGTCCCGAGCGCCCCGCGAAATCCGAGGGCGGCAGGAAATTCAAGCTCGTCTCGCCCTATCAGCCCGCCGGCGACCAGCCCACCGCGATCGAAGAACTCGTCAACGGCGTAAACGACAACGAGCGCACGCAGGTGCTGCTCGGCGTCACCGGCTCCGGCAAGACCTTTACGATGGCGCAGGTGATCGAACGCACGCAGCGCCCCGCGCTCATTCTTGCGCCGAACAAGACGCTCGCGGCCCAGCTCTACGGCGAGTTCAAGAATTTCTTCCCGGACAACGCGGTCGAGTATTTCGTCTCGTACTACGACTACTACCAGCCGGAAGCTTACGTCCCGCGCACCGACACCTACATCGAGAAAGATTCCGCGATCAACGAGCAGATCGACCGCATGCGCCACGCCGCGACCCGCGCATTGCTCGAGCGCGACGACGTCATCATCGTGGCCTCGGTCTCGTGCATCTACGGCATCGGCTCGGTCGAGACGTACTCCCGCATGACCTTCGACGTCACGAAGGGCGCGAAGCTCGACCAGCGCCAGCTGATCGCGGACCTTGTCGCGCTCCAGTATCGCCGCACCGACATGGATTTCGCGCGCGGCACGTTCCGCGTGCGCGGCGACGTGATCGAACTCTTCCCCGCGCACTACGAGGACCGCGCCTGGCGCATCTCGCTGTTCGGCGACGACGTCGAGGCGATCCACGAATTCGATCCGCTCACCGGCGCGAAGCACAACGAGCTCGACAGCATCAAGATCTACGCGAACTCGCATTACGTGACGCCGCGCCCGACGCTGAACCAAGCGATCGAAGGCATCCGCGAGGAAATGAAGCAGCGCCTGATCGAACTCAACAGGGCCGGCCGCCTGCTCGAAGCCCAGCGGCTCGAACAGCGCACCATGTTCGATCTCGAGATGCTCGTTGCCGCAGGCGTCTGCTCCGGCATCGAGAATTATTCGCGCTGGCTCACGGGCCGCAGGCCCGGCGAGCCGCCGCCGACCTTGTTCGAATACATTCCCGACAACGCGCTCGTGTTCGTGGACGAAAGCCACGTCACCGTGCCGCAGCTCGGCGGCATGTATCGCGGCGACTTCCGGCGCAAGGCGACACTCGCCGAATACGGCTTCCGGCTCCCGTCCTGCATGGACAACCGGCCGCTGCGTTTCGAGGAATGGGACCAGATGCGCCCGCAGACGATTGCGGTCTCGGCAACGCCCGGCGGCTGGGAACTGACGCAGACGCAGGGCGTGTTCGCGGAGCAAGTCATCCGCCCTACCGGGCTCACGGACCCGCAGATCGACATCCGCCCCGCGCGCACGCAGGTGGACGATTTGCTCGGCGAAGTGAAGCAGGTGGCGAAGGCGGGCTACCGCACGCTCGTCACCACGCTGACCAAGCGCATGGCCGAAGACCTCACCGAATATCTGCACGAGCAGGGCGTGCGCGTGCGCTACATGCACTCCGACATCGACACCATTGAGCGCATCGAGATCATCCGCGATCTCCGCCTCGGCGCGTTCGACGTGCTGATCGGCATCAACCTCTTGCGCGAGGGCCTCGACATTCCCGAGTGCGGGCTGGTCGCAATTCTCGACGCCGACAAGGAAGGCTTCCTGCGCTCGGAGACTTCGCTGGTGCAGACCATCGGCCGCGCCGCGCGCAACGTGGATGGCCGCGTGATCTTGTACGCCGACAGCGAGACCGGCTCGATGCAGCGCGCGATTGCGGAGACCAACCGCCGCCGCGAGAAGCAGGAGGCGTATAATGCCGAGCACGGAATTACTCCGGAGAGCGTGAGGAAATCCATCGGCGACATCATGGGCTCGGTTTATGAGCGCGACCGCGTGACGGTGGATGCGGGATTCGCCGAGGATATTGCGACCTACGGGCATAATTTCGAGGCCGTGCTCGCCGATCTCGATAAACAAATGAAGGAGGCCGCAGGCGACCTGAACTTCGAAGAGGCCGCACGCCTGCGCGACGAGATCAAGCGCCTGCGCGAGGTCGAGATGGCCTTCGTGGACGACCCCACCGCGAAAATGGCCGCGAAGGCGGAGTCTTACGCAGGCCAGAAGAAATTCGGCGCGCCGTTACCTACGGGCCGCAAACCCGCTTCCACCGCGGGCAAAGGCGGAACAAGGGCGTTTAAGAGGAAGGGGCGATGAGCTAAGATCGGGCGATATTAGGAGTCGCTGCATGGCTGTTCAAAAGAACGTAATTGCAAATCAAGTTTTTATTGGCTGCCCGTGGAAAACGATCAAACCAAAATACGAAAAACAGATAGAAAGTTTAAAAAAGAAATATCCGCTCTCTTTTATATTGATTGGCAATGAGTCCGCACATACGGCTGAAGACTTGCTCGCCTTCATCAAGACTCGGCTCGAAAAATCCAGCGGCGCAATATTTGATGTAACCGCAGGCAACCCGAACGTATCTCTTGAATTTGGTTATGCCGAGGGTCGGAATGTGCCAAGCACGTTACATCTAGGCACTCATGGCAAAACAAAATCGCGAACCAGCACGATTATTTCCGACTTAGCCGGCAAGCGTAGGCGTGAATATAAAAATGAGACAAGCCTGAGCAGACTAATGGCTGATTTCTCTAAGAACCATCCCTACACATTGAAGTTTGAAAAAGGCATGAAAGCATTGATGAAGCCCTACACAAAAGGGGAGAAGAAAAGCATCCGCGCTCTATGCCTGAAGATAGTTCATTTTCTAGACGGAGAGGAATCCGTTCGGCGAGATAATCTCTTGTTGGAAATTTCCGCGATGAACCCCCTTTACTCAGAGGATATCGTTGATGAATGGATCAGAAATTTGCACGCCAAAAAACTCATTCGGGTGAGCAAAGGACGTTATGCCAACGTCGAGATCGCCTAGCCCATGCCCAAAACTAAAAACAGAAAATGGTATCAATCTATATCAAGAGATTGGCTGCTTTTTGGGATTACTTTTCTGACGTTTGTCGTAACGACATTAAACATAGGAATAAGCACGCTTCATATTCGTGATGATGTTCGAATAGTTTTCTCACCTATGCCGAGCGTGCAATTCAGGAAAGCTCAAAATTCAGAACTTGAAGCAAGCAGTGATATTGGCCGCGAACTTCTAAAGTTTATGTCCCAACGGGGGGAAGTTTGGCTGGGCGTAGTTACAAATGAACTTAGCGTGACGGTAATTAATAGCGGCAACAGAGCTGTTGCAATCACGGCGATTGAAGTTGATTTCGATGTATCCGAATTGGATAACAATAAAAAGAAAATTTCAGGACGAGCTTTCTCACGTGAATATTTATTCGAACCAATAGTGGTTCAACCGGCCAAGATCATTATCAGAAAACTCAAGGTAGAGCGCGATAGCCAGCTTGAGAAAATGATCCCAACAGCTATCGTGAGAGTGAAAGATGGGTCGGTTGATTTTTTAACTACAGTCACTGTGACTTATTCCGCGCACAGCGATAGTGGAAAAGCAAATTTTAGTTTTCCAAAAAGTCAAAATTGGAGCGGACCACTCATCAACATAGGCGTTGGGATGATTAGCGCCGCAGATGTCAACTCCAAGCCTCTCTCAGTAATTCGTAGTTCTAGGTGGATTTTCTAGGCTGATTTTCTCACCCGTCACACTTCCACCCCAAACTAGGATTATATTCCTCTCTATCCCGTTCGCGAAAGGGGCGTTTCTCGAGAGCGAGCTTGAAGCGGAACGGGAGCGGCGCCTCCGTGCGCGCGGGTTTCGCGCCCGCGCACCCCGGGGCGGTGGCGGGGCTCCGCCCGGCGGCATGACGGCCGCCTGCCAGGAGCATGGCTGACGGATGGGCGCCAGAAGCGCCCAACGAAAAGCGCGGCCCGCAACCGATAAAAGCCGTCGTGCGGGCGCGTTGCTTCGCACTTTCTTTCTGCACTTCGGCGAGGTTGCTCGCCCGCACATCCCCTTCGGGGGCAAACGAAACGAGAGGAAGGACGATCTGCGACGAACGCGGAAATGCCGGATGCTGCGCGAATGCCCCTCACCCTCCGCGCCGCGACAAGCGCGGCGCTCCTCCCTCTCCCCGTAATTACGGGGAGAGGGCTGGGGTGAGGGGCGCGGCCAAGCAATGCTCAGGTATAATCACGCTATGAAAATCTACGTTGCAACACTACTCACCATCCTCACCTCCCCCGCGCTCGCGCAAGCCCCCGCAATTCCGCAGCCGCGTTACGAGATCGCGTGCCGCGGGCAGTTCGGACCAAAAGCCACGCACGCCGATCTCGTCAATCGCTATGGCGCGAAGAACGTCACCTTCGAGGACGTGAACCGCGCCGAGGGAGAAACCGCGAAGGCCACCGTGATCTTCTCGAAAGACTCCAAGCGGCGGCTTGAAATCGAATGGTTCGACGAGCAGAAACGCGCGCGCCCGAGCGTCATCACCGTGTTCGGCGAGAACAACCGCTGGATCGGGCCGCTCGGCATCAGGAACGGCATGACCATTCAGGAGATCGAAAAAATCGCAGGCAAGCCGTTCCGGATTAACGGCTTCGCCTTCGACGTCGCGGGTTACGCGCATGTCGACGGCACCAGGCTGGAGAAGTTAGAGGGCGGCTGCGCCTTCGGCGGCCACTTCGAAATCGAAGGCGGCCAGCCGCCGGAGCACCTCAAGCGCTTCATCGGCGAAGTCGAGATCCCGAGCGACGACAAGGACCTGCTCACGCTGAAGCCGAGATTGTGGATATTCACTCTCAGCTATCCGCCGCCGGAGAACTGAACTTGTCGTCCCCGCGAAAGCGGCGATGACAGGATTGATCAGTCGAACTTCTGCTGGATCGCGCGGACCTGCGCCTCCTCGAGGCTCGAAGCGGTGACCTTGCGCGTCTCCCCGCTCTCGGTGTTGCGCAGGGTGAACGTGACGCCGACGCCAACGAGCGGCGGCTGATAAAGCATCAGCCCCTGCAACAGCGCACCGATAAAACTTACGGCCGGAGGCGGCGTCTCGCGCTCGACGATTTCCCAGCCCGGAATGAGTTCCTCAGCCATTCAGCGCTCGAACCCGCGCAGGCCCGTATCGAGCACGCGCACGCCGAGGCCCGTGCTGCTCGCGACATAAGGCCCGTCCGCGCGCTGAAGCGAGATCGGCTGCTCCACGAGCGGCGGCTTGTCGCTGTAATGCGCGAGCACGAAGGCGACCGCGAGTCCGAGCAGAAACAGAACGTCCGCAGGCACGCGCCCGGCGCGCGGGCGCTGCTGCGGCGCAGGCCGCTTCGGAAACTCGAGGATACGAACCTTGTCGCGGCTCATCACGTGCCGTCCGCTCGCGGGATCGAACGGGAAGAATCTACCCTCCGCCACGCGGCAGGGCAAATCGTGGCTTCCGCGCGAAATTCAGCCGCCTGCGGCGAGCGAGAAAACGAGCACCACGACCGAAACGAACAGCGAGAACGACAGCACGAGTTCCATCGACCAGTTCGGCGGATAATGCATCATCGCGTACCTCCGTGCGAAAAACGCGCGGGAACCGGCCATCGTTCCGCGCGGCACGAAACAGCGTTAACGCGCGGGTCAGATCAGTTTGCAGCGCAAGGTGCCGCGCATCTCGCGCCCTTCGGAGCGGAACACGATCCGCGCCGGAAATTCCGCGCCGCCGGGGCCCACTTCGGCTTCCAGCGAAAGCTCCGCCGCCTCGCCCGCCGAAAGCATGCGCCGTGCCTCGATGCGCAAGACGCCGCCGCGCAGCGATGCGCCCGTCATGTGCTCGGGAAACATTTCGTATTCGTCCGCGCCCGCGCGGACGAAAGCGCGGAAGGTTTCGAGGCCGGCGGGCAGGTCCTCGCCGCGGCCGAAACCATCGACATAGGCGCGCAGGCGGCCGGGCTCGGGTTCGCACTTGAGCAGCGCCGCATGCGCCGCGTTTCCGGCGAAGGTCACGGCGAGCAGCGAAAGCACGATGCGAAGCATCTTCATTCGATCGTGCAGCGCACGTCGCCGCGCGCCTCCCGCCGCTCGTTGCGCAGCCACACCTGCATCGGTGCCTCGCCGCCCTTGTTTGGCGCAAGGTTGCCTTCGATCCGCATCTCCGCGGTAACACCCGCGGAAAGCGGCTGTAGCAGATGGATCCGCAGCGCGCCGCCGCTGATCTCGATCTGCTTCACATGCTCGGGAAAAAATTCGTAGACGTCTGCGCCGAAGCGCGCGAGCACGCGGATCGATTCGATCTTAGAAGGCGGATAGCCGCCCGGCACGAAGCCGTCGATATAGGCTTCGATCTGCTGCTCGCCTTTGGCCCGCAGCGGCATGCAGCCGAACACCATGCCCTCCGCCGCCTGCGCAGCCCCGGCCAGCACAAAGGCCGCGAGCACGGGCCCGCGCAGCATCATTCGACGAAACATTTCACCGCGCCGCGCGTCACGCTCTTCTTGGCGCCCTTGTCCTTCGCCTTATCCTTCGCGGCGGCCGGCACGACCGTCACTTCATAGGTGCCGCCCCAGTCGTCCTCGTCTTTCGGATTGCGCTTGGCGTTGACGTTCACCGTGTAGGTATGGTCGCCGGATTTCGCGCTGATCCGGACCTGGATCACGCCGCCCTCGCCGAAATAGCGCTTCACGTCGGATTGCTTGAATTCGATTTTCCGGTCCCCGATTTCGAGCACGGCACCGAAATTGATCAGTGTGCCGCCGGAGCGCGGCGTGGCGCCCTCGACCACGAGCTTCGGCATTTCGTTCTCTGCCGTCTCGCAACTGAACCCGGCAGCGGCGTGCGCCTGCAACGGCAGCAGCGCGGAGAGGAGGAGGATAAGAAAGAAGCGCATCCGTTGTTCACCCGCCGGAGCAGACGATCTTGCCGCTCTTCCTGATTTTGCCCGCGGTCACGACATAGTTGCCGACGAATTCGATTTCGTCGTCCGGTTTCGGCTTGGCATAGATCCGCACTTCGATCGCTCCTCCTGGCGCAGGTTTGCCGAACACGACCGCGATATTCCTGCCCCAGTTGTGGGACTTCACGTCTTTCTTCTCGAATTCGATCTTGATGCCTGCGGTTAGTTCCAGCTCGCCACGGAAGCTGTCGAGATACTTGCCGTCGCGGGAAGTCACCGCCTCGAATTCAAGACTGGCCACATTGGGGTCGTCGGCACTGGTGCATCCGTAGCTCGCAGAAGCGTGTGCCGGCGCCGAAGCGGCAAAGACGGCGAAAAGTGCAAGCAGAAAGCGTCTCATGGTGCTCCCGGAAATCTGAAACGCGCGCTTATAGCCGATCCCCGCCGCAGCGGAAATGACGAAAGCGAGAGCGGCAGCTTTCCGGACGCCGCGCGGGCATGCCAAGCTTGCCTGCATGCCTCGCCCGATATTCTCCGCCGTCCTTCTCGCCGCATGGCTTGTCTGCCCGATCACAGCTCATGCAGCCGATCGTCTCGACTGCGCCGGCCTGTTCGGCCGCGACACCTCGCACGCGGCGCTTGTCAAAGCTTTCGGCGCGGAAAACGTAACCTATAAACGCATCGACGCGCCGCAGGGCTCGACCGGCATGGCCACGATCCTGTTCGAGCGCGACCGCAAGCGGCGGCTCCTGATCGAGTGGCGCGACGAGAACAACCGCACCCGCCCGATCTATATCGGCATCGACGCGAAATCGGAGTGGATCGCGCCGCCCGGCATCCACGCCGGCATGCCGATAGAAGAAGTGGAGAAACTGAACGGCAGGCCGTTCCGCCTGAACGGCTTCGGCTGGGACCTCGGCGGTGCCGCGCGCTTCGGCAAGCAGGACGGCAGGCTCGGCGCGCTGGCGGGCGGCTGTCATCTCGGTCTCACCTTCGAGCCCACCACCGAAGGATTGCCGCTCGGCGGGAAGTATCGGCCGCTCAGCGGCAACGTCGATCTCGGCTCGGACATGCCGCTCCTGCGCGAGATCAGGCCGGTCGTCGTGGAAATTCTCGTTGTCTTCTCGGAGAACCATTGAATGCGCCTGCCCGTCTTGTTCGCCGGCCTGCTGCTGTTGGGAGGCCATGCTTTCTCGCAGTCTTCGGACGAAACGCCCAATGTTCTGACGACGATAAAGCGCAGCGAAGCGCCGAAGGAGGTTCTCGCCGCGGTAAAGTGCGACGCGGTCCTCGACTTCGTCACGCGCGAAACTTTTGCCGGCGGCTGGCTCTGGAAATCGAAATGCCCGAGCAATCATGCGAACGAAATCGCAGCGCAGGCGTTCTCGCGGCACAAGGACGGCAAAGACGCGAAGCTGATCCTGTTTCCGGCGCCCAAAGGCGCGCCGCTCGAAGAAATAGCCAACGCGGAAATATTTCCGGCAAATCGCGAGTTCAACGCACTGTTCGTCGATCCGGAGGACGGGAAGACCTGCCGCACCGAAGCGCGCTGGATCGCGGAGAACCCGCTGAAGCCGCGGCTCGTGTTCTGGCGCGAGACCAAAGATTGCGAAGGAAAGAGCGGCTGGCGCGTGCTGGTGAACCGCAAATAGCGGGTGCTACTAGGCTGCCTTCCTGCGCGCCTTCGCAGGCTTGCCGGGGCGCTTGCGATGCGCGAACGCCTGCGCCTGACGATCCGTGGCCTCGTTGTTGGTCAGCCAAGATTGCACGACTTCGCAGTTGAACTTCTCGGAAACCGCCGCGAAGAACTTCCTGCAATTTTCCTGCGCGATCCTTTCCTTTTCCTCATCGGACAAGCGCGGCTTCTTTCTGCCTCGATTTGCTATCGGCGAGGAAATCTCGACGCCCGTACTCATGATGTCGCGGAACGCCGAGACATAATTCGTCCAGATGCCGCCGGGCCCGCGCCAGAGTTCCTGAAACACCGGAAGATCGCACAGCTCCCACATCCAGATCACCCAGGAGCCGTAGACCTCATGGGCGACGATCCCTTCCTTGCGGAAGCGGGTCGCCATCTCGAAGAGATTCAAAATCTGACAGACGTACTGCCGCAGCAGATACTGGTCGAACTCGCTTGCCGGCAACTTGTCGCTGAACCAAAGCTGCTTCACCTGTTTGGGATGATCGATCTCCCACTGGAAAAGCTGAACCGACTGCAATTCGAGCGTCTGGTAAATCTTGTGCTGGGCGGTTTCGTTCTGCTGTCTCGAATTGAACAGGTTGGTGAATACAATCATGGCCGCAGCGATCACGATGCCGATGATCTGCGCGCCGTTGTTCACGATCTGCAATAGCTCGGCATTGCCGAGCTGCATGTCCTGCCAGCGCCAGGCTACGACCAGCAGAAAGATGACGAGCGCCCAAACGGTCGCCCACAGCAGAACGGCATCGCGAATCCGGTCGTCGCTCCAGCGGCGGCGGAGGTCCAGCCCGTAAAGGAGGCCGAGCACGACCGTACAGACGATGAGCGATGCGATCGCGAGATCGATCCTGTCTTTCTCCGCCGCCTCGTGGGCGACAAAAAGCGAAATGACCGCTCCCACCGTGAAGGCGGCACTGCTGGCGACAAACTTCCAATCGACGACGAGAGTTCTTGCGCGGGCGCCTTCGCCGCTGCGGTTGAGCAGCATGAAATAGACGACGTAGAGCGCCATCACGAACGAAACCGCTTCGAGAAGCAGGATGGCGCTTGAGGCAACGAGTTTCATGATGTGACCCTTGGGCCTGCCGTCAGGAAATTTCTTTCATCATCACAACCGACACCTGCTTGAACCCCTGTCTTTCGAACAGGTGGTGTGCGTCGTGATTATGCAATCCGCTTTCGAGAAACTGCCGCTTGATCCCGCGCTTCAGGCATTCCTCGTCGATCCATTTCATGAAGAACGAGCCGTAGCCCTTTCCTCTCGTGTTCCGGTCGACAACCATGTCTTCAAGCACGGCGTGCGGCACGGCCGAAGCCCGCGAGAAAGTGACGAAGAAGACGCCGACAATTTTCCCTGCGTCTTCGAGAATGGCGATGGGCTGGGTCTGCTCGCCGGGTGCTGCGTCATCGGGCTCGTTCAGCCGCGAGAGTATTTCGTTCCGGATGATCTTTTCGATTTCCGGATTCCATTTTCCCGGATCGAGCGCGCGCGGCCCCATTAACTCGGAATGAGAGATGTACTCGGTGGTCAGATTAGACGAGAACAGCTTCGCCGCGGCCTCAGCCGTCGCGGCATCGCGGCACCAGTAACACTTCATCTTCCGGAGAACTCCCTTGCTGGGGTCAACGAATATCAATCCGCGCAATAGTTTGCCAGCGGCGGAACTTCGCGCCCGGTTCGCGCCTGAATCGACACATGACGCCGAACGGGTCTACCCTGCGGAAAGATGCGGCGGGATGAATGGGGTAGCGTCATGAAACGAATGACCGCCGCGATCGCAATCGCGCTTTCCGCCATGAGCTTCTCGCCGGCCGAAGCACAGGCTCCCAACCTGCAATTCCAGACGCCGCTCAATTACCGCTTCTCGGTGCAGCCCCGGAGCCATGTCTTTTTCTATAACCGCGACCGCCATCACCACGCCTGGCGGCACCGGTATCACCACAGGCAGGCGTTGCCCGTGCTTGCCGGACCCGCGGTGATCTATCAGAACGGCGAAATCGGAATTCCGCCGCAGATCATCACCGGCTCGATCCCGGCACCTTCCGTGCAGCCGGTGATCTATCGCCTCGGCAGCATGGGCGGCTGCGACCGTCAGCAGGTCCATGTGCCCGGCAGCAAAGGCCGCACCGCCGTCAACGTCTGGCGCTGCTGAGAACGATCCGCGCATTCATGCGCAAAAATGAAAACCCCGGCGATTCGCATCGCCGGGGTTTCGGTTTTGGGCGAGGCTTACTTGCCCATATTGTTCTTCACCGCGCCGACGATCGCGGTGAGCAATGCACCCGCGGCACCGCCGCCGACCGCCTGCCCGACAATGCTGCCGATGTCGGGGCCTGCCGACGCGGCCTGAAGCGCCGGGATCAATGCCTGAAGGATCTGGCCGCCGACACCGCCGCCGACGGCGCCGATGATGATGTTGCCGAGCGGGCCGGCGGAGAGATTCTTGAGCGTGTTGCCCAGTGCCGTACCCGCGAGTGCGCCCGCAACGATCTGAACGATGAGGTTGATGATGGTCGGTGACATGAGGCCGTCTCCCTGCTCCGCACCTGAAATGCCGGCATGCCATTCTGCGGAGCAGGAACAGCGCGCCGAGAAAATCCCCGCCCTTTCGGGACGGCGGAAAACGAAACTTGCTTCTTGAATGTGCCGGTAGCGATGTCCCGGCTACTGCGCGATCCCCAAAGAGGCACAGAATATCACTTCAGCGCCGGATTTCATCATCCGGCGCAGCGCGTATTTCACTTATGAAAGCGAGATTTCCGCAGAAATTTCCTGCGCAGTTCAGCGCGCGGAAGCGGCCTCGAGCATTCCGAATCGGCGCGCGGCGATGAACGCTGCAACGCCGAAGGCGGAATAGAACAGCGTTACCGTCAGGTACATCGGGAAGTAACGCGACACGCGCGCCGCATATTCCGCGAAGCCAAGCTGATAGAAATCGCTGCCGAGGAAATAGCCGAGGTTCGACACCACGAAGAACACGGCCGTACCTGCCGCCACGAAAATCATGAAGCGCGCCGCAGCGGCAAGATCGAGCGTATCGGTCTTGCGCAGTGCGCGGCCTGCAAACCACAGCGCGGCATAGGCCGGTGCAAGCAGCGCATAACCCGAAGACATGCAGGCATCGGCGACATTCAAGAAGCCGATTGCGACGCCGTCGAGCACGACCGCTTCGACCAGATACGCCGCAAGCCACCAGGGCGAACCGAGCAAGAGACCCGCGAGCAAAAAGACGCCCGTGGATGCGTCCGGAGCGACCGTCCCGATACCGAAGTGATGGATACGGGTGACGGCCATAAGGATCGCGAGGGCGAAAGCGGCGATCCATTCGGCCTTGGGCTTCAGGACGAACATGAAGTACTCCGGAAAGGTTCGATTTCCGGCGAAGCTAGTGCGCTCCAGGGGGCGAAGCAAGTGCAGCATTTTCGCGCCCGGTGTGCCTTTTGTGCGCTTGACCGGGCCGGAAGGCCAAGTAATCGTCATCCCGCCAAGCGCCCAACCCGGGAATTTTCCAGATGCGTAGCCTGAAGCTTTCGTTCGCCGCCGCCCTGTTCATGGGTTCCGCGCTTATCGCGCAGCCTGCGTCCGCGGCAAGCTGGCTCGAGATGAACTTCGGCAGCCTGCTGCGCGGTCCCAGCTACAGCGGCAGCGTACCCGGCTGCGAGTGGGGGCTTTACAAGATTCCGCGCCGCTTCGCGCATAAGGAATTCGTCTTCTGGGGCTCCGACGCCCGGATCGAAGATTTCTCCGATCTGCGCGAGATCGCATTCCGCCCCTGGGGCGAAAAGGTGATTCCGCGGCGCTACTGCGAAGCCAAGGCGCTGGTGTCGAGCGTGGAGTACGGCAAGCAGGTCTGGACCAAGGTCTACTATTCCATCGGCGAAGACACGGGATTTGCCGGCATCACCTGGGGCGTAACCTGGTGCGTGGCGGGCATGGACCGCAATCTTTCCTACGCACCTGACTGCAAACAGGCGAGACCGTAACGATGCGCGCCGTTGCGGCGGCGCTCGTCGCATTTCTTATCTCATTCCCCGCCGCTTTCACGCCGGCGAGCGCACAGCAATACGGCGAGCCGGGCCAGTTCGATTTCTATGTTCTCGCGCTGTCGTGGTCGCCGTCCTATTGCGAATCCGCCGGCAACCGCGCCGATCCCGCGCAATGCCGCGCGCAGAAACCGCTCGGCTTCATCGTTCACGGCCTCTGGCCGCAATACGATCGCGGCTTTCCCTCCGAGTGCTCGTACAATCCGCCGCGCGTTTCCGATCACACCATCCGCGAAATCAGCGACGTGATCCCGAGCCGCGGCCTCGTGATCCATCAATGGCGCAAGCACGGCACCTGTTCCGGGCTTTCGCCCGAGCAATATTTCGATCTCACGCGCAAGGCATTCGAGAAAATCAAAATCCCTCCGCTCTTCGCGGAATCGACGAGATGGCAGTCGATCTCGCCGCCGGAGATCGAGAATGCATTCCGCGTCGCCAACCCCGGGCTGCAAGGCGACATGCTCTCGGTGACCTGCGACCGCAGGAACCTTCGCGAGGTACGGATCTGCATGACCAAGGATCTGCAATTCCGCGCCTGCCCGCAGGTGGATCGCCAGTCCTGCCGCTCTCCGCGCATTTCGCTCCCGCCGGTTCGCGGCTGACCGCCGCCTCAACCATGCTGATGCGATGAACTACCGGCACGGCTACCACGCCGGAAACTTCGCGGACGTTTTCAAGCATGCCGTGCTTGCGCGCGTGCTCACGCTGCTCGGCGCGAAGGAAGCGCCTTTTCGCGTGATCGATACGCATGCAGGCGCAGGCCTTTACGATCTCGACGGCGAAAATGCGAAAAAGACCGGCGAAGCAGGAAACGGAATCCGCAAACTGCTCGCCAATCTCCCGCAAGGCGCCGCGCGCGACCTGCTCGCGCCGTACCTTCGGGCGGTCGAGAACTCCTCACCTTATTATCCCGGCTCGCCGCTGATCGCCCAGGCGCTGACCCGCAAGCAGGATGCGTTGGCGTTCTGCGAACTTCATCCCGAAGAACACGCAGCGCTTGAAAGATCGGTCGGCCGCGACCGGCGCGCGAAGGTGCTTTCGCTGGACGGCTGGACCGCGCTGAAATCCCTGTTGCCGCCGAAGGAGCGGCGCGGCGTCATTCTGATCGACCCGCCTTACGAAGACCCCGCCGAGTTCAAGCTCGTGGCCGACGGCATCGCCGAAGCGGTACGCCGTTTCGCCACCGGCATCTATCTGGTCTGGTATCCGGTGAAGAACCGCCACGACACCGACGCAGCACTTCGCCGGATCGTCCGGGCGGCGGCAGGAAAACCTGCACTCAAGCTCGAATTCGAGATCGGCAAGCCCAAAACCGACGGACCTTTGCAGGCTACCGGCTTACTGATCGTCAATCCGCCATGGATGCTGAAAGACGAATGCGATCTCATGTTGCCCGCACTGTGCAGGTCGCTGGCCGAACCGAACCGCGGCGCGGTTCGCATCGAAGCGATCGACTAACTGCTGCTTTTCAAGGCAGCGTCTTTGCCCTAGCCTTTTCTCGGGAAGCAAAAAGAGCCGCAACAAGCGGCCGGGAAATAAATGGGGAGAGAAAGTATGCCGACTACCGGCACCGTGAAGTTTTTCAATTCCGAGAAGGGATACGGATTCATCAAGCCCGACGACGGCGGGCGCGACGTATTCGTGCATGTTTCGGCCGTCATGACTTCGGGCCTCGGCACGCTGAACGAGGGGCAGCGTGTTTCGTTCGAAATCGAGCCGGACAAACGCGGCAAAGGACCAAAAGCGGTAAATCTGCAGAACGCCAGTTGATCGCGAGCGGGCTGCGTACGATAAGTGTGCATGCTTATTTTACGCAGCTCCCCGCCGTCTCCGTTCGGCCGCAAGGTCAAAATCGCAGCAGGAATTCTCGGTCTGACCGATCGGATCAGGATCGAGATGACCGATACCAACGATCCTTCGGATTCGATCCGGAAACAGAATCCGCTCGGGAAGATTCCCGCGCTGATACTGGAAGACGGATCGGCCTTGTTCGATTCGACCGTGATCCTCGAATATCTCGACGCCCTCGCGGGCGGCGGCAAGATCATCCCGCGCGAAGGCGCTGCGCGGTGGGACGCCCTGCGCCTGCACGCGATCGGCGACGGCATCATGGATGCCGGCATCCTGCTGGTTTACGAGAAGCGCTTCCGGCCTGAAGAACACTGGGTCCAGAAATGGACCGACTATCAGTCCGAGAAGATCGCACGCACGCTTGACGTGCTGGAGGCGGCACCTCCCGCGATCTCCGGCATGCCGAACGTCGGACACATCGCGCTAGCCTGCGCGCTCGGCTATCTCGATCTGCGCTTCGAGGGAAAGTGGCGCGCGAAATATCCGAAACTGGTCGCCTGGCTCGACGGCTTCGCGGCGCAGGTGCCCGCGTTCGAAAAAACGAAAGCTCATTGATCGAACCGCACGGATCGGAAACGAAAAAACCCCGGACTTTCGTCCGGGGTTTTTCTTTTCTTCGCGTTCGATCGGCTTAGTAGCCGAAGCGGTAGTTCAGACCGACCTTGATGGTCGAGACGTCCGTGTCGCCCAACGTCGTGACGTTGTCGAAGTTGTAATACATGTACTCGAGCTTCGTGGACCAGTTCGGAGCGAAGGCCCATTCCAGACCGAGGCCGAGCGCGTAGCCGGTGTCGGTGTCGTGGAAGCCGAGCAGGCTCGAACGGTTCCAGGCGAAGCCGCCCGTGCCGTAGAGCATCGCGCGATCCCAGGAGTAGCCGATACGAGCGCGCATCGTGCCGAGATAGTCGATGTGCGCGAACGCGTTGTTGTTCATGTCGGTGCCCGAGATATCGCCTTCGAGACCGAACACCCAGTTGCGCGAGAGCTGCCAGTTGTAGCCAGCCTGCACGCCGCCGATGAAACCGTCGACGTTGTTGCCGACGTTCACGCCGTCACCCCAGCCGTAGCCGATGTGACCGCCGAAATAGAAACCGGTCCAGTTGAACACCGGCGCCGGAGCGGCCTTGTACATGGGACCGCGCACCGGCACGTCGGCGGCGAAAGCCGGAGCCGCAGCGACCAGCGCAGCGAGGGCAACGCCCGAGAGCAGAAACTTTTTCATCGTGACCATCCTTGATTCACAGACTTCAAATTCGCCCCCACCAAGGAGGCCGTTAGTTCGTTTCGTTGGCGCTGATGTAACTCCGCAGCCCCCGAAAAACTATGCCATTTGCGCAACACCCTATCGGAAAGGCGGTAGCGGAATATGGCGAAATCCAGACACATTTTCGACGATTGCGTGAGACCCTCAGAGAACGCTGCGTTCCTAGACAAGTTCCGATACGCAAATTTTATTTCGAAAGTTCCATTCAGTTTCTTCGCATTGAATCAAATTCAGAAACGATAGTTGATGCCTGCGCGGAGCTGGCTTGCATCGAAGCCGACGCCGACCGGGCCACCGGTCGTCTGATAGGTGCGGCTGCCAAAATCCGTATAGATGTACTCGAGGCGCGCGCTCAGGTTGTTTGTGATCATGCCTTCGATGCCGAAGCCGATCGCGTAGCCGAAATGCGTCTGTCCGTTGGACAGCGCGCCGACCTGAAGGTCGCCGCCCGCATAAGCGAGACCGGCCGTACCGTAGATAAGAACGCGGTCGAACGCATAGCCGAGGCGGCCGCGCAGCGTGCCGATGTAATCCGCGGTGAAGATTCCGCCGGCCGCGGCGCCGTCGATTCCGCTGAAGGTGATGTCGGTCTCGGCGCCGAAGGTAAGGCCGCTGACGAGCTGATAATTATAGCCGATCTGGCCGCCGAGCGCGTATCCGTCGAGGGAACTGCCCGTGGAATCGCCCCAGCCCCATCCGCCATGCAGGCCGGCGTAGAACCCGGTCCAGTTGAAGATGTTGCGGTAAACCTGCGGCGCATTGTTGTAGCGGGGCAAGTCGCCTGCATAAGCAGGTGCCGCCACGAACAGTGCCGCTGCCAACAGTAGTTTCTTCACGATGGCCTCCTCCGCAAATGCGGGATCACGTCGTTCATTCGCGAGAAAGATAAAATTTTAGAAGAATTGAGGGGTTAACCGTGGTTACCGGCGGCCGGCTTCTTCGATTCTGTGCCTAACAAAAGGTAAAAACCGGCAGCCCGATGGAACCCGGACGACGGAACGCCGGACATTTTCGGGCCGCTTTGCGGCGGGAGTTCCACCCGCTGGCCGATGGACCTCCGAGACCCTATTTTCCCGCCCATGCCCCGTGAAAAATCCGCCCCCGGCACCGGCCTCGAACAGCGCATCGAGGAAGAAGAAGGCATGATCGGCGCTTCGGCCGACGAGGCCGGGGACGACGAGCAGGAAGAGGTGCTCGCCGAAGCGTCCGATGACGACGACCGCGAACCGGAAACCGGGCCGCTCCAGCGCGGCCGCGACATCATCCGCGAGTTCACGAAACTCGCACCGGAGAGTCCGGGCTGTTACCGGATGCTGGATAGCACCGGCAACGTTCTCTACGTCGGCAAGGCCAAGAACATCCGCAAGCGGGTGACATCTTACACTCGCCCCGAAGGTCACTCGCGGCGCATTTCGCGCATGATCGCGGCGACCGCCTCGATGGAACTGGTCACTACCTCGACGGAAACCGAAGCGCTGCTGTTAGAGGCGAACCTCATCAAGCGCTTTCGCCCCTACTACAATGTGCTGCTGCGCGACGATAAGTCGTTCCCCTACATCCTGCTGACCAAGGATCACCCCGCTCCCGCGATCGCGAAACACCGCGGTGCGCGCAACCGGCCCGGCGATTTCTTCGGTCCCTTCGCGTCGGCGGGCTCCGTGAACCGCACCATCACCGCGCTGGAACGCGCCTTCTTCCTGCGCTCCTGCTCGGACTCGGTCTACGAAAGCCGCACGCGCCCCTGTCTGCTGTTTCAGATCAAGCGCTGCTCCGCGCCCTGCACAGGCGAAATCGCGCTCGACGAATACAACCGCATGGTCGGCGAAGCGCGCGATTTTCTTTCCGGGAAAAGTACCGCGGTCAAAGACCATCTGGTGCGCGACATGCAGGCGGCGTCGGATGCCCTCGACTATGAAAAGGCCGCCGTGCTGCGCGATCGTCTCGCGGCACTCTCCGCGATCCAGTCGCATCACGGCGTGCATCCGAGAAACACGGAAGAAGCGGACGTCTTTGCCGCCTATCAGCATGGCGGCATTACCTGCGTGCAGAGTTTTTTCGTGCGCAGCTTCCAGAACTGGGGCAACCGCGCGAATTTTCCGCGCGCCGATAAATCGCTCGGCATCGAGGAAGTTCTCGGACCGTTCCTCGCGCAGTTCTATGCCGACAAGGCGATCCCGAAACTGATCCTGCTCTCGCACAAGCCGGACGAATACGATCTCCTGGTCGAGGCACTTTCGGAGAAAACGGGGCGGCGCATCGAGATCTCGGTGCCGCAGCGTGGCGAAAAGTCGGAACTTGTCGCGCATGCGTTGCAGAACGCGCGCGAGGCGCTTGAGCGCAGGCTCGCGGAATCTTCGTCTCAGTTGCGGCTTCTGAAAAGCCTCGCCGAAACCTTCGGGCTGCCGGCAACGCCGAAGCGCATCGAGGTCTACGACAACAGCCACATCATGGGCACGAACGCCGTCGGCGCGATGGTCGTCGCGGGTCCCGAGGGCTTCGCCAAGAACCAGTATCGCAAGTTCAACATCAAGTCGCCGGACACCAAGGCGGGCGACGATACCGGCATGATGCGCGAAGTGCTGAGACGCCGCTTCAAGCGGCTCCTCGAAGAAAGCCCGCGCAACGGGCCGGACGCCGCAGGAACAGAGACGGCGATAGAACCCGCAGGAGAAACAGCAGGCGAAACCCCCTGGCCGGATCTCGTGATCGTCGACGGCGGCCTGCCGCAGCTGAACGCCGCACGCGAAGTCATGGCGGAGATCGGCGTCGCTGAGGTGCCGCTGCTCGCAGTCGCCAAGGGCCTGGATCGCGACGCGGGCCGCGAGCTTTTCCATATCGCGGGGCGCGAGCCGTTCCGCCTGCCGCCGCGCGACCCGGTACTCTATTTCGTGGAGCGGCTGCGCGACGAGGCGCACCGCTTCGCGATCGGCTCGCATCGCGCGCGCCGGAGCAGCAACATCGGCAAAAGCGGTCTACAGGAAATTCCGGGCGTGGGCCCCTCGCGCAAACGCGCGCTTCTGCACCACTTCGGAACCTTGCAGGCGATCGAACAGGCCTCGCTTGCCGATCTGGAAAGCGTGCCCGGGATCGACGCGCGGCTCGCAAAGGCGGTCTATGGTTTTTTCCATGCAGGCGGCTAGTACGTGCCACCAGTAGCATCTGCCTCCCGCCATGCCGCATTGACGCGACCGGCACGGAGTGTTGCTCTCTATCGATGGAAACTTCGGTGAATCAGACCAAGCCGGCGGCCGCGAAGACTTCGCGCGGGAAAGGCGGCACCGCCTGGAGCCTTGCGAACCTTTTGACCTACGGCCGGATCGCGGCGGTTCCGGCCGTCGCCGCCTGCCTGTTCGGCATCGCGGTGCTCGAAGGCGGCCTGTGGCTCCGCTGGCTGGCGCTTGCGATCTATATTGCCGCCGCTGTCACCGACTGGCTCGACGGCTGGGTCGCACGCACCTACGCGCAGTTCTCGAAGCTCGGCCGCATGCTCGATCCCATCGCGGACAAGCTTCTGGTCTCCTCGTGCCTCCTGATGCTCGCTGCCGACGGCACCATTCGCGGCTGGGCCTTGTGGGCCGCGATCATCATTCTCTGCCGCGAAATTCTGGTCTCGGGCCTGCGCGAATATCTCGCCGAGTTGCGCGTCAGCGTCCCGGTCACCAATCTCGCGAAGTGGAAAACCGGGATGCAGCTTGTCGCGGTCGGCTTCCTGATCGCGGGCGAAGCCGGCGATCTCGTCCTGCCCTACACGTCGCTGATCGGGCTATTGCTGCTCTGGATTTCGGCGGTCCTCACGCTCTACACCGGCTACGACTATTTCCGCGCCGGCTCCAAGCATCTGGTGGAGTAGAGAAGTTGAAAATCATGTACTTCGCATGGCTGCGCGAGCGCCTCGACAAGACCGAGGAAGAAATCGAGATTCCGTCCTCGGTGCAGACCGTCGGCGAACTGATGGACTGGCTGAAGACGCGCGGCGAGGAATACGAATATGCCTTCGACAACCCGAAGGTGATCCGCGCCGCCATCGACAAGACCCATGTGCGCGCCGAGGCGAAGATCGCAGGCGCGAACGAGATCGCCTTCTTCCCGCCGATGACAGGCGGCTGATCCGATGAGCGGCGAAACCGTTCGCATCACGCTCGACCCGATTGACACCAACACTGAGACAAAAGCTGTCTCCGAAACCGGCGGCAACATTGGCGCAGTCGTAACTTTCTCCGGCATCTGCCGCGCCGACGAGAAGGGCGACAAGATTTCCGCGCTTTTTCTCGAACATTATCCCGGCATGGCCGAGCAGGAAATCGGAAGCCACGTAGAGGAAGCGCAAAAGCGCTGGCCCTTGCTTGCTGCGCGCGTCGTGCATCGCGTGGGACGCATCGAACCCGGCGAAGTGATCGTCTTCGTCGCGACCGCAAGCGCGCACCGCGAGGCCGCGTTTCAGGCCGCCGAATTCATCATGGATTATCTGAAAACCAGCGCGCCGTTCTGGAAGCGAACCGAAGGCGGCAGCCGCGAAGCCTGGATCGATGCGAACGAGAAGGACGACCGCGCCGCCGCGCGCTGGAAATAATCCTCCCGAAAAAACGTCGTCCCGGAATTTCGCGAAGCGAAATATCCGGGACCGTATGAAATTCGCAAAGAACGATCCCGGCTCTCGCTTCGCTCGGCCGGGATGACGAAGGTAAGACTTACGCCGCCGCCTGCTTCGGCTGCACCGCTGCGGAATAGTCATCCATCAACGTCTGCGTGATCTTGGCCGGAGTGAACTTCCACTGGCCGATTTCCGAGACCGGCGTCACTTCCGCCGCAGTTCCCGTGATGAAGCACTCGGTGAAGCCGGAGAGTTCTTCCGGCTTGATGTGGCGCTCGATGACCTCATAGCCGCGGCGCTTGGCGAGATCGATCACCGTGCGTCGCGTGATGCCGTCGAGGAAGCAGTCCGGCAGCGGCGTGTGAATCTTGCCGTCCTGCATGAAGAACATGTTCGCGCCGGTGCACTCCGCGACGAAGCCGCGATAGTCGTACATCATCGCGTCGGCATAGCCTTTGCGCTCGGCCTGATGCTTCGAGATCGTGCAGATCATGTAGAGGCCAGCCGCTTTCGCCTTGCACGGGATCGTCCTCGGGTCCGGGCGGCGATACTCGGCGACGTCGAGGCGGATGCCCTTCATCTTCTGCGCCGGGTCGAAATAGCTCGGCCACTCCCAGGTCGCGATCGCGAGGTGGATTTTGTTCTGCTGCGCCGAGACGCCCATCATCTCGGAGCCGCGCCATGCGACCGGGCGCACATAGGCGTCCTTCTGGCCGTTGGTCGCGAGCACGAGCTTCTTGGCTTCGTCGATCTGCGCGACCGAATAGGGAATTTCGAAGTCGAGCATCTCGGCCGACTTCTTCAGCCGCTCGGAGTGCTCGGTGCATTTGAAGATTTCGCCGCCATAGGCGCGCTCGCCTTCGAACACGCAGCTCGCGTAGTGCAGGCCGTGTGACAGCACATGCAGGTTCGCATTCTCCCACGGCACGAGCTGACCGTCGTACCAGATCTTTCCGGGACGTTTGTCGAAGGGTTCTCCGGCCATGGCGTTGCTCCTCACTCGGGTAAGCCGTTTCGGCTCTGTCTTCTCGGGCTTTTGCCTCGCTGACCGACACCCGTTATGTTTCGGCCAATGAGAGCGGTTCTCTCCGTCTTGCGCAATGTTCGTAACGTGGCCGGTGGGCCTTTCGGTACGATCCTTTCGCAAAAACGGCCCTCTCGGTAACAATCAATCGAAAATAAGTCAATATGGCTGACGTAAACGTCTCAACGCTCCCTGTTAGCCCGAAAGGCTCCGGAAAAGCCGAGGATTCTCAAGGCAATGAGGGAATCCCCGCGGTCGAGCTGATCGAGCTTCTGTTTTTCGCCTATCGCGATTTCGTGGGCGATGCCGACGAACTGCTCGCGGGTCTGGGCTTCGGCCGCGCGCACCACCGGGTCGTCCATTTCGTGAACCGGCACCCGGGCATGCGGGTTGCGGACCTCTTGGCGGTGTTGAAGATCACCAAGCAGAGCCTCGGCCGCGTACTGCGCGAGTTGATCGACAACGGCTACATCGTGCAGAAGGCCGGCGACACCGACCGCCGCGAGCGCCTGCTCTATGTCGCGCCGAAGGGCGAAGACCTCGCGCGCCAGTTGGTGACATTGCAGACCCGGCGCTTTGCCCGCGCGCTCAACGAATGCGGCCCCGGCGCGCGCCTGGAAGCGCGCAAGTTCCTCGCTTCCATGATCGATCCGGAGCAGCGTGCCGAAGTCGAACGGCTGATCGCCCGCGCCAACGCAAAGAAGTGAGCGGCACGATGAACAAACCGCTGAAGCCGCCCTCCGACGACGCCCCGCATCTTCTCGTCGTGGACGACGACCAGCGCATCCGCGAACTGCTATCGCGCTACCTCGCGGATCATGCCTATCGCGTGACCACGGCGTCGGACGCTGCCGACGCGCGCGTGAAGATGGGCGGCATGGCTTTCGATATGCTCGTTCTCGACGTGATGATGCCCGGCGAGACCGGGCTCGAACTTGCGAAGTCCATCCGCCAGAATTCCGATGTGCCGATCCTGATGCTGACCGCGCGGGCGGAAACTTCCGACCGCATCGCGGGCCTCGAGGCCGGCGTAGACGACTACCTGCCGAAGCCCTTTGATCCCCGCGAACTGCTTCTGCGCATCAACAGCGTGCTGCGCCGCTCAGCGACGCCCGCCGTGCCCGCAATCGAAAGCGTGCGTTTCGGCGAGTTCGAATTCCATCTGGAGCGCGGCGATCTGACAAAGAGCGGCGAGGCGGTACGCATCACCGACCGCGAATGCGACATGCTCCGCGTATTGTCGCTTCGTGCGGGCGACACCGTTCCCCGGCAGGATCTCGTCGCCCCCGGCGGCGATGCCTCCGACCGCGCCGTGGACGTGCAGATCAACCGCCTGCGCCGCAAGATCGAGAAAGACCCGGCCGACCCGGTCTATCTGCGCACCGTGCGCGGCGTAGGCTACAGGCTCCTGGTAACGCCGTGACCTCGATCGACGCAGGCATCCGCGGGATCAAATCGCTCTTCAGCCGGATCGGTGACGCCTACGACCGCTTCGGCAATTTCATGAACGCGCGCCTGCCGAAAGGCCTCTACGCGCGCACGCTCCTGATCCTGCTGACGCCGATCGTGCTTCTGCAATCGGTACTGATGTTCGTGTTCATGGAACGGCACTGGAATATCGTGACACAACGCCTCTCCGCCGCCGTCTCGCGCGACATCGCCGCGCTGATCGACGTCTACGAAAAATATCCGCAGGACACGGAAGCGGCGTTTCTGCGCAAGATGGCCACCGACCGGCTCGGACTTTCGGTCGAACTCTTGCCGGACATCGACCTTCCCCCGCCTGGGCCGAAACCCTTCTTCTCGCCGCTCGACAGCGCACTCTCGCGCGAGATCGGAACGCTGGTGCAGCGGCCGTTCTGGATCGACACGGTCGGCAATTCGAACGTGATCGAAATCCGCATCAAGCTGGAAAAGAACGTTTTCCGCGTGTTCGCGCCGCGTAATCACGCTTATGCGTCGAACTCGCACATCTTCATCATGTGGATGTTCGGCACGTCGCTCGTGCTGATCGCAATCTCGATCCTGTTTCTCAGAAATCAGATCAAGCCGATCCTACAACTTGCCGAAGCCGCGGAATCGTTCGGCAAGGGCCGCGAGGTCACGAATTTCCGGCCGCGCGGCGCCAGCGAAGTCCGGCGCGCGGCGGCGGCGTTTCTCGAAATGAAGCGTCGTATCGAGCGCCAGATCGAGCAGCGAACCACCATGCTCGCGGGCGTATCCCACGACATGCGCACGGTATTGACCCGCTTCAAGCTCGAACTCGCATTCCTGCCGGAAGGACCGGAAGCCGAGGCCATGCGCCGCGACGTCGATGAACTCCAGAACATGCTCGAGGCCTATCTTTCCTTCGCGCGCGGCGAGTCGGGCGAAGGTCCGCGCATGGCGGACATTTCGGAGATGCTCAAGGATCTCGCGGCCCACGCGGAGCGGCAGGGCCGCAAGGCGAGCGCGAGTTTCGCGGGGCCCCCGATCGTGCAGGTGCGGAAAGAAGCGTTGCAGCGTTGCGTCGCCAATCTCGTCGCGAATGCGATCCGTTACGGCAAGACCATCGCGCTCTCGGGAAAGCGCGAACCGCGCTGGCTGGAAATCTCGGTCGAGGACGACGGGCCCGGCATTCCCGCCGACAAACGCGAGGAAGTTTTCCGCCCGTTCCTGCGGCTCGACGCTTCGCGCAACCAGAACGAGGGCAACAGCGGGCTGGGCCTCTCCATCGCCCGCGACATCGCCATCGCGCACGGCGGCGATATTTTCCTGAGCGACAGCCCGCTGGGCGGCCTGCGGGCGACGGTGCGGATACCGGCCTAGAACAGCCGCGCGCCGTTCGGCACGGCGTGATCCGGCGAGAACAGCACGACCGCGCCTTCGTCGTCCGGAAAGCCGAGCGTCAGCACTTCGGACATCACCGGCCCGATCTGGCGAGGCGGAAAATTCACCACCGCGGCGACACGTTTCCCCGGCAACTGCTCGGGCTTGTAGTATTTCGTGATCTGCGCGGATGACTTCTTGACCCCGATCCCGGGACCGAAATCGATCTTCATCTTGATCGCGGGCTTCTTCGCTTCCGGAAACGGCTCCGCCTCGATGATTGTCCCGATCCGGATATCGACCTTCAGAAAATCGTCGAACGAAATCACCGGCGCTTTCGCGTCGTTCTTCATTGCAGCCCCCAATCGAAATTTAAGCCGCGACCGGCGCGTTCGGATCTTCCGGAAACGCTTCGTCGCGGCGCGAGCGGCGCGGCGCGCAACGCGGCACGAAACGGCACATCTCACGTGCGAAGCCGGCGAGACGTTCGGCGGTCGCAAGCTGCCGGTCGAGTGCAGCCATGGTGCGCGCAAGCCCCGGATCCTCATCGTCGAGCCAGGTCTGGGTGGCTTTCGCGAAGAAGCCGGCAAGCGCCTGTGCGCGCATGCCGCCGACGATACCGGACGAGCCGATGCCCGCCGAAGACAGCATCCACTGCTGCGAACGCACTGCGAGCTTGTTCAGTCCCATCGCCAGTTGCGGATTGGTCCGCGCCGACTTGTAGAGCGAGCGGATCGCTTCCCGATACGGTGCCAGCGCCTCGAAGCGGCGCATCAGCACTTCAAACAGACGATCGCGCGCGGATTGATCGGAGAGTTCGGGATCGAGCTTCGAGGGCTCGCCGCCGGAGAGCACCTTCTTGTCGGTCTCGCGCAGGAAGGCGGCGACCATATCGAAGGTCGAGCCGAATTCGCCGCGCAGGTCCGCGAGCGATACATTCGCGAGTTGCGCGACTTCGGAAAGTTCAATGCGCTCGAAGCGCTTCTCGGCAAGCAGCGTGAGAAACGCGCCGAGGATTTTTTCGCGGGCCTGTGCGTCAGCCATGAGATCCTCCAAAGCTGAATAACGCCGGGAATGCGTGAGGGTTCAGCTTAGGGAACACCTGTGGCGGAGAAAAGACCGTAGTTATCCGGCCAGTTCCTTGCCGCGCTTCGTGGCCGCAGCCACGGCCTCTTCGAACAGCTTATCGACGCCCGTCTCGCCCATTAAAATTTTAAGCGCGGCAGCGGTGGTGCCGTTCGGCGAGGTGACATTCTCGCGCAGCTTCGAAGCGGGAAGATCGGAGCGGTAAAGCAACTCGCCCGCACCAGAGACTGTTTCCCGCGCAAGCTTCGCCGCAAGTTCTTTCGATAAGCCCGCTTTCTCGCCTGCACGCGCAAGCGTCTCCGCGAGCAGAAACACATAGGCAGGGCCGGAGCCGGAAACGGCGGTCACCGCGTCCATCAAATTTTCGTCCTCGATCCATTCCACCGGGCCGGTCGAGCGCAAGAGCGCGTCGGTCAGCGCACGCGCATTCTCTCCGGCGCGCCTGTTCGGCACGGCGACCGTGATGCCGCGTCCGATCGCAGCCGGCGTATTCGGCATCGTGCGGATCACCGCCGAATTCGGAAAAGACTGTTCGAGAAACGAAATGGTCCGCCCCGCCATGATCGAGATTACGGCCGTATTCGCGCCTGCGAATTGGGAGAGCGCAGGCAGCACATCGGGCGCGACCTGAGGCTTCACCGCAAGAATGAGCGCCGCGACTTCGCCTTTCGGGTTCTCGTTGAGCGGAATTTTGTTCGCGGAAAGCAGCGTTTGAACTTCCGGCGGCGGTCCCGGATCGCGCACCGCCACCTGCGAGGCAGGCAATCCCGCTTTCAGCCAGCCTTCGAGCAGCGCCCCGCCCATCTTGCCCGCCCCCGCGAGCATGACAGTGCCTTGAAGCGCGGAGAGCGCGCTCATGGGTTCAAGCCTCGCCGGCGGTCTCGAAAAGAGTGGCGTCCATCGCTTCGCGCGCGGTCTTGCCCGCCCAGATCACGAACTGGAAGGCGGGATAGTAACGCTCCGCCGCGCTGACGGCATTTTCCAATAGCGCTTCGCATTGCCGGCCGCTTGCCTCCGCTCCGCCGGAGAGTACCAGCCCGTCGCGATACATGACGAGCCCCTCTTCCGACCAGAGGTCGAAATGGCCGAGCCAGAGCTGCTCGTTGACCATGGCGAGCAGCCGGTAGATCTCGTTGCGCTTGGCTTCCGGCACCTTCAGGTCGAAGGCGCAGGCCGTGTGCAACGCCTCCAGTTCGTCCATCCACTGGAACGAAACGTTGTAGTTGGTGTGGCGGCCCTTGATGGAAAGCGTGATTTCGGACTCGTTCGCGCGCTCGAACGACCAGTCGTTGATCGCAGCCAGCCGCTCGACCAGGTCGACGGGATTCCCGCCGGGACCTCTATCGAATTCAGCCAGTGACATCCCGCATTCCTTCCTTCTTTCGGCCGAGCAGCCGAACGAGAATCCTTCAGCACGCTCCGGCCAAGGCACCGAAGCCGCGTCGTGCTCCCCGTTTGGACTACCGCCGCAACCTGCTGATTCGCCGAAATGAATCGCAAATCAGTTGTGTCAGAAGAATCGAATTCGCCCCCGCCATCAATGGCAGGCGGACGACTTCCCACAGCCGCGGGCCGTATCTCCCGCAATTACCGGTGGAGAACTGTCAGATCGACTCGTCGCGCTTTTTCAGAAGCTGCTCCAGCTCGGCCACGCGATGGGCGAGCTTCTCGCTTTCGTCGCGCGCTTTGGCGGCCATTTCCTTGACCGCCTCGTGCTCCTCGCGGGTCACGACATCCATGCCGCGCAGAATGCGCTCGGCCTGCGAGCGGACCATGGTTTCGACCTCGCGGCGGACACCGCTCGCGACACCGGCTGCGTCGTTCGCAAGCCGCGCGAACTCGTCGAAAATGCGGTTCGTGGTCTGGGTCATCGCAAGCTCCTCAAAGGCCGCAACCGGCGACCTCGCTCCTACAATGGGTATTGAATATGGCCCGCGCAAGCCGGGTCCTTGACTTCGCTCAAACGAGAGAGGATTCACGCAGGCCCATGCCGTTGCTCGCGCTGCCATTCCCCATGATCGACCCGGTGCTGATCTCGGTCGGCCCCTTTGCGATCCGCTGGTACGCGCTGGCCTATGTCGGCGGGCTGATCGGCGCCTGGTGGATGGCGCGGCGGGTCGCCGCAGCGAAAGAATACTGGGGCGGCGTATCGCCGATGACGCCCGAAGACATCGACGACCTCATTGTCTGGGCCGCGCTCGGCGTCGTGCTCGGCGGCAGGATCGGCTACGTGCTGTTCTACAATCCCGCCTATTACACCGCGCATCCCGCCGAGATTCTCGTGCTCTGGCGCGGCGGCATGTCGTTCCATGGCGGCTTCCTCGGTACGATCCTGGCGCTTCTGCTGTTCGCGCGCTCGCGCGGCATCCCGATGCTCTCGATGCTGGACGTCGCCGCCATCGTGACGCCGATCGGCCTCTTCCTCGGGCGTATCGCGAACTTCATCAACAGCGAACTCTGGGGCCGCGTCACCGACGTGCCCTGGGCTTTCGTGTTCCCGAACGGCGGCCCCCTGCCCCGTCATGCGAGCCAACTCTACGAAGGCGCGCTCGAAGGCATCGTGCTGTTTGCGATCCTCGTCGTCATGTGGCGCAAAGGTGCGCTGCGCTATCCCGGCGCCATCGGCGGCATGTTCGTCGGCGGCTACGGCATCGCGCGCATCGTCTCGGAGTTTTTCCGCGAACCAGACGCGCATATCGGCTACCTCACCGGCGGACTGACGATGGGTATGCTGCTCTCCATTCCCATGCTGGCCGTCGGCTTCGGCGCTATCTGGATCGCTTCTCGCAAGCCGCCGATAAAATTTTCTGCCCCTCATGGCCGGACTTGATCCGGCCATCCAGGGCAACGCACTCCTCTCTGGATGCTCGGGTCGAGCCCGCGCATGAGGGAATGAGATGAACAACCTTGAGCGCGAAATCCGCACCCTGATCGAGACGCAGGGCCCGATCTCGGTCTCGCGCTACATGGCGCTCTGCCTCGCCCACCCCGAATACGGCTACTACACGACGCGCGATCCTTTCGGCACGGGCGGCGACTTCACCACCGCACCGGAAATCTCGCAGACGTTCGGCGAACTGGTCGGACTGTGGTGCGCGGAAGTCTGGCGGCTGATGGGCTCGCCTTCGCGGTTCGCGCTCGTCGAAGCAGGCCCCGGCCGCGGCACCTTGATGAAAGACGCGCTGCGCGCGGCGAAAGTCATGCCGGGCTTTCTCGACGCAGTGGAGCTCCACCTCGTCGAGACGAGCCCTGTCTTGCAGGAGCGCCAGCGCGAGAACCTGCACGGCATCGTTTCCTCGATTACATGGCACGGCGACGCGAAGACGCTGCCTGACGCGCCGCTGATCGCGATCGGAAACGAGTTCGTCGATGCGCTCCCGATCGATCAATTCGAGAAGAAGGCAGACCGCTGGCACGAACGGAAGATCGGACTCGGCACGGATGGCGGCTTTGCCTTCGGTCTCGATCCGTCGCTTCTGCCGGATTTCGAGAAGCGTCTGCCGCAGCGCCTGACACCCGCACCGAACGGCGCCGTGTTCGAGCGCCGCGATCTCGCGCCGGTTGCGGAGATTATCTCGCGCATCGAACGTAACGGTGGCGCTGCGCTGTTCGTCGATTACGGCCATGCCGAATCCGGTTTCGGCGATACCTTGCAGGCGGTGAGCGGGCAGGATTACGCCGAGCCGCTGGAAGCTCCCGGCGAAATCGACCTCACGTCGCATGTCGATTTTGAAGCGCTCGCCGCACTCGCGCGCGGCGCCGTCCGTGCGATCGGGCCGGTTACACAACGCGATTTCCTGAAGCAACTCGGCATCGAAGCCCGCGCAGAAATGCTGCGGCGAAACGCGAAAGACGAAATGCGGGCGGAAATCACGATCTCGCTCGAGCGCCTGACCGGCCCCGCGCCGGGCATGGGCGAGATGTTCAAGGCGCTCGCCTTTGCGCATAAAGATTTGCCGCCGCTGCCGGGATTTGACGGCGCGAAAGTGAGCGGCAAAGACTCATAAAATGAAAGTCGAATCCTCTGCCCTCGCCAAACTCCCCGGCATCAGCCACGCCTTCTTCACGCGCGAAGGCGGCGTCTCGGAAGGAATCTATGCGTCCCTGAACGGCGGCATCGGTTCGAACGACGATTTCGCGCATGTGCAGGAAAATCGCCACCGCATGACCGAAGCGCTCGGCGCGGCACATCTCATCACCTGCTACCAGATCCACTCCGCCGATGTGGTCGTCGCAGGCAAGGCCTGGAGCCGCGAAGATGCCGCGCGTGCCGACGGCATCGTCACGCGCACGGCAGGGCTCGCGGTCGGCGCCTCGGCTGCGGATTGCGGGCCGCTCCTGTTTGCCGACGCGGAAGCGGGCATCGTCGCCGCAGCCCATGCGGGCTGGAAAGGCGCGCTCGGCGGCATCGCGGAAGCGACCGTCGCGAAAATGACGGAACTCGGTTCGAAGCGCGAAAACATCGTCGCCGCGATCGGCCCGCTGATCCGGCAACAGAGCTATGAGGTCGGCCCCGAATTCGTCGCCCGGTTCAAGGATGCGGACCCGGCCTATGTGCGCTTCTTCGCGCCTTCGGCGAAGCCGGATCACGCCATGTTCGATCTCGCCGGGCTGATCCGCTTGCGGCTCGAGAACGCGCGCGTCGGTCATATCGACGACCTGGGCCTCGACACTTATTCGGATGAGCAGCGCTTTTACTCCTACCGCCGCACCACCCACCGCGGCGAACCCGACTATGGCCGCCAGATCGCGGCAATCGCGCTCGTTGCCTGACCGAAAGACCGAGTCAGGGGACGGACTTTGCCCCCGTATTTACAGGGTTGGCCGTGGCGGCTAGTGACTTTGGACATCGGTGTTGGCGCCAGAAGGCGCGATTGGATGGCGTGCATGTCGGGGCGGCAGAGCAAGAATAACGGAAGTATCAAGCTCGTCGCCGGCAACTCGAACCGTGCGCTCGCGGAAACCATCGCCTCCTATCTCGAAACGCCGATGACCAAAGCCACCGTGCGGCGCTTCGCCGACATGGAGATTTTCGTCGAGATCGAGGAGAACGTGCGCGGCCAGGACGTGTTCGTCCTGCAATCGACCTCGTTCCCCGCGAACGACCACCTGATGGAACTCCTGATCCTGACCGATGCGCTGCGCCGCTCGTCCGCGCGCCGCATCACGGCGGTTATTCCCTATTTCGGCTATGCGCGGCAGGATCGTAAGCCCGGCCCCCGCACGCCGATCTCCGCCAAACTGGTGGCCAACCTGATCACCCGCGCCGGCGCCGACCGCGTGATGACCGTCGATCTGCACGCCGGACAGATTCAGGGCTTCTTCGACATCCCGGTCGACAATCTCTACGCCTCGCCGGTCATGGTGCGCGACGTCAAGGAGCGCTACGAACTCGGAAAAATGACGGTGGTCTCGCCGGACGTGGGCGGCGTCGTTCGCGCACGCAGCCTCGCCAAGCGCATCGATACGCCGCTTGCGATCATCTACAAGCGCCGCGAACGCGCGAACGAATCAGAAGTGATGAACGTGATCGGCGACGTCGAAGGCCGCGACTGCGTGCTGATCGACGACATCGTCGACTCCGGCGGCACGCTGGTGAACGCCGCCGAAGCGCTGCTCGAAAAAGGCGCAACTTCGGTCTCCGCCTACATCACGCACGGCGTTCTCTCCGGCGGAGCCGTGGCGCGCATCACCGCGTCCAAGCTCAAGGAACTCGTGATCACCGACACGATCCAGCCGACCGAGGCGGTGCGCGTCGCGCGCAACATCCGCGTGCTGTCTATTGCCACTTTGATGGGCGAGGCGATCGGCAGAACTGCGCACGAAGAGAGCGTCTCCAGCCTCTTCGACTGATTGCGACAATCCGCGCAGGATTTCGGCGCATAGCTGCCGCGAATTTCCGTTAACGAATTCGTGTTTTGCTGCCACATCGCTTCCATGATTGGAGCGTAACAACAAAGTCACACACGAAACTGCGGCACACGTCGCATAGGGAGAGCCCTATGAAGCGCGAATTCGCGGCTATCATTTTTTCGATCCTGCTGGCTGGAACCGCGTTTGCGGGCCCGGTCGAACAGAGCGATCTGCCGCCTCCGGCGCAGTCGCAGGATTCTGCCGATCTGCGCGGCCTGATCGACAAGACGCTCAGCGAAACGAACCAGTCCGCGCCGGAAGCGGGTTCCTCCCCGGCTCCGGAAGCATGGACCACGCCGTTCTCCGCGGAACTCTGGCTCGAAGGCGTGCCGGGCACGGAGGGCGTGCCGCTCGATACGCTCGCGAAGAACCAGAAACGCTACCCGGGCTATCGCACGGTCGAGGAGCCGGCAAAAAAATTGCCGACCGCCTACAAGTGGGACATCGGCAACTGGCGCGCGAATATCTCCACCAGCGTCGCCGCGAATACGGCGACGACCAATCCGGTCGAACTTCCCGAACTCAACCCCAACGCCTTCTCGCCTTCCGGCGGCACCGGCCACATCGACGGCCGCGTTGCCTACGGCTTGAATGCGTGGGAATTCTACGGCGGCACACGGCGCAGCATCGCCGCCAACCCGGACGGCACGCTTGCGCTGAGCAACAACTTTCTCGGCGGCACCTATTACAAGCTGCCGCCGTCGCTCGTGGACGGAAAGATCGGCACCGGCTTCGAGGTCAATCCGCTCGGCGATGCCAAAACCCGGATCGAATACCGGCACGTGTTCGGGACCCAGACCGAAGGTTTCCTCTCCGCCGAGCGCTCGTCCCCGTTCCAGCCGGCGACCCCGGAACCCGTGGGCAATCACGGCCTGAAGGCGGGCATAAACCGCAAATTCTGACCGTCCCGGGACGGCCCGAAAGCCTCGTTGCGCCTGCCAAGGCTTGCCGGTATAAGCCCGCTCGAACCCAACAGGCTTGCGCTGTCGCGTGACGCCGGTGCGCCACCGGACTAGCGATTTTTTGCTGTCCGATCAAAGGCTTGACGAGGAATAGAACGATGGCTGCCGCGAAGGAATTGAAGGCCGTGAAACGCGCGAATGCAGGCAAGGGCGCTGCCCGGGCCGAGCGCCGCGCAGGACGGATCCCCGGAACCGTCTATGGCGAGAACCAGCCGGCCGCCTCGATCTCGGTCGACTCGACCGAACTCGGCCGCAGCATCTACGCCGGCCGCTTCCTGACCACCGTTTTCGATCTCGACATCGACGGCCAGAAGACGCGCGTCATCCCGCGCGACTTCCAGCTCGATCCGCTGAAGGATCTGCCGATCCACGTCGATTTCCAGCGTCTCGGCAAAGGCTCGATCATCAAGGTCGCCGTGCCTGTGCACTTCATCAACCAGGACCAGTCGCCAGGCATCAAGCGCGGCGGCACGCTGAACGTCGTGCGCCACACCGTCGAATTCCATGCGCCGGCCGAGAGCATCCCGGAATCGATCACGGCCGACCTCGCCGGTCTCGAGATCAACGACTCGCTCCACATCTCGGCAGTGAAACTGCCGGAGGGCGTGAAGCCGGTGATCCGCGATCGCGACTTCACGATCGCGACGATCGTGCCGTCCTCGGGCTACCTCGAAGAAATGGCCGCCGCCGCGCAGAAGGCGAAGGCCGACGCTGCGGCTGCGGAAGCCGCTGCCGCCGCTCCGGCTGCTGCCGAAGGTGCTGCCCCCGCCGCTGGCGCTGCAGCTCCTGCTGCCGGCGCAAAGTCGGAAGGCGGCGACAAGAAGTAACGCGACGAGGCGGGCGCGCTTT